>Ga0268296_1007_pt1 | contig 417806 bp, 384 predicted proteins | sample MetYM1_FD_191345 | JGI IMG/M metagenome (GOLD analysis project Ga0268296, IMG submission 191345) | Soil microbial communities from Anza Borrego Desert, Southern California, United States - Methylocaldum Y-M1 | ecosystem: Environmental > Terrestrial > Soil > Desert | place: USA: California... | reverse complement strand
CAGCCAGGACCGTCGATACCCTCGAAGCTGCGATTGCCGACGCCTACAGAGCATTCACCCCTGCCGAATGCGCCAACTACTTCACGGCAGCAGGATACAGTTCAACTTGATCGGAATCTGCTCTAGCGGACTGCGCTTCGCGCAGCCGCGAGCTAACCCACCCTACGATATCTCAGATCGCCGCAGGCAGCACATTCTCCGGCGCGCCCCATGGGCGTTCGGCCGAGGCGAGCCCGATCAGGCGGCCCTGGATGTAGTCGCAGCCCCACTCGCGCAGCATGTTTGCTGCTTCCTCGTCCTGCACCCATTCGGCGACCGTCTTGATGTCGAGGCGGCGGGCGAGGTCGATCAGCGTCTGCACGAAGGCGCGGTCGTCGGCCGAGCGGGTGACGTTCTGCACGAAGGCGCCGTCGATCTTCACGATGTCGACGCCGAGCTTGCGCAGGTTTCGGAACGAGGTGTAGCCGGCACCAAAATCGTCGATGGCGATGCGGCTGCCGAAATTCTTCAGCCGCGTGACGAAGCCGCGGACGTCGTCGACATCCTGGATCGCGACCGTCTCCGTGATCTCGACGATCAGCCGCTCGGCAACGCCGGGATGCGCCAGCATCAGCGATTCGATCCCGGCCCACCAGTCCGGATCCATCGTCGTATCAGGCGAGATGTTGAGGCTGAGGCAGATGCCGGGCGCAGCGGCGAGCTCGGCAACCACGAGCTCGAGCACGCGATGGTCGACCAGGCGGATCAGGCCGAGCCGCTCGGCAACCGGCACGATGTCCGGCGCGAGCAGCACCTGGCCGTCGCCCTGGTCCATCCGCACCAGGCACTCATGGAAGGCGCGTTCGCGCGAGCTGGCCGAGACCACCGGCTCATAGGCGAGCTTGATACGGCGTTCGTTCAGCGCGGTGACGATCTCGTCGGTGACGCGGATGTTGACCCGGCGCTGCGCGTCGCGCGCGGCGTCCGGGCGCCACGCGGCGAACGAGCCGGCGCGGCGGCGCTTGGCGGCATCCAGCGTTTCATGGGCGCGGTTGACCGCTTCATCGGTGTTGCGGGCATAGCGCGGCAGGCTGACCGCGCCGATCGAGGCGGTGACCGAGACCGGGCCGGATTTCGTCGGCACCACCTCGTCGCGGATGCCGGTGAGGAAACGTTCGGCGGCGACGTTCATGTCGTCGACGGTACAGTTCTTCAGGATCAGGCCGAACTTGTTGCCGGAGAAGCGCCCGAGCACGTCGCCGCCGCGCAGGCGAGAACGAATGCGCTTGGCGACATCCAGGATCACGGCGTCGGCGACGTCGAAGCCGAAAGCGTCGTTGACGCGGGCGAGATGATCGATGCCGACCAGCATGAAGGCCGCGGTCGAGCGGAAGCGGGTCGTCTCCTCGATCGCCTCGGCCAATGCCGCCAGCAGATGGGAGCGGTTGAGCTCGCCGGTCAGGGGATCGAGCCGGGCCAGCTTGGCCAGTTCCTCGTCGCGGGCGTGGCGCTCATTGTTGATGCGGACGGAGCCGATCGCACGTGTGGGGCGACCATCGGGGCCCGCGAACCAGCGGCCGGTCTCCTCGACCCAGATCACGGGATCGGAGGCGCTCATGCGCACGCCGTACTCGACCCGGTAAGGCGTACCGCCGGCGCCGTGCACGGCGGAGGTCTGCGCCAGGGCCGCGGTCCGCAGCGTTTGCGCAGGCTCGATCAGCTTGGCGAATTCGGCGCCGGTCGCGAGCCGCTCGGCCGGGATGCCGGGAAAGATGCTGGCGACCTGCTCACCCCAGACGATGGCATCGCTGGCGATGTCCCAGGCGAACACGGCCTGGCCGAGCGCGGCGAGGATGTCAGAGGCTTGCGGCAATGCGGGAGTCAAAATCGCCTCGTTCTGGGACAGTGGAGAAGTCCTGATCCGGCACAGGATAGAGCCAGATTCGCCCCCGACCCTAGGCAAAGTTGATAAACAATTTGGAAACCACGTTTCCCGGACGTGGGGAACCAAACCGGCCCGGGCGGCATAGGCCTTGCGAGTACAGGACTCGCACCGGCGCCTGCGTCCCGAAACGCGACAATCTCGCCGGATCAACGGTGATTGCGATGTTGAGTACCGATCGATCGGACGCGGCTGAGAACGGCGCAGGCACAGCCCTGGTGCCGCTGATGCCGACGTTGCAGTGGGTTCACAAGGCGCCGCTGCCCCGCCCCGATTCGAGCTTCGTCACCCAGCTCATCGCCAACGCCGAGCATCTGCCCCAGACCAGCCGGCTCCGCCGCGCCTACTCCGAGGATGCGCTGATGGCCTACGGCAGCAAGCGCCCGCTCGGAACCGTCAGCGCTCGCACGCGTCAGGTGGCTTGAGATTGATTTGAAGTGAGACGACCGTCTTCGCCTCTCCCCGCTTGCGGGGAGAGGCCGGAATGCGCGCGCAGCGCGGATTCCGGGTGAGGGGGACTCTCCGCGAATCCAACTCTCACCGACCCTGTGGAGACTCCCCCTCACCCCAACCCTCTCCCCGCAAGCGGGGCGAGGGAGCGCACCGCCGACGCGGCAAGATCAGCGCTGCGGTGTATCCGGCGACGACGGCGTGCCGTTCCCCGGCTGCAGCTGCGGCGAGGGAATTTCCGGCGAAGGCGCCTGCACGGGCTTGGGCGCAGGGTGATCCATCAGCACCGATTCCGCGACGGATTGCGCCGAGGGTGCCGGCGGCGCCACCGGCGCCGGCTGCGGCGCAATCACCGGCTCGAACCTGGAGGCGGCCTCCGTATCATCCGCCGGCGCTTCATCCCTGCGCTTGGACTTGCGTGGCGCCGGCACGGTCGTCTCGGCGACATAGGTAACGCGGCGGCGCGTGCGTTGGGCAATGCCGGCGAAGAAGTCCGCCATCGCCAGCAGCACCAGCAGGAAAAAGGTGGAGTTGCCGAATTTGGGCCACATCACGAATTCGGCTGCGGCCGCCCCGAAGACGATCAGCGACAGCAAATGATCCATCAGGAATTTCGAGCCTGGCCGCGCGCCCTTGACCACCTCGAGCAGCAGCAGCACCACTCCGAGCGCGAGCAGCAGATCGGCGAGGGTGACCGGCCAGCTCTCGCCCGTGATCATCGGCACATTGAACAGCACGTCCGAGAAGGACACGCTGGGCATCAGGAAGGCGATGATGTTGTAGACCGCGAGCGGAATCAGAAGCAGCGGGAAACCGACCATCGGCGAGATGCCTTCTCGATCAAGATATCCGGACAGAGCAATGCAGCGGCGAAGCATTTGCCCCGCCGCCGTCACCGTCTAGCTCATGGGTTGGCCGAAATCACGCGGGTTCAATCATCCCGCCTGAGGAAAGGTCCTGCCTTCAGGACTCTTTCTTCTTCAGGACCTGACGGCCCTTGTACATGCCGGTCTTGAGGTCGAGATGGTGCGGACGACGGAGCTCGCCGGAGTCCTTGTCTTCCACATAGGTCGGCTTCTTGATGGCGTCAGCCGAGCGGCGCATGCCGCGGCGCGACGGCGAGGTTTTTCTTCTCGGAACGGCCATTTCAATATCCTCTAGGGATTGGTGTCATCAGGGCATCGTCCACGGAGGGACGGCTCAGCACCCGCAATACGAGGCGAGCTGAATGCCGATCAAGGCCGCGCTTATAGAGGAAGGCTGGCCGTAAAGCTAGGCTCTTAGGCCGGAAAATGCGCCCGGAATGGGCCAAAATCAGCGATTTTCGCGCCAGCAGGTCGCAAGCGAGGTCGCCTGCCCCCGCGCCATATAGGTGGCTGCCAGCCGCCGGACGCCCGGTCCCGGGGTCCGGGCGCTGCGTTTGACCGGATTCGGCAGGATCGAGGCCAGAAGGGCTGCCTCCCGCGGGGAGAGGCTGGCGGCCGATTTGCCAAAGGCATAGGCGCTGCCCGCCTCGACGCCAAACTGGCCCTGCGGACCGAATTCGGCGATGTTGAGGTAAATCTCCAGGATCCGCGGCTTGGGCAGGACGAGATCGATCCAGAGCGCCAGCGGGAATTCCAGCGCTTTGCGAACGAAATCCCGCCCCTGCCAGAGGAACAGGTTTTTCGCCACCTGCTGGGTGATCGTGGAGGCGCCCCGGAACGGCGTGCCATCCTCCTGCGCGTCGTCGATCGCCTCGCGCAACGCGCCCCAATCGATGCCGTGATGCTTGCAGAAATGGGCATCCTCGGCCGCCACCACGGCGCGTGGCAGATAAGGCGACATGTCAGCCAGATCGATCCACGTCCGCTGCATAGGCGCGCCCCGGAGCGAACGCCAGGCCATCAGCGTCGAAACCGGATGGCCGGTGCGGTAGAACGGCGCGATCACATAGGGCGCGAGAGCCGCGACCACGAGCGCCAGGAGAAGGATTTTGACGATGCGCAAGTCGACCTTTCCGGCGCAAAATGAAACGAGGCCCACGGCTGAGCCATTAAGTCTGTGATAATCCGGGCCTTTTCCAGCACTTTTTAGCCCTTCCAAACGATTGACTGGCGCGGGCGCATAAAGGATTGTCCGGCCGAATTTTAGTTCTGGAGCCCTTCTTGATGACCGGCACGTCCCCGTCCGATTTCGCCAAACGTCTGGACAAGACCGCTGATGACACCGAGGCCCTGCTCGGGCGGCTATTGTCGGACGACATCCTGCACGACGAGATCGCCCGGCCCAAGCGACTGATGGACGCAATGCGCTATTCGAGCCTGAATGGCGGCAAGCGTCTGCGGCCGTTCCTGGTGGTCGAAAGCGCCGCCGTGTTCGGCGTGCCGCGCGAGGCGGCCCTGCTCGTAGGCTCCGCGCTCGAATGCATCCACTGCTATTCGCTGATCCATGACGACCTGCCGGCGATGGACAATTCGGACCTGCGCCGCGGCCGCCCCACCCTGCACAAGCAGACCGATGACGCCACCGCGATCCTCGCCGGCGACGGCCTCTTGACGCTCGCCTTCGACATCATCACCCGCGACGAGGTCCATCGCGACGCCAATGTGCGGCTGCTGCTGACGCGCGCGCTGGCGCGTTGCGCCGGCATCGGCGGCATGGTTGGCGGCCAGATCCTCGACCTCGCCGGCGAAGGCCGTTTCGGCGGCAACGAGCCGATCGACGTCGCCCGCATCCAGCAGATGAAGACCGGCGCGCTGCTGCGCTACGGCTGCATCGCCGGCGCGATCCTCGGCCAGGCCTCGCAGAAGGAATATCAGGCGCTCGACGATTACGGCCGCGCGCTCGGCGAGGCCTTCCAGATCGCCGACGATCTGCTCGACGTCGAAGGCGACGCGGCCGCGCTCGGCAAGCCGGCCGGCGCCGATGCAGCCCTCGGCAAGACCACCTTCGTCACTCAACTCGGCATCGAAGGCGCCAAGCAGCGCGTGCGCGATTTGCTCGCGCGCGCGGACAGCGCCGTGTCGATCTTCGGCGACCGCGCAGCCGTGCTGCAGGCCGCCGCGCGATTCGTCGCCGAGCGGAAAAACTAGCGCGCGCCGATGGCGGCCGGCGGCAAAGAGGATCCCGTTCTTGTCCGCTTCCGCCAGATGTCGCGGCCGATGCGGCTGCTCTATGCACGGCCGCGGACGTTCATTGCGCTCGCTGTCGGCGTCCTCGTCTGCCTGCTTCTGCCGGGCACACATCGGCTGGTGACGCGGCTCCTGTTCGGATGGGACGCGCTGATCGCGGTCTATCTCGGGCTGGTCTATGCGATGATGCTCTGCAACGACCACCGGCACATCCGTCGCGCCGCTGCGATGCAGGACGACGGCCGATTCGTGATCCTGCTCGTCACGGCGACCGGTGCCTTCGCCAGCATCGCTGCAATCTTCTCCGAGCTGGGCACGCCGCAACGCGGCGGCCTGGAGCTCACGATCGCGATCATCACCATCGTACTGTCATGGGCTGCGGTGCACACGACCTTCGCGCTGCACTACGCGCATGATTATTATCGCGACGGTACGCCAGGTGGCCTGCAGTTTCCGAGCGGCGACAAGGAAGACCATGCCGACTATTGGGATTTCGTCTATTTCTCCTTCGTGATCGGCATGACTGCGCAGGTCTCCGACGTCGGCATCACCGACAAGACCATTCGCCGCACCGCGACGGCGCACGGCATCGTGTCCTTTTTCTACAACACGGCGTTGCTGGCGCTGACGGTGAACATCGCGGCGAGCGCGATCTCGAAATAATCCGTCGTCCCGGCCCTCGCCGGACGATCCAGAAAGCAGCGGTCAGTAACACACCTCGGCGTTGGGGTCGTTGCCGGGGCCGCCGCCACCGCGATATTCGAGACGGCAACCGCGATGGACCGGACGACAACCGGTGTTGTTGCAGTAGACCTGCCCGTCACTCGTCGCGCGGCCGGCGCCAGCAGCAGCAATGCCGGCAGCGGCACCATGGCCGCCCGCCGCCCCGCCAGACTGACGACGCTGCCGCGCGGGACGCTCGTCGCCGTCGTCGCGCTTCGCGGTCGCAGGCTTGGCCGCACGCTGCTTCTCGCATTCATTGTCATCGTTGACCGCATAACCCTCGCGGCAGACGATCCTGGTGCATTTGTCGCCATCAGCCTTGAAGCCGTGCTCGCACACCAGAGGACAAACGCGAGACTGCTTGGCCTTGACCGTATCGAGCGCGTCGGTGCTTGCCACCGTCACGTCGAGCCTGGTGCCGGCATAGCGGTTGAACTGCGACAGCGATCGCTGCGAGGACGTATTCCAGTTGCCGTCGACCTGCCCGGAGAAACACCCGACGCGGCCGAGCTCGGTCTGCACCGAGCGGTTGAGGTCGGCCGGCGCGGTCGCCGGGGTCAGCGAGGCGACGTTGGTGCCGGCGGGGCTTGCGGTGCTGGCCGGCGCAGCGCTCGGGGCGGCAGCGGCGAGATTGACGCGCTGCTGCTCGGCGGCGATGGCCTGCTGCTGCGCCTGCTCCTTGGCTTTCTGGGCGGCAAGCTGTGCCTGCTCGGCGGCCTTCGCATCGGCCGCAGCCTTGGCCTGCGCCTCCTTCTGCGCGCCGAGCGCAGCAAGACGATCGCGCTCGGCCTCGGCCTGCTTCGCCTTCTCGATAGCCGCCGCATGAGCCTGCTCGGCGCCAATCTTCTCGAGCTGGAGCTTGGCGAGGCTCGCATGGAAGCCGTCGGGATGCCGAGCGAGGAACGCTTCCCACGCCGGCCCGTTGCCGACCTGGAGCGCGAGCTCATAGTCGCGGCGGATATCAGCCTGGGGATTCGCCGCAGACGCGACGGCGGCCACCTTGACCGGCACCAGCGGTACGTCCTCGCCACCGAGCGAACCGTAGACGAACGGCTCCTGCTTGTTGCCCGTCGATTTGAGCACGTCGTCACGCACGAAGCCGAAGGCGCGGCGGATGTCGAGGCCCGGCGTCGTCAGATGCTTCGACAGCGCGACCGTGAACGGGCTGTTGGCACCGTCGCCGTCCTGCGCCGTGAACCCGGCCTTGGCCGAATAGGCAATCAACGTGTTGGGGCTGCTCGGCTCGACCTGGGCAAGACCACGACCGATGCCGCGCGCGGCAATCGTACGCTTCATCCTCTTGCCGAAGGGATTGTCGCGGCAGGCATCGAGGATGACCAGGCGAAGCCGCTTTGCAGGCTCGACCGCGACCAGGACACGGTCGAGCGTGAGCGCCTCGTCGTAGACATCGGTGTCGCGATCGAGCCTCGCGTCAACGGGAATCAGGTAGTTCGCGCCCTCGACCTCGATGCCGTGGCCGGCATAGTAGACCACGGCGATATCGGCATCCCGAGCCGCGTCAGCGAAGTCGCGCAGCACGCGCCGCATATCCGGCGCCGGCAGATCGTGCCGGGACTCGACGAGATCGAAGCCCGCCTCCTTCAGCATCTTCGCCATGACCACCCCGTCATTGACGGGATTGGCGAGCGAGGGGGCGTGCTGATAGGCCGAATTGGCGAGCACCAGCGCGACGCGCTTCCCGGCCAAAGCGGGCCCGGCGCCGAACAGCAGGCCGAGGACGACCAAAAGCGGACAAAGTCTGAGCAAACTTCGCATGACACGACTTCCGATGGTTCCGGGCCGCTCGGGCCCTTTGGGACCAATTAGCAACATACCGCTGGCGCTTGTGATGGAGGTCACGAAGGGGATGCCGACGACAGGCCGAAGGCCCGTTTGTTTGTCGCGCCATCGCAGTCGCGGTTCGCCGACGAATGGCCGCGCGGACCACGCTCCGTCAGACAACCCCGATGTGCCCCCGATATTGCGGCAGATTGTCCGTAATCTCGTGCCACGGTGCCTTCGAGCCGACGAATATATGGGCGCTAGGCCGGATCGAGGGCGCGTCGACCAGGGTGCCCATGGCGACATGAACCCATTGTCCTTCACGCACCCTGGAATAGAGCAGCGAGCCGCAGCGGGCACAATGCGCATCATGGGTGGTATCGTCGCCGAAAATCATCCGCTGGTTCTCTCCCCGGACGATGCGGAGCTTGTCTTGCGCGATGCCGGCGAACGGCTTGAAGGCGGCCCCGGTGGTGCGACGGCAGTTCGAGCAGTGGCAGTTCATCGCATAGGAGAACGCATCCGCCACTTCAAAGCGCACAGCGCGGCAATAGCATTCGCCGGTGAGGATACGAGCATTCGATTTGTCTGATCCGGTCATGACGATTGCCTTCGCGCAAGCGGCCCACAGACCCATAGCGCATTTTGACGTATGCGACTAAGTTCGCCCCGCGCCATCATGCAAAGGAATGACCCATGAACCAGGACCGGTCGAGCGTCGAAGCCGTCGTGCAATCCTATTTTGACGGGCTCTATGAGGGCGACGCCGAAAAGCTCGGCGCTATCTTCCATCCCTCCGCCGATCTGCGCTGGGTCGAGAAGGGCGAACTCCAGGTTCTGACCGTACCCGACTGGCTCGATCGCGTCCGCAAGCGCGCCTCGGCCAAAGCCGAGGGCAAGCCGCGCGAGGATTTCGTCGTCACCATCGACCGTTCCGACGACAAGACCGCCTTCATCAAGGTGCGCTGCCAGCTGCCGCCGCGCTATTTCACCGACTATCTGGTGGCGATGAAGCTCGCCGACGGCTGGCAGATTGTGTCGAAATCGTACAGGTACGACCTGCGGGAGTGAGCCCTCCCGATCTTCCGCTGCCCGAAATCTGTCGCACTCGTTCTGCATTCGTCATTGCGAGCGAAGCGAAGCAATCCTGAATCTCGCCGCGGAGGCCGACTGGATTGCTTCGCTCCGCTCGCAATGACGGTGCGGATAAAGCGCCCGCTACAGCCTTTCCCCGTCTGACCCACGCCAAGGTCTTTCATGCTCGTCGATCGCCGCTCCCTGCTCGCCTCCCTGTGCTGGATCGCCGCCTCTCCCGCGCTCGCCGCGGAGGCGCCGGCCGAACTCGAAGCCTACGAGCGCGACACTGGCGGGCGCATCGGGCTCTATGCGGAGAATCTCGCGACCGGCCAAAAATTCACCTGGCGCGCCGACGAGCGGTTCGTCATGTGCTCGACATTCAAGGCCTCGCTTGCGGCCTGCGTGCTGGCGCGGGTCGATGGCGGCGAGGAGCAGCTTGCGACCATGATCCCTTACGGCAAGGCCGACCTCTTGGAGTATGCGCCGGTTGCCAGGCAAAATCTCGCGGCCGGCAAGATGTCGGTCGGCGAGATGTGCAAGGCGATCGTCGAGCTCAGCGACAACACCTGCGCCAATCTGCTGCTGGCGCGGATCGGCGGGCCCGCCGCGCTGACTGCATTCTGGCGATCGCTCGGAGATACCACCTCGCGGCTCGACCACAACGAGCCAGAGCTCAACCGCTCACGGCCCGGCGATCCCCGGGACACCACGACACCCGCGGCGATGGCGGGCAATCTGCGGCGGCTGGTGCTGGGCGAAGCCTTGTCGGCGCAATCGCGCCTCCAACTGACCGACTGGATGGTGAATTGCAAGACCGGTGCGAACCGGCTGCGCGGTGGCCTGCCGGCAGGCTGGAAGATCGGCGACAAGACAGGCAATAACGGCAAGGATGCGTCGGGCGATATCGCGGTCGCCTGGCCGAAGCCGGATGCACCGATCCTGATCGCGGCCTATACCCAGGGCGGCACGCCGAATGCGGCGCAGATCGCGACTTTGTTCGCGCAGATTGGACGGATGGTCGCCGGCCAGCTGGCGTGAGCGGCGCCGCATTGACCTTGCGCGCGCTTCCGGGTCAAGACAGGCCATCATGGAAGCGAAATTTCAGACCTTTCTCATCCTGCTTGCCGTGCTGGCGGGCGTGGCGCTGGCCGCGCGCCGCTTCAACGTCGCCCCGGCCATCCTGCTGATGCTGGCCGGCGTCGGCCTGGCCTTCGTGCCGGGCATGCCGCCGGTCGAGCTGCCGCCGGAACTGGTTCTCTTGATGGTCCTGCCGCCGCTGATCTACTCGGCGAGCGTCGCCATGAGCTGGCGCGAGTTCAGGAACAATTTACGCCCGATCGTGCTGCTCGCGGTCGGCGCGGTGATCTTCACCGCGGCGATGGTGGCAGCCGCCACGCACTACATGATCGGCCTGCCCTGGACCGTTGCCTTCCTGCTAGGAGCCATCGTTGCGCCGCCCGACGTGGTGGCGCCGCTCGCGATCGCGCGCCGGCTCAACATGCCGCGCCGGCTCCTGGTCATCCTCGAGGGTGAAGGGCTGGCCAATGACGCCACTGCGCTGATTCTCTACCGCTTTGCGCTCGCCGCGATCATGGTCGGACATTTCTCGCTGCCGCTCGCGGCTGGCGAGTTCCTCCTGATCGTCGCCAGCGAGATCGCCTTCGGCATCGGTGTCGGCTGGCTCTCCTTGCGCTTCCGCAAATGGTCGGGGGATCCGCAGGTCGAGCTGACGTTGTCGCTGATCACACCCTACGTCTCCTACTGGCTGCCCGAGCATGTCGGCGGCTCCGGCGTGATCGCGACCGTCGCCTGCGGCCTCTACGTGAGCTGGAACGGGCCGCTGCTGATCTCGTCGGCAACGCGCCTCCAAGGCATCTTCTTCTGGGATCTGGTGATCTATCTGATCGAGGGCATGCTGTTCCTGCTCACCGGCTTCCAGATGCGCGCGCTCTACGAGAAGTCGAAGTCCTTCCCGCTCGACGACATTCTCATCGCGACGGCAGTGGTCCTGGTCATCGTCGTGATCGCGCGCTTCGCGTGGCTCTACCCCGCGACCTACCTGCCGCGGATGCTCAGCAAGTCGCTGCGCAAGCGCGACCCGTCGCCGCCATGGCAATGGCCGTTCGTGCTCGCCTTCACCGGCGTGCGTGGCGCCGTGTCGCTGGCGGCCGCGCTGGCGCTGCCGTTCACGCTGCCTGATGGCGAGGCCTTTCCGTACCGCGACCTGATCCTGTTCGTCGCCTTCGGCGTCATCTTCGTCACGCTGATCGGCGTCGGCCTGACGCTGCCGCCGGTCGTGCGCTGGCTCGGCGTCGCCGAGGCCGGCCGCCACGAGCATGCCGCCGCGCACGAAGCGGAGATCGCCGCCCGCCGCCAAGCGCTCGATGCCGCGCTGGAATCGCTCGATGCGCTGACCACGCAGAAGGAAGTATCCGAAGAAGTGATGCGGCTGCTGCGCGCCCGGCACGACATCCGCGTCAACCAGCTCCCCGACTCGCTCGATCCCAACCACCACGACGTCTCCGCCGCCGGTACCGCGCTGACCCGCGAGCTGATTGCCGCCGAACGCAAATTCATCCACGGGCTCCTGCGCGAGGGCCAGATCACCGACGAGACGCGGAGGCGAATCGAACGTGATTTGGATCTGGAGGAGGCGAGTCTGGCAAACCGGGAGTATCGGAGAATGCCGCTGTAGCTTCTCGTCATTGCGAGCGCAGCGAAGCAACCAGGAGTCCTTCCGCGGAGAATCTGGATTGCTTCGCTGCGCTCGCAATGACCAACCGAAGCCGAACTCGCTACCGCCTCTCGCAAAACTCCCTCATTGCAGCTGCCACGGCGCCCGCGACAGCTTCGTGCCGCACCGCCGAGTTCAGCTCCATTTCTTCGTCGCGATTGATGATCGAGCCGGCCTCGAGCAGCACGGCGGCGCTCCTCGTCCGCGACAGCACGATGAGCCCGTCGTAGCGATAGACGCCGACGTCCTTGTCGAGCAGTTGGCGCCGGTAGCGGCCCATCACCGGCAGGGTATACTGGCTGGCATAGCGCAGGCCCTGCTCCTTCAACTGCCTGCCGATCATCCTGGCCAACATCAGGCTGGTGGCGAAGTGTGAATTCTGCCGCGACACGAACAGCGAGTGCCCCGAAAAACGGTCGCTGAAATAGCTCTTTGCGCCGTCGAACTCCCAGGTCTCGAGCAGCTTGTCCGGCACCGAATCGTGATGCACCGACAGGAACAGATCGGCGCGGCCTTCGTTCGCGGCACTGACGCGCTTGAACAGGCTCGGCCGTGCCTTGCCGTCCGTGACGAGCAGGCGGGTTTCGGCAAAGCCTTCGGACCTGAGCTTCGCCGTGATCAGCCTGGCGAGGCGGAAGTTGAAGCCGAACTCCGGATCATTGCGCGCGCTCAAAGCGCCGTAGGAATCGGGGGTGTGCCCGACATCCACAACGATCCGGAATTTCGGCATCTCGCATTTTGCCGACGATTGCGGCTGCTTCGGCTTGGCCTTCGCAACCTTTCGCGCAGCAGCGGCCTCGCCGCTGCCAACAGTCGCAAGCGGCGACAGCAAGATCGACGCGACCAGCCCGACGATGATGCTTCGTAGTTGCCCCAAGCGCTACTCCGCTGCTGCGATCCAGGGACGACCGACGAAGCCGGCAACGTCGCCGAAGCGTTCCGGCATCGCCGGCGGCAGGTGCTTGGTCTTGTCGGGAATGCTGGCGGCGGCGCGGAACATGGCTGATCCTCCCGATTTGTTTTCGAGAAGATTGGCGCGGGCGCGGGAGGACGTCAACGCAAGACAGCACTCGTGTCCCGGGCGCGACGCGTCAGAAAATGACGCGACGCAGAGCCGGGACCCATCGCTGTTACCTGGGCCCCGGCTTTGCAGTGCAGCGCTGAAGGAGCGCTGCGCTGCGTCCGGGGCACGAGCCTAGACCGGCCTTTCCCCCGTCACCGTCACGCGCGTGCCCGAGCGCGTGTGCGGCCAGTAGTCCCACATCGCGCGGTGCTGGGTGCAGCGGTTGTCCCAGAAGGCGATGGCGTTCTCGGTCCAGCGGAAGCGGCACTGGAACAGCGGGTTCTCGGCGTGCTGGTAGAGATAGGCCAGCATCGCATCGCTCTCGTCGCGCGGGATGCCGTTGATGTGGCGGGTGAAGCCGCGGTTGACGTAGAGCGCCTTCCTGCCCGTGACCGGATGCGTGCGCACGACGGGATGCTCGGCATGCGGATAGGACGGGCGGTCGGCGACGCCGTAATTGGCGTAGAGCCCGCGATAGATCGGTTCGCCATCGTGCAGCGCGGTGAGCCCGTCGAGATAGGCCTTCATGCGGTCCGACAGCGCCTCATAGGCCGCGTACATGTTGGCGAACAGCGTGTCGCCGCCGCGTGGCGGGCATTGCCTGATGTAAAGGATCGAGCCCATCGGCGGCTCGAGATCGCAGGACACGTCGGAATGCCAGCCCTCGCCATTGGCGCGCGGCGAATTCTTGTCGGCATAGATTTTCATCAGCGCCGGATCGTCGTCCTCGTGCGGCGCAGCCGGATGGACATGCAATTCGCCGAACTTGCGGCCGAAGGCGAGATGCTGCTGTGGCATGATGTGCTGGTCGCGGAAGAAGATGACGAGGTTTTCGGCGAGCGCGCGGTGGATCTCGTCCATCTGCCGGTTGGAGCGGGTGTCGCCCTCGACGAGCGCGCCGATATCGACGCCCGAGATCTCCGCGCCGATGATGGGGGTGAGCTTCTCGACCGCGATAGTTTCGTACGGCGCGCCGTCGTCAATCGTGTGGCGATAGCGCGGGCCCTGCTTGCCGGCGAGTGAGCTCATGGCGTGTCTCCCGATCATTGTTGATTGAAGACATCGTAACGCGCGGTGACAGATACGCAATCTGCACCGCAAACACAGCCGTCGTCCCGGACAAGCGCGAGCGCAGATCCGGGACCCATAGTCACAGGATCAGGTTTGGCGAAGACTCGGAGTGACAGCCCGTCGTAACCGCACAGTCCTGTGGTTATGGGTCCCGGATCGGCGCGCGCTTGAGGCGCGCTTGTCCGGGACGACGGACGTGTGTGGAGCGCTGGCGGAGTGAAACTACTCCGCCGCTGATACCGGCACCTTGGCGCCCTGGCCGTAGCGCTGGTCGATGTAGTCGATCACCAGCGCCTTGAAGTCGGCGGAGATGGTCGGGCCACGCAGCGTGCGGAACTTCTTGCCGTCGACGAAGACAGGCGCGGCCGGGGCTTCGCCGGTGCCCGGCAGCGAGATGCCGATATTGGCATGCTTGGACTCGCCGGGGCCGTTGACGATGCAGCCCATCACCGCGACGTTGAGCTCCTCGACGCCAGGGTACTTCGTCTTCCAGGTCGGCATCTCGTCACGGATGAAATCCTGGATCGAGCGCGCCAGCTCCTGGAACGTGGTCGAAGTGGTGCGGCCGCAACCGGGGCAGGCCGCGACCAGCGGCACGAAGGTGCGGAAGCCCATGGTCTGCAAGAGCTCCTGGCCGACCTGCACCTCGCGGGTGCGGTCGCCGCCGGGCTCCGGAGTCAGCGAGATCCGGATGGTATCGCCAATGCCCTGCTGCAAGAGGATGCCGAGCGCGGCCGAGGACGCCACGATGCCCTTCGAGCCCATGCCGGCCTCGGTCAGGCCGAGATGGATGGCGTAGTCGGAGCGCGACGCGAGATCCTGGTAGACCGCGATGAGATCCTGCACCGCAGAGACCTTGGCGGAGAGGATGATGCGGTCCTTGGGCATGCCGAGCTCTTCGGCGCGCGCGGCCGAGAGCAGTGCGGACTGCACCATGGCCTCGCGCGTCACCGCACGCACGTCGCGCGGATTGGCCGACGCGGCATTCTCGTCCATCAGCTTGGTCAAAAGCTCCTGGTCGAGCGAGCCCCAATTGGCACCGATGCGGACCGGCTTGTTGTTCTTGTTCGCGATCTCGATGATGTCGGCGAACTGGGTGTCGCGCTTGTCCTTGAAGCCGACATTGCCGGGATTGATGCGGTATTTCGCCAGCGCCTCGGCGCAGGCCGGATAGGCCGCAAGCAGCTTGTGGCCGATATAATGGAAGTCGCCGATCAGGGGCGTCGTGATGCCGCGCTTAGCGAGGCCGTCACGGATGTGCGGAACGGCGGCAGCGGCCTCCTCACGGTCCACGGTGATGCGGACCATTTCGGAGCCGGCGCGCGCGAGCGCTGCGACTTGGGCGATGGTGCCGTCGATGTCGGCGGTGTCGGTGTTGGTCATCGACTGCACGACGATCGGCGCACCGCCGCCAACGGCGACATTGCCGACCTTGACCTGAGTGGTCCGGTGCCGGGGCGCGGGGCCCGCGAGGTCGGAATCGAGGGGATTTTCGAGCTTGTTCATGGGGTCCAAATATCAGGTTTTGGTGACGTTCAGCAATGCATCACGCGGCTCCGCAGCCGCTTGGCTCGGACGGTTAACCAGAAAAAGCCCAGCAATTACAAGGACCGCAGCGGCCCCGAATGCCAGGCTCAGGGTGTCGTGCATGATGAAATAGCTACCGACCACGCCAAACAAAGGGGTGATGAAGGTAAAAGCCGACAATTTGCTGGCCGAGTAGGTCTTCACCAGCGCGAACCAAAGCGTGAACGTGGTTCCCACCACCCAGATCGCCTGGAACGCCATCAGGCCGAGCGATAGCGGCGCCGGCATGTGCGTGATCGATTCGCCAAACAGCCAGGCCGCCATCCCCAGAATCGGGATCGAGGTGGCGACCTGATAGCCCAGCGCCTTCTCGGGCGCGGCGAAGCGCAGCCGCGTGCCCTTGGCAACCAGCGTCGTCGCGGCCCACAGCGCGGCGCCGCCGACGATCATGAGGTCGCCGAGCAGAACATGCGAATCGACATTGGGCTGCGGCACGCCGATCGCAAGCGCCACACCGGCAAAGCTGATGGCCAGGCCCAGCCATTGCGAGCCGCCGAGACGCTCGCCAAGCACCTGATAGGAGCCGAGCGCGACGAAGAACGGCGCCGTGTAAAGGAACACCACCGCACGCGAAGCAGACGTGAGACGCAGCCCCTGGAAGATCAACACGAACTCGATGCCGAACATCAGCCCGGCGATCAGGCCGGGCTTCCAGGTGCCGTCGCGTTCGAAGAAATTGACGCCACGCAGGGTGCCGATGATGAACAGCACCGGTAGCGCGCCCATCGAGCGGATGGTGGCCTGGAGCATCGGCGGAATGTCCAGCAGCACCAGCTTCACCGCGATCTGGTTGAACCCCCAAGTCAGGCACAGCATGAGCATCAGGGCAATGGCGCCGGCACTGAGGGGGCGTGCGGCGGAGGGCACGATTTGAGCTGAGGACATTTCTTCCCGAATACCGGCTTTGCGCCGTTGTTGGTCTATGCAGTCTTCTGACAATGGGTGCAGACGCCCGTGATCTCCACCACAGACAATTTGGGGGCAAAGCCCGAGGCGCGCGCGGCCGCGTTGAGATCCCCGGCAAAGGACGCCGAAGGGATCTCGCCGACGAGGCCACAGCGCTCGCAGATCAGGAACGCCACAGCCGAGGTCGCATCGTGATCATGGGCGGCGCAGGCGAGATAGGCATTGCGGCTCTCGATGCGATGCACGAGGCCGTTGGCCATCAGGAAATCGAGGGCACGATAGACCGTGATCGGCGCCGGCCGCGCCATCGATTTTGCCAGTTCGCCGATCACCTCATAGGCACCTAGCGGGCGGTGGCTGGAAAGCAAGGCTCCCAGCACCTGTCGGCGGATTGGCGTGAATTTCTGCGCGCGCTGCTCGCAGACGGCCTCGGCATGCGCGAGCGCATCCGCGGTGCAGCGGCGGTGATCGTGATCGGGCGCGGGAAATACCGGGTTTGCGAGGGTCATGCGGCCGATCTTTTAGCATTTCGGCCCGGGAACCCAAAGCACGACACTGCAAACGGCTGCCAGCCATGCCCGCGCTGCGGGACAGCCACCCGCTAATCCGCCATGAAATAATCATAAGCTTGCTTATGATATCTCCTGCTTATTGGAGACCAAACTCATGACCCGCGGGTCTGTCGACCAGAACTTCCTGTTCACGCTCGCCGAGCTCTACCGCCTGCTGCGCGTCTATGCCGACAAGGAGGCCTCGCGGTTCGGCATCACCCGCGCGCAATGGGCCGTGCTGGCCAAGGTCGAGCGCAGCGAGGGCATGAAGCAGTCGGAGCTCGCCGAACTGCTCGAGGTGCAGCCGATCACGCTGACGCGCATGATCGACAAGCTCTGCGACAACGACTGGCTCGAGCGGCGTAGCGACGCCTCGGACCGCCGCGTCAAGCGCCTCTATTTGAAGAAGGCCGGCCGGCAGCTGCTCGGCCGGATGACCGGGCTCAGGTCCGAGATCACCGCCAACGCGCTCGGCGGCATCAATCCGGCGGATGCCCACCGTCTCCTCACCCAGCTCGAAACCATCAAGGAAAACGTGCGGACCGCGATCCAGGCCAGCGGGGCGGAACAAGCGCGTAAGGAGCAGCGCTATGGCTGATCAGATTCTCAAGTTCCAGCCCGAGCAGAAGAGCGACGGCGGCAAGCCGGCCAAGAAGGCCGGCTCCGATCCGCGCCGCCGCCTGGTGGCGGGCCTGCGCCGCTATCGCCGTTTCCTGTTGCTGGTCGTGCTGCCGGTCGTCGTCGCCATCGGCGGCCTCACCTTCTATCTCAATGGCGGACGCTATGTCGGCACCGACGACGCCTATGTCGGCGCGCAGAAGGTGCTGGTGACGCCCGACATCTCCGGCAAGATCCAGAAGGTGGTCGTGAAGGAGGGCCAGCTCGTCAAGCAGGGCGACGTGCTGTTCGAGATCGATCCCGTGCCGTTCCGCCTCGCGGTGGACGAAGCCAGAGCACAGCTGACGCAGGCGCAGACGACCTATGAAAACCTGCGCGCCAACATCAAGATCTATGGCGACATGCTAAACCTCGCCCAGCAGGGCGTCGATCTGAAGCAGCGCGACGTCGAGCGCAAGCAGGCGCTGGTAAAGAACAATTACGGCTCGCAGCTCGACCTCGACAACGCCTCGAACGCGCTGGTCACGTCCGGATCCGTGGCGCAATACGTCAGGCAGCAGCTCTCGACGGCGAAGACCCAACTGCTCGGCGATCCCGACCTGCCGCTGGAAAGATTCCCGGCCTATGCGGAGGCCAAGGCCAAGCTCGACAACGCCGAGCGCAATCTCAACCATACCGTGGTGCGTGCCTCAATGGGCGGCGTGGCGACGCAAGTGGAGCAGATCCAGCTCGGCCGCTACGTCGCTGTCGGCACGCCGGTGTTCTCGATCATCGACGTGGCCCATCCCTGGGTCGACGCAAATCCCAAAGAGAGCGACCTCACTTACGTCACTGAGGGACAACCCGTCACGCTCGAGGTCGATGCGTTCCCGAACCACGTCTTCAAGGGCAAGATCGGCTCGCTCTCGCCCGGTACCGGTGCGCAGTTCGCGATCCTGCCGCCGCAGAATGCCACCGGCAACTTCGTCAAGGTGGTGCAGCGCGTGCCGATCCGGATCTATTTCGACGAGACCGACAAATATGTGCGGAAGCTGAAAGCCGGCATGAGCGTCTATGCGACCATCGACACCGGACACAAGCGCTCGCTGGCCGGCCTGTTCGGCCTGTCGGCGACTGCGGGCCAGGACAAAGACCAAGACTAAGAAAAGACCGAGCTAGAGACTGCGACAAGGACTGATCCGATGTCCGACGCCAATGCCAGCCTGATGGTCCCCGGCCTGCGCCGAAACATGGTGACGATCTGCGCCATGACCGCGACCATCATGCAGGCGCTGGACACCACCATCGCCAACGTCGCCCTGCCATACATGCAGGGCAGCCTGTCGGCTTCGCAGGACCAGATCAACTGGGTGCTGACCTCCTATATCGTCGCCGCAGCGATCATGACGGCGCCGGTGGGCTGGATCGCCAACCGCTTCGGCCGCAAGCGCATCTTCATCATCTGCGCGGCCGGCTTCACCATGGCCTCGGTGCTGTGCGGCCTCGCGCAGGACATCAACCAGATGGTGCTGTTCCGCCTGCTGCAGGGGGTGTTTGGCGCGGCCCTGGTGCCGCTATCGCAATCGGTCATGCTCGACTACTACACGCTCCAGGAGCGCGCCAAGGCGATGGCGATCTGGGGCATGGGCGTGATGATGGGCCCGATCATGGGGCCCTCACTCGGAGCCTGGTTGACAGAGACCTATTCCTGGCACTGGGTCTTCTTCGTCAATCTGCCCTTCGGCGCCATTACCGTACTCGGCCTCATCGTCTTCATGGATGAGACCGACAGGAATCTCAGCCTCAGATTCGACTGGTTCGGTTTCGCCGCGCTTGCGGTCGCGATCGGCGCACTTCAGCTCGCGCTCGACCGCGGCGAGCAATTGGGCTGGCTGGAATCCAACGAGATCGTCGCGGAGTTCATCGTCTCCGCCGCCGCCTTCTACTTCTTCCTCGCGCACTCCTTCACGACGTCGACGCCGTTCATCCGCTTCGCGCTGTTCCGGGATCGCAACTTCGTCACCGGCTGCGTGTTCATGATCGTGATGGGGCTCGTACTGTTCTCGACCATGGCGCTGGCCTCGCCCTACATGCAGAACGTTATCGGCTATCCCATCATCACCGCCGGCCTGCTGCTGGCGAGCCGCGGCTTGGGCACCTTCTTCGCCATGATGCTGGTCGGCCGCATGATGCGCTATGTCGAGGCGCGCACGCTGATCATCGCCGGGCTGGCGCTGACCGCCGGCTCGCTGTTCCAGATGACCGGCTGGACCGACCTGACCCAGGTGCCGGAGATCGTCACCGTCAGCGTCATCCAGGGTTTTGGCTTCGGCCTCGTCTTCGTGCCGCTCTCGACCGTGGCGTTCCTGACGCTGTCGAACGAGCTGCGCACCGACGGCACCGCGATGCTGACCCTGATGCGCAACGTCGCAAGCTCGGTCGGCATTTCCATCGTGATCGCGCAATTGACGCAGGGCACGCGGTGGACCTACGCGATCCTCTCCGAGCACGTCAATCCGTTCAACCACGCACTGCAGATGCCCGGCGTCAGCGGCATCATCAATCTGTCCACCGACACCGGCCGCGCCATGGCCGACAGGATGGTCAGCGTGCAGGCGCAGATCATCGCCTTCTCCCATGATTACCAGCTGGTGATGATCTTCGTGCTCTTTACCCTGCCGCTCGCGTTGCTGATCGGCTCGACCAAGGCCACGCTGCGCAAGCAGGCGGCGGGGCCGGAGCATGCGGTGATGGAGTGACGCCCCAACCACCGTTTGTCGTCCCGGACAAGCGGAGAGCAGATCCGGGACCCATACCCCCAGGAAGACGTTGTTACGGGGATTCGGAGTTATCACTCTTGCAAGACCACTCCGTTCCGGGAGTATGGGTCCCGGATCGGCGCGCGCTTTGGGCGCGCTTGTCCGGGACGACACTGAATATGCGGCTTGCCCTATCCCAACAACTCCTCGCAGCCTAGATCGTCCACCGCCGCAAACACCCGCTCCAGATTGTTCCACCAGATTACCCGCGGGATGTCGATGCTCCACTGCCAGACCGGCCTCGTGATCTGCCAGAGCACCGCCCAGCGATAGTCGCGATCGAGCGCGCCGCGCGAATAGCCGGTGATGCCGCTTTCGATCAACGTATTGTGGTAGACATTGAGCAGCGGGCGTTCGAGTGCCTGCCGGCGTTCCGGATACCAATGCATGGCCATCATATAGGAGAGGTCGTGAGTCGGAACGTTGATGCTCCAAAGATCGAAATCGAAGATGCGCACGGTATCGGCAACGCCCGCGCGCGGCAGCAGGAAATTCCAGATATGAGCGTCGCCATGGGTGATGCTGAGATGACGGCGCGAATGGTAGCGCTGGGATAGCGGTTCCGACTGATCGATGAGACGGCGGTAGAGAATGCGCCGTTCTTCGCTGAGGCGATCACCGAGCAGATCGGCGAAACGATCGTAATGGCCGGCAAAGGTCTCCATACGCTGCGCGCTGTCCTCGGCGCTCGCCAGCGTGCCGACGGTGTCACCAAGATCGGGATGGTCCCACCATGCCGCATGCCAACGTGCGAGCGTCGTGACGATCGCAACCGCCTGACCGCGCGACGGCGGCAACGGCCATTGGGTCGCGGTTGCATGGCTGTCGGTGAGATCTTCGAGCAGAAGATGCCAGGCTAGGCTCCGCTCATCGAAATGCCCATCGAAGCAGCGCGGCACGAGTCCCGGCGGCATTCTCGGTGCGAGCTGCATGTAGTAGTCCACCTCGCGCCTGCCGCCATTGGCGAGGCGCTCGGCGAAGGCGGAATTGGGCATCTTGAGGATCAGCGACTGCGGAGCGCCGGCGGATTCGCCGACATAACGCAGGCCGAGACGGATGATATGCGACACGGCGGTGTCGCGCTGATGCAGCATCTTCACTTCGCGCACCGCGCCGGCGTCCAGCACGCCGCCCCGACGCAGCGCGGCCGTCAGTCGGGCGGGCTCAACGACCGCCGGCAATTGTGGAGATGTCATGAACCACGATGCCCCTATCCCGCGCCATACTGCACGATCACACTTCAGGGCACCAGCGGCGGAGCTGATGCCGGGCTCAAGCCGCCGCCGTCGAGTCGCGCACGGTTCGCACCACGACCGACCGCAGCTGTTCGAGATTGGCCGCCATCCCGGCGATCGCCTGCCTGACGTCCGCGGCGCGCTGGTTGACGGAGGCGGCGTCGCGGCTGACATCGCCGATCTTGGCCGAGACCTCCTTCGCCGCGGCGGCCGATTCGGAAATCGACCGCGAGATCTCCCGCGTCGCGGCATCCTGCTCTTCCATCGCGGCGGCGACCGAGGTCGCCACGCCGTCGATTTCGACGATGTGACCCCCCATGGCCTCGACGGAATCAACCGCGGCCTGTGTCGAGGCCTGGATCTCCGCAATCAGCCGCCCGATCTCCTCGGTGGATTTGGCGGTCTGGTCGGACAGGGATTTCACTTCGGCGGCGACCACCGCGAAGCCCCGGCCGGCTTCGCCGGCGCGCGCCGCCTCGATCGTGGCGTTGAGCGCGAGGAGGTTGGTCTGGCCCGCGATGCCGCCGATCAGGTCGGAGACCTCGGCGATCTTTTTCACCGACCCGGCCAGCGCCTGGATGGTCGAACGCGCCTGCTCGCGGCCGGCGACCGCCGATTTGGTGACGGTGCTGGTGCGTGCGACCTGGCTTGCGATCTCGCGGATCGAGGCGCTCAGTTCTTCGGCTGCGGCCGAGACGGCCTGCGAGCTGCCGAGGGCCTGCGTCGAGGCCGCCGCGACCGCCTGCGACTGCGCCGAGAGCGACTTCGCGATCTCCGACAGGCCGGAGGCGGCCCGCTCGACGCCTTGCGTCGCCGCGGTCGCGGTGTCGACCGAGCGGCCGGTCTCGCGCTCGACGGTTTCGGCCATCTGGTGCAGGGCGGAGCGCTTGGCAAGCGCTGCCTCCTGCTCCTGCCGCAACTGCTCCTCGCGCAGACGGGAATTCTCGACCGCCGCCTGCTTGAAGACCACAAGCGCGCCCGCCATCGAGCCGACCTCGTCCTGGCGGTGCGCGAACGGGATGTCGGCGGCGAGATCGCCGGTCGCGAGCTTCTGCATCGTGTCCGTCATGCGCACGATCGGACGCACCACGCCCAAAGCAACGCCGAGCAGCCCCGCGGCAATGAAGGCCAGGACGGCGGCGGAGACGCCGAGGAGGATATAGAGGATGGAGCTGTCGCGGTCCGCGGCCAGCTTCTCCATGGCGGCATTCTGCTTGTTGGCGTTCTCGACGATGCTGTCGATGACGGCGCGATGCGCGGTATAGGCCTCCTTGAGCTGCGCGTAGGCGCGCTCGGAAGCCGCCGCATCCTTGGCCTTGAGGGCCGGCAGAAGCTGGTCGGACGCCTTCCAGAATTTCTGCACCTCGGCATCGGACTTCGACACCAGCGCGGTCTTGAGGTCGGCTGAGAGGCTGGAGGAGACCCAGAACGCCTTGCGTTCGTCGTAATCCTTGCGGAGCTGGACCAGGCGTTCGCCATGGGCGGCCAGCTGGTCCAGCTCGCGCATGGCCAGGGTCGCCTCGAGATAGGCTTCGATGACGTATTCCGGCGGCGGCAGGATGTCGGCGATGAGGTCGTTGCCGAGCTTGATGTCGGAATAGAGCGGGCCGCCGACCTTGAGCTCGCGCAGCGCATAGAGGCTGGTGGAAACAACCGCAGCAAAGCCGATGGCAAGGACGATCCCGAAAGCGATGATCGCGGCCGACAATGACAGACGAATCTTCATGAAATAATCCAGGGCGCGCGCTGAAACCGCGAGGAGCCTAGATCAATATGGTAAATGCGGGATTGCCCTGCGGGAAAGTCTCCGAAAGAAAGGCTCCGAAACGCTACGGGAATTGAGCGTCGATCACTCGGATTTGGGTCAGCGGGACTGACGCACAGGCGAGCATGGAGACGATCAGGCCTGATGCAAGGCAGCGCCGATCGCGGTTGCGCTGGATAGGAAACGTGGTGCCGACGACCTGGCGCCGTCGGCACATTTCGCTCAGACTTCGAAGAACACTGTCTCGTCGTCGCCCTGGAGATGCAGGTCGAGCCGGTAAACCGCCTTGCCGGCCTCGCGCACCGCCGTCAGCGTGGCGCGGCGGTCAGCCGGGACCAGCGCCAGCACGGGATCGGCCGCGTTGCCGGCCTCGTCGCTGAAATAGATGCGGGTGTAGAGATGCCGCAGCATGCCGCGGCCGAACACCGCAAGCAGGATGTGCGGCGCCTGCGGCTTGCCGTCGGGATCCGGCACCACGCCCGGCTTGATGGTGTCGAAGGCGTAGTTGCCGTCCTTGTCGGTGCCGCAGCGGGCAAAGCCGCGGAAACTCGCATTCGGCAGCGCACGCTTGTCCTGCGGGTCGGCGAAGCGTCCCTGCGCATCCGGCTGCCAGATCTCCAGCATGCAATCCGGCACGGCAACGCCGTCGCCATCGAACACGCGGCCCTCGATACGGATGCGGTCGCCCGACACGTCGGGGGTCAGCGTCGAGTTGGTGAACGCGTCGTTCCAGGCGTATTCGCCGGTCGGCGTCAGGCCGTATTTGAAGAACGGACCGACGGTCTGCGATGGGGTGATACCGTCAGGCTTCACAGACTCTTGCACTTTAGTGGTTCTCCATAGGCGTAGCGTTCTTGCCGCGCAGCACGATGTCAAAGCGGTAGCACAGCGCCCATTCGGGCTTTGTGTTCTCGAGATCGAACGAGGAAACCATCCGCGCCCGCGCCTTCTCGTCCGGCACCGAGTTGAAGATCGGGTCGAATGGGAACAGCGGATCGTTCGGGAAGTACATCTGCGTCACGAGGCGGGTGACGAAGGAATGGCCGAACACCGACAAATGGATGTGCGCCGGCCGCCACGCATTGTGATGATTGCCCCAGGGATAGGCGCCCGGCTTGATGGTGACGAAACGGTAGTAACCGGACGCATCGCTCACGGTGCGGCCGGCGCCCGTAAAGTTCGGATCGAGCGGCGCCGGATGCTGGTCGCGGACATGGACGTAGCGGCCGCAGGAATTGGCCTGCCAGATCTCGACGAGCGAGTTCGGCACGCCGCGGCCGTCCTCGTCGCGCACATGGCCGTGGACGATGATGCGCTCGCCGATCGGCTCGCCACTGTGTTGGGTGGTGAGATCGTTGTCGCCCTCGCGCACGGTCTCATGGCCGTAGACCGGGCCGGTCAGCTCCGACAGGGTGTGGCGCATCGGAATCAAGGGCTTGTTCGGCGCGCGCTTGATCGAGCTCTTGTACTCGGGCGACAGCGGCAGCGGATGCGCCTTGTTGCTGTCGACGGGATAGATGAATGTCATGGGCGAACTCCTCCCCGGCCATTTCGGTCTGGCCAGTCAACGCTTCCGCCGATCATTATAGAATATAACTAATCTAGGGAAGCCGGTTTGGCAGGCGTCCCGCGCCCGGCAGGATCGCGCTATTTGATCGGCGGACGCGGCAGCACGGCCTCCCCCGCCTCCAGACGATAGGTGTGGTCGAGCGAGTACCAGGGCGCCGCAACATCACGTGCGGTGGGATGCGGCGTGTCGTGGCGCTGGAACTTGCCGATCAGCGCCTGCGTCACCCCGAACTGCACGTCGCTGTCGATATGCGGGTCGGCGGGATCGTAGACCTGCGAGATCAGCACCTTGAACCCGGGCTTGAAGATCAGGGCGTGCAGATGCGCGGGCCGGTAGGGATGCCGGCTCTGCGCCTCGAGCAGGCGGCCGACCACGCCATTGGTCGGAATGGGATAACCGACCATCATCACCGAACGAAACGAGAAGCGCCCATCCGCGTCGGTCGTGAACTTGCCACGCAGGTTCATGTCGGCCTGCTCGGGGTCCTGGTTCTCGTAGAGGCCGACCGGCGAGGCATGCCAGACATCGATCTCGGCGCCGGCGACGGGACGGCCGTCCCTGTCGACGACACGGGCGCTCACGAACAGCGGCGCGCCCGGCGTCTCGGAACGGACGATGGAGCCACCGTTCTCCACGCGCGGCGAGTTCAGCCGCCAGAACGGCCCAAGCAGCGACTGATCGGTTTCGGTATTGCCCTGATCGCCATTGTTGAGCAGGCACACCAGCGGCGAAACGCCGAGCGAGCCCGCCATCAGCACAACTTCATTATGCGTGTCGGTCGTCAGCTTGCCGAGCTCGGCGATGACGGCGGTCGCGTCGCGGAACTCTTTCTCGGTCAGGCGGACATCGCGGACGAAGGCGTGCAGGTGCTTGACGAGGGAGACCATGATCTCGCGCAGCCGTGGATCGGATGTCCGCTCCATCACCGCCAGCGCCGTGGCCGTGACGTCCTGCTCGCGCTCGATGATCATGGGACGGTCCCTTGAAGCAACAACAAACGCCGTCATTCCAGGACGATGCGACGCATCGCACTCTGGTGCGCAATTGCGCACCTGAGAATCTCGAGATCCCAGGTTCAGCCCTTTCGGGCTGTCCCGGGATGACGGGACGCTACGCGTCCCGTCAGTTCACCTTCTCGATCGCGACGGCCACACCCTGGCCGACGCCGACGCACATGGTGGCGAGCGCCAGCTTGCCACCGCGCTTCTCCATGCCGTGGACGGCGGTGAGCGCGAGGCGCGCGCCGCTCATGCCAAGGGGATGGCCGAGGGCGATGGCGCCGCCATGCGGATTGACGTAATCGGCATCATCAGGCACGCCGAGCTGGCGCATGCAGGCGATGCCTTGCGAGGCGAAGGCTTCGTTCAGCTCGATCAGGTCGAAATCGCTGATCTTCTTGCCGAGGCGTTCCATCAGCTTGCGGGTGGCCGGCACCGGGCCGATGCCCATGATGCGCGGCGGCACGCCGGCCGAGGCGAGCCCGAGGATGCGCGCCCGCGGCGTCAGGCCATGCTTCTTCACCGCAGCTTCCGAGGCCAGGATCATGGCGGCGGCACCATCATTGACGCCGGAGGCGTTGCCGGCCGTCACCGTTCCGGGATTGCGCACGATCGGCCTCAGCTTGGCGAGACCTTCCAGCGTGGTCTCGGGACGCGGATGCTCGTCCTTGTCGACCGTGATGGGGCCGGCCTTGCCGCCGGGAATGGTGATCGGGATGATCTCCTCGGCGAAATAGCCCGCCGCGATCGCCGCGCCGGCGCGCTGCTGCGAGCGGATGGCGAAGGCGTCCTGGTCGGCGCGCGAAACCTGGAATTCCTCGGCGACGTTCTCGCCGGTCTCGGGCATCGCGTCGACGCCGTACTGCGCCTTGAGCAGCGGATTGATGAAGCGCCAGCCGATGGTAGTGTCGAAGATTTCAGCCGAGCGCGAGAAGGCCTCCTGCGCCTTGCCCATCACGAAGGGCGCGCGGGTCATGGACTCGACGCCGCCGGCGATGGCGAGCTCGATCTCGCCGGAACGGATGGCACGCCCCGCAGCGCCGACGGCATCGAGGCCGGAGGCACAGAGCCGGTTCAGGGTCTGTCCGGGAACCGAATCCGGCAGGCCCGCGAGCAGCAGCGCCATGCGCGCGACGTTGCGGTTGTCCTCGCCGGCCTGGTTGGCGCAGCCGAAAAACACTTCGTCCACCTGCGCCCAATCGAGATTGGGGTGCTTTGCCATCAGCGCCTTGATGGGGGCGGCGGCCAGATCGTCGGCGCGCACCTTGGCGAGCGACCCGCCGAAACGGCCGATCGGGGTCCGCACGGCATCGCAGATAAAGACGTCACGCATCGTTGTTCTCCCTGAATGCCGCGGTTCGGCCAAATTCTTCAATGTCGGCGGAGTTTTAGGAGGGCGCCCGCGGCAGGTCAATTGACGGTTTCGCGGGTCAGACGTCATTCCGGGGCGCGCCATTTGGCGCGAACCCGGAATCCATTTATCGGCGTGACGTGCGGCCCGATGGATTCCGGGTCTGCGCCTGACGGCGCATCCCGGAATGACAGCGGAGAATGTGGCGACCGCTTCCGCACTGCGGACAACGTGGAAAACCTCTCCTCCCGGGCCAAAGCGATAGGAGCAGGAGGCGAAATTTTGTAGGTTGCGCCGCCCATGACGATGCAACAGCCGATACCTGTCCCGCCCCCCGAGGACACGCCCGCGCCGCAGGCCGAAGCCGCCGCGCGCATCACGCCGATGATGGAACAGTACCTCGAGATCAAGGCGGCGCATCAGGGCCTCCTGCTGTTCTACCGGATGGGCGACTTCTACGAGCTGTTCTTCGAGGACGCGGAGATCGCCTCGAAAACGCTCGGCATCGTCCTGACCAAGCGCGGCAAGCATCAGGGCGCGGATATCCCGATGTGCGGCGTGCCGGTCGAGCGCTCCGAGGATTACCTGCATCGCCTGATCTCGGCCGGCCACCGGGTCGCGGTCTGCGAGCAGACCGAGGATCCCGCCGCGGCCAAGGCGCGCGGCAACAAGAGCGTTGTGCGCCGCGGCGTGGTGCGGCTGGTGACGCCGGGCACGCTGACCGAGGACACGCTGCTCGACGCGCGCGCCAACAATTACCTGCTGGCGATCGCGCGTGCCCGCTCCTCCGCCGGCGGCGACCGCTTCGGCCTTGCCTGGATCGACATCTCGACCGCCGAATTCATGGTCACCGAAGTTTCGGGCGGCGAGCTCGCCGCCACGCTGGCGCGCATCAACCCGAACGAGGCGATCGTCACCGACGCCCTCTATAACGACAGCGAGCTCGGACAGACCCTGCGCGAGCTGCCGGCGGTGACGCCGCTGACCCGCGACGTATTCGACGGCGCGACCGCCGAGAAGCGGCTGTGCGACTACTTTGCCGTCGCGACCATGGACGGGCTCTCCCAGCTCACGCGCCTGGAGGCCACCGCCGCGGCCGCGGCAGTCACCTATGTCGACCGCACCCAGGTCGGCAAGCATCCGCCGCTGTCGCCGCCCGCGCGTGAGGCTTCCGGCGCGACCATGGCGATCGATCCGGCCACCCGTGCCAATCTCGAGCTGACGCGGACACTGGCCGGCGAGCGTCGCGGCTCGCTGCTCGACGCGATCGACTGCACGGTCACCTCGGCGGGTTCGCGCCTGCTCGCACAGCGTCTGGCGGCGCCGCTGACGGATGCCCCGGCGATCGCCCGCCGGCTCGACGCGGTCAGCGCCCTCGTTGCCGATTCCGCGGCACGCGAGGACATTCGCAGCATATTGCGCGGCGCGCCCGACATGTCGCGCGCATTGGCTCGGCTCTCGGTCGGCCGCGGCGGACCGCGCGACCTCGCCGGCATCCGCGACGGCGTCATCGCCGCCGACCAGGTGCTGACGCGGCTCTCCGAACTGGATGCGCCGCCGCAGGAGATCACGGCGGTGATGGCGGCGCTGCAAAGGCCGTCGCGCGAACTCGCATCCGAATTTGCCCGTGCGCTCGACGAGCAGCTGCCCCTGATCAAGCGCGACGGCGGCTTCGTGCGTCAGGGCTACGAGCCGGCGCTGGACGAAGCACGGAACCTGCGCGACGCCTCACGCCTCGTGGTGGCCTCGATGCAGGCGCGCTACGCCGACGCGACCTCCGTCAAGGCTCTGAAGATCCGCCACAACAACGTACTCGGCTATTTCGTCGAGGTCACCGCCCAGCACGGCGACAAGCTGATGTCGCCGCCGCTGAACGCCACCTTCATCCATCGCCAGACGCTGGCCGGGCAGGTGCGCTTCACAACCTCCGAGCTCGGCGAGATCGAAGCCAAGATCGCCAATGCCGGCGACCGCGCGCTCGGCCTCGAGCTCGAGATCTTCGAACGGCTCTGTGCAAAAGCGCTCGCGATCAGCGACGATCTGCGCGCCGCGGCGCAAGCTTTTGCGCTGCTCGACGTCGCGACGTCGCTGGCCAAGCTTGCTGTGGATGAGAACTATGTGCGGCCCGAGGTTGATGGCTCCCTCAGCTTTGCGATCGAGGCCGGCCGCCATCCCGTGGTCGAGCAGGCCCTGAAGCGCAACGGCGAGCCGTTCATCGCCAATGCCTGCGACCTGTCGCCTGCGCCGACGCAGAAGTCAGGCCAGCTCTGGCTGCTCACCGGCCCGAACATGGCCGGTAAATCGACCTTCCTGCGCCAGAATGCGCTGATTGCCTTGATGGCGCAGATCGGCAGCTTCGTGCCGGCCACGCGCGCGCGGATCGGCATCGTCGATCACCTGTTCTCGCGCGTCGGCGCCGCCGACGATCTCGCCCGCGGCCGCTCCACCTTCATGGTGGAGATGGTCGAGACCGCGGCGATCCTGAACCAGGCCGGCGAGCGCTCGCTCGTCATCCTCGACGAGATCGGCCGCGGCACCGCGACCTTCGACGGCCTCTCGATCGCCTGGGCCGCGATCGAGCATCTGCACGAGAGCAATCGCTGCCGAACGCTGTTCGCGACGCATTATCACGAGCTGACCGCACTCGCGGCCAAGCTGTCGCGGATGTTCAATGCGACGGTGCGGGTCAAGGAATGGCAGGGCAACGTCGTGTTCCTGCACGAGGTGCTGCCGGGCTCGGCCGACCGCTCCTACGGCATCCAGGTGGCGAAACTCGCCGGCCTGCCGCCGGCAGTGATCACACGCGCCAAATCCGTGCTCTCCAAGTTGGAGGCGCAGGACCGCGGCCAGACCGCGCGAGCCTTGGTGGACGACCTGCCGCTGTTCGCCGTGCCCTCGCGCGCCGCCGCGGAAGCCGCGCCGCCGACCGAAGCCGAGTTGCTGATGGAGGCGGTGAAGGCGCTGCACCCCGACGAAATGTCGCCGCGCGAAGCGCTGGACGCGCTCTATGCGTTGAGGGCCAGGCTGCCGAAGCAGTGATGGTGCGGGCCACGGCCCCTTTCAACAACTAGAGAATGCTGTCATGCTGAAGCATGGCCAAGCGCTCCACGACCATTCTTCCTCCTGCACTCTCCGACCGATTGGCTCAGTTGAAGGACCATCAAGGCTCGAATGCGGGACAGGAACTGAAGGAGGTTCTGGACGAATTGGCCCAGCTCCCGCCTGAGTCAATTGTAAGAGCCAGCAGCGAAATCGCTACCAGCGCCAGATTGGGCCGATGGCTTTCGCGAAACGCACCCATTCGCGTCGTGCCTCGTGCGCGCTTCAGCTTGCCTCTGTCCTGGAAGGTGTTCGCATTCGACCGCATCAAGGACGACCCACCATCGGAACGGGACCTTCTGAAAATCAACCCGGACTACGCCTGGCTATTCCTGTTTCATCCCAACGGACATATCTGAGAAGCGGCTCTCCGGCACATCAATGCGCCACCCCGATCACCATTTTTTCTTTCGGCGCTGGCATGGCGATTGAACGATTGGGTCGGGCAGGTCCGTTGGGCGGCAAAGTACTGCATCGAGCGCATTGGTGCTGGCGTCTCCCCCGAAATCGCAGCCGAGACCGGCCTCTATCTCCTCAGCCGCCGTCTGATTTGGGGGCGATGGCGCGACGAGGCGGAGACCCTTAATCGAATTCTTGCACGCGAGGACGTCATCGCGGCCATCGCCGATCGATTGCGGACGCGGACAAATGGGCCGATGGCTGCATGTCTCCGCAATGCACTTCAGCATCCAGGTATTGATCGACACTTGCCGATTCTCGCGGCCCAGGCAATTCAACCGGCCGTCAGAGCAATCGCGTACCAAAGCCTGATTTCGGGCAAAGCGCGATGGCAAACAGGATATGACTGGATCTGGGTCGACAGGGTCTACGGCCTGCGTAAACGTATCCCGACGTTCGAATCCCGCGAGCTTCTACGAGACCACGCAGCAGCCACGTACATCGCCAACGGCCTTCTCGACAAATCTGCCTTCGTGAGGAAGATTGTCGCCGATGCAATGATCGTAGCGCGCCCTCAGTTAACTCACGAAAGCGAGCTAGTCGCCCTCATCGCGGACGACCGCAGCCCGGCGGTGCGTTCGCGCGCGGACTTCATGCTCCGACATCCGCCACCGCGGAACGCAGGATAGGCCTACGCCCGCGACGCGATCGCCGCCGCTTCTGCCGCCGCGCGCTGCATGCTGGTCGACATCTCGTTCGTCACCGTGCTCTGCTCCTCGATCGCCGCGGCCGTCGAGGTGACGTATTCGCTGACATTGTTGATCGCCTGCTTGATCGAACCGAGCGCGCTGACGACGTCGCCGGAAATGCTGTTGAGGCTGCCGATCTCCTCGCCGATCTTGTCGGTGGCCTGCTTGGCCTGGTTGGCGAGGCTCTTGACCTCGGAGGCGACCACCGCGAAGCCGCGGCCGGCTTCGCCGGCGCGGGCCGACTCGATCGTGGCGTTGAGCGCAAGCAGGTTGATCTGCCCGGTGATGTTGTTGATCATCTCGACGATGCCGCTCATCGCCTGCGCGGCTTCGGTGAGGCGCTGGGCCTGAGCGTCGGCGGACGAAACCTGATCAACCGCGCTCATCGCGGTTTCGCGGGATTTGGTCATCGCCTCGGAGATTTCCCGCACCGAGGCGTTGAGCTCCTCCGAGCCGGCAGCGACCGATTCCATCATGCCGCGGACGCGCTCATTGCCCATGCGGACCAGCACTTGCCGCGTGGTGTCGGTGGCGTATTTCACGACCTTGAACGGCTTGCCGTTGAGATCGAGGATCGGGTTGTAGGAGGCCTGGATGTAGACCTCCTTGCCGCCCTTGCCGATGCGCTTGTATTCGGCCGCCTGGTATTCGCCGCGATTGAGCGCGGCCCAGAACTCGCGGTAGCCGGCGCCATCGCGCTCGCTGGGCTCGACGAACATACTGTGATGCTGGCCCTTGATCTCGGCCAGCGAATAGCCGAGCGCGCCGAGGAAGTTGGCGTTGGCGGTGATGATCGTGCCGTCCATGTTGAACTCGATCACGGCCTGGGCCTTGTCGATCGCGGCGATCTGGCCGGCAAGATCGGCATTCTTCAGCTTCTCCGCGGTCACGTCGGTTGCGAACTTGACGACCCCGTACGGCCTGCCGCTTTCGTCGAGCAGCGGATTGTAGGAGGCGAGAATCCAGACCTCGCGGCCGCCCTTGGCGATCCGCTTGAACTCGCCGGCCTGGTAGTCGCCGCGGTTGAGCGCGGCCCAGAATTCGCGATAGGCCGAGCTGTTGCGTTCGGCCTCGGTCACGAACAGGCTGTGGTGCTTGCCCTCGATCTCCGCCAGCGAGTAGCCGAGCGTCTTGCAGAAATTCTCGTTGGCCGTGACGACGGTGCCGTCGAGCTTGAATTCGATGACGGCCTGAGCGCGGCTGATGGCGGCGATCTTCGACGCATCCGTCATGCTCCGGATCTTCTTCGCAGTGATGTCGGTCGCAATCTTGGCGACCATCACCGCCTTGCCGTTGCCGTCGAGCACCGGATTGTAGGATGCTTCGATCCAGACCTCGCGGCCGTCCTTCGCGATCCGCTTGAACTCGCGCGCCTGATACTCGCCACGGTTCAATGCAGCCCAGAACGCCTTGTACTCGGCGGACTCGCGCTGGTCGGGCGGCACGAACATGGAGTGATGCTTGCCTTGAATTTCGTCGAGCCGATAGCCGAGGGCGTCGAGAAAGTTCTTGTTCGCCGTGATGATCGAGCCGTCGAGATTGAATTCGATCATGGCCTGCGAACGGCCGATGGCGTCGAGCCGTGCCTGTGCATCACTGTGGGACTTGCGACCGAACATCAAGGAATCTCCATCTCGAAATAGCGTGGACGGCTTGTGGGGGAAGTAACAATTGCAGCGGCATAGCCGTATTCAAATCGACAATTCCCGCGCGTCCCTGCACTCGGATGCAGCTCGGACGAGTTCGCGCTCACGGCAACGGACGCGGGTACGCTGGTTTATTCGTAGATGAAAAGCGCGAAGAAAGTTCTAATAGACCTGTCGGAAATCGGCTGGAACCAGAGCGATTCTGTGCGCATCGAAGATCAACGGCAATCGCGGCTGCGATTTGAAATGACGCATCTCGATCAATGGCTTGTGCGTGCGCCGCGCTGTGCTGGACATTTCTGGGCCCGCGTTTGCGCGACGCGATGACGCTCCGCTCCGTAGTCTCACGGAGACCGCGCCTTCCGCATGACGCGTCCACGCTGCCACAGCGTCAAGTTCCACAGCACGCAGGTTGCAAGGGCAAGAGAAAGACCTGTCGCCGATCCGAATTGCACCACCGCAATGTGCATGATGGCGATCGCCATGCCGAAGCCGAGCAATCCCCAGGCGGAGTTGGCAAGCACCGCGGCCGTCGGCGGGCCGCCGATTCGCGGGTGCAGGATCACCATCATGCTGGTGAACACGACCGGAAACAGCGCGATGATACCGCTGATCCGCGGGCCGACCCATCCTGACGTCGAGACCACGATGGCGACGAGGGTCGCAACCAGCAGAGCCCGCATCGGCACGTCGTACCAGCGGCGCGTCACCAGCGGCATTTTCACGTGGCGATACCGCGCCAGGAGCGGGATGCAGATGCCGAACGCGATCAGGTTGGCAGCAAGCCCCGCGGCGAGCGACCAGTCGAACCGGCGGATGATCGATGCAAGTACGATCCAGACCGCGACGGCGCTTCCACAACTCACCACGAGATTGTGCCGCTGCGACAGCACGACATAGGTGAGAGACATGAAAATCGTCGCCGCATTGACCGGCAGGCTCGCCAGCGCACCCTGCGCGATGAAGGCGGCGTCATGATCGATCGCGAGGAAGACGTAGGATGGACCGGCAGATACCGGCAGGGTCGCGACCAGCGCGCCGATCACAGGCCCCGCGCGTTCGGTGATGATCGACGCCGACACCACGAACGCCGCCGCGATCGCCATGCGCAGGAGCAGGAAGAGGATGAAGTGGAGGTCGAGGGACATTTTTGTTTTGTCGTCCCGGACAAGCGCAGCGCAGATCCGGGACCCATACTCACAGGCTTCGCTGTGTTAAGCAGTTTTGGTGGTCAGTTCGGCGATACAATCGGCGCTAGCGATTCTGGGTCCCGGCGTTCGCCGGGACGACACCAATTGTGGAGGAGCGACCTTCGCCCTACATCCGCTGCATCGACACCGAGACCTTCGGGCCGTTCTTGATGGTCTGATAGACCACGCAATAGCGCTCGGTGAGCTTGAGCAGCAGGTCGAGCTTGTCCTGCGGCGCGTCGGTGTCGACCTCGAAGCGCAAGCGGATCTCGGCGAAACCGACCGGAGTCTCCTTGTCGATGCCGAGCGTGCCGCGGAAGTCGAGATCGCCCTCGGCGTAGACGTTGCCGGTCTTGAGCGGCACCTCGATCGCGGTCGCGACCGACTTCAGCGTGACGCCGGCACAGGCGACCAGCGCTTCAAGAAGCATGTCGCCGGAGCAAAGCTCGAGGCCGGAACCGCCAGTGCCCGGATGCAGGCCGGCCATCGCGATGGCACGGCCGGTCTCGACCTTGCAGGCGATGCCTTCGCTGTCGGTGGAGCCCTTGGCCTTCAGCGTGATCAGCGCGGCCTTGGGATCGGCCTTGTAGCGCTCCTTGATTGGGGCCTGCATCTGGCGCAGTTGGACAGCGTCCATCTTGTTCTCTCCCGGCATGTCGTTCCTCACGAGCGGTATAGAAGACGGCCGGTTTCGTGTCAGCTCATGATTGATGGGACCTGCCATGAGCGACCGGAATCGAGCCAAAAACAAACGTATTTTCATGATGTTAGACTTGAATCACGAGCAGCGCCAGAGACTGTCCGATCTGCATGACCGAGCTCATCGGTCGCCGGCTTGCGAATGTCTCGTGACAGCGCCTGTCACCTCTTATATCCGGAGGGACATGGACAGCATCGCGACTGAGCAGAAGGCCGGGGCGGACGATCGTTTCGACACCGCGCGGATCACCGCCGCGGTCGATGCGCTTGCCGAACAGTATCAGGGACGCGAGGACGCGTTCCGCACGGCGATGGCGCAATTGCTCAAGGCGGAGCTTATCGCAGCGCGCGCCGCGGCGCAGGCGATCCTCTTGAAGGACCGCCACGGCCGGCGCTGCGCCGAGCGGCTGTGCCACGTGCAGGACGAGATCATCCGCATCCTGTATTCGGCAGCGACCCGCCATCTCTACCGCTCGCCGATCCCGAGCGGCGCCGAGCGCATGGCGGTGGTGGCCACGGGCGGCTATGGCCGCGGCCTGATGGCGCCGGAATCGGACATCGATCTGCTCTTCATCCTGCCCTACAAGCAGACCGCCTGGGGCGAGCAGGTCGCCGAGGCGATCCTCTATTGCCTATGGGACATGGGGCTGAAGGTCGGTCACGCCACCCGCTCGGTCGACGAATCGATCCGGCAGGCGCGCGGCGACATGACGATCCGCACTGCGATCCTGGAGACGCGCTTCCTCACCGGCGACAAGCCGCTCTATGAGGAGCTCGTCGAGCGCTTCGACAAGGAAGTCGTGCAGGGCACCGCGTCGGAATTCGTCACCGCAAAGCTCGCCGAGCGCGAGGAGCGGCACCGCCGCGGCGGCCAGTCGCGCTATCTGGTCGAGCCCAACGTCAAGGACGGCAAGGGAGCCTTGCGCGACCTGCATACTCTGTTCTGGATCGCCAAATACGTCTACCGGGTGCGCGATACCCACGAGCTGGTCGCGCGCGGCGTGTTCGACGCGCAGGAATACCGCACCTTCCGCCGCTGCGCCGATTTCCTCTGGTCGGTGCGCTGCAATCTGCATTTCTACTCTGGCCGCGCCGAGGAGCGCCTGTCCTTCGACCTCCAGCGCGAGATCGCCATACGCCTCGGCTACACCTCGCATCCCGGCATGCAGGACGTCGAGCGCTTCATGAAGCACTACTTCCTGGTCGCCAAGGAGGTCGGCAACCTCACCGCCATTCTCTGCGCCAAGCTCGAGGACCAGCAGGCCAAGCCTGCACCGGTGCTGAGCCGGATGATGGCGCGGCTGCGGCCGACCGCGGCGAAGCGGCGCGTCCCCGACAGCGACGACTTCATCGTCGACAACAACCGCATCAACGTCGCCGCACCGGACGTGTTCAAGCACGATCCGGTCAACCTGATCCGCATCTTCCGCCTCGCGCAGAAGAACAACCTCGCTTTCCACCCGGATGCAATGCGCGACGTCACGCGCTCGCTCGGCCTGATCAACGCGGGCTTGCGCGAAAATCCCGAGGCCAACCGGCTGTTCATGCAGATTCTGACCTCCGACAACGCGGAGATCGTGCTGCGGCGGATGAACGAAACCGGCGTGCTCGGCCACTTCATCCGCGCTTTCGGCAAGATCGTCTCGATGATGCAGTTCAATATGTATCATCACTACACCGTCGACGAGCACCTGATCCGCTGCATCGGCTTCCTCCAGGACATCGAGCGCGGCGGCATCGAGGAATTCGCCCTCGCCAGCGATCTCATGCGCAAGAGCCGGCCCGAGCACCGCGCGGTGATCTACATCGCGACATTGCTGCACGACGTCGCCAAGGGCAGGCCCGAGGATCACTCGATCGCCGGTGCGAAGGTCGCCCGACGGCTGTGCCCGCGGCTCGGCTTCAGTCCTGCCGACACCGAGCTCGTGGCGTGGCTGATCGAGGAGCATCTGACGATGTCCACGGTCGCGCAGTCGCGCGACCTCTCGGATCGCAAGACCATCGAGAATTTCGCCGCCGTGGTGCAGTCGGTCGAGCAGATGAAACTCTTGACCATCCTGACCACGGCCGACATCCGCGGCGTCGGCCCGGGCGTGTGGAACGGCTGGAAGGCGCAGCTCTTGCGCTCTCTATACTATGAGACGGAACCGGTGCTCACAGGCGGGTTCTCGGAGGTCGACCGGGGAAAACGTCTTGCGGCCGCGCACGCCGAATTCCGCATGGCCTTCGCCGAATGGCCGAAGGACGAGCTCGACGCCTATATCGCCCGGCACTATCCCGCCTACTGGCTCAAGGTCGAGCTGCCGCGCAAGATCCGCCACGCCCGCTTCGTCCGCTCCAGCGAGCAGGCCGGCCACAAGCTGGCGATCAATGTCGGCTTCGACGAGGTGCGCGGCGTCACCGAGCTGACGATCTTTGCCGCCGACCATCCCTGGCTGCTGTCGATCATCGCGGGCGCCTGTGCCTCGGCCGGAGCCAACATCGTCGATGCCCAGATCTACACCACGACCGACGGCCGCGCGCTCGACACGATCTCGATCTCCCGGGAATACGACCGCGACGAGGACGAGGGTCGGCGCGCCACGCGCATCGGCGAGATGATCGAAGACGTGCTGGAGGGCAAGCTGCGCCTGCCCGAAGCCGTGGCGCGGCGCACCGTCCGCAGCAAGGCGAAGCCGTTCGTGATCGAGCCGGAAGTGACCATCAACAACCAGTGGTCCGACCGTTACACCGTGATCGAGGTCTCGGGCCTCGACCGGCCCGGCCTGCTCTACGAGCTGACCACGGCCATCTCCAAGCTCAATCTCAACATCGCCTCGGCCCATGTCGCGACCTTCGGCGAGCGCGCGCGCGACGTGTTCTACGTCACCGACCTCCTGGGCGCACAGATCAACGCGCCGACGCGGCAGGCCGCGATCAAGAGCGCGCTGACCCGTGTCATGGCCGGCGACAAGGCGGTGCAGCCGGCGGCGTAATATCTGTCGTCATTCCGGGACCAGTCTGTCCCGACTCGTCATTCCGGGGCGATGCGGAGCATCGAACCCGGAATCCATCGAGCCACAGGTTGCGCGGATAAATGGATTCCGGGCTCGCGCTGCGCGCGCCCCGGAATGACGAAAGGAGAGATTGGCGCGCCCCCTTCAGACCTCCATCCCCTCATGCCGCAGCAGCCAGCGCTTGCGCTCCAGCCCGCCGCCGTACTTCACCAGCGAACCATCCGCGCCGATCAGGCGGTGACAGGGCAGCACCACGCTGATCGGGTTGGAGCCGTTGGCATGGCCAACCGCACGAACGGCCTTGGGCATGCCGATCCTTGCGGCGAGCGCGCCGTAGCTCAGCGTGGTACCCGCCGGGATTTGCGCAAGCGCGGTCCAGACCTTTTGCTGGAACGGCGTGCCGGCGATGCGCCATGCGATGGCCGAGAGCTGGCCGAGCTCGCCTTCGAAATAGCCGGAAAGCGCCGTCCGCATATCCGCGGGCGCAGGTTGATCTCTCAGATCCACGGCACCGTAATGCAGGCGCAACAGCCCGCGCATGCGATGCTCATAATCCTCCCAGTCGAGCGCGCGTAGCGCGCCGTCGACATCGGTCACGAGCAGCGCGATCCCGATCGGCGTCATCAGGCGATCGAGACCGAAGCTTACAGACGGGTTGGTTGATCGAGCGGGCATCGCGGCACCAGGCAATCGAAACACACCCATCGCACTTGCCATGCCGGCCGTGCTAACGTCCACCCGAAAGCTGACGCTTTTGGGGAGCTGACCTTGATCCTGATCGCCAATGTGCTGGTGGCGCTGGTCGCGGCACTGCACGTTTTCTTCCTGATCCTGGAGATGTTTCTCTGGGACAGGCCGCTGGGCCTCAAAGTGTTTCGGAATACGCCGGAGAAGGCCGAGATCACGAAAGTGTTGGCCGCCAATCAGGGCCTCTACAACGGCTTCCTCGCTGCCGGCCTGCTCTGGGGCCTCGTGCACGGCAATCCCGCCTTCGCGCTCCAGATCAAGGCGTTCTTCCTGCTTTGCGTGATCGTAGCCGGCGTCTATGGCGCGGCGACCGTCAGCACGCGGATTCTGATGGTGCAGGCGCTGCCGGCGGCGGTCGCGCTGGTTGCGTTGTTCTTGGCTTAGTTTCCGGCCTGAGACGCTACGGCGCAGCGCGGCGATCCTTGCGCCGCGGCGAACCTTCCTCCACAATCTTCGGCAGCGATGGCGACCGTTGCAATCAACGGGGAAAGACCATCGGCCGAAAATTCCGTCAGGAGGAACAACCCAAGATGAACAATCGCAGAGCCTTCATAGCTGGCGCGGCGGCGATCGCCGTCGCGGTCTCCACAAGCCAGGCCCTCGCCCAGAAGAAATACGACACCGGCGCGACCGACACCGAGATCAAGATCGGCCAGACCGTGCCGTTCTCCGGCGCCTATTCCGTCTACGCCAATATCGGCAAGACCCAGGCCGCCTACTTCAAGATGATCAACGATCAGGGCGGCATCAACGGCCGCAAGATCAACCTGATCCAGTATGACGACGCCTATTCGCCACCGAAGACCGTCGAGCAGGTGCGCAAGCTCGTCGAGGGCGACGAAGTGCTGTTCACTTTCCAGCTCATCGGCACCGCCGCGAATGCAGCCGTGCAGAAGTATCTCAACGGCAAGAAGGTCCCGCAACTCCTCGCCTCGACCGGCGCCGCGCGCTTCAACGATCCGCAGAACTATCCCTGGACCATCGCCTACAATCCCAATTACGTGTCCGAGGGGCGGATCTACGCCAAGTACATTCTCAAGGAGCATCCGAACGCCAAGATCGGCGTGCTCTACCAGAACGACGACATGGGCCGCGACTACCTGGCGGGGCTCAAGAGCGGCCTCGGCGACAAGGCTGCCAGCATGATCGTCGGCGAGGTCTCTTACGAGGTCACCGACCCGACCGTCGATTCGCAGGTGGTCAAGCTGAAGTCGATGGGGGTTGATCTGTTCTTCGACGCATCGACGCCGAAATTCGCTGCGCAGGCGATCAAGAAGCTTGCCGATCTCGGCTGGACGCCTGTGCACATCCTCGACATCAATGCGAGCCCGGTGTCGGCAACGCTGAAGCCGGCCGGCCTCGACATCTCCAAGGGCATCATCTCGACCAATTACGGCAAGGACCCGGGCGATCCCCAGTGGAAGGACGATCCGGGCGTGAAGGCCTTCTTCGCCTTCATGGACAAGTATTTCCCGGAGGGCGACAAGCTCAACACCATCAACACCTATGCCTATTCGGTGGCCGAGCTGCTGGTGCAGGTCTTGAAGCAATGCGGCGACGACCTGACGCGTGAGAACGTCATGAAGCAGGTCGCCAACATCAAGGGCTACACGCCGAGCCTGGCGCTGCCGGGTATCAAGATCAGCACCGGCCCGAACGACTACCGCGTCAACAAGCAGATGCAGATGATGAAGTTCAACGGCGAACGCTGGGAGCTGTTCGGACCGATCATCGAGGACACCGGTCCGTCGGGCTAGGCGCTGGTCTCGTAGGGTGGGTTAGCCGAAGGCGTAACCCACCACTTCTGCCGATACACGGGAACGAGAAGAGGTGGGTTACGCCCAGCGGACCGCGCTTCGCGCCGCCGCTGCGCTAACCCACCCTACAATCTACTTCGGTATCTCCCCAAAATTCTTTCCGACCGGCAGCACGGCATGCCGGATCAACCGCGAATCCTCCACCGCGGCCTGGCGGTGCTTCACCGCCTCGCGATAGACGGGATCGCGGATCATCTCGACGAAGGCCGCGACGCTGGGATATTCGGCGATGAAGCAATGGTCCCAGCGCTCCTCCTGCGGACCGATCAGCATCAGCTCGAATTTGCCCTGCCAGACGATGCGGCCGCCGAGACGTTCGAACACCGGGCCGCTCTCGCGGCCATAGGCCGCATAGGCTTCCGCGCCGCTCGCCTTGCGGCCGTCCGGATAGGCCGCCTCTTTCCGCAGGCGCACCAGATTGAGCATGTGGATCGGGCCCGGGCGGTCGTTCTCCCGGAATTGCGCGAAGATCTCCTTGGTCGGATCGATGTGGCCCATGCGAGCTCCCTCTTTATTTATGCAGACGATCCTAGCCCCGGCGGCAGGGGAGCGGAACTGCGGCGGACGAATGCCTCACCTCCTAATCACGCGTTAACGTCAGGGTAACCGGGCCTTAAACAGCGACCGCTAGCGTGCGGCGGGGCAGACTGACCGGGCGTATTGCGTATGGCGTGGGGAAAGAAAAAGGGTGCGCGGAAGGAGCCGCTGTTCGGCTTGCCCGCGGCGCTCGCCGATCTGCGCTTGACCGCTGCGGACCGCGTTCCCGGCGGCGACGACAAGCCGAAGAAATCTGCGAAGACATCCGCCAAGCGCAAGAGCGAGGATGCCGGCGACGAGCCGCCCCGCGAGCGGAAGGCACCTGCCAGCCGCAGCGGCGCCAAGCGCCGCTCGAAGTCGCGCGGCGGCTTCAGCCTCGGCCGCCTCGTCTATTGGGGCGCTGTGCTGAGCCTGTGGGGCGCCATCGCCGTGATCGCCGTCGTGGTCTATGTCGGCGCCCATCTGCCTCCGATCCAGTCGCTGGAGATTCCCAAGCGGCCGCCGACGATCCAGATCGTCGGCATGGACGGCAGCATGCTGGCGCAGCGCGGCGAGATGGCCGGCGCCAACGTGTCGCTGAAGGACCTGCCGCCCTACCTGCCCAAGGCGTTCATCGCCATCGAGGACCGCCGCTTCTATTCGCATTTCGGCATCGATCCGGTCGGCATCCTGCGCGCCCTCGTCACCAACGTGCTCCATCGCGGCGTGTCGCAGGGCGGTTCGACCTTGACGCAGCAGCTCGCCAAAAACCTGTTCCTGACGCAGGAACGCACCATACAGCGCAAGCTGCAGGAGGCAGAGCTCGCGATCTGGCTGGAGCGCAAGCACTCCAAGGACGAGATCCTGGAGCTCTATCTCAACCGCGTCTATTTCGGCTCCGGCGCCTACGGCGTCGAAGCCGCCGCACAGAAGTATTTCGGCAAGTCGGCGAAGAACGTCACGATCGCCGAAGCCGCGATGCTGGCCGGCCTCGTCAAGTCGCCGTCGCGTCTTGCGCCGAACCGCAATCCGGAAGGCGCCGAAGCGCGCGCGCAGATCGTGCTCGCGGCGATGGCGGACGCGAAATTCATCACCGACGCGCAGGCCAAGGCCTCGATCGGCCATCCCTCCTACAACGTGAAGCCGGCCGGCGCCGGCACGGTCAATTACGTCGCGGACTGGATCGGCGAGGTGCTGGACGATCTGGTCGGCCAGATCGACGAGAGCATCAAGGTCGAGACCACGATCGATCCGAAACTGCAGAGCGTGGCGGAAGCCGCCATCATCGACGAGCTCGCGGCCAAGAGCGTGAAGTTCAACGTCAGCCAGGGCGCACTGGTGGCGATGACGCCCGACGGCGCGGTGCGCGCCATGGTCGGCGGACGGAACTATTCCGATAGCCAGTACAACCGGGCGGTGACCGCCAAGCGCCAGCCGGGCTCCTCGTTCAAGCCGTTCGTGTACCTCACCGCGCTCGAGCAGGGGCTGACGCCCGACACGGTGCGCCAGGACGCTCCCATCGAGGTGAAGGGCTGGAGACCCGAGAACTACACCCACGAATATTTCGGCGCGGTGACGCTGACGCAGGCGCTGGCGATGTCGCTCAATACGGTCGCGATCCGCCTCGGCCTCGAAGTCGGGCCGAAAAACGTGGTGCGCACCGCGCACCGGCTCGGCATCTCATCCAAGCTCGAGCCCAACGCCTCGATCGCGCTCGGCACGTCGGAAGTCTCCATGGTCGAGCTGGTCGGCGCCTATGCGCCCTTCGCCAATGGCGGCCTCGCGGTGGCGCCGCATGTCGTGACGCGGATCAGGACGCTCAGCGGCAAGCTGCTCTACATGCGCCAGCCGGAGGAGCGCAACCAGGTCATCGAGCCCCGCTATGTCGGCATGATGAACGCGATGATGCGGGAGACGCTGATATCAGGCACCGCCAAGAAGGCCGAAATTCCCGGTTGGCCGGCCGCCGGCAAGACCGGCACCAGCCAGGATTATCGCGACGCCTGGTTCATCGGCTACACCGCCAATCTCGTCACCGGCGTCTGGCTCGGCAACGACGACAACTCGCCGACCAAGAAGGCGACCGGCGGCGGCCTGCCGGTGGAAGTCTGGACGCGCTTCATGAAGGCAGCGCATGAGGGCGTGCCGGTGGCGAACTTGCCGAACGCGCAAGCGACCTGGGGCCTGTCGAACCTCGCGCAGGCGGCCTCGCAGGTGTCGCCGCCGACGCCCGCGGCACCGCCACAAGCGAACGCCAGCGGCTATCGCCCGTCGCCTCCGACGCGCACCAATGTGCGCCCCGAGGCCGCGGCCGGGCTCGATGGCTGGCTGATGGATCGCCTGTTCGGCGGGAATCGCTAGGCCTTGGCGAGGGCTCCAAACAAAAGTGCGAAAACAACCCCATGCACAGTAGGCGGCGGTTGCCGGCGCGGTGCGCGGTGGATGGTGCGAAGCGTTTGATGCGACGGAGTTAATCGGCGCGCGGCGCAATCGTCGCGAAGTGTGGCGAGAATCGAGCGAGACGCGGTGGATGTTGCCTCACCCTCCGCTGTCATTCCCCGCGAAGGCGGGGAATCCAGTACGCCGCGGCCTCTCGAGTTGAATCACTGCGGTCTCTGGAATACTGGATCGCCCGCCTGCGCGGGCGATGACACCTCTCACGATGCTAACAGTCCCCCCCTAATCCTCGACCCCGTACCGGTGCAGATCATTCCCGTAGGTGTCGAGCCACTTCTTGGCGCGCTCCATCGACGGGCAGACTTTTCCGCACACGCGCCAGAACCGCGCCGAGTGGTTCATCTCGACGAGATGAGCGACTTCATGGGCGGCGAGATAGTCGAGCACGAAGGGCGGTGCGAGGATCAGGCGCCAGGAGAACGACAGCGAGCCGGCCGAGGTGCAGGAGCCCCAGCGGCTGGACTGATCGCGGATCGAGAGTCGCTTGACCCTGACCCCGAGCTCGGCGGCATAGGCTTCCGCCGAGCGCTGGAGATCCTTGCGGGCCTCGCGCTTGAGGAAGTCGCCGACGCGGCGATCGACATGCTCGAGGCCGCCGGCGACGCAGAGAATGCGTTCACCGGACTCGCGCGTCTCGGTCCACACCGTGCCGCGGATGCCGGCGCGATGAACGATGCGATGGGGCGTGCCGCGCAGCGGTATGACCGTGCCGGGCTGAAACGGCGCGGCCTTCGGCAGGCGGCCGAGACGCGCGGCGATCCACGCACCGTGACGCTGCGCGAAATCCTTGGCCTCCGCGAGCGTGCCGCGCGGCGGCATGGTGAGGATGGCTTCGCGGTCGCTCGGATGAATTCTGAGCGTGTAGCGGCGCGCGCGGCGATGCCGGCGCAGCCGGATCGCAAAAAATTGCGATCCGTGGGTGATGACCAGGGTCTTCGGTTCGTGGGGCCGACGATAAAGGAGTGCGCGAGTGGCCATGTCTGTCAGTCCGGGGAGCAGGAGTTCGCCCGGATTCTGCCATAACCGCCGCCATGGAAAGCGCTCGGCGCAAAAACAAATCATTTGCCCAATATACAGCGGTCAGGCGCCGGGGAGACCCTACAGACTGGGGTTGGAACCCGCTTTTTTCGCCCCCGCTGGATGCATGCGACACCCCCAAGGGGTGAGGACGGACTCACTCCTATAAAGCTACCTAAATACCGCGAATCTGGCGGGAACTTGCCCCGCCGAAAGGCGCCGGCAGGGGCCGAAATTTCGACGGGAAAGCCGAAATTCGGGACCACAGCCGCTCCGATGAAAATCGGAACGGCTCTGGGTCCTTATTCTGACGCGTTTTCTTTACGCGAACCGGCCACTGCTTCGCTTGAAAACGCTCTATTCGGCCGCGAGAGCCTGTAACGAGCTCGGATTCGCAGCGGAAACCATGAAGTCGTGAATCCGCGGCACGATCTCCGACTTGAAACGCGATCCGTTGAACACGCCGTAATGTCCGACGCCCTTCTGGACGTAATGAACGCGACGATGATCGGGGATCGAGCTGCACAAGCCGTGTGTTGCTTCCGTCTGACCGAGGCCGGAGATGTCGTCGTTCTCGCCTTCGACCGTCATCAACGCGACGCGCCTGACCTTGGACGGTTCGACGCGGGTTCCACGATGAGTCATCTCGCCCTTCGGCAGCGAGTGCTTCACGAACACGGTGTCGACGGTCTGCAGGTAATACTCGGCCGAGAGATCCATCACCGCGAGATATTCGTCATAGAAGTCGCGATGCTTGTCGACGAGATCGCCGTCGCCCTTCACCAGATTGGCAAACAGCTGCTTGTGCGCATCCATGTGCCGATCGAGATTCATGCTGATGAAGCCGTTCAGCTGTAGGAATCCCGGATAGACGTCGCGCATCATGCCCGGATGCGGGAACGGCACCTTGGTGATGACGTGGTTGCGGAACCAGTCGATACCGCGCTCCTGGGCGAGGTTGTTCACCGCGGTCGGATTGCGGCGGGTGTCGATCGGGCCGCCCATCAGCGTCATCGAGGTCGGCACGAACGGATCGCGGCGCGCCTCCATGACCGAGACGGCTGCGACGACGGGCACGGAGGGCTGGCACACCGCCATGACATGGGTGTTGCCGCCGAGGACGTGCAGCATCTCGATGACGTAGTCGATGTAGTCATCGAGATCGAAGCGGCCCTCACTCAAGGGGACCATGCGGGCATCGGCCCAATCGGTGATGTAGACCTCATGCGCCGGCAGAAAAGCCTCGACGGTGCCGCGCAGAAGCGTCGCATAATGGCCGGACATCGGGGCCACGATCAGCACGCGCGGCTGCGGGCTACGCAGCGGGCGGGTGAACTTGCGATCGAAATAGAGAAGCCTGCAGAACGGCTTTTCCCAGACCGAGCGGATCTCGACGGGGACGCGGATGCCGTTGACCTCGGTGTCGTCGAGGCCCCATTCCGGCTTGCCGTAGCGGCGCGTGGTGCGCTCGAACAATTCGCAGGCCGCGGCGACCGACTTGCCGACCTCGGTGCGCGCCCAGGGGTTGAGGGGATTCTGAAACAGCAGCTTGGTCGCGTCGGTGACCGCACGTGCCGGATTGAGAGAGGCATGAGCCATCTCGTACATCCAGTACATCGGCGTCGTCAGGACCGGACTGCCTTCTGCCGCCAGCGGCGGTGCGCCGCCGAACTCACCAATGGGCATTGCTATATTCCTCTTCGCATCGCAGCATACTGCCGAATGCGTAATATTGCGTCAATGCATGGTTCCGTACATCTACGTAGCCGAAGCGGCCAAATCACCATGAATCCACGGGAAAGTGACCCTATTCACCACCCGACAGCAGTGAGCCATGCTCCCGGGCGCTGCGCAAAAGGGCAAGGAATGCCCAAAAAGATGCAGCCAGAAGCAGGGCGTTGATGGCCAATGCCTGCAGCATCAGATCGGTCCTGAAGGTGTGCTCGATCAGGAGCGCGCGCATGCCCTCGAAGGCGTAGGTCGGCGGCAATGCCCAGGCGACGTATTGCAGCCAGACCGGCAACACGCTGACAGGATAGTAAACGCAGGCGAGCGGCAGGATCGCGAACATCAGCGTCCAGACGATGCTCTCGGCGCCGAGACCGTTCCGCAGCACGAGACCCGAGACGAAGATGCCGACCGACCAGCTCGTGAAGATCAGATTGCAGAAGAAGGCGATCAGCGGCAGGCCGAGGGCATAGACGTTGAAGTGAAACAGAAACAGCGCCAGCAGCGTCATCGGGATGACACCGATCGCGAGCCGGATCAGGCTCATGACCATCAGCGACAGCAGAAACTCGATCGGCTTGAGCGGGCTCATCATGAGGTTGCCGAGGTTGCGCGCCCACATCTCTTCCAGGAACGAGATGGAGAAGCCGAGCTGCCCGCGGAACAGGATGTCCCAGAGGATGACGGCGCCGATCAGCGTGCCGCCGGCGCGCGCGAAGAAGCTGGCGTTCTCGGCGATGTAGAGCTGGAGGAAGCCCCAGGTGATGACCTGCAGCGCCGGCCAATAGAGCAGCTCGAGCAGCCGCGGCCAGGATGACAGCAAGAGGTACCAGTAGCGCAGGATCATCGCGCCGATGCGATGAACGGAGATGCCGGTCATCGGCGCACCGCGGAGCCCGGATGGAGCCCCGTCATTCCGGGGCGCGCGGAGCGCGGGCTATGATGCGCAATTGCGCATCTGAGAATCCATAACCACAGGCGGCGGTGGTGAGGCGAGACCGTTAACTCCGAGTCTTCATCAAATTCAGTCCTGTGGTTATGGATCCCGGGCTCGCGACTATGTCGCGCCCCGGGATGACAAACTCCATCCGGGCGACGGCAGCCACTCAGAAACTCACTCATCTTGCCGCCTCCTGCGCGCCGTTCACCCGGCCGCGCGCGACGTCCAGAAACACCTCTTCCAGCGTGGTGCGGTTGTAGCGGGCCATGATCGCTTCCGGCGCGCCGTCGTCCTCGATGCGGCCGCGCTTCATGATGATGACGCGGTCGCAGAGCCGTTCGACCTCGAGCATGTTGTGCGAGGCCAGCAGAATGGTGGCGTCGTTGTCCCGGCGATAGCGTTCCAGATGCGCGCGCACCCAGTCGGCGGTATCGGGGTCGAGCGAGGCGGTCGGCTCGTCCAGGAGCAGCAGCTCGGGCTGGTTGATCAACGCCTTCGCCAACGCGACCCGGGTCTTCTGCCCGGCGGAGAGCTTGCCGTTGGCGCGGTCGATGAAATCGCCGAGGTCGAGCGCCTCGGCAAGTTCGGCTATGCGGCCAGCAAGATTCTTCACCGCATAGAGCTTGCCAAACACGGTGAGATTCTGCCGCACCGTGAGCCGCATCGGCATGTCGACATAGGGGCTTTCGAAATTCATCCGCCCCAGCACGGATGCACTCTCGTCCGGCATCTCGTGACCGAGCACCTGCACGCGGCCGGAGGTCGGCAGCACCAGGCCCATGATCATCGCGATGGTCGTGGTCTTGCCGGCGCCGTTGCCGCCCAGAAGGCCGGTGATGCTGCCGCGCGGAAGCGTGAAGGAGATATCGTCGACGGCGCGGGTCTGCTTGTAGACCTTGACGAGGTGATCGACCGCGATTGCCGCGGAGGAGCTGCGATCCGCGACAGTCGGCCGACTTGAAGCCTTGTCATTCTCGGTCATGCTGGCCGTTCTTCTGCTATTGCAGCGAAGAGCGCAAGGCTTGTAATGCCTGCGTGGTTCCGCGAGCCCAGCGTTTGTGATCGAGAAAGCACCGCTACATTGTCCGATATGACCGAAATTGCCGCTTCCGACTTCCGCCACGCGCAGCGGCACATCCGGTTGGACACCATCCTGCGGCTGCGCTGGCTCGCGGTGCTGGGCCAGCTGGCCGCGATCTTCATCGTGGCACAGGGGCTGGAGTTCAACGTCGAGATCGTCCCCTGTGTCAGCATCATCGCTTTGTCGGCCGCACTCAATCTGGCGCTCCAGACCGCGGCCAATCCGATGCAGCGGCTGGAGCCGATGCAGGCGGCCGGGCTGCTCGCGCTGAACATCGTGGAGCTGGCCGGCCTGCTGTTCTTCACCGGCGGCCTGCAGAACCCGTTCTCGTTCCTGTTCCTCGCGCCCGTGCTGATCTCGGCCACCGCGCTGCCGGCCCGTTTCACCTTCGGCCTCGGCCTGCTCGCGGTTGCCTGCGCTTCGCTTCTGTTCTTCTTCCACTTTCCGCTGCCGTGGGATTCCGACGATCCGCTGGTGCTGCCGCCGGTCTATCTCGTCGGCGTCTGGCTCTCGATCGCGCTCGCGATCGGCGTCACCAGCCTCTACTCGTTCCAGGTCACCGAGGAGGCGCGCAAGCTCGCGGACGCGCTGGCCGCGACCGAGCTGGTGCTGACGCGCGAGCAGCATCTGACCCAGCTCGACGGACTCGCCGCCGCCGCCGCGCACGAGCTCGGCACGCCGCTCGCGACGATCTTCCTGATTTCGCGCGAACTGGAAAAGACGGTGAAGGACCCAGGCTTTGCCGCCGACCTGAAGACCTTGCGCGAGCAGACCCAGCGCTGCCGCGACATCCTGAGCAAGATCACCCAGCTCTCCTCCACCGGCGCGCCGTTCGACCGCATGAAGATGTCGGAGCTGATCGAGGAGGTGGTGGCGCCGCACCGCGATTTCGGCGTCGAGATCAAGGTGCGGATCGCGGTGGCCGCGGCGGCCGAGCCGGTCGGCTCGCGCAATCCGGCGATCCTTTACGGCATCGGTAACATCGTCGAGAACGCGGTCGATTTCGCCCGCACCACCGTCGAGGTGAACGCATGGTGGAACAAGGACACTATCGAACTCGTGATCTCCGACGACGGACCGGGCATTCCGCCCGACATCCTCAACCGGATCGGCGAGCCCTATCTGTCGCGCCGCCGTACCCAGGACGATGGCGGCGGACGACGCGGCCTCGGCCTCGGCGTGTTCATCGCGCGTACCTTGCTGGAACGCACCGGCGCCAAGGTCTCGTTTACCAATCGGACCTTTCCGGAACACGGCGCAGTGGTCCAGATCTCATGGCCCAGGCAGCGTTTTGAGGCTATCGAGACGCACGAAGAAACAATAGGATAGCCGCGACCTTGCGTCGCACAACAGGGCCGATCGACTATCGGCGGCCTTGGCACCGCGTGATTGCGAGGCCATATGTCGATGCGCTGGAGAGAGGACAAAACCTTGAACGCCATTGCCGAACTGAACGAACAGAGCGACCGCTCGCTTCTCATCGTGGAAGACGACAAGCCGTTTCTGGAGCGGCTGTCGCGCGCCATGGAAACGCGGGGCTTCTCGGTTACATCCTGCGACACCGTCTCGGACGGACTTGCGCAGATCGGCAAGTCGGCTCCGGCATTCGCCGTGGTGGATCTGCGGCTCGGCGACGGCAACGGCCTCGACGTGGTCTCGGCGCTGAAGAAGAAGCGCCCCGATGCACGCGCGATCGTGCTGACCGGCTATGGCAACATCGCCACCGCCGTCACCGCGGTGAAGATGGGCGCGATCGACTATCTCTCCAAGCCCGCGGATGCCGACGACGTCGTCGCGGCATTGCTGTCGACCAGCGCGGAGAAATCCGAGCTGCCGACCAACCCGATGTCGGCCGACCGCGTGCGCTGGGAACACATCCAGCGCATCTACGAGATGTGCAACCGCAACGTCTCGGAAACAGCGCGCCGGCTCAACATGCACCGCCGCACGCTGCAGCGCATTCTGGCCAAGCGCGCGCCGAGGTAGTCTCGGCGTTCACCCATGAGAACGCCGATCTCCGGCCCTTGAGGCTGAGGCGGAGATGCTTGACGTGGTCGAAGCGTTGCCGGGTCAGCTGCGAATTTCGCAACTCGACGGGCGCACTCCCATAGCTCAACATTCCCAAGGTCGGTCGGCCCTGAACGTGACCCGGCCTGACGTCCCGGCGTCGTGTCGGTAAGCCCAAGTGTTGGCCTCGCGAGTTCGTTGAACCCGACGTTAACCTCGGACGGCGGATCATCGTGCCCACCTGGCGCGTCCAATATCCACCTGATGTCGAGAGATCGATGGTTCATCCTACGCCGCTTCTTGCGTTGCTTGGCTTCTGGACGATGCGCGCGGTGGCCATCGGTATCATCGCCGTGGCCGCGCCGGCCGCGGTGCGTGCCCAGCAGGTATCCTCTCCGGTCTGGACGGTGCCGGAGGTCGGCGCGCTGCCTGATGACGATCATGGCCGGCTCGTGCGGCGCGGGCGCGACCTCATCACTGCGACCTACGCCCATATCGGGCCGGAGGTGCCGGATCCAGCCAAGCGCTATGCCGGCAACAATCTCGCCTGCAGCAACTGCCATCTCGAAGCCGGCACCAAGAAGTTCGGCTTGCCGATCTTTGGATTGGTCGAGCTCTTCCCGCAATACAGCGCCCGGCTCGGCGCCGAGATCACGATCGAGGACCGTGTGAACTCGTGCATGACGCGCAGCATGAATGGCCGCGCGCTGCCACTCGAGAGTCCGGAAATGCAAGCCTTCGTGGCTTACATCAAATTCCTGTCGTCCGGCGTGCCGACCGGCAAGGCATTGTCGGGACTCGGCACCGGATCGATGCCTGAGCTCGATCGGGCGGCCGACCCGGTTCGCGGCAAGGCGATCTACGCCAAGGCCTGTCTTTCCTGTCACAATGTGGACGGCTCCGGAATACGCCGCAGCGTGCCGAGCGTCGATCTCGGCTACATGGTTCCGCCGCTCTGGGGCCCGGACAGTTTCAATGATGGCGCCGGCATGGCGCGGTTGATTACCGCGGCGAACTTCGTCCACTTCAACATGCCGCACGGGACGGACTATCTGAATCCGCAGCTCACGGTCGAGCAGGCATGGGACGTGGCGGCCTATATGATCTCTCAACCGCGTCCGAAAAAGGCCGGTCTCGACAAGGACTATCCGGACCTTTCGACAAAGCCGGTCGATGCGCCTTACGGACCGTACGCCGACGGCTTCGATCAGCAGCAGCACATGTACGGACCTTTCGGTCCGATCCGGGAGGCGCATGCCAAAAAGTAGTCCGGACCGAAGGAGAACCGGCGCCCTCGCATCACGAGGAGACCGGATCACACCGCGCTTCGCCCGGGCCGCCTATTCCCAAAAATCCGCATGCCCCTGCGGATCGACCAGGCGATTGATCCTCAAAGCCGCCGCCATCGCGAACCGCACCGTCATCTGCTTGCGCGTGGCGGCCGCGAGCTTGTGCTCGGGCGCCTCGCAATGCAGATGCGCGCCATAGGCGTCGGCGACGATCAGGCCGGTGTCTTCAGGAAAGATCTCGCAGGGCAGATCCTGCGTGAAGGCGAAGAACAGCCGATCGCAATGGGCGCGGTATTCGTGCCATTTCTGGTCGGCGCGCAGATCTTCCACCGACGATTTGATCTCGACGATCCAGATCTCGCCGCGCTCATTGAGCGCCACCAGATCGGCACGGCGGCCCGAGGGCAGCGGCAATTCGCTGATGCAGGAGAAGCCGAGCGAGCGCAGCAGCCGCGCCGTGCCGCGCGCGATGGCGAGCGCGGTCTCCGACTGGCGGCGGTCCGGCGGCGGCACAAGGGCGATGTTGCGGGCGGTGTTGTCCATGGCGGGAGGATAGCCGATTCCCCTCCACCCGTCATTCCGGGGCGCGCGCAGCGCGAGCCCGGAATCCATAACCACAGGGAGACGTGTGGGGCAAAGCGGGCAACTCCGAGTGATCGCAAAACTCCTTCCTGTGGTTATGGGTCCCGGGCTCGCGACTTCGTCGCGCCCCGGGACGACAGTTTACGACGACGCCACCACCACGCCCTCGTTGCCGCGCAGGTCCAGCACGCCTTCGATCCCCTCGCCTTCGCGATCCAGGAACGTCGACAGCAGGATGTTGCTGCCGAAGCGGATCGCGCTGGTGGTCACCGCAACCGGATCGGGACCGAGATTGAGCGCCACGATCACGGCCTTACCCTGGATCTCCCGCCGATAGATCAGGAGATCGCCTTGCGCTGAGATCGGATGATAATCGCCCGCCATGAGCGGGGGACAACTCCTCCGCAGGGCGATCAGGCGCTTGTAGAGGGTGAGGATCGAGCCCGGATCGGCTTCGAGATTGGCGACGTTTTCGCGGATGTGATCCTCCGGCAGCGGCAGCCACGGCCGGACTTGCGAAAAACTGGCGAAGTTCGACGAATCCCATTGCATCGGCGTGCGGCAGCCGTCGCGGCCGACGCCGATGCCGGGCACGTTCTTCTCGAAGGGATCGCGCACGTCCTCCGGCGCGATCGCGAGCTGGTGCATGCCGATCTCGTCACCGTAATAAAGCGTCGGCGTGCCGCGCAGCGTCAGCAGCAGCATGGCCGCGACGCGGGCCTGCTCGGAACCGACACGGCTCGCGACGCGCGGCCGATCATGATTGCCGAGCACCCAGTTCGGCCAGGCGCCCTTCGGCAGCGCCTTCTCGTAATCCTCGATGATCGTCTCGATCGAGCGCGCGCTCCAGAAGGTCGAGAGCAGCGCGAAGTTGAACGGCATCTGCGCGCCGGTGAGATCGTTGCCGTAATAGGCCATGAGACGGTGCAGCGGCAGATAGATCTCGCCGATCAGGACGCGGGCGCCGTAGGAATCGGTGACGCGTCGCATCTCGGCGATGACATCGTGCACTTCCGGCTGATCGGTCGAGTACTGCGTCAGGATCTTCTCGTTCGGCGGCCGGCCCTCGACATAATGCGGGTTGGGCGGGTTGTCGCGGAATTCGGCGTCCTTGATCAGGTGCCAGATCACGTCGACGCGAAAGCCGTCGACGCCCTTGTCCAGCCAGAACCGCATCACGTCGTAGATCGCGGCCCGGACATCCGGATTGCGCCAGTTCAGGTCCGGCTGCTGGGTGAGGAAGGCGTGGTAGTAATATTGACCCGTGGTCTCGTCGAATTGCCACGCGCTGCCGCCGAACTCGGACAGCCAGTTGTTCGGCGCGCCGCCATCGGGGGCCGGATCGCGCCAGATGTACCAGTCGCGCTTGGGATTGTCGCGCGACGACCGGCTCTCGACGAACCAGGGATGGTGGTCCGAGGTGTGGTTCGGCACGAGATCGAGGATCAGCTTCAGGCCGTTGTCATGGGCGGCGGCGAGCAACGCATCGAAATCGGCCATCGTGCCGAACAGCGGCTCGATGCCGACATAATCCGAGATGTCGTAGCCGAAATCCGCCATTGGCGAAGGAAAGATCGGCGACAGCCAGATCGCGTCGACGCCGAGCGATTTCACGTAGGGCAGCCGCGTGAGGATGCCGGCGAGATCGCCGACGCCGTCGCCATCGGAGTCCTGAAACGAGCGCGGATAGATCTGATAGAAGATGCCGTCGCGCCACCAATTCTCGTTGCCACGAGCCATGCCGAAGACCACCCAAAATCTGCGCCTCGCGCGGGAGAACGCGACAGCATCGCCACGGTTCAAACTGGCAGGCCAATTGGGACAGCCGTGTGACGAGGGCCGCGGCTGTTCCCGAAGCTCCTGTCCGAATCTTTTGCGAATCTTTTGCTTGGCGGACTGACAAAAATCGGCATTGTGGCGCCATGACCGAGCAAACCGACACCCAGGACTCCTCGCCACCCAAGGCGGGCGCGATCATCGTTCCCGTGACGCTGTTCGAGCAGAACTGCACCATCATCTGGGACGAGCCCACCAAAAAAGCGGTGGTGATCGATCCCGGCGGGGACGTGCCGAAGATCCTGGACGCGATCAAGCAGACCGGCGTCACCGTGGAAAAGATCTGGCTGACCCACGGCCATATCGATCATGTCGGCGGCGCGGCTGATTTGCGCGACGCGCTGAAGGTGCCGATCGAGGGACCGCATGAAGCGGACAAGTTCCTGCTCGACAATGTGGTCGAAAGCGGCGCGCGCTTCGGCATGACCGGCGTACGCAACTTCGCGCCCGACCGCTGGCTCAACGAGGACGACACCGTGTCGATCGGCGATCTCAAGTTCGACATCTTCCACTGCCCCGGCCACTCGCCGGGCAGCGTGGTGTTCTTCAACAAGGAGCTGCGCTTTGCCCATGTCGGCGACGTCCTGTTCGCGGGCTCGGTCGGACGTACCGACCTGCCCGGCGGCAGTCACGCCACGCTGATCGACTCGATCAAGACGAAATTGCTGCCGCTTGGCGACGATGTCGGCTTCATCTGCGGCCATGGCGCCGGCTCGAGCATCGGCCAGGAGCGGATGACCAATCCGTTCATCACCGGCGAGATGTAGCAACGAACTCCGCTATCGTCACCGACAGTCCGCCACAAACTCCGCCGCGTCCCGGACAAGCGCAAGCGCAGAGTTACGGGGACTCGGAGTTACGCTTTCGCGCCTCACTCAATCCTGGGAGTATGGGTTCCGGATCGGCGCGCGCTTGGAGCACGCTTGTCCGGGACGACAGCGGGGATGGAGCTACTTCATCAACCCCGCGGCCGTGAGCGCGCGCGTGATGATCTGGCCGAGATCGAAGCCGCGAGCCTGCTCGCGCTGCGGCTCGGCCTGCTCTTCGGCAATGGCTGCACGGATCGAGCGGGCGAGATGCGGCGCGGGCGACAGCGCCGGCTTCGTTGCAGGCTTCATGGCAGGCTTGGCCTCCGCCTTTTTCGTCGCGGCGTCCGGAATCCAGCCGGTGAGGCCGAAGAACTTTGCGATGTGGTAGGACGAGGAAATGCCGGCCTCGATCAGGAATGCGCCTTCGACGCCGTAGCGCTGATCGTTGTCGGCGATCCCGAGCGGCGTGCCATGCGCCATGTCGGTGATGGCGTAGGATTCGACCAGCGTCTCGCCGTCCTTGTTCCACCAGGCCTGGCGCGGATGGCCGTCGACGACCGTCTCCGCCATCGGCGCATCAGGAAGGTCGTGCAGGTCGAGCCATTGCTTGACGATCTCGTTGGCATTGCCGGGATTGACGGTGCGGTCGGCGCTGCCATGCCACACCGAGACCTTCGGCCAGGGCCCGCGATGATCCGAGGCGCTGCGCACGAGATCGCCGAGCTCGCGCGCAGGACGCGCCGGGGAGTGAAACATGCCCTCGAGCGCCTCGCGCAGATTCGAGGCGATGCCATAGGGCAGTCCGGCAATGACCGCGCCGGCCGCGAAGACTTCCGGATAGGTCGCGAGCATCACCGACGTCATGCCGCCGCCGGCCGACAGGCCGGTGATGAAGACGCGCCTGGAATCGATGCGGTGCGTCTCGACCATATGCGCGATCATCTCGCGGATCGACTGCGCCTCGCCGCTGTCGCGCGCGGTGTCTTCCGGATTGAACCAATTGAAACAGGTGTTACCGTTGTTGACGCGCTGCTGCTCGGGCATCAACAGCGCGAAGCCATAGTGCCTTGCGAGTGTCGACCAACCCGCGCCGAGATCGTAAGCGGCTGCCGTCTGCCCGCAGCCATGCAGCACGACGACGAGCGCGCGCGGCTTCTGCAATTGCGCCGGCACGAACGCGAACATGCGCAAGGCTCCGGGATTGTCGCCGAAGCCAAGGACCTCCTCCAAGGGGCAGGATGAATCGGCGCTGCGATCGAGCTCGGCAAAGCGCAGTCCGTCCAGCCTCGGCAGACGTCTTAACAGATCGATATTTTTGGCTAGCGACACGGCAACTTCCTGGTGGGCGACGTTCAACGTCCAGTCCAACCAGATAGTTGCTGCATTGCAAAATAAAAAGACCGTGCGCTGTCAATCTCGCGGAAAGGCCACGGATTCCTGCAGAAATCCCCACGTATTAACCGCAATGCCTCAACATCGTGCAGATGCGCGGGCATGCATGCCGGAAATGCGGCGCAAATCATGATGATGTCACAAGCGGCCTGCGCGAGACGACAGATCCTGCGCGCGCTGATTGCACGGCTTGGACGGTGGACAACACCGCACCGCGAGCGGCCATCAGAAGTCCCCGACCATCAGCGAAGATGATCATGATGAGTGCAGACGCGAGCGACGTCGGCACATCGACTTGAAACGTGACGAGCGCGAGCGCAGCAAGGCCCGCGATCTGCAGCACGCAGCCCTCGATCAGCAATCTGGTGTCGCGATGTCCACCTCGCCTCACCTCGCATGCCTGCATTCCGCTGCGCGGGACATCGCGCGATTGCGTTCGCGCCATCAGGCACGTAGCCTTGCCATCTCAACAAGCAGAAAATCAAAGCCGGAGAGACCGCCATGGCGCGCCTGAAGTTCGGAGCCTTCCTTGCCCCGCATCACCCGATCGGGGAGCATCCGATGCTGCAGTTCCGGCGCGATCTCGACCTCGTCGAACAGCTGGACGCACTCGGCTATGACGAGTTCTGGTGCGGCGAGCATCATTCGTCCGGCTGGGAGATGATCGCCTCGCCCGAGATGTTCCTGGCCGCGGCCGGCGAGCGCACCAAGCGGATCAAGCTCGGCACCGGCGTGGTATCGCTGCCCTATCACCATCCCTACAACGTCGCCCAGCGCATGGTGCAGCTCGACCACATGACCGGCGGCCGCGCCATCTTCGGCTCCGGCCCGGGCGCGCTCGCCTCGGATGCGCACACGCTCGGCATCGACCCGATGACGCAGCGCGACCGCCAGGACGAGGCGATCGGCGTCATCCGCCGCCTCTTCAACGGCGAGCGCGTCACCGCCAGGAGCGACTGGTTCACGATGAACGACGCCGCGCTGCAGATCCTGCCCTTGCAGGAGGAGATGCCGTTCGTGGTGGCCTCGCAGATCTCGCCCTCCGGCATGACGCTCGCCGGCAAATACGGCATCGGCATCATCTCGCTGGGCTCGATGACGACGCAGGGACTGATGTCGCTGCAGCAGCAATGGCAGTTCGCCGAGGATGCCGCCAAGAAGCACGGCACCAAGGTGAACCGCGCCGACTGGCGCGTGCTGCTGACCTTCCACATCGCCGAGACGCGCGAGCAGGCGCGCCGCGAAGCGGGCGCCGGGCTGATGCGCTGGCACAACGAGTACAATGTCGGCACGCTGCAGCGGCCGGGCCTCACCGCGTTCTCCTCGCCCGACGAAGCGGTCGACAAGACCGCCTTCGTCGAGGGCGCCGCGTCTACCATCGGCACGCCCGACGATCTCGTCAAAACCATCAAGAACGTGATGCAGGTCTCCGGCGGCGTCGGCGCCATCATCGGCTTCGTGCACGACTGGGCCAATCCGGAAAATACCCGCCGCAGCTGGGACATGGTCGCGCGCTACGTCGTTCCCGAGATCAACGGCTACATCGACGGTCTTCGCAAATCGCAAAAATTCGTGATCGAGAACCGCGCGATCTTCGAGCGCGCAGGACAGGCCGTGATGGCCAAGATCATGGAGAACGAGAAGGCCGCCGAGGCGCTGAAGGTCACCGGCCCCGGCCGCGTCGCCATTCCCGCCGTCAACGCCCCGGATCTGCAGAAGGAAGCCGCGAAGCGGTAGGCCGGCGATCGGCGCCGTGCACCTCTCCCCGGAGGGGAGAGGTGAACCACACCGCGGGCACCTTCCCACGTCGGAACGGCACATCGCTTCTGCACGAGGCTGTGCTAAGCTGTCGGATCAGCCTTGCTCATCTGGAGCATTCGTCATGTCGATGCAGAATGTGGCCCCCGCGCTTCCTTTCATCCCGCCCAGGCGCAATGAGCTGACCCACATTCCCGGCGACGAAGGCTGGCCGATCATCGGCAAGACCTTTCAGGTGCTCGCCGATCCGAAGGGCCATATCGAGGCGAACGGCGCCAAATACGGCCTGGTCTACCGCACGCACTTCTTCGGCGAGACCAATGTCGTGCTGCTCGGGCCCGAGGCCAACGAGCTCGTGCTGTTCGACCAGCAGAAGCTGTTCTCCTCGACGCATGGCTGGAACAAGGTTCTGGGCCTGCTGTTTCCGCGCGGATTGATGCTGCTCGATTTCGACGAGCATCGCCTGCATCGCAAGGCGCTGTCGGTCGCGTTCAAGTCCGGCCCGATGAAGTCCTATCTCGGCGATCTCGACCGCGGCATTTCTGCGCGCGTCGCGCAATGGAGGGCAAGACCCGGCGAGATGCAGCTCTATCCGGCGATGAAGCAGCTCACGCTCGATCTGGCTGCGGCCTCGTTCCTCGGCGCCGATATCGGGCCTGAGGTCGACGAGATCAACCGCGCCTTCGTCGATATGGTCGCCGCCTCCGTCTCCCCGGTCCGCCGCCCCCTGCCCGGCACCCAGATGGCGCGAGGCGTGAAGGGACGCAAGCGCATCGTCGCCTATTTCCGCGAGCAGATTCCGCTCCGCCGCGGCAATCATGGCGGCGACGATCTGTTCTCGCAGCTCTGCCGCGCCACCCATGAGAACGGCGCGCTGCTCTCGGAGCAGGACATCATCGACCACATGAGCTTCCTGATGATGGCGGCGCACGACACGCTGACCTCGTCGCTGACGTCCTTCATCGGCGAGCTCGCCGCCAATCCGGGCTGGCAGGACAGGCTGCGCGCCGAGGTGCTCGCGCTCGGGCTTGACCCGGGGGCGCCGAGCAGCTTCGACGATCTCGAAAAGATGCCGCTGTCGGAGATGGCGTTCAAGGAAGCGCTGCGGATCAGGCCGCCGGTGCCGTCGATGCCGCGCCGCGCGATGCGCGATTTCAGCTTCAAGGGGTTCGCGATCCCCGCCGGCACGGCGATCGGCGTCAATCCGCTCTACACGCACCACATGAAGGAGATCTGGCCGGAGCCGGACCGCTTCGATCCGCTGCGCTTCACCGAGGAAGCGCAGCGTGGCCGCCACCGCTTCGCCTTCGTGCCGTTCGGCGGCGGTGCGCATATGTGCCTCGGCCTGCACTTCGCCTACATGCAGGCGAAATGTTTCGCGCGGCACTTTTTGCAGAACATCGAGGTCTCGCTAGAGCCCGGCTACAAGCCGGACTGGCAGATGTGGCCGATCCCGAAGCCGCGCGACGGGCTGCGGGTGACGGTGAAGGCGGCGTAGCGCCGCTCTCGTAGGGTGGGTTAGCGAAGCGTAACCCACCACTTCTGTCACCGCGGACACCAAAGAGGTGGATTACGCCTTCGGCTAATCCACCCTACGGCCCTGCGTCCGGGGCACGAGAGCGCCGCTTACGCCCCCTGATCGAACGCCTTGCGCAGAGCCACATAGCCCTGCTGCTGCTGGCTCCAGTTGCGGCCGCCGGTCATGGCGCCGTCGACGACGAGATCGTGGCCGTTGATGAAGCTGGATTCGTCGCTCGCCAGGAACACCGCGGCATGGGCGATGTCGTCGGGAAGGCCGGCACGCGGGATCGGCTGCGCGGTCTTGTAGACCTCGCGCATCACGGCCGGCGTCTTCTCCGCTGCGTCGGTCGAGAGCCCCAATGCCTTGCCGAAGATGCCGGTTGCGATCGCGCCCGGCGAGATCGAGTTGACGCGGACGTTGGATTCGCCGAGCTCCATCGCCACGCATTTGGTGAGATGGATCACCGCCGCCTTGGCCGCGCTATAGACCATCGACGACGAGAAGCCGGCGAGGCGGCCGGCGATGCTGCCATTGTTGATGATGCTGCCTGAGCCCTGCTTCTTCATGTAGGGCGCAGCGTGTTTCATGCCGAGCATGACGCTGCGCACCAGCGTCGCCATCGCCGCATCGAACCGCTCGGCCTCGAGGCCCTCGATGCCGCCGGTCTGCGCCGGCCCGCCGGCATTGTTGAACAGGCAGTCGATCCTGCCGAATTTCTCGACCGCGAGCGCGATCAGCGCCTGCATCTGCGCTTCGACCGTGACGTCGGTCTGGCGGAAGATGCAGTTGGCCCCGAGCTGCTTTGCCAGTGCCTCGCCTTCAGCTACGCGCCGGCCCGCGATCACAATTTTGGCACCTTCGGCAACGAAGACTTCCGCAGTGCGCAATCCGATCCCGCTCGTCGCCCCCGTAACCACCGCAACCTTGCCGTCCAGCCTGCCCATGGAATGTTCCTGTTTTCGAGTGATTTGATGCCAAATGGCGAATGTCGGCCGCCGCCGTCGCCGAAGCGGGCACTATCCCTGCCCGCTTCCGACAAGGCAAGCTATGCTTGTGCGGGCGGCATGCGTAACGTTCTCGCAGACCGCTCGATGTTCGAACGCATATCGCCACTGGGCTGCGCATGGGGAAGCTGATCGACGAGTTCCGCAAGGGCTGGCAGGGCGCGGCGCCGCCCTCGCTCGGTCTGAGCATCTCGTTTGCGATAGTCTGCCTGTTGGCCGCGACACTGGTCCGATGGGGGCTCGCCCAGGTTCGCCCCGACATCTACTTCACGCCGTACTTTCCGGCCGTATTCTTTGCAGCTGCCCTGGGAGGATTCCGGATCGGCGTGGTCACGGCGCTGATCGGCGGCGTGCTTGGAGTCGTCCTGAATTTCGGCGATGCCTTTGCCGATCGCGCGCGCTTTGCCCTGCTGGCCCTTTACTGGGCCGTCTGCGCGATAACCATCTGGGGTGTCGAACACTATCGCACCATGCTGGCAGAGCAGCGCCGGATCTCCAAACGCCTGATCGAGGAAGAAGAGTATCGCAAGCTGCTGGTCGAGGAGCTCCAGCACCGGCTGAAGAACAAGCTGTCGACGGCGCATGCCGTGCTGCACCAGGTGCTGCACGACCACCCGCAGGTCTGGGCCCGGGTCGATCCCCGGCTGCGCTCGCTGGCCGCAACGGACGATCTGATCTCGCGGATCGACAAGGGCGGCTGCGATATCCGCGACCTCCTGATCTCGGAGCTCGGCCCCTATGGCCATGTCCGCTTCACCCTCAATGGCGATCGACTATTCCTGCCGCCGAAGCTCGCGGTCACGCTGTCATTGATGTTTCACGAGCTTGCCACCAATGCGGGCAAGTATGGCGCATTCTCCTCACCCCGCGGCCTGTTGCAGGTGTCCTGGACCATCAGCGACGACCGCCTGACCATCACCTGGGACGAAACCGAAGGGCCGAGCGTGGACAAGGTGTCCGAGCCCGGCTTCGGCACCAAGCTGCTGAAATCGGCATTGTCGTCCTTCGACGGCAGGACCGAGATCTCGTATCTGAAGACCGGGCTGCATTGCATCATGCAGTGCCGAATCCCGCGAAGCGAATAGAGCGCGCATCACTTCTCCGGGCGACGAAAAGTGTCGACTGCAGTTCGCACCGTTCAACCAAGGCGCATACGCAGCCGGACTCGATGGAAGCGAAAGCGCAGCCACGCCCTTCGCTCGCAGTTTCACTTTGCGCGTTGACCCTCTGTTAATGACGATCGTCGGCGCGCGTCGCATCGTCACAAGTTTTCTCCAAAACACCCCCGTATTTCTCCGGGCCCCTTAACCAAACTTAAGAGGGAACTGCGCAAGATCGCGCCCATTGCAAAGGCGCGCCGAAACAACAAGATTCATGACTTGTATGAACGACAATACATATTCCGGCGCGACTGAAGCCGAGCTCAGTTTTCTCAAGGAAATCGTTAGAATGCTACCTGCCGGCCTCACCGTGCAGGACGCGCATGGCGAGCTTCTGCTGGTCAATGATGCCGCCGCCGCCCAGCTCGGCATGGACGGCAGCCGTCCCTCACCCGATCTGGCCCCGCGACAGGAAGCCTGCCGGCAGGCGCTGACCGCCGGCCAGGCGGTGGTGACAGAGGAGGCGCTTCACGTCGGCGCCGCGCGCCAAGTGCTGCTCACGACCCATCGTCCCGTTCGGCTCGCCGGCCGCGAGCTCCTGATCTCGGCATCCTCCGACATCACCGAGCAGAAGAATTTCGAAGACCAGCTGTTCCGTTCGGCGTATTTCGACGAGCTGACCGGGCTGCCCTCGCGGCGCGTCATCGAGCATCGCGCCAACAATCTGCTGGCGAAGGATGGCGGCGGAGAGCGCTTCGCGCTGGCCTTTCTCGACGTCGACAATTTCAAGCACATCAACGACTATTACGGCCATGTCGTCGGAGACGCGCTGCTGGTCGAATTGTCGAAGCGGCTCGGGCGGGACTTACGCGATTCCGACATGCTCTCGCGCATCTCCGGCGACGAATTTCTGCTGCTGCTTTCCCCGATCCAGAGCCAGGAGGAAGTCGCCGAGTTCATGCAATCGACGCTGGAGCGGCTGACTGCACCGTTCTTCATCGACAATTCGGAAGTCTTCGCCTCGACCTCGGTCGGCATCAGCCTCTATCCCGACCACGGAAGCAGCTTCGAGACGCTGCGGCAGAACGCCGACATCGCGATGTACCGCATCAAGAACAACGGCAAGGGACTGGCGACCTTCTTCGACACCAGCATGGAGCGCGAGGCGCAGGCGCGGATGAAGGTCGAGCAGTCGCTGCGGCTCGCCATCCTGGAAAAGCGCTTCTGCTGCGCCTTCCAGTCCAAGGTCGACATCCGCACACAGGCGGTGAAGGGCATCGAGGCCCTGGTCCGCCTGCGCGACGACGAAGGCGTGATTCAGGCACCCGGCTCGTTCATCAATCTCGCCGGCGAGCTCGGCCTGATCGACGAGCTGACCCATCTCGTGCTCGCCGAGATCGTCAAGTCGATCGACCTGATCAACGACACGTTCGGCGCGGGTACGAACATCAGCATCAACGTTGCCGCCAAGCAGGCCGGCAATCCCGAATTCATGCGCAGCTTCGCGCGGGCGCTGGACGACACCGGCTTTCCGCAGCGATTCATGATGGAGGTTACGGAAGACGCCTTCGTCGCCAAGAATCATTTCCAGGCCGAGATCCTGCCGATGTTCCGCAAGCTCGGCGTCGGCATCTCCATCGACGATTTCGGCACCGGCTATTCCTCGCTCTCGGCGCTGGCCGACATCACCGCGGACGAGATCAAGATCGATCGCTCCTTCATCACCGACATCCATAAGCGCCCGCGCAGCCAGGGCATCCTGCGCGCGATCGAATCCTTGAGCGAAGCGCTCGGCATGACGGTGGTCGCCGAAGGCCTCGAATCCTACGAGGAGCTCGCCTATCTCCAGGCGGCAACGAAGATCCGCTACGCGCAAGGCTACTACTTCTCCCGGCCGATCTTCCTGGAAGAGCTGAAGCTCGCAACGCCCGTATCAAGCGAGGCGCGGGTCAGCGTGGCAAGCCGCCCAATGCAGCAGAACCGCCAGGGCTATTCGCGGGCGAGCGGGTATCGGCGGTAGGGCTAAAGCGGCGCAACAAACACCGCTGTCGTCCCGGGCTAGCGTTAGCGCAGACCCGGGACCCATAACCACAGGGAGCCGTGTGACGCGAAGCTCCCACTCCGAGTCTTCGCCAAACGTCTTCCTGTGGGTATGGGTCCCGGGTTCGCTTCGCGCCCCGGGACGACGGCAATTGCCGAGCTCGCTGAGTGCCCATTTCCCTCTTTGAAATTGCTGGCCTTTTGCTAATACACAGGCGGACTTCCGCTGGGATATGTCATGTCCGCTTCCGCCTCGATCCGCGACCCTGCCTATCTCCGTGCGCGCGCGATGGAGACGCTGTTCGAGCGGCTGGAAAAGCTTTGCGAGGGCGCGATTGCGATCGATCGCGGCGGGCGCGTCGTCTACGTCAACGAGAAATACCTTGCCGCGCTCGGTCTCAGCCATGCCAGCGAGGCGATCGGCCGGCCGATCGAGGAGGTCATTCCGAACAGCCTGATGCGGAAGGTGGCCGAGACCGGCGAGCCGATCCTGCTCGACATCATGGAGCTCGGCGGCGAGCAGCTCGTCGTCACCCGCATGCCGATCGAGGACGAAAACGGGACGGTGATCGGCGCGATCGGCTTCGTGCTCTATGATCATCTCGAAAGCCTGAAACCGCTGCTGGCCCGCGTCGCCCAGCTCGAGAGCGATCTGCGGCTGGCGCGGCGGCAATTGTCCAACGCCCGCGCGGCGCGCTTCACCTTCGCCGATTTCGTCGGCACGACGCCAGCCATCGCGCGGGCCAAGGAGATCGCAAGCCGCGCCGCGCGGCAGAGCGTCACCGTTCTGCTCACCGGCGAAACCGGGACGGGCAAGGAGATGCTGGCGCAGGCGATCCACAACGCCTCCTCGCGTGCAGAGAGGCCGTTCGTCAGCGTCAACGTCGCCGCGATCCCGGACACGTTGATCGAGTCGGAATTCTTCGGCACTGCGCCGGGCGCCTATACCGGCGCCGACCGGCGGGGACGCGAGGGCAAGTTCCGCATTGCCGACGGCGGCACGCTGTTCCTCGACGAGATCGGCGAGATGCCGCTGCAATTGCAGGCCAAGCTGCTGCGCGTGCTCCAGGAGCGCGAGATCGAGCCGCTCGGCTCGGACAAGATCTCGAAGGTGGACGTGCGCGTGATCGCTGCCACCAATGTGGATCTGCGCAAGCGCGTCAGCGAGGGCGCGTTCCGGCCCGACCTTTATTATCGGCTCAACGTACTCTCGATCGAGCTGCCGCCGCTGCGCCATTGCCTCGACGATCTCCCTGATATCTGCGCCCGGCTGCTCGACGACATCAGCGGATCGGGCGACTACGTCAAGGCGAAGATCACGCCGAGCGCGCTCGCCGCGCTGTCGCGCTATGACTGGCCGGGCAATGTCCGCGAACTCCGCAACATCCTGGAGCGCGCGCTGATCCTCAGCGATTCCGGGCGGCTGACCGGCGAGGACGTCGCGCGCATTCTCCCGGTCGACACCGAGGTCAGGCTGGCGCCGCCTGCGCGACCGGCCGGAGCGGTGGTGCCCTATGCCGAAGCCGAGGCGGAGTTCGAGAAGCACACGCTCGAACAGGCACTCGCCGCCAGCAACGGCCAGATCACGGAAGCCGCCAGGATGCTGCGGATCTCGCGCGCAACCTTCTACAAGAAGCTCGCCAAGTTCGGCCTCGCGACGGGGGCGGCGCCGGTCTGAGATCGTAGATCCGGATGGAGCCGTAGCTGCTGCCATACTCCCGGTGTCGTCCCGGACAAGCGTAAGCGCAGATCCGGGATCCATAGCCACAGGGTTGAGTTTGGCGAAGATTCGCAGTCGCCAGCTCGCGCCACAACTACCTCCTGGGGGTATGGATCCCGGATCAGCGCGCGCTTGTGGTGCGCTTGTCCGGGACGACAGTGGAGTGAATGGCTCGCCGTCGTGCGCTCTGTTCAGGTGCCTTAGTCCGTCTGAGTTTCGAGACACCGACTGTCCGGAGTCTCGGATTCCGGACAGCGCGCCCGGCTGCTCTTCAGGGGCGAATTGCAGGCAATTGCCGGAGATTTCAGCGGTTTTGCGCGAAGCTGCGGGATCTGGCGCGGACCTTGCTCTCCGCTTTGCCGTCTTTCATTCGCGAGGAGCAACCTGTTCCGGGGCAGCTCTTCGCGATAAGATCAAGCAAAACAAGGCCTACGGTCCAGGGAGCGGGAGGAACGCCGTGAGCCATCATCCAGCTCTGCCTTACTTGCGCAATTCCGAGAAGGGCAAGGTCGTCTCGGCGAATGAAGCCGTCATGCTGATCCGCGACGGCGACACCGTGGCGACCGGCGGCTTCGTCGGCATCGGCTTTGCCGAGGAGATCGCGATCGCGTTGGAGGAGCTCTACCTGTCCCACGAGGGGGATGCGCCCTACACGCAGGGCAAGCCGCGCAATCTGACGCTGGTCTATGCGGCCGGTCAGGGCGACGGCAAGCAGCGCGGGCTCAATCATTTCGGACATGAAGGCCTGGTCCGACGCGTGATCGGCGGGCATTGGGGCCTTGCGCCGAAACTGCAGCAGCTCGCGATCGCAAACCAGATCGAGGCCTATAACCTGCCGCAGGGCGTCATCACGCATCTGTTCCGCGACATCGCCGCGCACCGGCCCGGCCACATCACCCGCGTCGGCATGGGCACCTTCGTCGACCCCAGGCATGGCGGCGGCAAGCTGAACGCACGCACCACCGAGGACCTGGTGGAGCTGATCACGCTGCGCGGCGAAGAGTGCCTGCTCTACAAGACCTTCCCGATCGATGTCGGGATCATCCGCGCCACCACGGGCGATCCCGACGGCAACCTCACCATGGAGAAGGAGGCGCTGACGCTCGAGGCGCTCGCCATCGCCATGGCGGCGCATAATTCCGGCGGCATCGTCATCGCCCAGGTCGAGCGCGTGGCCGAAGCCGGCAGCCTCAATCCGCGCCAGGTCAAGATTCCCGGCATCCTCGTCGACTGCGTCGTCGTGGCGAGGCCGGAGAACCACTGGCAGACCTTCGGCACGCAGTACAATCCGGCCTTCTCGAGCGAGATCCGCGTGCGCGCCGCCTCGCTGCCGATGATGCCGATCAGCGAGCGCAAGATCATCGCGCGCCGCGCCGCGCTGGAACTGAAGGCCAACAGCGTCGTCAATCTCGGCATCGGCATGCCCGAGGGAATCGCCTCGGTCGCCAATGAGGAGCGGATCATCGATCTGATCACGTTGACGGCGGAGCCGGGCGTGATCGGCGGCATCCCGGCGAGCGGCATCGATTTCGGCGCGGCGATCAACACGCAGGCCGTGATCGACCAGCCCTACCAGTTCGACTTCTACGATGGCGGCGGCTTGGATGCGGCCTTTCTCGGCCTCGCCCAGGTCGACCGCGCCGGCAACCTCAATGTCAGCAAGTTCGGGCCGAAGCTTGCTGGTGCCGGCGGCTTCATCAACATCAGCCAGAATGCCAAGGAAGTCGTCTTCGTCGGCACGTTCGGGGCGGGCAAGCAACGCGTCACCGTGCGCGACGGGAAACTCGTCATCCTCGACGAAGCCAAGTCGCGCAAGTTCGTCGATCGCGTCGAGCACGTCACCTTCAGCGGTCCGTTTGCCGCCGCGCGCAAGCAACGCACGCTGTACGTCACCGAGCGCTGCGTGTTCGAGCTCAGGGGCGACGGGCTTGAACTCACCGAAGTCGCGCCCGGCATCGACATCGAGCGCGACATCCTGCGCCTGATGGACTTCAAGCCGCTGATCCCGCGCGACCCTGTGCTGATGGACGCGCGCATCTTCGGCGAGGGTCTGATGGATCTGCGCGAGCGCCTGCTCACCATCCCGCTCGATCAGCGCTTCACGCTGGACGAGCAGCAGAACCTGTTCTTCGTCAATCTGGAACGCTACCCGCTGCGCAGCAAGGCCGAGATCGACACCATCGCTTCGCTCGTCGAGGCCCGCCTGGCACCGCTCGGGCGCCGGGTCTACGCCATCGTCAATTATGACAATTTTTCCATCCTGCCGGAGCTGATGGACGATTATTCCGCCATGGTGCGCAGTCTCGTCGACCGCTTCTATTCCGGCGTGTCGCGCTACACCACGTCGGGCTTCCTGCGCATCAAGCTCGGCGAAGCCCTCGAGAAACGCGGCGTCGCGCCGCACATCTTCGAAAGCGCGGAGGAAGCGCAGTCGGACTGGCGCCAGCTCGAGGCGAGTGCAGCCAAGCAGGCCCAAAAATGATGCAGCCCGCAAACCCGCCAGCTCCATCGGAAGGTTCGATTGCAATGTTCGCAAGCTTGTGCAAATCGCTGTTACCGAGAAACTGCAAATCAGGAGGGACCATCGTGCGTCGATCACTCATCATAACAACAACCATCCTCGCGCTCGCCGCGGGCGCGTCCGCGCAGGCCGACGATCTCAAGATCGCGCTGATCTACGGCAAGACCGGTCCGCTCGAGGCCTACGCCAAGCAGACCGAGACCGGCCTGAAGATGGGCTTTGAATACGCCACCAAGGGCACCATGACGCTCGACGGTCGCAAGATCGTCGTCATCACCAAGGACGACCAGGGCAAGCCGGATCTGGCCAAGACCGCACTCGCGGAGGCCTATCAGGACGACAAGGCCGACATTGCGATCGGCACGACCTCGTCGGCGGCAGCGCTCGCGATGCTCCCGGTCGCCGAGGAGAACAAGAAGATCCTGATCGTCGAGCCCGCGGTCGCGGACCAGATTACCGGTGAGAAGTGGAATCGCTACATCTTCCGCACCGGCCGCAATTCGTCGCAGGACGCGATCTCCAACGCGGTCGCGATCGGCAAGCAGGGCGTCACCGTGGCGACGCTGGCGCAGGACTATGCGTTCGGCCGCGACGGCGTCGCCGCCTTCAAGGAGGCGCTCGCCAAGACCGGCGCGACGCTGGTCGCGGAGGAATATGCGCCGGCCAACACCACCGATTTCACCGCCGTCGGTCAGCGCCTGTTCGACGCGCTGAAGGACAAGCCGGGCCGCAAGATCATCTGGATCATCTGGGCCGGTGCCGGCAACCCACCCTCCAAGCTGCAGGACATGGACCCGAAGCGCTTCGGCATCGAGCTCTCCACCGGCGGCAACATCCTGCCGGCGCTCGCCGCCTACAAGGGCCTGCCCGGCATGGAAGGCGCGACCTACTACTTCTATGACATCCCGAAGAACCCCGTGAACGACTGGCTGGTCGCCGAGCACCAGAAGCGCTTCAACGCACCGCCGGACTTCTTCACCGCGGGCGGCTTCGCCGCCGCGATGTCGGTCGTCGCCGCCGTCACCAAGGCGAAATCGACCGACACCGAGAAGCTGATCACGGCGATGGAGGGCCTCGAGTTCGACACGCCCAAGGGCAAGATGGTGTTCCGCAAGGAGGACCATCAGGCGCTGCAAAGCATGTATCACTTCAAGGTCAAGGTCGATCCGAACGTCGCCTGGGCCGTGCTCGAGCCGGTGCGCGAGCTGAAGATCGAGGACATGAACGTTCCGATCAAGAACAAGCGGTAAGTTCTTCACCTCTCCCGTAGGGAGAGGTCGGCGCGAAGCGCCGGGTGAGGGGTACCGCCCTCTCGTGGGACCTGCGCCCCCTCACCCGATTTGCTGCGCAAATCGACCTCTCCCCTTCGGGGAGAGGTGTCACAACCAGCCCGACACGCTTGGACCCAATGTCTCTCACCCTCGAAACCCGCGACCTCACCATTCGCTTCGGCGGCCATGTCGCGGTCAACAATGTCTCCTGCACGTTTCGCCCGGGCGAGCTCACCGCCATCGTCGGGCCGAACGGCGCCGGCAAGACCACCTATTTCAACCTGATCTCGGGCCAGCTCCGCGCTTCACACGGCAGCATCCTGTTCGACGGCATCGACATCACCCAGCATTCCGCGCCGATGCGCACCCGCGCCGGTCTCGGCCGCGCGTTCCAGCTCACCAATCTGTTCCCGAACCTGTCGGTGGAAGAGAACGTCCGCCTCGCGGTGCAGGCGGCGAACGGCACGCACTACGACATGCTGCGGCCCTGGATGGTGCGCCGCGATTTGATCGCGCGCGCCGACGCCATCCTCGACCAGGTCGCGCTCGGCAGCCGCCGCGGCGTCACCGCGACCGCGCTGTCGCACGGCGACCAGCGCAAGCTCGAGGTCGCGCTGATGATCGCGCTCGAGCCAAAGGTGTTCATGTTCGACGAGCCGACCGCCGGCATGAGCATCGACGAGGTACCTGTCGTGCTGAAGCTGATCGCGCAGCTCAAGCAGGACAGGAGCAAGATCATTCTCCTCGTCGAGCACAAGATGGACGTGGTGCGCTCGCTGGCCGACCGCATCATCGTGCTGCATAACGGCCAGCTCGTCGCCGACGGCCCTCCGGCCGAGGTGATCGCCTCGCCGATCGTGCAGGAGGCCTATCTCGGCGTCGCGCCCAAGAACGCTGCAGAGAGCGCAGCATGACCGATCTCCTGAAGCTCTCCGGCGTGCACACCCATATCGGCCGCTATCACATCCTTCAGGGCATCGATCTCGCAGTCCCGCAAGGACAGGTCACGATGCTGCTCGGCCGCAACGGCGCCGGCAAGACCACGACGCTGCGCACCATCATCGGCCTGTGGCAGGCCTCGAAGGGCGAGATCAGCCTCGCAGGCCAGCGCATCGAGCGCTTTGCCACGCCCGACATCACGCGGCTCGGTGTCGGCTACGTGCCGGAGAGCATGGCGGTGTTCTCCGATCTCACGGTGAAGGAGAACCTCGTGCTCGCGGCCCGCGACGGGCCGCTCGACGACACCCAGCTCGACTGGATCTTCGGCTTCTTCCCGGCGCTGCGCCGCTTCTGGCTGTCGCGCGCGGGAAGCCTCTCGGGCGGGCAGAAGCAGATGCTGTCCATCGCCCGCGCCATCGTCGAGCCGCGCAAGCTGCTTCTGATCGACGAGCCCACCAAGGGCCTTGCGCCGGCCATCGTGATGGCGCTGATCGAGTGCCTGAAGGAGATCAAGCGCAAGGGCGCCACGATCCTCCTGGTCGAGCAGAATTTCTTTGCCGCCCGCGAGCTCGGCGACAGCGTGCTGGTGATGGACAACGGCACCATCGTCCATCGCGGCGAGATGGCGGCGCTCGCCGCCGACGTGCCGCTGCAGGAGCGGCTGCTCGGCCTGAGCCTGGAGGCGCATCAGTGAGTGACATTGCCGCAACCGATCCGCTGCCGAAGCCGAAGCGCGATCTCGCGCCGATCCTGCTGCCGGTCGCGCTCGCACTGCTCATGATTCCCCTGATCGGCTCGACCAGCTCCTGGCTCACGCTGACCGTGGCGAGCCTCGCCATGGGCATGATGATCTTCATCATGGCCTCCGGGCTGACGCTGGTGTTCGGCCTGATGGACGTGCTCAATTTCGGCCACGGCGCCTTCATCGCCGTCGGCGCCTATGTCGCCACGCTGGTTCTGGCCCCGTTCGCGGCGTCCATCCAGGCGGATTCGCTCTGGATGAATCTCGCGGTGCTGGCCCCGGCCGCGCTGCTGTCGATGGCGGTCTCCGGCGCGCTCGGCCTGGTCGTCGAGCGCGTGCTGATCCTGCCCGTCTACGGCCAGCATCTGAAGCAGATCCTGATGACGACCGGCGGCTTGATCGTCGCCGAGCAGACGCTCTATGCGCTGTGGGGACCGCAGATCATCCCGATGCCGCTGCCGACGTCGCTGCGCGGCTCGTTCATCCTCGGCGACGTCGCGATCGCCAAGTACCGCGTGCTGGCGATGCTGATCGGCCTCGCCATCTTCATCGCGATCCAGCTCGTGCTCAACCGCAGCAAGGTCGGCCTCCTGATCCGCGCCGGGGTCGAGAATCGCGAGATGGTGGAGGCGCTCGGCTACCGCATCCGCCGCCTGTTCCTCGGCGTGTTCATGACGGGATCGGCGCTGGCCGGCCTCGGCGGCGTGATGTGGGCGCTCTATCGCGAACAGGTGCACGCCTCCATGAGCGACGACCTCACGGTGCTGATTTTCATCGTCGTCATCATCGGCGGCCTGGGGTCGATCGGCGGCTGCTTCATCGGCGCCATCCTGGTCGCCATGGTCGCCAATTACGGCGGCTTCCTGGTGCCAAAGCTCGCCCTCGTCTCCAACATCCTGCTGATGGTCGCCATTCTGATGTGGCGGCCGCGCGGCCTCTATGCGGTGACCAGCCGATGATGATCCTCTCAGGCGATCCGCCGCGTAGCCGCATCCTCACGCTCCTTCTCGTCGTCATCATCCTGGCGCTCGCGGCGACGCCATTCCTGTTTCCGGGTGCCAAGGCGCTGAACGTCGCGGCCAAGATCTGCGTCTTCGCCGCGCTGGTCGCCTCCTACGACCTCCTGCTCGGCTATACCGGCTCGGTCTCGTTCGCCCACACCATGTTCTACGGCATCGGCAGCTACGCCATCGCGATCGCGCTGTACGGGATGGGCCCGAACTGGACCGCGGTCGCAACCGGAATCGTCGTGGGTCTGCCGCTCGCGGCTTTGCTCGCGCTGGCCATCGGGCTCTTTTCGCTGCGCGTCGCGGCGATCTTCTTCGCCATGATCACGCTGGCCGTGGCGTCCGCCTTCCAGGTGCTGGCCTCGCAGCTGTCCTGGCTGACAGGGGGCGAGGACGGACGCAGCTTCCAGCTGCCAGAGCTGCTGCGCCCCGGCACCGTGCTGATCCCCAAGAGCCTGTTCGGCTTCGAGATCAACGGCCGGATCCTGACCTTCTATCTGGTGTTCGCCGTTTCGGCGCTGATGATCCTCGCCTTGCTGCGCGTCGTGAACTCGCCGTTCGGACGCGTGCTGCAGGCGATCCGCGAGAACCGGTTTCGCGCCGAGGCACTCGGCTTCCGCACCGTGTTCCACCTGACCTACGCCAACTGCCTCGCGGCGCTCGTGGCCGCCAGCGCGGGCATCCTGAACGCGCTGTGGCTGCGCTATGCCGGCCCCGATACCTCGCTGAGCTTCTCGATCATGCTGGACATCCTGCTGATGGTCGTGATCGGAGGCATGGGCACGATCTACGGCGCGCTCATCGGCGCCACCATCTTCATCCTCGCCCAGAACTATCTGCAATCGCTGATGGGCATTGCCTCCAACGCGGCGGGCGAAGCCGGCCTGCCGCTGCTGCCGGGGCTGCTGCATCCCGATCGCTGGCTGCTGTGGCTCGGGCTGCTGTTCATCGCCAGCGTCTACTTCTTCCCGACCGGCGTGGTCGGGCGGCTGCGCAAGGCCGGCGGCGACAAGAGCGCCGGCAGCTCGCATTAAGCCACTGGTAATGATGCAGCGCGGCGCTTGCTGCGCGCGCCGCGCAACCGTGACGGGCTTCCCGCTGCGCGACGTGCGGACGCCGTTGCTCAACCGGATTAATACTTGGGTAACTTGCTTTCCTAAGGTTTGCGCCATTTGTGCGGTGTATTCCTGTTCCTCGTGTGAGGTGGAATGCGCCAGGTCCTTTCTACGGTGGCTGCCGGAATGTCTCTTGCCGCGAGGAGCGGCTGGGAGGCCTTGGCGCGACGTAGTCCCGTCCTGTGGTTGACCCTGTGCGGCGTGTTGCTGGTCGCCGGAATCTTCGCCGTCACGGCCATGGCCGTCGGCGAATTCCGCGAGCGGACTCTCGCCAACCGCGAACGCGAGCTGGAAAACACGGTGCAGCTGATCGCGCGGCATTTCGATCAGCAGTTCGAGGATTCCGATGTCGTCGCCGCCGATCTGATCGGGCAGATGAACCTGGCCGACATCAGCTCCCCGGCAATGTTCCGCGAGCGCATGTCCGGACCCGACACGAACCAGATGCTGCGCAGCAAGATCAGCTCCGTGTCCCATCTGGGCGACATCGCGATCTATGATGCCGACGGCGAACTGATCAACTGGTCGCGGGCCCACCCGCTGCCCAAGATCAATATTTCGTCCCGGGCCTACTTTCAGACGTTCAAGACGAATCCGCAGTCCGAAACGGTGCTGCTGGAATCCGTCCGCAGCTTCATCATCAACAAATGGACCACGATCGTCGCACGCCGGTTGACCGGCGCCGACGGCACCTTCCTCGGCGCGATGGTGCGCCGGATCGACCCGGACAGCTACCGGCAGTATTTCGCGTCTGTCGCGCTCGCCGAGGGTACGGCCATCTCGCTGTTCGACCGCCACGGCAAGATGCTGGCGCGCCATCCGCATGTCGAAGAGCTGATCGGGCGCAACCTCAGGGATGCGCCACTGATGCGGAAGGTGCTCACCCATGGCGGCCAGCAGACTCTCCGCGTCAGGGGCCTCATCGACGACGAGGAGCGGCTCGGCTCGGCGGCGTCGCTGACGCATTTCCCGCTGATCATCGTCGGCACCAACACCACGGCGGCGGCCCTTGCGGACTGGCGGCAGCAGACCGGCTTCATGGTCACGACCGCAGCGCTTTCAGCCGCCATCATCGCGCTGATCCTGTATCTGATCATCCGCCAGATCAACCGGCAGAACCGTGAGGCGCAGGAGCGGATCGAAGCGAAGCGGCTTCAGCTCGACACCGCCCTCAACAACATGTCGCAAGGGCTGATCCTGTACGACGCCGCCGGTTACATCGTCACCTGCAACCGCCGCTACGCCGACATGTTCGGCCTCTCCCACGACGTCATCAAGCCGGGCTGCCACATCCGCGAGGCGATGTATCATCGCAAGGAGCGCGGCGCGTTCGACGGCGATGTGGAGACATTTTGCGCCGACGTGATGAGGATCGTCGCGGAAGGTACGGTTTCGACGAGAATTCATCAGTTGGCCAGCGGCCGCGCCTTCCAGGTCATCAACACGCCGCTCGCACAGGGCGGATGGGTCGCCACGATCGAAGACATCACCGAGCGGCGCAATCTGGAGCAGGAACGCGACCGCAACCACACGTTCCTGCGCGAGATCATCGATCACATCCCCTCGCAGATCACGGTGAAGGACGCCCGAACGCGACAATATCTACTGATCAACCGGACCGCCGAGCAGCAATTCGGCCAATCGCGCGAAGTCATCGTCGGCAAGACCCCCTTCGATCTCTACCCGGAAGAAGCCGCCAGACTCGTCACCGAGGACGACAGCAGAGCGCTGCAGGCCGCCGACGGATTGTTCAAGGACGAGCATCCCTGGCGAAGCCAGACCAAGGGGCTGCGCTATATCACCTCGACCCGGATCGGCATTCGCGACAGGTCCGGCGAGCCGCGCTACCTCATCAGTGTCATCGAGGACGTCACTGAGCGGCGCTACGCCGACGAGCAGATCGCGCATCTGGCGCATTACGATGCGCTGACCGACCTGCCGAACCGAACCCTGTTCCGCGAGCAGATCGAACGCGAGCTGGCGAAGGTCGCCGGCGGCGAACGGTTCGCACTGCTCTACATCGACGTCGACGAATTCAAAGGCATCAACGACTCACTCGGCCATCACGTCGGCGACGAGCTGTTGAAGGCGATCGCGGACCGTCTCCGCGGCTGCCTCAAGCCGGGCGACCTGATCGCGCGGCTCGGCGGCGACGAATTCGCGGTGATCCAGACCGGGATCGAATCCCCCGCCGACGTGCTGTCCTTCGTCGCGCGGATCTACCGGGCGATCCGGCAGCCCTATCATTGTCTCGGCCATCAGCTCTCCACCGATGCCAGCATCGGGATTGCACTGGCGCCGCAGGACGGAGCCGATCTCGATCAGCTGATCAAGAACGCAGACCTTGCAATGTACGGCGCCAAGGCCAATGGACGCCGCACCCACCGCTTCTTCGAACCGGAGATGGATGCGAGCGCCAAGGCGCGCCTGAGCATGGAGCTGGATTTGCGGCAGGCTCTCGTGAATGGCAGCTTCGAGATTCACTATCAGCCGCTGGTCGACCTGCGCACCAACGAAGTATCCGGCTGCGAGGCGCTACTGCGCTGGCGGCATCCCGAGCGCGGCATGGTGTCGCCGGCGGAGTTCATTCCGGTCGCCGAGGACACCGGCATGATCAACGAGCTCGGCGACTGGGTGTTGCGGATGGCCTGCAACGAGGCCGCGACCTGGCCGGCGCATGTGCGCGTCGCGGTCAACGTCTCGCCGGTGCAGCTCAAATGCGACACGCTGGCGCTGCGGATTGCTGGCGCGCTCGCCGCCTCCGGCCTGAACCCGCGTCGGCTCGAGCTCGAGATCACCGAGGCCGTGCTGATCCGCGACGACGAGGCGGCGCTCTCGATCCTGCATCAGCTCCGCTCGATCGGCGTGCGCATCGCGCTCGACGATTTCGGCACCGGCTATTCCTCGCTGAGCTATCTGAAGCGCTTCCCGTTCGACAAGATCAAGATCGACCGCTGCTTCGTCGTCGACATCGCCGAGGCGAGCGGCTCGCCCGTGATCGTGCAGGCGGTGGTGAACATTGCGGCCGCCAGCAGCATGACCACGGTCGCCGAGGGTGTCGAGACCGAGGCACAGCGCGACATGCTGCGCGCGCTCGGCTGCACGCAGATGCAGGGCTATCTTTTCAGCGCGCCGAAGCCGGCCAGCGAGGTGCGAAAGCTGTTCGGCCCCGGCGACTCCGCGCCCGTGGCTGCGGTGGCCTGATGGCGAGGTCGAGGACAGCTCCGGCCACAGCCGTCGACGTTGCGGATTCCTATGCCGTGCGGCTGATGCAGCACCTGGTGGTGCCCACCTTCGTGATCGACCCCAAGCGCCGTGTGGTGATCTGGAACAGGGCCTGCGAGCGATTGACCGGCGTCGCCGCCTCCGAGGTGATCGGCACCGGCAAGCACTGGCAGGCCTTTTACGAGACCAGGCGTCCCTGCCTTGCCGACCTCGTCGCGCTCGACCGTCCGGAGCAGCTGCCGGAATACTATTCGGAATATGCCGCGCGCGGCCATAACGGGCTCGGCTTTTCCGCGGAGAACTGGTGCGTGATGCCGAAGCTCGGCAGCCAGCTCTATCTCGCCATCGACGCCGGCCCGATCCACGACGAGGCCGGACGGCTGATCGCGGTGGTGGAGACGCTGCGCGACCTCACCGACCAGAAGCGCGCCGAGATGGCGCTGAAGGAGCTCGCCACCAAGGACGGGCTGACCGGCCTGGCGAACCGCCGCTCCTTCGACCAGATGCTGTCGGACGAATGGGCCCGCGCCCAGCGCACGCAGAAGCCGCTGGCGCTGCTGTTCGTCGACGTCGATCATTTCAAGCTGTTCAACGACCGCCACGGCCACCAGAGTGGCGACGAGTGCCTGCGCGCGGTTGCCGCCGTCGTCAGCCGGCACGCGGTGCGCCCGCTCGATCTCGCCGGCCGCTATGGCGGCGAGGAGTTCGCGCTGATCCTGCCGGACATGGATTGCGACACCGCCTGCCTCGTCGCCGAGCAGATCCGCTGCGCCGTGATGGCCTTGGCGATCGTGCACGGCGCCGCGGGCGGCGGCGACCACGTCACGCTCAGCGTCGGCGTCGCCAGCCACATTCCCACCGGCGCCGATGGCGGCCCCGACCGGCTGCTCGGCGCCGCCGACGAGGCGCTCTATGTCGCCAAACGGCTCGGCCGCAACCGCGTCATCTGCGCCGAACGGGTTCTGGCCGAGTTCGCCGCCCTCGGCCGGGAGGCCGCAGCAGGCCCGGCGCCCTTCCGGCGCAAAACGGCTTGAGTCCGATCCGGCGAGAAGCGGTTGCCCGCCCCTCGCCAATCGGCTAATGAACGTCGACTAGCACCCGTAGCTCAGCTGGATAGAGCGTTGCCCTCCGAAGGCAAAGGTCACACGTTCGAATCGTGTCGGGTGCGCCAGCTCCGCAAATCCACGACGCGATGCGCTACACCGATCGTCATCGTTGGTGCGGCCGTGTTCTGCGACATTCGGCGTTCGTGTCGGCGCAGCAGTGGCCGGAAACGATCGCATCGCGTTACGGCATGGTTTTGCCCTTTCAGCTGTCCTTGCCTGTACGGCATTTGACCCATTCGGCCGGCGGTCGTGGAGCCGTTTTGAGCACAGATCTGATTTCATCGCCGTCAGGTCTTTGCCCCACGCACCACGTCCTGCCACTCCGGATGTCGCTCTATCTGCGCCTTTGCGAACGGGCAGAGCGGAATGATCGCGAACGCTTCGCGCCGCGCGTCCTCGATCGCCCGTCGCACCAGCCGCTCTCCGATCTTGCGGCCGCGCAAGGCGGCGGGAACTTCCGTGTGGTCGATGATGATCAACTTGTCGTTCGCCCGGCTGTAGGTCATCTCGGCTTCGACGCCGTCGACGACGAGCCAGTAGCGTCCCTTCGATGCGCCATCTGTCCGCTCGACATTATTGTCGCCGGCTGAATGCGTTTGCGCAGCCTGCGCCGCATCCGGGGAGCGGACCTGACGTGGCTGTCCGCGCGCGCATTCCAGAAGATCGCGGTCCCAGCCTGCCAGATCGGCCGCAGCCTCGTAGGTCGAGATGAGGAAAGCCATCAGGGCTTCGTCGGGATCGGCAGCCGACTGCACGGCATCGTAAGGGAGCATGAATTCAGACAGGCCCTCGTGCCAGAACGCGGCATCGGGCCGGACCGTCGCGGCCCGGTAGCCGTTCGGCGCCGGATAGGCGTAGGCGTAGAAGGAAGGATAGTCGGTGCCGCCGCCGCCCGGCCAGAAGCCCGCCGACGAGACCTCGCGGTCATAGGCCTCCTGCGCCACGTCGTCTGGCAAGGCAGGAATTCCGCCGGGGTGGAGCGGCGCGCGCCGTCCCGAAAAGCGCGTAACGGCGAGGTCGAAGCTGCCCCAGAATAGATGAACGGGGCTGGATTTACCGAGGAAGGAGGTGCGGAACCGATTGAAGACCCTGTCGATCGCCACGAGCGCCTGGTGAAAGCGCTGAACGGCGTGGCTATCATAGGGCCGGTCGCGATGATCTTCGGCGAAGGGGACCGGGTTGGGGACCTCGTTCGGCTGTCCGTTGAATGTCGGCGTGCCGCCGAGGTCCGAAATCAACTTCACGAAGCTGTCGTGGAACGCCGCGACCGTGGACGGCCCGAGCTCGAACGATGCTCGGCGGCCTTCGCCGCTGGCGCCAACAACCCTGTGCTCCCGAAAATCAAACAGGATCTCGATGCCCGGGCCGTCGGGTATCGGCGAGGATGCCAGACCGTTCGGCGTGACATAGAAGGTCGCGTGCCACGAATGGTTCAGCCACGGTGTATGAGCCAGCCGGTACTTGCCTGCGATCTGGAGGTAGAGATGCAGAGCTGAACAAGTCTCGCGCCAGCTGAGGTAGTCGAGGTGGGGCCACTTGTTGTTCATTTTGAATTTTCTCCATCCAGCATCTGTACGCGATGTGGCATTTGGTCTTCGGCGCTTGAGTTAGGTCCTGGCAATCATTCTATCCGCGCCCGCTATCCCACGCCTGCTGGCAACAGCCGGCGAACGGCGCGGCAGAGACTGTTGCGCTGTTCGACGGCAGGACGATGTCAAAGCGCCCGCCAGGCGATGCAGAACTGTTTGATCGCGGCGTCGAACCGATTTTACCGAAACGCCTTGACAAGGCGGTGCGAGGGCTGCTGCGCAGGTGCCAACATTGCGCTTTTCCCGGCTACCGGAGAACCGGGGCCGCTCGCTCGCTGCGACCCGAACGAGAGTTCCACTTTCGTGAAACTCGATACAGGGCGCCTCGGTGAAACGCAGGGCGCTACGTAACGCGGTCGCCGGCGGCAGGTCAGAATGCTGAAAAGAAGCTGCCGCGCAGCACTTAGCCGCAAGATTGGCAACGTGTCGCAGGTTCCGCGCCGCATTTCGTTCGAAACGCTTGATAGGATCACCGGCTGAAGCCCCGAGCGCTTTGTCGGGCGCGCTGAGACCTATCCGGATGATTCGCACGGCCTGTTCGCCATGCGTCCCGAAGCGCTCGGCCCTGGCCTGCGCCCACGGCCCGACTGGCCGAGTCGCCTTGAGACGAGGTAAGATCATGACCGATACCACGAAGGCCATCGTCCTCGATAAATTCGGTGGCTACGACGCGTTCGAGCTGCGCGATGTTTCCGTACCGGCTCTCGGAGCGCGACAGGTCCGGGTGCGCGTCCACGCCACCGCCATCAATCCCCTGGACATTCAGATCCGCCGTGGCGACTATACCGATTACGTGCCGCTCCCCGCCATCATCGGTCACGACGTTTCCGGTGTCGTGGAAGAGACGGGAGCGGACGTGAACGAATTCGGAATCGGCGACGAGGTTTACTACACGCCCAAAATCTTCGGCGGCCCCGGCTCCTATGCGGAACAGCATATAGCCGATGTCGATCTGGTCGCGCGCAAGCCGCGCAACATCAATCATCTGGAGGCCGCCAGCCTGACGCTGGTCGGAGGCACGGTCTGGGAAGCTTTGGTGACCCGCGCCCAGCTTGCCGTTCATGAAACGATCTTGATCCACGGTGGCGCCGGTGGCGTGGGCACGGTGGCGATCCAGCTTGCCAAGGCGATGGGTGCGCGGGTCATCACCACGGCGCGCACCAGCAACCATGAATTCGTACGTTCGCTCGGAGCGGACGAGGTGATCGATCACAGGTCCGACGACTATGTCTCAGCCGTGGCGGACCTGACGCATGGTCAGGGGGTGAACGTCGTGTTCGATACCATCGGCGGCGATACCCTGACGAAGAGCCCGCTCGCCCTCGCGGATGCTGGACGGGTGATCAGCATCGTCGACATCGCACAGCCGCAGAACCTGATCGAGGCGTGGGGCAAGAATGCCGCCTACCATTTCGTGTTCACCCGGCAGAACCGCGGCAAGCTCGACGCGGTGACGAACCTCGTCGAACGCGGCCTGATCAAGCCGGTGATCGGCGCGGTGCTGCCTCTGGCCCGGGTCGGCGAAGCGCATGAATTGCTCGAAAACGGGGGATCGCGCGGACTTCGCGGCAAGGTGGCGGTTGATGTTGTGGGGCAGACTGTGGCGCTTCCCGTCCCTCAATAGATGCCTCCGCAGGGCAGCGGCAGCAGTTACTGCATCACGATACGGCGGACCGGATCGCGAACCGCCCGACGATAATCGGTCGGACTCATGCGCTGATGCTTGAGAAAGACACGGGCGAGGACCTGGTTGGACGAGTACCCGACTTCCAGGGCGATCTGCGTGACCGGAAGGTCCGTATGTTCGAGCATTTCGCGAACTTTCTCCACTCTCAGTCGCGTCAGGTAGACCCGCGGCGGCACACCGAGGCTTTGCTTGAACATGCGGGCGAAATGGAACGGTGAAAGCCGTGCTTCGGCTGCCAGATCGTCGAGGCTGATATCATCCGAAAGCCGCGCTCGCATCAGTTCCAGGCAGCGCCGTTCCGCCCAAGGCGCGAGGCCGCCCCTGGCCGGCGCGAACGGCATTCCACCCAGGCTGCAAAGCTCGGCGAGGATCTCGCAGCCCGCCGCACGCGCCAACAGCCGCGACGGCGCCCCCTCGTCCTCACAGAGAGTCCACAGCTTGCGGACCGCCGATCGGATCGCCGACGAGTCGAACACTCGGCCGTAGATGCAGGAGGTGTCGAACGAGAAGCGGCCGTCGGCTGCCTCGTCGAGCACGCTCTGCCACCGGGCCAAAGGAAACGCCAGGCTGCGGAGCCGATGACTTTCGTCATTGATCACCGAGGTCGCAAAGTTCGGCGCAGCAAGGGCGAGAGTGCCTTTCTCGGTCTTCACATCGAAGCGACCTCCTCCCAGGTCTCCCCTGACACGACTGCAGCCAAGCATGTCCTCCATCAGCACAATGTCCGACACGGCCGGGCGGGACATGTCCCCGGCTGGTCGCTGGACCTCAAGAAGGTCGAGTATCCCGCCCGGGGATTTCATCGTGCGCAAGTAGGGCGCATGTCGGCCTTTGCTGTGCCACTGGGCGAATGACGAATCGGCATGGACGGTCATTGCCGTCCCTCCAGAGCCGAATGCGCGCGAGGCGGGATAGATGGGCGAACCGGATCGCGAACGGTCCGACGATAGTTGGAGGGGTTCAAGCGCATGTGCTGCACGAAAACCCGGGCGAGGACCTGGTTCGACGAGGACCGAGCCTCGAGCGCGATCGCCGTGGTCGGAAGGTCCGTCCGTTCGAGCATATCCAGGATTCTGCCCGGCGATTTCCCTGTACGCACATAAAAGGCCTGTCGGCCCTCGTAGTAACATTTGCTGAAAGACGAATAGGCAGGCACGCTCACTGCTGTGTCTCCTATTGAATATTGAATTATCGTATTGCGATCCGCGCGCGCGGCCCCACGAGGCCGCCACCTGAGCTCGCCAGCTCATCTGCCCCCTGTGGTACATCCCGCAACATATGTTGGCGGCCAGACGGGTCCGCAACCTCGCGACGTCGGGACGACCTGTGGCGTTCCGCCGCGTGGGTCTAGTGACAGCACCAAGACGCGTCATCGCTCGCGTGAGCGCCGTGCTGATACTCTCCCGTAATCTCCTGCACCTCCACGGTGCGTCGGGGCCAACTATTCAGGTAAGCCCCTCACGTCAGCATCGCAATGATCGCCTGGAGCTGGTCGGAGGCGGCCGTCACCAATCCGTCGTATGACGTGTGGCCGTGTGCGGCGGCATTCAGGATGCATTCGGCCACGGCCGCTTTGAGACCGAAGACCGATTGATGGGCCGGCACGCTCGCCATCACGGTTTCCAGGGCCTGACGCATCGTCTGAATGAGTTCGAAGCTGTATTGCATTGGCTGTCCTCCGCAGGCTCATATTAGATCGCGGGCTCATGCCTGCCACTCACAAGCCCGGGATTGCTGTTTGAGATTGTTTGAGAATCATCGTCTCAATTCAAACGCCAGATCGCCGCATTGAGCACGCCGGCAAACGCGACCCAGGCCGCATAAGGCACGAACAATGCGGCCGCCAATCTGTCTCGTGACATCTCGAGGCCGATGTAGGTCACGATCGCGGCGAACAGGCAGATGAGAATGACGAGCGCGGCGCCGATCTGGTGCATCGTGAACATGACCGGAGACCAGGTGAAATTGAGCGCCAGCTGGACCGTCCAGGCCAGCATCGCCTTTCCCGACGGAGCACGACGATAGGTCCGCCAGCCCGCGACGGCGATCATGATGTAGAGGATGGTCCAGGTCACCGGAAACGCCCAGTTCGGCGGCACGAAATCCGGCTTGGCCAGGCCCGCATACCACGCTCCGGGCAGATTGGTCGCGCCGATCACCCAGCCGGTGCCGACCACGGCGACGACGAAGACCAACAACTGAAGCATCCATCACCTCGCGCTTCCCCTGGCCCGATTGTATCATCTTTCCATGAGCGAATCCGACACGGTGACCGGCGCAGCCTCGCCGGTGCGCAAGATCATCCATATCGACATGGATGCCTTCTATGCGTCGGTGGAGCAACGCGACAATCCGCAGCTGCGCGGCAAGCCGGTCGCGGTCGGAGGCTCCGCGGAACGCGGCGTCGTCGCGGCGGCCAGCTATGAGGCCCGCAAGTTCGGCGTTCGCTCCGCCATGCCGTCGGTGACGGCGAAGCGGCAATGTCCAGAGCTGATCTTCGTCAAGCCGCGCTTCGAGGTCTACAAGGCGATCTCGAGGCAGATCCGCGACATCTTCGCCGAGCACACGGCCATCGTCGAGCCGTTGTCGCTGGATGAGGCCTATCTCGACGTGACGGAGAACCTGCAAGGCATTGCGCTGGCGCGGGACATCGCGCGGAAGATCCGCGAGAAGATCAAGGCCGAGACGGGCCTCAACGCTTCGGCGGGCATCTCCTACAACAAATTTCTGGCCAAGCTCGCCTCGGATCATCGCAAGCCCAACGGCCAGTTCGTGATCTCGCCGGAGATGGGGCCCGCTTTCGTGGAGACGCTGCCGGTCGGCAAGTTCCACGGGATCGGCCCGGCGACAGCCGCGAAGATGAACGCGCTCGGCCTGTTCACCGGCCGCGACATCCGCAACCAGACGCTGGAGTTCATGAACGCGAATTTCGGCAAGTCCGGCGCCTATTACTATTGGATATCACGCGGCGTCGACGAGCGGCCTGTCAGGGCCAACCGGATCCGCAAATCGATCGGCGCGGAGAACACGTTCTCGATCGACCTCGACGCATTCGATACGCTGGTCGCCGAACTCAGGCCTCTCGTCGACAAGGTCTGGCGCCACTGTGAGTCCACCGGCAATCGCGGCCGCACCATCACCCTGAAGATCAAGTTCGCCGACTTCGAGATCATCACGCGCAGCAGGTCCGTCGCCGCGGCCGTCGCGGGCCGGGACGAACTGGAGCGTCTGGCCTGCGGCCTGCTCGAAGCCGAGATGCCGCTGCCCAAGCGCGTCAGGCTGCTGGGGGTCTCGCTGTCCTCGCTCCAGGCCGGTGGCGGTTCGGAGCCGCAGTTGACGCTGGGCATCTGAATCCGGCCGGAGGACCGCTTCGGCGAACGCGACATCTTTAGCAGCGACGCGGCCCAAAACCTGTCGTAGAGACGTCAAACAGGTCTTTTCGCGATTGATGTTGGAATGCTTGCCTTATTGATACGCCTCGGACTGCGCTTCGAAGACCGCATCGAGGAGCGGCGATTTGTCGACCAATATGTCCGGGGCAGCCTCGGATGGACGCAGATCGCAATGCTGCTCGGCGCCGCCACCTATGCCGGCTACACGCTCTGGGATTGGGTGCTGTACCCCGAAGTGGTTCCGATCACGCTCGCAATCCGCGGCGGCACGGCCGTATTTATCCTGCTGCCGCTGACAGCGCTGCTGTCACGGCGATGGATGAAGCCCTGGGCGGAGACGATCTTCCTCGTCTATTGCGTCATTCCCGGCTGCATCCTGCCCAGCATTTATCACGTGCTGCCGTCGGGCTTCACCTTTGCCGCGCCCGGCATGATGATGATCATCCTGTTCGTCTCAACCATGTTGCCGTTGCGGATCGGCTCGCTGGCGATTTTCTGTTTGCTGTCGTGGGTGGCGCTGCTGGTCGCCGAGTCGTTCGCGACGACGATGCCGACCGGGCTGAGCTTCATCAATCATTCTCTCGTCGGCAATGCCTACGCATTGTCGCTGTACGCCGTGGCTGCGCGCGAATACCGGGCACGAAGACAATTCCGGACGTCAGAGGCGCTGCAACGGGAAAAGGAACGCTCGGAGAAATCGCTGCGCGATCTGCGCGCGACGCAGGAGCAGCTCGTACAGGCGGAAAAGCTCGCCTCTCTCGGCCAATTGGTGGCCGGTGTCGCGCACGAGGTCAGCACCCCGCTCGGCCTCGCCCTGACGACCTCGACCGCCATGCAGACCGATCTGCAGACGATGGCTGACGCCTTGGGCGGAACATCGGTCCGGCGTTCCGACCTGACCAAGGGCATCGACAGGCTCAAGCAGGGGCTCGACCTGACCTTCGACAATCTGCACCGCGCATCCGAGATGGTGCACAGCTTCAGGCAGGTCGCCGTCCATCAGGCCGACGAGGACCGGCGGACCTTCGAGCTCAAGGACTGGCTGTCGGAGTTGATGTCCAGGCTCGGGCCATTGCTGTCGCATCATGGCCTGACGGTCGAGGTCCGATGCCCGGCGGGAATCGAGCTCAACAGCTACCCCGGAGCGCTTGCCCAGGTGATCAGCAATCTCGCCCTCAATAGCGCAGGGCATGCCTATCCTGACAAGAGAGGCGGCCGGTTTGTCCTCACAGTCAGCCAGCCGGACCCGACATCCGTCCGCCTCGTCTGCGCTGATGAGGGCGTCGGAATTCCCGAGGAGTTGCAGGCGCAGATCTTCGATCCGTTCGTCACGACCGGTCGCGAGAGCGGCCACACCGGCCTGGGGCTGCACATCGCCTTTAATCTGGTGGCCTCATCGCTGAATGGCCGCCTGCGGCTCGAGAGCACGACGGGTCCGGGGACTCAGATCGCCATCGAGATTCCGCTCCAGGCATGACTCCCGCGGCCACGTTGGAGCCGCCTCGAAAAGCGAACACAGATCGCCCGGCGCGTGCGACTGTCGGTGACGGATTTTCAGGCCCGCCACCATTGGAAGTCGATCTGCTCGAACCGCTCAATGCCTCACGTGCTCGAACACCACGATCACGCCGGTCGGCTCGGGCTCATGCGCCATCAGGCGCGTCAGGTCGGAGTCGCCCCAATCGGCGAGACTGACGACCTCGCCGCTCTGCCGGTCGGTGTCGGCACCAGGCGATCCTGCAGGCTCGAGGACCTTGAGGCCCGTCTCGTCGACGAAGAAGGTGTGCTCGCCGAACATGCTGTTGAGCTGCGGCATCGCGGGATGTTCGTCGGGCAGCACCTGAGCGCCGAGTTGGTTGACGGTCTGCTTCACCTGTTCGGATGTGAGCTTCATGAGCTGCTCCGTTTCTGTCTGCGGTTCCATTGACCCAGGCGGGAGCATGCGTTCCCTGCCCTTGTCCGCCTGGCTCAAAGTCCCGAACAGGCGCTGCGGACAAATGTTCCTGCAAAATGTATTTCGTGATCGCGCGCGGCATCTGCCGCGCTCGCGGCGCGAGATCGCCACAGGATGCACACGATCTCGACGTCAGCGTGCTCACGCGCTACTCGCCGCGGTTCTCACCGACCGACAAAGCGCAGATGCGTGACAGATAGGTGTAGGGCAGGCCGGTCTCCTCGGCCCAGGCATTGAACTGCGCCTGCACCTTGGCGAGATCGCCCTTCGACTTGACCTCTTCGGCGATGTCGAGACCTGCATCGCGCAGGCAGACCGCCACGTCCTTGGACGTCACGAAACCGTCCCAGCCGACGAAGCGCAGCAGCATCTGGCCGGTGTTGCCCCCTAATCGGCTGCCGCGCTTGTTGAGGAGATCGAGCAGGCCGATCTCGTCGGACGACGGCCACTTCGCCAGAAACCTGCCGAAGCTGCCGTGCTGCTTCGCGATCTCCTGCACGAAGGCGGCGTTGTCGCGCACCGACATGATCTTGGCGCCGTTGCGCACGATGCGCGCGTCGCGCAGCAGGCCCTCCCAATAGTCCTCGGGCTGGAAGGTGAGCTTGGCGGGCTGGAAATGCAGGAAGGCGTCTTCAAAGCCGTCCCATTTCGAATCGATCACGCTCCAGGCGAAGCCGGCGCAGAACACCCGCCTGGTCATCTCGGCGAGGATACGGTCATCGCCGAACTTGGCCAGCCGCTGGAGGTCCGGCTTGGCCGGCATCAGTTTCTCCAGCGCCTTGGGCCCGCCCTTGCGCTTCTCGGCCCGCGCACGAATGGTCTTGAAGGGGGTCATGTGAACACAGGTGTTGAGGGCAGGCACGACACCAGAATTCGGCGATCCGGTCCAGCCCCCGCATTGCCGCCCCTTGCGCTCTGCGACGGGACGCAGCATGCTGTCGCTCATAGTATTGACGCAAAGGGGCGGCCGGGCTGGTCTGCTTCTTGCTTTATGCCGTTTTTGGAATCCCCTGACATTTTGATCTCTGGCCGTCGGATTTTCCATGCGCTGCCTGGTCGTGGCCGACCTGCATTACTCGTTGCCGCAGCTCGACTGGCTGGTCAGCGCGGCGCCGCAATTCGATCTCGTGGTCTTCGCCGGCGATGCGCTCGACATCGGCTCGATCGTGGACTTCCGCGCCCAGATCGTGGTGGTGAAGAAGTACCTCGCGCTCCTTGCCGCGCGGACCCGCGTGATCCTCTGCTCCGGCAATCACGACCTGGACGAGCGCAGCACCGAAGGCGAGAAGATCGCACGCTGGATTTCGGAGGTACGCGAGCTGGGCATCGCCTGCGACGGCGACAGCCTCAGCATCGGCGACACAATGTTCACGGTGTGCCCGTGGTGGGACGGACCTCAGGTCAAGCAACGCCTCATCGAGCAGTTGCGCGATGCCGCGGCCGTCAGGCCGCCGCGCTGGATCTGGGCGCACCACGCGCCGCCGGCGGATTCACCGACGAGCTGGGGCGGCAAGCGCTTCTTCGGCGACGTCGAGCTGGTGCAGTGGATCATGCAATACCAGCCATCGATGGTGATCTCGGGCCATGTGCACCAGTCGCCGTTCATCACCGGCGGCTCATGGTTCGACCGGCTGGGCCAGACCTGGGTCTTCAACACCGGCCTGCAACCGGGCCGGCCGCCGACCTGCATCGTGCTCGACCTCGACACGGACAAGGCATTCTGGCTCGCGGCCGGCGAAGCCCAGTGGATCGACCTGAATGCGCCGCTGAAGCGCCCCGCCGCCCCCATCGAGGCGTCGCCCGACTGGCTCACATTCTTGGATCGGATTTCCGATCCGAGCCTGGCGAGACCTCATGCGGCGTCAGGTTGATCATGCTCTGGAGCACCTCGCCGACCATGGCCAGATGCGTGCCCTGGCCGGCATATTGCCGCTTGAGATCGGCGAGATAGGTGTTGGCGACATTGAGCCGCTGCGCCAGCATCTTTGCGATCAGCAGGGCCACACCCGGCTCCTTCTCGAGGAACGAGGCGGCGTCCTCGAACTCATAGACGATCGCGTCGGAGCAGGCCCGCACGGTGGCGGTGTGCGGCTGGCCCAGCAGCACGGACATCTCGCCGAGCACTGCGCCGGGCTCGGTGACGGTGGCGACCACCATCTCGCCCTTGAGCACTTCGAGCTTGCCTTGCATCAGTACGTAGAGGTGGCCGCTGGTGCCGCCCTCGTTGACAATCAGCGTGCCGGCGGCGACCTGCCGCTCCGTTCCGCCGGTGCAATAATCCAGGACTGCGCGCATCGCAGAAGCTCCCGTCGCTGCGGACCCCATCGCCCCAGACCAGAGCATGATCCGTGCCACACGACAAATCAACGCGTCTATGACGGGCGCGACAGCACTTGGCGAGGTGGACCGCGCCAGTCTCCAGGGCCAGGATCCTTAACCCGCCTCCGTCGCCAGGCCGCGCATGTCCGAGGCCGCGCACCGGCCGCATGGTCGGCGCTGCCCAACCTGGCGGCTGAAAACGAACGGCGCGTTTTCGCGTGCCGTGCGTCACACCCGGGAGAGCGAGGGCACCTCCTCAGGCACGATCGCCCGAAGCCCGCCGAAGCGGCGCTCGCGGCCGTGGAAGGCGGCGAGCGCCTCGCTGAGATCGCCCGCATCGAATTCGGGCCACATCCGCTCGGTGAAATGCAGCTCGGCATAGGCGCCCTCCCAGAGCAGGAAGTCCGACAGCCGCTTCTCGCCCGAGGTGCGGATGATGAGGTCGACGTCGCGAAGGCCAGCCTCGCCGGTGACGAGCTGCGAGAACGCTTCGCGGGTGAGGCTGGTGAGCGCGGCCGCTTTGGCCGCCGCGTTGAGGATCGCATCGCGAGCTGAGTAATCAACGGCGATGCGCAGATGCAGCGCGCTTCCTCGGGCGGTCGCCTCTTCGGCGCGCGTGATCGCGGTGGCGATGCCGTCAGGCAGCCGGTCGCGGCGGCCGATCACGGTGAGACGCACACCGTTCCTGACCAGGCTCTGCACCTCGTTGGCGAGATAGAAGCGCAGCAAGGTCATCAGCGCCGCGACCTCCGCCCTCGGCCTCCGCCAATTGTCCGCCGAGAAGGCGTAAAGCGTCAGCGTGCCGATGCCCTGCTTGGGTGCAGCCTCGACGATTCGGCGGATGGCCTCGACACCGGCCTCGTGGCCGCGCACGCGCGACAGGCCGCGCCGCGTCGCCCATCTGCCGTTGCCGTCCATGATGATGCCGACATGAAGCTTCTCGTTGCGCGACGTGGATTCGCTTTGCATTGCAAAGTCTCCGGTCAATAAAAGGGGGAGAATCAGGTCGAGGCGATACCGAGGCGGCCGAGCGGCGGCGCCTCGCGGCCGGCGGCTTTCGCCGCGTCGCGCACCAGCCGCTCGAGCACGGCGAGATAGTCGAGGAAACGACGGCGGCCGGCCTTGGTCAGGCGACAGGTCGTGTGCGGGCGGTTGCCCTCGTAGCCCTTGGTCATCTCGACGAGGCCCGCCTCCTGGAGCACGGCAAGGTGCCGGCTGAGATTGCCGTCGGTGAGGCCGCAGAGCTGCTTGAGATCGCCGAATGCCAGCCCCTTGGGATGCGCCATCAGCGAGGTCAGAAGCCCGAGCCTCGCCTTCTCGTGGATCACGCGATCGAGTCCTTCATAGGAGAAGGGCGCGTTGTCAGTCTTCGACATCATTGTCTCCAGACGCGAAATGCAGAATGGCCGCCATCACCGATTGCCCGATCACGAAGGGCAGCCCCATGGTCCATGGCGACAGCGTATGGGTTCGGCTTGCCAGCACCACCACCGCAAAGCCGGACACGAAATACCAGGCGCCGGCGAGTGCAACGGTGCGCGGCAGTGAGCGGACCGAGGCAAAGATGCCGAGCGACACCAGGATCTGCCACAGGCCCGGCAGCAGCCACAGCGTCTCGCTCGCGAACTTCCACATCACCACCGCGAGCAGCACGCCGGCAACGCCTGCCGGCAGGAACTGCTCGACGGCCTGGTGGATCATGGCATCCGCCAGGCCCGAATGGTGACGGCGCGAACGCGCCCGCATCTCGATGCCGATCATCAGCCCCGAGAGCACGGCGGCACTGAGCCAGCCGATGAAGAATCCGAGCGGCTCGCCGGTGGGGTCATCCAGCAGCCAGAATTGCAGAACCGCGGTGATGAGCGCGACAGCGCCGGTCGCCACCATCGTCGCCGGGCCGTAGCCGCGGAAGGCGGTGCCCGCCGCGATCTGGCTGCGGATCGTCACGATGTCGGCCAGCGCCTTGTCGAGATCGCGCATCGGCAACGCCAAATCCTCGTTCCACCCGGGTGTTTCGGGGCGTGATGTCCCGTTACTTTGTATTGCAAAGTATATGGCACCGCAAAGCAAAGGCAAGCCCGAATGTCGCGACGGCCCGACCCGGAGGCGAGCGGACAACTGGCGGTTGCGCGCTACATATCCTGACGGATAAGATGGACCCGGAAGCGTTCCAGGGGGCTGGTATGTGGCTGAGGTCGTTTGTCGTTGCGTTCGTTTTCGAGGTGATGCTGGTCGGGCTCGTTCATGCGGCGGGGCCTTTCGGCACAATCCACGTCGGCAACTGGAACGGTGGCGCTTTCACCCATGACTCGACCGGCGCGTTCTCTCACTGCGCTGCAAGCATGCCCTACGCCAATGGCATGACCTTGCTTGTCGGCCAGGATTCGAACAACGCGTGGCTGCTCGGTTTTGCCAATCCAGCGTTTCGTTTCAAGAAGGGCGAGAACCTGACGATCGACCTGACCTTCGACGGTCAGGCCGAGGTGAGGCTGTTTGCGACCGCCTTTTCCGAGGTCATGGTCTCAGCCGTTCTGCCGACAAACGTCGCGCGCGCTTTCCAGAAGGCGAGCCTGATGGTGGCGGTGGCGAGAGGCACGCCCTTCCAGTTCAGCCTGACCTCGACTACCCCTCTGATTGCCGCCGTCAGCAATTGTGTGACCCGCGTCAAGGCCGACGGCTTGGACAAGGTCGGCGATTTCACCAAGATGGCTGCCAAGCCGCAGGCCGCGCCGGACAAGCAGGCGGCATCGCCGGCCGGCGGCAAACCCGCCAGGGCCAAGAGCGGCACCGGCTTCGTGGTGAGCACGAGCGGGCACATCGTCACCAACCACCACGTGATCGACGGCTGCGTCGGCGACATCAAGGGCAATCTCACCGGCGAGGCAGCAATGGTGCTGCGCGTCGTGTCGAGCGACACCAACAACGATCTCGCCCTGTTGCAGGCGCCATCGACGACGACGTTCAAGGACTTTGCCCGGATCCGCGACCGCTCGATTCGCTCCGGCGACTCCGTGGTCGCGATCGGCTTTCCCTATCACGGCATCCTGACCTCGGACTTCAGCGTGACCACCGGCATCGTGAGCTCGCTCAGCGGCATGCGCAACGACTCGCGCTTCCTGCAGATCAGTGCCCCCGTGCAGCCCGGCAACAGCGGCGGGCCGCTGTTCGATAACACAGGTCAGGTCGTGGGCGTGGTCACCGCAAAGATCCCGGCATTGCGTATCGCGGTGGCGACCGGCAACATCCCTGAAAACATCAACTTCGCCATCAAGACCGGCGTGCTGCGCGACTTCCTCGACAATTCCGTGGTGCCCTATCAGACCGCCGAGCCAAAGAGCGAGCTCAAGACCACCGACATCGCCACCAACGCCCGGCCTTATACGATGCTGATCTCGTGCAACGCGACGGAGCAGGCGGACGCGAAGCGGTAGCGTGAGCTGCGGTTAGCCTCCGCTGTCATTCCCCGCGACCCGGCTACGCCAAGGCTTCGCCGGGGTCGAGGTCCAGGGGCGCCGAAGCTTTAGCGTAGGTGGCAGGCGGGGAATCCAGTACGCCGCGGCCTCTCGGTTCATCACAGTCGTCTCGGAGTACTGGATCGCCCGGTCGAGTCGGGCGATGACACCGTTGTTGCCGATCCAGCGTACAACTTCACCCGTGACAGCACGCCCCCCTCGCCGCCTGCGGTTCGTACTGGTCGCGCAGGCGAACCCAGTCCATCGGATAGGGCAGGTCTTCCTCGTGACGGCCGAGCGGGGTGAGATCGAGATATTGATAAGCGGCGTTCATCATGTCGAGGCCACGGGCGAAGCAGGAATAGGTATGGAAGATCGCGCCGGCCTCGTCGCGGAAGAACACGCTGATGCCGGGCAGTTCGGGGCCGTAGAGAGGCGTGGTGCCGAAATTGTACATCGGCTTTCCGGTCTCGATCTCTTCCTGCGAGAACGTCACGCCGTAATCGCGGTTGAAGTCGGTGCCGCCTGAGGAGACCCAGTCAAAGGTCCAGCCCATCCGCTTCCTGAAAGCCTCGAGCTTTGCGCTGGGTGCCAGCGAGACCGCAGCCATGGACGTATCGCGCGCGGCAAGATGCGGCACCATGCGTTCGAAACCGTCGGCCCAGAACGAGCAACTCTTGCAGGCCACGTCCCAGTCGGGTGCGAACATCACATGCTGCACGACGAGTTGCGGACGGCCCTTGAACAGGTCGCCGAGCGACACGATGCCGTTCGGCCCGTCGAATTGATAAGCCTCGTCGACCTTGACCCAGGGCAAGGCGCGGCGCTCCTCGGTGAGGCGCTCGCGGGCCGCCGTGAGCTCCTTCTCGCGCGCCAGATGGGCCCTGCGCGCGATGATCCATTGCTCGCGCGAGACGATCTGATGGTGCTGCATGGCGATCTCCCTGGCGTCAGGCGACGAAGGCGTCGAGCTTGTCGAGGAACGAGCTCCAGCCGCGCCGGTGGTTGTCGCGTGCGGTCTCGTCGAAGAACTGGGCGTGATGGAACACCATCAAGGTGCCGGCACCGTCCGGCTTCAGTGAGATCGTCACCAGCGATTCACGCTCGGGCGTCGAATGCCAGGCCCAGGTGAACGCGAGCAGCTCGTTCGGCACCACCTCGCGATAGAGGCCGCCGGCTTCGAAATATTCGCCGTCGTCACGGATGAAGCTGATGCGGTAGCGGCCGCCGACGCGGACGTCGAGCTCGGCCTGAAGCGTCGCCGGCTTCATGTTCGGCGGCCCGAACCATTGCGCTAGCTGCGCGGCTTGCGTCCAGGCGGCGTAGACCTTTTCGGGCGGCGCGCGGAGCCGGCGCGTGAGCGTGAGGCTCGGTCGTTCTGCCGGGCGTTCAGCGGCATTGGCGGCTGCGTTGGCCATGTCTCTTGCTCCACGAAGGCGGCGAGGCGATCGAAATTGTGGGACCAGAACTGCGCATAGCGATTGAGCCAGTTCATCGCCTGCTCCATCGGCTGCGCGGTGAGCCGGCAGGCGACTGCGCGCCCGGTCTTCTCCCGCATGATCAGGCCGGCATCCGTGAGCACGTCGAGATGCTTCATGATCGCCGGCAGCGAGACCGGAAACGGGGCCGCCAGCTCGCTCACCGTCAGGCCGTCCTGCTCGCCGAGGCGTGCCAGCAGCGCACGCCGTGTCGGGTCGGACAGCGCCGCAAAGGTCCGGTCCAGCGTCTCGTCCTTATACTTAACCATGTGGTTTAGTATAGACGCGAGCGGAAAGGCGTCAAGCAGGAACCCGTTCGCACGGGTCCGCACGACTGCCTGATCCGGCGAGCGTAGCGCGATCAGTACGGAGTGACAGGCCGCGTGCGCCGGTGCGGCCGCGGTTGCGGGTCCTGTTGCTGGCCGTAGGCAAAGCGAGGATTGCGATCGCAGAACAGCAGGCGGCCGGAGACGCTGGCCTGGCACTGCTCATAGGTGCTGTAGGCGCATTCGCCGGGATAATCATACTCGCCGCCCTGCGCGCACCAGGGATAATCGCGCGCGGTGGCGGGGGTGCTGGCGGCGAAACCGACGAGAACCATGGTGGCCAGCGCCGGCAGCGCCAATTGCATCATGCGCATGATTCGAATTCCTCTCTTGGTGACGCGAGATACGGCCCCACATTCCATCAGGTTTCGCTGCGCCCTTTTATTCCAGATCAACGGAATCGTGCGCGCAAGAAAAAAGCCCTGCCGAACGGCAGGGCTCCATCTCGATCATCACAAGATCGCTACTCGACCTTCAGGCCGGCGAACTCGACGACCTTCTTCCACTTCTCGGTCTCGGCCTTGATCTCTTCGCCGAACGCCTCCGGCGTCTGCACCCGCGGCTCGCCGCCGAGTTCGACCAGACGCTTGGCCATGTCGGGCTCCTTCATCAGCGCGTTGACCTCTGCGTTGAGCTTGGCGATGATCTCCTTCGGCGTGTTCTTCGGCGCACCCATCCCGAACAGCGCGCTGGCCTCGTAGTCCTTGACGGTCTCTGCGATCGCCTGCACGTCGGGCAGCTGCGGCGAGCGCTGCGCGGTGGTGACGCCGATCGCCCGCAGCGAGCCGGAGCGGATGTGCTGGATGATCGAGGGCATGTTGTCGAAGATCACCTGCACCTGGCCGCCCAGCATGTCGGTGATCGCGGGCGCAGCGCCGCGATAGGGCACGTGCTGCATCTTGCAGCCGGTCATGGCCATGAACATCTCGCCGGACAGATGCACCGAGGTGCCGTTGCCTGACGAGGCCATGTTGACCTTGCCGGGATTGGCCTTCACATATTCGATGAACTCGGCGACGTTCTTGGCCGGCACGTCCTTGTTGACGGTCATCACGTTCGGCACACGCTGGAACGAGGCGACCGGCGCCATGTCGCGCACGAAGTTGAACTTCAAGTTGGCGTAGAGCGAGGCATTGATGTAGTTGGCCGGGTTGACCAGCTGCAGCGTGTAGCCGTCGGGCTCGGCATTGATGACCGATTCGGTGGCGATATTGTTCCCGGCGCCCGGCTTGTTCTCGACCACGAATTGCTGGCCGAGCTTTTCCGAGAGCCGCTGGCCGAGCAGCCGCGCCAGGATGTCGGTGGCCCCGCCCGGCGGATAGCCGACCACCCATTTCACCGGACGGGCCGGGTAATCGGCGGCAAGGGCCTTCGACAGCGGGGTGGCTGCAAGCGGACTGGCGGCGAGCAGGCCCAGCGCGGTACGGCGAGTGATCATCTCAAGGGTTCTCCCAGTGTTGTTCTTGAAAGTCGGATAGCTTGAAGGTCGCGTCGGTTGTAACAAAGCCTGCCACAGGCGCAAAGTGCGCAGCGCGCATCACGACGAAAGGATGAGACATGCAGATCAAGGTTCACGCCCTGGATCATCTCGTGATCAATGTCACCGATGTCGCGGTGACCGCGGAGTGGTATCGCAAGATTCTCGGCATGGAAGTCAAGCTGTTCGATCCTGGCGGCGGCAAGCCGCCCCGCACTTTGCTTGAATTCGGTAACCAGAAGATCAACGTCCGGCAACGCGATGCAGATAAAGTGGAGTGGTTCACCGCCGGCCACCCGACCGCCGGCAGCGAGGATCTGTGCTTTCTCACCTCGGCCACACCGGACGAGGTGGTGGCGCATTTGCAGGCACATGGCGTCGCCATCGAAGCAGGCCCAGGCCCGAGGCAAGGCGCGCGCGGCACGCTGCGCTCGGTCTATTGCAGGGACCCTGATGGCAGCTTGATCGAGATCTCGTCGTACGAGGATTGAGGCCGACAGGACCGCACCGCCCCAAGCACCGTCATTGCGGACTGTCCCCCAATTTGCGTCCCACGCCATTGGATGGCAGGAAGACGCAATCATCAAAAAGCAGCCGCCGGCAAGATGCAGGCTGCACGGGAGGACACATGGCTATCCAGAAAACCGCTGCCGGAATCGTGGGCCCCTTCGACGGGCTCGACGTGCCCTGGCTCTTGAGGATGCGCGCCGAGGCGCGCAGCTCCCATCCGTTCCTGATCTGGGCGCCGTTCGACGCGCCGGCGCCGCACTGGAGCTATGGCGAATTTCACGAGCGCGTCGGTGCGCTCGCGGCAGGGCTGGCCAGGCGTGGCGTCAAGCCCGGCGAATATGTGCTCATTCACCTGGACAATTGCATCGAGGCGATGCTGGCCTGGTTTGCCTGTGTCGAACTCGGCGCCATCGCGGTCACCACCAACACCCGCTCGGCGCCGGCGGAGATCGAGTATTTCGCCGATCATTGCGGCGCAGTCGCCGCGATCACGCAGCCGGCCTATGCGGAAGTGGTCGCGCAGAACTGCCGCAACATTCGCTGGATGGCCGTGACGTCGCATGATGCCGGCACGGCGCCCGCACAGGCCGTCTCGCGCGGCGACAGTTTCGAGGCGCTGTTTGCCGACAGCGCCGACCGCCCGCAGCGGGCGGCCGATCCGCTGGCGCCTTGCAGCGTGCAGTACACCTCCGGCACCACGTCGCGGCCGAAAGCGGTGCTGTGGACCCATGCCAATGCGCTGTGGGGTGCCAAGATCAACGCCGCGCACGAGGATCTGCATGCGAGCGACGTGCACCAGACCTACCTGCCGCTGTTCCACACCAATGCGCTGGCCTACTCCATGCTGGCGACGCTGTGGGTCGGCGGCACCTGCGTGATCCAGCCGCGCTTCTCCGCCAGCCGGTTCTGGAGCGTCGCGCGCGCGCACGGCGCGACCTGGACCTCGACCATTCCGTTCTGCATGAAGGCCCTGCTCGAGCAGGAGATCCCGAAGGACCACAAATTCCGCCTGTGGGGCACGGCGATCAACGAGCCGCCGGCGTTTGCCGCCTTCGGGGTCAAGGTGATCGGCTGGTGGGGCATGACCGAGACCATCACCCACGGCATCGTCGGCGAGGTCGATCAGCCCAACATCCCGATGTCGATCGGCCGCGCCGCGCCCGAATACCAGATCCGCATCACCGACGACGACGGCCGGCCGACGGAAGTCGGCGGCACCGGCAACCTCGCGATCAAGGGCATTCCCGGCCTGTCGTTGTTCGCCGAATATCTGCACAACGAGAAGGCGACGCGCGAGAGTTTTGACGAGCACGGCTTCTTTCTCACCGGCGACCGCGTCGAGCGGCTTCCGAACGGCTACATCAAGTTCGGCGATCGCGCCAAGGACATGCTGAAGGTCGGCGGCGAGAACGTCGCGGCCTCCGAGATCGAGCAGGTGATCGCGCTGGTCCCGGGCGTGCGCGAGGCGGCGGTGGTGGCGAAGACGCATCCGATGCTGGACGAGGTGCCGGTCGTCTTCATCATCCCGCAGGGCGGCGTCGCGGGCGCCGCGCCCGACCTGCAAGACAGGGTGATGGCCGCCTGCCGCAAGGGCCTCGCCGACTTCAAGGTGCCGCGCGAGATAAGATTCGTCGACGACATGCCGCGGTCGACGTTGGAGAAGGTGGCGAAGGCGGAACTCAGGAAGATGGTGGGGTGAAATTCGTAGGGTGGGTTCGCCGAAGGCGTAACCCACCAACTTCGTTCGACAAACGCGGAAGCATGGTGGGTTACGCCTGGCGCCTGCGCTTCGCGCAGCCGCGAGGCTAACCCACCCTACGGCATTTCGCCTAGAACGATCCCAGCGCCACCGGCCGGAACGCCTGCAGCAGCTGCTGGTCGAGCTTGCCGCCCATGCCTTCCATCATCGTGAACGCGCGGGAGTGAGTGAAGGGCATGCGGTAGGCGCGCTTCTCCACCAGGGCGGCGTAGATGTCGACGATCGTCGTCAGCCGCACGATGTCGCTGATCTGGTTCGACGACAGGCCGTTCGGATAGCCGGAGCCGTCGAGGAATTCGTGATGATGCAGCACCACATCCAGCATCTCCGGCGGGAAGCCGCCTTGCGCGGCGAGCGCTTCATAGCCGCGACGCGGATGCTGGCGCACCTCTTCCATCTCCTCGTCGGTGAGCTTGCCGGGCTTGTCGAGCAGCGCGGCGGGAACGAAGGCCTTGCCGACGTCGTGCAGCAGCGCGGCGCGGGTGAGGCGGCGCTGGTCATCCTCGCGCATGCCGAGATGCTGGGCGAAGGCGACGGCGAAGCCGGTGACGAACAGGCAATGGCGATAGCTGCCGACATGGTGGCAGCCGACCGTGGTCAGCCATTCGCGCAGCGAGGAATGCTTGATCGCCTTCAGAATCTTGCTCTCGGCCGCAATGACGTCGTCGAACGTCAGGGGCACGCCGAGCGGCATCTTCTCGAACATCCTGACCAGCACCACGTGCGCCGCCTCGACGCCGCGGTTGAGCGTCTTGCCGCGATCGGTCGCGTCATAGGCGGCAGTGTCCGGGAAGGCGGCGCGGATGCGCTGCAGGATGGCCTCGGGCTGAAGCGGCCGCGAGATGGTGTCGGTGGCCCCCAACGCCCATGCCTGCATGGTGCCGTGATGCAGGGCGTCCGCGAGCACGAACAGCCGCGGCATCGAGCGATAGGCATCGCCGCGCAGCTTGTTGCGGACCCGCTGCACGCTCTCGGGCGAGCGCAGGTTGATGTCGACCACGAGACCGGAGAGATCGCGCGCGGGTTGGGCGGGGATGGCCTCCGTCGTCACTGTCGAGACTTCGCCGACCGCTTTCAGAATGCTGGCGAGCTCGCTGCTCTCGTCGCTGCGATCGGAGGCGAGCAGAAGCCGACGTTTGGCGGCGGGTTTCGCTGAGGCGTTCATGACTTCCCCAAGGCACGGGACGGAATTTGGCGTCAGCCTAGGCCGGATCAGGTTCTCCGGCCCTTAAGAGGCGTGCTCAATGGAACCCTTGGGAATCGCGCGCAATTTTAGGGATTTCGGTTCCAGGGCCGGAACGGCAGCGGCGAAAACAACCCCATGCACAGTAGAACGGCCATTGTAAATGCTGGGCTTTTTCGAGCGGCGGAGGAAGGCTATCGAGACAACAACGGGCTCATGCGCAAGGACGTGTCGCGCGATCGAAATCATCCCGGCTAGAATGAACGCGAAACAAGAGGGGTGGAAACAATGCCTGAGATCAATCGGGACGGCGTCGGGATCTACTATGAGGTTCATGGCGAGGGGCCGCCGTTGCTGCTGACGCACGGCTATTCCTCGACCTCGGCGATGTGGCATGGGCAGGTCGCTGCGCTCGCGAAGGATCACAAGCTGATCTTGTGGGACATGCGCGGCCACGGCCAGTCCGATTATCCCGATGATCCGAGCGCGTACAGCGAAGCGCTGACTGTCGGCGACATGGCGGCGATCCTCGATGCGGTCGGAGCGAAGCGCGCCATCATCGGCGGTCTCTCGCTCGGCGGCTACATGTCGCTCGCGTTCTATCGCACCCACCCGGAGCGGGTCCGCGCGCTGTTGATCATCGACACCGGTCCCGGGTTCAAAAAGGACGACGCGCGCGAAGCCTGGAACGCGCGGGCGCTTGCCACCGCTGACAGGCTCGACCGCGAAGGCCTCGAGATGCTGAAATCGGCGACGCGCGAGCGCGCCACCGCGAGCCACCGCAATGCCGGCGGGCTGGCGCTTGCCGCGCGCGGCATGCTGACCCAGCGCGATGCGCGCGTCATGGAGCTATTGCCCGAGATCAAGGTGCCCAGCCTGATCGTGGTCGGCGCCGACGACACGCCGTTCCTCGCCGCGTCCGACTACATGGCGGCAAAGATCCCCGGCGCACAAAAGGTCGTGATCCCCGCGGCCGGACACGCCGTCAACATCGATCAGCCCAAGGCCTTTGTTGACGCGGTCGCGCCTTTCCTGAACAACTTGCCGGCACAGGTCGATCAAGCAAGGACGTAGGCGATGAAGCTGATGATGCTGGCTGCGGGCGCGATGTTGCTGTCGATATCCGCGCAGGCCGAGCCGTTCGGCGCCATACCGCCGCGCCAGCCCTTCGTCGCGACCTTGTCGAACAACACGCCGCTCGCCTTCGGCATGGATGCGGAGCAAACCGCGCGCGCCCTCGGCCAGCCGCTGCGATATGTCCGCGGACGTCCGGGCAACGAGATCTATCTCGCGCTGCGCAACATCGGCGGCAGCGGACTGATCCCCTACCGTCACCGCCTGTTCCTGCAATTCCGTCACGGCCGGCTGGCAGGATGGAAGGAGGACTACGGCGAGAACTGGATGTGGGAGTGAGGTATCTACCCTCATCCTGAGGAGCTTGCGCAGCAAGCGTCTCGAAGGATGAAGGCCCGGCTGAGGCGTCGAGGGCCTCTATCCTTCGAGACGCGCGCGAAGGGCGCGCTCCTCAGGATGAGGGGTGAGAGCTGAAATTGCCGATCGAAGACCAACCAAGAAGGACAACCCGCGTGGGACAGGACATCAGACTGACGACCTCCGACAATTTCCAGCTCGGAGCCTATCGCGCTGACCCCTCCGGCACGCCGAAGGGCGCGGTGGTGGTGATCCAGGAGATCTTCGGGGTCAATCACCACATCCGCTCGGTCTGCGACCGCCTCGCCAAAGAAGGCTATGTCGCGATCGCGCCGTCGATCTTCGACCGGACGTCGCCAAATTTCCAGTCGGGCTATTCGCCCGACGAGATCGCGGAGGCGCGCAAGTTCGTCGCCAATCCGGATTGGGCCGCGATGCTGCGCGACACGCAAGCCGCGATCGATGCCGCAAAGAGCGTCGGCCCCGTCGGCATCATCGGCTTCTGTCTCGGCGGCAGCGTCGCCTTCGTCGCGGCGACGCGGCTGTCGGGGCTGAAGGCCGCGGTGGGCTATTACGGCGGCGCGGTCGTGCGCTTTGCCGACGAGACGCCGAAGGTGCCGACGCAGCTGCATTTCGGCGAGAAGGATGCCGGCATCCCGCTCACCGATGTCGAGACCATCAAGTCGAAACGGCCCGACGTCGAGGTCTTCATCTATCCGAGGGCCCAGCACGGCTTCCATTGCGACGAGCGCGCCAGCTACGACAAGGCCAGCGCCGACATTGCCTGGCCGCGCAGCATGGATTTTTTCGCGAAGCATTTGAAATAGAGCGCGCGCTTCTCTCCACCGTCATTCCGGGATGCGGCGCGAAGCGGGGCAGGCCCGGAATCCATCGGGCGTCAGAGCCGGTCGAGGAATGGATTCCGGGCTCGCGCTACGCGCGCCCCGGAATGACGAAGGAAAGGTTCGGGCTGAAACCTAGAACCAGCGCTCGCCGACGAACACGGTATCGCCCGGGCTGAGGGGGGTGCCGAGCGGCACCACGGCGCGCATGGCGCCGCCGTTCTCGGTATGCGTGATGGTGACCAGGTCGCGCTTGGCGCGCGGCGAGAAACCGCCGGCGATGGCGACGGCGCTCTCGACCGTCATGTTCGGCACGTAAGGATATTGGCCGGGCGCGAGGACCTCGCCGAGAATGAAGAACGGACGATAGGCCTCGATCTCGACCGCCACGGACGGCTCGCGGATGTAGCCGTTGCGCAGGCGCGCGGCGATCTCGCCGGCCAGACCTGCCGTGGTGCGGCCGCGCGCCGGCACGGCGCCGATCAGCGGCATGGTGATGGAGCCGCCGGCGTCGATCGCATAGCTGTTGGTGAGGCCTTCCTGGCCGTAGACCACGACGCGAAGCTTGTCGCCGGCGTCGAGATGGTAGGAGGTGCCATTGCGTACCACCATCGGCGCGGCGTAGCCGACCGGCATGGGTGCGGGCGAAGCGGCAAAGGAGTTGCTGAGCGCCGCGATGGCGCCGCCGCCGTTGTTGGCAACCACGACCGGCTGCGGCGCAGCGTAAGGCTGGCCATAGGCCATGGAGTCGAGATCGGGACGAGGTTGCATCACCGCAACGGGACCGGTCGTCTGCATGCAGCCGCCAAGGACGAGCGCGGCGGACGCTGCCAAGGACGCCAAGTTCGACCATCGAAACGCGCGTGCAACCGGCACCGGACCCATCCCTCGAAACGAGACAGCTCCAGTGATGCACCGCTTATGGTTAATAAAGCGTTGAGTGTCTTACCCTCCCCTGGAGGGTAAGCAAGATGCGTCCTTCGACTACACGCTCACGCCGAGATCAATCCCGGGAATAGCCGATCAACGGCTTGCGCGGGCGGAACAGGATCATCAGCAGGATACCCAGAATGCCGAGCACGGCGAAGACCGGCTGATCCAGCACGAGGCGGATCACCGAGGTCCAGAGCCAGGGGGCCTTGGCCTCGACCCAGGTGCGGAACGCCGCCTGGCTGGCCTGATTGATGTCGTTCCAGAACTGGCCGAACCGGGTGAACCTGAGGGTCTGGTCGGCCACCCAGCGGGCGCCGTCATAGACCATGAAGATGAACCCGCCGGCGAGCAGCAACAGCCCAATCAGTCGGAAAAAGCCGCGGATCATGCCTCACCTACGATGGTCGTCCGGTCGGATGACCTCCTGGAACATTGCCAGCCAATAGCCGGACGACGGCAGAAATTCAACCTCTTCAGGGCGTTACGGTACAGATCCGGACCGTCAAGGGCCGGATCTCGGCCTCCCGAAAGCGTTGACGGTGCGAACGAGCCTCTCTATAAGGGCGCCAATTGGCGGTGGGCGCAATCCTGCCGCCGCTGTTCTTTGAGCAGTTGCAGGCACCTTGAGCTTGAAGCCACTCTCGAGCTTGAAGACTCTTTGGAGCCTCAGAGACAGCCGCAAGGCCGTCGCTCATGTTCCAGGAACGGCCCAGCAACCGAACACCCTAAATCCGAGCGTCGATTACGCGGTCAAGCAAGCCGGCGCTACCCGACCAAGACGCGACCGGTACCCGCAAAGGACATTGAGACCATGGCCAATACCACTTCCGCCAAGAAAGCGACGCGCAAGATCGCCCGCCGCACCGCCGTCAACAAGTCGCGCCGCACCCAGATGCGCGGCGCCGTGCGCACCGTCGAGGAAGCCATCAAGACCGGCGATCGCGCCGCTGCCGTGAAGGCGCTCGCGACTGCCGAGCCCGCTCTGATGCGCGCCGCCCAGCGCAACATCATTCACAAGAACAACGCCAGCCGCAAAGTCTCGCGCCTCACCGCGCAGATCGCCAAGCTCGCCAAGTAGTCTCGCGAAGTAGCCTCGCGACATCATCTGATCGGTCGATCCGGTCAGCGCGTCAAACAGCCCGGCATCGCGCCGGGCTTTTTTGTTGACTGTCATATTCACGCAAGCGGTCAAGCGACGTTCGATCGTGGACACACCGTCTGCGTTATCTTGCCGACGACGTGCAACGGCGGAAGCTTCACCGCGTTGCAAAAACCCCTGCGCCGCGGGCACGAATTGAATCGGCGGCAACGAGAGTTCTGCACACCGTAGATTCACTGGACCGCGTGTGCCGTGGAGTTACCCTGCAAAACGAGTCTCGAAAAGCGATGCACCAATAATCACTTATCAACATAGCAGCGACAAGCATTTGGAAAATTCGCTCACACGTCCGGCGCGTGACGAATTTGTTAAAAAATTTTGGCGGTGGCCGAAAATTGTCACACACCGCGCGACATTCTCGATTCTGTGCACGGATTCAAAAACTTGCTTCGGAGCCTGTGAACAACCCGCGCGCGGCGTTAACCGAGGTCAAGTTTTTTGACGCCTCAAGTGTGAATCAATTTCGTTGCGAGTCTTTCCGCTTAGTGTATTCCTTAAGTCGTCAGCGGCGCCCACGATCTTCAGACCAGTGCGGTTTAGGAAACGGGGCGAACGTGCAAATCGGCGGCGGTGTGCACGTAGGCGACGCTTCAACAAGCGATGTCGGTTCAAAACCCATAGCAGTATGGGAATGGTAGCTGTTTGTCTGAATGTCTCCAAGCGGGATCTTCTCGCTCGCGCCCAGCGCAACAGGAGAGACATCGCAATGCTATCCCGGCACGCAAGGTGGCGAAGTCGAGCGGACGACCAGTACATTGGGCAGGCATCCGCGACAGGAGTACGGCGCGGTTGTCTTCAGGACACGCAGGACCCTGTCGTGAGTGATCACGGCAGGACGGGGAGGTATCATGTCTTACGGACTCAACGCGGTATTGAAGCACGTTTCCTATTCCAACGATGCCGTTCCAGCTCCGTCGGATCTCCCGCCTCCCGCGTGTGACGAAGCGCCGAGTACGCGCTGACCTCGCGACCCCTCCATCCCAGACATCGCTGATCCGACTTGCGGCGTCCGCGCCGAACGGTCGAGCCATGCCTGACGATGGACTCGCTTGAGGTCGCGCCACTTCAGGGACCGTGGCAGGAACCCTGCATGGCGCTCACCACGCAACTATATCTCTCGAGAGAAGTTTTCTGACGATGACAATGGAACAGGATCGCTGGTCACGCGTGAAGGGTCGGCTGCGCTCGAGCGTTGGCGAGGACGTTTACACGAGCTGGTTTGCACGCATGGATCTGGAAGGCGTGCAAGACGAGAGCGTGCGGCTCTCGGTGCCGACGCGTTTCCTGAAGAGCTGGATCCAGGCGCACTACGCCGAGCGCGTGCTGTCGTGCTGGCAGGCCGAGATGCCGGAGGTGCATCGCATCGATCTCACCGTTCGTTCCGCTGTGCGCCCGGTGGTGCAGACGAAAGATGTGCCCGCGCCGGTCGAGGCGCGCCGCGCGCCGACGCCGGAGCTGCGCTCGACCGCGACCGCTCCGGTCTCGGCCAATCACGACGCGCTCGGCGGCTCGCCGCTCGATCCGCGCCTGACCTTCGCGAGCTTCGTCGTCGGCCGCTCCAACACGCTGGCGCATGCGGCCGCGCGCCAGGTCGCCGAGGGTCGCCGCGGCGACCCCGTGATGTTCAACCCGCTCTACATCCATGCCGGCGTCGGCCTCGGCAAGACGCACCTGCTCCAGGCGGTAACCTGGGCCGGCAATTCCGGCAACGAGCGCAAGGTGCTTTATCTTACCGCTGAAAAATTCATGTACGGCTTCGTCGCCGCGCTGAAGACGCAGACGGCGCTGGCCTTCAAGGAAGCGCTGCGCGGCATCGACGTGCTCGTGATCGACGATCTGCAGTTCCTGCAGGGCAAGTCGACGCAGGCCGAATTCTGCCACACGCTGAACGCGCTGATCGACGCCGGCCGCCAGGTCGTGATCGCAGCCGACCGTCCGCCGTCCGACCTCGAAAGCCTCGATGACCGCGTGCGCTCGCGTCTCGCAGGCGGGCTCGTGGTCGAGATGGGCTCGCTCGGCGAGGAGCTGCGCCACGGCATCCTCAAGTCGCGCGTCGCAGCTGCCCGCGCCCATCATGCGACGTTCGAGGTGCCCGAGGAGGTGCTGCACTATCTGGCGCGCACCATCACTCATAACGGCCGCGACCTCGAAGGGGCGATCAACCGTCTGCTCGCGCATTCCAAGCTCAACAACCGGCCGGTGACGCTGGAGATGGCGGAGCACGAGGTGCGCGACCTGGTCCGGCCGCAGGAGCCGAAGCGGATCAAGATCGAGGACATCCAGCGCGTGGTGGCGCGGCAGTACAATGTCAGCCGCTCCGACCTGTTGTCCTCGCGCCGCACCGCCAACGTGGTCCGCCCGCGCCAGGTGGCGATGTATCTCGCCAAGACGCTGACCTTGCGCTCGCTGCCCGAGATCGGCCGCCGCTTCGGCGGACGCGACCACACCACCGTGCTGCACGCGGTGCGCAAGATCGAGGCGCTGGTCTCGAAGGACACCGCGCTGTCGGAAGAGGTCGAGTCGCTGAAGCGCCAGCTTCAGGAGTAAGGGCCTACTTCTTTGGCCTCTCCCCGCCTGCGGCGGGTCAATCGTCGAGGAGGCTCGCGCACACCGGCGGCCCCACAGCGTCATGGCCGGGTTTGTCCCGGCCATCCACGCCCTACCCTGCGGCACCAAGAACGTGGATGCCCGGGACAAGCCCGGGCATGACGGCTTGAGACAGCCGAAACTGCCTGTAAATCGTGGGGAACTGGCGCCAATCCCTTGAATCCGGTGGCCATCCGGGCCACCTTGCGCGACCCTGACGGCTTTGGTCATATCGGGTGGATGATCCGGCTTCTCGGGGTCTTCGGTGCCGTGGCGCGCGTCCCGCCGCCCGGCCGTCTCAACGCTGTGTTTTCCTTGGGGATCGGGCGAGTAGTGCAATGAAGGTTACGGTCGAACGCGCGCAACTCCTGAAGTCGCTGGGCCATGTCCACCGCGTGGTCGAGCGCCGCAACACGATTCCCATCCTCGGCAACGTGCTGGTTCGTGCCGAGAACGCGAAATTGTCGCTGAAAGCGACCGACCTCGACCTCGAAGTGACGGAGACGCTGCCGGCGGAAACCGCGACCGCCGGTTCCACCACCGTGCCGGCGCACATGTTCTACGACATCGTGCGCAAGCTGCCCGATGGCTCGCAGATCGTGCTGGAAGCCGACGGCGACCGCGCCGTGCTGGCGATCCGCGCCGGCCGCTCGCGCTTCACGCTGCAGACGCTGCCGGAGAACGATTTCCCGGATCTGGCCGCAGGTGACATGTCGCACTCGTTCTCGCTCGCCGCCAAGGACGTCAAGCGGCTGATCGACCGCACCCAGTTCGCGATCTCCACCGAGGAGACGCGCTACTACCTTAACGGCATCTATCTGCACGCCGCCGGCACGCCGAAGGCCGCCACCCTGCGCGGCGTCGCCACCGACGGCCACCGCCTCGCCCAGCTCGACCTGGTGCAGCCCAAGGGCGCCGAGGGCATGCCCGGCGTGATCGTGCCGCGCAAGACCGTCGGCGAGGTGCAGCGCCTGATCGAGGATACCGACGCCGAGATGACGATCGAGCTGTCGCAAGCCAAGATCCGCTTCACCATCGGTAACGTGGTGCTGACCTCGAAGCTGATCGACGGCACCTTCCCCGACTACGGCCGCGTCATCCCGCAAGGCAACGACAAGGAGCTCGTCGTCGACAAGAAGGATTTCGAGAACGCGGTCGACCGCGTCTCCACGATCTCCAGCGAGCGGGGACGGGCGGTCAAGCTGTCGCTGTCGGCGGGCAAGTTGGTGCTGTCGGTGACCAACCCGGATTCCGGCAGCGCGACCGAGGAGCTCGAGGTCGAATACGCTTCCGATGCCCTCGATATCGGCTTCAACTCCCGCTACCTGCTCGACATCGCCGCCCAGATCGAAGGCGACGTCGCGACCTTGAGGCTCGCCGACCCCGGCTCGCCGACGCTGGTGCAGGACCGCGACGACAAGAGCGCCCTGTACGTGCTGATGCCGATGCGGGTGTGAGACCTACCAACATCCCGACCTATCAACTACATCCGTCATGGCCGGGCTTGTCCCGGCCATCCACGTCTTCGGAGTCCAAGAACGTGGATGCCCGGCACAAGGCCGGGCATGACGAAAAGCGGATCCCATGACCCCCTCCCGCATTCATCGCCTGACGCTGACGCATTTTCGCAATTATCGGGCGGCGGGGCTCGAGACGGCGGCTGACATGGTGGCGCTGGTCGGGCCGAACGGGGCGGGCAAGACCAATTGCATCGAGGCGATCTCGTTCCTGTCGCCGGGGCGCGGCCTGCGGCGGGCGACGCTGGAGGACGTTGCCGACAACCAGGGCGACGGCTCCTGGGCGGTGGCGGCGCAGGTCGAGGGCGCGCTGGGGCTCGCGACGCTCGGCACCGGCATCGACGCGCCGCGCGCTGACAGCTCGGCGAGCCGGCGCTGCCGCATCGACCGCGAACCGGTGGGTTCCGCCAGCGCCTTCAGCGACCACATCCGCATGGTGTGGCTGACGCCGGCGATGGACGGACTATTCATGGGCGCAGCCTCGGAGCGCCGGCGCTTCTTCGATCGCCTCGTGCTCGCGATCGACAGCGAGCATTCCAGCCGGATCAACGCACTCGAACGCTCGCTGCGCTCGCGCAACCGCCTGCTTGAGACGCGCAATTACGACGACCATTGGTGTGACGCGATCGAGCGCGAGACCACGGAGCTTGCGGTCGCCGTCGCGGCCACGCGCGGCCAGACCGCGGCAAGGCTCACCGGCATGCTCAACGCGCGCGCGCAGGAATCCGCGTTCCCGTCTGCGCAAATCGCGCTCGACGGCTGGATGGAGAACGCGCTGCTGACGGAGACCGCGACCTCGGTCGAGGATCGCTACCGCCAGATCCTGCGCGACAACCGCCCGCGCGACGCGATCGCCGGCCGCACCACCGACGGCCCGCATCTCACCGATCTGCAGGTCGTCTATGCGCCCAAGAACATGCCGGCGCGCGACGCCTCCACCGGCGAGCAGAAGGCGCTGCTGATCGGGCTCGTGCTCGCACATGCGACGCTGGTCGCCGAGATGACCGGCATCGTGCCGCTGCTGCTGCTCGACGAAGTGGTCGCGCATCTCGATCCGAACCGCCGTGCGGCGCTGTTCGAGGAGCTGAAGAAGCTCGGCGCGCAGGTGTGGCTGACCGGCGCGGATCCTGCCGCGTTCACCGAGATCGGCGCGGGCGGCGAAGTCTTTGACGTCGAGAGCGGACGAGTCTCGGCCCGAAGGTAGGCCGCCACATTGAACCCGCCCGTTTCCATCAGCGACTAGCTGCTTGTGGCTGCTGGACGCCGCCATCGCGCGGGATTTCAGACACGCGCGATATCCTTGGAGCATGAGCATGGCGACGGTGGAGCGTGGGGCGCAAGCTCCGGCACGATGGCAGCTTGTTGCGTGCGGCCTCGCTCTCTTCGCAAGCTGCCTGCTCGCGGCAGGCGCCGGCGCCTTCGTGTCGAACCTGCCGCCGCTGTTCTCGGCCGCGCTGACGCTGGATCCGGCTGCCAAGCTGCCTGCGCCAACCCGCTACAGCTATCGTGGGATCCACACCACCGTGATGCCCGGCCTCGAAGAGCCGCTCCGGACCCGGCTCGAAGCCCGCGTGCCCGCGGCGCTCGGCGACGTCCTCGCCTTCTATCGAACCGAGCTGCGAAAGCTCGGTTGGCAGGAGCGGCAGGACACCGCGACGGTCACCGCCGATCGCGCGCGCCTCGCCTTCGTCTCCCCGATCGGGCCGGCAACGCTGGAGCTCGAGCGCAAGGACGGCAGCACCGCGGTCCGTCTCGTGCAGAAGAATTCCGATGTCGCAACCCGGGCGAACGTCCTGCCCGAACCCGGCCAGGCCAAGCTGGTGTTCAGCAACATCGGCGAGAACGAAGCCGTGCTCGCGATCAGCGAGCGCACCATCCCGCGCCCCGCCGGCGCCAATGCCGTCGCGCTGGACCTCGTGCCCGGCAAATATCCCTACGCACTGAGCGTGCCGGGCCGTCCGGCCACCACGAACGTGCTCACCGTCACGGCTGGCGATACCTGGGAGCTCACGGTCGGACGCGACGGAGAGGCGTGGCCGCCGCTCCAGCTGTATTGAGCCCTGCCTGCGCGCAGCTCATGCGCCGCCTGTTGAACCTGGCCGGTTCCTGCAGCGACTTCTCGTCTGAGGCCGCGCCGATGATGTCGCAGCCTGCAATTGCGCGGACATGAAGCCGCGCCCAAATCCGGAGCTTTGACGATGCCGATGATCCGGCGCGGGGCGCAAGCCCCGGCAAGATGGCTGCTGCTTGCCTGCATTCTCGCGATGGCGAGCGCCCCACATCCCGCGAGCGCGGCCGACGAAGGCATCGTCGACGTCCATACCCTGCCGCGGCTGGACGGCGCGGTGGAGGATACTTCGCGCCCGGACACCTACCGTGTGACGTACACCGTGCCGAGCGGGGTTGCCGCCGCGTCGGACGCGACGAAGAAGCTGCTGAGCGCGGACGGCTGGGTGCCCTATGTGTATCCGCTGGACGAGAAGAGCTCCACGCTGACCTTCAAGAAGGGACGGCAGGGGCTCCGTGCCTCCTTCACGCAGGCCCGCGGTCAGTCCGCGGTGTCCTACACGCCGAACCGGATCTATTCCAATGTGCCGTTTCCGGACGGCGCGACCGAACTCGTGTTCGACGAGACCCGGCCCTATCTCGGCTGCGTCGCGCCCGGCGCGCTCGATGCGACCTCGGCCTTCTTCGCCAAGGAGATGGCAACGATGGGCTGGCGCAAGCTCACGCCCGAGACTGCGGCACGCTGGCCGAACGCCGATCTCGCCGAGACCGTCCCGAACGGCATGCGCGTCTTCTACGACCATCCCGATGGCGACACGACGCAGTTCTACAAGCAGAAGCCGGTCATGCTGACCCTGACGCGCCGCGACGACGGAAGGACCAGTGTCGAGATCCGGGTGGCGCCGTTCGCGCTGCCGGAGGCGCTTCAGGCCGACGACGACATGGCCGGCCTGCCGCGCCCCAAGCCGACCAAATCTGCGCGGAGCCTCGGCGGCGCAAGCTCCAACAAGCGCGAGATCTCGGCGGCCGCGATGGCCGAGCTGCCTGCCGTGCTCGCCTTCTATCGTCGCGAGCTCGCCGCGCGTGGCTGGCAGGAGGATGGCAGCGCGCCCCTCGCACCCGGCGACGAGGTCGCGATCAGGATTTCCTCGGCAGAGGAAACCGCCGTGCTGCGGCTCGGCCGCAAATACGATTTCACCATGATCAGCCTGACCGCGCAGGTGAAGGACTCCGCGCTTGCCGCCCGCGCCAAGGCGAAGAAGGAGGCCGACGAAAAATTCCTTGGCGATGCGCTGGGCGCGGCGCAGCAGCTCATTGCCGCTGATGAGGCCAGGCGCAAGGCACAGGCGGCTTCCCTGTCCGATGCGCCGCTCAATGCGCGCGCCGACAGCAAGACGCCGGTGCCGCTGCCCGAGACCGCCGAGGGCGTGACGTTCGAGGGCGGCGACGGCCGGCTCGAATTCTCGTCCACGTCGACCGTGAAGGCGCTCGGCATGTTCTATCGCACGACGCTGAAGAGCTCGGGCTGGAAGGAGCAGCCCTCCGTCATCAACCAGCCCAACATGGCGGTGATGACGTTCTCCAGGGGCGGCAAGTCGATCTCGATGACCGTGATGCAGATGGGCCCGAAGGTGAATGTCCGCGCCAACGGATCGGGTCTGGTGACGGAAGCGGCCAAGCCTGCGCCCGGCACGGAGGTGGAGGTGCAGGCCAAATCGTCCGAGCCGCTCAAGCCAGATCCCGAGTCCCAACTGCCCGTGCCGACACAGCGTTCGCTAAAATCGTTTGCCACCACAAAGATGCCGGGCAACGAGGCGCCGTTCCGCCGCGAGCTGGCGGCCAGCATCCCGGCCCCGCTCGGCGACGTCCTCGCCTTCTACCGTGCTGAGCTGTCCAGGCTCGGCTGGCAGGAGAAGGCCGACGGCGCGACTGTGTCCGCAGAACGCGCGCAGATCGAATTCACCTCGCCACAAGGCCCGGCCGTGCTCAAGCTCGGCCGCGCCAAGGGCGAGACCACGGTCGATCTGGCGCAGAAGAATTCGGATGCCGCGGCCAAGGCCGACATCATGCCGAAGGCAGGCCAGGCGCGGCTTATGCTCGGAAACATGGGATCGAGCGAAGCCTCGCTGACGATCAACAAGCAGACGGTGAAGATCGCGGCCGGCGCCGGCGGCCCGCAATCGCCGAAAGGCCCGATGCTCGACCTGCCGCCCGGCAAGTACCAGTACGCGCTACGGCTGCCCGGACGCCCGGCCCGCACCGAAGCGCTGACCGTTGCCGCCGGCGAGGCCTGGGGCCTCCTGGTGGGGCCAGGCGGGGACGTGCTGCCGCTCCAGATGTACTGAGGCGACACCACGCCGCGGTGCACTCTCTCCCGCTGGCAGGCTTGCGGGAGAGGTGCCCCGAGCCGGTGGCCCGACCAGTGACCAGGAACCCGGAACCACCCGTTCCCGACCCGCAAAATCCACGTCTCACAGGACCCGGAACGAGCCCTCGAATCGGGCTTTTTGCAGTGCCGGAAATCGCCCTTCAAAAGCCTTGAAAATCGGCCTAAAAACCCCATCTGTTCAAAGGGTTGCCGGGAGATACTTTGCGCTAGGCGCAAGCGGTCTTTCGTGGCACAAATAGCCTCACAAATCAGCGCCTTTTGCGCCGCTGATTCGGGCGACATCTCGAAGGCCTCTCATGACAGAACCTGCTCGGCAGCCTGCTGCCGAAAACGAGCCCTCCACCGCGAGCGAATACGGGGCGGAATCGATCCGCGTGCTCAAGGGTCTGGACGCCGTCCGCAAGCGCCCGGGCATGTATATCGGCGACACCGATGACGGCTCGGGCCTGCACCACATGGTCTACGAGGTCGTCGACAACGCGATCGACGAAGCGCTCGCGGGCCATGCCACGCGGGTCGAAGTGATCCTCAATTCCGACAATTCCGTCACCGTGCGCGATGACGGCCGCGGCATTCCCGTCGACATCCACAAGGGCGAAGGCATCTCGGCGGCCGAGGTCATCATGACTCAGCTGCACGCCGGCGGTAAGTTCGACCAGAACTCCTACAAGGTCTCCGGCGGTCTGCACGGCGTCGGCGTCTCCGTCGTCAACGCGCTGTCGAGCAAGCTCGGCCTGCGCATCTGGCGCGACAACAAGGAGCACTATATCGAGTTCGCCCATGGCGATGCCGTCGCACCGCTGAAGGTGGTCGGCGACGCGCCGGGCAGGCGCGGCACCGAAGTTACGTTCCTGGCCTCGACCGAGACCTTCAAGAACATCGAATACGATTTCGCCACGCTCGAGCACCGCCTGCGCGAGCTCGCCTTCCTCAATTCCGGCGTCAACATCGTCCTCTCCGACATGCGTCATGCGGTCGAGAAGCGCGAGGAGATGCACTATTCCGGCGGCGTCGAGGAATTCGTCAAATATCTCGACCGCAACAAGAAGGCGATCGTGCCGGCGCCGATCATGGTGCGCGCGGAAGCCAACGGCATCGGCGTCGAGGCCGCGCTGTGGTGGAACGACAGCTACCACGAGAACGTGCTGTGCTTCACCAACAACATCCCGCAGCGGGACGGCGGCACCCATCTCGCCGGCTTCCGCGGCGCGCTGACGCGCCAGGTCAACGGCTATGCCGAGGCCAATGCAAAAAAGGAAAAGATCGCGCTGACCGGCGACGATTGCCGCGAAGGCCTCACCGCCGTGCTGTCGGTGAAGGTGCCCGATCCGAAATTCTCGTCGCAGACCAAGGACAAGCTGGTGTCCTCGGAAGTGCGTCCCGTGGTCGAGAACGTCCTCAACGAGGCGCTCCAGGCCTGGTTCGAGGAGCACCCGGGCGAAGCCAAGATGATCGTCGGCAAGGTGATCCAGGCCGCGGCGGCGCGCGAAGCCGCGCGAAAAGCGCGCGAGCTGACCCGCAAAAGCCCGCTTTCCGTCTCCTCGCTGCCCGGCAAGCTCGCCGACTGCCAGGAAAAGGATCCGGCCAAGTCCGAACTCTTCATCGTCGAGGGCGACTCGGCAGGCGGCAGCGCCAAGCAGGGCCGCAACCGCGAATTCCAGGCGGTGCTGCCGCTGCGCGGCAAGATCCTCAACGTCGAACGCGTGCGTCCCGACAAGATGCTCTCGTCGGAGCAGATCGGCACGTTGATCACCGCGCTCGGCACCGGCATCAGCGACGAATTCTCGATCGAGAAGCTGCGCTATCACAAGATCATCGTGATGACGGACGCCGACGTCGACGGCGCTCACATCCGCACGCTGCTGCTCACCTTCTTCTACCGCCAGATGCGAGACATCATCGACGGCGGCTATCTCTATATCGCCCAGCCGCCGCTCTACAAGGTCAGCAGAGGCAAGTCCGAGCAGTACCTGAAGGACGAGCGGGCACTGGAAGACTATCTGATCGACACCGGCCTCGACGACTGCGTGTTCCTTCCCGGCGCCGGCGGCGATCGCACCGGCCGCGACCTGCGTTCGCTGGTCGACGATGCCCGCGTCGTCCGCAGCGTCTTGCGCAATCTGCACAGCCGTTACAATCGCAAGGTGATCGAGCAGGCCGCCATCACCGGCGTGCTGAACAAGGCGATCTACGGCGATCCGGCGAAGGCTGCGGCCGCCGCGCAATACATCGCGAGCCGGCTGGACAATCAGTCCGAGGAGGTCGAGCGCGGCTGGATCGGCCAGTACGTGGAAGGTCAGGGCTTCCAGTTCGAGCGCACGGTGCGCGGCGTCAAGGAAACCGCCGTCATCGACGACGCCTTTCTCGGCTCGGTCGAGGCGCGCAAGCTCGACGAATACACCGGGAAGCTCCAGGACGTTTATGCCCGACCCGGCAAGCTCAGGCGCAAGGACGTCGAGCACATGGTCTACGGCCCGGTCGACCTGTTCGAGGCCGTCACCGACGCTGGTCGCAAGGGCGTCACGCTGCAGCGCTACAAAGGTCTCGGCGAGATGAACCCCGAACAGCTCTGGGAAACGACGCTGGACATCGATGCACGCTCGCTGCTCCAGGTGAAGGTCAAGGAGGTCGACGAGGCCGACGACATCTTCACCAAGCTGATGGGCGACGTGGTCGAGCCGCGCCGCGACTTCATCCAGGAACACTCGCTCAGCGCGACGATCGATATCTAACTAAAGCATGATCCGGAAAAGCGTGCAGCGGTTTTCCGGAAAGATCATGCTTGAACGACAACCTAAAGCGCGATGACGATTCATCCTAATCGCATCGCGCTTTAGGGGCCGGGATGGCTTTTGGCCAATAGCTCGGCCACGCAGCGGATGCTGCACGTTCCGACCCGGGTCGCGACGAGTCCGATGGCGGGCAACGGGCTCGACGGCATTCTTGGTGGGACCGCAAGGCTGCTAGATGGCCATCCCGCCCCAAACCTCGATGCGCTGCGCGTTGATCCAACGGTTCTCATCGGACAGCAGAGAAGCAATCATTGAACCGATATCCTCCGGTACACCCGGTCGGCCGAGCGCGGACACGTTGTCGCCCTGGGCATTCAGTTCGGGACTTTCCCAGACCATATCGTCACTGAAATCAGCTCGGATCGCCACGGGGACGACCGCGTTGACCGCGATGCCTCTAGCGCCGAGTTCTTTTGCCTGGTATCGCGTCAGCACCTCGATCGCAGCCTTGAACGCACCGTACGGCCCGCTACCGGGCACGAGGATTCGGGCGAGCCCACTCGACATGTTGACGATACGGCCGCCGTCCTTGATGAGAGGCAGCAACTTTTGAGTGAGAAAGAACACTGCTTTGAAATTCACCCGATAGATCGCATCGAGTTCTGCCTCGGTCGTGCTTTCCAACCCGCCACGATGCGAGATCCCGGCATTGTTGACGAGATAATCGAAACGTGTGGCGCCAAGAACTCCAAGTGCTTCGCGGAATTGCAGTACGAAACCGTCGAAGCTGCTCGCTTCCGCGAGATCAAGCTGCAAAGGAATGGCTCTCCGACCGATCTCCTCAACGGCTCTTGCAACCGCATCGGCCTCAGCAAAAGCAGTTTTGAAGGTGAAGATGCTGTCAACACCTCGCCTTGCCAGACTGAGAACCGTACTCCGCCCGATGCCGCGGCTGCCGCCCGTCACGACGGCGATTCTGCGGTCCTGTTCCATCGCTGCTCCTGCCGTTTGCTTTTTCAAGCGGTCTTGCGGAGAGGAGGAATATGGACCAGACTTGGACGCTCAAGGTGTTATGAACTGCAAGGAAATGAAAAGCCGCCGCGGCTCCCCTGACCGCTCATGCCGGATTCTTCCCGATCACGCCAAGCGCGCCAGAAGATCCGTTGCGTCCAGGAGATCCGATGAGCCGGAATCTTCCTCGTGAGCCGCCAAGACCGGCTCGAGAACTGCGCGCGTCTCCGCTACACGCCCATGCACGATCAGTAGCCGGGCCAATGCGAGCGCAGCCCTCAACTCCCATGCCAACGCGCCTTGGCTCTTTGCGTAGTTGATCGACTCTCGCAGCAATGACTCTGCCTTGTCGGGCTGGGCATCCGCACTTCTCATGATTATTTGTGCCTGCGTGCGCAGTAGGCCGGGCATTGAAAACTTCTGACCCATCTTTTGTGCTGAAGAGATCGCCGTCTGGATCGTCGTTCGGGCCTCGACCAACCTTCCGCTCTGTGCCAATCCATCTGCCAGGGCCTGCGCAGCAGCGGACGTAAGCATGCGAAATTGTTCGCGGTACAGCAGTTTCAAAGCCTGGCGCAATGTTTCCACGCCGGCTGCAGGTTTTGCCGTCATCGTGAGCCACTCCCCCTTCAACGCCAGGGCAGCGGCTGCGAGCGCCTTGAGAGAGTGCTTTTCAGCCTGCACGATTGCGCGATCTATATGCTCGGCGCAGACTTCAGTGTCGCCATTCCAGAGCAGGATAGGGACAGCATGGACTACAGCCATGCAATAGTTGCTCGGCGGTGACAACCCTTCGGCCTCATGGAGAGCCGCCACGGCCAACCCGCACGCGCGCGTTGCCGTCCCTCTGAGCCAAAGCGATCGTGCCAACGCAAGCTCCGCGCGGAGGCGGTGATCATAGCCGAACAAATTGAGGTCGAGGCGGCTACTGGTGGCCTCGAGCTCAAACCCCAGTTCGCAATGGGCGATGGCATCGGCTTGATGACCGGCAAGATGCAAGGCGGCGGCAAGCATCCATTCGGAGATGACCCGATCGCTGATCGATCCGCTCCGATCCGCCACGGCTTTGCATCTCTCGGCGGCCGCCAGCCCGCCATCAAAGTCGCCAATCCTCGTCAGGAAGAGGTTGAGGCCGGCCAGAAGGCGAAGTTGTGCCAATCCTTGCTCGCCCGCTTCGTACAGATCCAGCCCACGCTGGATCGCATCTTTCACCTCCTGCGTATTGCCCCACATATGCATGGAAGCGACAGCGAACGCCTCCAGCAAGCGCGCCTCCCGGAGCGGCATCTCGCTCATATCCTGGATCGCGGTCAAGGCAAGGCGCGACCAGTGGCTGCAGTCCGCAAGCAGCCAAAGACCAAGAAACAAGGGCGCAGCATCGGCCGCCAATTCAATCCCGGTCTTGCGATTCTCCTCGCTGGAGAAACTCCACTCGAGCGCCTTTCGTACATTCCCGAGGTGTGGTGCATGGCGCCCGATCTCGGCATACGCGCCATGCTCGAGAGCAAGTGATTTGAACAAGGAAGCAAAGTAGCGAGCATGGCGACTGGCAATCGGCTCGACGTCTTCGGATTGGCTGAGCTTCGCCGCAGCATAGGCGCGCGTCGTATCGGGGAGGCGGTAAAAGACCGCTTCGTCGGTCGGTCTTACCCAGACCAGAGACTTGTCGACCAGTCTCTCCAGGGTCGAAGCGATAGCTGCCCGGTCGCTCTCTTCTTCGCCGGCGACGAAGCAGGCCGCCTCCATCGTGAACAGACCGACGAAAGCGGACAGGCGCGAAAGCGTTCGCCTTTCGTCTTCTGCGAGCAGATCGTAACTCCAGTCAAGCATCGCTTGAAGCGTTCGATGTCGAGGAGAAACATTGCGTCTGATGGGTAATGCCATCTCCGCATTTTGCGCCAGGAGGCCTGCAACGCCACGGATCCCATAACTTCCGACGCGGCTGGCGGCCAGCTCTATCGCCAGCGCAATTCCGTCAGTCCGCCGGCATATATCCGAAACGATCGGCGCATCGGCGTCGGTTAGATCTTCGGTGAATCCGCTGAACGCTGCCCTATCCATGAACAGACGCACGGCCGGCGTCGCCAAGGCTTCCTCCGCCGTCGGAACTTCCTCCACTGGGTAAGCGAGCGGACTGAGCAGATGCACCGTCTCACCCTCGACATGCAACGGCTCCCTCGAGGTGGCCAGTAAATGGACGAAGGGGGCCTCACGGAATAGCCGGTCTGCCAGGAGCGAGATCGGATCGAGGAGGTGCTCGCAACTGTCGAAGACGACCAGCATGCGCTTATCTGCAAGGAAGCTTGACAGTTCGGCGACGGGATCGGATCCCCCCAATGTGCAGCCAACCGCCGAAATCACGCTGCCAGGCACCAAGCCAGGCTCGAGCACCGCGCCAAAATCGACGAAGGCGACGTTCTCGTCGCCAAATTCGGCTCGCAACCGCGCGATCAAGGCGACCGCGACCGCCGTCTTGCCGATGCCGCCGGCGCCCACGATACTGACAAACCGTCGACTCACGAGAAGCCCGCTTATACTGAGAACGACCTCGTCGCGGCCGACGAAGAGCCCGCGATGCGACAGGAATTGACGACCCAGCCGGTCAGCCGAGTTGAAATCCGACGAGGACGCCAGGCTCGTGTGAGTCCGCTTGATTGCGGCAACGAAACTGTATCCGCGGCCTGCGACGTTGACGATGTAGCGCGCATCATTCCGGCCATCGCCCAAAGCCCGGCGAAGCGTCGACATATGTACCCTCAGGCCCGCCTCATCGGTCACAACACCCTTCCACACCGACTCGAGGAGATCACGCTTGCTGACAACTTCGCCCGCGCGATCGGTCAACGCGATCAGAATGTCCAGGCCGCGCGACCCAATTCGTACGGGATTTCCATCCTTGAGAAGCAAGCGACGCCTGCGATCGAGCTGGAAGTCGCCAAAGAGAATGATCGCATCGGAACTGATAGACGCCTGAGTACTGCTCGACATCATCCCGCTTCACCTGATGGCGCGTCTCCAACTTGAGCGGCTGGGCGCAGTTACCGGCTTCGCAAATGTATGTGCGAACCGGCCTGCCGGGTAGCGTCTTCGCGTTCCATGCTTTGGCGGCCATCACCTGCGTTCCACTATCCATCATCGCAAGCAACTGATTGAACTCGGATATTGGAAGGACCGGCTCTGTGTGAGTTAACTGAACTTCACGCCTGCGGCGGACGGTCGCAGCATTCGATTTAGCGGAATCCAACATTTCTTAAGAGGAGCTAACGCGCCTTCGGAAGCAAGTGCGGGCTAAATCCACTCGGTATCGCAAGTACAAGCGAACAGAGGAGAGCCAGGATGCGCGACGACATGCATGCGGTCCCCCCCGAACACGGTCATCACCCCGCGCTGTGCGACAAGAGACATCCGCGAGGATATCCTTTGGAGGAGCGGGCGTGGCGCAGGCCGGAACAAATTGGTGCGTCCCTGGCCCAGGACATCACCGTTTCGCGCTGGCTCGATCTCCGAACCGCGTCTCGCATCGAGGAGGCGGTCACCCCCAGTGATCACTACTTCATTGGCGTGGCGTTGAGGACGACGCGCATCAAGTTGACAGCAGAACAGCGAACAATCTTCGAGGGCATCATGCCGGAAAGCACGTTGTATGTCAGCGCTCCCTCAAAGCGGCTCGTCGCACGCTTCGATGCACCCTGCGACTTCCTGCATTTCCACGTCCCAGACTCATACTTTACAGATCGGCCGCCAATCGCGCAGCGTCGCCCAACTCAGCATCTGAATGACCTTATTCTGCTTCGCGATATGTTCGCAGGACAGCTCACCCGACCGCTGCTCGGACGCGGCGAACCGGTCGACGAGCCGTTCGCCCGCTGCATCGGACAAACGCTGGCGATGCGACTCACGCGCCTCGAATTTCCACGCACCAAGGTCGGAGCCCTGGCAAACTGGAGGCTTCGGCGCGTCCAAGACCACGTCAAACAGAATTTTCATCGATCGATAAGGCTTCCGGAACTGGCTCGAGTCGCCGGACTTTCCCGTATGCATTTTGCTGCACAGTTCCGGGCCGCGACGGGATACCGCCCCCACGAATATCTGCTGGCTCAACGGGTCGAACACGCGAAGGCGCTGCTGAACACAGAGGCGCCTTTGGTCCAAATCGCGCTCGCGGTCGGATTCTGCACTCAGGCACATTTCTCGGCCGTGTTCAAAGAAATCACCGGTGAGACCCCTGCTCATTGGCGAACGCGGGCGAGCGGCACGGCCGCTCCCGGACCCGTTTAGCGTACTTCCGTACGACAGCGGAGAGTGACCCAAATGTCGAACGGCGCCCTGCCCGCCGCCTGGCGCAATCCGGCTTGGCCGATATGCAGCGAATTCGCCATGCGATCTCGCAATAGGTTGCTCACCCGAGAAGACGCAATGCCGGCGTTCTGAACAATGATGCCTGGATCATCCTGAAAGGGCTCGGGAGCAATGACCTCCACCGCGACGAGCATTGAAACGGAGGGGCGCGTCTCGCCTTCCGGAGACGCTGCAACTGGGGCATCCGAACGTCTGGGCAGCGCGTCCACAGAGCGGGCGCGTCCGTTGCTGAGACACTTGGTGCCCGTGATATTGGCGATTACGGCGGTTTGCGGCGGGACCTATACCGGTTGGAGGTATTGGGCGCATTGGCGCTTCGAAGCCGCTACAGACGATGCCTATGTGCAGGCCGATGTCGTTTCGATCGCACCACAGGTTGCGGGGAATATCGCATCATTGTTCGTTGACGATAACCAGCATGTGAAGATCGGGCAGGTTCTGGCCGTCATCGACCAACGCGACTACGAGGCGGCTGTCGAGCAGGCAGCCGCTGGCGTCGAGCAGGCCACCGCCGGGATCGCCACCATCGAGGCCGAGATCGCTCAGCAGCGGGCCATGATCCGCCAAGCCGAGGCGACAATCGATGCGGACAAGGCGCAGGAGCTGTTTGCGAAAGAGAACAGTCAACGCTACGGCAAGCTCGCAGACGACGGCTACGGTTCGGTCCAGGACGCACAGCAGGCGGCCTCGCAGATCGATACCGCGACGGCGATCGTCGCCAAGGACCAGGCCGCGCTTGATGCCGCCAAAAAGCAGATCGAAACCCTGAATGCTCAATTGGCGCAGGCCAAGGCGACACTCAAGCGAAACGAAGCGACATTGCGGCAGGCACGGATCAATCTCGGATACACCACGATCACGTCGCCGGTTGATGGCGTCATCGGCGATCGCACGCTGCGGCTTGGCCAGTACGTTCAGCCAGGCACCCAGCTTCTCGCCATCGTTCCGCTCGCGAAGATCTACGTTGTGGCGAACTACAAGGAAACCCAACTGGCCGAGGTGCGCGCCGGGCAACCCGTCGCCCTCGACGTCGATGCGTTTCCCGGGAAACGAGTTCGCGGCCGGGTCGACAGCCTGGCGCCTGCCAGCGGACAGGAGTTCGCTCTGCTGCCGCCCGACAATGCCACCGGCAATTTCACGAAGATTGTTCAACGCATTCCGGTCAAGATCGCCGTTGACCCGAACGACCCGCTCGCCGGCATGCTGCGTCCCGGCATGTCGGTGACTGCGACAATCGACACAAGGCGCGGCGCCACTCCCCAGGGCTCACAGCGATGAGCGGCGCGATCGATGATCGGGACACCGAGCGCGCGTCACTGCGGACCTGGGTCGCCGTCTATGGCTGCATGCTCGGGGCGCTGATCGCCGTGCTGGACATCCAGATCGTCAATTCATCGCTTGCGGAAATTGAAGGAGGAATCGGCACGGGGATCGACAACGGCGCGTGGATATCGACGTCTTACCTGATCGGCGAGATCATCATGATTCCGCTGACCGACTATCTCAGTCGCGTGTTCGGCTTCCGCCGATTCCTGCTGACCAACGTGGTGCTTTTTCTGACTTTCTCGGTCAGTTGCGCCTTTGCCGACAGCCTCGGCACCATGATCGTCACCCGCGCGCTGCAGGGCTTCACGGGCGGCGTCATGATTCCGATGGCATTCACCATCCTGCTTACCAAGCTCCCTTCCGGACAACGCCCGATCGGGCTGGCGATATTCGCGGTCACAGCCACCTTCGGTCCGGCCATTGGGCCGACCATCGGGGGCTATCTCACCGAGCACTTTGGCTGGCAATACATCTTCTTCATCAATCTTATCCCCGGCTCCGTGATGCTCGCCTTGCTATTCCCGAGCCTCGACCACACGCCGATGCAGTTGCACCTTCTCAAAGAGGGCGACTGGTACGGCATAGGCTCGTTGGCGATAGGGCTTGCCTGCCTTCAGACCGTGCTCGACGAGGGCAACAAGGACGACTGGTTCGGCTCTCCCTACATCGCGCATCTCGCCATCGTCGCGGCCGTCATGTTGACGGCGTTCGCGGTCATCGAGCTGAGAAGCGACAAGCCCGCCGTGCAGCTTCGCCTGCTTGCGAATCGCAATTTTGGCCTCGGTACACTCGCCAACACACTCGTCGGATTCGGCTTGTTCGGATCGGTCTATGTGCTGCCGGCCTATCTCGATTCCGTCCAAGGCTATAATGCCGAACAGATCGGGCTTGTGCTCGCCTGGTCAGGCTTCCCTCAGCTCGTCATCATTCCCTTTGTCCCGCTCATCCTCAAGTACTTCGATGTGCGCGTGGTCGTCTGCGCCGGACTGATCGTGTTCGCAGCGAGCTGTGTCATGAATATCCATCTGAGCTTGAACGACTCCGGGCCGCAATTGATGTTGACCAACCTGGTGCGCGCGGTCGGCCAGTCGCTCCTCGTTGCCCCCTTATCGAGCATCGCGATGGCGCACATCAAGCCGGATGAATCGGCGGCGGCGTCTGGCCTGTTCAATATGCTTCGCAGTCTGGGCGGCGCTATTGGAACGGCCGCGCTGGCCACAGTCATCACGAAACGCGAGCAGTTCCACTCCAACATCATCGGGCAAGCGGTGACGTCGTTCAATCCGATCGACCAGTCTTTCCTGACCCGGATGCAACAGTACTTCTTGCCCCATGGCGTGCCAGATCCGGCGCGCTCCTATCAGCAAGCCGAGATCTTGCTCGGTGAACTTGTCAAGCAACAGGCAACAATAATGGCCTATTCAGACGCGTTCTATTCGATAGCAGTCGTCTTACTAACTGCCGTGCTTGCCGTGGCGCTCACAAGATCGCCGATGATCAAGCGGGCTCCTGCCGGATGAGAAACCCCCTCAAGCGGGATCGGCGAACCCTCCTCGACGCACAATCAAGCCAACCTCAAATCAAGCCCAATCCCATCGCATTCCGGGATCGGTTTGGGCGCCGGTGAACCTCACCAGCAGCCATCGCGACGAAGTGGCATGAACCCGCAGCGCCAGTTCCGGCCGGGAAGCGCCACGTCATGACCATCTCCGCGGCGACCAGCTCCACCCCGCCCTCCCGCCGTCTCGGCGTGATCGGCAGCATCGTCGGGGTGCTGGCACTGATCGCGGCCGTCCTGCCGCACTGGGTCGTGCCGGTGCTCTATCCGCCGCCGCCGGCCGACAAGGTGATTGTCGACACCGGCCACCGCCTGAAGGACCGCCTGATCGCGCGTGTCAAAGGCGTCGAATATCAGGCGCCGCCGCGCGAGAAGTCGACGGGAAGCCAGTTGCGAGAGGCATCCTCCATCGGCGCGATCTCGCTCGGCCTGCTCGCCATCCTGTTCTCGGTTCTGGCCCTGGTGTTTCGCGAAGAGAGGCTGCTGGCCGGCGTGGCAGCCGCACTGGGGGCCGGCGCCATCGCCGTCGAGATCTCCTTCCTGGCGATGGGCGTCTTGATGGTGATCGTGATCCTTTATGTGGTGGCGAATATCATCGGCTTGTTCTAAACGCTGGTGCAGCCGGCCTGTTCGGGCCAGCAGCGACCCACGGCCGCGGCAAGTGCAGAATTGCTACCCTGCTCAATTCTCGGTAGTTTCCGCCTCCGAAGCAGCCCACCCACCGCGACAGGACAGCGAGAGATCAAGTGGCGCCCATCCAATACATCGTCGAGGGCGGTCACCGGCTCTCGGGCTCGATCGAGCCGTCCGGCAACAAGAACTCGGCGCTACCCATCATCGCCGCCGCGCTGCTGACCGAGCATCCGGTGACGCTCCACAACGTGCCGCGGATCCGCGACACCGAGACGCTGGTCGAGTTGATCCGCTCGGTCGGCGCGTCGGCGGAATGGACCGACCGCAATACGCTGGTGATTCACGCCAAGAGCATCCGCGCCGCCGATCTCGACCCCGAGCTCTGCGTGCGCATTCGCGCCTCGATCCTGCTCGCGGGACCCCTGCTCGCCCGCTGCGGCGAGGTGATGCTGCCGCCGCCGGGCGGCGACGTCATCGGCCGCCGCCGGCTCGACACCCATGTGCTGGCGCTGGAGCAGCTGGGGGCAAAGGTCACCGCGACCGACCGGCTGGAATTCCGCGCGCCAAAGCTCGCCGGAGCGGATGTGTTCCTGGACGAGCCCAGCGTCACCGCGACCGAGAATGCGCTGGTCGCGGCGGTCGCCGCCGACGGCGTCACCTATTTGCGCAACGCGGCCTCCGAGCCGCATGTGCAGGACCTCGCCAATTTCCTGGTCGCGCTCGGCGCCAGGATCGAAGGCATCGGCACCAACACCATGACCGTGTATGGGCCGGCGACGCTGGGGGAAACGACTTACCGGATCCAGCCCGACCACATCGAGGTCGGCTCGCTGATCGGCCTTGCCGCGGTGACGCGCTCGCCGCTGCGCATCACGCGCGCCGGCATCGAGCATCTGCGCTCGATCCGCATGGGTTTCGAGCGGCTCGGCATCGTCTGCCGCGTCGAAGGCGACGATCTCATCGTGCCCTCGAACCAGACCCTGAAGATCCAGGACGATTTCGGCGGCCATGTGCCCAAGCTGGAGGACCAGCCCTGGCCGGCGTTCCCGGCCGACCTGATGTCGATCGCGATCGTCACCGCCACGCAATGCGAGGGCGTGATCCTGATGTTCGAGAAGATGTTCGAATCCAGGATGTTCTTCGTCGACAAGCTGATCGCGATGGGCGCCCGCATCGTATTGTGCGACCCGCACCGCGCCATCATCGCAGGTCCCAGCCGCCTGCACGGCGCGACGATGACGTCGCCGGACATTCGCGCCGGCATGGCGATGCTGCTCGCCGCGGTGTGCGCCGAGGGCACCTCGACCATCAACAACGCCGATCAGATCGAGCGCGGCTATGAGCGCATCGAGGAACGGCTGAACGCGCTTGGGGCGAAGATCAAGCGCGTGCCGGCGCGGAGCTAGGCCGCACTATTTCGGCGGGTTCGCGTCGAGAGCCTGTTTGCAGGTCGCGGACAGGCTCGCGTAATTGTCGCCGAGGCATTTGCGGATGCGGCCTCCCCCGGGCATGGTGCCGGCGCAGAACCGTGAATAGTCGGCCTTGCAGGCCTGCTTTGCCTCACTCCGCGCATCCCCTGCGGAGGCCTGGGACAGGAACAGCACGAGAAGTGCGATCAGGCTCGCAGCGGCGAGACCCGCCCTGACATAAACGGCCGACCGCCGCGAGAAGCTCACCACCGGTCCGCTTGCCGGCCGACCAAATCGTTGCACCATATCATCTCCACCAATTCGCAGACATCGATGTAGGTGATACGTCTGGACGGGCCGAATCCCTCGTTCACTCTGCGCGGCTCAGCGAAAATAGCCGCCGACGAGTTGGCGGCGTCCTTTCGGTGAAATTCGCTCCAGCATCTCGACGAACGTCGCGACGACGACGTCGCCGATCTTCACGCGCTTGTCGCGGGCATCCTTGACGGCAGCCTCCAGCTCGGCCTTGTCCAGGTTCGTCTGTGCCGCGGCCTTCATGGCCTTCACCAGCGCGTGCCGGTACTCGGTCTGGAGAGGCAGCAGCTCGGCCTCCTTGCCCTGATAGATACTCCACAGGACCTCTGCGTCTTCCTTGGGCAATCTCTCCGCCACACGCTCGATCATCCGGAGCGGCAGACCCTCGCCCGGCACGAGACCGCCGGGCCGCAGCCATTGCACGGAGACATAAGTGAACAGGATGACGTTGAGGCAGAGCGACACCAGCACGAGCGCTCGCAGAGTAGACGATTCTCGCCAGAACTTCATTTCCCCGATCCAAAACCGATTGCGTAGACGTCGAAGACACCGCTCATGACGGACAAGGGGTCCGACGACGGATGGACATAGGGAATCGTCCCCGCCAGCCACACGCCCACCATCACGGAGCAGGCGAGGCTTGCGGCGGGAACGAGAGCCGGCCAGCGCAGCAGGCGGCGATGCCATGGCGGCCGATGCTGCTGCGGCAGCGCGGCCAGCCTTTGCAGCACGAGCAAGCTTGAACGATCCGCTCTTTCGGTCTCGATCTCCGGGGCGACCGCAAGGAGGCCGTCGAGGCGCGCCTGCTGATCCAGGACGGAAGCTCCTTCCGCACTCGCCGCAAGTCGCCGCGCGGCCTCACGCGTTGCCGCAGGCCAGCGCTCGACATCGCCTCCCCACGTCTCGGCCAATCGTCTGAACTGATCGGGCGTCATGCGTAGCTCCCCGTGTCCTGTATTTTCTGAACATTTGCCTTGAGCGCCGTGCGGGCGCGGCCCAGCAGCGATTCGAACGCCTTGGCGCTGAGGTTCATCGCCTTCGCCGCCTCCTCGCCGCTCAATCCCTCCATGTGGAAGAGCGCGATCGCGCCGCGCTGGCGGTCCGACAATGCGAGCATTGCGCGGTTGAGAAGGCGGAATTCCTCATCGGCGATCAGCCGCTCGACCGCGTGCGGCCCCGTATCGGGCACATCACCAGCCGCATCGAGCGGCTGGAACGTACGGCGCCTCGTGCGGTCGAACGTCAGATTGAGGACGATGCGGTAGAGCCAGGTCGTGAATTTCGCAACCTGCGGATCGAACGAAGCCGCGTGAGTCCAGACGCGCATGAACGCCTCCTGGCCGATGTCATCGGCCTCGACTGGATCGCGGACGATCCGCTCGGCGACCCGCAGCGCCCGCGGCATGTGACGCCGCATGAGAATACGAAACGCATGCTGCCGCCGCGCCGAAACCTCCGCCATCAAGGCCTCGTCCGATGGCTCTTCCGTCATCTCGATCTGTTGCCCTGGCCTGCGGCCATCGTTGCTGCGGAGTGCGAGCCGGTCCCGGCCGGGAGAGATATGCCGCATTGCCGGGACGCACCGCCGCTTCAATTGAGGCACCTGCGGCAACAAGCCGCGATCGCCCCGGTCAAAATCGCCAATACACGCCGGCTCGAACGGTATGCGTATCGAGCCTGGATTCGCGCTCACCGAAAGCGGTCGCCCCGACCGTCTGTGCTCCGAGCGTCTTTGATCCGTAATTGTCATAGAGATATTCGAGCCGCAGCGACGCCGGCCGGGCGAAGCGGAATTCCGCGCCCGCTCCGATCGACCAGCCGATTCGGGTGTCGCTCCAGTTCGCAACAGTGCCGCTCGCATTGTCGAACGCCTTGCTCTCCACGCCTGCGATCGCAAGGCCGCCGCTGGCGAACAGCAGCGTCCGGTCGAAAGCGTAGCCGATGCGCCCGCGCAGATGGCTATTCCAGTTGACGGCGGATTGAAGCTGCGTGACGGCGGGGGTCGGCGCAAAGCCGGTATCGATGGTCGCGCGCGCATCGACGAAATTCACATCGCCCTCGATGCCGGCGACGATCCGGCCCCATTGCGCCGCGAAGCCGGCCGTGGCGCCTGCCGTGGCTCCCTTGGGATCGACGAAGTGAAATTCACCGGTGGTGGGAAATGAGACCTCGGAGCGGCCCGACAGATAGCCGGCCTGGACGCCGAAATAGGGCTCGGCCCAGCTCAAGAGAGCCGCCGACGCGGCCTGGGCTTGCGGCGGGGGTGAGACAGGCAGCCTCAGATCGGCCGCCGCGACGTGGCCAGCACTCATGGCAGAACCGATGCTCACTGCGGCGAGCCTCAGTCCAAATCGCGCTATCATGCTCAAATTCCCAATCCGAGACCGGCGGAAGTTCGCCGCACATGACGAATACGGCGCAAGCCACACTTTCCTTCGCTCAGCGCGCGCTTTTTTCCGGCGGGACCCCGACCGCATCGTTTCTTTGCCGTTACTTCGCCAATCGGGGCTGCTATGCCCCTGCCATGACCGATCTTGTGGATACCAAACAGCCGTACCGAGCACGCTCGGATGCGCCGCCAAGCCATCTCGCGCAAGAATTCGTCGAGACGCTGCGCCTCGCTGTGCCGTTGATGCTGACGCAGCTCGGGCAGATCGCGATGATCACCACCGATCTCGCGATGATCGGGCGGCTCGGCGAGGATGCGGTGGCTGCGGCGGCGCTGGCCCATACGGTCTATTTCGTCAGCTTCACTTTCGGGCTCGGATTGACGTCCGCCGTGTCGCCGCTGGTGGCGCAGGCGTTCGGCGCCGGCGATGTCAGGCTGATCCGCCGCTCCTTGCGCGTCGGACTTTGGGTCGCGCTGCTGATCTCGCTGCCGATGATGGCCTCGCCGCTCTATGGCGAGCAGATCCTGCTCGCGCTCGGACAGGCCCCGCATTCGGCCAGCCTCGCCCAGCACTACCTGAATGGACTTGCCTGGGGCATTGCACCGGCGCTCGGCTTCATCGCCCTGCGTGGCATGATGAGCGCGGTGAACCGGCCGCAGGCGCCATTGTGGATCACGGTGGCGGCGATCCCGGTCAATGCCGTCCTCGTCTACGTCCTGATCCACGGCCTGTTCGGCCTGCCGGAGCTCGGCCTGTTCGGCGCAGGGCTGGCGACCACGCTGGTCAACCTCGGCACCTTCATCGCCGCGCTCGCGATTGCCGCATGGCGCAAGCCGTTCGCGGACTATCATCCGCTCGCGCATCTCTGGCGGATCGACTGGCCGTTGATGCGCCAGCTAATCGCGGTCGGCGCGCCGATCTCGTTTGCGCTGCTGCTGGAATATGGCCTGTTCTCCTCGGCGGCACTGTTGATGGGACTGATCTCGACCGCCGCCATTGCTGCGCACCAGATTGCGCTCCAGGTGACGGCCGTGCTGTTCATGGTGCCGCTCGGCATCGGCATGGCGGCGACGGTGCGGGTCGGCCATGCCTTCGGCCGCGGCGATGCCGCGGCCGTGAAGCGTGCAGGGCTCGCCGCGGCCGTGCTCGGCGTCGCGCTGGTGTCGGCGCTGACGATCGCCATCATCATCGGGCGCTACCAGCTTGGCCGTCTGTTCTTCGGCGGCGGCAGCGAAAGCGCCGCCACCATCGAACTGACCGCGACACTGCTGGTGGTCGGCGCCACCTTCTTCATCGCCGACGGCCTCCAGACCATCATGGGCGGCGCGCTGCGCGGCATCAACGACACCAGGATGACGCTGCTGTTCGCGGCGATCGGCTATTGGGGCGTCGCCTTTCCGATCGGCTGGATGCTGGCGTTCCACACAGGGCTGGGCGCGGTCGGGGTCTGGATCGGATTCTCGATCGGCACGTTCGTCTATGCCGGGCTGCTGATCTTGCGCTTCCGGATGCTGACGCGCAGATTGGCGGGATGATCGGGATGGTCCGCGAAGTCACGCCGGAGGTCGACGCCAGTGCAGTGCTGGCCGGCGCCCAGTTCATCGACGCGTTTCGCGTGGAAGTCGGCGCGACGGCTGTAAATGCCCGCGAGGCCTGCACCAGGATGGTGCTGGATGGGCCGCGCTGGGTCGACGCGCTGCTGCGCCTGCGCAACATTCTGGTGAAGCCATTCGGGCTGAAGACATCGGGCGAGGGCGCGCCGGCGCCCGGCGGCATGATCGGTCTGTTTCCGGTGTTGAGTGAAACTCCCGAGCGGCTGGTCGCGGGCTTCGACGATTCTCACCTCGACTTCCGCATCGTGGTCGACGTGGAGGGCAATGCCGCGAGCCGTCGGGTGACCTCGACGACGCTGGTGCGGACACATAACCTGCTCGGAAGGACCTATCTCACCCTCATCATGCCCTTCCACAAGCTCGTGGTCCGCAGCATGATGGGACGGATCGTGGAGCCGGCGCGATGACCTTGTCAGTCGATCTCTTCTTCTCCTTCCGCAGCCCCTACAGCTATCTGGCGCTGCCCAAGACGCTGAAACTCGTCGAAGACTATGATCTCGCGGTGAACCTGCGTCCGGTCTATCCGCTCGCCGTGCGCGTGCCCGGCTTCTTCAAGAAGGCCAACCCGCAGTTCGCGCGCTACGTTGTCCGAGATTCCACCCGCGTGGCGGAATACGAGGGCATTCCGTTCCGCTTTCCCCGCCCCGACCCGATCGTGCAGGACATGACGACGCTGGAGGTCGCGGCCGAGCAGCCCTACATCCATCGCCTGACCCGTCTGGGCGCCATGGCGCAGTTCGAGGGACGCTCGCTCGTGTTCACCTCTGCGATCGCGCCCGTGCTATGGGACGGCTCGGTGGCAAGATGGAACGAAGGCGATCACCTCGCACGCGCCGCCGCAGCGGCCGGCTTCGATCTCGCGGCGATGGATGCCGCCATCACCGCCGACCCGGACCGCTACGAGCGGGTGATTGCGGAGAACGAGAAGGACCATGCGGCCTCCGGCCATTGGGGCGTGCCAACCTTCGTGTTCGAGAACGAGCCGTTCTTCGGCCAGGACCGCATCGATCTCCTCATCTGGCGCATGCAGGGCAAGGGCCTGACCAAGCGGTAGCTTACTCCGCCACCCGCGCGGACTTGCCGGCCGCCGCCTCCGACCATTCGCCGACGACGCGGTCGAGGTCGCACAGATTCTGATGCATCTGCTCAAGGGAGAAACCGAGCGCGAAGAAGCGCTCGGCGGTGTCGCCGGGCTGGCCGCGAATCAGGCCATCCTGGCGGACAGACGCGACCGCCTCGGCGTAATGCTGGAGCGCGACGTGGACGGGATGGATTGGCGGCGCGCCGGCGCCTTCACGCAAGGCGCTGGCAGCCGAACGCAGGAAGCGCGCGATCACGGTCGAGACTTCCGCCAGCGGGCCTGCGAGCCGCGTCTGCACGTCGGCCGGCAGCGGCACCACGGTGGCCCGGCCGATCATCACGACGTCATGGCGCAGCCGCAGGATGGTCCGCAGCAAGGGGCCCGTGTCCGGGCCGCTCGACAGGCGCGCGGCGCGCTCGCGCTCGGCCTCGGAGCCGATCGCGTTGAGGCTGACCATGGCGGTGCCGATGCCGTCCTGGATCCGGTGCAGCGCATCGTTGTCGCGGCCGCGCGTGAGGCCGGCGAGCAGCTCGGTGAAGGCATCCGCGATCAATTCGAGCAGAACCGCCGCGCTGGCGCGAATCTGCCGCACCGCGCGCGAGGGCAGCACCAGGAACGAGACCAGCAGCCCCGTGACGGCGCCGACCGCAACCTCGCTGACCCGGTCGATCGCCGAGGTCATGGGATCGGCATGATGCAGGGTCGGGACCAGGAGCACGATCACCGCGGTGACCGTAGCCGCGCTGAGGCTCGGATTGATCGCGGCGATGAAGGCGAGCGGGGCGACGGAGAGCACCAGAAGCCCCAGCAGACCGGCTTCGCTGGAGTAAGGGATCAGGATCGCGATGGCGCCGCCATAGACGGCGCCGCCGATGGTGCCCAGCATGTAGTCGCGCGTCGCCTTCAGCGAACGGCCGACACTCATCTGGGTCACGATCAGGGAGGTCAGCACCGCCCAGAGCGGCAGCAACAGATGCAGCGCGGTGGCGATCGCATAGGCCGCAGCCGCGGCCACCGTGACCCGGATCGCCAGCCCCAATTGCGTCCGCCGCGACCTGATATGGTCGAACAGCTCATTTTTGAGTGCCATCGAAGTCCCGGTCCGATCCTGGAAGCCAAGCAAAAGCATGGCTGATGCCCGCAGCCCCAAGGCCGCTTGAAAGGCCAAATCAGCCCGCCTAACTTGCGCGCCAAAACGAGGAAACACGATGGCCCACGAAACCGCAACGCTCGCCGCCTATGTCTTCAACCTGAAATACCGGGATATTCCAGCGGAGGTGCTGGATCGCGCAAAAGTGCTGACGCTGGACTTCCTCGGCAGCGCGATCCGGGCGCGACGCGAGGCCGAATCGACCCCGTCGATGCTGAAAATGCTGGAGGCGCTGGCGCTCGACACCAAGGGCGAATCCACCGTGTTCGGCGATACCAAGACCTGGACGCCGGCGGTCGCAGCGCTGCTCAACGGCGCGCTCGGCCATTCCCTCGACTTCGACGACACCCACGCCGATTCCTCGCTGCATCCGAGCGCACCGGTGGTTCCTGCCGCCTTCGCCGTCGGCGAGATGGTCGGCGCGTCCGGCCGTGACGTGCTGACCGCGATCGTCGCGGGTTATGAGGTCTGCTGCCGGCTCGGCAACGCGCTCGACCCGACCTCGCATTATGCGCGCGGCTTCCACCCGACAGCGACCGCCGGCACCTATGGTGCGGCCGCCGCGGCCGGCAAGCTGTTCGGCCTCAGCGAGAAGCAGCTCATCGCTGCCTTCGGCGTCTCCGGCAGCCAGGCCGCGGGCTCGCTGCAATTTCTGGTCAACGGCGCCTGGAACAAGCGTTACCAGGTCGGCGCCGCCGCGATGAACGGCGTGATCGCCGCGACGCTGGCGCGCAACGATTTCGTCGGCGCGACGGAATCGGTCGAGGGCAAGCACGGCCTGCTCGCCGGCTACACCGACGACGCACATCCGGACAAGGCGGTCGCCGAACTCGGCAAGACCTACGAGACCATGAAGATCGGCGTGAAGCCCTATCCGAGCTGCCGCTACACCCATGCCGCGATCGACGCGCTGATCGCGATGCGGCGCGAGCACAATCTGACGCCGGACCAGGTCAAGCGCGTCGAGATCGGCCTGCACCGCAACGGCATCACGCTGACCGGGGATGCAGCGACCAAGCGCCACCCGCGCTCGATCGTCGGCGGCCAGTTCTCGATGTTCTTCACCGGCGCGCTCGCGCTCGACCAAGGCTCGTTCGGCTGGGACGATTACAACCGCCTGGGCGATGCCGCGATCGACGCGCTGGCCGACAGGTTCGACGTGGTGCAGGACGATCGGCTGGAGGGCCGCACTCATCCGTTCGGCGCCCGCGTCAGCATCACGACGGATGATGGCGTGCACGAGCGGCTCTATGCCGATCCCTCCGGCGAGCCGAATTCGTTTCCGGACACGCAGGCGATGCAGCAGAAGTTCCTGACACTCGCCCGCCCCGTGCTGAACGCACGCGCGGAGAAGTTTGCGGACGCGATCATGACGCTGGAGCGGTTCGATCGCGTCGCCAAGGCGACGGAATTGGGAAGGTAGTGGATCTCTTCGCCTCTCCCCGCTTGCGGGGAGAGGCCGGAATCCAAGCGCAGCTTGGATTCCGGGTGAGGGGGAGTCTCCACGAATCCAACTCTCACCTTCCTTGCGGAGACTCCCCCTCACCCCAACCCTCTCCCCGCAAGCGGGGAGAGGGAGAAGAGATGGCGCGCGTGGCCGCCACCACATCGCGCACGAGATCGAACACGCCGTCCGCTTCCGGCGGCGCATTCGGCGAGCGTCCCATGCGCACGATCACCAGCTTCTCCGACGGGATCACGATGGTGTATTGCCCGATCGTGCCCTTGGCGAAGAAGGCATCGCGCGGCCAGCCGTGCTCCACGCGAAACTTCGCGCCAAAACTGTCGCCCTGGTTGGTCCAGAAGCCGGCGCCGATGCCGACCCACGCGTTCGGCGTGGGCGTGGCCGTGTAGCTCACCCAGCCCTCAGGAAGGATGCGCTTGCTGCCGGCGACGCCGTCATTGAGATAGAGCTGGCCGAAGCGCGCCCAGTCGCGTGCGGGGGCCAGCATCTCGCTCGACCCTTCGATCGTGCCCGAGCCGTCGAGCTGGAGCACGACATGGCGCATGCCGAGCGGCGCGAACAATTCGTGGCGCGCGAAGCGGAGTGCGTCAGCGGGATTGCCGCCGGCGGCCACGCGGATCAGATGCGAGAGAATGAGGATGTTGCCGTCGTGATAGTTCCACGCCGTGCCAAGTGCGGTCTCGAGCGGGATGGTCTCGGCATAGGCGGCCATGTCGGTCTCCACGAATTTCATCCGGTTGACCGGCTCGAACGCCGAGCCGAGCGAGGCTTGCAGCGAGCTGCCGAGTGCAAGGCCCGCGGTGTGGCGCAGCAGCTGATCGACGGTGATGGCATGGCGCGGATCATCCGGATCTTTCCAGGCCGCGACCGGCGCGGGGCCATCGAGCTTCAGCTTGCCCTGGCGCACCAGCACGCCGATCAAGGCCGAGATCACCGACTTCGTCATAGAGAAGCCGAGCAGCGGCGTCTCAGGTCCAATGCCGTCGGCGTAGCGCTCGGCGATGACACGCCCGGCCTTCATCACGACGATGGCGCGGGTGCGGCGGTGGGGCGGCTGCGAGGGCTCGGTGAAGGCACGGTCGAGCGCGGCGGCAAGTGAGGGGCTTTGCGGCGGCACGATCGCGGGGCCGGCGATCTCGGGCAGCAATGCCGGCTGCCTGTCACCTGCGGGCGGCTCGACGGCGGCAACGCCAGCGCCGTGCTCGAGCGTGCAGCCGAGGCCCTCGCGATAGACCGCGTGGCTGCGGCCGAGACCGAACAGCGTCACCGTGACATCCTTGCGCGCGCGATCGATCTGGTAATCCATCGCCCAGCTGATCAAGCCGGTACCCGGCATCGCGTCAATGGTCTCCGCGAAGGTGCGCCTGGGATCGAGGCCGGAGACGAACGTCTCGGAGCACAGGATGTCGGCCACGAAGCCGGTTGCGACCTTCGGCACGTCGCGAGCGCGGGCTGCGCCGAGCGCGAGGCCGGCATAGGCCATGGTGGTGGCAAGGAGGATGATTTTGCGGCGGCGGGTCACGGGCTTTCTTTCTCAGGCTGGGGCGTATGCCGAGGAGGAAGCCGGAGCCGGCGGAGGTGCGCTCGCCGGATCTGGAAAATGACCTTGTCGAAACCGGACCAGCCTCGCCGATTCTGAAATTTCAGTGTGATTCTAGTGGCTTGGAAACTAGGCCGCAGTCGTCTTCAGCCGGCGATACTCCGTCGGCGTCACACCCGTCACCGCCTTGAAGGCGCGGTTGAACGGTCCGAGCGACTGGAAGCCGGCGTCCATGGCGATGGTGATGACAGGGACCGCCGCCTGGGCGGGATCGGCGAGCGCGGCCTTGGCCTCCTCGATCCGGTGGTTGTTCAGGAACACATTGAAGTTGCGATAGCCGAGCTGCTGGTTGATCAGCCGGCGCAGGCGGTACTCGGGAATCTTGAGCCGGCCCGCCAGCACGCCGATGGTGATGTTCTCCTGGCGATAGATGCGTTCGTCCGCCATCAGGCGCATCAGGGCATCGATGAGCTTCCGGTCGGCGGATTCATCGGCCCTCCCGGGTTGGGCCAGAATCGCCGGCGCGGACGTTGACACCGGAAACAGATCGGCGCCGTCGACGCGCATCATCGCATAGGCAATGGCCGCAACGATGCAGGCGAGCACACCGGCATTGATCGTGTTGGCGACATCGCCTGCGCTGCCGGCAACGAGGATCTGAAGCAGCGCATTCAACCCGCCATAGAGCGCGGCGGCGCAGACGATGAAGACACGAACATTGCGGCGGCGCTCGACCAGATCAGCCGACCACGAGGCGATCGTCTGCACCACCGCGAGCGCGATGAAACCGAGCACGATCAAATCGACTGCGATCACGGAGAAGCGCATGTTCCCGCCGGGTGCGATCCAGAGACACCCGACAAGGCTGAAGGCAGTCACTGCCGCCCAGATCAACCCGTGCCACGATTGCAGGCGAAATTCGTCATCGAACAGCGCGCGCGTGAACAGCCAGAACACCACGATGTTGCCAGTCGAGAGCGCAATCAGCGGTGCATGCCACGCCGGGACCAGCGACGACACGCCGATCGAATAGCTCGCCGCATGCGCGGCCGAGCCGAGCGCGAAGGCCGCGCCGAGGCGGGCTGCCAGCACCTTGCAGAAGTCGGAGAGCAATGACGCCGCCAGCACCAGCAACAGCGCGACGCTGGCGGCGCGAAAGGCAAGCTCGGTTGCGGCAAGGGTCATCGGGTGGTGCGATCGGTCGCAGTTGAAGGCCGCCAAACATCGTTGGTTGCGCCAGGTTTTTCAAGGACCATCCGCAGGCCAGGCCTAGAGCCACCTCCACCGCTGTCATCGCCCGGCTTCGCGGGCGATGACAGCGGAGTATGAGGCCTCATTGCGACACGACGTCTTGTCCGGGCTTTGCCGCGACGATGCTGCGAAATTCTGCTACGATCAGACTCACTGAGATACAAAAAGGAGTCCCCCATGAGCTGGCAACCCTCGAACGATCCCGTGCTCGGCGATCCCATGTCCTGCGATGCGCTCGATCTCGTCATCGTGCCGCGGACGCGCGATCTCGGCGACGGATTCGCGGTGCGGCGGGCGCTGCCGCACGGCAAGCGGCAGATGGTGGGGCCCTTCATCTTCTTCGACCATTTCGGCCCGGTGCAGTTCGTCTCGGGCAAGGGCATGGACGTGCGTCCGCATCCGCATATCGGGCTTGCCACCGTCACCTATCTGTTCGACGGCGCGATCATGCATCGCGACAGCGAGGGCAACGTCCAGGAGATCGCGCCGGGCGCGATGAATCTGATGACGGCCGGACGGGGCATCGCGCATTCCGAGCGCACGCCGGACGCGCAGCGCGCCTCGGGCCAGAAGATGCTGGGATTGCAGAGCTGGATCGCGCTGCCGGCCGGATCGGAAGAGATCGCGCCGTCGTTCCAGCACTACGCCGCCGGCGAACTGCCGATGATCTCCGAGCGTGATTTTACCGCACGCGTGATCGCGGGTTCGTCCTTCGGCATCGCCTCGCCCGTCACGATGGTGTCGCCCTGGTTCTACACCGAGGTCACGGCAGTCGCGGGCGCGACCGTGCCGCTCGATCCTGATCATGAGGAGCGCGCGATTTACGTGGTGGAGGGCGAGGTGGAGATCGCGAACGAACGTTACGAGGGGCCGCGGCTCCTCATCTTCCGGCCCGGCGACCGCATCACTGTGAAGGCGCTCAAGGCGACGCGGATGATGTTTCTCGGCGGCGATGCGCTGGAAGGACCGCGCCACATTTGGTGGAATTTCGTCTCCTCCAGCAAGGAGCGGATCGAGCAGGCCAAGCAGGACTGGAAAACCGGCCGCTTCGCGGCAGTTCCGCAGGAACACGAGTTCATTCCGCTGCCGGAATAGGCTAATCGGGTTTCCGGCTGCGCCATCCGGCGCGGCCGGTTCATTGCCTGAAGGCCCTGCCTGCGAAAGCCATACCGATGTCCACCATGCTCTCCAGCGACCTGCCCCTGCCCAAGATCGGACGCGGCAAGGTGCGCGATATCTACGCCGTCGACGATGATCGTCTGCTGCTGGTCACCACCGACCGCATCAGCGCCTTCGACGTGGTGATGGCCGAGACCATCCCGATGAAGGGCGCCGTGCTGACGCAGATCAGCGCGTGGTGGTTCAATGAACTCGAAGGCGTGGTGCCGCATCACATGATCAGCGCCGACAGCGACGAGATCGTCGCGGCCGTGCCGGCGTTGAAACCGCACCGCGCCGAGATCCTCGGCCGCGCCATGCTGTGCAAGCGGACCACCGTATTCCCGATCGAATGCGTGATCCGCGGCTATCTCTCGGGCTCCGCCTGGAAGGAATATGTCGCGAGCGGCACGCTGGCCGGCGAGAAGCTGAAGGCCGGTCTCGTCGAAAGCGAGAAGCTGGAGCCCGCGATCTTCAGCCCGGCGACCAAGGCCGAGAGCGGCCATGACGAGAACATCACCATCGCCAGGATGCGCGAAGTGGTCGGCGACGAGGTCGCCTACACGCTGGAGAGCATGACGCGCGCGATCTACACGCTCGGCGAGGAGCTGGCGCGGGAGCAGGGCATCATCATCGCCGACACCAAGTTCGAGTTCGGCCGCGACAAGGACGGCCGCATCATCCTGATCGACGAGGTGATGACGCCGGATTCCTCGCGCTTCTGGTCGGTGGATGCCTACAAGCCCGGTCAGCCGCAGGCGAGCTTCGACAAGCAGCCGCTCCGCGACTATCTCGACGTCGAACGCCGCGCCGGCCGCTGGAACGGCGACGCCCCGCCGCCCCCACTGCCGGCCAGCGTCGTCGATGCAACCAGCAGACGATATCTGGAAGCGTATCGGCGCGTGACGGGGAAAGAGCTGAAGATCTAGCGCACACTATCGTCGTCCCCGCGCGACGCGCTTGCCTCAGGCGTCCGTCGGATTGCGGTCGTCGCTTCGACGTCAACGACGATGCCGTTGTCGACATCGACCATGTCGTTGGCGGAATAGGCGCAGGAACACTTGCCCACCATGGGCTCCCGTTCAGCGGCGGCCGGATCAGCAGGTGAGACGAACTTGGCTGGCGCGTGGCGCGATGCTCGTCTGCGGCATTGCCGACGAAGATGCCGGCCTTATCAGTTCGGCTCACCGGGCCAAGCAGCACGAGAAAGAATGGCAGCCATCACGCACTAGTGAAAGTTACAACAGGATAGCCGCGGCGCTTGCGGGTGAACACGAAGGCCGGCAGGTGCGACCAACATTCTACAGCGGAAGAGTTGGCAACAGCGCCTGCCTCAGCCGGCCGCATGTCAGGAGGTTCGAGGCAGCATTTTGGTATCGAAGGAGACACCATATGCAGCTGAAAGATAAAGTCGGACGGGTCGCGGCGACGGGTCGAAGCTGCCAGAACTGGAAAAAGGACCAGGAGCTGGTCATTTCGCTGCTCAACAAGATCTCCATTTCCGACGGTGGTGCTGAGAACATGCTCAAGCCGCAGCTGGTCGTGACCGGTCACGCCAGCGACAGCCTCTACACCTCGATTCTGTATTTCCAAAAGAAGAACTTTCCCGGCACGCCCGACGGTTACATCCGGCCTGCGGGCCCGACATTCAAGCGGCTCGCTGAACTGTCGACAAAGGCGGCCGCCAAGCCCGCCCCGCAAAAGGGCCAGTGGGATGCCGTCGCTACTCCTTCCGTCAATTCTGCACTTAGCAAAGGCATCGCCGACGATTTGAAGCTGGATTACGCGGAGGTGGTCGATATCATCCGGGCCACCGTCACGGACGGCATGGTCACCGCATTCGAGCTGGACGACCTGCTCACCATTGCGAATACCTCCAGAACGCTCTCCCCGACTTCGAAAAAGCTCATCAACCTCTTCGTCGGCGACGAACAGAAGAAGTGGCTTGGAATCGGACCGTACGACCTCAATTCGGATCACAGGAAACTCGCCGCAGAAATGGTCTGCGATTTCCTCAAGAACACGAGGACCACGTTCTTTCCGAAGCTCGACCCGCACCGCGTCGGCATAGGTATTCTCAGGCGCATCGCGAAGCCGAGCCTCATCGATCAGGATCAGGGAAGTCTGTGCGGGCCCTCCGCGCTGATGTTCAGCTACGCATCCGATAAGCCGGGGCACTACGCGCGGTTCGCGATCGACCTGTATCAGAAGGGACAGGCGACTCTTGGCCGCCTGCTGATCAAGCCGGGAAAGGATGTGAGGAACTACACGCCGCCCTGGTCGCTGGACCACGTCGATTGGCTGACGTGCGCCTCCATACGCGATTCAGAGAATTGGTTCCTCGATTTCGACGACACGGGCAGAATCAGCGATCTTGCCGGCGTCACCCTGCCGAGCGAGATGGAGCAATGGTTCCGCAAGGCCGGATACCGGGACGTGCGCGAGAACACCAACATTTCGCGCTTCAACAAAGGCATCGCCGATGTAAACGAAGCCAACACCCTGCTCGACAAGGGGTATCGCGTATGCCTCTTCATAAGCGCCAATATGACGGACTATGATGATCAGTCCGATAAAGGCTCCGCGTTCACGATGCACTGGGTCGTGCTGCGCGAGAAGATACAGGTCGTGAACGGGTCCGTGAAGGCGAAGGTTTTCTCATGGGGCAATGGCGACTACGAGATCCCGCACCCGAATAAAGCCGGCGCCATAAAGCCCCTCGCCACCAAGGACTTCCTCATGAATTTTTACGGGTACGTTGCTGCCAAGGCGTGATTGGCGTGAAGCCCTGGCTGATCCCCCTTCGACGGCCGCGCGTGTGCCGGCCGGCGAAAAAATGCGGGTGGTGAAAGGCGAATGTCGCGCACAAAGGCCGGGGCTACACCCCCGCCATCATCACGTATTTGATCTCGACATATTCTTCCATGCCGTGATGCGAGCCTTCGCGCCCGAGGCCGCTCTCCTTGACGCCGCCGAAGGGCGCGACCTCCGTGGTGATGAGACCGGTGTTGACGCCGACCATGCCCGACTCCAGCGCCTCGGCGACGCGCCAGACGCGGCCGAGATCGCGGGAATAGAAGTAGGAGGCCAGGCCGAACGGCGAGGCGTTGCACATCGCAATCACATCGGCTTCGTCCTTGAAGCGGATGACAGGTGCGAGCGGGCCGAAGGTTTCCTCCTGCGCCACCAGGGAGTCCGATTTGACGTCGGCCAGCACCGTCGGCTCGAAGAACGAGCGTCCGAGCTCGCTGCGCTTGCCGCCGGTGACGACCTTGGCGCCGCGCTTCACGGCATCGGCGATGTGGCGCTCCACCTTGTCGACGGCCTTCATGTTGATCAGCGGCCCCTGGGTGACGCCGCTCTCGGTGCCGTCGCCGATCTTCATCGCCGCGACCTTCTTCGACAGCTTCTGCACGAACTCGTCGTAGATCTTGTCCTGGGCGTAGAGGCGGTTGGCGCAGACGCAGGTCTGGCCCATGTTGCGGTATTTCGAGACGATCGCGCCTTCGACCGCGGCGTCAATGTCGGCGTCGTCGAACACCACGAACGGCGCATTGCCGCCAAGCTCGAGGCCGAGCCGCTTCACGCCGACCGAAGCCTGCTGATACAGGATCTTGCCGACCGCGGTCGAGCCGGTGAAGCCGACGAAGCGCACGGCCGGATGCTCGCACAACACCTTGCCGATCGGTGGGGCATCGCCGGTGACGATGTTGAAGACGCCCTTGGGCACACCCGCCTTCTCGGCGAGCGCGGCAAGCGCGAGCGCCGACAGCGGCGTCTCGTTGGCGGGCTTGAGCACCACGGTGCAGCCGGCGGCGAGCGCCGGGGACACCTTGCGCGTGATCATCGAGTTCGGGAAATTCCACGGCGTGATGGCGCCGCAGACGCCGATCGGCTGCTTGATCGCGAGCAGCCGCGCATCGGGGCGCTGCGTCGGAATAGTCTCGCCATAGACGCGCCTCGCCTCCTCGGCGAAGAACTCGACATAGGCGCCGCCGATGTCGACCTCGCCGAGCGCCTCGGTGAGCGGCTTGCCCTGCTCGGAGGTGAGGATCAGCGCAAGGTCCTCGCGATTGGCGACGATCAGCTCGAACCATTTGCGCAGGATGTTGGAGCGCTGCTTGGCGGTGTGCTTGGCCCAGGCCGGAAAGGCGCGCTCGGCGGCTTCGACCGCCCTGGTCGTCTCCTCGGCACCAAGCTGCGGAACCTTGGCGAGCTCAATGCCGGTGGCGGGATTGTTGACCGCAAAGACCGGCGTGCCGACCCAGGCGCCGTCGATGTAGCAGGCCTCCCTCAAAAGCGACGGATCCTTCAACCGGTCGCGCAGATTGGACGTGGCTTGCGGGGCGCGGGCGGCGGCGGTCTGGGTCATGGCGTTTCTCCCTGGCGATCGGATCGGCCGCAATATAGGGACAGACGATGCGCAATGCATCGCCCTGCAACGCACGTCAGATGGCAGCCAGACTGGCAGCGGCCTTACGCCGCGCCGCTCATATAGGTCTCGCGACGGCCGATCATGCGCTCGGCCGCGGCCTTGGCATCGGCCTTCGTGGACGTCGCGCACGTCCGGTATTCGAGATCGGGGACTGAAGAGGTGTCGCGGCGGCCGAACCATGACCTCGAGCCGACCGGCAGCAGCGCCAGCGCCTGGGCCAGATTGTCGACGGCGCCAAACGAATAGAGTGCGCCGGTGCCGGCGATGCGGACCTCGTAAATACCGGGCGAAATCGGCGCCTCCAGGTTCTCGCCGCGTCCCTGACGGGGATAGCGCTTCCAGTCGCTCCAGGTCGAAATCATCTGAGGTCCCCCTCGCCACCCATCCTCGGACGGCAACATTTGCATCAAGTCTTGACCGGCCCATGGATCGGACCGGGGTGCTGAACGCGGCAGCTCACGAAATGTTTCAGGCGTCCGCAAAACGGGTGAAACCTATCGCCTGGAGCCCCATCCAGGGTGAGGGCGGCGCGCGGGCATCCACCGCAGATTGCAAAGGAAGGTCGCCGCCCAGCCCCGTTGTCGTCCTGCGTGGGACCAAGACCGTCAAGTCACGACATCGCGACCGGCGCATGCGCGTAGATGCCCGCTTGCCGCGCCGGGCATGTGGGGCGACAATCAATCACTCCAACAATAATCAAACCCGAGGAAACCCCATGCAAAGCAAAGCCGAGATCGACGAGATTCTGCGTCAGAAGAGCGAGGCCAAGGAGATTCCCGGCGTCGTCGCCATCGCTGCCAGCGGTAACGACGTGCTGTATCAGGGCGCGTTCGGCCAACGCGATCTGTCCAAGCCCGATCCGATGACCGCCGACAGCGTGTTCTGGATCGCATCGATGACGAAGGCGGTGACGACAGCGGGCGCAATGCAGCTGGTCGAGCAGGGCAAGCTGTCGCTGGATACGCCGATCGGCGATGTCCTGCCCGATCTCGCCAATCCGCAGGTGCTGGAAGGCTTCGACGCCAACGGCGAGGCGAAGCTGCGCCCGGCGAAGGGACCGATCACGCTGCGCCAGCTCATGACCCACACCGCCGGCTTCTGCTACAATATGTGGAACGGCGATCTCGCGGTCTATCTGGACAAGAACGGCATCCCCGCCATCACCACCTGCCAGAATGCGGCACTGAAGACCCCGATCATGAGCGACCCCGGCACGCGCTGGGAATACGGCACCAACATCGATTTCGTCGGCAAGGCAGTGGAAGCCGTCAGCGGCAAGCGGCTGGACGCCTATCTGCGCGACAATCTGTTCAACCCGCTCGGCATGGGCGACACGGCCTTCAAGATCACCGACAGCATGCGCAAGCGGCTGGTCGGCATGCATGCGCGCGGCGAGGATGGTCAGCTCGCATCGATCCCGTTCGAGCTCGAGCAGGAGCCGGAATTCCACATGGGCGGCGGCGGCCTCTACTCGACCGCGGCCGACTACATCAAGTTCACCCAGATGATCCTCAACGAGGGCCGCGGCAACGGCAACCAGGTGCTGAAGGCCGACACGATCGCCATGATGAGCCAGAACCAGATGGGCGATCTCGTCATGACCAAGATGGCAACGGCGGCGCCGATGTACACCAACGACGTCGATCTCTATCCGGATCAGGTGAAGAAATGGGGCCTCAGCTTCATGATCAACACCGTCAAGACCGCCGAGGGCCGCAGCGCCGGCAGTCTCGCCTGGGCGGGCCTTGCCAACACCTATTACTGGATCGATCCCGCGCGCGATGTCACCGGCGTGATCCTGATGCAGCTGTTGCCGTTCGGCGACGCGAAATGCCTGGAGGCCTTCGCAGGTTTCGAGCGCGGAGTCTATGCCGGGCTGGATGCGGCTGGAAGCGGGCAGAAGGCAGCGTAGCCGCTTGGTATGAGGCGCGACTTGTCGCGCGCTCACGGTACAATGGACACTCTCGTGCCCGGAGACTCTCGCTCCGGGCATGAGAGGCAAGAACTTGAGCTGGACTTGAGTTGAAGGACTCGGGCTGGAGGGCATCGACTTGGCAGAGAAGAGCGATAGCTACGTTTGCGGCATCTCGGACGCGCCGCTGCTCGGCGACACCATCGGCCGCAGCCTCGACCGGGCTGTGCAGCGTTGGAGCGATCGCGAAGCCCTCATCTCGCCCAGCCATGGCGTGAGATGGACATGGTCGGAATTGGCCGAACGGGTCGATGCGCTCGCCGCCGGCTTCCTCGCGCTCGGCCTCGAGCGGGGGCAACGGATCGGAATCTGGTCGTTGAACCGGCCGGAATGGACGCTGACCCAATTCGCCGCCGCCAAGGCCGGCCTGATCCTGGTGACGATCAATCCGGCCTATCGCTTGAGCGAGCTGGAATTTGCGCTTCGCAAGGTCGGCTGCACGGCGATCGTCACCGCGACCGCGTTCAAGACCAGCAACTACATGGAGATGCTCAACACGCTGTTGCCGGAGCTGCCAGTCGCCGAGCCGGGGCAGTTGCAGGCGGCACGGCTGCCGGCCCTGCGCAATGTCATCCAGATCGGCGGCCCCGCCGCTGCCGGCACGATTCCTTTCGACGAGGTCGCGCGCATGGGCGGCGACCGGCACCGCCGGCAGCTTGATGCGCTCGGCCATGAGCTGCAATTCGACGATCCCGTCAACATCCAGTTCACCAGTGGCACGACGGGATCGCCCAAGGGGGTGACGCTGACCCACCACAACATCCTCAACAACGGCTATTTCACCGGCCGCGCCATGCGCCTCACCGAGCAGGACCGCATCTGCATTCCGGTGCCGCTCTATCATTGCTTCGGCATGGTGATGGGCAACCTCGCTTCCGTCACGCTCGGCGCCGCGATGGTTTATCCCGGCGAGGGTTTTGACCCGCTCGCGACGCTGCGTACGATTGAACAGGAGAAATGCTCAGCGCTCTACGGCGTGCCGACCATGTTCATCGCCGAGCTCGATCATCCCGAGTTCAAGTCGTTCGACCTGAAGTCGCTGCGCACCGGCATCATGGCCGGCGCCCCCTGCCCGATCGAGGTGATGAAGCGCGTCAACAACGCGATGAACATGCGCGAGGTCACGATCGCCTACGGCATGACCGAGACCAGTCCGGTCAGCTTCCAGAGCGCGGTGGACGATCCACTGGAGCGCCGCGTCTCCACGGTCGGACGCATCCATCCGCATGTCGAAGTCAAGGTCGTCGATCTCGAGGGCAAGATCGTCAAGCGCGGCGAGCGGGGCGAGCTGTGTACCCGCGGCTACAGCGTGATGCTGGGCTATTGGGAGGAGAGCGAGAAGACCGCCGACGTGCTCGATGCGAACGGCTGGATGCACACCGGCGACCTCGCCACCATCGACGACGAGGGCTATTGCAACATCGTCGGCCGCATCAAGGACATGGTGATCCGCGGCGGCGAAAACCTCTATCCGCGCGAGATCGAGGAGTTTCTCTATCGTCACCCCAAGATCCAGGACGTGCAGATCTTCGGCGTGGCGGATAGCCGCTATGGTGAGGAGCTCTGCGCCTGGGTCCGCGTCAGACCGGGCGAACAGATGACGGCGGACGAGGTGCGGGCGTTCTGCGAAGGCCAGATCGCCCACAACAAGATCCCTCGCTACGTCGAGTTCGTCGACGAATTCCCGATGACGGTGACGGGCAAGATCCAGAAGTTCTTGATGCGCGAGGAAGTCGAGCAGCGGCTGGGACTGAAGGCTGCGAAGACGGCGTGAGGGGTTGAGTGCTCTCCCTACACGATGGCTGTCGTTCCCCGCGACCCGGCTACGCCAAGGCTTCGCCGAGGTTTCGGTCTCAGGCGCGCCGAAGCTTTAGCGCAGGCGGCAGGCGGGGAATCCAGTACGCCGCGGCTTCTCGATCGATCACAAGCTGCTCGGAGTACTGGATCGCCCGGTCTTCGCCGGGCAATGACAGCTGAGGATGGGGCGCGACTTCGTCTATGCCGTCAGCCCGCGCTGCTGGGCCAATTCCTTCAGCGACACCTGCGGGCGGGCGCCGATGTGCTGAATCACTTCGGCGGCGGCGAGTGCGCCGAGTTCGCCGCACTGCTTGTAGGCGAGATTGCGTGCCAGGCCATACAGGAAGCCGGCAGCGAAGAGATCGCCGGCGCCGGTGGTGTCGACCACCTTGTCGACAGGAAATGCCGGCGCGGCGACGGCGTCTTCCACCGAGACCACCATGCAGCCCTTCTCGCTACGGGTGACGACGCCGAGATTGACGTCGTTGCGAAGCTGCTTCAGCGCGGCGTCGAAGTCCGAGGTCGTGTAGAGCGAATGCAGCTCGGACTCGTTGGCAAAGACGATGTCGACGGTGCCGCCCCGCATCAACAAGAGAAACTCGTCGCGATAGCGGTCGACGCAGAAGGAATCCGACAGCGTCAGCGCCACCTTGCGTCTGGCGTCATGGGCGATCTGGGCTGCCTTGACGAAGGCATCCTTGGCGTTCTTGGGGTCCCAGAGATAGCCCTCGAGATAGACGATGCCGGCAGCAGCGACCTCGGCCGGGTCGATGTCGGCGGGCGACAGGTCCTGCGCCGCGCCGAGATAGGTGTTCATGGTGCGCTCGCCGTCGCCGGTGACCAGGATGTAGGAGCAGCCGGTGGCGGGGCCGTCCGTGGCGGCGGGCGTGTTGAAGGCGACGCCGGCGGCGCGGATGTCATGGACATAGAGCTTGCCGATCTGGTCGTCCTTGACCTTGCCGACATAGGCGGCGCGGGCGCCCAGGCTGCCGATGCCGACGATGGTGTTGGCGGCCGAGCCGCCCGAGACTTCCGTGGCCGGACCCATGTCCTTGTAGATGGCGGCCGCGCGAGCCTCGTCGATCAGCGACATGCTGCCCTTGGCCATGCCATGCCTGGCCAGAAAGGCCTCGTCGGTCCTGACCAGCACGTCGAACAGCGCGTTGCCGATGCCGAGAACGTCATATTTCACGTCAGCCATTCACCTTGATCCTGTTTGCCGGATTGCGGACCTTACGGAAATCCGCTTCCTGTCGGCGTGAAATCCAAGCTCGCGGCCTATCATGACCGGGCCGGCGCGGGCAAGCAACGGTATGATAAAGGGCCGATGATCCGCTCCTTCCTCACCGTCTCGACGGGAACGCTGGCCTCGCGGCTGCTGGGTTTTGCCCGCGATTCCATGATTGCGGCGCTGCTCGGCACCGGCGCCGTGGCGGATGCGTTTCTCGCAGCGTTTCAGCTCGTCAACGTGGCGCGCCGGCTGCTCAGCGAGGGCGCGCTGAACGCGGCGCTGATCCCGGCCTGGCTGCGCATCAGGGATCGCGACGGGGCGGCAGCCGCAGCGGCGTTCGCCGGGCGCGTGCTCGGCACGGTCAGCGCGGCCCTGATCGCGATGTCCATCCTGCTCGCATTGCTGATGCCGCTGGTTATCACGGTCGTCGCACCGGGCTTCCTTGGCAGCGGCACGCTCGATCGCGCGGCCGAGAGTGCGCGGCTGATGCTGCCCTACCTCGCCTTTGCCGGCCCGGTCACCGTGCTGATGGGACTGCTCAATGCCCAGGGCCGCTTCGCGCTGACGGCGTTCTCGCCTCTGTTATTCAACATCGCGCTGATCGCCGCGATCGCGGTGCTGCTCGTCTGGCAGGCTGACGCCAGTTTCGCTGCATGGGTGTTGGCGGCCACCGTCGGCATCGCCGGCCTGCTGCAACTCCTGATGCTGCTGTCGCAGCGAAGCGCGCATCTTGCGACGCCGCTGCGCGCCAGTTTCGACAAGGAGATGCGCGGCTTCTTCGCCAAGGCGATCCCCGGCATGCTCGCAAGCTCGGGTCCGCAATGGCTGATGGTCGCGGGCGCGATCATCGCCTCCGCGACACCGTCGGCGGTGTCCTGGCTGTATTTCGCCAATCGCCTGATCGAGCTGCCGCTCGGCATCGTCGGCGTCGCCATGGGCACGGTGCTGGTGCCGGAGTTGACGCGCGCCGTCGCCAGCTCCGATCGCGACGCCGTGGCGCATGCCGAATCGCGCGCGCTGGAGCTTGCAGCCGGGCTGGCGCTGCCGGCGACGCTTGGTCTGATCGTGCTGGCCGAGCCGATCGTGCGGCTGCTGTTCGAGCATGGCGCGTTTGGCGCGCATGACAGCGCGGCGACGGCGCATGCGTTGATGTGGCTGGCGCTGGGGCTGCCGGCGCACGTGCTGATCAAGGCGTTGTCGCCGGCCTTTTATGCCCGCAGCGACACGATGACGCCGCTGCTGGCAACCGCCCAAGGCTTTGTGATCGCGGTCGTGCTTGCCATCCTATTGGGCCATCTCTTCGGCACGAGCGGGATCGCCGCAAGCATCGCCGCCGGCGCCTGGGGCAGCGCGCTCGCGCTGCTCCGCAAGGGTACGCGCGAGTTCGGTTTCTCGGTCGATGCGAGCGCCCGCAAGCGGCTGCCGCGGATCGCGCTCGCCGCCGCGACCATGGGCACTCTGCTCTGGCTGACTGCAGGCCTCGTGCCGGCCGGGGCCCATGGCTTCATCGATTTCATCGTGCTCGGCGCGCAGATCGCGGCTGGAATCGCCGTTTACGGCCTGCTGCTGCAGATCCTCGGAGCGGCGTCCTGGCGCGAAGCGGTTCACGCGTTGAAACGCCCCGCTCATTAGAGTGTGCGCCGACGGCTCTTCGCCTCTCCCATCGGGAGAGGTCGATTTGCGCAGCAAATCGGGTGAGGGGACTAGGTCCCTCGATGGAGCCCAACCCCTCACCCGCGCCTTCGGCGCGACCTCTCCCGATGGGAGAGGTGGAATTGCCCTTGACGGGGCAGCGCCGCTGTTGGAAACGACGCCCGAATACCTATTGGAAGGCTGACCATGCCATTCGTTGAACGGGTCTTTTCGGGCGTCCAGCCGACGGGCAATCTGCACCTCGGCAACTATCTCGGCGCGATCGTCAACTTCGTGAAGATGCAGGAAACCCACAACTGCATCTATTGCGTCGTCGACATGCACGCGATCACGCAGGGCGTCGACGTATGGGGCGGCCCGGCCGAGCTCACGCGCAGCACCCGCGGGGTGACCGCCGCGTTCGTCGCTGCCGGCATCGATCCCAAGAAGCACATCGTCTTCAACCAGAGCCAGGTCTCGGGCCATGCCGAGCTCGCCTGGATCTTCAACTGCGTCGCCCGGATGGGCTGGCTCGGCCGCATGACCCAGTTCAAGGAGAAGGCCGGTAAGGACCGCGAGAACGCATCGGTCGGGCTGTTCGACTACCCCGTGCTGATGGCGGCCGACATTCTGCTCTACCGTGCCACCCACGTTCCGGTCGGCGAGGACCAGAAGCAGCATCTCGAGCTCTCGCGCGACATCGCGCAGAAGTTCAACAACGACTTCGGCGATTCCATCCGCGCCCAGGGCAACAATGACGGGCTGTTCTTCCCGCTGCCGGAACCCTTGATCACCGGCCCGGCGACGCGCGTGATGAGCCTGCGCGACGGCACCAAGAAGATGTCGAAGTCGGACGCCTCCGACAATTCGCGCATCAATCTCACCGACGACGCCGACACCATCGCGCAGAAGATCCGCAAGGCAAAGACCGATCCGGAGCCGCTGCCGACGGAGGAGAAGGGCCTGGAAGCCCGCCCCGAGGCCGACAATCTCGTCGGCATCTTCGCCGCGCTCTCCGGCCGCTCCAAGGCCGAGGTGCTGCGCGATTTCGGCGGCGGCCAGTTCTCCAGCTTCAAGAACGCGCTGGCGGAGTTGTGCGTCACCAAGCTCGCGCCGATCGCCGGCGAGATGAAGCGCCTCGTCGCCGACCCCGGCCATATCGACGCGATCCTCATCGACGGCGCCGACCGGGCCCGTGCCATCGCCGACGAGACGATGAAGCTCTCCAAGGACATCGTCGGCTTCATCCGCCGGCGCTAAGGCGCGCTTCGCAACACCGGCTGGCGCCACGGCGCCCGCCGCTTCGCCTCTCCCAAACATCGCGGGAGTGTGGCAGCATGGTCCCCATGCACATTCCGGGACATGCATGACCAGCAAGCGACTTTGCTACGAGCCGGGCCACAAGCCCAAATGCCTCGTCATCGTCGATGACACCGCCGAATGGGATCGCGCCGTCTATTACGCCAGCCGCTGGGCGATCCGCGCCGGCGGCGGCGTGGTGATGCTGCGCATCATCGAGCCGGAGCAGCAGAGCCAGGAATGGCTCGGCGTCGCCGACATCATGCGCGCCGAGGCCCAGGAAGCGGCGGAGGCCGCGCTCGACCGCGCCGCCGGCCGCGCCAACGGCATCGCCGCGATCACGCCGGAACGGGTGATCCGGGAAGGCGCCGCCATGGAACAGCTGCTCGCGGTGGTCGATGAGGATCCCGACATCGCCATGCTGGTGCTCGCTGCCAATCCCGGCGCGGAAGGGCCGGGGCCGTTGGTCTCATTGCTGGCGCACGAGTTGGGCACATTCCCGGTGCCGGTGACCATCATCTCGGGCGCGCTGAGCGACGAAAGCGTGGATTCGCTGTCGTAGCGGCGGTGCCTCTTACCCTCCCCTGGAGGGGCCTGGAGGGGGAGGGTCGGCTCATGTTGAGCGAAGCGAGACATGAGACGGGATGGGGTGACGGTCTCTCCGCATCCAACAGTGCCCGAGTGGAGAGATCACCCCACCCCGCTCGCGCTGCGCGCGATCGACCCTCCCCCTCCAGAGGAGGGTAAGGCCAACCCACTGATTTTTATGAGCTAATATCCCACCTCCCCTTGATCGTGCGTTCCCCGTCGCCATCTGCTAGTGGATAGGCACGCGCCGGCCTTGAACCGGCGACGTCTGGAGAGAACCATGTTCATTCAAACTGAAGCCACCCCCAATCCCGCCACGCTGAAGTTCATTCCGGGCCGCGTCGTGGTCGACGGCAGCCCCGTGGAGTTTTCGAGCCGCGAAGCCGCAGGCCGTTCGCCCCTCGCCGAAAAGCTGTTCGACGTGCCCGGCGTCACCGGCGTGTTCTACGGATCGGACTTCATCACCGTGACCAAGGCGAACGGTGAATGGCAGCAGCTCAAGCCCGCGATCCTGGGTGCCATCATGGAGCACTACATGTCGGGCGCGCCGCTGCTTGCCGACGGCACGGCGCAGGGCGATGCCGATCTCGACGACGAGGACGAGTTCTTCGACGAGGCCGACGCCGAGACGGTCGACATGATCAAGGATCTGATCGAGACCCGGGTGCGGCCGGCGGTCGCCAACGACGGCGGCGACATCACCTTCCGCGGCTTCAAGGACGGCATCGTCTATCTCAACATGAAGGGCGCCTGCTCCGGCTGCCCGTCATCAACGGCGACGCTCCAGCACGGCATCCAGAACCTGCTCAAGCACTTCGTGCCCGACGTGGTCGAAGTCCGGCCGATGTGATTAGAGCGCGAATGGCGAGTGGCGAATGGCGAATGGAACTCCGATCGGCTAGACTGTTCGGCATTCGCCACTCGCCATTTGCTTTTTCATGCTGATCCTCGCCATCGATACTGCGCTCGACGCCTGCGCGGCCGCTGTGCTCGACACCGAAACGGCCGAACTGCGCGCGCAGGAATCACTGCTCATGAAGCGCGGCCATGCCGAGGCCCTGATGCCGCTGATCGCGCGGGTGATGCAATCGGCCAATCTCGCCTTCACCGCGCTCGACCGCATCGCGGTCACCGTCGGTCCCGGAAGCTTCACGGGCCTGCGCGTCGGCATTTCGGCGGCGCGCGGCCTTGCGCTCGCGGCCGGGCGGCCGGCCGTCGGCCTGACAACCCTGTCGGCCTATGCCGCCACCGTCGTGGGCCAGAGCGGAACGGCGCCCGTGCTCTCCGCAGTCGATGCGCGGCACGATCACGTCTATTTCCAGATCGTCGCCGGCGACGGCAGCCAGCTGGTGCGACCTAAGGTCGCCAGCATCGACGAGGCGATCGCGGCCTCGCAATTCGGCGCGCCGCATCTGGTCGGCAACGCCGCAAGGATCCTCGCCGATCGCTGGCCGAAGGATGGACCGCAACCTGTTGCGGTCGACGCGCAGCCCGCGCCCGATATCAGCTGGATCGCCTGGCTCGGTGCGGCGGCCGATCCCGACACCACGCCGGCGCGGCCGTTCTATCTGAAGGCGCCCGATGCAAAGCCGGCGACACAGAAGCCGCTCGCGGCGCAAGCCGCAACCTCATGATGGGCTGGCTGTCGAAGTGGTGGCACGGCGGCAGCGCCGTCGTCGAGCCCGCGACCTTGCGCGATGCCGCGCGGCTCGCGCAGCTGCACGGCGCCTCCTTCGCGCACGGCTGGGGCGAAGGCGAGTTCGAGAGCATGATCAGCGAGCGCAACACGCTGGTGCATCGCTTGCGTCTCGGCCGCAAGACGATCGGCTTTGCCGTGTCGCGGATCGGCGCGGACGAGGCGGAAATTCTCTCGATTGCGGTGGACGGGGCTTATCGCGGCCGCGGCTTCTCCCGCACGCTGCTGATGACCCATCTCGGCCACCTCGCCGGGCGCGGCGTGCGCACAATATTTCTCGAGGTGGAGGAAAATAACCAGCCAGCGCGGCGGCTCTACGACGGGTGCGGATTCGTGGTGGTCGGGCGCCGCGATCGCTACTATAAGCAGCCCAACGGGGAACAATTGAACGCCCTTCTGATGCGACGCGACTTGTCGTAACATCGGTGGCAGAAAGCGCCCGCCAGGCAGACAACGCTATGACCACATTGAAACCTTCCTCTGCATCCAAGGCGTCCGACATCGAGGCGCGCTGTGCCGCCACGGGCATGCGCATGACCGAGCAGCGCCGCGTCATCGCCCGCGTGCTCGCGGAAGCGATCGATCATCCCGATGTCGAGGAACTCTACCGGCGCTGCGTCGCGGTCGACGACAAGATCTCGATCTCGACTGTCTATCGCACCGTGAAGCTGTTCGAGGATGCCGGCATCATCGAACGCCACGATTTCCGCGAGGGCCGCGCGCGCTACGAGCAGATGCGCGACAGCCATCACGACCATCTCATCAATCTGCGCGACGGCAAGGTGATCGAGTTCACCTCCGAGGAGATCGAGAAGCTCCAGGCGGAGATCGCCCGCAAGCTCGGCTACCGTCTGGTCGATCACCGACTCGAGCTCTATTGCGTCCCGCTCGACGACGACAAGCCGACGAATTGATGAACAAATTTTGCGACGGCCTCTCTTCACCTCTCCCCGCTGGGAGAGGTGCCACCGCGCGCCCCGCACCAGAGTGCCATAGCCAAGTTACACACTGAATGCCCATCGACCTCATCATCTTCGACTGCGACGGCGTGCTCGTGGACAGCGAGGTGATCTCCTGTCGCGCGCACGCGGAAGTGCTGACGCGGCACGGATATCCGATCACGTCGGAGCAGGTGTTCGAACGCTTCCTCGGCCGTTCGACAAAGCAGGCCAATCTCGAGATCGAGGCCGAGCTTGGCCGCAAGCTGCCCGAGGCCTATCACGGCGATCTCCAGGACGAACTGTTTCGCGCATTCGAAGCCGACCTGGAAGCGATCCGCGGCATCCACGATGTGCTCGATGTCGCCACGCAGGCCGTCTGCGTCGCCTCGAGCGGCTCGCATCAGCGCATGCGCATGAGCCTGGGGAGCACCGGGCTCTACGAGCGCCTGGCACCGAACATCTTCTCGGCCTCGCAGGTGAAGAACGGCAAGCCGGCACCGGACCTGTTCTTGTTCGCGGCGAACGAAATGGGCGTGCCACCCGCGCGCTGCGTCGTGATCGAGGACAGCCTGGCCGGCATTGCCGGCGCGCGGGCGGCGGGAATGACCGTGTTCGGCTTTTACGGAGGCAGCCATTGCGGGGACGGCCATGCCGAGACCCTGCGGCAGGCCGGCGCCGAGCTGACCTTTGCCGACATGCACCAGCTCCCGGAGTTGCTCCGGCGGGTCGAGGCGAAGGCCCTGGCCGGCTGAGTATTGCTGTCATTCCGGAGCGATGCGCGGCATCGAACCCGGAATCACGGCCAAAACCTCTGGATTCCGGGTTCGCTCGCACTGCGAGCGCCCCGGAATGACCGTCTCGGCCCCCATTCGCTGGATTTTCGCCCCTCCAGCCTATATCTGAGGGGCCGTCCTCCACCGCCATTTTCGGGTTCCATGACGCCGCCGCGCAAGCTGCACATCAAATCATATGGCTGCCAGATGAACGTCTACGATGCCCAGCGCATGGTGGACACGCTGGCTCCGGAAGGATTCGTGGAGACGGCCAGCGCTGAGGATGCCGACCTCGTCATCCTCAACACCTGCCATATCCGCGAGAAGGCCTCGGAAAAGGTCTATTCCGAGCTCGGCCGGCTGCGCGTGGCCAAAGACGAGGCCGCGCGTGCGGGCCGCGCGATGCAGGTCGCGGTCGCGGGCTGCGTGGCGCAGGCCGAGGGCGAGGAGATCGTGCGCCGGGCACCTGTGGTCGACGTCGTGGTCGGCCCGCAGAGCTACCATCACCTGCCGGAGCTCTTGAAGCGCGCTGGCGACGAAGGTCGCGCGATCGAGACCGAGTTTCCCGCGGCCGACAAGTTCGGCTTCCTGGCGCAGCCGAAGCCCGATGCGATCCGCGCGCGCGGCATTTCCGCTTTCGTCACGGTGCAGGAAGGCTGCGACAAGTTCTGCACCTTCTGCGTCGTGCCGTACACGCGCGGTGCCGAAGTCTCGCGCCCGGTAACGAAGATCGTCGATGACGTGAAGCGGCTCGCCGACAACGGCGTGCGCGAGCTCACGCTGATCGGGCAGAATGTCAACGCCTATCACGGCGACGGGCCGGACGGAAAAACCTGGCCGCTCGGCCGGCTGCTCGAGCATCTGGCGAAGATTCCCGGCATCGCGCGGCTGCGCTATTCGACCAGCCATCCGCGCGACGTCGACGACAGCCTGATTGCGGCCCATCGCGATCTCGGTGCCCTGATGCCGTTCGTGCACCTGCCGGTGCAATCGGGCTCGGACCGGATTCTGGCCGCCATGAACCGGAAACATACCGCCGATGATTACCTTGGGGTCATCGACCGTTTCCGCGCCGCCCGCCAAGACATTGCTTTTTCATCAGATTTCATCGTCGGCTTCCCGGGCGAAAGCGAGCAAGATTTTCTCGCCACCCTCGCGCTTGTCACGCAAATCGGTTACGCTGCGGCATATTCGTTCAAATACTCCGCCCGGCCGGGAACGCCGGCCGCGGACATGCAGGAGACGGTGTCCCCCGCCGAGATGGACCAGCGATTGGAGCGGCTCCAGGAACTGATCGACAGCCAGCAATCGGCCTTCAACAAGGCTGCGATTGGCTCAACGGTCGATGTGCTGTTCGAGCGTCCGGCGCGCAAGGAGGGCCAGATCGTCGGCCGCACCGCGTACCTCCAGCCCACCCATGTCATGGCCTCGCCCGACATCATCGGACAAATCCTGCCGGTCCGCATCGACAGCCTCGAACGCTACAGCTTTCTCGGCGAGCTCATGACGCCGCGTGGCGCGCGCGAGCCCGCTTTATCGCAAGCCACTGGAGCCTGAACCCTTGCCCAAAAGCGCATCGGATTCGTCTTCGTTCGCTCCCAGCCGCAAATTTGACCGCGACATGCAAGTTCCGCCCGAGACCCAGGTCGTCATCGACTTCGACGACAACCGCGCCGCTTCCGCGCTGGTCGGCCCCTACGGCCAGCACCTGGCGCAGATCGAGCGGCGGCTCGGCGTGGTCGTCGATTCCAAGGGCAACCACATCACCATCGGCGGCAGCCGCGACGGCTGCGATGCCGCGCGCCGCGTGCTGGAGATGCTCTACGGACAGGCCGTGAAGGGACAGGATCTCGACCAGGGCGAAGTCGAAGGCGCGATCCGCGCCGTGATCGCGCAGGGTTCGCTGTTCGAGTTCGACGCCAAATCGGCCAAATCGACCTTCGACAGCATCAACCTGCGCAAGCGCCCGGTGCGCGCGCGCACGGCCGCACAGGACTCCTACATCCGCGCGCTGAAGCGGCACGAGCTGGTGTTCGGCGTCGGCCCCGCCGGCACCGGCAAGACCTGGCTCGCCGTGGCCCATGCCGCTCAGCTGTTCGAGCGCAAGGAGGTCGATCGCATCATCCTGTCGCGCCCGGCGGTGGAAGCCGGCGAGCGGCTCGGCTTCCTGCCCGGCGATCTCCGCGAGAAGGTCGATCCTTATCTGCGGCCGATCTACGATGCGCTCTACGACCTCATGGATGCGCGCATCGTCGAGCGTGCGCTCCAGACCGGCGAGATCGAGATCGCGCCGCTCGCCTTCATGCGCGGCCGCACGCTCACCAACGCCGCCATCATCCTGGACGAGGCCCAGAACACGACGTCGATGCAGATGAAGATGTTCCTGACGCGCCTCGGCGAGAACAGCCGCATGATCGTGACGGGCGATCCCTCGCAGATCGACCTGCCGAACGGCCAGACTTCGGGCCTGGCCGAGGCGACCCGCCTCTTGAGCGGCGTCGAGGGAATTGCCCAGGTTCATTTCAAGGCCGAGGACGTGATCCGCCACGAACTCGTGGCGCGGATCGTCTCCGCCTACGAAGGTTCGCCGCAGCGGCCGGCCACCGGTCAATCCTGACGAGGCAACACCGGACCCCAGAGGCGCGAGCACGGCGCCTTTCGTCCCAGACAACACAATGTCCCATTCCAACCTGCCCATGACCGAGGTCCTCGTCGTCGCCGATTGCTGGCAGCGCGAGCCTGATTCCGAAGCCGTGATCCAGCGCGCGGTGGCGGCCGCCGCCGAGAGCGTCGACGAAGACGTTGCCGACGCGGAAGTGGCTGTGATGCTGACCGATGACGCCGGCATCCGCACCCTCAACAGCAACTGGCGCGGCATCGACAAGCCGACCAACGTGCTGTCGTTTCCCGCGCTCCAGCCGGAGGGCGGGTGGAAGCCGGGCGATGCGCCGCGCATGCTCGGCGACATCGCGATCGCCTACGAGACCATGCGGCGCGAGGCGGACGAGGAACACAAGCCGTTCGAGCACCATTTGAGCCACCTCGCCGTGCACGGCTTCCTGCATCTGATCGGCTACGATCACGAGAACGACGGCGACGCCGAGGAGATGGAAGCGCTGGAGACGCAGATCCTGGCGCATCTCGGCATCCCCGATCCCTATGCCGACCGCGCCGGGGCGCACTGAGATGCCGGATTCCGATCCAATCCAGGACAACCCGCGCAACACGCGCAATCTGCCCGCCGTCGTGGCCCATGGCGAGGTGATGCGCCCGGCCGCCGAAGGCTGGCTCCTGCGCGCCATCCGGACGCTGTTCGGCTGGAAGGCGGGCTCGGTCCGCCACGACCTCCAAGTCGTGCTCGATGCATCGACGCCCGACGACACCGGCTTCTCCGCGGTCGAGCGCACCATGCTGCGCAACATTCTCGGCCTGCACGAGCGCCGTATCGCCGACGTCATGGTGCATCGCGCCGACATCATCGCAGTGAAGCGCGACATCCCGCTCGGCGAATTGATGGACCGCTTCGAGAGTGCCGGCCATTCCCGCCTCGTCGTCTTCAACGAGACGCTCGACGATCCCGTCGGCATCGTCCACATCCGCGACCTGCTCGCCTTCATGACCGCGCGCGCCCGCGTATCGGAAGCCACCAAGACCAAGCGCAAGAAGCCGTTGCCGGCCGGGCTCGACCTGCGCGCCGTCGATCTCGCACTGCCGCTTCATGATGCGCATATCATCCGCAAGCTGCTCTACGTGCCGCCGTCGATGCGGGCGATCGACCTGCTCGCGCAGATGCAGGCCACGCGCATCCATCTGGCGCTGGTGGTCGACGAATATGGCGGCAGCGACGGCCTGGTCTCGATCGAGGACATCGTCGAGCAGATCGTCGGCGAAATCGACGACGAGCACGACAGCGACGAGCCACCCTCGATCGTGCGCCTGCCCGACAATGCCTTCATCGCCGACGCCCGCGCCAGCCTCGACGACGTCCGCTCTGTGATCGGCGAGGATTTCGTCACCGGCGAAGCCGGCGAGGAGGTGGAGACGCTGGGCGGCTATCTCGTCAGCTTCGTCGGACGCCTGCCGGTGCGCGGCGAGGTGATCTCGGGTCCGGGCACTTACGAGGTCGAAGTGCTCGACGCCGATCCGCGCCGGGTCAAGCGGCTGCGCATCTCGACACGGAAGGAGCGCCCCGCGCCGCGCACCCAGCGCGAGAGCCGGCGCCGCGAGGCCACGCCGGAGAGCGGACAGCCATCGGCCAGCGACACGCCCACGCCGCCACCGAGCGATGGGACCGGCCCGCAGTGAGTCCATCACAGCGACTCCGGCAGATTGCGCTTGCCATCATTCTCACCTGGGGATGGAAGCGCGCCGTCATCGCCATGGCGGCCGGGGCGCTGTCGGTGCTGGCGCTGGCGCCGTTCAACCTCTTCCCGGTGCTGTTCGTCACCTTCCCGGTGCTGGTCTGGCTGATCGACGGCGCCGGCGCCGGCCGCTATGGCGGCGTCCCCGCCGCCGCTTTGACCGGCTACTGGTTCGGGCTCGGCTATTTCGTGCCTGGCCTCTACTGGATCGGCTACGCCTTCTTTGTCGACGCCGACGTGTTCGCCTGGCTGACGCCGTTCGCCGTCCTCGGCCTGCCGGCCTATCTGTCGATCTTCACTGCGATAGGCTTTGCGCTGGCGCGCCTGCTGTGGACCAAGAACGCCACGCGCGTGCTAGCGCTCGCCGCGAGCCTTACCATGAGCGAATGGCTGCGCGGTCACGCACTGACAGGCTTTCCGTGGAACGCGTTCGGCTATGCGCTGTCCGAGCCGCTACCGCTGGCCCAGACGGCGTCGCTGATCGGCCTGTGGGGCATGACGTTCCTGACGGTTGCGATCTTCGCAAGCCCGGCGACGCTGATCGACCGCACGCCCGATCGCCGCCTGCCGTGGCGCGCGCCGGCGGCCGCCGTCGCGCTTCTGGTCGTCATGAGCGTCTTCGGCGCAATCCGCCTGTCGCTGCATCCAACCACGATGGTGTCAGGCGCCAAGCTGCGCCTGATGCAGCCGAACCTCCAGCAGGACGCAAAATTCAACTACGCCGCGAAGACGGAGGTGATGAAGAAGTACCTTGCGCTGTCGGACCGCGCCTCCGGCCCGCAATCGACCGGCGTACGCGATGCCACCATCCTGATCTGGCCGGAATCCGCCTTTCCGTTCTTCCTGACCCGCGAAGCCGACGCGATGGCGCAAATCGCCGACCTCCTGCCCAAGGGTACAGTGCTGATCACGGGCTCGGTCCGCGCGCCCGACCTGCCGCGGGGCACGCCGATCACACGCGCCTATAACTCGATCTACGTGATCGATCACGACGGCAGCGTGCTCGCTGTGTACGACAAGGTGCATTTGGTCCCGTTCGGAGAATTTCTCCCCTACCAGACGTTGATGGAGAAGCTCGGTTTCGAGCAGCTGACGCGTGTGCGCGGCGGCTTTATCGCCGGCAGCGTGCGGCATGTGCTGCCGGTCCCGGGCGTACCACCGGCGCTGCCGCTGATCTGCTACGAAGCCATCTTTCCCGGCGAAGTGGCCGGACGCAACGAACGTCCGGGCTGGATCGTGAACCTCACCAACGACGGCTGGTTCGGCATCTCGACCGGCCCCTATCAGCATCTGGAGCAGTCGCGGATGCGCGCGATCGAGCTCGGATTGCCGTTGGTCCGCTCCGCCAATACCGGCATCTCCGCAGTGATCGATCCGGTCGGACGCACGGTCGCGAGCCTCGGCCTCGGCATCGAAGGCATTTTGGATGCAAACCTTCCGGCTGCGATCCCGCCGACCGTCTATGCACGGGTGGGTGATGTACCAGCAATCATGCTCGTCGCGCTCGCCGTGATTGTGGCCGTCCGCCGCCGTGTCGCCAAACGACATCCCTGATTGCTTCTCATCGGCGTAGCCGGAAACCTTTGACAACCGTAGTCCCACGGTTGACAGACTGCACGCGGGCTCCCCATTCTGCACCAGCTGCGAAAGACAGAGGTGCGTTGCTAAATTTCTCCGCAATGTTTCCCAATAACAGGGTTTGGTTTTGACGATGCTGCACCCGAGGCATGCTTGATCATTGCGCCGAAGGTGATGTTTGGAGGGCTGAGGAAATGTCGAAAGCGCCCAACCCTGTTGACAAATATGTCGGCAGTCGCGTGCGCATGCGCCGCATCATGTTGGGCATGAGCCAGGAAAAGCTCGGTGAAGCTTTGGGCCTGACTTTCCAGCAGGTCCAGAAATACGAGAAGGGCACCAACCGGGTCGGCGCGAGCCGCATCCAGCAGATCGCCGAGATTCTCCAGGTGCCGGTGTCATTCCTGTTCGAAGGCGGCCCGAGCGGCGTGCCGGGTCCGGATGGCTTCAGCGAAGGCGCCTCGCCCTCTTATGTCTCGGACTTTCTCGCGACCTCCGAAGGGCTCGCCTTGACCAAGGCGTTCACGCGAATCACCGACTCGAAGATGCGCCGCTCCATCGTCGATCTCGTCGAGCAGATTGCGGCCCGCGAAGGTCCCGACAAGCGCTGAAGCGCCATCGCGATGGCGATTTGAGACGGCGTCAAATCTGGCCTATGTCGTCATTTAGGACCGCGCTTTGATGCGCGCCCGCTTCGATGATGCGATTCAAAGGCACAGATGCGCTCATGACCGGCTCCAATTGGTTCGATTCCCAAACCATCCTCGATGGCATCCGCCGCTGGGTGGAAATCGAGACGCCGACCGAAGCGCCTGAACAGGTCAACAAGCTGGTGTCTCTGGTCGCGGAGCAATACCGCGACCTGCCGGTCACGCTCGAGCGCGTCGCCGGCGTGGATGGCTGCGGCGATCATCTCGTGGCGCGCACGAATTGGGGGCAGGATCGACCGGGCATCCTGGTGCTGAGCCACCTCGATACCGTTCATCCCATCGGATTCATCGAGCGCCTGCCGTTCAAGATCGAAGGCGACGTCGCGTTCGGCCCCGGCATCTACGACATGAAGGGCGGTGCCTACATCGCCCATCATGCCTTTCGCGCGCTTTGCGCGACGGCCGATCGCTCGCCGCTCGGCATCACACACCTGTTCACCTCCGACGAGGAGATCGGCAGCCCGACCTCGCGTGCGCTGATTGAGAAGGAAGGGCGCAAGGCCAAATATGTGCTGGTGACCGAGCCGGCGCGCGACGGCGGCAAGATCGTCACCGGACGCAAGGGCGTCGGGCGCTTCCAGGTATCCATCAAGGGTGTGCCCGCGCATGCCGGCTCCCGGCCCGAAGATGGCCGCAGCGCCGTCCGCGAGCTCGGCAATATCATCCTGGCGCTGGAAGGAATGAACGATCTGACGCGCGGCGTCACCGTCAATGTCGGAGTGGTGCGTGGCGGCACGCGCCCCAACGTCACGCCGGAAGAGGCCTATGCCGAAGTTGATCTGCGCGTGGTTAGCCTCAAGGACGCAGACGAGTTCGTCGGCAAGATTCTCGGGCTGACATCGAAGACGGACGGTGTCACCTTCACGGTCACCGGCGAGCTCAATCGTCCGCCTTACGAGAAGAGCAATGCGGGCGCCTCGCTGTACGAGCATGCGAGGACGCTCGCCGCGGAGATCGGCTTCGAGCTGATCGACACGCATACAGGCGGCGGCTCGGACGGCAATTTCACCGCCGCGTACACCGCGACGCTCGACGGGCTTGGCGTCGACGGCAAGGGCGCGCACACCCACTATGAGCAGCTCTATGTCTCGTCGCTCGCGCCGCGCGCGCGGCTGCTCCATCGCCTGTATCAGACGCTGCGATGAGCGAACGCAAATCAGACCCCGATCGCGACGACAGCGACCGCGCCTTCTTCGGGCGCCGCAAGGGCCACAAGCTCAGGCAACACCAGGCCGGGCTGATCGAGCAGCTGCTGCCGCATCTTGCCCTCGACATCGACAGTGAGGCGCCGGCGGATGCCCGCGCGATCTTCGCTCCCCCAGCCGAAGACGTCAGGCTCGAGATCGGCTTCGGCGGCGGCGAGCATCTCGCTGCCGAGGCCCAGAACTTTCCCGCCACGGGCTTCATCGGCTGCGAACCCTACGTCAACGGCATGGCGAAAATCCTCGCGCAGATCGAGGCCGCCAACATCGGCAATATCCGCCTGTTCGCGGGCGATGCCGCCGAACTCCTGGCCTGGCTGCCGAAGGATTCGCTATCGCGGATCGACCTGATTCACCCCGATCCCTGGCCGAAGCGGCGACACTGGAAGCGGCGCTTCGTCCAGGACCGGACGATCGCCGCAATGGCGCGCGTGCTCCGAAGCGGCGGCGAGTTCCGTTTCGTCTGCGACATCGACGATTACTGCGCCTGGACGCTGTCGCATCTTGCGCGCTCGCAGGACTTCGTCTGGCTCGCCGAACGCGCCGACGATTTCCGCCAGCCGTGGCCGGGCTACACCATGACACGCTACGGCCGGAAGGCCGCGCGCGAGGGACGCAAGGCGGCTTATCTGCGGTTCAGAAAAGTGTAGTCGTCATTCCGGGGCGATGCGCAGCATCGAACTATGGTGCGCAATTGCGCACCTGAGAATCTCGAGATTCCGGGTTCGCGCTTCGCGCGCCCCGGAATGACAAGAGAGAGAAACTTTAAATCGTCCGCCGGTTGCGCCAGAAATTCACGACGCGTTCGGCGGTCGTCGGCATCAGGCGCGTGAAGTTCACGCGCGCGGCCTCGAGGTCGGCATCGGCAGGCGTGCGTTGCGGACCGTACCAGAGCAGGATGAGCGCACGCACCGTGGGCCAGCCGAGATTGAGCACGCGGCCCAGGATCAGAAGCGGATCGTAGCGGTCGCCCGCGATCAGGCGGTCGAGGGTCGAGAGGCGAACGCCGGACATCGCCGAGAGCGAGGCGATCGATTCCTCGTATTTGTGCGCCTTGGCGAAACCGAGCAGCGCGCTTTCGCCGAGATGGCCCTCGCGATGCAAGGCGAGCACCGTGCGCTGCGCGTCCGAAAAATCGCGGCGCGGCCCCGGCGGGCGCGCGGCCTCCTCGATCGCCGCCATCGCGCGATTGATCTCGGCCTTGCGCGCGGGATTGACCACGCTGGAGAGGCGGCGACGGATGACGTCGAGCGTCCCGTCGAGCAGCTGTTTCAGGTGCTCGCCGGAAAGGTCGTTGCGCTGGCCGATCTTGAGCGTCAGCACACCGTCCTGGGCCGCGCGCCTGATCATCTCGGAATAGCTGCCTGGCGAGAACACCGCACCGGCATTGCCTGCGGCGCGGCGCACCACGTCGCGATCGCCGCGCTCGACCAGCACGTCGGTGACGACGGGAGACAAGGCTGGGCGCTCCGTCATCGCCAGGAGATGACCCTGGCCTTTGAGGCGCGCGATCTCGGCAAGAGCCGCGTCGTCGAGCACGGGCGAGCGGCGCAGCACGGGACCGGCCACCACGATCTCGTTTTCGCGCGCGAGCTGATTGACCAGGTGCGGCGGCGCGTTGTTCAGGTGCGAGAAGCGCTCGGCCAGATCGACCCGCGAGGACAGCTCGGCATGCGGGACGAGATCGATCAGGAGATTGTCGAAGAGATCGATCAACTCGGGGCGAAGCTTCTCCGCATCCTGGAAGAACAACTGGGCGATGGCCCGCGCGATCTCGCCGCGTCGCCGCGGATCGCCGCGTTTGACGATATCGTCCAGTCCAGGAATGAGCGACGTGGCAACGGTCATGAAAACGCAACTCGAACGGGGCACGCCGCGGGTGCGCCCTTGGTTCAAGCCGCCCCACGATCGCGGAAGTTAGGCCTGCTTGATGAAAGAAGCGTTGCGCAGGGTCCGCAGATCGGCGCAAAAAGGCCCCGTTCCCGCTGCAATGGGCCTTGTCCGGGAGGGCGGAAAGCGCTATATCAGCGCCAATTCATCTTCTCATACGATCCGCGTAGTGAGAGTGGGCCCGCAAGGACCCGCTCTTTTTTATTACCTGAACGCGGCTTGGCGGAAGATGCGGCCCGACGCGCCGTCGGGAAAGTTCCGAAGCGGGCTTTGAAGTCGTAACCAAGCCTTAACCCAAGCCTTAACCAACGAGCGCCCTGACCCTGGACATGACCGAGCCGAACCCTGGTTCCACGGATGCCGAATTGCTGGCCGAGCCGCGGCTCGTGGTCGAGCCCGGCGTCGCGGCACGGGTGTCGGCAGTCGCAGCCCCCGTGCTCCAAGGCATGGGCTATCGGCTGGTGCGGATCCGCATTTCCGGGGAAGCCGGCTGCACCGTGCAGATCATGGCCGAGCGACCGGACGGCTCGATGCAGATCGAGGATTGCGAGGCGATCTCGCGGGCGCTGTCGCCCGTGCTCGACGTCGCCGATCCCATCGATCGCGCCTATCGGCTCGAAATCTCCTCGCCCGGCATCGACCGCCCGCTGGTTCGCCGCTCCGATTTCGAGCGCTATTCCGGGCATCTGGTGAAGATCGAGATGGCCGTCGCACATGAGGGGCGCAAGCGCTTCCGCGGCACGCTCGGTCCGGTCGAAGGCGATCGCGTGCATCTGCATCGCGACGACGTCAAGCCGGGCGACGAAGCCGACGTTCTCCTGACCATGGAGGATATCGGCGAGGCGCGCCTCGTGCTGACCGACGAGCTGATCGCGGAATCCATGCGCCGCGGCAAGGCCGAGGAGCGCAAGATGCGCAGGGATCTCGGACTGGAGCCGCCGGCTGCACCGCACGCGGAGATCAGTGCGAAGATCACCAAGAACACCAAGCCGAAGAAGAAGCCGGCCCCGACCAATACGAAGAAACATCGCCTGGCCGCCGAACGCGCGCGGCGGGGCGAGATCGAGCCTGACCAAGGAGACTAGCCATGGCAGTCAGCGCCAACCGACTTGAATTGCTTCAGATCGCGGACGCCGTTGCACGCGAGAAATCGATCGACCGCGGCATCGTCATCGCCGCGATGGAGGACGCCATCGCCAAGGCGGCGCGGGCCCGTTACGGCAGCGAAACCGACGTTCATGCCGAGATCGACCCGAAGAAGGGCGAGTTGCGGCTGTCGCGCCACATGCTGGTGGTCGACAAGGTCGAAAACCATTCCAACCAGATCTCACTGGTCGACGCGCAGCGCGCCAATCCCGGCGCCCAGGTCGGCGACACCATCGCGGACACCCTGCCGCCGCTGGAATATGGCCGCATCGCCGCGCAATCGGCCAAGCAGGTGATCGTGCAGAAGGTGCGCGAGGCCGAGCGCGACCGGCAATACCAGGAATTCAAGGACCGTATCGGCGATATCGTCAACGGCGTCGTCAAGCGGGTCGAATATGGCAGCGTGATCGTCGATCTCGGCCGCGGCGAGGCCATCATCCGCCGCGACGAGATGCTGCCGCGCGAAGTGTTCCGCAACGGCGACCGCGTCCGCGCCTACATCTTCGACGTCCGCCGCGAAACCCGCGGCCCGCAGATATTCCTCTCCCGCACTCATCCGCAGTTCATGGCGAAACTGTTCGCGCAGGAAGTGCCGGAGATCTACGACGGCATCGTCGAGATCAAGGCGGTGGCCCGCGATCCCGGCTCGCGCGCGAAAATCGGCGTGATTTCCCGTGATTCCTCGGTCGATCCGGTCGGCGCCTGCGTCGGCATGCGCGGCTCGCGCGTGCAGGCCGTGGTGAACGAACTGCAGGGCGAGAAGATCGACATCATCCCCTGGTCGCCCGACATCGCGACCTTCGTGGTCAACGCACTGGCGCCGGCCGAAGTCTCCAAGGTCGTCATCGACGAAGACCGCGAGCGCATCGAGGTCGTGGTGCCCGACACCAACAACCAGCTCTCGCTGGCGATCGGCCGCCGCGGCCAGAACGTGCGTCTGGCCTCGCAGCTCACCGGCTGGGACATCGACATCCTGACCGAGCAGGAGGAATCGGAGCGCCGTCAGGCCGATTTCGAGAACTCCACCCGCGTCTTCATGGAATCGCTCAATGTCGACGAAGTGGTCGGCCAGCTGCTGGCGTCCGAAGGCTTCACCTCGGTCGAGGAACTCGCGATGGTGGACGTCAAGGAACTCGCCGGGATCGAAGGCTTTGACGAGGAGACCGCGCAAGAGCTCCAGAACCGCGCCCGCGAATATCTGGAGCAGCTGGAAGCCGAACTCGAGGCCAGGCGCAAGGAGCTCGGTGTCGAGGACGCGCTCAAGGACGTGCCCGGCGTGACCTCGAAGATGCTGGTGAAGTTCGGCGAGAACGACATCAAGACGGTCGACGACCTCGCCGGCTGCGCCACCGACGATCTGGTCGGCTGGACCGAACGCAAGGAAGGCAGCGAGCCGACCAAGCACGCCGGTGCGCTCGACGGCGTCGACATCTCCCGTGACGATGCCGAAGCGATGATCATGCAGGCCCGCGTCAAGGCCGGCTGGATCACCGAAGCCGATCTCGCCAAGCCTGCCGAAGAGGCTGCGGCGACCGAAGACCAGCCGGCGTAAGGGCCAGGGAGGATGTCATCCGGATGCTCGCCAGCATTGACAGCGAACTCGATCATGGGCCGCGGACCGAAAGGTCCGCGACCATGCGCATGTGCGCGGTCAGTCGCGAGGTCCGTCCGATCGACGAGCTGGTCCGCTTCGTCGTATCGCCGCAAGGCGAGGTGGTTCCCGATCTCAAGCGCAAGCTGCCCGGACGCGGCATGTGGATCACGGCCTCACGCAAGGTGGTTGCGGAAGCCGTCCGGCGTCACCAATTTAGCAAGGCCTTCAAGCGCGATCTGCGCATCCCTCAGACGCTTCCCACCGACATCGAGGCGCTCCTGGTTCGGAGCGTGACGGAAGCCCTTGGGATCGCCGCCAAGGCGGGCCAGGTTGTGGCCGGCTTCGGCAAGGTCGAGAGCGCGCTTCGGGAGGGCACGGTCGAGGTCCTGATCCATGCCAGCGACGGGGCCGCGGACGGAATCCGCAAATTGGACATGCTGGCACGTCAAAATACCGGAAATCGCGGCGCTGAGCCGCAGATTCCGGTCGTCACCGCACTGAAATCGGTAGAATTGGATTTGGCACTCACCCGGTCAAATGTGATACATGCTGCGCTGCTCGCGGGCCCGGCGAGCAGGTCATTCCTGTCACGTAGCCAGATGCTGGTCCGATACCGGATGGCGGACGCTGACAAGACTGCCGAAAAGCACGGCCAGGATTTCTGAGAGACAACGACGACCCATTGGACGGTGCGGCAACGCACAACACCGATAAATCAGGATTAGGACTGCTGAATGGTTGATACCAAGACCCCTGGCGACAAGAAGCTGAGCGTTCCGAGCAAGACGCTATCGCTCAAGCCGCGCGTCGAAACGGGGACCGTGCGCCAGAGCTTCAGCCATGGCCGCAGCAAGCAGGTCGTGGTCGAGAAGCGCGGCAAGCGCCGCATTGGCGATGGTCCCGAGCCGCACGCGCCTGAGGTGGCTGCAAAGCCGGCGCCGGCCGCACCCGCCGCGCCGTCGCGCCCGGCTCCGCCCGCCCCGCCTCGCAACGCCGGTTCCGGCGTGGTGCTGCGTACCCTGACCGAGGACGAGCGTTCGGCCCGTGCCAGCGCGCTGGCCGATGCCAAGCTGCGCGAAGTCGAAGAACGCCGCCAGGCCGAGGAAGAGGCCCAGCGCCGCGCCGTCCGCGAGGCCGCCGAACGCGCCGAGCGCGAAGCCGCCGAAGCCCGCCGCAAGGCCGAGGACGAGCGCCATCGCCACGAGGACGAAGCCAAGCGGAAGGCCGAGACCGAAGCCAAGAAGCGTTTTGGCGAAGGCGAGCAGCCGGCAGCGGCCGCGCGCCCCGCAACCGCCGCACCGACCGCGCCTGCGCCGCGGTCCGGCGCCCCTGCGGCCCGGCCCGGAACCACCACGACCCGCCCTGGAACCACGACGGCGCGTCCCGCAACGACGACCGCGCAGCGTCCGGGTGCACCGGCAGGTCGCGGCCCCGCAGTTGCAGCCGAGCCTGACGAGGACGAGGCTCCGCGCCAGATCCGTCGCGGTCCCGGCGGCGCCGCGCGTCCCGCGCCTCCCCCGAAGACCACCCACAAGCCCGGCCCGCAGAAGGAGCGCGGCCGCCTCACCGTGGTCACCGCGCTCAACGCCGACGAGGTGCGAGAGCGCTCGATCGCCTCGTTCCGCCGCCGCACCCAGCGCCTGAAGGGCCACGCCTCGAACGAGCCGAAGGAAAAGCTCATCCGCGAGGTGGTCATTCCGGAAGCGATCACCATCCAGGAGCTCGCCAACCGCATGGCCGAGCGCGCGGTCGACGTCATCCGCATGCTGATGAAGCAGGGCGCGATGCACAAGATCACCGACGTGATCGACGCCGACACCGCGCAGCTGATCGCCGAAGAACTGGGCCACACCGTCAAACGCGTTGCCGCGTCGGACGTCGAGGAAGGCCTGTTCGACACCGTCGACGATTCCACTGATACCGAAACGCGCTCGCCCGTCGTGACCGTGATGGGCCACGTCGATCACGGCAAGACTTCGCTGCTCGACGCACTCCGCCACGCCAACGTCGTCTCCGGCGAGGCCGGCGGCATCACACAGCACATCGGCGCCTATCAGGTGGTGTCGCCCGAAAGCGGCAAGAAGATCACCTTCATCGATACGCCCGGCCACGCCGCGTTCACCGCGATGCGCGCCCGCGGCGCCAAGGTCACCGACATCGTCGTGCTGGTGGTCGCGGCCGATGACGGCGTGATGCCGCAGACGGTCGAGGCCATCAACCACGCCAAGGCGGCGCGGGTGCCGATCATCGTTGCCATCAACAAGATCGACAAGCCCGACGCCAAGCCCGAGCGCGTCCGCACCGAGCTGCTCCAGCACGAGGTGCAGGTGGAATCCTTCGGCGGCGAGGTCGTCGACGTCGAGGTGTCCGCCAAGAACAAGACCAATCTCGACAAGCTGCTCGAGATGATCGCGCTCCAGGCCGAACTCCTCGACCTCAAGACCAATTCGCAGCGTCCGGCCGAGGGCACCGTGATCGAGGCCAAGCTCGATCGCGGCCGTGGTCCGGTCGCGACCGTGCTGGTGCAGCGCGGTACGCTCCGCGTCGGCGACATCATCGTCGCCGGTGCCGAAATGGGCCGTGTCCGCGCCTTGATCTCGGATCAGGGCGAGACGGTGCAGGAGGCCGGTCCCTCGGTGCCGGTCGAAGTGCTCGGCTTCAACGGTCCGCCCGAAGCCGGCGATCGTCTCGCGGTGGTCGAGAACGAAGCCCGCGCCCGTCAGGTCACCAGCTACCGTGCGCACCAGAAGCGCGAGAACGCGGCCGCTTCGATCTCCGGCATGCGCGGCTCGCTCGAGCAGATGATGTCGCAATTGAAGACGGCGGGCCGCAAGGAATTCCCGCTGATCGTCAAGGCCGACGTTCAGGGCTCGCTGGAAGCCATCCTCGGCTCGCTGGAGAAGCTCGGCACCGACGAAGTCGCCGCCCGCATCCTGCATGCCGGTGTCGGCGGCATCTCGGAATCCGACGTGACGCTGGCCGAAGGCTTCAACGCCGCGATCATCGGCTTCTCGGTCCGAGCCAACAAGGAAGCCGCTGCGGCCGCCAAGCGCAACGGCATCGAGATCCGCTACTACAACATCATCTACGACCTCGTGGACGACGTGAAGAAGGCGATGAGCGGTCTGCTCGCGCCGACCTTGCGCGAAACCATGCTGGGCAATGCCGAGATCCTGGAGATCTTCAACATCTCCAAGGTCGGCAAGGTTGCCGGCTGCCGCGTCACCGACGGCACCGTGGAACGCGGCGCCAATGTGCGCCTGATCCGCGACAACGTCGTGGTGCACGAAGGCAAGCTGTCGACGCTGAAGCGCTTCAAGGACGAAGTGAAGGAAGTTCAGTCGGGCCAGGAATGCGGCATGGCCTTCGAGAGCTATCACGACATGCGTGCCGGTGACGTGATCGAGTGCTATCGCGTGGAGACGATCCAACGCTCCCTGTAAGTCCAAATCTTACCGAAGCGTTCGGATCTTTTTTGAACTGAAATTGCGGGAGTGCGATGGCCGGATCTTTCCGGCCATCCACCCCTCTTCGTTTCAACAGGAAAACGACAATGCTCGTGTCCCAAGCACGGGCATGACGAGGTGATTTTCGAGAATGCCACGCCACCATCAGAAGAAAAGTTCCGCGCCCGGCGGAGGCTCGCAGCGTCAGTTGCGCGTCGGCGAGCAGGTTCGCCACGCGATGGCCGATATTCTGGCGCAAGGCAATGTGCATGATGCGGATCTCGAAGGTCACATCATCACCGTGCCGGAGGTGCGGATGTCGCCCGACCTGAAGCTCGCAACGGTCTACGTGATGCCGCTCGGTGGCCGCGACACCGAGATCGTGATCGCGGCGCTCGAGCGCAACAAGAAATTCCTGCGAGGCGAGGTCGCGCGGCGCGTTAACCTGAAATTTGCACCTGACATTCGCTTCCGCGTCGACGAGCGATTCGACGAAGCGGAACGGATCGAGAAGCTTTTGCGAACACCTGCGGTGCAGAAGGACCTCGAACAGGACTTGGAACAGAATCCGGCTTCGGATCGGGAAGAAGAGCAATGACCATGGACCCGGCTCACGGCACGATCGGCGGCAACGATGCCGATCAGCGCGAGGTGCAGAAAAATAATTTCGCGGATCTGGGAGGCGATGCCCGGCCGCATCAGGAGGCGCGCCGCGTCAACAACGATCCACGCGCCAAGCAGCAGAAGGGCAACCAGCCGCGCCGGGACCGCCGCGACGTCCATGGCTGGGTCGTGCTCGACAAGCCGATCGGCATGACCTCGACGCAGGCGGTTGCGGTGCTCAAGCGCCTGTTCAACGCCAAGCGCGCCGGCCACGCCGGTACTCTCGATCCGCTCGCCTCTGGCGGGCTGCCGATCGCACTCGGCGAAGCCACCAAGACCGTTCCCTTCGTGATGGACGGCCGCAAGCGATATCAGTTCACGGTCTGCTGGGGCGAGGAGCGCGACACCGACGACATCGAGGGCCGGGTGACCGCGACCTCCGACCAGCGCCCGACCCGGGAGGCGATCCTGGCGCTTCTGCCCCGCTTCACCGGGGTGATCGAGCAGATCCCGCCGCGCTATTCCGCGATCAAGATCCAGGGCGAGCGCGCCTATGACCTTGCCCGCGATGGCGAGGTCGTGGAACTGGCCCCCCGGCCGGTCGAGATTCACCATTTAACCCTTGTAGATCAACCGGATAAGGACCGAGCCGTATTCGAGGCCGAGTGCGGCAAGGGCACCTATGTCCGGGCGCTAGCCCGCGATATGGGCCGGATTCTCGGCACTTACGGCCATATCTGCGCCCTCAGGCGGACCCTGGTCGGCCCGTTTGGCGAAAACGACATGATTCCGCTGGATCAGTTGGAGGCTTTGTGCGATAGAGCCGCGTCCGGCGAGGGCAGCCTCGCCGACGCGCTTTTGCCCGTTGAGACCGCGCTGGACGACATCCCGGCACTGGCCGTCACTCGGGCTGATGCGGCAAGGCTCCATCGGGGCCAGGCCGTTTTGTTGCGCGGACGGGATGCGCCCACTTGTAGCGGCACAGTCTATGTCACGGTGGCAGGCCGGCTTCTCGCGCTTGCTGAAGTCGGCAATGGCGAAATCATCCCCAAGCGTGTGTTCAACCTGACCGGCCTGACTGCCAGCTCCGGTCGCAACGAGAGAAATTGACGATGTCGATTGCCGCAGAACGCAAAGCGGAAGTCATCAAGACGAATGCCACCAAGGCCGGCGACACCGGCTCGCCCGAGGTTCAGGTCGCGATCCTGTCGGAACGCATCAACAACCTCACCAACCATTTCAAGACCCACGTGAAGGACAACCATTCGCGTCGCGGCCTCTTGAAGCTGGTCTCGACCCGCCGCTCGCTCCTCGACTATCTCAAGAAGAAGGACGAGGCGCGGTACAAGGCGCTGCTCGAGAAGCACAATATTCGTCGTTAAGTGTTCCTGCGCGCGCCACTGGCGCGCGTTTTCGTGCGTGGTTTCGAACGAAAGCGCTTCCTTAAAGGTTTTTGATCGAGGCTGCGTGCGCGTCGGATGCGCGTCTTTGAGGATTCGCATCCGGGCATGAAGAGTGAAAACCGCGGTTCGGTGTTCGCCTTTGTGCCGACTGACAGTCCAGCAGCAATCCGGCGGCTGGGCACAACGGGCAAGGCGCCCGTATGACCCGAAAGGATGGACGCCATCCGAAATCCAAAAACCATGGCAGGATCGCAGGACGCTGATCATCCGCTCCGATCAGCGTCCCGCAATCTTGCGCATGGTTTTTGTTTTTCGAGCGCCGTCCCTTCTTTCGAGAACCCATGAAAGAAGACCACTATGTTCAATAAGCATTCAGTCGAGATCGACTGGGGCGGACGCCCACTCAAGCTCGAAACCGGCAAGATCGCCCGCCAGGCCGACGGCGCCGTCGTCGCCACCTATGGCGAGACCGTGGTGCTCGCCACCGTCGTCGCGGCGAAGGCGCCGCGCGAGGGCGTCGACTTCCTGCCGCTGACCGTCGACTACCAGGAGAAGACCTACGCTGCGGGCCGCATCCCCGGCGGCTATTTCAAGCGCGAGGGCCGTCCGACCGAGAAGGAGACGCTGGTCTCCCGCCTGATCGACCGTCCGATCCGCCCGCTGTTCGTCGATGGCTGGCGCAACGAGACCCAGGTGATCGTCACCGTGCTGTCGCACGACATGGAGAACGACCCGGATATCGTCGCGCTGGTCGCGTCGTCGGCTGCGCTGACCCTGTCCGGCGCCCCTTTCAAGGGCCCGATCGGCGCAGCGCGCGTCGGCTTCGCCAATGACGAGTTCATCCTCAACCCGACGCTCGACGAGATGGTCGACACCCAGCTCGACCTCGTCGTCGCCGGCACCGCCGACGCCGTGCTGATGGTGGAATCGGAAGCCAAGGAGCTGAACGAAGACATCATGCTCGGCGCCGTGATGTTCGGTCACCGCCACTTCCAGCCGGTGATCAACGCGATCATCGAACTCGCCGAGAAGGCCGCCAAGGAGCCGCGCGAAGTCACCGTGATCGACAACGCCGCGCTCGAGAAGGAGATGCTCGGCCTCGTCGAGCAGGAGCTGCGCGCCGCCTATGCGATTCCCGTCAAGCAGGATCGCTACGCCGCGGTCGGCAAGGTCAAGGAAAAGGTGATCGCCCACTACTTCCCCGAAGGGCAGGAGCCGAAATACGACAAGCTCCGTGTCGCCGGCGTGTTCAAGGAGCTGGAAGCCAAGATCGTTCGCTGGAACATCCTGGACACCGGCAAGCGCATCGACGGCCGCGACAGCAAGACCGTGCGCAACATCATCGCCGAAGTCGGCGTGCTGCCCCGCGCCCACGGTTCGGCGCTGTTCACCCGCGGCGAGACCCAGGCGATGGTCGTGACCACGCTCGGCACCGGCGAGGACGAGCAGTACATCGACGCGCTGTCGGGAACGTACAAAGAGACGTTCCTGCTGCACTACAACTTCCCTCCCTATTCGGTCGGCGAGACCGGCCGCCTCGGCGGCACCAAGCGCCGCGAGATCGGCCACGGCAAGCTGGCCTGGCGCGCGATCCATCCGGTGCTGCCGCCGCACCACGAGTTCCCCTACACGGTGCGCGTGGTCTCGGAGATCACCGAATCCAACGGCTCGTCGTCGATGGCGTCGGTCTGCGGCGCCTCGCTGGCGCTGATGGATGCGGGCGTGCCGTTGAAGCGGCCGACCGCGGGCATCGCGATGGGCCTGATCCTCGAAGACAAGCGCTTTGCGGTTCTCTCCGACATCCTCGGTGACGAGGACCATCTCGGCGACATGGACTTCAAGGTCGCCGGCACGGAAGCGGGCATCACCTCGCTCCAGATGGACATCAAGATCGAGGGCATCACCGAAGAGATCATGCGCGTCGCCCTTGGCCAGGCCAAGGAAGGCCGCATCCACATCCTCGGCGAGATGGCCAAGGCGCTGACCAACGCCCGCGCCGAGCTCGGCGAATATGCGCCGCGCATCGAGACCTTCAAGATCCCGACCGACAAGATCCGCGAAGTGATCGGCACCGGCGGCAAGGTGATCCGCGAGATCGTCGAGAAGACCGGCGCCAAGGTCAACATCGAGGACGACGGCACCGTGAAGGTCGCCTCCAGCGACGGCGAAGCCATGAAGGCCGCGATCAAGTGGATCAAGTCGATCGCCTCCGAGCCTGAAGTCGGCCAGATCTATGACGGCACCGTCGTCAAGGTGATGGAGTTCGGCGCCTTCGTGAACTTCTTCGGCTCCAAGGACGGCCTCGTCCACATCAGCCAGCTCGCTTCCAGCCGCGTGCAGAAGACCTCCGACGTCGTCAAGGAAGGCGACAAGGTCAAGGTCAAGCTGCTCGGCTTCGACGACCGCGGCAAGACCCGCCTGTCGATGAAGGTGGTCGACCAGACCACCGGCGAGGACCTCGAGGCCAAGGAGAAGGCCGCCGAGGGCGAGAAGGCCCCGCGCGAAGCGGCGGGCGAGTAGGCTCTCGCACCACAGCCAGAAACACGAAGGGCGGCCGAGAGGCCGCCCTTTTTGTTTGTGCCGTTTTTCATGCTCCGGCCGATATGCGCTCCCTCTCCCGCTTGCGGGAGAGGGCTGGGGAGAGGGTGTCTCCTCAGAGAGACTTCCAATGCGGAGAGAACCCTCACCCGCCGCGCTTCGCGCGTCGACCTCTCCCGCAAAGCGGGAGAGGTGTCACGCTCACGCCACGATGTCGTACCGGTCGAGGTTCATCACCTTGGTCCATGCCTTGGCGAAGTCCTTGACGAACTTCTCCTTGGAGTCCGAGGTGGCATAGACCTCGGCGAAGGCGCGGAGCTGCGAGTGTGCGCCGAAGATGAGATCGACACGCGTGGCGGTCCACTTCACCGCGTTGGTCTTGCGGTCGCGCCCCTCATAGGAGCCGTCGGCCGACGGCGTCCACTGCGTGCTCATGTCGAGCAGGTTGACGAAGTAGTCGTTGCTCAGCGAACCCAGCTTCGAAGTGAAGACGCCCTGCTTCGAACCGTTCGCATTCGCACCGAGCACCCGCAGGCCGCCGACCAGCACCGTCATCTCCGGACCGGTCAGCCTCAGCAGCTGCGCACGATCGACCAGCGCCTCTTCAGGATGCATGAACTGATGCCGCTTGCCGATATAGTTGCGGAAGCCATCGGCCCGCGGCTCCAGCGGCGCGAAGGAGGCCGCATCCGTCTGCTCCTGCGAGGCGTCCATGCGCCCCGGCGTGAAGCCGACCTTGACATCGACGCCGGCGTCCTTGGCGGCCTTCTCGACCGCGGCGGTGCCGCCGAGCACGATCAGGTCCGCCAGCGAGACCTTCTTCGCGCCGGATGAGGCATTGAAGTCCTTCTGGATCGCTTCGAGCTTGCCGAGCACCTTCGAAAGCTGAGCCGGCTCGTTCACCTCCCAGTCCTTCTGCGGCGCGAGACGAATGCGCGCGCCGTTGGCGCCGCCGCGCTTGTCCGAGCCGCGGAACGTCGAGGCCGACGCCCAGGCGGTCGAGACCAGCTCGGACACCGAGAGACCGGAGCCCAGGATCTTGGTCTTCAGGGCGGCGATGTCCTGATCGCTGACCAGCTCGTGATTGACGGCTGGGATGGGATCCTGCCAGATCAGCGTTTCCTTCGGCACCAGCGGGCCGAGATAGCGCTGGATCGGGCCCATATCGCGATGGGTCAGCTTGAACCAGGCGCGGGCGAAGGCGTCAGCGAACTGATCCGGGTTCTCCAGGAAGCGACGCGAGATCTTCTCATACACGGGATCGAAGCGCAGCGAGAGGTCGGTCGTCAGCATCGTCGGCCGATGCTTCTTCGACTTGTCGAAAGCATCGGGGATGATCGCCTCGGCGTTCTTGGCCGTCCACTGCTGCGCACCAGCCGGGCTCTTCGTCAGCTCCCATTCGAAATTGAACAGGTTCTCGAAGAAGTTGTTGCTCCACTTGGTCGGCGTCGTCGTCCACGTCACCTCGAGGCCGCTGGTGATGGAATCAGCACCCAGGCCCGAACCATGCTTGCTCTTCCAGCCGAGCCCCTGATCTTCCAGCGCGCCCGCTTCCGGCTCCGGACCGACCAGCGATGCATCGCCGGCGCCGTGAGTCTTGCCGAAGCTGTGGCCGCCTGCGATCAGCGCCACGGTCTCTTCGTCGTTCATCGCCATGCGGGCGAACGTCTCGCGGATATCCTTGGCCGCAGCGACTGGATCCGGCTTGCCGTTCGGCCCCTCCGGATTGACGTAGATCAGGCCCATCTGCACCGCGCCGAGCGGCTCGGCGAGCTGACGCTCACCGCTGTAGCGCTCGTCGCCGAGCCAGGTGCCTTCCGGACCCCAATAGAGCTCTTCCGGCTCCCAGACGTCGACGCGACCGCCGGCGAAACCAAAGGTCTTGAAGCCCATCGATTCCAGCGCGACGTTGCCGGCGAGCACCATCAGATCGGCCCAGGAAATCTTGCGGCCGTATTTCTGCTTGATCGGCCAGAGCAGACGGCGTGCCTTGTCGAGATTGGCGTTGTCCGGCCAGCTGTTGAGCGGCGCGAAGCGCTGCTGACCGGCTCCGGCGCCACCACGTCCGTCGGTGATGCGATAGGTGCCCGCGCTGTGCCAGGCCATGCGGATCATGAGGCCGCCATAGTGACCGAAATCGGCGGGCCACCATTCCTGCGAATCCGTCATCAACGCGGTCAGGTCCTTGATGACCGCATTCAGGTCGAGCGACTTGAACTCCTTGGCGTAGTCGAAGTCCTTGTCCATCGGATCGGACTTGTCCGAGTTCTTGTGCAGGACCTCGATGTCGAGCTGCGTTGGCCACCAGTCGCGGTTTGAGCGCGCGGGTTTTCCGCCCGAAAACGGGCACTTCGAAGTGTCGTCCATGAATACCTCCTCTGGCGGCGTCGAACTCGCGCCCTTGACCAGGTAGAAGCACTCTAAGCGCCGCATCCCATCAGGGGAAGTTGACTTTAGTGATCGCTGCGATAGGATTTTCTTATGATAAATCTGACGCTGCGCCAGCTCCGGTATTTCGATGCACTGGCGCGCCACGGCCATTTCGGCCGCGCGGCCGAATCCTGTTCCATCTCGCAGCCGGCCCTGTCGATGCAGATCAAGGAGCTGGAAGAGACGCTCGGCGGGCTGTTGCTGGAGCGCAGCGCGCGGCAGGTCGCGCTGACCCGGTTCGGCGAGGAACTCGCCCAGCGCGTCCGTGACATTCTGCGCTCGGTCGACGAACTCGGTGATTTCGCCCGGGCCTCGCAGGACCGCTTCGCCGGCCGCCTGCGCATCGGCATGATCCCGACCATCGCGCCCTACCTGCTGCCCAAGATCACCAAGAATCTCACGCGCATGCATCCAGAGCTCGATATCCGCGTGCGCGAGACCATGACCCCGCGGCTGATCCAGGAGCTGGTGGAAGGCCGGCTCGACACCGCCATCGTGGCGCTCCCGGTGTCGGAACCCTCGCTCACCGAGGTCGCTCTGTTCGAAGAGAAATTCTTGCTGGTCCGGCCGGGCTCCGACGAGGGCACGCCGGTGCCGTCGCGCGAGATGATGCGCGAGATGCGGCTTCTGCTGCTGGAGGAGGGGCACTGCTTCCGCGACCAGGCGCTGTCGTTCTGCAACATGCAATCGGCGCCGCCGCGCGAGATGCTGGACGCCAACTCGCTCTCGACGCTGGTCCAGATGGTCAGCGCCGGCATCGGCGTGACGCTGATCCCGGAGATGGCGGTGCCGGTGGAGACGCGATCTGCCTCGGTCTCGCTGGCGCGCTTCCGCGACCCCGAGCCGTCGCGTACCATCGGTATGGTCTGGCGCAAGACCAGCCCGCTGGCACGGCAGCTGCTGCAAATCTCCGAGGTGGTCTGCCTGTCGGCCGGCAAGGTGCGCGCGCGTCAGAGCGTGCGCAGCCAGCGGGCCTAGCTCCGATGCCGCATCCCGTCATCCGCCCTGCCCGCGCAGACGAGTATGATGAGGTCGGCCGCGTCTGGATGGAGAGCTGGGCCTCGACCGGGCTTGCCGAGACGAGCGACTTCCTCCTGGCCAACCTGCGCGCGCGCATCAGGCGCGAGATCGCGAACGGCTGGAGCCTGTTCGTCGCCGATGACAACGGCACGGTCGCTGCGATGCTGGCGCTGCATGTGCCGAAGCTCTATCTCGACATGCTCTTCGTCGCGTCCGCCTATCAGGGCCAATCGCTGGGGCGGAAGCTGCTCGCCTTCACGCGCACGCAGTTGCCTGACGAGATGCACCTGCGCTGCGTTCGCGAGAACGAGAAGGCCTGGCGCTGGTACGAGCGCGAAGGCTTCGTGTTCGAGAAGGAAGAGATCGAACCGTCGAACGGCTTCGTGATGAAGTGTTACCGGTGGAAGCGGCCCACGGGGTAAGCACCGAACTCCGGGCGCAGCTTGCGGTTGTCACGATCCCCACCTAGTGTGATGAGATCGATGACCTCCTGCCTTCTGATCCCCCGGAATCCATGCTCCGCATTGCTGTCTCGTTGATTGTGCTCTCGTCCATTTGGACCTCGGCGGTCGCACAAACGCCTCCAACACCCGCCGCGCCTTCTGCTCGGACTGCGGCGCCGGCCAGGCCGGCGGTCAAGAAGGCCGCACCGAAGGCCAAGCCGGCTGCACAACAGCCGGTCGCGGCGGAGAGCGGCCCGTGTCAGATCGGCGTCATTTCCGCGATCGGAGACCGTTTCTCGGTGCAACATGTCGGCCTTACGATGTTCGGCAACGAGTATTTGGAAGCGCCGATCGAGAACTGGGGCATCGATGATCTGTTCGTCGCGAAGGTGCGAGCCGCGGCTCCCGGCACGGCCGTCCGAAAAATCGCTTACGCAAGCGGAGCCTTCAAGCCTTACTATCAACCGGAAGCGAAACTGTTCCGCAATGACCGCAACGACCTGACGGCCCTGGTGCGGCAGATCGCCGGAACTGCAAATTGCGAACGCTACGTCGTAGCCACGAAAGCCCGCGTTTCGGTTGATGGCACCAATCAGTCAATCGAGGGCCTCGGAGTCTACAAGAATTGGGCGAGCCCTTCCGGGCGTGGCGTCGTGGTTGCCCATTACCTTATCAACGTTTTTGACGGACGGACCTTCGACATCCATCGAGCGCCCACCCGGAGCTTCGGAGATGTGCTTGCTTCGAGTTTTTCCAACAAGAACGACAATATGCAAATCCTCAACAATCTCGAGTTTCCCAAGACTCCTGAACAGGTGACCAACAGTGCATTGCTGCGTGACAGCACACGCAACCTGCTCACGGCCCAGCTGGAAAAGTATCTGCCCGCATACATCAAGGGCGAGTAAGCACCCTTGGCGACAGGACGCGACAAAGAATACCGCTCGTCCGCATCCTGTAGCTGGGCCATATTCGACGTTCCGGCCCGACTGGTCGCCATTGCGGCTGTCCTGTGGTGCTTTTCAACATATGCTTCGGCGCAGACTCAATCACCAGGGACGCAGACGGCAGGACCAGCCGTCAAGCAAGCCAAAAGCAAGTCGACCGCGGGGCGTGAAGCGAGGGGCAGGCCCGTTCCCGTGGCCGGCAACTCGTGCGACTTCGGTGTCGTGGTCACCACCGGCGGCGAGTTCACCGTGCAGACGACCGGCCTCACCATATTTCAGAACAAGAAGACGGTGGTCCCGATCCCAGGCTGGGGACTGAGCGATCTGATCTTCGCGCGGACTCGCGCCGCGATCCCTGCCGGCGCGTCCGTTCTGAGAATTCCCGACAACCCGGCTAAATCTCCTCCCCGCGATGAGTCGAAGGACACGTTGAAAGACAGGTTGGCACGCGATCTCAACGCGGAGCTAGCGGCATACATGCGCGAGGCCGCGAGGGGAACGAATTGCCGCCACTACATCCAGATTCTCAATGCAATCAGTCCGATCGGGTCATCAAGCTATACGGTCCGCGGCTTCGGCATCCTCAACCAGGATGTGGTGCTCGGGCGTCGCATCTTTCTCCACGCCCTGGCATTTATCCGTATCTTTGACGGGCGCGACTTTTCCATCGTCAGACAGAGCTCTGCGCTGATCAACCTGGATCATTCGCTGGCGGTACAGAGGTTTTTGGGCAAGCTCGTCGGCGGCCCCTATCGCGAATTACCCGCTGAATCGTTTCCAACGCGTCCCGAAGATGCCGCCGGCAATCCCGCACTGCGCGACGGCGTGCGCGCCATGCTGACGGAAAGCCTCGACAAGACGCTGCCGCTCTTGCTCGGGGCTCGACCAGCAGCGCGTCAAAGCGACGCCAGAGAACGTTGACCCACATCTCGTTCACGCCGCTTGCCTTCCTCCTAGGGTTAGTGCGTTGCGGATACGCGGCAAACGCGGCATGAATTGCGCGCTATTCGCCGCTCGTCTCCGGAAGGTTCCGCCCCATGATCAAGCTCTATTGGTCGCCCCGCTCGCGCTCGTTCACGACGCTCTGGCTGATGGAGGAGAGCGGCCTGCCCTATGAGCGCGTGCTGACCGACATCTCGACCGGCGCGCAGAAGGCCCCAGACTTCCTCAAGATCAACCCGATGGGAAAGGTGCCGGCTCTGACCGACGGCGAGGCGGCGCTCGGCGAAGCCGCCGCCATCTGCGCCTACATCGCCGACCGCTATCCCGAGACGAAGCTTGCGCCTGCCGTGACCGACCCGCGCCGCGCGCGCTACCTGCAATGGCTGTTCTTCTCGCCGGGCTGCATCGAGCCCGCCATCATCCAGATCTTCACCAAGATCGAGATCCCGACCTCGACCGCGGCGTGGGGCAGCGCGACGCAGGTGTTCGACGTGCTGGAAGCCGCGCTTGAGAAAGGACCGTGGATTCTCGGCGAAGAATTTTCCACCGCCGACATCACGGTCGGCTCCGGCCTGAATTTCGCGGTGCGCCTGTTCAAGATGGTGCCGTCGCGCCCGGTCTTCGACGCCTATCTGGCGCGCTGCATGGCGCGGCCGGCGTTCCAGCGCGCGGAGAAGATCGCGGCCGGTTAGATGGGAGATTCACAGGATGGGCGAAGGCGCTCTTGCGCCGTGCCCACCGTCTCGACGAGAGTGAGGGAAGAGGTGGGCATGCTTCGCTTTGCCCACCCTACGAAAGCATCCTATTCAGCCTTCAGATCGTCCGGCCGCGGCATCAGGATGACGTTGTAGCCGGAATCCACGTAGTGGATCTCGCCGGTCACGCCGCCGGAGAGATCGGACAGCAGATACAACGCCGAGCCGCCGAGATCGTCGAGCGTGACGCCGCGGCGCAGCGGCGCGTGCTTCTGCATGTAGGCGAACATCGCCCGTGCCTCACCGATGCCGGAGCCGGCGAGCGTACGGATGGGACCTGCGGAGATGGCGTTGACGCGGATGCCGCGCGGCCCGAAATCGGCGGCGAGATAGCGCACGGAAGCCTCCAGCGCCGCCTTCGCCACGCCCATCACGTTGTAGTTCGGCATCGCGCGCTCCGAGGCGCCGAAGGTCAGCGTGATCATGCTGCCGCCTTCCGCCATCAGCTCGGCGGCGCGCTTTGCGACCTCCGTGAAGGAGAAGCAGGAGATCACCATGGTGCGCGAAAAATTCTCGCGGCTGGTGTCGGCATAACGGCCCTTCAGCTCGTTCTTGTCGGCAAAGCCGATGGCGTGGATGACGAAGTCGAGCCCGCCCCATGTCTCGCGGAGCGCCGCGAAGGTCGCATCGACACTGGCGATGTCTTCGACGTCGCAGGGCAGCACCAGATCGACGCCGAGCTGCTCGGCCAGCGGCTTGACGCGCTTGCCGAGCGCCTCGCCCTGGAAGGTGAAGGCGAGCTCGGCGCCGTGGGCATGCAGCGTCCGCGCCATGCCCCAGGCGATGGAATGATCGTTGGCGATGCCCATGATCAGACCGCGCTTGCCTTTCATCAAACCTTCCATTGCCTCACGGCTCCTTATCATTCCGACGTCATCGCCCGCGTAGGCGGGCGATCCAGTATTCCGAGACAGTCGTGGTAGTCGTGAGGGCGCGGCGTACTGGATGCCCCGCCTGCGCGGGGCATGACGGCGTCGCTGAAATTACGCATCCAGCCGGCTGAACACCAGCGTGGCGTTGGTGCCGCCGAAGCCGAAGGAGTTCGACAGCACGGTGCCGATCTTGACGTTGTCGATGCGCTTGCGCACGATCGGCATGTCGGCGAATACGGGATCGAGCTCCTGGATGTGCGCGCTCTCACAGACGAAGCCGTTGTTCATCATCAGCAGCGAATAGATCGCTTCCTGCACGCCGGTGGCACCGAGCGAATGGCCGGTTAGCGCCTTGGTCGCCGAGATCGGCGGGCACTTCTCGCCGACGCCGAACACCTTGCGGATCGCCTCGATCTCCGGCGGATCGCCGGCCGGCGTCGAGGTCGCGTGCGGATTGATGTAGTCGACCCTGGTCTTCACCGTCGACATCGCCATGCGCATGCAGCGCTCGGCGCCTTCGCCCGAAGGCGCCACCATGTCGTAGCCGTCCGAGGTCGCGCCGTAGCCGACAATCTCGCCATAGATGCGCGCACCGCGCGCCTTGGCATGCTCGAGCTCTTCCAGCACCAGCACGCCGGCGCCGCCGGCGATGACGAAGCCGTCGCGATTGATGTCGTAGGGACGCGAGGCCGTGGCCGGTGTGTCGTTGTACTTCGAGGACATCGCGCCCATGGCGTCGAACAGCACCGACAGCGACCAGTCCAGCTCCTCGCAGCCGCCGGCGAAGATGATGTCCTGCTTGCCGATCTGGATCGTCTCGTAGGCATTGCCGACGCAATGGTTCGACGTCGCGCAGGCCGAGGAGATCGAATAGTTCACGCCCTTGATCTTGAACCAGGTTGCAAGCGTCGCGGAGGCCGTGGAAGACATCGCCTTCGGCACCGCAAACGGGCCGACGCGCTTGGGTCCCTTGGAGCGGGTGATGTCGGCGGCTTCGACGATGGTGCGCGCCGAGGGACCGCCGGAGCCCATGATGATGCCGGTACGGATGTTGGAGACTTCGTCCGGCGACAGGCCGGAGTCCTGGATCGCCTGCTCCATCGCGACGTGATTCCACGCCGCACCCTGGCCGAGGAAACGCATCGCGCGGCGGTCGACCACCGTCGACGGATCGAGCGTGGGCTCACCTTGCACCTGCGAACGGAAGCCGAGCTCGGCATATTTCCCCGCCCGCGAAATGCCAGACTTCGCCTCGTGAAGGCTCGCAAGCACTTCCTGGGTGTTGTTTCCGATGGACGAGACGATGCCCATTCCGGTGACCACAACCCGCCTCATGACAGCCTCGCCTCAATCGTTGTCTTCTTGGTGATGCGCTCAGCCCAGGCTCGCGCCCTGCTTGAACAGGCCGACCTTCAGATCCTTGGCGCGATAAATAATCTGGCCATCGACCGAAAGCCACCCGTCGGCGATGCCGAGCACCAGCTTTGCCCGCATCACGCGTTTGATATCGACGTTGTACACAACCTTGCGGGCGTCGGTCAGCACCTGGCCGCCGAACTTCAGCTCGCTGAGGCCGAGCGCCCGGCCGCGGCCTTCGCCGCCGACCCAGCCGAGGTAAAAGCCGACCATTTGCCACAGCGCATCCAGGCCGAGGCAGCCGGGCATCACCGGGTCGTTCTTGAAATGGCAGCCGAAGAACCAGAGATCAGGCTTCACGTCGAGCTCGGCGCGCACCAGCCCCTTGCCGAATTCACCGCCATTGTCGGTGATTTCCGTGATGCGGTCGAACATCAGCATCGGCGGCAGAGGCAGCTGGGCATTGCCCGGACCGAACATCTCGCCGCGGGCACAGGCCAGCAGATCTTCGTAATCATAACCGTTGCGCCTGTTCAGCATTCACGAGCCTCTGTTCAATCCCGATTGAGCGGCGTTCTTTGGCGAAAATGGCCCCGTCTCGATCGGACAGCAACGCCAATTGCCACCATCGGCCGCGACTCGCGCAAGCCCCGGATGGACTGCGAACCAAGCCTTCATGCTCGGCTGCACCAAAATCGGCTAAGCGGAACCGCGCGCTCTCTAACACAGGCCATTTCGGGTGGCAAAGCGCATCCATGAAGGTAAAATGACGCGCTCACCACGCGGTTCCAAGCCTGATTAGAACCTCTCTAGTTGCGAGAAACTTGCATCTGCATCTTTCTGTTCTTATAGTAACAAAGAGATATTGTTCACGCGTGCCCGAAATCTGGAAATGACCGAGAATACCGCGTCCCACTACGACGACGACGCCCATGCCGCGGCCCTCCTGTCCGGCCGCCAGCCGGCCTTGACCGGCTGCCCGTGGCACGACGTCAACGAAATGCTCCAGTCCGCGGGGCTCCGTCCGACGCGCCAACGCATGGCGCTCGGCTGGCTGCTGTTCGGCAAGGGTGCTCGTCACCTCACGGCTGAAATGCTCTACGAGGAAGCGACCCTGGCCAAGGTTCCGGTATCGCTGGCGACCGTCTACAACACGTTGAACCAGCTCACCGATGCCGGCCTGCTCCGCCAGGTCAGTGTCGACGGCACCAAGACCTATTTCGACACCAACGTCACGACTCACCATCACTACTACCTCGAGAACAGCCACGAGCTGGTCGACATCGAGGACCCGCATCTGGCGCTGTCGAAGATGCCGGAGGTGCCCGAGGGCTACGAGATCTCCCGTATCGACATGGTCGTGCGCCTGCGCAAGAAGCGCTGAGATCGTCCTACATCGCTGATCTGATCGTCATGGCCGGGCTTGTCCCGGCCATCCGCGTTCTTGGGCTAAGCGTGAAAGTACGTGGATGCCCGGGACGAGCCCGGGCATGACGTTGGGGTAACGGTTTCGCCGCGCCTGCGGCGTCAGTTGACCTGCTCGTCCGAATAGACGCCCCAGAGGCGCTCCTGCTGGATCCAGCCGTCAAAGCCGTTGCCGATGACGCGGCACCAGTTTGCGGTGCACTTCTTAACCTGCGTGACGACGCCGGCCTGGAGCTTTGCTGCAACCGCGCTGTCGGGATCGGGCCGGTCGTAGATCGGGGCGAGGTCGTCCTTGTGCTTCATGGTGACGACCGCGGTGCGGCGGCCCGACAGCAGCGAGTGATAGACCCAGCCCTCGGCGCCCTCGGAATCGCGGACCCGGCGCCAGTTCTCGAACTCGGCGGTGATTTCGACCGGCAGGCCGGCGCGGGTGTAGACCCAGGCGACGTCATTGTCCTTGGTTGGGCCGGCGCGGACGTTCACGTGATCCGACTTGAGGCTGACATAGCGCGGCACCGGCAAGCCGCTGGCGGTCTGCGGGGTATTGTCCTTCGCCGAATGCGAGGGGCCGACCGAGGCGCTCAACCAGGTGCAAACGAGCGCCATCACCGAACAAAAACGCCCCAACGCCATCAACCCGTCTCCTGTCGAAGACCCGGCCGAACCGGATCCTCACCCCAAATTCCAAAACCCTGCCGCGTCTGCCCCTTATCCCGCCCCACGCGGGTTCCAAGCCTCGGCCAGTGGTTCTTGTCTTGGCCCGGCCTTCTGCTAGAGAGGACGGGCACTTGAACAACCAGTTTGCCCCGATTTTCCGGCCGGAAATGTCGGGAGAGCTTGGAGGAAGCGCCGGGGACGGACACGGCAAGGGCAGTGTCGAACAACCGGGTTAATGAGGCCTCAACGGCCGGCCTTTGGCGACAGAGGCGGACCGCGACGCCTCATGAGAGCAGGACATGTCGGTGAAGAAAAAGCCCCTCGTCGTGGTGACGCGCAAGCTGCCGGATTCGATCGAGACGCGGATGCGCGAGCTGTTCGACGCGCGCATCAATCTCGAGGACACGCCGATGTCACCCGACCAGATCGCGGAAGCCGCGCGTACCGCCGACGTGCTGGTTCCGACCGTCACCGATCACATCAGCGCCGATGTCGTGAACCAGCCCGACTGCAAGCTCCGCCTGATCGCCAATTTCGGCAATGGCGTCGACAATATCGACGTTGCGGCCGCCCATGCCCGCGGCATCACCGTCACCAATACGCCGAAGGTTCTGACCGAAGACACCGCTGATATGACCATGGCGCTGATCCTCGCGGTGCCCAGGCGGATGATCGAAGGCGCCTCGATCCTGACCGAAGGAAAGCCCTGGGCGGGCTGGTCGCCGACCTGGATGCTGGGCCACCGCATCGGCGGCAAGCGTCTCGGCATCATCGGCATGGGCCGCATCGGCCAGGCGGTGGCGCGCCGCGCGCGCGCGTTCGGCCTGCAGATCCACTATCACAACCGCCGTCCCGTCGCTCCTGTCATCGCCGAAGAGTTAGGGGCGACCTACTGGGAAAGCCTCGACCAGATGTTGGCGCGGATGGACATCATCTCGGTGAACTGTCCGCACACGCCGGCGACCTATCATCTGCTCTCGGCGCGGCGGCTGAAGCTGATCCGCAAGGACGCCTACATCGTCAACACCGCGCGCGGCGAGGTGACCGACGAGGACACGCTGATCAAGTTGATCGAAGGCGGCGAGATCGCCGGCGCCGGCCTCGACGTCTACGAGCACGAGCCCGCGGTCAACCCGAAACTGGTGCGGCTCGCCAGGGCCGGCAAGGTCACGTTGCTGCCGCATATGGGCTCGGCCACGATCGAAGGCCGCGTCGAGATGGGCGAGAAGGTGATCATCAACATTCGCACCTTCCTCGACGCCCACAAGCCGCCGGATCGCGTGCTGCCGAGCATGCTGTAAGATCTAACTGCCGCGCGTCTCGCGCTTGCGCCAATCCGCGGCGAAATCGACGAACGCGCGCAGCGCCGGCGGCGTCTGGCGCCGGCTTGGGTAGTACAGGAACGGGCCTGGAAACGGCTCGCACCAATCTTCCATCAGGCTGATCAGTGCGCCCGACTTCACGGCATCGCCGACATAGCCGTCGAGCGTGGCCCAGATGCCGACGCCGTCGAGCGCGGCGCGCATCGCAAGGTTCATATTCGTCGAGATCAGCTTCGCCGGCGGATCGACCTTCACGACCTGCCCGGCTCTCTCGAATTCCAGATCATTCATGACGCCGCTCGAATAGCGGGCGCGAATGCATTCATGGTCGAGCAGGTCCTTCGGATGCTCCGGCCGGCCGCGGCGCGCGACGTAGTCGGGCGAGGCGACGACGGCATAGTGCTGCGGACCACTCAGCGGAATCGCCACCATGTCCTGCGCGAGGTGTTCGCCATAGCGCACGCCGGCATCAAAGCCGGCGCTGACGATGTCGACGAATCCGCTCTCGGAAACGATGTCGAGATCGACCTGCGGATGCGCCGCCAGAAACGGCCCGACCATCGGCGCCAGCACCAGATCGACCGCCGGCGGGGGCGCGTTGATGCGGAGGCGGCCCGAGGCGACCTCGCGCAGTCCGCGCACCTGGTCCAGGGCATCGCCGACATCGCGCAAGGCCGGAGCGACGCGCGACAGCAGCAGTTCGCCCGCCTCGGTCAGCGCGACGCTGCGCGTGGTGCGGTTCATCAGGCGGACGCCGAGGCGCTCGTCCAGGTCCCGGAGCCGCTGGCTGAGACTAGACACTGACACACGGATTTCGACCGCCGCACGCCGGAAATTGCGGGTGCGGGCGACCGCCATGAAGACATCGAGATCTCGCAGGTCAGGCTCGGCCATTGTTCGCTAGTGTGAACAAGCTATTCCGGATTGTCCAGCTTATCGGCTCAATCGGCCGGGCGCATATCTGCCTCGTCACGCGGCGCTCAGCCGCCGCCCTTCGAGGAGAGCCATCATGGAACAACGAAAACTCGGTTCAACCGGCCCCACCGTCTCGAGCCTCGGTCTCGGGTGCATGGCCATGTCCGACGCCTACGGTCCTTCCGATCGCGGCGAAAGCATCGCCACGATCCATGCGGCGCTCGATGCGGGCATCACGCTGCTCGACACCGGCGATTTCTACGCCATGGGCCATAACGAGATGCTGATCCGTGAGGCGCTCAAGGACGTCTCACGCGAAAAGGTGCGGATCAGCGTCAAGTTCGGCGCGCTACGCGGCCCCGCCGGCGAATTCACCGGCATGGACTGCCGGCCGGCGGCAAGCAGGAACTTCCTCGCCTATTCGCTCCAGCGGCTCGGCACCGACCATGTCGACATCTATCGTCCGGCGCGGCTCGATCCGAACGTTCCCATCGAAGACACCATCGGCGGCCTCGCCGATCTCGTGAAGGCGGGCTATGTCAGGCATATCGGCCTGTCCGAGGTCGGCTCCGACACCATCCGCCGCGCGCATGCGGTGCATCCGATCGCCGATCTTCAGATCGAATATTCGCTGATCGAGCGCGGCATCGAACGCGACATCCTCAAGACCTGCCGCGAGCTCGGCATCGGTATCACCGCCTATGGTGTCCTGGCGCGCGGCCTGATCAGCGGTCACTGGTCGAAGGATTCGGGTAAGTCCGGCAAGGACCACCGGCTGATGACGCCGCGCTTCCAGGGCGCGAACCTCGATGCCAATCTCGCGCTGGTGGATTCTCTGCGCGCGATCGCGAATGAGGTCGGCGCGACGCCTGCGCAAGTCGCGATCGCCTGGGTGGCGGCGCAGGGCCGGGAGATCGTGCCACTGGTCGGCGCCCGGACCCGCAACCGTCTGGCCGAAGCGCTCGGCGCAACCAAGGTGACGCTGACGCAAACTCATCTCGCAGCATTGGCGAAAGCTTTCCCGCCGGATGTCGCTTCGGGCACGCGTTACGCGGCCGAGCAGATGGCCCATCTCGACAGCGAGAAACCGGCCACCAGGTAACGGCGGCAATCAGGTGCGATGGGCGCTGAGATCGCTGATCACAGGCCCGTCGCCGTTGAGCGGATTGGCCGGATCGCGCCCGTAGCGCAGCGTCTCGAAGCGCATCGCGCGCGCATCGATCATCAGGAGACGGCCGACGAGGCCGTCGCCGAAGCCGACGATCTCGCGGATCGCCTCCAGCGCCATCATCGAGCCGAGCACGCCCGCCAGCGCTCCCATGACGCCGGCCTCCGCACAGGCCGGAACGATTCCGGGTGGGGGCGCTTCCGGAAACAGGCAGCGATAGGTCGGATTGAACTCGCCCTGCTCGTTCGTCTCGTGCGCGCGGATGGTGGTGAGCGAGCCGTCGAAGGTGCCGAGCGCCGCCGTGATCAGCGGCCGCTTGGCGAAGAAGCAGGCGTCGGAGACGAGATAGCGCGTCGAAAAATTGTCGGAGCCGTCGAGCACGAGGTCGTAGTCGCCGATCAGGCTGAGCGCGTTGTCGGCGTTGAGCCAGGTGGCGTGGCCGACGAAGCGGACATGCGGATTGAGCGCCGAGATCCGCTCGGCGGCGCTCTCGACCTTGTGGCGGCCGATGTCGGGCGTCGTATGGATGACCTGGCGCTGCAGGTTGGACAGTGAGACCACGTCGTCGTCGACCACGCCGAGCGTGCCGACGCCGGCGGCAGCCAGATACATCAGTGCGGGGGCGCCGAGCCCGCCGGCGCCGATCACCAGCACGGAGGCCCGCTTCAGCGCAGCCTGGCCCGGCCCGCCGACATCGCGCAGCACGATATGACGGGCATAGCGTTCGAGTTCGTCCGGACTCAGCATCGTCCTACATTCCTCTCACTCCTCATGGTGAGGAGCGCGGAACGCGCGTCTCGAACCATGAAGGGTCCCGATCTCGCCTGTGGCCATCCTTCGAGACGCGGCCTTTGAGCCGCTCCTCAGGATGAGGACCTGAGGTCGTGGCCGCTCAGCCATCTGAACCACCGCAACATTGTTCGCGACCAACGAGATGTGCTTCAATGACACTGCGTTCAATGGGCTGGCTGGATTTGTCATGAGATCGATGCTTGCGGCAACACTGATGTTTGCGGCCGCCACAGGCGCGAACGCCCAGATGACGGCGCCACAGGTCCCGGGCACCAAGCCCAAGACGGTCCAGACCGTACCGATCCAGCCTCCCGCAATGCAGACGCCGTCGGCGACGGCCGATGCCATGTCAAGAGCGGAGCGGCTGTCGCTCCAGTCCGACCTCGCCTGGGTCGGCCAATATAACGGCGCCATCACCGGCGACGTCAGCGAGCGCATGGTCAACGCCATCAAGGCGTACCAGAAGGCCAAGGGCGGCAAGCCGACCGGTGTGCTCAATCCGCAGGAACGCGCCGCGCTCGCCGAGGCGGCGCGAAAGAAGCAGGAGAGCGTCGGCTGGAAGATCGTGACGGAGCCGACCAGCGGCGCCCGGCTCGGCATTCCCGGCAAGCTGGTGCCGCAGCAGGCCAGCGACGCCAACGGCTCGAAATGGACCTCGCCGACCGGCACGGTGCAGGTGCTGCTCAGCCGCCGCAAGGAGGTGAACCCGACCTCGGCAAAGCTCGCCGACCTGGAGAAGGAGCCATCCGGGCGCAAGGTCGATTACACCGTGGTGAAGCCCGACTTCTTCGTGCTGTCGGGATTGCAGGGCCTGAAGAAATTTTACGTGCGTGGCACCTTCAAGGGCGACGAGGTCCGCACCATGACGATCCTCTACGACCAGGCGACCGAAAACACGGTCGAGCCGGTCGTGATCGCGATGTCGAGCGCATTCAATGCATTTCCGTCCGGACCGCAAGCCGGGCCGCCGCCGCGCAAGACCGTCGAATATGGCACCGGCATCGTCGTCAGCGAGGACGGTGCGATCGTCGCCGACCGCCTCGTCACCGATGGCTGCCTCGCGATCACGATCGCCGGTCATGGCAACGCCGACCGCCTCGCCGAGGACAAGGAGCATGATCTCGCGCTCCTGCACATCTACGGCGCCCGCGGCCTGAAGCCGCTCAGCCTCGCCGGCGGCGCAGCGAAGGTGAATGTCGACATCGTCGGCATCGCCGATCCGCAAAGCCAGGGCGGCGCGGCCGCCGTGTCGAGCGTCAAGGCTGCGCTGGCGGCGGTGACGAGCAGCAATTCCGCACTCTCTCCGCCGCCCGCGGTCGGCTTCTCCGGCAGCCCGGCCGTCGACGCCGACGGCAAGTTCGCCGGCATCGCGCTGCTGAAGCCGGCCATGGTCGCAGGTCCTGCGACATCGGTCCCGGCGTCACAGGCTTTGATGGTCTCCGCAGAGGCGGTGCGCGGATTCCTGAAGGCGAACGGCGTCGCTGCGAACGGCACGTCGACGGACACCAAGGCCGCTGTCGTGCGCGTCATCTGCGTCCGGAAGTAGGCCGCTGCCCACTCCAATCTCGTGTCCCGGACGCGGTGCGGCATGAAATGCCGCTCCGCTGAGCCGGGACCCATGCTTCCTCAAATTCCGTGCAAGTGGCTCACGGGGCCCCGGCTCAGCAGCGCATCACTGACGTGCTGCGCTTTGTCCACGGTCAACCATCACACGTACGACTACGGAGCCGGTAGTGGTACGGATTCGCTGGCATTCCCTATTCCGCCATCATCGTTACCGTTGATTCGGACCCCCGCGATCCCCTTTGGATCGGGCCGGCACGTCCTGAGCGAGAAGAGCTCAGCATCGCGAAGCGGTGCACGTTCGCGTGGCGTATTCCTGACCCAGCCCTCCAAAGGATTGAACTTCAATGCACACGATCGTACTGGCCACCCAAAAGGGCGGCAGTGGCAAGAGCACACTCGCAGTCGGCCTCGCGCTGGCGGCCAAGCAGTCCGGCTTCACCGTTCGCCTGATCGAGACCGACCCACAGGGCACCCTGTCCAACTGGCAACGCCGCCGCACCACCGACGATCTCATCGTCGAGCCGATCTATCACGCCGCCGATATCCAGCCACGCCTGAAGATGCTCGCCGACAGCGGCCTCCAGCTCGCGATCGTCGACACCGCGGCCGGTCTCAGCGCCGCGACCACGGCCGCAATCCGCCATTCCGATCTCTGCCTGATCCCGGCCCGCCCGAGCGTCGCCGACATCGAGGCCACCGTCTCGACGCTCAGCGTCGCCCGCGCCTGGAAGCGGCCCTACAGCTTCGTGCTCAACCAGACGCCGATCCGCGGCCAGCGCATCGACAACGCCGCGGGCGCGCTCGCCGAGGAAGCTGCGCTCGATCTTGCCGACGTGCTCGCGCGTCCGCTGATCGTGATGCGCAACGATCACCAGGACGCGCTCGCCAGCGGCCTTGCCGTGAGCGAATTCGCGCCGAACGGCAAATCGGCGGACGAGATCCGCGGCCTCTGGCGCTGGATCCAGACCCGGCTCGAGCTCGAAGCCACCACCAATGTCCTGATCGACCAGGTCATCTCGGCTGCGCACGGCATGCTGCAGATCGCTGCAGAACAGGGGGCGGACGAGATCACGACACTGGCGTCCTGAGCGGGGCGATCGCTCGGACGACAGTCGGGCTCTCGCCATCCAGTGAACGAGCCCAAGCGACGAGGCAGTCCGGCCACCAGCCCGGCCGGATTGCTTCGCTGCGCTTGCAATGACGGCGTGGTGGGTCATCGCCTTCGCCGAGACTCAGGGCCTCTCGGTGACAAGCCTGAGGTCACTTCTGACATTTCGGGCACCAGAAGGTCGAGCGGCCGTTCTGCACGAACCGCTTGATGATGCCGCCGCAGCGCGGGGTCGTGCATTTTTCGCCTTCGCGGTCATAGACCTTGAACGAATGCTGGAAATAGCCGAGCTCGCCGGTGGTCTGGCGGTGATCGCGCAAGCTGGAGCCGCCGGCCTTGATCGCGTCGTTCAGCACGGTGTGGATCGCACCGACCAGTCTCTTGGCATGGTCCGTTGCCTCACCCTTCTTCGTTGACAAGGTCGCGGCAATCCGGCGCGGCGACAGATGCGAGCGGTGCAGCGCCTCGCAGACATAGATGTTGCCAAGCCCTGCCACGACGCGCTGGTCGAGCAGCGCGGCCTTCAGGCTGGTGGTCTTGCCGGCGCAGGAGCGCGCCAGCATCGCGGCGTCGAATTCGTTGCCGAGCGGCTCGGGTCCGAGCCCACGGAGCAGCGGCTCGTCGTCGATCGCATTGCGCGCGATCACCTTCATGTAGCCGAAGCGGCGCGGATCGTTGAACACGATGTCGGCGCCGGAGGACATCCGAAACAGCACGTGATCGTGGGTGGAATCCTTGGCCCGCGGATAATGAAACTCGCCGGGCCGGATGTCGTCGTCCGGCTTGATGACACGGAACGAGCCCGACATGCCGAGATGCATCAGCAGAACATCGCCGGAGCCGAGATCGGCCATGAGATATTTTGCACGGCGGCCGAGCCCCGTGACGACCTGCCCCTTGAGCCGGGCCACGAAGTCCGGCTGGAACGGAAAGCGCAAGTCCGGCCGGCGGGCCTCCGCGACGAGGATTTTCGCACCCTCCATCACCGGCTGAAGGCCGCGGCGGACGGTCTCGACTTCTGGCAATTCAGGCATGGTCAGGCATTCACCTTATGAGGGCGGTGTGATAGCGCCATTGCGGCGGGCGCGCTATGGTCCGCCTCGCGGAGTAGAGTAATGGATCGGCCGGGCGAAACCACGCATTTTGGCTTCAGGGACGTCCCCCTGGGCGACAAGCAGACACTGGTGAACGATGTGTTTCACAGCGTGGCGTCGCGCTATGACTTGATGAACGACCTGATGTCCGGTGGCCTGCACCGGGTCTGGAAGGACATCATGATCACGGCGCTCGACCCGCCCCGGGGCGACCGGCCGTTCGCGCTGCTCGACGTTGCCGGTGGCACCGGCGACATCGCGTTCCGCGCCGCCAAGGCCGCAGGTGCGGGTTTCCATGCCACCGTCTGCGACATCAACACCGATATGCTGGCCGTGGGCCGCGAACGCGCTGCCAAGCAGCATCTCGACACCCGGGTCGACTTCGTCGAAGGCAATGCCGAAGCGCTCGCCTTCGCCGATCGCAGCTTCGACGCATATACGATCGCTTTCGGCATTCGCAACGTGCCGCAGATCGACCTGGCGCTGCGCGAGGCCTATCGCGTGCTCAGGCCCGGCAGCCGCTTCCTCTGTCTCGAGTTCTCCACCGTCGAGATGCCCGGGCTCGACAAGCTCTATGATCTGTTCTCGTTCAAGGTGATCCCGCCACTCGGCCGCATGGTCACGGGCGACGCCGAATCCTACCAATATCTCGTCGAATCGATCCGCAAGTTTCCGAGGCCTGCCGCTTTCGCCGACATGATCCGCGAGGCCGGCTTTTCCCGCGTCAGCTGGCAGACACTCTCCGGCGGCATCGTGGCACTGCATTCGGGCTGGCGTTTGTGATTTCTGCCATCACCCACATGACGCGCCTGATCCGCGCCGCGTTCGTGTTCGCGCGCGAGGGCGTGTTCGGCTCGGTCGATCCGAGCCTGGTGCCGCCGCCGGGACAGCTCGCGCTGAAACTGGCGCGCATCATTGAGCGCCGCGGCACCAAGCACGGCCCGCGGATAGCGCGCGCGCTGACGCGGATGGGCCCGGCCTATCTCAAGCTCGGACAATTCCTGGCGACGCGTCCCGACGTGGTCGGCGTCATCATGGCGCGCGACCTCGAAAGCCTGCAGGACCGCCTGCCGCCGTTTCCTCAGGAAGAGGCCGAGGCCGCCATCGCGACGTCGCTGGAACGGCCGCTGAAGGACATTTTCGCGAGCTTCGGCCCGCCGGTCGCAGCGGCCTCGATCGCGCAGGTGCATCGCGGCGAGGTGCTGCGCGACGGTATCCGCAAATCGGTCGCAGTGAAGGTGCTGCGGCCCAACGTCGCCGCACGCTTCCGCCGCGACCTCTCCGATTTCTTCTACGTCGCGCACAAGGCCGAAGCCTATTCGTCCGAGGCGCGGCGGCTGCGCCTGATCGAAGTCATCAACACCATGTCGCGCTCGGTCGCGATGGAGATGGATTTGCGGCTGGAAGCCGCCGCGCTGTCGGAGATGGCAGAGAACACGCGCGACGATCCTGATTTCCGCGTGCCGACCGTCGATTGGGACCGCACCACGCACAACGTGCTGACGATGGAGTGGATCGACGGCATCGCGCTGAACGACCACAAGCGCCTTGCACAGTCGCAGGTCGACCTGCCCGACCTCGGCCGCAAGGTGATCCAGAGCTTCTTGCGGCACGCGCTGCGCGACGGCTTCTTCCACGCCGACATGCATCCGGGCAATCTGTTCCTGGACGATGCCGGCCGGCTCGTCGCGGTCGATTTCGGCATCATGGGCCGGCTCGGCATGAAGGAGCGGCGCTTCCTCGCCGAGATCCTGCTCGGCTTCATCACCCGCGACTATCGCCGCGTCGCCGAGGTGCATTTCGAGGCGGGCTACGTGCCCGCGCACCATTCCGTCGAGAATTTCGCGCAAGCCATCCGTGCCATCGGCGAGCCCATTCACAACCGCACCGCCGAGGAGATCTCGATGGCGCGGCTCTTGACGCTGCTGCTCGAGGTCACCGGCCTGTTCGACATGACCACGCGGCCCGAACTGATCCTGCTGCAGAAGACCATGGTGGTGGTCGAGGGCGTGGCCCGCGGCTTCGATCCCAAGCTCGACATCTGGAAGATCGCCGACCCCGTGGTACGCGAATGGATCGAGCGCAATCTCGGGCCGATCGGCCGGGTGCAGGGCGCGCTGGCCGGGACCGGCGACATCGCGCGCGTGCTGATGCGCCTGCCGGAGATCGCCGAGCGGTCGGTGAAGGTCCTCGAGCAGTTCGAGACCATGACCCGCGAGGGCATCAGGCTGTCGCCGGAGAGCATCGTGGCCATGGGGCGCAGCGAAGGCCGCAAGAACCGCTGGCGCACCGTGGCGCTGTGGATCATCGCCGCGACATTCATCGGCATCCTGATCGCCGTCCGGAATCTATGATTGCACTGCAATCACGAAAGTGATAGCATCGCTATCATTCCGTGCTGGAGGGGCGTCATGGCAAGCCTGACCATCCGCAAGCTCGACGACGGCGTCAAAACCTATCTGCGGCTGCGCTCGGCCAAGAACCGCAGGTCGGTCGAGGAAGAGGTCCGGGTCATCCTGCGGGAGCTGATCGAGGGCCGCGAGGAGCCGCTGACGCCGCTTGCGGTGCCGCCTGCCCCATCCGCCACACCGGCGCCGCAGCGCACCGGCGCCCTCCCCGAGGCCAGCATCACCCTGATCATCGGCGGCGGGATCGCGGCGTACAAGTCGCTCGACCTGATCCGCAGGCTGAAGGAACGGCGCATCGAGGTCCGCTGCGTGCTGACCAAGGCGGCCCAGCAATTCGTGACGCCGCTGGCGGCGAGCGCCCTGTCGCATGAGCGCGTCTATACCGACCTGTTCGACCCCCAGAGCGAGTTCGACGCCGGACACATTCGTCTCGCGCGCGACTGCGACCTGATCGTCGTGGCGCCGGCGACGGCCGACCTGATGGCGAAGATGGCGAACGGCCACGCCGACGACCTCGCCAGCGCCATCCTGCTCGCGACCAACCGCAAGGTGCTGCTGGCGCCGGCGATGAACCCGCTGATGTGGAGCAACGCGGCGACGCGCCGCAACGTCGCTCAGCTCCAGCGCGACGGCGTGGCGCTGATTGGCCCGAACGCGGGCGAGATGGCCGAGGCCGGCGAAGCTGGAACAGGCCGCATGTCGGAAGCCATCGAGATCGCCAACGCCGCCGAGCGGTTGCTGCGACCGCCGGTGCCGCGCCCGCTCGCCGGCAAGCGCGTGCTGATCACCGCGGGTCCCACGCACGAGCCGATCGACCCCGTGCGCTACATCGCCAACCGCTCCTCCGGCAAGCAGGGCTTTGCCATTGCCGCCGCCGCGCAGGCCGCCGGCGCCGAGGTGATCCTAGTGAGCGGCCCGGTCGACCTCGACGATCCATCCGGTGTGACGGTGAAGCACGTCGAATCGGCACGGCAGATGCTGGAGCAGGTTCAGGCCGCGCTTCCCGCCGATATCGCGATCTTCGCGGCCGCGGTCGCCGACTGGCGCGTCGCCAACGAGGGCGAGCAGAAGCTGAAGAAGACCGCGGCCGGCATGCCGCCGCTTCAGCTGGTCGAGAATCCCGACATCCTCGCCACGATCTCGAAGCTGACCGACAAGCGCCCACCCCTGGTGATCGGCTTTGCCGCCGAAACCGAACATCTCATCGACAACGCCAAAGCAAAACTCGCGCGCAAGGGCTGCGACTGGATCGTCGCCAATGACGTGTCGCCGGCCACCGGCGTGATGGGCGGCGACCGCAACACCGTCCACCTCCTCAGCCGCAAGGACGGTGCGAAGGACGGCGAGATTGCAGTTGATTCCTGGCCGGTGATGACCAAGGAACAGGTCGCCATCGAACTGGTCGCGCATGTCGCCAGAAGCGTGGCCGACAAATCCCTGGAGACGACATCTTGAGCACGAAGGTCACGGTTGAACTGCAGCGCCTCGCCCATGCCGAAGGTCTGCCGTCGCCGGCCTATCAGACCAGCGAGGCCGCCGGCCTCGACCTGATGGCAGCCGTTCCGGACAGCGAGCCGATGACGCTCGCCCCGGGCCAATACGCGCTGGTGCCGACGGGCCTTGCGATCGCGCTGCCGCCGGGGCACGAGGCGCAGGTGCGGCCGCGCTCGGGGCTTGCCGCCAAGCACGGCGTCACCGTGCTGAACTCGCCGGGCACGATCGACGCGGACTACCGCGGCGAGATCAAGGTGATCCTGATCAACCACGGCGCGGCGCCCTTCGTGATCAAGCGCGGCGAGCGCATCGCCCAAATGGTGATCGCACCCGTGGTCCAGGCTGCCCTGGTTCCCGTCGCGACGTTGTCGCCGACCGATCGCGGCGCCGGCGGTTTTGGTTCGACCGGGCGCTAACGCACGGCAATCTCAGCGAAAATCATCTGCAAAATCACGCGCCTTGGAACCGCGCGCTCCGCATTTTTGTTGGCCCGTCTTTACGTTCACGATCTGGACTCTTACCGGCGGAGTCGCGGTGGGGGTATTGTCTTTTGATTCGCGCGCGACGGGGGTCGCCGCGCGCAAATTCGTGCGGTCTTGGGGCAACTATGTCAGGCGTGATCGTGTCGATGCGTCGGACGCTGCTGTCGTGCACGTCGCTGGCGCGCAGCGGCTTGATTGGGAGCGCTCTTGCGGCGCTGCTGCCGGCTGCGCCGGCCAGGGCCGCCGATCTCATCGACACTCTCTCCACCATGCTGGATTTCAACCGGCAGGAACTCGCCGTCCTCGCCACTGCGCTGGCGCTGCTCGGCTTCTCGGTGGTGGCCGCGATCCTGTTGATGCGCACGCGGGTGCGCCTGGTCAAGAACGAGGCGCGGCTGCGCACCCGGATCGGGGAACTTCAGCTCCAGGCCGACCGCTTCGGAGCGCTGCTGTTCGCCGAACCGCAGATCCTGATCTCCTGGCCCGCCGGCGACAACCGCGTTCAGATTTCCGGCGACATCTCCATGGTGCTGCCGCGCGACTCCTCCCCGCAGCGCGTGCTGGCGTTCGGAACCTGGCTGCCCCCGGAGCCCGCGCTGCAGATGGACCAAGCCGTCGACGCGCTGCGCGATCGCGGCGACGGGTTCCAGCTGACCTTGACCACCGCGCACGGCCATACGCTGGAAGCGATCGGCCGCGCCATCGGCGGCCAGGCCATAGTCCGGATTCGCGAGCTCTCAGGACTACGCCGCGATCTGGCCGAGACCCATCTGCGCTACAAGGCGCTCTCCGACGAGACCGAGATGCTGCGCGGCCTCGCCGCCGCCGCACCCTGGCCAATCTGGGCCAAGGGCGAGAACGGCGCGCTGACCTACGCCAATCCGGCCTATGTGCGCGCCACCGAGGCAATCAGCGCCATCGATGCCCAGGAGCGCAAGCTCGAGCTGCTCGACAGCGCCGACCGCACTGCGATGGAGCGGGGGCTGAAGGACGCCGCCAGTTTCACGTCGCGGCTGCCGATCGTGGTCGGCGGCGAGCGGCGCATCTACGATGTGCGCGCCGTCAATGTCGGCAGCGGCAGCGTCGGCATCGCAATCGATGCCAGCGAGGCGGCTGCGCTGAGCTCGGCGCTGGTGCGAATGGCGGAGGCACACCGCCGCACACTGGACCAGCTCTCCTCCGGCGTTGCCGTGTTCGACGGCCAGCGCCGCCTCGCCTTCTACAACGATTCCTATCGGCGGCTATGGGACCTCGACCGCACCTTCCTCGACGCCAACCCTGACGATTCCAGCGTGCTCGACCAGCTCCGCGCCGCACGCAAGCTGCCGGAACAGCCGGATTTCCGCGCCTGGAAGGCCAAGCTGCACGAAGCCTATCGCGCGGTCGAGACCGCCAAGGACACTTGGTTCCTGCCTGACGGCCGCGCGCTCTCGGTCGTCACCACGCCGAATCCCGAGGGCGGCGTCACTTACCTGTTCGACGACGTCACCGAGAGCCTCGACCTAGCCCGCCGCTTCGACGGCCTGATCCGCGTTCAGCGCGAGACGCTGGACAGCCTCGCCGAGGGCGTGGCGGTGTTCGGCAGCAACGGCAAGGCGCAGCTGTTCAATCCGGCCTTCGTCCGGATGTGGAAGCTCTCCAGCGATGCCATGCGCGACGAGCCGCACATCCAGACGGTGGAAGGCTGGTGCCATCAGCTCTACGACGATCCCGTGGTCTGGCGACAGATCCGCGAGGCCATCACCTCGATCGAAAACCGCGCCGACGTGCCGCTGAAGCTGGAGCGCAAGGACGGCAGCGTGCTCGACGGCATGATCCGGCCGCTGCCCGACGGCGCCACCATGCTGACGTTCCAGGACATCACCGACACCGAGAATGTCGAGCGCGCACTGCGCGAGCGCAACGAGGCGCTGGAGGCCGCCGACCAGATGAAGGTGGATTTCGTCCACCACGTCTCCTACGAGCTGCGCTCGCCGCTCACCACCATCATCGGCTTTGCGCATTTCCTCAGCGATCCCTCGACCGGGCCGCTGACGCCGAAGCAGGCCGAATATCTCGACTACGTCACCAAATCGACCAATGCGCTGCTCGCGCTCACCAACAACATCCTGGATCTCGCCACCATCGACGCCGGCGCGATGAAGCTGGAACTCGGGCAAGTCGACGTCAGCAAGGCCATCGAGCTCGCCGCGGAGGGCATCCAGGACCGGCTCGCCACCGACCGCATCCGCCTCAAGGTCGAGATCGCGCCCGACGTCGGCAGCTTCGTCGGCGACGAGAAGCGCGTGGTGCAGGTGCTCTATAACCTCCTCGCCAACGCCGTCGGGTTTTCTCCACAGGATTCCACCGTCGGTATCAGCGCGCGCCGCACCGAACGCAGCGTGGTCTTCACCGTGACAGATTCGGGACCTGGAATACCTGCCGACATGAAGGACAAGGTGTTCAACTGGTTCGAAAGCCGCTCGCAGGGCTCGCGTCACCGCGGCGCCGGGCTCGGCCTGTCGCTGGTGCGCTCCTTCGTCGAGCTGCATGGCGGCAAGGTGCGGGTGGATTCGATCGTCGGCCGCGGCACGGTCGTGATCTGCGATTTCCCGACCGACCAGGCGGCGCATCGCGACGCCGCCGAATGACTGATACGACCACATTCTCCGTCGCGCTCCACAACGAGACGGCCACTGCGCAATTGATGGCCGACCTCGCGCTGCTGGTCGGCCCCGGTGACGTCATCACCCTCACCGGCGATCTCGGTGCCGGCAAGACTGCGGCAGCACGCAGCCTGATCCGCTACCTCGCCGGCGACGAGACGCTGGAGGTGCCGAGCCCGACCTTCACGCTGGTGCAGGGCTACGAGCAGCCGCCCTTTCCGGTGATGCATGCCGATCTCTACCGCGTCGAGGACGAGAGCGAGCTCGAGGAGATCGGCCTGTCGCCGCTCCCGGATGCCACCCTCGTCCTGATCGAATGGCCGGAGCGCGCACCGTCGGCGATGCCCGAGGATCGCATCGACATCGCGCTGACGCATCGGCCGGCGCTGGGCTCGAGTGCGCGCGCCGCCGACATCACCGGTCACGGCAGGGCCGCCGCCATCGTCGCGCGGCTGAAGGCGCTGCGCGAATTCCTCGACACCTCCGGTTACATCGATGCGACGCGCAAGCGCATGGCCGGCGATGCTTCGACGCGCTCCTATGCGCGGCTGCTGCGCGACGACGGTATCGTCATCCTCATGAACTTTCCGCAGCGGCCGGACGGCGCGGCTCTCTACAACGGAAAGTCCTACAGCGCCGCGGTGCATCTCGCGGAGAACGTCAAACCCTTCGTCGCGATCGCCGAAGGCCTGCGCGCGCAGGGAATCTCCGCACCCGCGATTCATCATTCCAACCTCGACCATGGCTTCCTGATTACCGAGGACTTTGGCAGCGAAGGCGTGATCGAGGGCGATCCGCCACGCCCGATCGGCGAGCGCTACGAAGCCGCGACCGACCTGCTGGCGATGCTGCACGGCAAGGCGCTGCCGGAGACGCTGCCGCTCGACGGACAAACCTACGAGATCCCCGTCTTCGACGTTGAGGCGATGCTGATCGAAATCGGACTAATGCCGGAATGGTACCTGCCCGATCGCAACGCGCCGTTGAGCGATGAGAGGCGTGCGGAATTCTTCGCGATGTGGCGCGAACTGCTCAGAACACCGCTGGCGGCGCCGAAGACATGGATCATCCGCGACTATCACTCACCCAATTTGATCTGGCTCGCGGAGCGCACCGGCATCGAACGCGTCGGCGTGATCGACTTCCAGGACACCGTGCTCGGGCCGCAATCCTACGACGTGGTGTCGCTGCTGCAGGACGCCCGCATCGACGTGCCCGAGACCGTCGAGCTGACGCTGCTGTCGCGCTACATCAAGGCGCGGCGCGCGCAGGACACGAATTTCGATGCGGCCGGTTTCGCCGAGCTTTACGCCATCATGTCGGCGCAGCGGAACACGCGCCTGCTCGGCACCTTCGCCCGCCTCAACCGCCGCGACGGCAAGCCGCATTATCTGCGTCACCAGCCGCGGATCTGGACCTACCTGCAGCGCTCGCTGGCGCATCCCGCGCTCGGCGCCTTGCGCAACTGGTATCTCGCCAACGTCCCGCCGCCGCAAGAACCGCCCCAAGGGGCGTCTCGAGGGGCGTCTCAAGCCTGATTTGCGGCGCGATTTACCGGCCGTTAGCCAAGGCGTCGGTATTCTGGCGGCGAGGCAGCCGGATGATTGCGGGGCTGGAGCGGGACAGATGGCGGTACAGACGGACCAGCGCGGCAACGGCCGGGTGGTTTTCGAACGCGGGATTCCGGCCCAGATCATGGGAATCGACGGCACCTGGCGGCGCGACTGCACCATGGAGGACGTCTCCGAGAGCGGCGCCAAGCTGACCATCGACGGCTCGGTGGAAGGGCTCCATCTGAAGGAATTCTTTCTCCTGCTGTCGTCCACCGGGCTGGCGTACCGGCGCTGCGAGCTTGCCTGGGTCAATGGCGACCAGATCGGCGTCAATTTCCTCAAGCTCGGCGACAGAAAGAAAAAGGCGCGTTCCGCGACCATTGGGGCGTGACGGCAACACCCGTCGTACAACCGTCACGGCGGGTGGTTAAGGCGGTCGAGATGCAATGCGGCTGATCGGGCCTCGTGGTACGATTGTTGCGAACGCGAAAGGTCTGAGAAAGCGAAGGATGCCCGTCAAACCGACCAAAGCCATGGTGCTCGCCGCAGGGTTTGGCCTGCGCATGCGCCCCCTGACGGACACGATGCCGAAGCCGATGGTGCCGGTAGCCGGGCAGCCGCTGCTCGATCACGTGCTCGACAAGCTCGGCCGGGCCGGCGTGACCGAGGCAGTGGTCAACGTGCACTACCTGCCCGACCAGATCATCAATCACGTCGCTTCGCGCCAGCATCCGCGCGTGACCATCTCCGACGAGCGCGACCAGGTGCTCGGCACCGGCGGCGGCGTGGTCAAGGCGCTGCCGCTGCTCGGCGACGCGCCGTTCTTCCACGTCAATTCCGACACGCTGTGGATCGATGGCGTACGCTCGAACCTGACGCGGCTCGCTGAAAATTTCGACCCTGATCGCATGGATATCCTGCTGCTGATGGCGCCGACAGCAACCAGCATCGGCTATGGCGGCCGCGGCGATTACGGCATGCTGCCCGATGGCGCCCTGCGCAAGCGCAAGGAAAAGGAGGTCGTCCCGTTCGTCTATGCCGGCGCGGCGATCATGTCGCCGTCGATCTTCGAAGGCGCCCCGAAGGGCGAGTTCTCTTTGACCAGGATGTTCGATCGCGCCAACGAGCAGGAGCGGCTGTTCGGCCTGCGGCTTGACGGTGTCTGGATGCATGTCGGCACGCCCGATGCCGTTCACGCCGCGGAAGAGGCGTTTCTGGAGAGCGTGGCGTAGGGCCACGCTGTCGTGCCCCGCGAAGGCAGGGCATCCAGTACGCCGCGGCCTCTCGGGTCAAACTCCATCGCCTCTGGAATACTGGATCATCCGCCTTCGCGGATGATGACACCTGTCCAGCCTGGCGAACAACGGGGAAGACCTCGCTCCCGCGCATGACCATTCGACCCCATCTCCCTATATTGCCCTGATTCTCGAATCAGGCGGCTCATGCGCGTTTTCAGTGTTCCCATCTCAGTTCCGTTTCTGCGCACGGTCGTCACGGCCCTGCTCGACGGCCGGCTGGTCGAGGGGTTCGAGGCCCGCAAGGAACCGGCGCGGCTGGCCGACGCCACGCTGTACCTGCCGACCAGGCGTGCGATGCGCGTCGTGCGTGAGATCTTTCTCGATGAAATGAAAGCGGACGCGGTCGTGCTGCCGCGCATCGTCGCGCTCGGCGACATCGACGAGGACGAACTCGCTTTTGCCGGCGAGAGCGAGCAGTTTTCCGGTGCAGCGCCGCTCGACATTCCGCCGCGACTGGGCGAGCTCGAACGGCGGCTGACGCTGGCGCAGCTCGTCGCCGCCTGGGCCAAGGGCCCGGTGCTGTCACCGCTGGTGGTCGGCGGGCCGGCCTCGACGCTGGCGCTTGCATCCGATCTCGCTCGCCTGATCGACGACATGGTCACGCGCGGCGTGGACTGGAGCGCGCTCGATGGACTGGTGCCCGACCAGCTCGACCGCTATTGGCAGCACTCGCTCGAATTCCTGCGCATCGCGCGCATCGCCTGGCCCAATCATCTCGCGGAGATCAACCGGATCGAGCCGGCCGCACGGCGCGATCTCCTGATCGCGGCGGAAGCCAAACGGCTGACCACGCATCCGAACGGGCCGGTGATCGCGGCGGGGTCGACCGGCTCGATGCCAGCCACCGCGAAGTTCTTGCACGCGGTCGCGTCGCTGCCGCATGGCGCGGTGGTGCTGCCAGGCCTCGACACCGATCTCGACGACGCCTGGCGCACCATCGGCGGCGTGCGCGACTCTCTCGGCAAGTTCGTGGAGCATCCGGCCTCGAACCATCCGCAATATGCCATGCACGCGCTGCTGGATCGCTTCGGCATCAAGCGCAGCGATGTCGACATTCTTCGGCTCCCAGCGGAAGACGGCCGCGATCTGCTCGCGTCCGAATCGATGCGACCGTCCGCCAGGACGGAAGTCTGGCATGACCGCCTGAAGCAGCCTGACGTCGCTGCGAAGATCGCCGGCGGCATGAAGAACCTCGCGGTCGTCGAAGCCCCCAATCCTGAAATGGAGGCGCTCGCGATCGCCATTGCGATGCGCGAGGCGCGGCATCTCGACAAGTCGGCGGCGCTGGTAACGCCCGACCGCGCGCTGGCGCGGCGGGTGATGGCGGCGCTGACCCGATGGGACCTCGCCTTCGACGATTCCGGCGGCGATGTGCTGATGGAAACATCCGCCGGCACTTTCGCGCGTCTCGCGGCAGAGGCAGCGACAAAGGGGCTGGAGCCGCCGACATTGCTGGCGATGCTGAAACATCCGCTATGCCGGCTCGGCCGCGCACCCGGCGCGTGGAAGAAGGCAATCGAAGGCCTCGAGCTCGCAGTCCTGCGCGGCACGCGCCCGCCGGCGGCCACCGCAGGCCTGTTGCGCGAATTTAACCGTTTCCGCGAGGAACTGGCGAAGCTCTGGCGCCGCGAGGTCTCCGCGCTGCACCGCGCCGAGCCGCGGGCGCGTCTCAAGACGGAGGATCTCGATCGCATCCAAATTCTGATCGATGCCCTGCAAAAGGCATTGGCGCCAATCGAGAGCCTGCCGCCCGCGAAACCATATGACTTCGCCGAGCTCGCGCATCGGCATCGCGAGATCCTGATCGAGCTGTCGCGCGACGAGCAGGGCGTCCCGCTCGCCTTCGAGGATCGCGATGGTCTCGCGCTTGCCAGCGCCTTTGACGATCTCCTGCGCAGCGGCACGGCCAGCGGGCTGATGGTGCCGCTGCCCGACTATCCCGACGTCTTCCAGACGGCGTTCGGCGATCGCGCGGTGCGGCGGCGCGACAGGCCCGGCGCCCGCTTGCAGATCTACGGTCCGCTGGAATCGCGGCTGATGCAGGCCGACCGCATCATCGTGGGCGGGCTGATCGAAGGCGTCTGGCCGCCGGCGCCGCGCATCGATCCCTGGCTCAGCCGGCCGATGCGGCACGAGCTCGGGCTCGACCTGCCGGAGCGCCGCATCGGCCTCTCCGCCCATGACTTCGCGCAGCTGCTCGGCGGCGACGAGGTGATCCTCACCCATTCCGCCAAGGCCGGCGGCGCGCCGGCGGTCGCCTCGCGCTTCCTGCACCGGCTGGAGGCGGTCGCGGGCGATGATCTCTGGAGCGCGGCTATCCGTGCCGGCGAGAAATATGTGCAGTTTGCGGCCGCCCTGGACCAGCCCGACGAGGTCAGACCGATCAAGCAGCCGGAGCCTCGGCCGCCGCGCGCAATGCGGCCGCTCAAGATGTCCGTCACCGAAATCGAAGACTGGCTGCGCGATCCCTACACGATCTACGCCAAACGCATCCTGCGGCTCGATGCGCTCGATCCCGTCGACATGCCGCTCTCGGCCGCCGACCGCGGTTCGGCGATTCACGATGCGCTCGGCGAGTTCACCGAGACATATGCCGCACATCTGCCCGACGATCCCGCGCGCGTGCTGCGTGCGATCGGCGAGAAACATTTTGCGCCGCTGATGGAGCGCCCCGAGGCGCGGGCGCTGTGGTGGCCACGCTTCCAGCGTATCGCGCGCTGGTTCGGCGAATGGGAGACGGCGCGGCGCGACGCGATCGAGGTCATCACGGCCGAGACCCGGGGCGAGATCACGATCCCGCTCGACAATGCGCGCATTTTCCATCTTGCCGCGCGCGCAGACCGCATCGAGCGCCGCCAGGGCGGCAGCTACGCCATTCTCGACTACAAGACCGGGCAGCCGCCGACCGGCAAGCAGGTCCGCATGGGCCTGTCGCCGCAGCTCACGCTGGAAGCCGCGATTCTGCGCGAGGGCGGCTTCCCTGATATCGACGCCGGCTCCTCCGTGAGCCAGCTCGTCTATGTCCGCCTCAGCGGCAACAATCCACCGGGCGAGGAGCGCATCCTGGAGCTCAAGTTCAAGCAAGGCGACGAGCCGCAACCGCCGGACACCGCGGCGGCCGAGGCGCGGGCCAAGCTGGAAGCGCTGATCCGCGCCTTCGAGGACGAGAACCAGGCCTACACCTCGCTGAACCTGCCGATGTGGGCGAACCGCTACGGCACCTATGACGATCTCGCCCGGATCAAGGAATGGTCCGCCGCCGGAGGATTGGGGATCGAGGAATGGTGAAGGCGCCGCGGCCCATCCCCGACGAGGTGCGCGCGCGGCAGGCGCGTGCATCGGATCCCACCGCATCGGCCTTCGTCTCGGCCAATGCCGGCTCGGGCAAGACCCATGTGCTGGTGCAGCGCGTGATCCGCCTGTTGCTGTCGGGCGTGCCGCCGGAAAAGATCCTCTGCATCACCTTCACCAAGGCCGCCGCGGCCAACATGGCCGAGCGCGTGTTCACCACGCTCGGGCATTGGGTGACGCTCGATGACACCGCGCTCGATGCCGCGATCCGCGCCGTCGGCATCCCGCATCCGAGCGCGAAGCTGCGGCGCGAGGCACGGAAGCTGTTCGCCTGCGCGCTGGAGACCCCGGGCGGGCTGAAGGTGCAGACCATCCATGCGCTGTGCACCCGCCTGCTGCAGCAGTTTCCGTTCGAGGCCAACGTGCCGGCGCGCTTTGCCGTGATCGACGAGCGCGACCAGACCGACATGATGGAGCGCGCCAATCTGAAGGTGCTGCTGGAGGCAGCGCGCGCCCCCGAGAGCGTGACCGGACGCGCGCTCCTGACCGCCATGGCGAGCGCCGCCGATGTCACCTTCAAGGAGGTCGTGCGCGAGGCGTGCCTCAGTCGCGATCACTTCATGGCCTGGACCGACGAGGCCGGCAACGCGGAAGCCGCAGCGGCGCAGATGGCTGCGGTGCTCGGCGCTGACGCGAGCGACCGCATCGAGGACGTCGAGACGGAGATTCTCGACGGCCCGTTCCTGCCGCGCTCGCGCTGGGACGACATCGCCTTCGCGCTGGAGGACGGCAGCAAGTCGGACAATGACCAGGCCGGGCGGCTGCGCGCGGCAAAGGCTTTTTCCGGCGGCGACCAGGTCGATGCTTATCTGTCCGTCTTCCTCACCGACGACAAGCTACCGCGCAAGGCGGTGCTGACCAAGAAATTCTGCGATCACAACCCATCCGTTGCCCGCCTGTTCGAGGCCGAGGCGCAGCGTCTTGCAGGGCTGATCGAAAAGCGCCGCGCCGTCACGGTTCGCGACCGCACCGCCGCCCTGCTGCACATCGCGACCGCCGCCGCCGCGAACTACCGCCGCGAGAAGCAGGAGCGCGGGCTGCTCGATTATGACGACCTCATCGACAAGACGCTGGCGATGCTAGATCGCGTCGCCTCGGGCTGGGTGCATTACAAGCTCGACCGTGGCGTCGACCACGTGCTGATCGACGAAGCCCAGGACACGAGCCCCCGGCAGTGGGACATCGTCGCGCACATCATCTCCGAATTCACCGCCGGCGAAGGCGCGCGCGAGGGGCTGAACCGCACCATCTTCGCGGTCGGCGACGAGAAGCAGTCGATCTTCTCGTTCCAGGGCGCAGCGCCCCACGAGTTCGATGCGCGCCGGCGCGAGCTGCATCGCAAGTTCACCGCGGCCGGGCTGAAGTTCGACCCGGTCGCCTTCACCTATTCGTTCCGCTCGGGCGCGACGATCCTGCATTCGGTCGACCACGTCTTCCGCGATCCCGCGATCTACAAGAGCATCCATTCGGTCGAGATCGGCCATCCCCTGCACAACGCGCTTGCCGATGCCGGGCCGAGCGTGATCGAACTGTGGGACCTCGCCGAGGCAGACGACAGGCAGGACATCGAAGGCTGGCGCGCGCCGTTCGACGGCGTCGCCGTCACCAGCCCGGAGGTGAAGCTTGCCCGCCGCATCCAGGCCGAGATCAAGCGGCTGGTCGAGAGCGGCACGCTGACGGGGCACGAGGGCGAGCGCCGCCCCATGCGCTATGGCGACATGCTGATCCTGGTGCGGCGGCGCGGCAACGCCTTCGACGCCGTGATCCAGGCGCTGAAGCACGCCAATATCCCGGTCGCCGGCGCCGACCGCCTCAAGCTCACCGAGCATATCGCCATCATCGATTTGATGAACCTTGCCGACGCGCTGCTGCTGCCGCAGGACGATCTCGCGCTCGCGGTGGCGCTGAAGAGCCCGCTGTTCGGGCTCGATGACGATGACCTGTTTCAGCTGGCCCATGACCGCAAGGGATCGCTGCGCCGCGCGCTCGCCGAGCATGCGGCTGGAAGCGAAAAGTTCGCCGCGGCATTGCGGCGCCTGGAAGCCTGCGAGATTCGTGCGCACGAGGAGACGCCGTTCGCGTTTTACGCATGGCTGCTGGGCGGTGATGGCGGGCGGGCGCGCATCCTGCGCCGGCTCGGCCATGAGGCGAACGACGCGCTCGACGAATTTTTGGAGCTCGCGCTGAACTATGAGCGCAAGGCACCGGCCTCGCTGCAGGGCTTCATGGCCTGGCTGCGTTCGGCCGACACCGAGGTGAAGCGCGACATGGAGATCTCGCGCGACGAGGTGCGGGTGATGACCGTGCACGGCGCCAAGGGGCTCGAGGCGTCCGTCGTGTTCATGGTCGACACGACATCGTCGCCTGCGGACTCGCAGCGGGTTCGGCTGATTCACGTGCCGCGCGGCAACGGCGGCGAGGTGGTGGTCTGGGCCGGCCGCAAGGCGGATGATCCGAGGCCGGTTGCCGAGGCGCGCAAGGCGATGCTCGAGGAGACCGAGGACGAGTATCGCCGCCTGCTCTACGTCGCGATGACGCGGGCGGCCGACCGGCTGATCGTCGGCGGCTGCATGCCCGGCAACATGAGGACGGTCCGCAAGCTGAGCTGGTACGACCTCGTCGACACCGGGCTCAAAGGCTCGGGCCTGGACAAGCAGATCATCGAGACGCCGCTCGGCAAGGTGACCCGGTTCGCCCGGCCGGAGGATGTCGCGGCGCTGGGCACGCCGGCCGCGACCCGGGACCAATCGGTCGTGCTGCCGGACTGGCTGCGGACGCCGGCGCCGTGCGAGCCCATCGACGACGATCCCGTGCGCCCCTCGGGCCAGTCTGCCGACGAGGGCCGCAGCGTGCGGACCGGCGAATCGATCCAGTCGCGGGCTCTGGCGCTGCAACGCGGCACGCTGGTGCACCGTCTGCTGCAATCCCTGCCCGACATCGCCATGGAGCGCCGGCGCGAGGCGGCGCTGGGCTTCATGGCACGCAATGCCTCGGACTGGCCGGAGGCCGACCGCATTGCGCTGGTCGATAAGGTGCTCGCCTTGATCACAGAACCGCGTTTCGCGCCGGTCTTTGCCGCCGGAAGCCGCGCGGAGGTTGCCATCGCCGGGCGGCTGGAGCGAGCGGGCCGCACCCCGGCGCTGGTGTCGGGGCAGATCGACCGGCTGGTGGTTCGCCCCGAGGAGGTCCTGATCGTCGATTTCAAGACCAACCAGGCGGCCCCCAGAAGCCCCGCAGAGGCGCCTGCAGCCTATGTCCGCCAGCTTGCGCTGTACCGGGCGGTGCTGGCGCGGCTTTATCCCCGAAAGCCCGTCAGGGCCGTCCTGCTCTGGACGGAGGCCCTTGAATATATGGAGATTTCGGCCCCCGCGCTGGACGCGGCGCTGGCATCCCTTCATCTCGGTGTGAGCGTCCTTGACCCGGCAAGGACCCGTTCATAGGTTGGCCACATGATCCCGGGCGCGATTCCAGGTCGCGCCGATTCTCTTTCAACCGAGTGAGGTACTCCCAATGGCCGTTAGCAAGGTTTCCGACGCCGATTTCGAAGCCGAAGTGCTTAAGGCGAACGGCCCCGTGGTCGTCGATTTCTGGGCCGAATGGTGCGGGCCCTGCCGCATGATCGCGCCCGCCCTCGACGAGATCGCCGGCGCGATGGGCGACAAGGTCAAGATCGTGAAGCTCAACGTCGACGAGAGCCCGAAGACCGCCTCCAAGTATGGCGTGATGTCGATCCCGACCCTGATGATCTTCAAGGGCGGCGAGATGGCCTCGCGCCAGGTCGGCGCGGCGCCCAAGGCGAAGCTGCAGCAGTGGATCACCTCCGCGGTCTGATCCGCCTCGAAGATTATTTTCGAAACGGCCGGCCAAAGCCGGCCGTTTTGCGTTGATGGGACGTGTTCAGCGTATGACGAGTCTCGCCCTTGCCGACCCCGCCCCCAAAGCGTGCGCGAAGACCGAGCTCTCTCGTTGCGATGGAGGCGCGCTCGGTCGATGAGATCCCGCGCGGCAAGGAGTGGCAATATGAGCCGAAATGGGATGGCTTTCGCTGCCTGCTCTCGCGGAATGGCGATGATGTCGACCTGCGCTCGAAGTCGGGCGAAGACCTCGCACGCTATTTTCCGGAAGTCGTCGCCGCAGCCTTGAGGCTGAAGGCGGACCACTTCACGCTCGATGGCGAGCTCGTCGTGCCGCAGGGCAAGAGCTTTTCCTTCGACGCGCTGCTGCAACGGATCCATCCGGCCGCGAGCCGCGTGAAGAAGCTCTCGGTGGAGACACCGTCGCTCTACCTCGCCTTTGATCTGCTGGCGACATCCGGACAGAAGAGCCTGGCTGGGAAGACGTTGCGCGAGCGGCGGCCGGCGCTGGAGGCTTTCGCGAAAGCCAACATCAAGAACAGTCTGTTCCGCCTCTCGCCGGCGACGCCGAGTTACGCCACGGCCAGGAAATGGCTCGCGCAATCCGGCGGCGGCTCGGATGGCGTCATCGCCAAGCGCGTCGACCTGCCTTATCAGGCGGGCAATCGCGACGGCATGCAGAAGATCAAGAAATTCCGCAGCGCCGATTGCGTGGTCGGCGGCTTCCGCTACGCCACCAACGAGATCGCCGGCTGCAAGGTGGTCGGCTCGCTGCTGCTCGGACTCTACGACGATAACGGCCTGCTGCACCATGTCGGCTTCACCTCGGCCATCAAGGCGGAGGAGAAGCCCGACCTGACCGACCGGCTGGAGGCGCTGATCGGCGAGCCCGGCTTCACCGGGAACGCACCGGGCGGGCCGAGCCGCTGGTCGACCGAACGCTCGGCGAAATGGTGTCCACTGAAGCCGAAGCTCGTCGTCGAAGTCTGCTACGACCATTTCAGCGGCGAGCGCTTCCGCCACGGCACCTCGATCCTGCGCTGGCGCCCCGACAAGGCGCCGCGGCAATGCCGCTTCGAGCAGCTGAAGCAGAAGGTGGCGGATCCCATGAAGCTATTGAAGTAAGCGGCGCTCGTGCCCCGGACGCAGCGCAGCGCCTCTTCAGCGATGCGCTGCAGAGCCGGCGCCCATGTCGCGGCATTCTGGGTCCCTGCTCTGCGTCGCGTCCGGGACACGAGCGTGACTACCCGATCCACCCCGTCGCAAGCGCGTTCGCAAGCTCCGGCTGACCATTGCGACGCGCCAGCGCAGCCATGGCCTCGTGATCGTATGCGACGTGACGGAACGTCACCTGCCAACCGCTATCAGCGATTTCGAGGATCGCGTAGCGCGCGTGGGGGCTGCCCGCCTCAACGACATGCGGGAATGGATGCTTGTCGCGATAACCAGGGCTGCCGACACTGCCGGGATTGACGATCAGCCGGCCGTCGCGCAAGCGCACGGCGCGGGCGAGATGGGTATGGGCGCAGAGGATCAGCGACTGCGTGATCCCTTGCGCGAATTGCTCGATGCGATCGAGCGGCGACAGTGCGACCGTGCCGTCGGGATGCACGGTGTCGAGCCAATAGACTTCATCGTTGCCGGGCGTCGCGTGGCAAAGAAACACCCGCTCACGGAAGACGCGCGTCATGGGATGCCCGCGCAGCCAGTCGAGCTGCGCGGCATCGAGCTGTGCGTGGGCGGGCCGGTCCCACGAGCCCATCTTCTCCGGCGGACGGTCGAGCAGATAGCGGTCGTGATTTCCGAGCACATGCACGGCATCGAGCCTCATCAGGATCTCGATCGTGCGGCGCGCATCGAGCGGGCCGCTCAGCATGTCGCCGAGATTGACGATGTCGGAGATGCCGTGCGCGCGGATGTCGGCAAGCACGGCCTCCAGCGCGAGGTAATTTCCGTGGACGTCGGCGATCGCGGCGAAACGCATCGGCATTTCTCTCTCGTTCCCCGGACGCAGCGCAGCGCCTCTTCAGCGGTGCGCTGCGTCCGGGGCCCATGTTGCGGCATTCTGGGTCCCGGCTCTGCGGCTCATCGCTTGCGCGATGCGCCTTGTCCGGGACACAAGACCGTCTATGCAGGAGGCGTGCCGTTGATCGCCAGCACGTGGCCGGCGAGATACAGCGAGCCTGATATCAGGATGCGCGGCGGCACGTCGTAGGCGAGCTTCGCCAAGGCGCGCAGCGCGGCTTCGACGCCGGAAACGGTTTCGACGCGCATGCCGAGACTGCGTGCGGCATCCGCGAGGCGATCGACCGGCATTGCGTTCTCGGTGTCGGGAATCGGCACCGCGATGATATGGCGGGTGAGGCCGGCGAAATTGGCGAGGAATCCCTGCGCGTCCTTGTTGGCCATCATGCCCGCGATCACCACCAGCGGCCGCGACACCCGCTCCTCGAGATCGCCGAGCGCCGCAGCAGCGACACGCCCGCCCTCCGCATTGTGGCCGCCGTCGAGCCAGATCTCGGAGCCCTGCGGACCCCAGGACAGCAGTTCGCCCGAGGTGAGGCGCTGCATCCGCGCCGGCCATTCGGCACCGACAATGCCGGCTTCGAACGCGGCGTGATTGACCTTGATGGCTGGAAGCGCACGCAGCGTCGCGATCGCAAGCCCGGCATTGGCGAATTGGTGGCGGCCGAACAGACGCGGCGCCGGAAGATCCATCAAGCCGCGATCGTCGGAATAGACCAGACGCCCGCGCTCGACATTGACGTGCCAGCTCTCGTTCGCGGCAAACAGCGGCGCACGCATGCGTTTGGCCTGTGCTTCGATCACGGCCATCGCCTCCGGCATTTGCTCGGCGCAAATCACGGGCACGCCGTGCTTGATGATCGCGGCCTTCTCACCGGCAATCGACGTCAGCGTATCGCCGAGGAAATCCATGTGGTCCATGCTGACAGGCGTGATCACGCAGGCCGCCGGCGCATCGACCACGTTGGTCGAATCGAGCCGGCCGCCGAGGCCGACTTCGAGCAGCACCACCTCGGCCGGGTTCTGCGCGAACAGGTGAAACGCGGCAGCCGTCTTCAGCTCGAACACGGTCGCCGGCTCGCCGGCATTGACGCGCTCGACCTCTTCCAGCGCGGCGCGCAACTCGTCGTCACCGACGAGCCCGCCGCCGCCCGCACGGCCGAGCCGGAAGCATTCGTTGATACGGACGAGATAGGGCGAGGTATAGGCGTGGACCCGCAAGCCCGCAGCTTCCAGCGTCGCGCGCAGATAAGCCAGCGTCGAACCCTTGCCGTTGGTGCCGGCGATGTGGATTACCGGCGCAAGCTTGCGTTCGGGGTGGCCGAGCCGTTCGAGCAGGCGGTGCATCCGCTCGAGCCCGAGATCGATGCGCTTCTGATGCAGAGCCGACAGCCGCCCGATCAATTCGACGAGCGGAGTCTTTGCACTGTCAGAGGAGGCGTTCACGCGTGGGGCGCAGCCGGCGCCGTCTCGGCCGCCGATACGATCTGCGCCGGGCTCGCGACCGGCTGCACTGATTTCGATACGCCTTCCAGCGCCGGCGCCTTGGTCAGCAGTCGGCAGAGCCGCGCCAGCGTCGGGCGCAACTCGTGGCGATGCACGACCATGTCGACCATGCCGTGCTCCTTGAGGTACTCGGCGCGCTGGAAACCTTCCGGCAGCTTCTCGCGAATGGTCTGCTCGATCACGCGCGCGCCGGCGAAGCCGATCAGCGCACCGGGCTCGGCGATCTGCACGTCGCCCAGCATCGCATAGGACGCGGTGACGCCACCGGTGGTCGGATTGGTCAGCACGACGATGTAGGGCAGTTTTGCCTCGCGCAGCATCTGCACCGCGACCGTGGTGCGCGGCATCTGCATCAGCGACAGGATGCCCTCCTGCATGCGCGCACCGCCCGAGGCGGCGAACACGATGAACGGCGACTTCTTCTCGACCGCGAGCTCCATCCCGCGCACGATGGCCTCGCCCGCGGCCATGCCGAGCGAGCCGCCCATGAAGTCGAAATCCTGCACGGCGACGACGACGGCGGAGCCTTCGAGCTTGCCGTAGCCGACCTTGATCGCGTCATTCAGATTGGTGCGCGCCCGCGCATCCTTGATGCGGTCGACATATTTCTTCTCGTCGCGGAACTTGAGCGGATCGGGCGTGACCTCGGGCAGCGCGACGTCGAACCAAGTCTCGTTGTCGAAGATCGACTTCAGACGCGCCACCGCGCCCATGCGCATGTGGTAGTTCGAGCCGGGAATGACGAACTGGTTGGCCTCGACGTCCTTGTAGAACACCAGCTGTCCGGAATCCGGGCACTTGATCCACAGGTTCTCCGGCGTCTCCCGCCGCAGCATGTTGCGGATCTTCGGCCGGACCACATTGGTAAGCCAGTTCATGGTTTGCTCCGATGTGCGACCCCGCTTCGCGGATCGCCTGAAGGATATATGGCGGCCCGGCCTCTGCCCGGCAAGCCGCCGTCTCGCCCGCGTTAGAGCATGATCCGGAAAAGTGTGAAGCAGTTTTCCGACCAGATCATGCTCAACTAAAGAGCTACAGCGGAATTATGGCCTATTCCGCCGCCTGTTGTGCGCCCTTGACGCCCTGGGCCAGGGCGGCCGTCAATTCCGCGACGGCGTTAACGGTTTTGGCGGTCGCCCGCCCTTCCGCGTCGAGGCTGTTCTTGAGCGCATCCACCAGCGCGGTGCCGACCACCGAACCATCGGCCTTCTCGGCAATGGCGCGCGCAGCCTCCGGCGTGCGGATGCCAAAACCAACGCAGATCGGCAGCTTGGTATGCCGCTTGATGCGCGCGACCGCTTCCCCGACGACATTTGCGTCGGCCGCCGCAGCACCGGTGATGCCAGCGATGGAGACGTAATAGACAAAGCCCGACGTGTTCGCGAGCACCGCGGGCAGACGCTTGTCGTCGGTGGTCGGGGTTGCGAGGCGAATGAAATTCAGGCCGGCCTTCAGCGCGGGAATGCAGAGCTCGTCGTCTTCCTCCGGCGGCAGGTCGACGATGATCAGGCCGTCAACGCCCGCGCTCTTGGCGTCCGCCAGGAACTTGTCGACGCCGTAGATGTAGATCGGATTGTAATAGCCCATCAGCACCAGCGGCGTGACGTTGTCGTCCTTGCGGAAGGCGCGCACCAGTTCGAGCGTCTTCTTCAAGGTCATGCCCGCCTTGAGAGCGCGCAGGCCTGCAGCCTGGATCGACGGACCATCGGCCATCGGATCGGTGAAGGGAATGCCGAGTTCAATGACGTCGGCGCCTGCCTTGGGCAGCGCCTTGACGATATTGAGCGACGTCGTGATATCAGGGTCGCCAGCCATCACATAAGTGACGAAGGCCGAGCGGCCCTGCTTCTTCAGCTCGGCAAAACGGGTGTCGATACGCGTGGTCATGATCCGGCCGCCGCTGTGCTATACCTCTCCCCTCCGGGGAGAGGTCGGCTGCGAAGCAGCCGGGTGAGGGGGATGGAGAGGTTCAAGTCCAGAGCGCGAAGGCTCCGCGAGTCGCAGACGAGTGCCGAAGCGAAGCTTTGGCAGGCGCTGCGCAACCGGCAGCTTGCCCGCTGGAAGTTTCGTCGCCAGCATCCGGTCGATCGGTATGTCGTCGATTTCGTGACGCTGGACGGGAAGCTCATCATTGAAGTCGACGGGGTCACACATTCCAGCCCGTCCGAGATCGAACGCGACGAAGCAAGGACCAAGGTGCTTGAGGCCTGCGGTTTCCTCGTCATTCGGGTCTCGAACACGGATGTGTACGAGAATCTCGAGGGCGTGCTTGAGCTCATCCAGACATCACTAAGGTTCGAGTGAGCGGAGAGACCCCTCACCCGGCTGCTACGCAGCCGACCTCTCCCCGACGGGGAGAGGTGCAGAGAGAGCGACGCCCGCCTCACTTCTTGTCCTTCAGGATGTCGCCGACTTGCGGGACGTCCTTGTCGCCGCGGCCGGAGAGATTGACGACCATCAGGTGATCTTTTGCGCGCTTCGGCGCGAGCTCCATCACCTTGGCGATGGCGTGCGCGGGTTCCAGCGCGGGAATGATGCCTTCGAGCTTCGACAGCAGCTGGAACGCTGCGAGCGCCTCGTCGTCGGTGGCGGAGAGATAGTTCACGCGGCCGACCTCGTGCAGCCAGGAATGCTCGGGCCCGATGCCGGGATAGTCGAGGCCGGCCGAGATCGAATGCGCGTCCTGGATCTGGCCGTCCGCATCCATCAGGAGGTAGGTGCGGTTGCCGTGCAGCACGCCGGGACGGCCGCCCGCAATCGAGGCCGCATGCAGTTGCGTCAGCCCATGGCCTGCGGCTTCCACGCCGAAGATCTCGACCGTGGGATCATCGAGGAAAGGATGGAACAGGCCCATCGCGTTCGAGCCGCCGCCGATGCAGGCGACCAGCGAATCCGGTAGGCGTCCCTCGACCTCCTGCATCTGCGCCCTGGTCTCGTTGCCGATGATCGACTGGAAGTCGCGCACCAGCGTCGGATAGGGATGCGGACCCGCGACCGTACCGATGCAATAGAATGTGTTGTGCACGTTGGTGACCCAGTCGCGCAGCGCCTCGTTCATGGCGTCCTTGAGCGTGCGCGTGCCCGACTGCACCGGCATCACCTTCGCGCCCAGCATCTCCATGCGGATGACATTGGGCTGCTGACGCTCGACGTCGACGGCGCCCATATAGACCACGCATTCCAGGCCAAAGCGCGCGCACAGCGTCGCAGTGGCGACGCCGTGCTGGCCGGCGCCGGTCTCGGCGATGATGCGCTTCTTGCCCATGCGCCGCGCCAGCATGATCTGGCCGAGCACGTTGTTCACCTTGTGCGAACCGGTGTGGTTCAGCTCTTCGCGCTTCAGGTAGATCTTGGCGCCGCCGAGATGCTCGGTCAGGCGTTCGGCGAAATAGAGCGGCGAAGGCCGGCCGACATAGTTCTTGAGGTAGCCGTTCATCTCGGCCTGGAACGCCGGATCGTCCTTGGCGGCGGTGTAGGCCTTTTCCAGGTCGAGGATCAGCGGCATCAGGGTTTCGGCGACGAAGCGGCCGCCGAAGATGCCGAAATGGCCGCGCTCGTCGGGGCCGCTGCGGTAGGAATTGGGTTTGGCGACGGTCATCGAACACTCAACTCTTGGCTTGTATCTTGGCTGGCGCGCGCGGCGCGAATGAAGGCCTTGATCATTTCAGGGTCCTTGACGCCGGGGGCACTCTCGACACCGGAGGACACGTCGACGCCGCCGGCGCGGGTGACGCGGAGGGCCTCGGTGACGTTGTCGGCGTGAAGCCCGCCCGAGACCATGTAGGGCAGTTTCAGATCGAGATTTTCCAGCAGGTGCCAGTCGAAGGGCTCCCCCAGACCGCCGGGCCGCGTCGCATCCTTCGGTGCGCGGGCGTCGAACAAAATGCTGTCGGCGACTGCGGCGTAGCCCGGCAGCGCGGCGAGATCGGCCGCTGTCGCGACCGGCACCGCCTTCATCACGGGGCGGCCGAAGCGCTGCTTGATGTCGCGCAGCCGCGCCACGCTCTCCTTGCCATGGAGCTGGAAGATGTCCGGCGACAGCGCATCCATGATGTTGTCGAGCGTGGCGTCGTCGGCATCGACCGTGAGCGCGACCTTGAGCGCGCGCTGCTTCGCCTGGCGGCCCAGCTCGCGCCCGGCCTCCAGGGAGAGATGTCGCGGCGACGGCGGAAAGAACACGAATCCCACCATGTCGGCACCGGCGTCGAGCGCCGTTTGAAGCGTCTCCCGCGTGGACAGGCCGCAGATTTTGACGAGCAGGGACATGATCTCAAAGCAGATGGAGGCCGCTGGTCCGCGGCCGGAAAACGGGGCTTTCGGTCGGGGCCGCTTCTACAACGTCGCGCGCTGCTTGTCTCGCCCGACGGGCCCGTACAGGCCCACCCCGGAGGGAGAGGGAAGGCGCTGGGGCTCGGGCCTGGCCGCAGCCGCCTGGGCCCGAAGATCGGCCAGTTCGGCCCTGGCGGTCCGGGCCTCCGCGTCATTCCGGCGCGCCGCGCGCCGCCAGCGCCGCTGGCCGAACCAGACGGCTGAGCCGCCGACCACGACGCCCAACGCAGCCACCAGGATCAGGAGCAGGAACAGCGGCAACGTCAGCGACAGCGACGGGTCGTCGGAAATGAAGGGATCGAAGGAGACCGTGACGAAGTGCCGGTTGGCGACGGCGAACGCGACCAGGATCACGCCCAGCGGAAGCACGATCAGCGCGGTCAGGAACTTTCGCATCTGGCTTCGCTCGCCTTGAATCAAGCTTGCGGCCGCACGCTGTGCGACCGCGAAAAACCCTAAAGCGCGATCACATCGCGCCTTAGTCTGCCGCGCCGGGATCCGGATGGTCGCGGTTCAGCCGCTCGCGCATTTCCTTGCCGGTCTTGAAGAACGGAACGCTCTTCTGGTCGACGGGCACGTGGGCGCCGGTGCGTGGATTACGCCCTGCGCGTGCAGGGCGGTGCTTGACCGAGAAGGCACCGAAGCCGCGCAACTCGACGCGATCACCGCGCGCAAGCGCCGCTACGATCTCTTCGAGAATCGCATTCACAATGTTCTCGACATCCCGCTGGTACAGATGCGGGTTGTGCTCGGCGATACGCTGAACAAGTTCGGATTTGATCATCGAGAGATAGGACCCGGGAGCGTGCGGATGACCATTTCCGTGAAAATACCGTGATCTGTCAAGACGCTAAATCAAGGCTGGGCATCGCGAAAATACGTGACAAATGCCGAAAAAGCGTGCTGCGCCGGCACTCGCAGGGCGAGAAAACCTCGCGAAACTCGCCTGTTCCAGTCAGTTTGATGCGGCCGGTTGCCACAAGGCCAGCATGCCATCCATTCCGAGCCGGTCGACCGCCTGCGCGACGCCGGTTTGGCCGATCTGATGCGCAATCGAGCTCAAACCGAGCGCTTCCAGCGTCACGGCGGCCGCCGTCTTGAGGAAAGTCAGATCGCCAAAGCGCGGCTGAAGCTTGTAGTCGCGGACTGGAAGCCCCTTCTTGACGCCCTTGTGCTCGACCAGCCAGGTCACCGCCGTCTTCTCGTCGCCGATCTGGTCGATCAGCTTGAGATCGATCGCCTGGCGCCCGGTGAAGACACGGCCATCGGCGACTTTTTCGAGCTGCGTGTCATCCATGCCACGCCGTTCCTTCACCATCCCCTTGAACCAGGCGTAGGAATCCTTGACCAGCGCATCGAGCGCGGCCCGCGCCTCGGGACTGGTCGGCTCAAAACCGTTGGGTGCCGCCTTCAGCGGCGAGGACTTCACCTCCTCGACCTTGACGCCGATGGTCTTCAGCAGCTCGGAGACGTTGGGGTACTGGAACAGCACGCCGATCGAGCCGACCAGCGAGCTCTGCTGGGCGACGATGTGGTCGCTCGCGATCGCCGTGATGTAGCCGCCCGATGCGGCGAGACCCTCGACGACGACCACCAGCGGCTTCTTCGCCTTCAGGCGGGTGAGCGAGTCGTAGAGCTGCTCGGAGCCGGCCGTGGTGCCGCCCGGCGAGTTGATGTGAACGATGACGGCGGCGGCGGCCGAATTCTCCAGCCGCTCCAGCGCCTGGGTGCGCTCGGAATCGCTGCGGATCAACCCATCGATATGCACGCGCGCGATCGAGCCGACGGATGCGAAGCTGCCGCGCGCCCCGGGTGTCGCGATCAGCGCGAAGCTCGCGATCGCCGCGATCGCGATCAGCGCGGCCATCACACGCCAGAACGTCAGCTTGCGGCGGATCCTGCGGCGATCGACGATGATGTCCGAATCGAGCGACATCGGAATATCTCCAAATGAAAGGCTGGGCGCGTTGTGCCGTCACAGCGTGACCATTGGCTTATCTGGATACATCAATTGCGGCGCAATTTGAAGAAAACAAGGCCTGGTGAGGGGCGAGCAAGCCGCCGCAGACTCAGTCGTCATCCCCGCGAAGGCGGGGATCCATAAGCACAGGGAAAAGTTGTCGCGCGAGCTGGCAACCGCGAATCTTCGCCAAACTCGATCCGGTGGTTATGGGTCCCTGATCTGCGCTCTGCTCCAGACAACGCTGCGCGTTGTCCAGAGCTGCGCTTGGCAGGGACGACAGCGGAGTATGAGACGCCAAAAATAAAAAAAGCCCCGGCTCGCGCCGGGGCCTTGATGTCAGCGAAACGTACGATTCGCTTACTTGCTGTCGCGGTTCTTGAGCGCGGTGCCCAGAATGTCGCCGAGCGTCGCGCCCGAATCGGAAGAGCCGTACTGCGCGATGGCTTCCTTCTCCTCGGCGACTTCGAGCGCCTTGATCGACACCTGGACCTTGCGGGCCTTCTTGTCGAACTGGATCACGCGGGCATCGACCTTCTCGCCGACGGCGAAGCGTTCGGCACGTTGGTCGTTGCGGTCACGCGCGAGCTCGGAGCGCTTGATGAAGGTCGAGAAGTCGGTCCCGGCGATCTTCACCTCGATACCGCTCTCCTTCACTTCGAGCACTTCGCAGGTCACGACCGCGCCCTTCTTGACATCGCCCGGCTCGGCGAAGGGGTCGCCTTCGAGCTGCTTGATGCCAAGCGAGATGCGCTCCTTCTCGACGTCAACGTCGAGCACCACGGCCTTCACCATGTCGCCCTTCTTGTAGTTGTCGATCACCTGCTCGCCCGGAAGCTTCCAGTCGAGGTCGGAGAGGTGGACCATGCCGTCGACGTCGCCCTCGAGACCCAGGAACAGACCGAACTCGGTCTTGTTCTTGACCTCGCCCTCGACCACCGAACCGGTCGGGTGAGCTTCGACGAAGACCTCCCAGGGGTTGCGCATGGTCTGCTTGAGGCCGAGCGAGATGCGGCGCTTGACGGAATCGACTTCCAGCACCTGCACGTCGACTTCCTGCGAGGTCGACACGATCTTGCCGGGGTGCATGTTCTTCTTGGTCCACGACATCTCGGAGACGTGGATCAGGCCTTCGATGCCCGGCTCGAGCTCGACGAACGCACCGTAGTCGGTGATGTTGGTGACGCGGCCGGTGAAGCGGGCACCCAGCGGGTACTTGGCTTCGATGCCCTGCCACGGATCGTCCAGCAGCTGCTTCATGCCCAGCGAGATGCGGTGCGTCTCGTGGTTGATCTTGATGATCTTGACCTTCACGGTCTGGCCGATCGAGAGCACCTCGGTCGGGTGGTTGACGCGGCGCCACGCGATATCGGTGACGTGCAGCAGGCCGTCGATGCCGCCGAGATCGACGAACGCACCGTAATCGGTGATGTTCTTGACCACGCCGTCGATGACCTGACCCTCTTCAAGGTTCTGCACCAGCTCCTGACGCTGCTCGGCGCGGGTCTCTTCCAGCACCGTGCGGCGGGAGACGACGATGTTGCCGCGGCGGCGGTCCATCTTCAGGATCTGGAACGGCTGCGAGTTGTTCATCAGCGGCGCAACGTCGCGGATCGGGCGGATGTCGACCTGCGAGCGCGGCAGGAACGCCACGGCACCGTCGAGGTCGACCGTGAAGCCGCCCTTGACCTGGTTGAAGATGACGCCGTTGACCTTCTCGTTGTTCTGGAACGCCTTCTCGAGCTTGCCCCAGCTCTCTTCGCGGCGCGCCTTGTCGCGGGACAGCACGGCTTCGCCGAGCGCGTTTTCGATGCGATCGAGGAACACTTCCACCTCGTCGCCGACCTTGAGGTCGCTTTCACGGCCGGGGCCGGAAAACTCGCGCAGCGCGACGCGGCCCTCGGTCTTCAGGCCGACGTCGATGACGGCCATGTCCTTTTCAATTGCAACCACCTTGCCCTTGATGACGGAGCTTTCCTGCAGGTTGCCGCCTGCGAAGGACTCGTCGAGCATCGCGGCGAAATCGTCACGCGAAGGGCTATAGGTATCAGCAGAAGTCGAAGCCATTTGTTCTCCAGTTGCGGAAGTCTTGCCGGCCGTTGGGTTCATAGGCGCATCGCACGCGCAGTGTCGGAAGGTCCGCAAAAACCTTCGAGCGACCGCTCGCTACCCCGGCTCGGCGCCGGAATAGCGGAAACGGGCCGGCAGAGGCCCGCGCGTTCGATACGTGGAATCTTTGTCCGGAGCCTGGATTGCGCCGGCCCCGAAACGAGGGGACCGAAGTATCGACATCAAAAAGGCGGGAGCGGGCGCTTCCTCCAATGACGGCTGCGGCTTAGCCCCGCGACCGGCCCGCTCGGACGGCCTCGATAATGTCGATGGCGGCCCGGACGCCGCCTTCTATATCCAGTTGGGAGTTATCTAGCAAGTAAGCATCCGGGGCGGGCTTTAAAGGCGCAATCGGCCGGTTCTTGTCGCGTTCGTCGCGCTGGATGATGTCGGCGAGCACGGCGGCCTCGTCGGCCTCCTCGCCCCTCGCCCTCGCCTCCATGGTGCGGCGGCGGGCGCGAACCTTGGGGTCGGCGACGACGAAGATCTTCACGTCGGCATGCGGGCAGATCACGGTTCCAATGTCCCGGCCGTCCAGCACCGCCCCGGGCGGATCGGCGGCGAATTGCCGCTGGAAGTTGACCAGGACCTCGCGGACCCTGGGGATCGCCGAGACGATCGAGGCGCCCTCGCCGGCCTTCTGGGTCTTCAGCGCGGGATTGCCGAACTTTTCGGGGTCGAGCTCCAGTGCGGCCTGCACCGCAGCCGCCTCGTCGCGAAGATCGTGGCCGGACTCCATGAGAGAATAGGCCACCGCGCGGTAGATCACGCCGGTATCCAAGTGGCGATAGCCGTAATGGTGGGCGAGACGCTTGCCGAGCGTCCCCTTGCCCGAGGCCGCCGGCCCGTCGATGGCGATGATCATATCACTCAACCCTTGACTGTCTGTGGCCCGCGGGCGCGTCGCAAGGGCCGCTCTTCGGTGAAAATGTTGCGAGACGCGAATTCTGCAGGACTCGCAAAGGTGAGATATTCGCGCATCGCGTCGGATGGCGACGACGTGGTGAACCATGGTTCGGCAAGGCGTCGCGCCGGATCGCAAACCCATGCAGGTACCCGGCCGAGACGGCGTTGCTTTGCCAGATATTCGGCAATAGCGCCGACCAAGGCGTCGAGCCGGTCGTTTCGCGTCAACGCGGGTTCGTCCTTTATCGCCTCGTATTGGGCGTGGCTGGTCCCTGCCAGATCGAACGTGTCGATGAATTCGGCCAGCGTGGCGTCCTGCGGCGCCCCGGCGCGAATGCGCCCGACGGCCTCAGCGAGGGTATTTGGGCGCATCGGCTCCTCCCCCGAGGTCCATGTGCTTCAGCAGGAATCGCTGTTTTTCCGAGGACGCCGCGCTCACCGGAAAGTACCGCCCAAGCAGCGCGATGGCCTGCTCCGCGGTTGAGACTCCAACCACTTTCATCAGGTTCAAGATGTCCAGCCGCTCCGCCTCTCCGCGTACGGGATCCGTGATCCGAAACGCCTTCAACTTCAGTGCCAGAAGATATTCCGCGGAGGGCACGGAAACCTCAAGTCCAGGCGGTGTCCCGTCGCGCGGGAAAGTACCAAATTCGAGATGATCCGCGGCGCGATCGGCCAGCGGGCTGAGGTGGAATGCGACTTGATCGTTGAACCAGTCAGCACTCCATCCGTTCTTGACGGCAATTTCGGCCGTCACTCTATCCAGCCAGCCGGGCAGTGGGCGCTCGAGCTTCGATACGTCGACATCCTCGGTCGCAAAGCGAAAATTGCTGGCGAGCATGAGCGCAGAGCCCCCATAGACTGCGATCCGAAGCCTGGTTCCCGCGTCGGCTGCAGCACGGCCGATCGCATCGAAAGCATCCAGCAGGGCATCGCGGTCGAAGGCAGCACTCATGGCCGCAGCCTCATGAAAACTCGGCCCCTAGCGAACGCATCATCGGAATGAAGTCCGGGAAACTGGTGGCGATGAAGGCGGTGTCGTCGACCGTCACCGGCTGGTCGGAGGCGCAGCCCATCACCAGCGCGGACATCGCTATGCGATGGTCCATGTGGGTGGCGACGGTCCCGCCACCGGGGACATGGCCGCGGCCCTCGACGATCAGATCGTCGCCTGAGACCTCGACCTTGACGCCGTTGACGCGGAGCATGGCGGCGGTCGCCTCCAGCCGGTCGGATTCCTTGACGCGCAACTCCTGCAGCCCGCGCATGATCGTCGTGCCTTCGGCGAAGGAGGCTGCGACCGCCAGCACCAGATATTCGTCGATCATCGAGGGCGCGCGCTCCGGCGGCACCTCGACGCCGCGCAGCTTCGAGGCGCGCACGCGCAAGCGCGCCATCGGCTCGCCGGCATCGCCCCGCACCTCGCTCTCCTCGATCGAGGCGCCCATTTCGCGCAGCGTGGTGAACAGGCCGGTGCGCAGCGGATTGGTCATGACGTCGGACAGCACGATATCGGAACCCTCGACGACCAGCGCCGCAACAATCGGGAAGGCCGCCGAAGAGGGATCGGCGGGGACGACGACATTGGCGCCATGCAGCTCGGGCTCGCCCACCAGCGTGATGCGGCGGCCGTGCCGGCCTTCCTGGACCGAGGTGATGTCGGCGCCAAAATGCTTCAGCATCAGCTCGGTGTGGTCGCGGCTGGCCTCGCTTTCGATCACCGTCGTGGTGCCCGGCGCAGCCAGGCCCGCCAGCAGCACGGCCGATTTGATCTGGGCCGAGGCGACCGGGGTCCTGTAGGTGATCGGCAGCGGATCGCGCGCGCCCTGGAGGGTCAGCGGCAGACGGCCGCCCTCGCCCCCGGACACGACCCTGGCGCCCATCTTTTCCAGCGGATCGAGGATCCGGCGCATGGGGCGGCTGCGCAGCGAGGCGTCGCCGTCGAACACCGCCGAGATCGGGCAGCCGGCAACGGCGCCCATGACCAGCCGGCAGCCGGTGCCGGAGTTGCCGAAATCCAGCGGCGCCTTGGGCTGGGCGAAGCCCCCAACGCCCACGCCCTGCACCTTCCACGCGAAATCGCCGGTACGCTCGACCGTGGCGCCGAGCGCCTGCATGGACTTGGCTGTGTTGAGGACGTCCTCGCCCTCCAGCAGGCCTGAAATCCTGGTCTCGCCGACCGCGAGCGTGCCCAGGATGAGGGCGCGGTGGGAGATCGACTTGTCCCCGGGCACCCGTACTTTCCCGGTCAGGGGACCGCTGGCGCGGGCCTGGAGCGGCCTCGGTTGGTCGGAATGGGTCAAGATTGTGTCCTTGGATGCGCCCTCACCGGGCTGCGGCGCAGGTACCACATGGTCCGCGCCTCGTCACGGGCATGTCGTTCTCTTGTAATGCGCTATTGACAGCGGGCCGCCAACTAGCCAAGTGAAGCACCGCTTTTCAGACATTCCCAGGATTCCTGCCGTGGCCAAGTCCGAACTCGGAACCAAACGTATTTGCCCGACCACGGGCAAGAAGTTCTATGACCTCAACAAGAATCCGGTGATCTCGCCCTATACCGGCGAGGTGGTGCCGATCGCCCCGGTGGCACCCGCTCGCGTCCCCCGCGGCGCCGAAGCCCGGCACGCGGCGACGGCGGATGCCGCGCCGGAGCCGGCGGAGGCCGAAGAGCTGGTCTCCCTCGAGGAGGCGGATGCTGAGGAAAACACCGGCAAGGTCAAGGCCGTCGTGCCGGAATCAGAGGACGATATCGAGGTTGATGAGACCATCGACGACGACGATGACGATGATTCGACCTTCATTGCCGACGAGGAAGAGGGCGATGAGGACGTGACCGACATCATTGGTGACGTCGGAGGTGATGAAGAGACTTGAGATCAGCCCTGATCTGTGAAAAAGGGTGCACCGCGCGAGTCGAAAGGGCTCGCCGGTCCGGGTGATCGACCAGGTTCATCCCGGTGAAGGACTAAGGGGCCATAGCTCAGCTGGGAGAGCGCTTGCATGGCATGCAAGAGGTCGGCGGTTCGATCCCGCCTGGCTCCACCACGCTTCACCCTTCGGGCTACGCGTGGCGCAGCCGCGCAGAGCCCGAAGGGTGAGGCGTGGTGTCCGGCGTAGCCCGAAGGGCGAAGACGGACAGGTGAGACACCAGCCTAATGACGACCCACGCGATAGCCATCAATGTGGTACGTCTACATTCTCAGAAGCGTTGAATTTCCCGACCAGGAATACATCGGCGCCACGGAAGATCTGAAGCGGCGAATCCAGGAACACAATGCCGGCAAATCCAGCCACACCGCTAAGTACAAGCCTTGGAAGTTGATTTGGTACTGCGCCTTTCCCGACAAGTACAAAGCTCTGGCGTTTGAAAAGTACCTGAAATCTCATTCTGGCCGCGCGTTCGCCAAGAAGCGGCTTTCCTGGATTTTACCCCTACTCCCCGATCACCGCATTCAGCCTGTCGCGCAGCGCGACGATTTCGTCCTTCATCGCGACCAGTTCCGACACCGAGCAATCCGACGCCGCCAGGATCGACTGCGGCACGGCGCGGGCCTTTTCCTTGAGCGCGTATCCCTGCGGTGTCAGCGCGATCAGCACCTGACGCTCGTCCTCGTTGGAGCGCGTGCGCTTGACGAGATGGGCGGCCTCGAGCCGCTTGAGCAGCGGCGTCAGCGTGCCCGAATCCAGGAATAGCTTCTCGCCGATGTCCTTGACCGGCACGTCGTCGCGCTCCCACAGCACCAGCATCACCAGATATTGCGGATAGGTCAGGCCGAGCCGGTCGAGCAGCGGCTTGTAGACGCGGTTGAAGGCATGCGCTGCGGAATAAACCGCAAAGCAGATCTGGTTGTCGAGCCGCAGCGGCGCGTCCGCTGCCGATGGTTTCCGGGCCATTGCAGAATCTCACGAGGTTCGGCCGCATTGTGGGGCCGGTCGGCGGCACATTCAATTGCGAACAATTAAATGTGAGACGGCGCAATTTCAATTGCGTACAATCTAATTGCCTGCAATAAATATCGCACCCTACCCCCAAACCCCAGGGAGACCACAATGTCCGTGAACGTCCTCTACAAGACCAGCGCCAAGGCCACCGGCGGCCGCGACGGCCATGCCGCGACCCTCGACGGCGCGCTCGACGTCAAGCTCACCACGCCGAAGGAGCTCGGCGGTGGTGGCGGCGCCGGCAACAATCCCGAGCAACTGTTTGCGGCCGGCTATGCCGCCTGCTTCATCGGCGCGATGAAGTTCGTGGCTTCGCAGGGCGGCCCGAAGGTTCCGGCCGACGCCTCCGTCACCTCCACCGTCGGCATCGGCCCGCGCTCCGAAGGCGGCTTCGGCCTCGACATCGATCTGGCCGTCTCGCTGCCGGGCCTTGCCCGCGCCGAGGCCGAGGCGCTGGTCGAAAAGGCGCATCAGGTGTGCCCTTACTCCAATGCCACGCGCGGCAATGTCGACGTTCGCCTGACGGTCGTCTGATCGAAAGTGCGGATGGGCTGGCCCCGGGACCTCCGCGGGCCGGCCTCCGTCGTTTTGCCACGCCGCGACATTGACGCGCGACCGCGCATGCGGCCCTACGCCGGGAGCCATTGCTGCTCCTGGCAAACCTCGCTAGGCCTGTGACCGAACCTCGACACAGGAGAAGCGAAGGCATGAGTTCTGAAGCCGCCCCAGGTGCCATGAGCGGACTGCGCGTCATCGATCTTACGCGCGTGCTCGGTGGTCCCTATTGCACCCAGATCCTCGCCGACCATGGCGCCGACGTGATCAAGGTCGAGCCGCCCGCGGGCGACGAGGTGCGCGAATGGGGCCCTCCGTTCCACGAGGAGGACGCGGCCTATTTCGTCGGCATCAACCGCAACAAGCGCTCGATCGGCCTCGACCTCGCCTCCGAGGGCGGGCGCGTCGTGCTGCTGAAGATGCTGGAGACCGCCGACGTCCTGATCGAGAATTTCAAGCCGGGCACCCTGGAGAAGTGGGGCATCGGCAACGAGAGCTTGCGCGAAAAATTCCCGCGCCTCGTGCATTGCCGGATCTGCGGTTTCGGTGCCGACGGCCCGCGCGGCGGCAATCCCGGCTATGATGCCATCATCCAGGCCATGACCGGCATGATCGCGGCGACCGGCTCGCCCGAGAGCGGGCCGATGCGGATCGGCGTGCCGCTGGTCGACATCACCACGGGACTCTATGCGGCGATCGGCATCCTGATGGCGCTTTCGGAGCGGCAGCGCTCCGGCAAGGGCCAGTTCCTGGAGACGACGCTGTACGAGACCGGCCTTGCCATCATGCATCCGCACACCGCCAACTATTTCATGCATGGCAAGCCGCCTGGTCTCACCGGCAACGAGCACCCGAACCTCGTGCCCTACGCGATCTTCCCGACCAAGACCGACAACATCTTCATCGGCGTCGGCAATGACGGCACCTTCCGCAAGCTGGCCAAGGAGATCGGCAAGCCCGAGCTCGGCACCGACCCGCGCTTTGCCCGCAACAAGGACCGCATCGCCAATCGCGAGGCGCTGCGTGCCGAGCTCGCCGCCGTGTTCAGCCAGCACGAGGCCGAGCCGCTGTGCAATCGCCTGCTCGCGGCCGGCCTGCCCGCTGGCCCCGTGCAGAAGATCGACCAGGCGTTGACCAACCCGCACACGATCGCGCGCGGCGATATTATCGAGAAGGATTGGTACAAGGGCGTGGCCTCGCCGATCCGGCTCGATCGCTCAAAGCCGAGCCTGCGCCGCCTGCCGCCGAAATTCAGCCAGCACGCGGCCGAGGTGCTCGGCGAGTTCGGGTATTCCAAGGCCGAAATCGAGGCGATGGTCGCGAAAGGCACTGTCTGCGGCCCCGAGCGCAAGCGCTGAGTGGCGCGATCAAATAAGATCGCGAGCGTCGCCGGAGGTGCGCTCCCTCCCCCGCTTGCGGGGGAGGGCTGGGGAGAGGGTGTCTCCGCGAAGGGACAATCCCCCAGAGGATAAAGCCCTCACCCGGCGCGCGGGACGATGCTTCGCATCGCCCGGAGCGCGCCGACCTCTCCCGCAAAGCGGGAGAGGTTTGGAGCCCGCGGCTGGTTGCCGACCTCACATCAACCGATGCCGCACTGCGGCGCGACCCACACGCGTGCAGCGCGAACGGCTGCGGCTGTCCGCGCACGTCCTCGCCTATTTTCCGGCTTCCCTTTTCCAGCGCTTGCCGCTTTCGTTTCGGCCGCTTACACAGTCATGTGAACGTCATATGGTGCTGCTAGCGCAAGCGCTTCTTTAGTGACGGGCAAGGGAGGATTCTTGATGGCTCTTCGACATTTTGGTGCGGCCGCCGCATTTGCACTCACGGTCGGCTTGTCGGCTTCGCCGGCGCTGGCTGTGACCGAAATCCAGTGGTGGCACGCGATGACCGGCGCCAACAACGACGTCATCGTCAAGCTCGCCAACGACTTCAACGCTGCGCAGAGCGACTACAAGGTGATCCCGACCTACAAGGGCAACTACGCCGACACGATGAACGCCGGCATCGCGGCGTTCCGCGCCGGCAACGCGCCGCACATCATGCAGGTGTTCGAGGTCGGCACCGCCACCATGATGGCCGCGACCGGCGCCGTGAAGCCGGTCTACAAGCTGATGGCCGAGACCGGCGAGAAGTTCGATCCGAAGGCCTATCTGCCCGCGATCACCGGCTATTATTCGACCTCGAAGGGCGAGATGCTGTCCTTCCCCTTCAACTCGTCGTCGACCGTGATGTGGGTCAACCTCGACGAGCTGAAGAAGGCAAATGTCGAGATCCCGAAGACCTGGCCTGAGGTGTTCGATGCCGCCAAGAAGCTGAAGGCGGCCGGCCACGCGACCTGCGGCTTCTCGAACTCGTGGGTCACCTGGGTCAATCTCGAGCAGCTCTCCGCTTGGCACAACGTGCCGCTGGCGACCAAGGCCAACGGCCTCGACGGTTTCGACACCGTGCTCTCCTTCAACGGCCCGCTGCAGGTCAAGCATCTCGAAAATCTGGTCGAGCTCCAGAAGGACAAGACCTACGACTATGCCGGCCGCACCAATACCGGCGAAGGTCGCTTCACGTCAGGCGAATGCCCGCTCTACCTGACCTCCTCGGCCTTCTTCGGCAACGTCAAGGCGCAGGCCAAGTTCGCCTTCACCGCGGTGCCGATGCCCTATTATCCCGACGTGAAGGGCGCGCCGCAGAACTCGATCATCGGCGGCGCCTCGCTCTGGATCATGGGCGGCAAGTCGGCGGAAGAATACAAAGGTGTGGCGAAGTTCCTGACTTTCCTCTCCGATACCGATCGTCAGGTCTACATCCACAAATCGTCGGGCTATCTGCCGATCACCAAGGCGGCCTATGAGAAGGCCAAGGCCGAAGGCTTCTACAAGGACCAGCCCTATCTCGAGACCCCGCTGCTCGAGCTGACCAACAAGGAGCCGACCGAGAATTCGCGCGGCCTGCGCCTCGGCAACATGGTCCAGCTCCGCGACGTCTGGGCGGAAGAGATCGAGCAGGCGCTGGCCGGCAAGAAGACCGCCAAGCAGGCGCTGGATTCGGCCGTCGAGCGCGGCAACACGATGTTGCGGCAGTTCGAAAAGACCGCCGTGAAGTAAGGCGACAAGCGGCAGGCCGGTGAAGCCGGCCTGCCGCTGCTGCGGGCATCATGCAAAAGCAAGCCATTTTCCAATCCAAGCTGTTGCCCTACGCGCTGGTTGCGCCGCAGCTCGCGATCGTCCTGATTTTCTTCTATTGGCCTGCCTTGCAGGCGGTGATCCAGTCCTTCCTGCTCCAGGATGCCTTCGGCCTCTCGACCAGCTTCGTCTGGTTCGAGAACTATATCGACCTGTTTAGGGAGCCCGCCTATTTCGAGGCGATCCTGCGCACCTTCTTCTTCTCGTTCGCGATCGCGGTGTCGTCGCTGTCGTTCGCGCTGCTGCTCGCCGTGATGGCGGACAAGCCGCTGCGCGGCTCGATGCTCTACCGTACGCTGCTGATCTGGCCCTATGCGGTGGCGCCGCCGGTCGTCGGCGTGCTCTGGATCTTCATGCTGCATCCCTCGCTGGGCGTGCTCTCGCGCTATCTACGGGCCCTCGGCATCGACTGGAATCCGCTGCTCGACGGCGACCAGGCCGCGGCGCTGATCATCCTCGCCGCCGCGTGGAAGCAGATCTCCTACAATTTCCTGTTCTTCCTCGCCGGCCTCCAGAGCATCCCCAGAAGCGTGCTCGAGGCTGCCGCGATCGACGGCGCACGCCCGATGCGGCGGTTCTGGACCGTGACCTTCCCGCTGCTGTCGCCGACCATCTTCTTCCTCCTGGTCGTCAACATCGTCTACGCCTTCTTCGATACGTTCGGCATCATCGACACCATGACCCGGGGCGGCCCCGGCAAGTCGACCGAGACGCTGGTCTACAAGGTCTATACAGACGGCCTGCTCGGCGGAAACCTCGGCAGCTCCGCGGCGCAATCGGTGATCCTGATGTTCATGGTCATCGTGCTGACGGGCATCCAGTTCCGCTTCGTCGAACGCAAGGTGACCTACTGATATGGTCGAGGAAGAAGGCTTTCGGCGCTACATTGCCCACATCATCCTCTGGATCGGGATCGCGATCGTCGCCTTCCCGGTCTATCTCGCCTTCGTCGCCTCCACCCAGGACAACGCGGTGATCGCCAACGGCCAGATGTCGCTGCTGCCGGGTGGTCATTTCCTCGAGACCTACTACCAGACGATCTTCGTCGGCACGAGCGGCTCGACCCGCGAGCCGGTCGGCAACATGATGTTGAACTCGCTGGTGATGGCGCTCCTGATCGCGGTCGGCAAGATCGCGATCTCGATCATCTCGGCCTATGCGATCGTGTATTTCCGCTTTCCGTTCCGGATGGCGCTGTTCTGGCTGATCTTCATCACCCTGATGCTGCCGGTCGAGGTCCGCATCTATCCGACCTACAAGATCGTCGCCGACCTGCACATGCTCGACAGCTATGCCGGCCTGTCGCTGCCGCTGATCGCCTCGGCCACCGCGACGCTGCTGTTCCGCCAGTTCTTCATGACGGTGCCGGACGAGCTGCTGGAGGCCTCACGCATCGACGGCGCAGGTCCCTTCCGCTTCTTCTGGGATACGCTGCTGCCGCTGTCGCGCACCAACATGGCGGCGCTGTTCGTGATCCTGTTCATCCTCGGCTGGAACCAGTATCTCTGGCCGCTGCTGATCACCACGCGCGACGACATGCAGACCATCCAGATCGGCATCCGCAAGATGATCACCACCACCGACGCGCTGACGGAATGGCCGATCGTGATGGCGACCGCCGTGCTGGCCATGCTGCCGCCGGTGTTCGTCGTCGTCGTCATGCAGAAGCTGTTCGTGCGCGGACTGGTCGAGACGGAAAAGTGAAGATGGCGAATAGTGAGTGGCGAGCAGCGAATGGGGTCGCTGCGTCCGCCTTGCGTACCAACCTGTCCCCATTCGCCACTCCCTATTCGCTATTCCCCGGAAAATCCCATGGCTAACGTCACCCTGCGCAACGTCCGCAAGACCTATCCCGGCGGCTTCGAGGCCATCAAGGGCGTCTACGTCGATGTCGGCGACGGACAGTTCTGCGTGCTGGTCGGTCCTAGCGGCTGCGGCAAGTCCACGCTGCTGCGCATGGTCGCGGGACTCGAAACGGTCACCGGCGGCGAGATCGACATCGGCGGCCGCATCGTCAACCAGATCGAGCCCGCCGATCGCGACATCGCGATGGTGTTCCAGAACTACGCGCTCTATCCGCATATGAGCGTCTACAACAACATGGCCTATGGCCTGCGCAACCGCGGCATGGCGGAAGCCGAGATCAAGACCCGCGTCGATGAGGCCGCGCGCATCCTCGAGCTCACATCGATGCTGGAGCGCAAGCCGCGCCAGCTCTCCGGCGGCCAGCGCCAGCGCGTCGCCATGGGCCGCGCCATCGTGCGCCAGCCCAAGGTGTTCCTATTCGACGAGCCGCTCTCCAATCTCGACGCCAAGCTCCGCATCGCGATGCGGGTCGAGATCCGCAAACTGCAGCGCCGCCTCAACACCACGTCGATCTACGTCACCCACGACCAGCTGGAGGCGATGACGCTCGCCGACATCCTCGTCGTGATGAACGGCGGCCAGGTCGAGCAGGTCGGCAATCCCCTCGCGATCTACGAGAAGCCGGCGACCACCTTCGTCGCCTCCTTCATCGGCGCGCCGCCGATGAACCTGATGTCGACGCGGCCCGAGGAGATCCGGTCGCAGCTCGCCGGCAGCGCTGCGGCCGACGCCGGCATTCTCGGCATCCGCCCGGAAGATTTCGTCATCACCGACCAGACCCCGGACGGTGGCGTCGCCTTGCCGCTCACGGTCGAGGCGATCGAGCGCGTCGGCGCCGAAACCTTCGTCTATGGCTCGCGCGAGCAGGAGGAGCAGCGCGTCGCCGCCACGCCCGGCGAGCTGCCGCCCGGCGAGATCATCGTCCGCATTCCCGGAACCGAGGCGCCCGCCATCGGCGCGAAAATCCGCGTCGCGGCGGTGCGGGCCAAGCTGCATCTGTTCAGCGGCGACGGCCGGAAGCGGATCGAGGCCTGACCGGTTCCGCAGAACCAAACACCAAAGTGCGAAAACAACCCCATGCACAGTAGAAGGGGGTTTGTTTTCGTTGGAGAATTTCTCGGACATTGATCGGCCAAGACCTCATTCAGGTCCCGCTGGCGGCGTTCGGAGACATCGCTGACACAGCGATGGCAAAATGAACGGGCGCGGCCGACATCGGCTCACCCACAGCCTCCCCGGCTACGTCCTTGAACCCACAAGGGAACATGCCCATATTGCTGATCAAGGGGTGCCTTGACGGGCCCTGAAACACCAAAGTCGCTTCTGCGAGGACTTTGTAAACTATGTCTCGTGTTCCAACGCTCTCCAGTCCCTTTCTGCTGGGCTTCGACGAGATCGAGCGCGTGCTCGACCGCGTCGTCAAAGGCGCCGACGGCTACCCTCCCTACAATATCGAGAGGTGCGGCGGTTCGGACGGCCAGCCCGAGCGTTTGCGCATCACGCTGGCGGTCGCCGGATTCACGCGCGACCAACTCGATGTAACCATTGAGGAAAACCAGCTCGTGATCCGCGGGCGGCAGCAGGACGACAAGACCCGGCAATACATCCATCGCGGCATCGCCGCGCGCCACTTCCAGCGCACCTTCGTGCTGGCGGAAGGGATGCTGGTGCTGGGTGCGGATCTGAAGAACGGGCTGTTGTCGATCGATCTGGCCCGGCCAGAACCGGAGAGGATCGTTAAGACAATCGCTATCAATGAGCACGAATAATGGAACGAGTAGCGGACTCGACCGCTTAGTGTTCCAGAGGAGTCGAGACCATGAGTGAAGGTCACGTTGCGTTCGAATACGAAGCCAAGAACGTCTCTCCGGAGACGCTGGCAACCCTGGGCGAAGGCCATATCGCCTATGTGAAGCAGATCCGTTCCGAGGACGTGCCGGACCTGTTCCCCGAGGCGCCGAAGATTGCGCCGGGCCTCAAGCTGTTCGCACTCCACGCCGCCGACGGCACGCCGATCATGCTGACCGACAGCCGCGAAGCCGCGGTCGCCAACGCCTGGAGCAACGAGCTGCAAGCGGTGAGCGTGCACTAGAGCACGCGCGCGTCGCACGAATAGGGTTTCAAACGGGCATGCCTTCGCGAGAAGGCGTGTCCGTTTTCGTTTGGCGTGACGTTTTCGCGTCGCCATCGCCAGCCAACGGGAATTCCGCGATGTCCCCGCCGCGTGCGGCAGGGCAATCGCATATTAGATGCGGCTATGGGCACCAACTGTGTCCACGGCGTCATGGCCGGGCTTGTCCGGGCCATCCACGCCTTTTCCGCGCAGCACAAAGACGTGGATGCCCGGGACAAGCCCGGGCATGACGACCTCTGCAAAATTCGAATGCGATTGCCTGGCGTGCGGTTGGCGCTTGCGCGCACGAGACCGTCATCAATCCGTGATTTGACATTTCATTCGTGTTTGTCAAATCTGACAAAATGCAGGCCAAGGCCCCTCCACAGGACCGGATCCTCGACGCCGCCTTGCGCGTGTTCCGGCGCCACGGCTTCCGCCGCTCCTCGATCGAGCTGGCGGCGGAGGAGGCCGGACTGACGCGGCAGGCGCTCTATCATCACTTCGCCTCCAAGGAGGCGCTTTTTCGCGCCGTGCTGGAGCGGATCTACGAGCAGGGGCTCGCGGCCGAAATCGCGGCAGCGAAGTCGGCGGAAGACGCGGGCCTCGAGCTTGCCGATATCCTGGTCGCCGAGATCGGCGCGCGGATGCAGTCGCTGCTCGCTTCGCTCAAGGACTCGCCCCATACCGAGGAGCTGTTTTCCGAGCATCTCGCGCAGGCGCGCGACATCTACCAGAGCTATTCCAACCGTTTCGCCGACGAAATCGCAACCACGATCGCGCGGGTGTGCCGCAAGCGAAAGCTCAAGCTCGAAAGCGGCGTCAGCGTGCGCGAGCTCGCGCGCTGCGTCGAGATGGCGATCCACGGCACCAAATCCGCCTTCCCGTCCATGCAGCCGGTCGACGCGTTCCTGAAACAGCTCGAGACCATGCTGCGCATGCTGATCGCCGGCGCGATGGCGCCGTCCGCAAGGAAGTCCCTGCGCAAAACGGGAGTTCGCAAATGACCACCACGACCATCAATGGACGGCCTCTGGTGCTACCCGACGATCCGGATGCGCTCCTGATCGACGTGATCCGCGATGGCGGCCTCACCGGCACCAAACTTGTCTGCGGCTCCGGCGTCTGCGGCGCCTGCACCGTGCTGCTCGACGGCACACCCGTCGTGAGCTGCCTGTTGCCGGCGCAGGCGGCCGCCGGCAAATCGCTGACGACCATCGAGGGCGTCGGAGCCGCCGGATTGCATCCGGTGCAGAAGGCGTTCATGGCGCAAGACGCCCTGCAATGCGGCTTCTGCACGCCCGGCTTCGTCGTCGAAGCCACCGCCTTCCATGACAGCTGGCGCGCGAGCAAGGGCGCGGCGATACCCTCGCGCGAGGAGATCGCCGCCGCGCTATCCGGACATCTCTGCCGCTGCGGCGCCTATGAGGGCATCTATCGCGCCGTCGCCGAAGCCTGCGCGGGCCGCTTCGACGGCATCGAGCCCATCGCGCCGCGGCTGGAAGCCCGCGACAAGGTGACGGGCCTCGCCCGCTACACAGTCGACATCCACCATGACGGCCAGCTCGAAGGCGTCATCCTGCGCGCGCACGTCGCGCATGCGAGGATCACCGGGCTCGATCTGGCGCCGGCGCGCGCCATCGCCGGTGTCGCCGCGGTCGTTCCGCTGCTCGGCGATGACAACATGGTCCGCTTCGTCGGCGCGCCGATTGCAGCCGTCGCGGCCAGGGATCGCCGCACCGCACTGAAGGCAATCGCCGCGATCCGCTTCAAGCCCGAGCCCTTGCCCGCGGTGATCGGGCTCGATGCAGCGCGACGCGACGATGCGCCCATCGTGTTCGAGAAGAAGGACCGCAAGCGTGCCGGCAACGTGTCCGAGGGCGCCGGCGGCGCTCCGGTGTCGTGGAAGGGCAATGTGCGCGGGCCTTCGGCGCCGTTCTCGCAAAAAGCCAAGCAGGCCAGGAGCTGGCTCGACGAGGCGCGGGCGCAACGCAATCCGCTGCTGGTCGAGGAAACGTTCCGCGTCTCGACGCAGCAGCACGCAAGCCTCGAGCCACATGCCGCCGTGGCCAGTTTCGATGGCGATCAGCTCATTGTGCACATCTCGACCCAGGCCATTCACGAGAACATGGAGAAGATCGCCAAGCGCTATGGCCTTCCGCACGACAAGGTGCGTGTGATCGCCGACCATGTCGGCGGCGGGTTCGGCTCCAAGGGCAGCGTCGGGCTGGAGACCATCGCCGCCATCGAGCTTGCGCGCGCCGCCAAGGCGCCGGTGCGTGTCGCCTTCGATCGTGAAGAGGAGCTTTCCGTCGCCGGCTATCGTCCGGCCGCCGAGCTCAAGCTGTCCTTGCTGCCTTCGGCGGAAGGCCGCCTCAAGGCGCTGTCGCTCACCGCCCATGCCGACACCGGCGCCGCCGTGAACTCGCTGATCGCGGGCCTCGCGCGGCTGATCTATCCGGCCGAAGCCAAAGAGCTCGTCGACTTCGACGTGCTCAGCAATTTGCCGCCCGGCGCACCGTTCCGTGGCCCCGGCGGTCCGCCGATGTCGTTTGCGCTGGAGCAGGCGGTCGACGAAGCGGCGCTGCGCATGAAGGTCGATCCGATTCAGCTGCGCAAGCTCTGGGACCCCGATCCCAACCGCCAGCGGCTGTACGACTGGGCGGCCGGCCTCGATGTCTGGAAGAGCCGCCAGCCGGCGGCCTCGCAGACCGGCCGCTACCGGCGCGGCGTCGGCGTCGCCACCGGCTACTGGCTCTATCTCTGGCAGACCGGCTCCTCGGTCGAGCTCGCGATCAAGGGCGGCCGCATCGTCGCAAGCTGCGCGGTGCAGGATATCGGCACCGGCACGCGCAGCGTGATCGCGAACACCGTCGCGAAGGCGTTCGATCTCGAGCCGCAGGATGTCGAAGTTCGCATCGGCCGCTCCAACCTGCCGCCCGGACCGGGCTCCGGCGGCAGCCGTGTCACCGCCTCGGTGGTGCCGCCGACCTTGCTCGCCATCGACAAGCTGAAAGCGGAGATCAGGCGCACCGCGTCTCGCACACCTGCTCCGGGATCGAACGCGCCGTGGCGCGAGATGATCGCGGCTTCCCCCGATATCGCCGTGTCGGCGAGACGCCAGGAGGACGGCAAGCCGCCGCCCGGCGTCAGGCCCGCGCTGCACGAGGCCGGCATCATGGGCCGGGTGTTCGGCTGGGTGCTGCGTCTGATGAACCACATGGTGGTCGGCGCCGGCGTGCCGAGCTCGGTGCAGGTGATGGAAGTCGAGGTCGATACCTGGCTCGGCCATGTGCGCGTACTCAACGCCTATACGGGCCTCGCGATCGGCAAGCTCGCCGCGCCGATGCTGGCGCGAAGCCAGGCCGCAGGCGCGGTGATCCAGGGCATCGGCTACGCACTCTATGAGTCGCGGGAGACCGATCCCTCGAGCGGCCACATCCTGAGCGGCAGCATGGAGGATTACCGCATTCCGGGGATGGCCGACATGCCGAAACTGGACGTGCATTTCGACGAGGCCGGTTTCGAGCACGTGCCGGGCGGCAGCGTCGGCATCGGCGAGGTCGCGACCGTGCCGACCTCTCCCGCGATCGCCAACGCCATCCGCGATGCGATCGGCGTGAGACTGACCGAGATTCCGTTCCGGCCCGACCGTCTTGTGGCCGCGTTGAAAGGGAGGGATGCCGCATGAGTGTCGCCGTCATGACCGCCAGTGAATTCCGCGCCGGAGGCACCGATTTCAGCGAACGCCGCCGCAGCGGCGTGTCGCAGGGCATGCTGATCGACATCTCGGCCACCGGCGACAAGACGATTACCTGGGATGCCGACGGAACCGCCCGGATCGGTGCGCTGGCCACCATCGCCACGATCGCGACCGACGCGCGCATCGCCGCTGCCTATCCCGGCATTGCGGCGAGCGCGCAAGGCCTCGCCACGCCGCAGGTGCGCCACGTTGCAACGCTCGGCGGCAATCTCGCCCAGCGTTCACGTTGCTGGTATTTCCGCCGGGCCGACATCGATTGCCTGAAGAAAGGCGGCAGCACCTGCCCTGCCCGGTCCGGCAATCATCTCTATGGCGTTGCCTTCGATCTCGGCGACTGCGTCGCGCCGCATCCCTCGACCATGGCGGCGGCTCTGCTCGCCTATGATGCGACCATCACCACGGACCGGCGCAGCGGATTGACGATTGCCGGCCTGCTCGGCGACGGCTCGGTCTCGAACGCCGACCATACACTCGCAGCCGGCGAGATGATCGAGAGCATTGCGCTTCCTGCTCCGCTTCAAGGCGAGCGCGCGACCTACAAGCGAGCGATCAGCCGGACCCATGCGGAATGGCCGCTGGTGGAGCTCTGCGCTCGCGTCGTGATCGCCGGCGGCAAGTTCCAGCTCGTGCGTCTCGCTGCCGGCGGCGTCGCGCCCGTGCCGCTTCGCCTCACCACCGTGGAAGCCCAGCTCAGCGGCAAGATTGCCAATGCGGCATCGATCGCAGAGGCGGCGACAGCGGCGAGCTCGGGTGCCAAGCCACTGCCGATGACGGCCTACAAGCTCGATCTTCTGCAAGGGCTGGTGCGCGACGTGCTGGAGCGGCTTTCGGACTAGCTGGTCGCGCAACGCGGGCATCGTTCTTGTGGGGCACGCCGCTGCCACGAGTCATGTGCAATTGCTCGGCCCGCAAAGCGCACCTTTGTCGAGGTCATCGATAAGGCGCATGATCGTCCCGCAACAGCCCGCGGGTGGCGCGCGACCCGCGCCACCCGCGATCCTGCTCAGTCGTGCACGGTGAGGATCGGTTTGCTGACCAGCCCGAAGCTGCGCAGCTGGCCGAGCAGCTCGTGGTGACCGAAGGCCTGGCAGCCGGAGGCGAAGCCCACGCGCTTGGGCGGCTGCTGCAGCAGGTGCGCAGCGGCATAGGCCTGCAGCAGGCCGGTCTGCTTGTAATTGCTGTTGCCGTTGATGACGCAATGCGCGCGCCCGAGCGGGCCGGAGGCATGCACCGAATCCAGCGACTTGTTGACGCGCGGGTTCTCCCGCGGCGGCATGGTGTTCATGACACCGGCGGCGGTCTGCGCCAACGCGGCGTAGCGGTCGTCGGGGTTCATGTCCTTGGTCGCGTCCAGCGCGGCGGCGACGATCTGCGGCACGCCCAGCATCAGCGCGCGGTTGAACACGCCACCCAGCACCTTCACGTTGGCCACGCGCGGATCGCGCTTGAACCACACCGGGTGCGAGGTGCCGCCCCAAGGCAGCGCCAGCGCGAGCTCATGCTGGCCGGGGATGGCGAGGCTGGTGAGGCCGGCATCCACCTGGTGCTCGACATACTTGTTCTGCTCCAGATAATAGGCCTTTGCCATCGCGGCGTTGACCAGGATGGTCTGCGTCGAGGCGATGGTCGGGCTGCCGCCCCAGAACACGGCGATATCGAGCGTGTCGAGGCCGGGCGTCTCCAGGCACAGCTGCGCCGCGATCTCGCCGGTGGTGTACATCTGCGCGATGCCCGGCGCGAGCAGCAGGCCGGCATTGGCGAACTTCGTGCCCCACTCCTGCTCGAGCGTGATCAGCCAGTCCTGCTCGCCTGTGGTGTCGGTGTAGTGGCATCGGGAGGCCCAACAGGCCTGCACAACCTCGCCTCCGAACCTGGCGAAGGGACCCACGGTGTTGAGCACCACCGAGGCGCCGTTGAACAGCTCCGTCAGGGCGCTCACGGTGTGCGGCACCTCCACCACCTCGTAGTCGGCGGTCTCGATGCCGGCCACGTTCGCCTTCATTGCGGCGTCGAGCTTGTCCGCGCTGCGGCCGGCGGCGATGAAGGGGATGTTGTACTCGCGCAGGTATTCGCAGACCAGCCGGCCGGTGTAGCCGGACGCGCCATAGACGATGACGGGCTTCTTCGCGCTCATTGTCGTTCCTCCGAATGGTCGTTATCAGGCTTGCAGCTCACATTCCCATGCCGCCATCGACCGGCAGTCCGATGCCGGTGATGAAGCGCGCCTCGTTCGAGCACAGGAACACCGCGGCGTTGGCGATGTCGCCGACCTCCGCGAGCTTGCCGAGCGGCGTCTGCTCCACCACCGAGCCGACCGCGGCGTTGACGTCGGGCGCGAGACCGATTTTCACGATGTCGTTGGCCAGCTGCAGGCCCATGTCGGTCGGGATCAAGCCGGGATAGATGCAGTTGACGCGCACGCCATAGCCGAGCTTGCCGGCCTCCATCGCAGCGACCCGCGTCATGCGATCGACCGCGGATTTCGTGCCGGAATAGACCGCGATGCTCGGGAAGGCGATCGTCGCCGCGACGGAGGCGATGTTGACGACCGCGCCGCCTTTGTCCGCCGCTCCGCCCGGCCGCATCGCGCGGAAGGCGTGCTTCATGCCGAGCACGGTGCCGACGATGTTGACGTCGCACATCCGCCGCGCGTCCTCGGCTCTGATCTCGCTGACCAGCGACGTGATCTCGATGCCGGCATTGTTGATGAGGATGTCGTAGCCGCCGAGCGTGGCAATCGTTGCAGCGGTGGCTTTCTCCCACTGCGCATCGTCGGCGACATCGAGATGCACGAAGCCGGTCTTCACACCGAGCCTGGCGATCTGGCCGGCGCTGTCCTTGCCGACGTCATCGAGAATGTCGCCGATCATGACCGCCGCACCGGAACGCGCCAGTGCTTCTGCAATGGCGGCGCCTATCCCGCGGGCTCCGCCGGTGACCAGGGCTTTGCGGCCGTCAAGACTCTTCTCACTCATCGCACGTCCTCCCTTTGCTTGGACTGATCTGTTGGACTGATCTGTTCGCTGATGATGGTGCGTGCTGCGATCGCCGGCACCGTGCCGGCGCGGCCTGCGCAGCGGCATGCGAATCCGTTCCGGCGACGCGGCGCCGGCGGGTGCGTTTCCTCCATTTGCGAGCGTCTTGACGACTGTCCAAATTTCTTGGCGTGCACACTCCTCCCGGAACTTGACAGTTGTCAAGGCAAAAATTTGACAGTTGTCAAAGAGGATGGTCTGTAGACGACGGCCGATGTGATCGCGGCGACCTAGAGACGGGAGACAGCGCGACAATGGCGCGGCAAGCGACAGGAGCGGCGAAGCGAGAGGCCGTGGCGGAGATCGTGCGGGACGACAAGTTCAACGCGCGGCGCATCGAGCTTGCCGAGGCCGCGCTCGAAACGCTCGGAGAGCTCGGCTTCGCCCGGACCAGCCTGCGCGAGATCGCGCAGAACTCGGCGTTCACGCACGGCGTGTTTCACTATTATTTCAGCGACAAGCTCGACCTGATATGCTGCTGCGTTCGCCACTACAAGGCGAAGTGCGTGACGCGCTATGACGAGGTCGTCGCGACGGCAACGAGCCGCGACGAATTGACGGAGGGCTTTCTCGCCAAGCTCGCCGCAACGCTGCAGAACGAAGCCCGCATGCACCGGCTTTGGTACGATTTGCGCGCGCAAGCGATGTTCGAGGCGGCATTTCGCAAGGATGTGCTCGAAATCGACAAGAGCCTGGAAGCGATGATCTGGCGCATTGCCTCTCGCCATGCCGAGTTCGCCGGCAAGCGGCCGGCGTCGTCGCCAGCCGCGCTCTATGCGCTGTTCGACGGCCTATTCCAGAGCGCGTTGCTGAGGCACCTCGCCGGTGACAGGACGGCGATTCCCGAACTGCTCGACGAAGTCCGGCGCCTGCTGCCGACGGTCTGCTGAAGCGCACGAGCGGCGAGTGCAAGCGGCGGGCGCGCACAGAGCACGCACGTTGCAGAGTTGGGTTTTGAGCCGGCACGCCTTCGATGCCGGTTTCGTTTGGAGCGAAGAAGCTTCGTATCGTCAGAGCGATGACGGCGTGCGGCACGATCGTGCGCGTCGCTCACCTCGCGAGCGCTTCCCGCCTCACCGCGCCGCCGGGATCAGCGCCCGCATGATGTCCGGCTTCCAGGCTTGGCGGGTGCTGTCGAAGGCCGCGAAATCGTGGTCGAACTGCCAATAGGCCCACGCCCAGCCGAGCCGCTCCGCGCTCCGCGCCATGAACGACAGATATCGCGTCCGGGCTTCGGCGGGGGCGGCCTCGTAGACGCCGAACTCGCCGAGATAGATCGGACGTCTCTCCCGTTCCGACCAGATGCGCACCTTCTCGAAATCGGCGTGCGCCTTTGCTTCGTCCTCCGGCGTGCCCCAATCGAGCGGCCCCACCCGCGAAAACGTTTCGGACCACGGCGCGCCCTGATGGGTGAAGCGTAACGGGGCGTAATAGTGAAACGTCACGATCAGGTTTCTGTCATCCGACGGCAGGGACAGGTCCTCGACCGGTATCTCGTCGACGTTGAGAACGGCGGCAATGACGGTCCGCGTGGGGTTGGTGGCGCGGATGATGCCGAGACACTCGTTCAGCAGGGTGTTCCAAGCGGCGGAGGTCATCTGCCCGCCCGGCTCGTTGAGGACCTCGAAGACAAGCCTCGGATACTTTCCGGCATAGCGCTCGGCGATCTGCCTCCAGAACGCTTTCAGCTTCCCGGTGCACTCGGAGACATCGCGCTGGCAGACATGGGTATCGTGCTCGTCCAGGATGGGGATGAGCTTTCGGGCGAGCACCTCCTCGATGACCGCATCAAGCCGCCTCAACACCGTTTCATCCAGCAGATTCCCCGGGCCCATGAACTTGAAGCCGAAGAAATTGATGCGAACATGCGAGAATCCGGCGCGCCTGATCGCAGTGAGGTTATCCAGCCGAAATGGCGCGTTCCGGCCTCCCTCCCAGATGCCGTCGTAACCGAGGATGTTGATGCCGCGTCCCAATTTCGAGGAGGACGGCGCGGTGCCCTGGCCGGCTGCGTCGGCCCGGGATCCGATTGCGAGGACGGCGATCGCCAGAACGAGACCGAACGCCAGCGGCCGGCGAGCGCAGATCGCCTTCATCCGTTCCTCCTTCATCACTGCAGGGATTGCTGCGGCACCGGCCTGCACACCGCAAAGAAGAATGCGACCAGAAGCACCGACGTGAACATCGTCGAGCGGAGAAACATCGTCTCCGTAAAATTCGATTGGAAACTCAGGACGACGAATCCGATGATGAGAGCGCAATGGCCGCGATCGATCGACCGGGTGGAGATCAAATACTGGACCTTCTCTGAAAACAGATAAACGCTGGCGGTGAACAGCAGATATCCCAGGAATCCCGTTTCGATCGCCACCGCGATGTAGCCGCTGTGATAGTTGTCGAGCACCCAGCCATGGTTCTGGTTGAAATAGTCGTAAATCGCAGGGCGCGTCCAGAATCCGTTGATGCCGAAGCCCAGCAGCGGCGCATCGTTGAAATGGCTGATGGCGTACTGCCAGATGAAGGTCCGCTCGGTCAAATTGATCGTTGTTTCGCCGAGATGGATGGAATCGTACCCCGTCACGTAGAAATACAGGATCAGCAGGGCGGCCAGGATGCACATGACGAACGGCAGCACCGCGTAGACTCTCATGCAGCGGATCGACCACATCGAGGTAAAGAGCAGTGCTCCCGCGGCAACGGCAACGGCGCCGGCGCCACGCGATTCCGAGGCGATAACGCAGGTCGATGCCAACAGGAACATCGCGAGGAAGGCGATCCATCCCTGCCCCGTCATCTTCCGATAGCAGGCAAAGAACATCAGATATGCGCTGATGAAGCCGAGCGTCTGCTTCGATTCATAGATTCCTTGCCACTGGCCATTGTGCATCCAGCTCTGGTCCACGCCGATCTCGGGCACGAACACCGCGCACAAGGCCGAGGCCGCGACTAGGATGAAGAGCCCCAGCGCCGTCGACCCGACGATCTCGTCGATGTCGATACGCGTGATGAGGCAGTACGCACCGAAAGTCGTCACCGCGAGTGCCGCGCTCTTCATGAACGCCGCACTGGCGAGGCTGGTCCAGAGAACGGAAACGACGGCAAGAGCATAGAATGCGACCAGCGCGATGAGATCGGGATTGCACTGCACGCGCACGCGCGGACGTACGAAGGCACTGGCGTAGATCAGGATGATCCACATCAAGAGCGCTACGGCCTGTTGCACATAGCTCCACTCTGCGCGAAGCAGCGCGGGATTGAAGACGCCCATCGACGCGATCACGTTGACGGTGATCGACATGCGGATCACGTTTCTGGCAAGCGTCTCCACGCCGACCCCGCGCGCTTTCCAGATCGCGCTGTCGTATGCCTCGGAATCCGCCGCGGTGTGCAGGCTGGTCATGAGCGACCTTCCCGAGGCACGGTTAATAATTGCTTACCGCGCAGCGCGACCGCGTTCGCGGACGGGTTGCCTCGGGCGTTGGGTTTCAGTTTCAACCGGGGCGGCTGACCCAGCACGCCCGGGAGCGCGCCCTAAGCCGCGGTCGCCGGCGGCAGGGCCAGCACCGAATAGATCGCCTCGGCGTCGCGCGAGGCGCGGAGCTTCTTGGCGATGTCCTGGTCGCGGAGCAGGCGGGCGATGCGGGCGAGCGCCTTGAGGTGATCGGCGCCGGCACCTTCGGGCGCGAGCAGCAGGAAGACGAGATCGACCGGCTGACCGTCCATCGCCTCGAAATCGATCGGGCGGTCGAGGCGCGCGAACAGGCCGAAGATCTTTTCCAGCTTGGGCAGCTTGCCGTGCGGAATGGCGACGCCGTAACCGACGGCGGTGGTGCCAAGCTTCTCTCGCTGCAGCAGCACCTCGAACACCGCGCGCTCGTTCTGCCCGGTCAGCTCGGCGGCCTTGGCTGCGAGCTCCTGCAAGGCCTGCTTCTTGCTGTTGACCTTCAATGCCGGGAGAATCGCCTCGGGTGCGACCAGATCGGTAATCGGCATGGAGGGTTTCCGAGGTGAATTAAACCGTCAGGTTCCGATTTGGCCAACTTGATAGACCAAGCTGAGCCGGCGTCAATAACATGAAGCAGGAGGCGCACTTAGCCCCGGTCGAGATGTGGGGGGCTTCTACTCCAACGCAATCCCGGTGCCAACTCCCGCGTGTGGCTTTGCCACTGTCAATGTTAAGGGCCGGGATGGTACGGTGCCCAAATCCCGGGCCTAGCCCTGCGACTGGCCGTCCACTTTCGTTCCCGGCGGGTCAATCCAGCCCACATTGCCGTCCGCGCGGCGGTAAATGATGTTCACCCGGCCTGACGAGCCATGCTGGAATACCATGCAGGGCGCCCCGCTGAGGTCGAGTTCCATGACCGCTTCGCTGACCGAGAGCCGCTTCAGCGCCGTGGTTTGCTCCGCGATAATGACCGGACTGTAGCCGGTGACTTCCTCTTCGCCCTCTCCGGGCGCTTCCAGCACGTAAGCCGTGGCGTCGAGCGCAGCCATCGCTTCGGAGGCGACATGGGCCTTGCGCGCGGAGCGGTCCTTGAGCCGGTTCTTGTAGCGCCGCAGCCGCTTCTCGATCATCAGCAGCGCCTGGTCGGCGCTGGCATAGGCATCCGGTGCGTTCGAATCGGCCTCCAGCGTGATTCCCGAATCGAGATGCAGGGCGCAATCGGTGCGGAAACCGAAACCGTCCTTGCTCAAGGTGATGTGACCGGAATAGTTGCCGTCGAAATATTTGCGCAGCACCTCGTCGGTGCGGTCGGCGACGCGGCCGCGCAGGGCGTCGCCGACGCTGATGCTCTTTCCCGAAATCCGGAGAGTCATTGGATGCCTCGCTTGGTTTGTAGCCCCAGTTGCGATGACGAATCATCGCAGCTGAAGTCGCTCCCTGCGCACGATCTTCGCGCAAACGTGTTCCGCGTATGTCGCGAGGAGAACCGCTGCACATCTTTCCGGATCATGCGCATGTCTGGATCGGTCTCGAAGGGAAGACGAGAGTAGCGCGATTCCGCGCCGGCGCAATCAGGCCGGCTCCGGGTTGCGGGAGCGATCGGACAATGCGGTGGAGAGAACGTTACCAAGAGCGCTCTGCTTGTCGCGGCGGCGTTGCACCGAGGAGGGTATGCGCATGGCTTCGCGGTACTTCGCGACCGTGCGGCGGGCAATATCAATGCCCGAAGCGCGCAAGCGTTCCACGATGGTGTCATCCGACAGGATCGCGGAGGGCTCCTCCGAATCGATCAGCTGCTTGATGTGGTGACGCACGGCTTCGGCCGAATGCGCCTCGCCGCCGTCGGCCGAGGCGATCGAGGCCGTGAAGAAATATTTCAGCTCGAACGTGCCGCGATTGGTCGCCATATACTTGTTGGCGGTGACGCGCGACACTGTGGATTCATGCATCTGGATGGCATCGGCGACGGCCTTCAGATTGAGCGGCCGCAGGTGCGCCACGCCATGGGTGAAGAAGCCGTCCTGCTGGCGCACGATCTCGGTTGCAACTTTCAGGATGGTGCGGGCGCGCTGGTCGAGCGCGCGCACGAGCCAGGTCGCGTTCTGAAGCGCGTCGGTGAAATAGGACTTGTCGCCGTCCTTGCCGACCTTCTTCGACAGCTCGGAATAGTAGGTCTGGTTGACCAGCACACGCGGCAAGGTGTCGCTGTTGAGCTCGACATGCCAGCCGCCGTCGGGACCCGGACGGACATAGACATCGGGCACCATGGTCTGCAGGCGCGCCGAGCCGAACTTCATGCCGGGCTTGGGATTGAGGCGGCGGATCTCGCCGATCATATCGGCGATGTCCTCGTCGTCGACGCCGCAGATCTTGCGCAAGGCAACGATGTCGCGCCTGGCAAGCAGGTCGAGATGCTCGACCAGGGCCTGCATCGCCGGATCGTAGCGGTCGAGCTCGCGGAGCTGGATGGCCAGGCATTCGCTCAGATTGCGCGCGAAGACGCCGGGCGGATCGAATTTCTGCAGCACGGCGAGGACGCCGTCGACGTCGGCTTGCGATGCGCCGAGGCGCTCGGCGGCCTGGCCGAGATCGGCCGGCAGATAGCCGGCCTCGTCGACGAGGTCGATCAGGTACTGGCCGATCATGCGCTGGGCGGGGGCGGTGAAGGCGACTGCGAGCTGCTCGGCGAGATGGTCCGACAACGTTGTCTCGGCCGCGACAAAAGCTTCGAGATTGTAGTCTTCGGTCCCAGAGGCACCGCCGCCCCATTCGGTATAGGTGGTCGGCGCGGCGTCCTGGGCGTTGCGCGCCGCAGCCTCGGCGGGCTCCTCGGAGAAGACGTTGTCCAGGCCCGTATCCAGGGTCTGCTCGATCTCGGCGCGAGTGCCGAGATCCTTGCTCATCCATTCTTCCTGGCCCGGCTCGAAACCCTCGGCGCCGCCGCCGAAGCCGTCCTCACCCTGACCATCGCCTCGACCGTCGGAATCGCCGTAACTCCCGGCCTCGGCCGGAGCCTCCCCCGCCGGGCCCTCGTCACTGGCCCGTTCCAGCAGCGGATTGCGCTCGAGCTCCTCTTCCACGAACGTCGTGAGATCGAGATTGGACAATTGCAGCAGCTTGATCGCCTGCATCAGCTGCGGCGTCATCACCAGCGACTGCGACTGCCGGAACTCTAATCTCTGCGTGAGCGCCATGAAGCAAGAACCGTTCCCAAGAAATTGGTCCGATTTTTGCTTATCCTAGTCCGAGCCCGATGTACACGTCTTGACGAAACGCAAAAAAGGGCTAGAGGCGGAATTCCTCGCCAAGGTAAAGGCGGCGCACGTCCGGATCGGCAACGATCTCATCCGGGGTTCCCTCAGTCAAGATTTCCCCGGCATAGACGATATAGGCACGGTCGGTGAGGCCGAGCGTCTCGCGGACATTGTGGTCGGTGATCAGCACGCCGATGCCGCGGTTGGTGAGATGGCGCACGAGGTCCTGGATGTCCCCGACCGCGATCGGGTCGATGCCGGCGAAAGGCTCGTCGAGCAGCATGTAGTTCGGCCGCGTCGCCAGCGCGCGCGCGATCTCGACGCGGCGGCGCTCGCCGCCGGACAGCGCGATCGACGGCGATTTGCGCAGGCGCGTGATGTTGAATTCGTCGAGCAGCGAATCGAGCTGCTGCTCGCGCTTCTTGCGCGAGGGCTCGACCACTTCGAGCACGGCGCGGATGTTCTGCTCGACGGTGAGGCCGCGGAAGATCGAGGCCTCCTGCGGCAGATAGCCGATGCCGAGCCGCGCGCGCTGATACATCGGGAGCTTAGTGACGTCGTGGCCGTCGAGCTCGATCGCGCCGCGGTCGGCCTTGATCAGGCCGGTGATCATGTAGAACACGGTGGTCTTGCCGGCGCCGTTCGGCCCGAGCAGGCCGACCGCTTCGCCCCGGCGCACATAGATGCTGACGCCGCGCACGACCTGACGGCTGCCGAAACTCTTTTCCACGCTATGCACAGCCAGGAAGCCGGGCCGGTTCAGCAGCTGAGGGCCGCCCGCGCCGTTGGAGCTCGCGGCGGCCCTGACCGGGTGAACGGCCTGCGGACGCGGCGGCTCGGCTTGATAGTCGGCCTGGTAGTCACCCCGGAACTGGTCCGGCGCGCGCATCGGCTGGTCGCGGGCGACCGGCTGCGCGTCCCTGATGGGACTGGCCACGAGGCCGCCGAGCGCGGTGATGTCCTGACGCGCAAATCCTGGCCGGCCGCGCTTGGCGGGGCGCCGACGGAACATGCTGAAGAGATCGACCATCCCCGCCTTCTAGCCTTTTCGCGACGATCCTGCGCGAATTCGCGCGATCTGCCGCACCGGCCTTGCGATTCGCCGAGGCAGCATGAGTGAAGGGATGTCTCATGCCCAGTGAAACACGCCCGAAAAGCGGCGGATCCCGCTTCGAAAGCCCTGCGCGCTAGATACAGTCTCGCCGGGCAAGCTTCAACCTCGGATCGCGAGGATCCGAGACAAGTGATTGAATTTACTTTTGTTTACTTGCGCCGGGCAATTGCAGGGGCGGTCCCGCGCCGGGTTTGGCCCCTTGTCCCGCTTGTCCCCCTTGGCCGCAATCGTTGCTGCCGCCCTGCGGCAGCAGCGCCTGCACCCGGCCGTTGTCGGCTTCGACACGGGACACCCCGGTCGTCATGTCGACCATCAGGCGGTCGCCGCGCAGCACGTTCTTGCACTGGGTCAGAACCACCTGGCCGCCCGCGCCGCCGAGCATGGTGATGAGGTTGGTCCTGGTGTCGAACACGGCGGTCTCGCCGGTTACCACCTGGTCCTTCTGGGTGACCACGACATTGCCGCGCGCCTCCAGCCGCTTGATCGAGGAGCTGCCGCCCGGCCCCGGCGTCGCCGACTGCATCGGCGCCGATTTCGTGCCCTTCGGCGCAGGTTGCGGCGCGGCGGGCTTGTCGCCCGAGTCATAAAACACAACCAGCGTCTTCGAGGTCATGGTGGTGTCGCCCTGCACGACCTTCACATTGCCGGCGAAGGTCGCCTCCTTTTTCTTGTCGCGCATCTCCAGGGAGGCGGCTTCGATCTGGATCGGCTGATCGCGATTCTGCGAAAAACCCTGCATCGCGTTGGGCACACCTTGCATCGTGCTCTGTGCAAGGGCCGCACCCGTGACGAGCAGCGCGAGACCGACGGCGAGCGCGGCCTTGCTGGCGACAGCGTCGCGCGGAAAACAGTTCATCATGAAAATCATCTTGAATTGGCAGACTTGTTCTGAGGCGTACGCGGCTTCGCAGGCGGCGCCGGTTCGGGCGGCGCAGGCTGGGCGGCGGGCTGCTCGTCCAGCTTGTCCAAATGCATCACCACATTGCCCTCGAAGCGGATGACTTCACCGCCCTCGATAATTCGCAGGCGATCCGCACTCAGCGTGCCATTGGTCAGCGTGACGTCGACGCGCTCGTCCGAGGAAACCGTGCCCTTGCCCATGTCGACGAAGGCCGAGTTCAGCCGCGCCTCGTAGCCGGTCGAGGTACGCAGGAAGATATCTTTGTGCAGCTCGAGCTGCTGCTGCTTGTTGTCGAAGCGGCCGGTGCGGGCATCGAGGAAAAGCGTCGATCGATCCTCCATCAGTACCTTCGCGCGCAGGTCCGACAGATCGACATGATCGGGATCGGTGATGTCCTGCGTCGCCGTCTTGGCCCAGAGCTCGTAGGGCCGCTGATCCGGAGTGAAGCCGGACAGATGCGGCGATTCCATCGTGATCTTGGTGCCCGACACCACCATGTTTCCGGAATCGAGCGGCAGCTTCGGCATCAGCATGCGGAACGGATTGAAGACCGAGACGCCGACGATGGCGGCCATGGACAACAGCACCGCACCCGGAACCGCGATGCGCAGAATCCGCACCAGGCGGCTGTGGCGCGCCGCGCTGGCGAACTTCGCCGCAAGCGCGGCGTCGTAGGTGGGATTCTGGGCCGAATTCACCTGGGCTCCTGAAGTCCTGGGCTCCTGAAATATCGCTAGCCTCGTCCGGTCGACGGGCGGCCCCATTGTATCCGGCGCCGCCCAAATATGCAGCCGGCGACAGGCCGTTACGAAAGTGTCCGAAACGGGGCGGCAACCTCAGGGTAACCGCCGCACAGGGCCTCAGGAATGCGCGAAAATGTCCTCTTCGGACCAGCCCTGGAGGTCCAGCAAGGCGCGGGTCGGCAGGAAGTCGAAACAGGCCTGCGCCAGCTGGCTGCGGCCTTCCCGGACCAGCATGGCATCGAGCCGTTCGCGCAGGGCGTGCAGATGCAGCACGTCGGAGGCGGCGTAGGCGAGCTGCGGCTCGGTCAGGCTGTCGGAACCCCAGTCGCTCGACTGCTGCTGCTTGGAGAGGTCGATGTTGAGCACCTCGCGCACGAGGTCCTTGAGGCCATGGCGGTCGGTATAGGTGCGGGTCAGGCGGGAGGCGATCTTGGTGCAATAGATCGGCCCGGTCATGACGCCGAAGGTCTGGTACAGCACCGCGATGTCGAACCGCGCGAAGTGGAAGATCTTGGTGACGGCCGGATTGGCCAGGAGCGCCTTCAGGTTCGGCGCATCGGTGTGCCCCCTGGGGATCTGCACCACGTCGGCGCTGCCGTCGCCGGGCGAGAGCTGCACCACGCAGAGCCGGTCGCGGTGCGGGTTCAGCCCCATGGTCTCGGTGTCGATCGCCACCGCTCCGGTGTAGCGGGACAGGTCGGGCAGGTCGCCGCGGTGCAGACGTACGGTCATGGCGTGTCAAAACCTCGGGTCGAATCGGTGCGTCGATATCGTAGGCTAAACGGATGGACCGCGATGTAGCCACTGGCGAGAGGCCACGCAAGCGGCAGCCGTGGCCTGACGGGCGGTCAGATCGCGGCGATGGCGTGCAGATCGGCGATCCCTTAGTCGGGATTGGAGGGATCGGCTGGTCCTGCACTCTCCTGCATGCTGGGCGCTGCGGCGCTCGATCAGCCGCGGCACAATCAAGGTGATTCACACCCTCCACGGCGCGCGAAATGATGGGCCGCCGCTCTTTCCGGCAGGGCAGGTCTTCAGGCCGGCCCGCTGCAATTCGCCCCGGCACACCCTATTTGTTGCCGGCCTCTCCGCCCGCTCACGACGAATGAAGTGCCAATGACCGAACAGACGCTCGCCGCGCCGATCGACGACCACGGGAAACGCCAGCGCGGCTTCTCGCGCTACCAGGCGCTCCTCATCGCGCTGCTGACGTTCACGCAGTTCACGATCATTCTCGACTTCATCATCATGTCGCCGCTCGGCGCCATCCTGATGCCCTCGCTCGGCATCACGGCGGGGCAGTTCGGCATCGCGGTGTCGGCCTACGCGTTCAGTGCGGGACTATCGGGGATTCTCGCCGCCGGCTTCGCCGATCGCTTCGATCGCAAGCGGCTGCTGCTGTTCTTCTATGTCGGTTTCACGCTCGGCACTGCGCTCTGCGCGGCCGCGCAGACCTACCATGTGCTGCTGCTCGGCCGGATCGTGACCGGATTGTTCGGCGGCGTGATCGGCGCGGTCGTGCTCGCCATCGTCACCGACCTGTTTCCGCTGCACCTGCGCGGCCGCGTCATGGGCTTCCTCCAGACGGCGTTCGCCGCGAGCCAGGTGCTCGGCATTCCGGCCGGACTGTTTCTCGCCAATCACTGGAATTGGCATGTCTGCTTCGCGGCGATCGTCGTGGTGTCGATCGCAGCGATCGCAATCATCGCCCTCGTGATGGAGCCGGTCGATGCGCATCTGAAGCTGAAGCAGGACAGGAACCCGTTCCACCATCTGATCGCGACGATCGGTGAGCCGCGCTATACGCTGGCCTTCGCCGTCACGACGCTGCTGGCGACGGGCGGCTACATGCTGATGCCGTTCTCCAGCGCCTACACCGTGCACAATCTCGGCATCGACATCACGCATCTGCCGACGATCTATCTCGTCTCCGGCCTGTTCAGCATCGTCACGGGGCCGCTGGTCGGACGGGCCAGCGATGCGTTCGGCAAATATCCGACCTTCGTGTTCGGCTGCGCGATGACCGTGGTCATGGTGCTGATCTACACACATCTCGGCCACGTCTCGCTGGCGACCGCGATCCTCGTCAACGTCCTGATGTTCGTCGGCATCTTCTCGCGGATGATCCCGTCGCAGGCGCTGATGTCGGCGATCCCCGACGCGAGCCAGCGCGGCTCGTTCAGCGCGGTCAGCGCCTCGCTGCAGCAGCTCTCCGGCGGTCTCGGCTCGGTGCTCGCCGGCGCGATCATCGCGCAGGCGCCCGACGGCTCGCTGGTCCATTTCGACCGGATCGGCTACGTCGTCGTCGCGACGACGATCGTCACGCTGGTGATGATGTATTTCGTGCAGAAGGCGGTGGCGGAGCGGATGGGGAAGCAGGTCGTGTGAAGGGTACCTTGCCGCAACAGCAGTCCGGCTCCCAGATCAGCCGCCACCGAACTTGGAGGGATCGTCATAGGCGGGAGGGTCGTCGTGGTCGGTCCGCAGACCGCCGGGAACGGAGTCGTCGCGATAGATGCGCACACCATTCGGAGTGACATAGACTGGAGCCGTGGCCTGGCCCGGCCGAACGATGACAGGTCGCAGCTTGTGATGCCCTCTTGCGGCGGCGTTCGCAAAAGCACACGCACCGATCAAGAGGCACAAGCCCAAAGCACACGATCCCAAGCCACAGCGCATTGCACTTTCTCGGCTCATGGCCCCGATGCCAACGCAACATTCGGAAAGGGCTTATCTATCTGGATTTGTTTGCGATCCAGAAAAGCATGGTGCCCAGGAAAGGACTCGAACCTTCACGGCCGTTAAGCCACTGGCACCTGAAGCCAGCGCGTCTACCAATTCCACCACCTGGGCATGCCGTTTGGGGCACGGAGGCGGTTACTACGGTTCGGTGACGCCGTTGTCAATTCATGCGTGAGGCCCGGTTCGGGATGCCGATTGCGCATCGCAAACCGGCTCGATAAAAGCCTGACAAGACGCACTCTTTTCCGCAGGAACGGACACCCCCATGGCATCGAATCTGGACACGCTCGTCACGGTTTTCGGCGGATCGGGGTTTTTGGGCCGGAACGTCGTCCGGGCCCTGTGCAAGAGGGATTACCGGGTCCGGGTTGCGGTACGGCGGCCGGAACTCGCCGGATACCTGCAGCCCTCCGGCAAGGTCGGTCAGGTCCACACCGTGCAGGCGAATCTGCGCTATCCGGCCTCGGTCGAGGCGGCGCTGCGTGATTCGCATGTCGCCATCAACCTCGTCGGCGTCCTCACCGAAGGCGGCGCGCAGACCTTTGACGCCGTCCAGGCCAAGGGCGCCGAAACCGTCGCCAAGGCGGCGGCCGCGGTCGATGCCGGCCTGGTGCATGTCTCGGCGATCGGCGCCGACGCGGAATCGCCCTCGCGCTATGCCAGGGCCAAGGCGGCGGGCGAAGCCGCGGTTCTGGGCGCGGTTCCCTCCGCCACGATCTTCCGCCCCTCCGTGATGTTCGGCCCCGAGGACCAGTTCACCAACCGCTTTGCCGCGCTGGCCCGGATGTCGCCGGTGCTGCCGCTGATCGGCGAGACGACCCGGATGCAGCCGGTCTATGTCGGCGACGTCGCCACTGCGATCGCGGATGCCGTCGACGGCAAGGCCAAGGCGGGCGCTGCTTACGAGCTCGGCGGGCCGGAAGTGCTGACCATGCGCGAGATCATCGAGACCATTCTGGAGATCACCGACCGCAAGCGGATGCTGATCCCGCTGCCGTTCGGCCTCGCCCGCTTCCAGGCCGCCTTGCTGCAATTCGCGCCGGGCGCGTTCAAGCTGACACCGGACCAGGTCACACTGCTCGAGCGCGACAACGTCGTATCGGAGGCGGCGAAGGTGGCCGGCCTGACGCTGGAAGGCCTCGGCATCACCCCCGATTCGCTGGAAGCGATCGCCCCGCAATATCTCTGGCGCTTCCGCGCCGCCGGTCAGTTCCAGCGCATGAGCGTGTGAGCTCTCTCTTTCACTCTCCCGCTTGCTTGCGGGAGAGGGAGCGCAGCCTCGCCGGAGTTGGCTTCAAAACTTCAGCAGCTCCTACTGCCCCAGCGCCAGCGCGATCAGGCCGAGCGTGCCGACGATGACGCGCCACCAGGCGAACACCACGAAGCCGTGCCGGGTGACGTAGGTCAGGAACGTCTTCACCACGATGATGGCGGTGATGAACGACACCACGAATCCGATCGCGACGATGCCCATGTGGTCCATCGTCATCTCGGCGCGGCTCTTGTAGAAATCGTAGGCGAACGCACCGATCATGGTGGGAATGGCGAGGAAGAACGAGAACTCCGCCGCCGCGCGCTTGTCGGCCCCGAGCAGCATCGCCGCGACGATGCTGGCGCCGGAGCGCGACACGCCGGGGATCATCGCCACGCACTGCGCGATGCCGATATAGAGATACATCAGCAGCGGAAACCTGGTGGCGTCATGCTCGCGCGGCTTGAGATCGAGCTTGTCGACCCAGAGCAGGATGGCGCCGCCGACGATCAGCGTGAAGCAGATGACCCAGGGATTGAACAGCAGGCTCTTGATGTACTTGCCGGCGACGAGGCCGACGACCACGGCGGGCAGAAACGCCACCAGCACGCCGATCACGAAACGGCGCGCATCCGCATCGCCGGAGAAGAAGCCGATCACGACATCCCAGAGCTTCCGGAAATACAGCCCGACGATCGCGAGGATCGCGCCCAGCTGGATCAGAACGGTAAACGAATCCCAGAAGGCGCCTTCGCCGAGATGAAAGAAGCGCTCCGCGAGCAGGAGGTGACCGGTCGAGGATACGGGAAGGAACTCGGTCACACCCTCGATGATGCCGAGGATCACTGCCCGTATTACATCTGACATATTTACGGTCCATTTCGGCTGGAAAAGCGGGGCTCTTCTCGCCTATTCGTTCCCATGCCGCAATCGCAAAATGCGCGATCACGACCTTGCCTCGCGGTTTTGAGGGACTAGTGTGGCGCCGCACAAACATTGATGGATTCTTAAGCACCATCAAATAGTCAAAGGCTTCATGTTTACGCTGTTTCATCATCCCTTCTGCCCGCATTCGCGCTTCATCCGCCTGATCGCGGGCGAATACGGGCTCGATCTGAAGCTGGTCGAAGAGCGCAGCTGGGAGCGGCGCGAGGCGTTTCTGCTTCTCAATGCGGCCGGCACCACGCCGGTGTTGGTGGACGAGGAACAGCCGCCGATTCCCGGCGCGGCCATCATCGCCGAATATGTCGACGAGGCCTATGGTGCCGAGATGGGCCCGAAACGCCTGATGCCGCAGACGATCGGCGAACGCGTCGAGGTGCGCCGGCTGATGGCCTGGTTCAACGAGAAGTTCTTCGAGGAAGTCTCGCACCCGCTCGTCACCGAGCGCATCTACAAGCGCTTCATGAGCGAGGAGAATGGCGGCGGCCCGCCTTCGGCCGACGTGATGCGCGCGGCGAAGGCCAATGTGCGCTATCATCTGGCCTATATCGGCTGGCTGGCGCAGACGCGCAATTTCCTCGCCGGCGACCGGCTCAGCTACGCGGATCTCGCCGCCGCGGCGCATCTCTCGGCGATCGACTATCTGGGCGACGTGCCATGGAGCGAGGACGACGCAGCAAAGGCGTGGTACGCGCGGGTGAAATCCCGCCCGTCGTTCCGTCCGCTGCTCAGCGAATGGCTGGCCGGCGTGCCGGCGTCGCGGACCTACGTGGACCTGGATTTCTGATGAGGATCGTCATGCCCGGGCTCGTCCCGGGCATCCACGTTCCTTCTTTTATCATGAGCGCGACGCAAGGACGTGGATGGCCGGGACAGGCCCGGCCATGACGAGCGTGGATCCGACGGTGATCAAATCTGCCCCCGACATGGATGGGCTGCGTTCCGCACTCGAGGAGCAGGCGCGCGCGCTTGGCTTCGACTGCATCGGCATCACCGCGCCGGGCACGATCGAGACTGCCGGCAAACACTTCCTCGAATTCATCGCATCGGGCGGCCATGGCGACATGGACTGGCTCGCAGCTCAGCCGGAGCGCCGCGTCGATCCGCGCGGGCTGTGGCAGGACGTGCGCAGCGTGATCATGCTCGGCGTCAATTACGGTCCCGACTCCGATCCGCTGACGATCCTCGAGCAGCCGACGCGCGCTGCGATCTCGGTCTATGCGCAGGGCGACGACTATCACGACCTCATCAAGAAGCGCCTGAAGTCGCTGGCGCGCTGGCTGGTCGCGACCGCGCCGTCGGACGTGAAAGTCTTCGTCGACACCGCGGCGGTGATGGAGAAGCCGCTGGCGCAGGCGGCGCATCTGGGCTGGCAGGGCAAGCACACCAACCTGGTCTCGCGCGAGTTCGGCTCGTGGCTTTTTCTCGGCGCGATCTACACCACGCTGGAGCTGCCGCGCGATGCCGCCGAGATCGATCATTGCGGCTCGTGCCGGGCCTGTCTCGACATCTGCCCGACCGCGGCGTTCCCCGCGCCCTACAAGCTCGATGCGCGACGCTGCATCTCGTATCTCACCATCGAGAACAAGGGACCGATCCCGCGCGAATTTCGCAAAGCCATCGGCAATCGCATCTATGGCTGCGACGATTGCCTCGCCGCGTGCCCCTGGAACAAGTTCGCGCAGGAAGGGCGCGAGGCCAGGCTCGCGACGCGCGACGAATTGCGCGCGCCTTCTCTCGCTGAGCTCGCACGGCTCGACGACGCGGCGTTTCGCGCGCTGTTCACGAAGTCGCCGGTCAAGCGCATCGGCCGCGACCGCTTCTTGCGCAACGTGCTGATTGCGATCGGCAACTCGGGCGAGGCGGCGCTGGCGGAGGAGGCGCGGCGGTTGCTGGGTGATGCGAGCCCGATGGTGCGCGGGGCTGCGGTGTGGGCGCTCGAGCAATTGGTGGCACGGGAAGAGTTTCAGGCGATGAAGCTGCATGCTCTCGATCGCGAGCCCGACGAGAGCATTCGCGAAGAGTGGAAAGCCGCTCTCTGACCCTCATCCTGAGGAGCCGCGCGAGCGGCGTCTCGAAGGATAGAGGCCGAGCTGCCGCAGCGCGGCCTGCATGGTTCGAGACGGCGCTTCGCGCCTCCTCACCATGAGGATTGAACATCTTGATTTCCCCGCGCGTTCCAGCAATCTCGCGCGTCATGACAAACATGCCCTTCTTCACCCGCGACGGCGAGACATTCCACCCGACGGAAGTTGCCAATGGCCCCTGGGATCCGAAGTCGCTGCACGGGCGCGTCATCATCGGCCTGCTCGGCTTCGCCATCGAGGAACGCCATTCCGGGCCCGAGTTCGTGCCGGCGCGGCTCACCGTCGACATGTTTCGGCTGCCGACCATCGACAAGCCGATTGAAGTGACGACGCGGCTGGTGCGCGATGGACTACGCATCCGCGTGGTGGAAGCGGAGTTCGTCTCCGGCGGCGTCAGCATGGCGCGCGCCTCGTGCCAGCTGCTGCGCAAGACGCAGAATCCTGATGGCAATGTCTGGTCGCCGCCGAACTGGGACGCGCCGAAGCCGGCCGACATTCCCAAGCCCACGGATCCCAGGCTCGGCATGAACGGCAAATGGACGACGCGGCCGATCGTCGGCCAGATGGGCTCGCTCGGGCCGCGCCGGCTGTGGATGAGCGAGGTGCGCGAGCTCGTTGCGGGCGTGCCGATGACACCGTTCGTCCATGTCGCAACCGGCGCCGATTTCGCCAGCCCGTTTGCCAATGCCGGCGACAAGGGGCTCGGCTACATCAACAGCGACGTCACAATCTATCTGCACCGCCTGCCGGTCACGGAATGGATCGGCTTCGAAGTCGTGAACCACCACGCCACCGACGGCGTCGCGATCGGCGAATGCTGGCTCTACGACGAGCAGGGCCCGATCGGCACCGCCACGGTCGCCGCACTGGCGCAGCGCAAGCCGATGGCGAATCCGTCGAAGCGGTAGGAGCGTGCGCCTCTCTCCGGTCGTCATTCCGGGATGCGCCGTCAGGCGCAGACCCGGAATCCATCGGACCGCAGGCCAAAAGGCGAAATGGATTCCGGGTTCGTGCTTCGCGCGCCCCGGAATGACGGTCAGGTGATATGCCGCTGCATCTCCGGCCGCGCCTTGAGCTCGGCGCCCTGCCTGGCGACGATCTTCGCGATGCGCTCCGGCGCGAACTTCAGATCGACGAACGCCGGCGCGGTGTTGGCGACCTCGTGATAGCTCGCGATCCTGCCGTCCTTCAGCGCCATGATCGCCACGCCCTCGAACATCGCCCGCGCGCCGTTCGCTTCCGGCAGGGTCGAACGATAGCTGAAGGTGTAGCGCGCATAGAGCGTGGTGCCGTCGCTGACGGGATCATGCATGTCCCAGCGGAAATCGGTCGCCGTGCGGTAGAACCAGTCGTCGATCATCGCGGCGATTTTTTCGCGGCCTTCGAAGGCGCCGTAGAACACGTCGTGATAGACGCCGTCCTCGGTGAACAGTTTGGCGAAGGCGCGGCCGTTGCGCTGCTCGACCGCGTCGCAGAAGGCGCGCAGCATGGCGGTGGTGGTCATTGGCGTTGCTCCTTCCCCGTTCTCTGTCATGCCCCGGCTCGACCTAGGCATCCAGTACGCCGTGACTTCTCGGCTCTATCTCTGCCGTTTCTGGAATACTGGATTGCCCGCCCCTGTGCGCAATTGCGCACTAGGCGGGCAATGACAGCGAGTATTACAACATCACCCGATCTCCGCCACCGCCGCAAGAATGCGCGCGATGTCCTGCGGGCGGGAGAGGCGGTGGTCGCCGTCCTGGATCATGGTCAGCACGACGTCATCGGCCGGAAGGCGGTGCGTCAGCGCGAACGCGTGCTGCCACGGCACATCGGGATCTTTCGCGCCTTGCAGGATTCGGACGGGACAGCCGAGATCGATGGCGCTGCCAAGCACGAGGTGGTTGCGGCCCTCCTCGATCAGGTTCCGCGTGATCGGATAGGGCGAGCCGTCGCCGTATTCCGACGGCCGCATCCAGACACCCTTGGTCTCGATCTCCTTCTTCACCGCGGGCGGAAAATTCTTCCACATCAGCTCCTCGGTGAAATCGGGCGCGGGCGCGATCAGGACGAGGCCGGCCAGCGACGCCTTGCCGGGACGCTTCTTGATCTCGCGTGCGAGCAGCAGCGCGATCCAGCCGCCCATGGATGAGCCGATCAGGACTTGCGGGCCATCGCAAAACCGCTCGAACACCGCAACGCTCTCCTCCAGCCAGCGCCCGATGGTTCCGTCAGTGAAGTCGCCGCCGGACTCGCCGTGGCCGGAATAGTCGAACCGGACCATCGCGCGGCTGTGATCCCGGGCGAAGGCGTCCAGCGCCAAGGCCTTGCTGCCCTGCATGTCCGAGTTGAATCCGCCCAGCCAGACCAGTCCGGGCCCCTGTCCGCGCCGACTGCGTACCGCGATCCTGCGTGCGGACGGGCCCTCGCCTACATCGGTGAAGTCGAGCATGGCATCAGGAATTATATCGGTCATGGAACATTTACTCTGGCTGTGCGGTTTGAGCTGTCCGGGCGCGTCCCACGATGCGACCCGATGGCTGCATTGGCCGCCCTTTGGGACGCTTGCGGAACAGAAGCAAGGTGTCTATGTCGTCTGCGTGCTCAGGCGTGACCAAAATGCCTCGCATTTGAGGGTTTTTCGCACGCCGCATGAGCGACTTGCTTGCCGGCAAACGCATCTTCCTTCAAGATAGCCGCTTCTTTCACAACTTTGGAGAACCACCCATTCGCCGTCCTAATAAAGCTCCGCCCGCTGCCAGCAAAGACGGGCCGCGCATCAATGATGATATCCGCAATGCGCAGATCCAGCTGATCGACCAGACCGGTGACAACAAAGGCACGGTCGAGACCGTCGTCGCCATCCGGATGGCTCAGGAAGCCGGCATGGATCTGGTCGAGATTTCGCCGAATGCCAGCCCTCCCGTCTGCAAGATCATGGACTACGGGAAGTACAAGTATTCCGCTCAGAAGAAAGCCGCGGAAGCCCGCAAGCGGCAGAAGACCGTCGAGATCAAGGAGATCAAGCTCCGCCCGATGATCGACGACCATGATTACGACGTGAAGATGCGCGCGATGCAGCGATTCTTCGAAGAGGGCGACAAGGTCAAGATCACGTTGCGCTATCGTGGCCGTGAAATGGCGCACCAGGAGATCGGCACCAAGCTGCTGGACAAGATCAAGACCGACGTCGCCGAGCTCGCCAAGGTCGAGCAGGACGCGCGGTTCGAAGGCCGCCAGGTCGTCATGGTGCTGGCGCCGCGCTGACGCGAAGCGCTTTGGCTCAGGACTGAGTTTTCAACGGCCCGTCCGGATCTCCGGCGGGCCGTTTTGTTGTGGCGAGGTGCAAGCCGCGGACGCTGCTGCACCCTCCCCCGCAGGCGAGGGAGGGAGCCGACCACCGCCGTTGCGCCAGCTACGTCCGCGTCGCCTGCCAGGTGCCGCTGCACGGGTCGCCGGAGATGACACCTCTCCACGAGCCGGCGCCGTTCATGCCGGCGAGCCGGCCGCCGCCGCTGGCATGGGAGGCGCCGACCGAGACGTGGACAGCCACAGCGCCGGAGCGGTTGACCTTGCCCGAGACCCGGCCGCCGCCGGCGGACGAGACGCGGCTGCCCGTCACGGTGAAGGGGACGCTGTAGCCTGAGCTGCAACTGCCCCTCGTGGTGGCGAAGGTGACGTTCCAGATGCCGTCATAGCCGCCGATTCGGGCATCGGCAGACGACGGCAGCATGGCGGCCGCGAGCGCGGCAAACACCGCCAGATGACGCGGGCGGACGAAACCAGTCAAAGACGAAGGCGATTGGGACAAATGGGCCATTTTGGTCCTGCTCCGGGCGACACGGCTGGGGACATGAGGGTGGCAACACCGGATAGTCTCCGCGCCTGTTCCGCCGGTTCATCGTTGCCATTTGGCTCCCGCTCTGTCATAAGCCCAGCCTTCATCGCCCGGCTGATTAAGGGCTGCCGTGGCGGTGTTTCGTGCGGGTTTCGCGCTCGTTCGCAAAACCTGAGCACAATCAACGCTCTAACGAGCAATTTAGACGGCCAGCCGCCTTCACGGGCGGATTTCTGTTGTGGCCATAGGAGAGCCAAATGCCCAAGCTGAAGACCAAATCGGGCGCTAAAAAGCGCTTCAAGGTGACTGCCACCGGCAAAGTGATGCACGCCCAGCGCGGCAAGCGTCACGGCATGATCAAGCGGACGAAGAAGCAGATCCGTCAGCTCCGCGGCACCCGCGTCCTGTTCAAGACCGACGGCGACAACGTCAAGAAGTACTTCTTGCCGAACGCCTGATCGCGTCCACGATCACTGCCACCTCGCGCCGCCTTCGCGCGGCGATCCGAAAACCAAGTCATCTCTGAAGGAATTTTGTCATGTCTCGCGTCAAACGCGGTGTGACCGCCCACGCCAAGCACAAGAAAGTCTACAAGGCCGCCAAGGGCTTCTATGGCCGCCGCAAGAACACCATCCGCGCCGCCAAGCCGGCGGTCGAGAAGGCGATGCAATACGCCTTCCGCGATCGCAAGCGTAAGAAGCGGACGTTCCGCGCGCTCTGGATCCAGCGCATCAACGCAGCCGTCCGTCCGTTCGGCCTGACCTACAGCCGATTTATCGACGGCATGGCCAAGTCCGGGATCACCGTGGACCGCAAGGTGCTGTCGGATCTCGCGATCAGCGAGCCCGCCGCGTTCCAGGCGATCGCCGAGAAGGCCAAGGCTGCGCTCGCCGCCTGAGGCCTGCGCTAGCGGGCCTTTTGGCCCGCAGCCTTCAAAGCTTGTTGCGAGTAGCGCTGGGCGACCTCCGCCCGGCAGAATGCTGTCGCCGAAATATACATGGTGCCGGACTTGTTCCGGTACTTGCGATCGCACGCCTGCAACTCGCGCTGATAGCTGAGCTTCTGCGGCGGCTTCTGCTGGCCGACGAAATCAGCTTCGCATTTCTTCTCGACCACTTCACCGAACTGTACGTCGCCGCTGGCGCCATATGCGCAGGCCTCGAACAGCTTCATGGCAGGGCCGCAGCCAGGCGCCGCATTGAGGACTGCGATGACGTCGTCCATCGACGTCGATTTGGCCGGGCATTCCTCGGCGTAGGCCGCGCCACTCAAAGCACCTTCCAACACAAGCAGGGCCAGACCGACCAGACAGGATCTCGAAAGCATCGCAAGACTCTCCTCATACCCCCATTGGTGCCGGGTCCCCGCGCAGCGTTCAACCCGGCCGGCCGCAAGCCCGAAATGACCGGCTTTTTGCTTGACGTTACGGCCTTCGGGCGGCGACAACCCAGCCGAATTTAGAGCCAAGGATTTGCCTGTGTCCGACCTCGCAACGCTCGAAACGTCCATCCTCGACCAGATCGCCGCCGCCGGCGATGAAGCCGCTCTTGAAGCCGTGCGCGTCGCAGCCCTCGGCAAGAAGGGCTCGATCTCGGCGCTCCTCGCCACGCTCGGCAAGATGTCGCCGGATGAGCGCAAGACGCAAGGTGCTGCGATCAACCAGGCGAAGGACAAGGTCACCGAGGCGCTCGCCGCCCGGCGCGACCTGCTGAAGTCGGTCGCGCTCGATGCGCGACTCGCCTCCGAGACCCTCGACGTCACCCTGCCGCTGAGCGACGCACCGGTCGAGGCCGGCCGGATCCATCCGCTGAGCCAGGTCTGGGACGAGCTGACCACGATCTTCGCCGACATGGGATTCTCGGTCGCCGAAGGTCCCGATATCGAGTCCGACGACTACAACTTCACCAAGCTGAATTTCCCGGAAGGCCATCCCGCGCGCGAAATGCACGACACCTTCTTCTTCCATCCGAAGGAGGACGGCTCGCGCATGCTGCTGCGGACCCACACCTCGCCGGTGCAGGTGCGCACCATGCTGAGCCAGAAGCCGCCGATCCGCGTGATCTGCCCGGGCCGCACCTACCGCATCGATTCGGACGCGACCCACACGCCGCAATTCCACCAGGTCGAAGGCCTCGTCATCGACAAGACCTCGCATCTCGGCCACCTCAAATGGATCCTGCACGAGTTCTGCAAGGCGTTCTTCGAGGTCGACCACATCAACATGCGCTTCCGCCCCTCCTTCTTCCCGTTCACAGAGCCGTCGCTGGAAGTCGACATCCAGTGCCGCCGCGACAAGGGCGAGATCCGCTTCGGCGAAGGCGAGGACTGGCTCGAGATTCTCGGCTGCGGCATGGTGCATCCGAACGTGCTGCGCGCCTGCGGCATCGATCCCGACGAGTACCAGGGCTTCGCCTGGGGCATGGGCATCGACCGCATCGCCATGCTGAAATACGGCATCGCCGACCTGCGCCAGCTGTTCGACAGCGACGTCCGCTGGCTGAGCCACTACGGCTTCAAGCCGCTGGAGGTGCCGACGCTTGCGGGGGGATTGAGCTCGTGAGGGTTGTGAGTAGTCGTACAAAGACTCTCTCCGTTCCCTCCCCCCTTGTGGGGGAGGGTCAGGGAGGGGGGTAGCCGCGGATGCCGCACGCAGTTGTAAGCGAGCGACAGCGCAGCCGGGCGAAACAGCTTCGCCGAACGATGACGCGCGCCGAAACACTGCTGTGGCGGCACCTGAAGGCTAACCGCATGGATGGTGTTGGCATCCGTCGCCAATCGCCAATCGGAAACTACATTGCTGACTTCGTGTGCTTCTCCTCAAAGCTCATCATCGAGCTCGATGGGGAATCCCATGATTTCGAGGAACGTCAGAAAAAAGATGAGCGTCGCGACGCTTTCTTCGCAGCCGAGGGCTTTCAGGTTCTGCGCTTCACCAACGATCAGGTGATGACGAACCTTGAGGGAGTTGTTGAGGCAATTCGCCAGGCAGCTTCCGCCGGAGCCCGCGGCTCACCCCCCTCCCTGACCCTCCCCCACAAGGGGGGAGGGAACGCCGACACCGACCAAGATCAATTCGTTAACACCGACAAGAACCGAGGCACACAGCCATGAAATTCACCCTCTCCTGGCTGAAGGATCATCTCGAGACCGACGAGCCGCTCGACAAGCTCGCCGAGAAGCTCACCATGATCGGGCTCGAGGTCGAGAACATCGAGGACAAGGCGAAGGCGTTGAAGCCTTTCACCATCGCGAAGGTGATCTCGGCCGAGCAGCATCCGAATGCGGATCGCCTGCGGGTCTGCATGGTCGACACCGGTGACGGCGGCGCGCCGGTGCAGGTGGTGTGCGGCGCGCCGAATGCGCGTGCGGGGCTCGTCAGCGTGTTCTCAGCCCCGGGCACCTACATTCCCGGCAAGGACATCACGCTCGGAATCGGCACCATCCGCGGCGTCGAGAGCCGCGGCATGCTGTGCTCGGCGGCCGAATTGCAGATCTCGAACGATCATGACGGCATCATGGAATTGCCGGCGGACGCCCCCATTGGTGCGGCCTACGCCGAATGGGCCGGCCTCGGCGATCCCGTGGTCGAGATCAACCTGACGCCGAACCGGCAGGACTGCACCGGCGTGCACGGCATCGCGCGCGACCTCGCCGCCGCCGACATGGGCAAGTTCAAGGACCCGACCATCAAGCCGATCAAGGGCGAATTCCCATGCCCGGTGAAGGTCACGGTCGAGGACGCCACGTTGTGCCCGGGCTTCGCGCTCCGCCTCGTGCGCGGCGTCAAGAACGGACCGTCGCCGGAATGGCTGCAGAAGCGGCTGACCGCGATCGGTCTGCGCCCGATCAACGCGCTGGTCGACATCACCAACTTCATGACATTCGACCGCGCGCGGCCGCTGCATGTGTTCGACGCCAAGAAGGTGAAGGGCAATCTCGTCGTGCGTCGCGCCCGCGAGGGCGAGAGCCTGCTGGCGCTCGACGGCCGCACCTACAATCTCGATCCCGCGATTTGCGTCATCGCGGACGAGCACGGCGTCGAATCGCTCGCCGGCATCATGGGCGGCGAGGCTTCGGGCTGCGACGAGAACACCACCGACGTGCTGATCGAATCGGCGCTGTGGAACGAGATCAACATCGCCCAGACCGGCCGCAAGCTCGGCATCAATTCCGATGCGCGCTACCGCTTCGAGCGCGGCGTCGATCCCGCCTTCATGGTGCCGGGGCTCGAGCTCGCGACCAGGCTGGTGATGGAGATGTGCGGCGGCACACCGTCCGAGACCGTCGTGGTCGGCAAATCCTTCGGCGATGACCGCTTGATCGAATTCCCGGTCACCGAGGTCAAGCGTCTCTCCGGCATCGAGGTGCCGCAGCCAGAGATGAAGCGCATCCTGACCCATCTCGGCTTCATGATGGCGGGCCCCGGCCCGATCGTGAAGGTGGCGGTGCCCTCGTGGCGCTCCGACGTGCACGGCAAGGCCGACATCGTCGAGGAGGTCGTCCGCATCTTCGGCGTCGACAAGGTGCCGATGACGCCGTTCGAACGCGGCGAGGACGCGCGCAAATCGGTGCTGACGCCGCTCCAGCTGCGCACCCGCCGCGCGCGACGCGGGCTCGCCAGCCGCGGCATGGTCGAAGCCGTCACGTGGTCGTTCATTGCCAAGCCCGCGGCCGAATTGTTCGGCGGCGGCCAGCGCGAGCTCGAAGTGGCCAACCCGATCGCGTCCGATTTGTCGGACATGCGCCCGACCTTGCTTGCGGGCCTGATCGCGGCCGCGCAGGCCAATGCCGACCGCGGCTTTGGCGATGTCGCGCTGTTCGAGGTCGGCCAGATCTTCAAGGGCGATCGCCCGCAGGACCAGTTCATGGCGGCAAGCGGCGTGCGCCGCGGCTTTGCCTCCTCGGAAGGTCTCGGACGGCACTGGACCGGCTCGACGCAGGCGGACGTGTTCGACGCGAAAGCCGATGCGCTGGCGGTGCTCGCTGCGGCCGGTGCGCCGATGCAGGCGCTTCAGGTCGTGGCGGGTGGTCCTGGCTGGCTGCATCCGGGGCGTTCCGCCACGATCCAGATCGGCCCGCAGAACGTGCTCGGCCATTTCGGCGAGATGCATCCGCGCGCGCTCGAGGCGCTCGGCGTCGATGGTCCCTTGATGGTGTTCGAGGTCATTCTCGACCGCATCCCCGAGGCCAAGAAGAAGCCGACCCGCGCCAAGCCGCTGATCGAGCTGTCCGCCTTCCAGCCTGTTACGCGCGACTTCGCCTTCATCGTCGACCGCGACGTGAAGGCCGGCGACATCGTCCGCGCCGCGCAAGCCGTCGACAAGAAGCTGATCACCGGCGTGAACGTTTTCGACGTCTACGAGGGCAAGGGCATCGATGACGGCAAGAAGTCGATCGCGATCGCGGTGACGATCCAGCCGCGCGAGAAGACCCTGACCGACCAGGAGATCGAGGCCGTCGGCGCCAAGATCGTGGCCGAAGTCACGAAGAAGACCGGCGGTACTCTGAGAGCATGATGCCGAAAAGTGTGAAGCGGTTTTCGGACGACATCATGCTCGAGAATCGACGAGCATGAGTCTCGCCGACTTTCTCCCGAAGGATGTCAGCCTCACCATTGCGATGGCGCTCTGCGCCGTCGCTTTCGTTTCAGGCACCGCGCGCGGCTTCTCCGGCTTCGGCTCGGCGCTGATCTTCATGCCGCTGGCGAGCAGCATCGCAGCGCCGCGGCTCGTTGCGGCCCTGCTGCTCGTCATCGATTTCGTCGCGGCCGCGCCGCTGCTGCCTGACGCATGGCGGAAGGCCGACCGCAGGGCCACCGCCGTGATCGTGCTCGGCGCGCTGGTCGGCGTGCCCGTCGGCACGTATTTCCTGAGCGTGCTGGAGCCCGTCACCACGCGATGGATCATCTCCTGCTTCGTCGCCGCCCTCCTGCTCCTGCTGCTGTCGGGCTGGCGCTATCGCGGCAAGGACCACGCCTGGCTCTCGGTCGGCATCGGCGGTCTCTCGGGCTTCTGCAGCGGCCTCGCGCAGACCGGCGGCCCGCCGATCGTCGGCTACTGGCTCGGCCGCCCGATCGCACCGATCGTCGCCCGCGCCAACATCGTGCTGTTCTTCGGCGCCTCGGATTTCTTCTCGATGCTCAGTTACGCAGCCACGGGACTGATCAGCCGGGAATCACTGGTGCTGTCGATGATCGTTGGCCCGGTCTACGCGATCGGCGTCGCCTTCGGCGCATCGCTGTTCGGCCGCGCCAGCGAGAGAATGTTTCGCGGGATCTGCTATGCGCTGATCGCGGTGGCGGTGATTGCCGGGCTGCCGGTGCTGGACGGGATTCTGCGGTAGCTCCCTCCGCGAGTCGTCCCTGCGAACGCAGGGACCAATACCGCGTGATCTATCGAGTAGGCACGGGTGACAGTGCCGACGCAGATCTCCTGACTGCCAGTCTTCGCCAAACTTCTCCCTGTGGATATGGGTCCCGGATCTGCGCTTCGCTTGTCCGGGACGACAGCGGAGATTGTTGGGGCTTGGTTGCCCTATTGCCGCGGCACGCGCCGCCTCTTCTTCGATTGCGTCGGCACGTCGGCCGGCTCGACCTTGAGCGCGCCGATCTTGCGCAAGGCGGCATCTGCGGCGCGTTCGCCGCTTTCCCAGGCGCCGTCGACGGTGCCCCAGAGCGTCTCGTGCGTGGCTTCGCCGGCGAGGAACATGTTGCCGATCGGCTCGCCCAGGGTTTTTCGCGAAAGCTGGCCGCCGGGCGCGGATGCCGACATCGCGCCCAACACGTAGGGCGCGGCATTCCAGCGCGTGGCGCTGGTCTTCTGCACGGCCGAAGCGGCCTCGCTGCCGAACAGCTTGGTGATCCACTCCTTCGCGAAGGCGGCCATGGCCTTCTCGCCCTGCTCGGAGAGATCGCGGCCGAAGGAGCCGCCGACATCGATCGAGCACAGCGAGGAGCCGCCGATATTGGCGAACATGAGCGCCGTGCGCGTCGAGTTGCTCTGCTCGATGAGGATATCGTCGCGCGACAATCCGAGCGGATTGCCCGGCAGCTGCAGCACGATGCGATCGTAGCTGCCCAGGGTGAGCTTCGAGGCCGCGTCCAAGGTGCGCTTGGGGATGTCGGGTGCGAACTTGAGCGCGCCCGACATCAGCACATTGGTCGAAACCGTGAGGATGGCGGCGCGTGCGACGATCTTGCCGGCTTGCGTCTCCACACCGACGTCGCGGTTGCTCCAGACGATCCGGCTCGCCGGCGTCGACAGCACCATCGGCACCTGCTCGCCGAGCTTGGTGATCAGAGTGCCGAGGCCCTGGCGGCAGGCGATCGCCGCATTGCGGTCCTGCGCGCGTCCCTTGTCGATCGCGGACAGCTCCTTCAGGTCCTTGCCGGCGAAGCTCGGGCCGAGCATGAACTCGGCCGCGCCCGCCCAGTCGCCGAGATCCTTCGGCAGCACGGACGCGCAGGAGGTATCCAGCTTGCCGCGCGCGGCCTCGTCGATGGCGCGGTTGGCGCGCACCAGCGCCGCCAGGAACTGCTCGGTCTCGCCTGCGCGCGCGTTGCGGCGGCCGATGCGCATCTTCTGGCCCGATGGCGCCGGCAGCGCGTCCAGCCCGACACTGCGCGCCAGCCGGATCATCGGATTGGTGTCGGGATTGTACATCCAGCGCGCGCCGCGGTCGAACGGCGTGTCGAAGGTCGTGCGATCGGTGATGCAACGGCCGCCAACGTGCGGTGCCGCTTCCACCACGATGACCTTGCGGCCGGTCGCCATGATGCGCCGCGCCGCGGCGATTCCGGCAGCTCCCGCCCCGATCACGACGATGTCGGCCTCGCGCGGCAGGGGCGCGGCGGATGCGCGCAGGACCGGCATCGCCGCAAAGGACGCCGACGCGACAAGGAAACCGCGGCGCGTGATTGTCATGTCATGGTTTCCGGGGACTTGCGGCGTATGGGAACAGCCCGCGAACCTTGCTGCATCTGATGTTGCACGGCAACCATCATGGTGAATCAATCGTGCTTGATCTCACAGAGTGATGAACCGAATTGCAACACGTTTCGACCATGATAGAGAAGGGAAAAAGACGGCCGGAAAAGGCCGTGGGGGGAGTTTGACATGGGGACGGTCCTGGATTCGGTCGGCAAGCTGATTGCCGCGTACCTCTCGAAGGAGGTGCCGGGCTACGAGCCGTTCACGCCGAGCGACCCGGAGCATCTGCGCGGCGTCATCGAGCCCGGCGACGTGCTGCTGGTCGAGGGCAACAACCGCATCTCCGGCATCATCAAATATCTGACGCAGTCGACCTGGTCGCATGCGGCGCTCTATGTCGGCCCGGTCGCGGGTGCGGAGGAGGCTGACGGCGAGCCGCATGTGCTGATCGAGGCCAATATCGGCGAAGGCGTCACCTCGGCGCCGCTGTCGAAATATTTCCCCTATCACACCCGCCTCTGCCGCCCGGTCGGGCTGTCCTATGAGGACCGCACCACGGTCTGCCGCTACGCCATCAACCGCATCGGCTTCGGCTACGACACCAAGAACATCGTCGACCTCATGCGCTATCTGTTCCCGATGCCGATACCGCAGCGCTGGCGCCGGCGCATGATCGCGATCGGCTCCGGCGACCCGACCAAGATCATCTGCTCGGCGCTGATCGCACAGGCGTTCGACGCCGTGCGCTATCCGATCCTGCCGAAGATCACCAAGGCCGGCAGCCGTGCCGCGCGCCGCGAGATCCTGCACATCCGCGATTCCTCGCTCTACATGCCCCGCGACTTCGACATCTCGCCCTATTTCGAAGTCGTCAAACCCACCATCGTGCACGGGTTCGACTACACAGCCCTGCACTGGGCCGACAAGCAGAAGCCGCTCGAGGAGGTAGCGGGCTCATTCAGTGTGTTTCCAGAAACGGTCCTGGCGCCGCCGCTCATTCCTGAGGCGATTGACGAAGAGGCGCCGGCTGAGATTCCGGCTGAAGAAGTGAAGGCGCAGGCCGCGGGGATGGCTGCCGGCGTTCCCGTCTTCGCGCATGTCCCGTTTCTGAAGAAGCTCGCAATGTACCGCCCGAGGCGGCGGCGTGCGAGAGAGATTGCGGCGTAACCGCTGTCGTCCCTGCGAACGCAGGGACCCATACCGCGTGATCTATCGAGTCCGAACGGTAGAAGTACCGAACAACCAGCCTTCGTCAAACCCCTCCCTTGGATTATGGGTCCCTGCGTTCGCAGGGACGACAGCTGTGAGTGTGGCGCGACCTCTCCACAACAGTCATTGCGAGCGCAGCGATTCTGGATTGCTTCGCCGCTACGCTCCTCACGATGACGAGAATTACCGTTCCGCCCGCCCGATCACCGCCATCAGCTCCGCGATCTTCTCGCGCTGATCGGCCTTGTCGCCGCTCGCAATGGCGTGCTCGACGCAATGGGCCACGTGGTCCTTCAGGACTTCCTCCTCGACCCGGCGCAGTGCGGCACGCACGGCCGAGATCTGCGTCACGATGTCGATGCAGTAGCGGTCTTCCTCTACCATTTTCGACAGGCCGCGAACCTGGCCTTCGATCCGGCCGAGACGTTTTCCGACAGATGCCTTGATGTCCTTGCGCATGGGGTCTATATACCCCTACCGGGTATGGGTTGCAAGACCTGGGACAGGACCGGAGCATGGCAATGAACAGCAGCGAGCATCGTCACGACGCGGAAGCACATTCCGGATGCGGCTGTTCCACGAAAGCTGCACCGCCGACAGCGAAGCCCGCGGCATCCTCATGCTGCGGCGGCCGCGGCGATCATTCCAGCCATGCCCATCATCACGGCCACGACGACCACAGTGAGGCCGCGACCAAGGTGAAGGACCCCGTCTGCGGCATGACGGTCAATCCCGCGACCTCGAAGCACCACTTCACACATCACGGCGACACCTTCCATTTCTGCTCGGCCGGCTGCCGTACCAAGTTCGCCGCCGATCCTGCCAAATATCTTGCGAAGGAGAAGGCGCCCGAGCCCGAGATGCCCGCGGGCACCATCTACACCTGTCCGATGCACCCCGAGATCCGCCAGGTCGGTCCTGGCAGCTGCCCGATCTGCGGCATGGCGCTGGAGCCTGAGCTCGCAAGCCTGGAGACCGGACCCAACCCTGAACTCGCCGACATGACGCGTCGGTTCTGGATCGGCGGCGTGCTGGCGCTGCCGGCCGTGGTGCTGGAGATGGGCGGCCATCTCGCGGGCCCGCACAACTGGATCGATCCGACGCTGTCGAACTGGATCCAGTTCGTCTTCGCGACGCCGGTGGTGCTGTGGGCGGGCTGGCCGTTCTTCGTCCGCGGCTGGCAGTCGCTGCTGACGCGCAACCTCAACATGTTCACGCTGATCGCGATGGGCACTGGCGTTGCCTATGTCTACAGCGTGCTCGGCACCGTCGCGCCGCAGATCTTCCCCGCCACCTTCCGCGGCCATGAAGGCGCGGTCGCGGTCTATTTCGAGGCGGCTGCCGTCATCACCGTGCTGGTGCTGCTCGGCCAGGTGCTGGAGCTGCGCGCCCGCGACGCGACCTCGGGCGCGATCAAGGCGCTGCTCCAGCTTGCGCCGAAGACGGCGCGCCGCGTCGACGCTGACGGCAGCGAGCACGAAGTCGAGATCGACACGCTCCATGCCGGCGACCGCTTGCGCGTTCGTCCCGGCGAGAAGGTGCCGGTGGACGGTATCATCCTGGAGGGACGCTCCTCGCTCGACGAATCCCTGGTCACAGGCGAATCCATGCCGGTCACCAAGGAGACCGGCGCGAAGGTCATTGCCGGCACGCTGAACCAGTCCGGCAGCTTCGTGATGCGTGCGGACAAGGTCGGGCGCGAGACGCTGCTGTCGCAGATCGTGCAGATGGTCGCGGACGCGCAGCGCTCGCGCGCGCCGATCCAGCGCCTGGCCGACCAGGTCTCCGGCTGGTTCGTGCCGACGGTGATCGTCGTTGCCCTCGCCGCCTTCGGCGCCTGGGCCTGGTTCGGACCGGAGCCGCGGCTGGCCTTCGGCCTCGTCGCAGCCGTCAGCGTGCTGATCATCGCCTGCCCCTGCGCGCTCGGACTTGCGACCCCCATGTCGATCATGGTCGGCGTCGGCCGCGGCGCGCAAGGCGGCGTGCTGATCAAGAACGCCGAGGCGCTGGAGCGCATGGAGAAGATCGACACGCTGGTGGTCGACAAGACCGGCACGCTGACCGAGGGCAAGCCCAAGGTGGTCGCGATCGTGCCGGCGGCCGGCTTTGCGGAAGACGACATCCTTCGACTCGCGGCCAGCGTCGAGCGGGCGAGCGAGCATCCTTTGGCTGACGCCATCGTGCGCGCGGCCAAGGAGAAGCAGCTCTCGCCTGGCCAGGTCGAGCAATTCGATTCGCCGACGGGCAAGGGCGCGACCGGCAAGGTCGACGGCAGGACCATCGTGCTCGGCAATGCAAAATACCTGACGTCGATCGGCATCGAGACCAGAACGCTCGACACTGAAGCCGAACGGCTGCGTGGCGACGGCGCGACCGTGATCAACATGGCCATCGACGGCCGGCTGGCCGGCCTGTTCGCGATCGCCGATCCGGTCAAGGCCTCGACCCCGGAGGCGCTGAAGGCGCTCGCGGCGGAAGGCATCAAGGTGATCATGCTGACCGGCGACAACCGCACGACGGCCGAGGCCGTGGCGCGCAGGCTCGGCATCGCCGATGTCGAGGCCGAGGTGCTGCCGGACCAGAAGAGCGCGGTGGTCACCAAGCTGCAGAAGGCCGGCCGCAGCGTCGCGATGGCCGGCGACGGCGTCAACGACGCACCGGCGCTGGCGGCAGCCGAGGTCGGCATCGCCATGGGCACCGGCACCGACGTGGCGATGGAGAGCGCTGGCGTCACGCTGCTCAAGGGCGATCTTGTCGGCATCGTGCGGGCGCGAAAGCTGTCGCAGGCGACGATGAGCAATATCCGCCAGAACCTGTTTTTCGCCTTCATCTACAACGCCGCCGGCATTCCGATCGCCGCCGGCGTCCTCTATCCCACCTTTGGCGTGCTGCTCTCGCCGATCATCGCCGCAGCGGCGATGGCGCTGTCCTCGGTGAGCGTGGTCGGCAATGCGCTGCGCCTGCGCACGACGCGACTGTGAGCTGCCGGCACACTCTCTCGCCTCGCCTTGGCGGAAAGGCTACAACAGCCCGGTAGCCCGATGGAGAGGACCCGATGCAGCGGATAACGATCACGATCGAGGACGATCTCCTGGCGGAGATCGACGCCGCGGCGGAGGCGCGCGGCTATCAGAACCGCTCCGAGATCATCCGCGATCTCGCCCGCGCCGGCCTGCAACAGAGCACGGAGGGCACGTCACAGACCGGCCAATGCGTGGCCGGTCTCGTCTATGTCTACGACCACGCCGCGCGCGATCTCTCAAAGCGCCTGGTGCAGGAATTCCACGGCCATCACGACCTCGCGCTGGCGACGCTGCACGTCCATCTCGACGACGACAATTGCATGGAGATGACGGCGCTGCGCGGCAACGCCTCCGAAGTCAGGCACTTCGCCGACCACATCATCGCCGAGCGCGGCGTGCGCTACGGCCGCGTGGTGATGATCCCGACCGGCGATGGCAAGCCGGCGAAGGCGCGCAAGCACGGGCACAAGCATGGGTAGCTGCTCTAGGAAAGAGTAGCGGCTCTTACCCTCCCCTGGAGGGGGAGGGTCGATCGCGCGCAGCGCGGGCGGGGTGGGGTGACGGTCTCTCCGCGTCGAACAGTGCCCGTGGGGAGAGATCACCCCACCCCGTCTCACATTCGCTGCGCTCAATGTGAGCCGACCCTCCCCCTCCAGGGGAGGGTAAGCAAGAGCTCGCGCCGCATTCGCGGCCAAGGGCAGCTCCCGCCCTTGCCGAAGCCGCATTCGGTCTCTACCTCTCGCGAAGTGTTGATCTCAGAGGGTGCCTCCCATGCTGGATGCCGCCATCAAGGCGCTGTCGCAAATGATCTCGCCGCCGATGCGCTCGATCCTGTGGCGATCGGTCGGCTTGGCGCTGGTGCTGATCACCGTGCTGGCGATCGGCCTGCAGCGGCTCCTCAGCTGGTTTGCGACCAATGGCGGGGTCTGGCTGGAAGGCCTGCTCGGACCGGGCTGGCATTCATCGATCGAAGTCCTGTCCTGGATCGTCTCGATCGCGGCGGGCCTCGGGGTCGTGTTCGGCGGCATCTTCCTGATGCCCGCGATCACCTCGCTGGTGGCGAGCCTGTTCGTCGACGACGTCGCCGACATCGTCGAGCGCGAGCATTATCCGGCCGAGCGGCCCGGCGTGGCGCTGCCGTTCAGCCAGGCGATCCTCGAGGGCATCAAGACCGCCCTCTTGACGATCCTGGTCTACCTCGCCGCCTTGCCGCTGGTGTTGTTCGCCGGCGCCGGCTTCCTGATCTTCTTCATCGCCGCCGCCTGGCTGCTTGGCCGCGAATATTTCGAGCTCGCGGCGATGCGCTTCCGGCCGCCGGAGGAAGCCAAGGCGATGCGGCGTGACAACGCCGCCACGATCTTCACCGCCGGGCTCTTCATCGCCGCCTTCGTCTCGATCCCGATCGTCAATCTGGCAACGCCGATCTTCGCCATGGCCTTCATGGTCCACATGCACAAGCGCCTGTCAGGTCCGCGGCCCGAGTTGATCGAGCCGGCGCGGCAGGTGCGGTGATTGTGCGCTCCTCTCCCGCAAGTTTGCGGGAGAGATGACCGCCCCCGTGGCGCGAGCGAACGAACCAACCATCACCGCATTCAGGCGGCCCGCACACCACACTTTCGCAGCAGCATCCTGGCGAAGCCGAACGGCGCCGGCGTAAAGGGACCCGTCGGCGCGCGGGTGACCAGCGCGACGATTGCGAGCGCGGCTATCGCGAGCCAGAAGCAGAGCCAGAAGCCGTCGATATAGGCGAGCACATTGGCCTCGCGCTGGACGATGCCCGCCAGCGTGCCGACCGCGCGCGGCTGCGCCGATCCTGTGCCATGGGCGGCGAAGTGGTCGGCGAGCTGCTTCAGCCTCTGCACCACATCGACATCGCCGACCGCAAGGTTCTGGCCGAGATAAAAGGAATGGACCTGCTCGCGTACGCGCAGCCAGGTGCCCATCAGCGCCACGCCGATCTCGGCGCCGCCGAGCCGCATGATCTGGATATAGGCGGCAAAGGAGGTGGCGCGGCTGGGATCGGAGTTGGAGAGCAGCGTGATGATCAACGGCAGCAAGGTCAGCGACTGCCCGATCGCCTGGAGCAGGACGATGCCGGCGAAGTCCTCGCGCGCCCAGACGTGGCTGAGCCGGGTGCCCCAGAGATTGGCCGCGGCGAAGCAGGCAAAGCCCATGACGACCACCGTCCGCGTATCGAAATGCCGCAGCAGCCAGATCGAGACCGGCACCAGCACGAACATCGGCAACGCGCCACAGGTGAGCAGCAACAGGCCGCTCTGCTCCGGCCTGAGCAGCGCGATGGTGGCGAGGAAGTTCGGCACCAGCGACGCATTGGACAGGCTGGTCAGCGTGTAGAGCAGGATCAGCACCAGCCCCAGGCCGATGTTGCGCGAGAACAGCACGTTCACATGCGCCCAGGGCTGCCTGACCAGCGATTCGTTGACGAGGAAGGCCAGAAACAGCACCGCGCCCGCTGCCAGCAGTGCCATCACCGTGCCGGAACCGAGCCAGTCCAGCCGGTTGCCCTGGTCAAGTCCCGCATAGATCATCGACACCGAGGCGCCGAGCAGCAGCATGCCGCCCCAATCGGCCTCGCGCAGCAGCGCGCGGTTCACCGGCTCGTTCGGCGTGCCGAGATAGACCATCAGGCCCATCAAGGGCGCGATCACGACGCCCTGCCAGTATAGCCATTGCCAGCCGAGATGGTCGACATAGAAGCCGACCAGCGAGGTCGAGGTGTCCAACGCGAAGCCGACGCGGATCGAATAGATCGAGATCGCCGGCAGCCACCAGCGGATCGGCAGATTGCGGAACACGATCATCAGCGTCGCCGGCACGAACGTGCCGAGCAGGAGACCATGCACGACGCTGAGCGCGAGCAATGTCGGATAGTCGTGCACGAACGGAATGATGAACGAGACGGCGGCATAGACGAGGCTGGGGATGCCGAGCACGCGGCGCAGGCCGAACACCGTGGCAAGCCAGGCCACCGCAGGCGCGATGAAGATCTGCGAGCCGATGCCGGCGGTCGAGAGCCAGGCGCCCTCGTCGAAGCCGAGCGAGAATGCGCCGCGCAGGTCCGGCAGGCCGACCGTGGTCAGCCGGCTGTCGAAATTGGCAAGGAACGAGCCGAGCAGCACCGCCGCGACGGCGAACAGGGGCTGCGGCGCGACGCCGCCGCGCGAGAGCGGTTCGCGGCTGGCATCGTCATTTTCGGCCATTCGCGGCCTTCGTATCGATGCTGGTGACCACCGACATGCCCGGCACCAGCCTCGCCAGCAGCGGCTGGTCGTCATCGAACTGAATGCGCACGGGAATGCGCTGCACCACCTTGGTGAAATTGCCCGTTGCGTTGTCGGGCGGCAGCAGCGCCACCTGCGCACCGGTCGCCGGCGCAATGCGCTCGACCCGGCCGCGCAGCTTCTCGCGCGGGAAACTGTCGACGGTGATCTCGACCGGCTGGCCCGGCGCCACGTGCGTCAGCTGGGTCTCCTTGTAGTTCGCGATCACATACACCTTGGGCAGCGGCACCACGTTGATGAGGTTGGTGCCGATGTTGACGTAATCGCCGGGCTGCACCTGGCGCTCGCCGACAACCCCATCGAACGGCGCGGTGATCCTCGTATATCCAAGCTTGAGCTTCGTACCCGCCAGCGTCGCCTTGGCCGCCTCGACATCGGCGGCGCGCTGCTTCCTGGTGCCTTGCAGGACTTCGAGCTGATGCTGCTGGGCCGCGATCACGGCGCGGCTCGCGCGCACGTCGGCCTGTGCCTTGGCGTAGGCGGCCACCGCCTGCTCGAGACGTTGGCGCGTGCCGGACTCGCTCTGCGACAGCGATTGCTGACGCTCCTGCTCCTGGCGTGCCTCGACCTCCATGGCCTCCGCAGACAGCCGCGCGGCCTGCGCCTGCGCGATCGTCGCATACTGCAGCTCGATCTGGTTGGCGAGATTGTCGAGCGCGGCTTGCGCCGCGGCGACCGCAGCTTCGGCCTGCGCGACTTGCGCTTGGTAATCGGCGGGATCGATCTGGATCAGGAGGTCGCCGGCCTTGACGCGCTGGAAATCGGTGACCCCCACGCTGAGCACCTCGCCCGAGACGCGGCTCGACAGCCGCGTCAGCTCGGCGCGCACATAGGCGTCATTGGTGGTCTGTATCACGGCATTGCCGACCCATTCGTCGAAGCGCAGCGTTGCCAACGCGACGAAGGCGAGCGCGACGATGACGGCAAACAGCGGGATCGCGAGCCGGCTCCAGAGCGGCGTGGCCGGCCGCTGCGTCGGCTTCGGCGGTGGGGCCGGTGATGCGGGTGGCGCGTTCTGTTCTTGTTGACTCACGAGATCACCTCAACCCGGCGCTGCTAAAACACAAATCCCGCCTTGTCATTAGATCACACCGTCTTCTCCGGCCACCGGCAGAGATCGTTGATCAGGCACACCTCGCAGCGCGGTTTGCGCGCGAGGCAGGTATAGCGCCCGTGCAGGATCAACCAATGATGGGCACGCAGCATGAACTCGGCCGGGATGACCTTTTCGAGACCGAGCTCGACCTCGAGAGGCGTCTTGCCGGGCGCAAGTCCGGTGCGGTTGCCGACGCGGAAGACATGCGTGTCGACCGCCATCGTGTGCTCGCCGAAGGCCATGTTGAGCACGACGTTCGCGGTCTTGCGCCCGGCGCCGGGCAGCGATTCGATCTCGGCACGCGTGCGCGGCACCTGGCCGCCGAATTCGCTGAGCAGCTTCGCCGACAGCGCGATCACGTTCTTCGCCTTGGTGCGGTAGAGGCCGATGGTCTTGATGTATTCGCGCAGACGCTCCTCGCCGAGATCGAGCATCTTCTGCGGGGTGTCGGCGACCTCGAACAAGGCGCGCGTCGCCTTGTTGACGCCGGCGTCGGTCGCTTGCGCCGACAGCACGACGGCAACCAGCAGCGTGAACGGATTGACGTGCTCGAGCTCGCCCTTCGGCGCCGGATTGGCCTTGCGGAAACGGCTGAAGACCTCGTGGATCTCGGCCGGCGTCCAGGGCTTCATGGCTTTGAGCGATTTCTTCGCGGGCGCTTTCGGTTTGGTCGCGACCGGTTTTGCCTTTTTCTTCGGCACCGCCGCTTCACGCGGAGCCGGCTTGCGGGTGATTTTCGCCATGATCGGGATATACTGATGGACGATGAGCACAGGCAACGAAATTGAGCGCGCGCGATCCGAAAGGGAGGATGAGCCTCAGATCTTCTCCGCGCGGCTGACGCCGCACCGCTCGCTGAACCGCACCGGCTTCCTCGCCGTGATGCTGTTCCTGAGCGTCGTCAGCTTCGTCACCGGCCTCGCCTTCCTGATGATGGGCGCCTGGCCCGTGTTCGGCTTTTTCGGTCTCGACGTGCTGGTGATCTGGTGGGCCTTCAAGGTCAATTTCCGCGCGGCGCGGGCCAGCGAGGAGATCTTGGTGACACCGTCGGAACTGCGCGTGCGTCGCGTCAGCCATCGTGGCCAGGTTGCCGAATGGACCTTCAATCCGCTCTGGGTCCGGCTCGACCAGGAGGTCGACGAGGAATACGGCATCGAGCACCTCTATCTGATCTCGCGCGGCCGCCGGCTGATCATCGCCGGGTTTCTCGGGCCAGAAGAAAAGGCAAGCTTTTACAATGCGCTGGTCGGGGCCCTGAACGCCGCGCGGCGTGGCCCGACGTATAATCCGGTGACCTGAGCACAGTCGGAAATCGGGTGGTTTCGAGCCACTCCTTCTCCTACATTCCGGCCATGATGACCCTCGCAATCCATGACCAGCGCCTGGCCAAGCCGGGCACCCAGAACGCCGCGTTGCGCGACTATGATTCGGTGCGCCGGGCGATCGCCTTCATCTCGGCGAACTGGCGCGCGCAGCCGACCATCGAGGCGATGGCGGATGCCGCCGGCGTCACGCCGGACGAGCTGCACCATCTGTTCCGCCGCTGGGCTTCGATCACACCGAAGGCCTTCATGCAGGCGCTCACCCTCGACCACGCCAAGAACCTGCTCAGGGATTCCGCCAGCATCCTCGACGCGGCGCTCGACTCCGGCCTGTCGGGCCCCGGCCGGCTGCACGATCTCTTCGTCACCCACGAAGCGATGTCGCCGGGTGAATGGAAGAACGGCGGTGCCGGCCTCACCCTGCGCTACGGCTTCCATTCCTCGCCGTTCGGCACCGCGATCGTGATCGCGACCGATCGCGGCCTGTCAGGACTTGCGTTCGCCGATCACGGCGAGGAGACGATCGCACTCGCCGACATGACGCGGCGCTGGCCGAACGCCACCTATGTGGAAGATCACGAAGGCACCGCGCCACTCGCAGCGCGCGTGTTCGACCCCAAGCTGTGGCGGCCGGACCAGCCGCTGCGCGTGGTCCTGATCGGCACCGATTTCGAGGTGCGGGTGTGGGAGACGCTGCTGAAGATCCCGATGGGGCGTGCGGTGTCCTATTCCGACATCGCCTGCAACATCAACAGCCCGAAGGCCTCGCGCGCCGTTGGCGCCGCCGTCGGCAAGAACCCGGTGTCCTTCGTCGTGCCCTGCCACCGCGCGCTCGGCAAGAGCGGCACGCTCACCGGCTACCATTGGGGCATCACGCGGAAACAAGCGATGCTGGGCTGGGAAGCCGGGCAGCTGGGGATGCAGTAGGCAAGATGCAATAGGGTGGGTTAGCCGAAGGCGTAACCCACCTCTTTGGTTTCCGAGATGACAGAAGTGGTGGGTTACGTCGCCGACTGCGCTTCGCGCAGTCGCCGTCTAACCCACCCTACGGCACCGCGCGTGTGGCGAAATTCAGCCCGCCAGGTCCAGCTTCGAGGCCACCGTCGAATCCGCATTGAGCCGGTAGATGATGGGCACGCCGGTGGCGAGCTCGCGCTTGAGGATGCCCTCGGGCGAGAGCTTTTCCAGCACCATGATCAGAGCGCGCAGCGAGTTGCCGTGGGCGGCGACCAGGGTACGCTTGCCGTTGAGCACGGCGGGCAGTATCTCCTGCACGTAATAGGGCAGCGCGCGCGCGAGCGTGTCCTTCAGGCTTTCGCCCCCGGGCGGCGGCACGTCGTAGGAGCGGCGCCAGATCAGCACCTGGTCCTCGCCCCATTTCTTGCGCGCATCGTCCTTGTTGAGACCGGAGAGATCGCCGTAATCGCGCTCGTTCAACGCGAGGTTCTTCGAGGTCGGAAGACCGGTCTGGCCGAGCTCGGCGAGGATGAGATCCAGCGTGTGCTGCGCGCGCGTCAGGACCGAGGTGAAGGCGACGTCGAACACGAGACCCTGTGCCTTCAGCTTGCGGCCGGCTTCCCTGGCTTCGTTCACACCGAGCTCGGTGAGATCGGGGTCCTTCCAGCCCGTGAACAGGTTCTTCAGATTCCATTCGCTCTGGCCGTGGCGGACGAGCACGAGAAGACGTTCGCTCATTGACTGCTTTCCGTTTGCTCAATCAGAAATCGGCGAGGCCGAGCACGTCGGCCATCGAGTAATGCCCCGGCTTCTTGCCGTGCGCCCACAGGGCCGCCTTCAGCGCGCCATGGGCGAACAGCATGCGGTCCTCGGCCTGATGCGACAGCGTCAGCCGCTCGAACGGGCCGAGGAAGGTGACGCTGTGGTCGCCGGCGACGGTCCCGCCGCGCAGGGAGGCGAAACCGATATTGCCCGGCTTGCGCGCGCCGGTGATGCCGTCGCGCCCGCGCTCGGAATGGTCATCGAGGGTGACGCCGCGGCCGCTGGCTGCGGCCTGGCCCAGCATCAGCGCCGTGCCCGAGGGCGCGTCGACCTTCATGCGGTGATGGGTTTCGACGATCTCGATGTCGAAGCTCTGGTCGAGCGCCTTGGCGACGCGCTTGACCACGGCGGCGAGCAGGTTGACACCAAGGCTCATATTGCCCGACTGCACCACCACCGCGCGATTGGTGACGCTCTTGATCACGGCGTTGTCGGAGCCGGACAGCCCGGTCGTGCCGACGACGTGCACGATGCCGCGCTCGGCGGCGATCGCGACATTGGCGATGGTCGCCGCCGGAACGGTGAAGTCGAGGATGCCGTCGGCATCCCTGGACATCGCCCAGAGATCGGCGGACAGCTTGATGCCGTTGGCCGGCAGGCCTGCGAGCACGCCGGCATCCTTGCCGAGCAGCTCCGAGCCCGGCGCCTCCAGCGCGCCGGCCAGCACCGCGCCCTTGCTCTCGGCGATCGCCCGCGTCAGCGCCCGGCCCATCCGGCCGCCGGCTCCCGCAACAATCAAGCGCATGTCGGACATGGTGTGATCCTCTGAGCCGCCGTTGTAGCGGGGGGATGCAGTTCCGGCAACCGAGGGGGATCATAGGCCGTCATTCCGGGATGGTCCGAAGGACCAGACCCGGAATCTCGAGATTCCGGGTTCGATGCTGCGCATCGCCCCGGAATGACTGCAGCCTCAGCCGTCCTGTGGCTGCGGGCCGTCATAGCCTTCGATGATGATGAGGTCGGCGACCGAGTGCGGCTGGCGCACCTTGATGTTGGCCTGGTATTCCGGCGAGTTGTAGCAGGCGAGCGCGGTCTCGTAGTCCGGAAATTCGATCACGACGTTGCGGGTGCGGCTGGCGCCTTCGACGGTGGTGAACTTGCCGGCGCGAACGACGAAGCGGCCGCCCCATTTCTTGAAGATCGGACCGTTGGCGACGGCGTAGGGCTTGTAGCCCTCGTCACTGCTCACATCGACACGCCCGATCCAGTAGCCCTTTGCCATTGCTCTTCTCCCTTGTTGATTAGCTGAGCGCTTGCACGATCTCGGCCTGGATTGCGTCGGCCGCCGCCTTGGGATCGGAGGCCTCGAGGATCGGCCGTCCGACGACGAGATAGTCGGCGCCCGCCGCGATCGCACGACCCGGTGTCATGACGCGCTTCTGGTCGCCGGTCGGTGCGCCCGCCGGACGGATGCCGGGCGTGACGAGGCTCATCTGATGGCCGACGATCTTGCGCAAGGCACCGACCTCTTCCGGCGAGCAGACGAGTCCATCGATGCCGAGCACCTGTGCCTGCTGTGCGCGCGCTTCGACCAGATCGGAGACGCCGAGCCGATATCCGGCCGCGTGCAGGTCGTCGTCATTGTACGAGGTCAGCACCGTGACCGCGAGAATCTTCAAGCTCGATCCGCCACGCCCTTCGACTGCCGCCTTCATGGTCTGCGGATAGGCGTGGACGGTGAGGAAGGTCGCCCCCAGCCTGGCGACACTCTCGACACCGCGCGTCACGGTGTTGCCGATGTCGTGCATCTTGAGATCGGCAAACACTTTCTTGCCCTCGCCGGCGAGCTTGCCGATCAGCGGCAGGCCGCCGGCATAGGCCAACTGATAGCCGATCTTGTAGAACGTGACGCTGTCGCCGAGCCTTGCGACCATCGCCTCCGCAGCCTCCGGGCTCGACACGTCGAGCGGAACGATCAGGCGGTCCTTGGGGGCGATCTCGGCTGGCGTCATGTCACCTCACATCATGCGTTGGGAAACGTCGATCAACTGCGCTACCAGCTCCTTCAACGCGGCGATATCGCCCTCGTTCTTCAGCCTGTCCATATCGTCATAGGCCTGGTCGGCAAAGGCGAGCGTGAGCTGGCTGGCAATCACATTGGCGTGGCACGAGGAGAGGATCAGCCGCAAGGCCTGGAGCGCGCGGGCAGCACCAAGCCGGCTCTGCGAGGCGCCGGCAAGCGCGAAGACGCGGTTGCGGAACACCTCGCCGCGCGCCTCGTGCAGCTCGTGCACGCGGCTGACCCAGTCGATCGCGTTTTTGAGCAGCGGCGGCACCGAGGCGTTGTATTCGGGCGAGACGATGAGGATGCCGTGATGGGCGCCGATCATGCGCTTGAGATTGATGGCGTGCTTGGGCACTCCGGATTTGGCCTGGAGATCGCCGTCGTAGATCGGCAGCGGAAAATCGGCCAGCGAGATGCGGGTGACGTCGACGCCGGCCTGAGCGAATTCATACGCGGCGAGCGCTGCCAGCTTCGCATTGTGCGAGCCGGTGCGCAGCGAGCCGGGAATGATCAGGATTTTGGGCGCGGACATCCAATCCCATGCGTTCGGCGAAACGGGCCCGCCGCGCTAAAGGAGGAGCCGGCGGAATTAATCCTTGCGATACACCCAGACGCGGGCTGGCGGAAGGTTCATCCAGATCCGTTCCGAAGCCTCTGTGGACACGCCGTGCAGCGATTTCGGGATCGGCGGCACCACCGCATAGGTGAACTGGATGAAGGGCGCGCCGGGCGCGAGCGCGGTGAAGGCGTCGCGAATGAGCCGCAGCCGCGTCAGCATCGGTTTTGTGACGAGCGGCAGGCCCGAGACGACAGCGCTAGCCGGCGCGCTCAAGACATTCCAGAGCGTGTCGCGGAGGCGATAGGCATCGCCCTGCACCACCTTGGCTTGTGGGTAGCGATCGCGCAGCAGCGCGCAGAAGCCGGGATTGTATTCGACGAGGACAAGACGCTTCTGATCGACGCCGCGCTCGATCAAGGCCGAGGTGATGGCGCCGGTGCCGGGTCCGAGCTCGACCACCGGTGCGTCCGAATCGACATCGACGTAATGAGCCATGGTCCGCGCCAGCAGCTTGCCAGACGGCATGACCGCGCCCATGTGCAGCGGCTTTTCGATCCACGACCTGAGAAAGCGCACCTCGTCATCGAGTCGAGGCTTCTTCAACGCACGCGCGGACGATGGCAATGGCATGTTGGGACCGGACGGGACCGCGGGACCGCGGCGTGTCAGAAAATGGTCATAAAGACGTATAGGCCGAAGACGGTACGGTCAAGACAAGTCAACTCGCCCGATTACCGAAGAAGTCCTTGACCTTGGCGAAGAAACCCTCGGATTCCGGCTGGGTGTTGCCGGAGGAGAGCTTGTCGAACTCGGCCAGCAATTCCTGCTGCTTCTTGGTGAGATTCTGCGGGGTCTCGACCACGACCTGGACATACATGTCGCCCATCTGGCGCGAGCGCAGCACCGGCATACCCTTTGATGCAATGCGGAATCGGCGGCCCGACTGGGTTCCGGCGGGCACCTTCACCTTGGTCTTGGCCTTCTCGATTGTCGGCACCTCGAATTCGCCGCCGAGCGCGGCCGTCACCATCGAGATCGGCACGCGGCAATGCAGATCGGCGCCGTCGCGTTGGAAGAACTGGTGCTGGGTCAGCGACAGGAAGATGTAGAGGTCGCCGGGCGGTCCGCCGCGGACTCCGGCCTCGCCCTCGCCGGCGAGCCTGATCCGTGTGCCGTCCTCGACGCCTTGCGGAATGTTGACCGACAGCGTGCGCTCGCGGGTGACCCGGCCCTGGCCAGCACAGGCCGGGCAGGCGTCCTCGATCATCTGGCCGCGGCCCTGGCAGCCGGGACAGGTGCGCTCGAGCGTGAAGAAGCCCTGCGACTGCCGCACGCGGCCGGCGCCGCCGCAGGTGGAGCAGGTCTTCGGCTTGGTGCCGGCCTTGGCACCGATGCCCGAGCAGGCCTCGCAGGTGACCGAGACCGGGATCTCGATTTGCGCGGTCTTGCCGCCAAAGGCCTCCTCGAGGGTGATTTCCATGTTGTAGCGCAGGTCCGCCCCGCGCTCGCGGCCGCCGCGGCCGCGCTGACCGGCCATGCCGAACAGGTCTTCGAAAATGTCGGAGAAAGAGGAGGCGAAGCCCGCACCGAAACCGGCAGCGCCACCAAAGCCGCCGCCCTGCTCGAACGCGGCGTGGCCATAGCGGTCGTAGGCCGCGCGCTTGTCCTTGTCTTTCAGGACCTCGTAAGCCTCGTTGATTTCCTTGAACTTGACCTCGCTGGTCTCATCCCCGGGATTGCGGTCGGGATGGAATTTCATGGCCAGCTTGCGGAACGACGATTTCAGCCTGGATTCGTCGGCGTCGCGTTCGACTTCGAGGGTCTCGTAATAGCAGCGCTTGGTGGACGTGGACATGCTGAGCTCGGTCTATCCAATCGCGATTCAAGTTGGCGCGGAACAACGCTGACATACGGCGATATAAGCGCCCTTCGACCTTGCGGCAGAGGGCAGCATGGCAGCGCTGAGAATAACGGCTGGGAATTGATCGATCGTAACGGGGCCGACTTCGAGGGAGTCTTGGCCCGCCTGCCCCGACGCGACGGCCTCCCCCGCGAGGGAGGAGGCCGGTAGCGCGTGTGGGGTCCAGGTCGCCCGCATCGTCACCCTCTCGGGGCTTAAGCGGACTTCTTGTTGTTCTTGTCGTCGTCGACCTCGGTGAATTCCGCATCGACGACGTCGTCCTTGGCCGCATCCTTCTTGGCGTCGGCCTCGGCCTGCTGCTTGTACATGGCCTCGCCGAGCTTCATCGAAGCCTGCGCCAGCGTCTGGGTCTTGGCCTTGATCGCCTCGGCATCGTCGCCCTTCAGCGCTTCCTTGAGGTCGCTGACGGCATCCTCGATGGCGCGGCGCTCGCTCTCGGCGACCTTCGAACCGTGCTCGGCCAACGCCTTCTCCGTCGAATGCACCAGGCCGTCGGCCTCGTTCTTGGCGGTCACGGCCTCGCGGCGCTTCTTGTCCGCCTCGGCATTGGCCTCGGCGTCCTTGACCATCTTCTCGATGTCGGCTTCCGACAGACCACCCGAGGCCTGGATGCGGATCTGCTGCTCCTTGCCCGTGGCCTTGTCCTTGGCCGAGACGTTGACGATGCCGTTGGCGTCGATGTCGAAGGTCACCTCGATCTGCGGCATGCCGCGCGGAGCCGGCGGGATACCCATCAGGTCGAACTGGCCGAGCATTTTGTTGTCGGCCGCCATTTCACGCTCGCCCTGGAAGACGCGGATGGTGACGGCATTCTGATTGTCTTCAGCCGTCGAGAACACCTGGCTCTTCTTGGTCGGGATCGTGGTGTTGCGGTCGATGATGCGGGTGAACACGCCGCCCAGCGTCTCGATGCCCAGTGACAGCGGGGTCACGTCGAGCAGCAGCACGTCCTTGACGTCGCCCTGGAGCACGCCGGCCTGGATCGCGGCACCGATCGCCACGACTTCGTCCGGATTGACGCCCTTGTGCGGCTCCTTGCCGAACAGCTGCTTCACGACTTCCTGGACCTTCGGCATGCGCGACATGCCGCCGACCAGCACGACTTCGCCGATCTCACCGGCGGTGACGCCGGCATCCTTCAGCGCCTTGCGGCAAGGCTCGACCGTCTTCTGGATGAGGTCGTCGACCAGCGCCTCGAACTTGGCACGGGTGAGCTTCATCGTCAGATGCTTCGGGCCGGTCTGGTCCGCCGTGATGAACGGCAGGTTGATCTCGGTCTGCGTCGTCGAGGACAGCTCGATCTTGGCCTTTTCAGCGGCTTCCTTCAGGCGCTGCAACGCAAGCTTGTCGTTGCGCAGGTTGATGCCCTGCTCCTTCTGGAACTCGTCGGCCAGATAGCCCACGAGGCGCATGTCGAAATCTTCGCCGCCGAGGAAGGTGTCGCCGTTGGTCGACTTCACCTCGAACACGCCGTCGCCGATTTCGAGAATGGAGATATCGAACGTGCCGCCGCCGAGGTCGTACACGGCGATGGTGCCGGCCTTGGTCTTGTCGAGGCCGTAGGCGAGCGCGGCCGCGGTCGGCTCGTTGATGATGCGCAGCACTTCGAGGCCCGCGATCTTGCCGGCGTCCTTGGTCGCCTGGCGCTGGGCGTCGTTGAAGTAGGCGGGAACGGTGATGACGGCCTGATCGACCTTCTGACCGAGATGGGCTTCCGCGGTCTCCTTCATCTTCTGCAAGATGAACGCCGAGACCTGCGAGGGCGAGTAGGTCTGGCCGTCGGCCTCGACCCAGGCGTCGCCGTTGGAGGCTTTCACGATCTTGTACGGGACGAGCTTCTTGTCCTTCTCGACCATCGGGTCGTCGTAGCGGCGGCCGATGAGGCGCTTCACTGCGAAGAAGGTACGCTCGGGATTGGTGACGGCCTGGCGCTTGGCCGGCTGGCCGACGAGGCGCTCACCGTCGTCCGTCACGGCGACGATCGAAGGCGTCGTGCGCATGCCTTCGGAATTCTCGATGACTTTCGCGTTCTTGCCATCCATCACGGCGACGCACGAATTCGTGGTGCCGAGGTCGATCCCAATGACCTTTCCCATGGTCCTGATACCCTTCTTTTTGCGGCAGGTTGGCTGGGCCCAGAAGGCACCCGAACCGAAACCCCCTAAGATCAAACATCCGCGATATTGCGATGATTGAGGCTCATATAGGAGGGGGGGAGGGGCCCGCAAGGACCGAAGCTACGTTTCTGCCGCGAAAACATTGGGTTTTGAAAGATGATGTCGGGCTCAGCCGCCCTTGCGGGTGTGGAATTATTGACAGGTTCGGGCCTCGGCAAGCCCCCGCCACCCGCAACAGGCCCCGCCCTGTTGCGGCAAGGCCAAACCCGCTAAAAGGCGAACCGGCCGGACAGCCGGCGCAGCTGCTTCGCGCGACAAAGCGGCCCGGCGGCCGACCATCGAACGGCCTCAATGTGAACCAATCAGAGTGCCCATGAAGCTGATCCGACCCCTCGCCGCGCTGGCCCTCCTCACCGTAACAGCGTTTCCGGCCCTTGCCGCCGACGCCGTTTTCCCACCTGGCTTGCGCCTCGGCATGGTGCCGCTGATCGGCCTCAGCACCGCCAAGACCTTTCCGGGCTTCGAGAGCGAGGATGGCAGTGTCAAGGTACTGGTCACCGAGCTGCCGCCGGCGGCCTATGGCGAGGTCGTGAGCGCCTTCAATGCCAATCCCGCCGGGACCAATGGCGTCACACAGGACAAGATCGAGACCCCCGCGGGCCTCGCCTATTTCACCACCGAAAGCGGCAAGGCCGGCGATACCCCGGTGAAGCGCTATTCGATGATCGTGCCCGGCGCCGGCTTCTCCGGCTATGTCGCGGTGCAGATCCCGGAGAATGCGACCAAGATCTACACGGATGAGGCGGTGCGGCAGATGTTTGCGAGCACAGTCACCCGCAGGCAGGTCTCGGCTGAAGAGCAGATCGCGCTGATGCCGTTCAAGATCACCGATCTCGCCAATTTCAAGGACATCCGAACGCTCGCACCGGGCAGCAGCATCATCCTCGCCGACGGCGATGAGAGCACGGGTTACGAATCGAAGCCGTTCATGATTCTCGGCGTGATCGGCGCCACCCCGCAGCAGGCCGACGACCGCGCCCGCTTCGCCCAGGAGGCGGCGCTCCAGATTCCCGGCGTGCGCGAGTCGCGCATCACCATGTCCGAGCCGATTCGCATCAACGGCCAGCAGGGCTTCGAGACCCGGATCGACGGCGTCAGCGGCAAGGACAAGGTCCCCGTGACCGTGGTGCAGTGGATCCGCTTCTCGACCGGCGGCGCATCACTGCGCATCATCGCCAGCGCCCCACGCGACCAGTGGCTGCCGGCCTTCACGCGCTTCCGGGCCGTCCGCGACGGCATTCAGCCGAAGGGATAGCTGTATCCGCAAGCGAGATGCGCTCCCTCCCTCGCTTGCTTGCGGGAGGCTTGGAGAGCGCTGTCGCACCAGCGAAGACTCTCCCAGAGGAGAGCTCAACCGGCCGCTTTGCGAACCATGAGGTTCAATCAGTTCGGCGCGCCGTTCGATTCATTGTTGTTGGCGGCGGGGGCTGCCTTCGCACCGCCCTTGGCGACACCGACCAGCGCCGGGCGCAGCACGCGCTCGCCGATGGTGTAGCCGGCCTGCATAACCTGCACCACGGTGCCTGACGGCACCGACGCATCGGGCACTTCGTACATCGCCTGGTGGAAATTCGGGTCGAACTTCTGGCCCTGCGGATCGAGCTTTTTCACGCCATGCTTCTCGAGCGCGCTGTGCAGCGAGCGCTCGGTCAACTCGACACCCTCGATCAGCGCCGTGAGGCCGGGATCGGCCGCAGCACGCGCTTCGGCCGGAACGGCATCGAGCGCACGCTGGAGATTGTCGGCGATGTCGAGCACGTCGCGGGCAAAGCCGGTGATGCCGTAGAGGCGCGCGTCGGCGACCTCCTTCGTGGTGCGCTTGCGCAGATTCTCCATCTCGGCCAGCGTCCGCAGCATGCGGTCGCGCGCCTCGGCCGCTTCCTTCTGCAACGTTTCGACCGAGCCCGGCTCGGGATCGTCGGGCATGATGTAGGGCTTTGACACCACGGGCTCGGGCGTCGGCGCGGTCGTGTCTTCGGGTTGCCGGTCTCGATCGGTCATCGGCTCTAATCTCGAACTCGTTTCCAGGGATTGTTGGCCCGGATATCGTGCCTAAGCTTGCGAAAATCAAGCGCCCGTGATCGGTGGAGGCGCCGGTCAGCCCCCCAAGAGGCGGCTGACGATGCGGGCGGCGTAGTCCACGGTCGTGATCACGCGGGCATAATTCAGCCGCGTCGGCCCGATCACGCCGAGAACGCCGACGATGTGGCCGGCGGCATCCCGATAGGGCGAAATGATGGTGGAGGACCCCGACAGCGAGAACAGCTTGTTCTCGCTGCCGATGAAGATGCGCACGCCCTCGGCGGTCTCGGCCCGGCCGAGCAGGTCGATCACGCCGCGCTTGGTCTCGAGGTCGTCGAACAACAGGCGAACACGCTCCAGATCCTCCAGCGCATGCAGATCTTCGAGCAGATTGGCATGGCCGCGGACGATCAGCTGGCGATCCTCGTTCTCGCCGCCGGACCAGCTGGCGATGCCGGCCGAGATCACCTTCTGCGTCAGCTGATCGAGCTCTGCGCGGGCCTCCGCAAGGGCCGTCTCGAGCTCGAGCCGCGCCTCCGCCAGCGTGCGGCCGCGGATGCGCGCATTGAGGAAATTGCCGGCCTCGGTGAGCGCCGAGGAGGGAACCCCGGGCGGCAGCGTCAGCACGCGGTTTTCCACCTGGCCGTCCTCGCCGACGAGGATGACCAGCGCTTTCTCGGGTTCCAGGCGGACGAATTCGATGTGCTTCAGTCGCGCATTGGATTTTGGCGTCAACACGACGGCAGCGGCCCGGGTGAGGCCGGAGAGCCGCATCAAGGCCTCGTCCAGCGCCGCCTCGACCGACTGCGCCTCGCCGACCGAGGAGAGCTGGCTCTGGATCGACTGCCGCTCGGCCTCGTTGAGGTCGCCGACCTGCATCAGGGCATCGACGAAGAAGCGCAGGCCGAGTTCCGTCGGCAACCGCCCGGCGGAGGTGTGCGGGGCATAGATCAGGCCGAGTTGTTCCAGATCCGCCATGACGTTACGGACCGAGGCGGGCGAGAGCGGCATGGCGATCAGGCGGGAAATGTTGCGCGAGCCGACAGGCTCGCCGGTCGCGAGATAGCTTTCGACAATTTGACGAAAGATGTCGCGGGAACGCTCGTTGAGCTGGGCAAGGCCTGCGCGCGGCGCGATCAGATGGATCGGATCGTGATGGGCCACAGACGGTAACTCCTCTCAGATACTCGTAATTTGTCTATCCCGGGCGCTTCTGACAAGCGTGGCGTTTGCGGCCGCGGGGTGAAAAAGCCTTGCCGCCCATCCCCGCCGCACCTACAAGCACCGCGAGCAGCCTTTTCCCGTGAGTTTTGGAGGATTTCCCATGCGGCCAAGCCGCCGTGCGCCCGACGAATTGCGCCCCGTGACGCTGGAGCGTGGCGTGGTGAAATATGCGGAAGGTTCGTGTCTGGTGAAATTCGGCGACACCCATGTGCTGGTCACCGCCACGCTGGAGGACCGCCTGCCGCCGTGGCTGAAGGGCCAGGGCCGCGGCTGGGTCACCGCCGAATACGGCATGCTGCCGCGCGCGACCTCGGAACGGACCCGCCGCGAGGCATCCGCCGGCAAGCAGAGCGGCCGCACCGTCGAGATCCAGCGCCTGATCGGCCGCTCGCTCCGCACCATCATCAATCTCGAAGCCCTCGGCGAGCGCCAGATCACGGTCGATTGCGACGTGCTTCAGGCCGACGGCGGCACGCGCACGGCCTCGATCACGGGCGCCTGGGTCGCACTCGCCGACTGCGTCAACTGGATGAAGGCGCGGAACATGGTCAAGGCCAACGTGCTGCGCGACAACGTCGCCGCGATCTCCTGCGGCATCTACAACGGCACGCCGGTGCTCGACCTCGACTACGCCGAGGATTCCGAGGCCGAGACCGACGCCAATTTCGTCATGACCGGCGATGGCCGCATCATCGAGGTGCAGGGCACCGCGGAACGCGAGCCGTTCACCGAAGCCGAGCTGCTGGCGCTGATGGCGCTGGCCCGCAAGGGCGTCGCGCGTCTGGTGGACTTGCAGAAACTGGCTGTGGCGTAGTCAATAAGCCATGCACCGCCGAATCACGGACAAGCTGGTCATCGCGACCCACAATCCGGGCAAGCTCGCCGAGATGCGGGAGCTGCTTGCGCCGTACGGCATCGAGGCGGTGTCGGCGGGAGAGCTCGGCCTGTCCGAGCCGGACGAGACCGGCAGCGATTTCCGCAGCAATGCCGCCATCAAGGCGATCGCGGCGGCGCGAGCAGCCAGGCTTCCCGCCTTCGCCGATGATTCCGGCATCGTGGTCGACGCGCTCGACGGCGCGCCCGGCATCTACAGCGCGCGCTGGGCTGGCCCTTCCAAGGATTTCAGCGCGGCGATGGCGCAGATCGAGCGCCTGTTGCAGGAGCGCGGCGCCACCACGCCGGACAAGCGCAGAGCCCATTTCGTCTCGGCACTCTGCGTCGCCTGGCCCGACGATCATCTCGAAGAGGTCGAGGCGCGCGTCGACGGCACGCTGGTCTGGCCACCGCGCGGGACTGCCGGCTTCGGCTACGACCCGATGTTCCTGCCCGACGGCCACAACCGCACCTTCGGCGAGATGGAGAGCATCGAGAAGCACGGCCTGCCGCCGCTCGGCCTCGGCCTGTCGCATCGCGCCCGCGCCTTCGTGAAACTGGCGGAGATCTGCCTTGAGCCGCGATAGAGCGTTTTCGAGCGAAGTGAATACCGGTTCGCGCAAGGAAAACGCGTCGAAACAAGACTTCGGCGTCTACGTGCACTGGCCGTTCTGCCTGTCGAAATGTCCCTATTGCGACTTCAACAGCCACGTTCGCCACGCCGCGATCGACGAGGCGCGCTTCGCTTCCGCCTTTGCGCGCGAGATCGCAACCACCGCAGGGCGTGCGCCGGGCCGCGAGGTCACCTCGATCTTCCTCGGTGGCGGCACGCCATCCCTGATGCAGCCCGCAACCGTCGGCGCCGTGCTCGATGCGATCGGCAAGCACTGGACCGTCGCAGGCGACGTCGAGGTCACGCTGGAAGCGAACCCGACCAGCGTCGAAGCCACGCGCTTCGCCGGCTATCGCACCGCCGGCGTCAATCGCGTCTCGCTCGGCGTGCAGGCGCTCGACGATGCCTCGCTGAAGGCGCTCGGCCGCATGCACAGCGCGCGCGAGGCGCTCGATGCCGTCGCCATCGCACGCCGCTCGTTCGACCGCTATTCGTTCGACCTGATCTACGCCCGCCCCGACCAGACGCCGGCGATGTGGGCCGACGAACTGCGTCTGGCAATCGATGAAGCGGCCGAGCATCTGTCGCTCTATCAATTGACGATCGAGGAAGGCACGCCGTTCTTCGGCCTGCACCAAGCCGGCAAATTGAAGACGCCGGATGAAGCGGTCGCGCGCGCTCTCTACGACGTCACGCAGGAGACCTGCGACAGGCTGGGTCTGCCCGCCTACGAGATCTCCAATCACGCCCGGCGCGGCGCCGAGTGCCGGCACAATCTGGTATACTGGCGCGGCGAGGAATATGCCGGCATCGGCCCCGGCGCGCACGGCCGCCTCGACATCGACGGTATCAGGCACGCCACCGCCACCGAGAAGCGTCCCGAGGCTTGGCTGCTGCGCGTCGAGACCAACGGCCACGGCGTCGTCACCGACGAGCGCCTCAACAGCGAAGAGCGCGCCGACGAATTCCTGCTGATGGGACTGCGCCTCGCCGAGGGCATCGACCCCGAGCGCTACAAAGCACTCGCGGGCCGCCCGCTCGACCCCCGCCGCATCGCGCTGCTGCGCGAGGAAGGCGCGATCACGGTGGACCCGACGGGCCGGCTGCGCGTGACCAGCAGCGGATTTCCGGTGCTGGATGCGGTGGTCGCGGATCTTGCGGCCTGAACTCTCTCCCATCGTCGTCCCGGACAAGCGCAGCGAAGCGGAGCGCCGATCCGGGACCCATAACCACAGGGAGAAGTCGCGGCACGAAGCTGACAACCACGAGTCTTCGTCAAACCCCTTCCTGTGGTTATGGGTCCCGGATCGGCGCGCGCTTAAGGCGCGCTTGTCCGGGACGACGGAAGATGTAGCTACGCCCCAAAACTCTTCGGCGAGCCCGCGACCGCAACGCCGCCACCCTGCGTCACCTTCATCACCGCGAGCCCGCGTTCATTCGTGCCATCGGCGCGGAAGCGGAACAGGCCATCGATACCGGCGAAGCCGGAAGGGTTCGTGAGCACGTCGGGCGAGAAACGCGTGGTGCCTTGCGTGCGCGCGAGGGCGGCAACGAGGGCGACCGCGTCATAGGCGAGCGTGGCGGTTCGCACCGGCTCGCCGCCATATTTGGTGCGATAGCGGCCGGAGAAGGCGCGGAAGCCGGCCGGGTCGGGCGCGGCGTAGAGGCCGCCCTGGAGCGCGGCGCTGGCATAGACGCGCGGATTATCCCACAGGCCGGTGCCGAGCAGCTGGATGTTGCGCAGATTGGCGCCTGCGGCCGTCATCGCATCCGCCACTGAGACCACCGCATCGCCGTCATCGGCAATGAACAGCGCGTCCGCGCTGCCGAGCTGCTGAGCCACGGTGCGTGCCGGCGTGGCGCGATCGGCACCGTATTTCTCGAAGGCGACGATGCGCCCGCCGCGCCGCGGCGCCGCGGCCTTCACCGCGGCCTCGACGACATTGCCGTAGGCGTTGTCGGGCACCAGCACGGCGAAAGAGCGCTTTCCGATGCTGGCGGAATATTCGACGATGCGGTTGACGTCGGACTCCGGCAGGAACGAGAGCAGATAGACGCCGCGCCCGGCGATGCTGGAATCGGTCGAGAACGCGATGACCGAAATGCCGCGCGCGCGCGCGACCTGCGCCACCGCCGGCACCGATTGCGCGAACAGCGGCCCGAGGATGATCTCGGCGCCTTCGTCGACCGCCTGCTGCGCGCCGGCTTGCGCGCCTTGCGGGCTGCCATTGTCGTCCTTGATCAGGAGCTGGATGTTCGGGTTCTGGAACTCGGCCAGCGCCATCTCGGCGGCGTTGCGCATGGATTGCGCGGCGAGCCCGGCGTTACCGGCAGCTGAGAGCGGCAGGATCAGACCTACCTTCACGCCGCCGGTGCCGGCGGTCGTCGCCTGTTGCGGGGGACCCGCCGGCTGGGCCGGCGGCGCGGAACTCGAGAACGGGTTGGAGAACTGGCTGAGACTCTGCTGCACGCCGGCGCAGGCCGACAGCACGGGCGCACCGAGCAACAGGCCGAGCGCACTCCGGCGGGTGGCCCCCGACGATCGGGATCCCGGAGCGAGAGACTTTGGATGACGCGGGCCCATCATGGCAGCTTCTCTTCTGACCCGCCGTCGCCGGCCGGTCACGACATTCCTTCCGCGACACAGGCCGCGGACTCAGGTATATTGTCGGCAAACAGTTAACCAAAACAAAAGGATAACAGCCGCTTAACGCGACCGCCTTCCCGTCCTGGCAGCCGTTCGCCGTCGCTCATCCAGCATCAAGGCGGCGTTTCCGTCGTGAATATGGCGCGATGGCCCTCATTCCCACTCGAGGTGATCCTGGCCGATCACATTCCCGCCCGTTCCTCGCCCCCCATCTGGGCACGATCCTGGGCACGATCTTTTTCGACCAGAAGGTTCCCAGCCCTGCGGATCGTGCCTAAGTTGGCTTCATTATGCGCGCAAAGCCGGCCCCGATAAATACGTCTGAAGCTCAAGACGCCGCCTCGCGCGGTTTCTCCATCGATGCCCATCGGATCGCGACGCCGAAGGCCGCGCCGGGTCTCTATCTGGTCGCGACACCCATCGGCAATCTCGGCGACATCACCCTGCGGGCGCTTCAGACGCTCGCCGGCGTCGACGTCATCGCCTGCGAGGACACCCGCATCACGCGCCGCCTGACCGAGCGCTATGCGATCGCAGCAACGCTCAAGCAATATCACGAGCACAATGCGGAAGCGGCGCGTCCGAAGATTCTCGAGGCGCTGGCGCGAGGCGGCTCGGTCGCGCTGGTGTCGGACGCCGGCACGCCACTGATCTCAGATCCCGGCTTCAAGCTGGTGCGCGAGGTCTGCACCGCCGGCCATCCGGTGCACGCGCTGCCCGGCCCGTCCTCGGTGCTGGCGGCTCTGTCCGTCGCCGCGCTGCCGACCGACCGCTTCTTCTTCGAGGGTTTCCTGCCGGCGAAATCCGCCGCGCGCCGCGCACGCCTCGCCGAGCTTGCGCGCATCGACGCGACGCTGGTGATGTTCGAATCGGGCAACCGGATGCAGGCCACCTTGGACGACCTTGCGGAGATCATGGGCGAACGCGAGGCCGCGGTCTGCCGCGAGCTGACGAAGCTGCACGAGGAGGTCAGGCGTGCGCCGCTCGCCGAGCTCGCGCGGCAAGCCGATGCGCCGGAGACGCGCGGCGAGTTCGTGCTGGTGATCGGCCCGCCCGCAGCGGACGCCGACGTGCTGGCACCGGACGCGCTCGACGGACTCCTGCGCGAGCAGCTTGCCGCAAACAGCGTCAAGGATGCCGTGGCGCATGCGGTCGCACTGTCGGGCCGGCCGCGCCGCGAGGTCTATGCCCGCGCGCTGGAGCTCGCGAAGGATCTTCGGGGCGGCGATGGCGAAGACTGAGCCCCCCAGGGAACCGAAGGTCGCCTCGCCCGAGCGCGTCGCCGCGTTCCGTACCGGCATTTCCGCGGAGAGCCGCGCCGCGGCCTATCTGATGGCCAAGGGCTACCGTATCCTCGCCAAACGCTACCGCACCCCGCATGGCGAGATCGACATCGTGGCGCGCCGCCGCAACCTGATCGCTTTCGTTGAGGTCAAGGCGCGGGCGAGCCTGGACGACGCCGCTTTCGCCGTGACGCCGCGCCAGCAGCAGCGCATCATCGACGCCGCGCAAGGCTGGCTCGTGGCGCATCCCGAGCATGCCGAATTCGAATTGCGATTCGACGCGATGCTGATTGCGCCGCGCTCGCTTCCGCGCCATGTGTTGGCGGCATTCGACGCCTCGACCTGAAAGGCAGATCATGAAACTCAATGTCGCCGTCCAGATGGATCCCATCGCCCGCATCAACATCAAGGGCGATTCCACCTTTGCGCTGCTTCTGGAAGCGCAGAAGCGCGGCCATGGCCTGTCCTACTACACGCCCGACAAGCTCTCGATGGTCGGCGAAGAGCTGGTTGCGCCGGTTCAGCTCCTGACCGTGCGCGACGAGCCCGGCGACCACTTCACATTGGGCGAGCCCAGGCGCGAAGCGCTGAACGGCTTTGACGTGGTGCTGCTCCGCCAGGACCCGCCATTCGACCTCGCCTACATCACCTCGACGCATTTCCTGGAGCGCATCCATCCGAAGACGCTGGTCGTCAACGATCCCGCCTCCGTGCGCAACGCGCCGGAGAAGCTGTTCGTGATGAATTTTCCACAGCTGATGCCGCCGACGCTGATCTCGCGCGACCTGGATGAGATCAACGCGTTTCGCGACAAGCACGGCGCCGTCGTCATGAAGCCGCTGCACGGCCATGGCGGCGCGGCGGTGTTCCGCGTGATGCCGCAGGACATGAATTTCGGCTCGCTGTTCGACATGTTCTCGGTGACGTTCAGGGAGCCCTGGGTGATCCAGCAGTTCATCCCCGAGGTGAAGCACGGCGACAAGCGCATCATCCTGGTCGACGGCGAGTTCGCCGGCGCGGTGAACCGCGTGCCGGCCGCCGACGACCTCCGCTCCAACATGGTGCGCGGCGGCGCGGCGCAGGAGACCGAGCTCACCCCGCGCGAGCGCGAGATCTGCGCCACCGTCGGCCCGGCGCTGCGCGAGCGCGGCCTCCTGTTCGTCGGCATCGACGTCATCAACGGCAACCTCACCGAGATCAACGTCACCTCGCCCACCGGCATCCGCGCGATTGCGCGGCTCGGTGGCCCTGACGTTGCGGCGAGAATCTGGGACGTGATCGAGCAGAAGCGGAAGAAGTAGAGCCCGTCACTTCGTAACCGCTCCATCGCCGTCACCCTGAGGTGGCCGCTTCTTCAGCGGCCCTCGAAGGGCGACGGCCCTTCTGCAGCACCGGGGCCGTGCATCCTTCGAGGCTCCGCATGCCATGCATTCGCATCGCGTGCCTCGCACCTCCAGCGACAATGGCTTCGCCATTGAGCGGGGATGACGGACCGTGGGCGGTTATCGCGGATGCGACGCGGCTTCCGAGCCCACCACTAACCACCCGTTCACCATGACGCCCACGCGCCGCATTCGATCGCGTGCGCGGTCTGCGTGAAACTACGGAGCCGCCGGCGGATCGAATAACGCCGCGTTCACCATCCGCCGAAAACCAGCATCGCGGCCGGCGATCGCATTCGGCCTCGCAACACCCCTTATACCTTTGCTCCCTACTCATCGACGCGGGGGAACACGCCACGTGCAGTTCGAGTGCCCCGCGTAAGAGTAGAGGCGCATGAACACCGCACGCATCGTCGTTCTCGTCATCGCACTGGGCGCCGGCGGCGTCGCTGCGTATCTGGCGAGCGGCTTCGACAACAATCCCGCGCCTGCCCCTCCCGTCGCCGAGAAGCTGCCGACGGTCGAGGTGCTCGTCGCGAAGAACGACATCCAGCTCGGCCAGGCCGTGAAGCCCGACGATCTGCAATGGCAGGCCTGGCCGGCCGCGACGGCGAGCAGCGCCTTCATCCGCCGCGACGGCAGGCCCGACGCGCAGACCCAGATCGCCGGCTCGATCGCACGCGTGCCGTTGATGCAGGGCGAGCCGATCCGCGAGCAGAAGCTGGTCAGGGCCGAAGGCTCCGGCTTCATGGCCGCGATCCTGCCGTCCGGGATGCGCGCCGTCTCCACCGAGATTTCAGCCGAAACGGGCGCCGGCGGCTTCATCCTTCCGAACGACCGCGTCGACATCATCCTGACCCGCCGCCTGAAGAATCCCGACGGCAACAGCGATGGCCCGACCGGCGGCAACGACCTCATCCTGTCCGAGGTCATTCTCGCCAACATCCGCGTGCTCGCGATCGACCAGGCGCCGAAGGAAAAGGACGGCCAGAACGCCGTGCTCGGCAAGACCGTCACGCTCGAGCTCAGGCCCGACCAGGTCGCAACGCTCTCGGCCGCACGCCAGGGCGGCACGCTGACGCTCGCGCTGCGCAGCATCGTCGATGCCAACGCATTCGAGGGTACGCCCGACGACCAGGCGGTCAAGCGCCCGGGCGGCGTGAACGTGATCCGTTACGGCGTGCAGGCACGACAACTGACGTCACAGAAGTGATGGGGATAGCATGAGTTACGGGGGTAATCGGACGAGCCTGCGCATTCGGGGGAAGCGCGCGCGCTCGTTCCTGGCGGGGACGATGTTGATGCTGGGGCTGCTCGCAGCCTCCGACGTCGTCAGCGCCGCGGATGCGCCGGTCGGCGACCAGGCGCCGATGCAAGCGCCCGACCTCGGCGTGTCGCCGGTCTCGACGGTCGCAGCGGCGAGGACGCGATTTCTCTCGCTTGGTGTGGGCAAATCAGTCGTCATCGACCTGCCGCGCGAGGTCAAGGACGTGCTCGTGGCCGACCCCAAGATCGCCAACGCGGTGATCCGCTCGGCCCAGCGCGCCTATATCATCGGCGGCCAGGTCGGCCAGACCAACGTCGTGTTCTTCACCGCCGACGGCCAGCAGGTCGCCTCCTACGACATCGCCGTGAAGCGCGATCTCAACGGCATGCGCGCGGCGCTCCGCCAGTCCTTGCCGGGCGTACAGGTCGAAGGCGTCGGCGACAGCGTGATGCTGACCGGCTCGGTGTCGAGCCCGGTCGAGGCCCAGCAGGCCGGTGACGTCGCCGCCAAGCTCGTCGGCGGCGCCGAGAAGGTCGTCAACAACATCATCGTGCGCGGCCGCGACCAGGTGATGCTCAAGGTCGTCGTCGGCGAAGTGCGCCGCGACATCGTCAAGCAGCTCGGCGTCGATCTCAGCGCCAGCCTGAATGCCGGCACCGCGGTGGTGAATTTCAACAACTCCAATCCGTTCTCGGTCTCCGGCGGCCCGCTCGTCAGCAGCAACGGGCTCGGCGTCACCGGACTCGCAAAAGGCGTGGCCACGGTCAACGCCACGATGCGCGCGATGGAAAGCGCCGGCGTGATGCGGACGCTGGCCGAGCCCAGCCTGACGGCGATCTCCGGCGAGTCCGCCACCTTCATTGCCGGCGGCGAATTCCCTATCCCTGCGGGCTATTCCTGCGATCCGGTTACCCATGTCTGTACCACCCAGATCACCTACAAGAAGTTCGGCATCTCCCTGAACTTCACGCCGGTCGTGCTAAGCGAGGGACGTATCAGCCTGCGCGTGATGACCGAAGTCTCGGAGCTGTCGAGTCAGAACGCCATCTCCGTGACGCAAGCGGTGTCGGCAGGCCAGACCAGCTCGATCACCATCCCGTCGATCCAGACCCGCCGCGCCGAGACCACGCTGGAAATTCCCTCGGGCGGCTCGATGGCGATGGCCGGCCTGATCCAGCAGCAGACCAAGCAGGCGATCAACGGCCTGCCCGGCGTCGACCAAATACCGATCATCGGCGCGCTGTTCCGCAGCCAGGACTTCGTCAACAACGAGACCGAGCTGATGGTGATCGTGACGCCCTATGTGGTGCGCGCGGTCGCCCAGAAGGAATTGTCACGTCCCGACGACGGCTTCGCGCCGGCTTCGGACGCGCAGACGGCGTTGCTTGGCCGCATGAACCGCCTCTATGGCATCGCGCGCCGCGTCGATCCGATCAGCGGCACGCCGGGTGATTTCGGCTTCATCATCGACTGAGACGAACGCGCGGCGTGGGGACCGGTGCAGGAATTGGGGCAGGAGGGGATGAAGCGATGACGAAGACGACAGCCGATCGACGTCGCAATCTGGGCGTGGTGCTGGCACTGGCGGGGATCTCCGTCATGCTGGGCGCCTGCAACACCACCGAGATCGTCACCCAGACGGTGCCGACCGATTATCGGCAGCGCCACCCGATCGCGGTGCAGGAAGGCAAGAAGTCGATTGTGATCTTCGTCGGCAAGGCGCGAGGCGGCCTCTCGGCCGCACAGCATTCGGATGTCGCGGGCATCGCGCGGGACTGGGTGCGCGAAGGCACCGGCTCCGTCGTCGTCGACGTGCCTGTCGACAGCGCCAATTCGCGCGCGGCTGCTGCGACCTACCAGGAGATCCGGTCCGTGCTGGCGTCGGGCGGCGTGCCGTCGCGTGCCATCGTCCAGCATCCCTACCGGCCCGAGGATCCCGGGCTGCTGCCCACCATCCGCCTGAGCTATTCGAAGATCGCGGCCGTCGCCGGCCCCTGCGGGCTGTGGCCGGAAGACGTCGGCCCCTCCATCCTCGACCCCGGCTACAACGAGAACCGGCCCTATTTCAATCTGGGCTGCGCCACCCAGCGCAATCTGGCGGCCATGATCGACAACCCGGCCGATCTCGAGCAACCGCGCGCCGAGACGCCGGCCTATACCGCACGGCGCAACATCGCGTTCGAACGCTATCGCAAGGGCACGACGACCGCGACCGCCTATCCCGAATCCGACAAGGCCAAACTCAGCGACACCGGCAAATGACAAGCTTCGACGACGAAGAAGCGGACGATCCGCGGCACCCCGAGGAACACATTGCACCGGTTCCTCGCATTTCCGTGCAGGCTTTTTGCGAGACCGAGCAGACGCTCAAGGCGGTGACCGCGGCGGGCGAGGATCGCCGGCTCGCCAAGGCCCACCTCACCGCCAAGGACGGCGGCCTCGCCGCGGCGATCGAGGTCTATGAATCGATGCCGACGCCGAACGTGATCGTCATCGAGTCCGACGGCACGCGCGACATCCTCGAGGGCCTGGACGACCTCGCCGGCGTCTGCGATCCCGGCACCCGCGTGGTCGTGATCGGCAATCCCAACGACACCGCGCCCTATCGCGAGCTGGTGCGCCGCGGCGTCAACGACTACGTGGTCGGCCCGGTCGAGACACTCGACGTCGTCCGCTCGATCTGCAGCCTGTTCTCGGCGTCCGAGGCCATCATCACCGGCCGCGTCATCGCCGTGGTCGGCGCCAAGGGCGGCGTCGGTGCGTCCACCGTCGCGCACAATGTGGCCTGGACCATCGCCCGGGACCTCGCGCTCGATTCCGTCGTGATCGATCTCGACCTCGCCTTCGGCACGGCGAGCCTCGACTACAACCAGGATCCGGTGCAGGGCATCGCCAATGCGGTGCTGTCGCAGGACCGGCCGGACACGGCGCTGATGGAGCGCCTGCTCGCCAAATGCACCGATCGCCTCAGCCTGCTGGCGGCACCGGCTGCGCTCGACCGCGTCTATGATTTCGGTACCGAAGCCTTCGATGCGGTGTTCGACACGCTGCGCATGACCACGCCCTGCATCGTGCTCGACGTTCCCCATCAATGGTCCGGCTGGACGCGGCGCGCGCTGGTCAACGCCGACGACATCGTGATCGTGGCCGAGCCCGATCTCGCGAACCTGCGCAACACCAAGAACATGCTGACCGTGCTGAAGGCGGCACGCCCCAATGATCGCCCGCCGCTGTACTGCCTCAACCAGGTCGGCATGCACAAGCGCGCGGAGATCGAGGTCAAGGCGTTTGCCAAGACCATGGAGAGCCAGCCGATCGCGGTGATCCCGTTCGATTCGAAACTGTTCTCGACCGCGGCCAATAACGGCCAGATGATCGCGGAGGTCTCCAAGTCCCACCGCACCACCCTTCTGTTCCAGAACATGGCGAACCGCCTCGCCGGCCGCGGCGAGGTGAAGAAGCCGAAGCGCTCGCTGCTCGAGCCTCTCCTGAAGAAGCTGAAGGGCAAGTCGGGGCGCGGGTCAGCCCCGCATCGCAAGGCGTCGTAAAGAGCGGGAATCGCAAAGATCGGAAGAGGGCGGACTATTTGTCCGCCCTTTGCTGCTTCTTCGCCAGCAACTGGCGCAGCGCCGTGACCTTGGCCGCCGCCTGATCGGGCGGCAGATCGGCCTTCACGAGTATTTCGGCTTCGGCCTCGCGGCCTTGCAATCCCAGCACGAGCGCGAGATTGGCACGAACCCGCGGATCGTTCTGATTGCGCTGATAGGCGCGGCCGAGCACCTGTTCGGCCTTCGGCAGATTGTTTTGCAGCACATAGGACAGGCCGAGATTGGACAGCACGGTAGGCTCGTTCGGCACGATCTTCAACGCCGCGGCGTAGTATTGCTGCGCCTCCTCGTTGCGGCCGAGCTGATCGAGCGCCGCGCCCTGCGCCGACAGGATGCGCCAGTCCGGATCCTCAGGCGTATGCGCACGGCTGAGAACGTCGAAGGCCTGCTGGAAATTGCCGCTATCGGCGAGCGCGCGGCCATAGCCGGCGAGCAGCGCCTTGTTGCTGGGATGGCCGAGCACGGCCTGCTCAAGCACCGCGACCGCCTGCGCGCGCTGGCCGGTCTCGCGCAGCGCCTTGCCGTAGGCGAGCGCAACGGAGGGATCGCCGGGCTTGGCGCGATAGCGCTCGCGCAATGCGTCCATGTCCGGTCGGGCGTCGGCCTTGCCGGCCGTTTCCGGTTTGCCACCGAGCGCGCCGGTGACGTCCTCGAGGCCCGTCGTCTGACAGCCGCCGAGACCGAGCACCAGGAGTGCGGGAAACAGGAATCTCGCCGGAGGGACGAGGCACGAACGCTTGGACATACTCTGATCACTCGGCAACTGATCAGAGATGCTGACCCATTAACGCTAAAGTCCCGTTAAGGAGGACGGCCGCTGCGGCCTAATCGACGAATTCGGCGCCGAACTCGCAGCCGATGCGCCAGCGCAGGCGGCATTGGCGGGAATAATCAGGCGCAAAGATGATGGTGAATTGCGGCGGCACTTCCAGGAATTCCGCCACCACTTTCACGCCGCCGTCCGAGATATCCGTGATCGTGCAATCCCGCGGCAGCGAGCCCGCACCAAAATGAATCTTGGCGAGCCGGCTACACACCCGACGTTCGCTTCTCCGGCGATTTGCAAGCATTTGAACTGTTCACCCGTTAGACCACGGCCCATCCCGCAGGCCCAGGAGTAACGGACATTCGTTGGGATGTGCTGAGGACAGAAGGCGGCATTCGAGACGTAGTCTCTAGAGCGTGTTTACGGCTGCTTAGGGCCTGCGCGGGCATCGGCGGGATGTTCCCGTATTGTTCTTGCGGAAACAGCCGCCCTCTGCTACCCCTAATTGCACGAAAGGGGCAGGCTGGTTTGAGCATGGTTCAGCGGGTTTCCACCGTCGCCTTTGAGGGGATCGAGGCCCGTGCGGTCGACGTGCAGGTGCAGGTCGCCCCTGGCCTGCCGGCCTTCGCCATCGTCGGCCTGCCGGACAAGGCGGTGTCGGAGGCGCGGGAGCGGGTGCGCTCGGCGCTGATCGCCTCGGGGCTGGCGCTGCCGGCGCGGCGGATCATCGTCAATCTGGCACCGGCCGACCTCCCGAAGGAAGGCAGCCATTACGACCTGCCGATCGCGCTCGGGCTGATGGCGGCGATCGGCGCGATCCCGCCGGATGCACTGACCGGCTTCACCGTTCTCGGCGAGCTCGGCCTCGACGGCTCGATCGCACCGGTGGCCGGTGTCTTGCCCGCCGCGATCGGCGCCAATGCGCGCGAGGAAGGGCTGATCTGCCCGGCGGCCTGCGGCTCGGAGGCGGCCTGGGCGAGCCCGGACATCCAGATCATCGCGGCGAGTTCGCTGATCCAGATCGCGAACCATTTCAAGGGCACCCAGGTGCTGTCGCGGCCCTCGCCGAAGGTGCACGAGGCGCCCGCCTCCACGCTCGACCTGCGCGACATCAAGGGCCAGGAAAGCGCCAAGCGTGCGCTGGAGATCGCGGCCGCCGGCGGGCATCATTTGCTCATGGTCGGCGCGCCCGGCGCCGGCAAATCGATGCTGGCGGCGCGCCTGCCCTCGATCCTGCCGCCACTGTCGCCGGGCGAGCTGCTCGAGGTATCGATGATCGCCTCCGTCGCCGGCGAGATCGAAGGCGGCGCGCTGACGGCGCGGCGGCCGTTCCGCTCGCCGCATCATTCCGCGAGCATGGCCGCGCTCACCGGCGGCGGCATGCGCGCCAGGCCCGGCGAGATCTCGCTGGCGCATCAGGGCGTGCTGTTCCTCGACGAGCTGCCGGAGTTCGATCCGCGCGTGCTCGATTCGTTGCGCCAGCCGCTGGAGAACGGCGAAGTCGCGGTATCGCGCGCCAATCACCGCGTCACCTACCCTGCCCGCTTCATGCTGGTCGCGGCGATGAATCCCTGCCGCTGCGGCAATGCGTTCGAGCCCGGCTATGCCTGCAAGCGCGGCCGCATCGACCGCTGCACCGGCGACTACCAGGCGCGCATCTCCGGTCCCCTCATGGACCGCATCGATCTGCGCATCGAGGTGCCGGCCGTGACCGCGGCGGACCTGATCCTGCCGCCGCCGGCGGAAGGCTCCGCCGAGGTCGCCGCACGCGTGGCGGCGGCGCGCGACATCCAGCTCGCACGCTATGCGGATGCCGGCCTGCCCAAGGTCCGCACCAATGCCGAGGCGCCCGCCTCCGTGCTGGAGGAGATCGCAAAGCCGGATGCGCAAGGCGCCAAGCTGCTGCGCGATGCCGCCGAGACCATGCGGCTGTCGGCGCGCGGCTATCACCGCGTGCTGCGGGTGGCGCGCACGCTGGCCGACCTCGACAACGCCGACAAGATCGGCCGGCTGCACCTCGCCGAAGCGCTGTCCTACCGCGCACTCGCGGAGGATGTGCGGCAGATGGCGTGATCGCATCGCGCATCAACCCGGCGGTAACGATTTTCCTTTACGCTCTGCAAACCATAAGGCCCGCGCGTTTCGCATTGTGAGTTCCTGACGGGCCCGGCGAGTAGAGTGTCATGTTGCGTTTCAAGATCCTGGCCTCGGTTGTTCCCCTGCTGGCGGCTGCGGTGTTCGCCCGTGCCGAGATCGGATCGGTCTCGCATCCCTGCATCGCACTCGGCGACACGACGGTCGAGCTCACCTCCCTGTTCTGGACTGCCAACGTGCATGTCGCCTTCACCGACGATCCCGCGCGGGCGACGGTGCGGGTCCAGATCACCGATGACGCGGACGCCGCGGACTTCACCGTGGTCGACGACGGTCTCGGCTCCGAGCCGGACTCCTGCGAGCTCACCCCCTCGACACGGCTGATCTCGATCGCCGCACAGCCCGTCGACGGCGGGCCGGTGATCTATCTCTCCAGCGAAGGGCCGGCGGATTACCGCATCTATGTGCGCTCGAAGACGTTCTCGCAGCGCGAGGCGGCGGCGCTGATCGTCGGCGCCCGCGGCGGCCACCGCCAGCTCCAGGCCGCCTCGCTCTGAGCCGTTAACATTCCGTCAACCCTGTCTGAAGGCGGGCCCCCGACCGCAAACTGTTCGCAAGGTCGGCGCGACATCGTGGCAGCCGGCGATCAAAGGTTTCGAGCAAGAGAGTCGGGTCGGGTGGCGATGGGTCGGATGTTCCGGATCAAGGTGCGCATGCGCCGCTTCAGGCGGCAGCACCCCCGCATTGCCTTCGCGATCCGCTCCTTCATGATCTTCTCGGCGACCTTCGGCGGCGCCTATGGTTTCGTATCCGGCAGCCGCTCGGAGAATTCCGCCTACGATCCCCACGCCTTTGCGATCGGCGCGAGCTTCCTGTTCGCGCTCGCCTGCCTCGGCCTTGCGACGCTGAGCATGCGACTGCGCTTCGTGGGCAAGCGGCTGCGCATGCTCGCCGCCCACAATGAGGCCTTGATCGACCGCAATTGGGAGCTGAAGGAAGCGGAAGAACGCGCTCGCAGCCTGTTCGAACAGCAGGGCGACCTCATCGTGCTGCGCGACACGGAAGGCCGCATCACCTTTGCCAACGAGGCCTATTGCGCGCTCGCAGGGCAGGCGCGCGGCGCACTTGTCGGCACGCGCTTCGATTTCGACGTGCTGGAGCAGGGCGACAACGCCCGCGAGAGCAACGGCACGCGCATCCACGACCAGAAGATCGCAACCCCGCTCGGCGCGCGCTGGATCGCCTGGCGCGAGGGCTATGTCCGGCTCGACGCCGGCCAGCCCGCCGAACTGCAGAGCGTGGGCCGCGACGTCACCGACCGCACCGAGACCGAACGCGCGCTGTCCGACGCGCGCGACCAGGCCGACGCCGCCAACCGCGCCAAGTCGCGCTTCCTCGCGATGGCCTCGCACGAGATCCGCACGCCGCTCAACGGCATCATCGGCATGGGCGGCCTCCTGCTCGACACCAATCTGACGCCGGAGCAGGCGACCTATGCCAGGGCGGTGAAGACCTCGGGCGAAGCCTTGATGGCGCTGATCGAGGAATTGCTGGACTATTCCAAGATCGAAGCCGGCAAGCTCGACCTCGATCAACGTCCCTTCGCGCTCTCGACCCTGGTCGAGGAGATCACCGAGCTGCTCGCGCCGCGCGCGCAGGCGAAGACGCTCGAGATTGCTGCCTATGTGGACGAGCGCCTGCCGCTCGAGGTGGTCGGCGACGCCGCACGGCTGCGCCAGGTGCTGCTCAACCTCGCCGGCAACGCCATCAAGTTCACCGCGAGCGGCGGCGTTGCGCTGATCGTCGAGCCCGGCATCTGGCCGAACGAGATCAGCTTCCTGGTCCGCGATACCGGCATCGGCATCGCCGCCGAAGCCCAGCAGCGCATCTTCCGCGAGTTCGAGCAGGCCGACCAGCGCGTTGCCCGCACCTATGGCGGCACCGGGCTCGGCCTTGCCATCAGCGAACGCATCGTCAAGCGCATGGGCGGCCGGATCACGCTCACGAGCGAGCCGGGCAGGGGCTCGACCTTCGAGGTCGCGGTGCCGCTCCCGCCGTCGCAGGCCGGCGCCGGGCAGACTGCATTTCCGAGCCCCGATCTCACCGGCAAGTCGATGCTCCTCGTCGCCGACGGCATCGAGGCCTCGCTGATCGCGCGCCGCCTCGCGCGCTGGGGCGGCCAGACCTGCCTGGTTGCGGATGCGGCGGTCGCCGAAGCGCTGCTGCCGGAACGCTCATGGCACGCGGTGCTGATCGATCGCGCGATCGGCCCTGCCATTGCCGACCATCTGGGTGACGCGGCCCGCGCGCATGCCTCGCAGCGCCTCGTGCTGCTGACGTCGAGCTCACGCCACGAGAAGCTGTCGCCGGCCTTCACCGGCTTCCTGATGAAGCCGCTGCGCGCGGCCTCGCTCGCCGCCCGCCTCGCCCTGACGCCGGAGGTCGCCTCGCCCGATCTCGCGCCGGAGCCGCCGGCCGCATCCACCGGTACGGCGCCGGCGAAGAGCCTGTCGATCCTCGTCGCCGAGGACAACGAGATCAACGCTTTGTTGATGCGCTCGCTGCTGACCAAGCTCGGTCACCGCGTCGTCATCGCCGTCCATGGCGAGGCCGCGCTGGAATCCTGGCTCGCCGCCTCATCCGCGGGCATGCCCTACGATCTCGTACTTATGGACATCCAGATGCCGCAACTCGACGGCATCGAGACGACGAAACGCATCCGCGCGCACGAGGCTGCCACCCGCGGTCGGCACACGCCGATCCTGGCGCTCACCGCCAACACGCTGGCGGAGGATCGCCACGCCTGCTTCGAGGCGGGCATGAACGGATTTCTGATCAAGCCGCTCGACCGGGAGAAGCTTGACGAGGCGCTGGCCGGGCTGGCCGCATCGCGGCATCCGGCGGTCCCGGATCACGGGAACCCGATCCCCGCCGGCGATCGCTAATTGAAATCGAGCGCGTTGCGCGTCACCATCCTCGGGGGCATTTGCAAAAGAGGATTTTGCGCATGAACGTGCTTTGCCGCCTCGCGCTTGTTGCCCTCCTCGCTGGTATCTCCCGATACGCCGCAGCCGATACGCCGGATCTCATCTCGTCGCTCAAGCAAGGCGGTTACGTCCTGATCTTCCGGCACACCGCGACCGACGACAGCCAGAAGGACGTTTACCCGTTCAAGTTCGACGACATGAGCGCCCAGCGTCAGCTCAGCGACAAGGGCAGGGACATGGCGCGCCAGATCGGAACGGCGGTCAGGGAGCAGGCGATCGCGATCGGCGAGGTCTACACCAGCAGGCTGAACCGCGCGGTCGAGGCGGGCAGGCTGATCTCCGGCCGCGAGGTCAAGCCGGTCGATGCGCTTACGGACAGCAGCAATGCCAGCGCGTCGGGAATGGCAAACCCGACCGGTGCCAACGCAAAGGCCGGGCAGGCCGTGCGTCAGCTCGTCGATGCGCCGCCGAAGGCAGGCACCAACACGTTCCTGGTCACCCACAAGACGAACATCGCCGATGCCTTCGGCAAGGAAGCCGGCAACGTGCAGGAGGGCGAAGCCTTCGTCTACAAGGCCAACGGTTCCGGCCCTGCCACCTTCGCGGGGCGCATCAAGCTTGCGGACTGGAACGCGAAAGCAGGCAGATGAGGGGCCTGGCATCCGGCCGGGACTGCTGCCGGTTCGCAGGAAACTCCAGATCTTCTCACGTCCGATCGCGTAACCACGTTCCGATCAACGGTCGGAGCCGCCGGCTGGAAGGCCGGCATTGGGCCGGTTCACGAGCGCATGTTCCTGCGGCGACGCGGCGTAGCGATTGGCCCGGCGCGACTTTCCGCTTCGCCACGTTGTTGTGATACGGACATCCTATGACGAGCGACCGAAAGGCTGGCGACGACGTGAGAACATCAGAAGACCGCTCATTCCTCATCTTGCTTGCCGCGATCTCCGTTGCATTCGGGTGGGTGCTTTGGCCATTCTCCGGCGCATTGTTGTGGGCCATCCTGCTGGCCATCATCTTCGCACCCCTCTATCGGCGCGCCCTGAAAACCCTCCCGGGCAAGCACAACCTTGCCGCATTGTTCACCGTCGTCGTCGTGATCGTCATGGTCCTGATCCCGGTGGCGGTCGTCATCGCTTCGCTCATCGACCAGGGCGGAGAGCTGTATCAGCGCGTTCAGAGCGGAGAGATCAGTTTCGCTCATCCGCTGCAGCAATTGAGATCCGCATTGCCTGGCTGGACTGCTTCGCTGTCAGATCGCCTGGCCCGCATGGATCTTTCGGCCCTGAAGGAACGCCTGTCGGGCCTGGTCGTCCCAGCCGGCCAACAGCTGGCCGGGCATGCGATCAACATCGGCCAGTTGACGTTGGAGTTCGTCGCAAGCCTGCTCGTGATGCTGTACCTGCTGTTCTTCCTGCTGCGCGACGGCGAAGACCTGAGCGCACGCATTCGCGACGCACTCCCGCTGCGCCCGGGCCAGACCGCCGAAATCCTCGATGCGTTCACCCTCGCGGTTCGCGGAACGATCAAGGGGATCGTTCTCGTCGCCCTGATACAGGGGGCGCTTGGCGGGCTCATCTTCTGGCTGCTCGGCTTGACTGCGCCGCTGCTGGCGGGCGCGCTGATGGCGCTGGTATCGCTGCTGCCCGTGCTCGGCTCCGCCCTGATTTGGGTTCCGGCCGCACTTTATCTGCTCGTGTCGGGCGCAGTCACGAAGGGCCTCATTCTGCTCGCGTTCGGTACCTTCGTCATTGGCCTCGCGGACAATTTTCTCCGCCCGATCCTGGTCGGCCAGTCGATCCAGATGCCGAGCTATGTCGTGCTGCTTGCCACCCTGGGCGGCCTTGCGACCTTCGGAGCGAACGGCTTCGTCATCGGCCCGCTCGTCGCCGCGATGTTTCTGACGACGTGGCACATCTTCGTCGCCTCGAAGGCGCAACAGGGGATCCGGAAATGATCGTCATTCCGAGCCCCGAGCGGGCGATGGGCACCGGCCGGACTTATCCGGCCGACCCGGAATGTCATGCGGCATAAGCAATACACCGCGGCGCAGACAGCTTTTCAGGCGGCGCCTGGCTTTCCCGGAAGATGGTGTCTACCTTGGCCGCGCGCTTGCAATGCGGGCACACGAAGAGATGCGCGATGATCGGGGTCGGCTCGTCCGCGAGCAGTTCGGAGCGGAACCACTTCATCTCGACATGGCAGTCGGGACAGATCGGCGCTTCGAGCTGCTCCGCGGCGCTTCTGAGACGATCAACCATTGGTGCCTTTCCCGCCGTTTTCCAAAGGAATAGCGGAATACCGATTGTTGGTCTGCAACAAAAGATACCTATCGCGCAAACCGGCCGGCGCCGTGTTCAGGTCGCCGTCATAGCCGCCTGAGCGCCACGCTCTCCACCGTGTGGTCGGCGCCCTTCTTCAGGATCAGCGTCGCCCGGGGACGGGTCGGCAGGATGTTGTCCTCGAGATTGGCGAGGTTGGTGCGTTCCCAGATCGCGATCGCGGTGGCCGTGGCTTCCTCGTCCGACAGCAGCGCGTAGCGGTTGAAGTAGGATTTTGGATTGGTGAATGCGGTGTCGCGCAGCGCCAGGAAGCGCTTGATGTACCATTGCCGCAGTGCCGTCTCGTCGGCGTCGATGTAGACCGAGAAATCGAAGAAGTCGGAGACGACAGGCACCGCCTTGCCGTCACGCGGCAGCTTGCCGGTCTGCAGCACGTTGACGCCCTCGACGATCAGGATGTCGGGCTGGTCGATCTCGGCCCACTGGTTCGGCACGATGTCGTAGGTCAGATGCGAATAGACCGGCGCGCGCACGTGGCGGCGGCCGGCCTTGATGTCGGAGAGGAAGCTGAGCAGCAGCGGCAGATCATAGCTCTCCGGAAAACCCTTCTTCTGCATCATGCCGTGCCGCTCGAGCACCGCGTTGGGATAGAGGAATCCGTCGGTGGTGATCAGCTCGACCTTCGGCCGCGGCGACCAGCGCGCCAGCAGCGCCTGAAGAACGCGCGCCGTGGTGGATTTCCCGACCGCGACCGATCCGGCGACGCCGATGATGTAGGGGACCTTGCGATCCCTGATGTTGAGGAACTGGCGCTCCGCGTAATACAGGCGCTGCATGGCGTCGACATAGATCGACAACAGCCGCGACAGCGGCAGATAAATGTCCTCGACTTCCTGGAGATCGAGGCGGTCGTGCAGCGAGCGCAGCCGGTCGAATTCACCCGGCTCCAGCGTCATCGGCGTATCGTCGCGGAGGCGCGCCCACTGCTCGCGCGTATAGACGCGATACGGATTATACTGCTGCTCGGGTGCGCGGATATCCATAACGCCGCCTTTCCGTTGCCTCAATCAATCGCTTTTGCGCGAGGCCTTTTCTTCCAACCCTGACATCGAGGTCCGCTTGCCCAGAGCGGCCTCGACCTCTTCCAGCTTTATGCCGCGAGCCTTCAAGAGCACAAGGAAATGATAGAGCAGATCGGCACTTTCAGCGATCAGATGCGCGCGATCGTTTTCGACTGCAGCGATTACGGTTTCGACTGCTTCCTCGCCGAACTTCTTGGCGCAATGCTCGGCGCCCTTGTCGAGGAGCTTGCGGGTATAGGATGCTTCGCCACCGGAGGCCGCGCGGGCGTCGATGGTCTCGGCCAGATCGTGGATCGTGAAACGCGGCATTGGACTCACTCGGAAACACACAGGACCACGGCGGCCATCTCCGTCCGCCAATCTAGCATCGTTACGAACCGGAGTCGTCAGGCATCGAGGCGCATCGGCAGCCCGCGCCGCGCCATGTGCTCCTTGGCTTCGCGGATGGTGAATTCCCCGAAATGGAAGATCGAGGCGGCCAGCACGGCCGTGGCGTGCCCGTCGCGGATACCGTCGACGAGATGGTCGAGATTGCCGACGCCGCCCGAGGCGATCACGGGAACGGGAATACTGTCGGCGATCGCACGGGTCAGCGGAATGTCGAAACCCTGCCTGGTGCCGTCGCGATCCATCGAGGTGAGCAGGATCTCACCGGCGCCGAGCGCGACCACTTCCTGGGCATATTCGATCGCATCGATGCCGGTCGAGTTGCGCCCGCCATGGGTGAAGATCTCCCAGCGGTCGCCGCCGGGGCGCTTGACGCGCTTGGCGTCGATCGCGACCACCACGCACTGCTCGCCGAATTTTTCAGCGGCTTCCTTGACGAACTCGCGCCGCGCCACGGCGGCGCTGTTGATCGAGACCTTGTCGGCACCGGCGCGCAGCAGCGTCTTGATGTCGTTGACCTCACGCACGCCGCCGCCGACGGTCACGGGCATGAAGCAGGCTTCCGCCGTGCGCCGGACCACGTCCAGCATGATGCCGCGGTTCTCATGGGTCGCGGTGATGTCGAGGAAGGTGAGCTCGTCGGCGCCGGCGGCGTCATAGGCGATCGCGGCCTCGACGGGATCGCCGGCATCCCTGAGATCGACGAAGTTGACGCCCTTGACGACTCGGCCGTCCTTGACGTCGAGGCAGGGGATCACGCGCACCTTGAACATCCGATATCTCCTAAGTGCGCGCGCTGCGGATCAAGGCGAGGGCGGCGGCGGGATCGAGCCGGCCGTCGTAGAGCGCGCGGCCGGCGATCGCGCCGGCGAGCTTCCTGGCGCGCGGCGTCAGCATCGCCTTGACGTCCTCGATCGAGGCGAGGCCGCCGGAGGCGATCACGGGGATGGAGATGGCCTCGGCGAGCGCAATGGTCGCTTCCAGATTCAGGCCCTTCAGCAGGCCGTCGCGCGCGATGTCGGTGAAGATGATGGCGGCGACGCCGGCATCCTCGAACCGCTTTGCGATCTCGAGCACCGTGACCTCAGAGGTCTCGGCCCAGCCTTCGACCGCGACCTTGCCGTCGCGGGCGTCGAGGCCCACGGCGACACGGCTGGGAAACTTCTTCGCCGCAGACTTCACCAGTTCGGGGTCGCGCACCGCGGCGGTGCCGATGATGACGCGGGTGATGCCCTTGTCGAGCCAAGCTTCGATGGTCTTGAGATCGCGAATGCCGCCGCCGAGCTGCACCGGGATCTTGATCGTCTTCAGCATCGCCTCGACAGCCTCAGCATTCACCGGCTTGCCGGCGAAGGCGCCGTCGAGGTCGACGACGTGGAGATATTCGAAGCCCTGCTCGGCAAAGCTCTGCGCCTGCGCGGCCGGATTAAGGTTGAACACGGTCGCGCGCGCCATGTCGCCTTGCTCGAGGCGCACGCACTGGCCATTCTTGAGATCGATCGCGGGGAAGAGAATCATGATTGAGCCAGGCTTTTTCCGCGCACGCGGTGCGCTCCCTCCCCCCTTGTGGGGGAGGGTTGGGGAGAGGGGTAGCCGCGGGCACCGCCGTCGGGGCTTACCCCCCTCCCGAATGCTTCGCACATAGCCAAGGCTTCGCCTTGGCGTCCAAGACGGCGGCCAAAGGCCGCCTTTCGCTCCCCCACAAGGGGGGAGGTAACAAGAGAGAGCGAAGCCATCATCACGGTTTCCATCGCAAGAAGTTCGAGATCAGGGCCAGGCCGAAACGCTGGCTCTTCTCGGGGTGGAATTGGGTGCCGATGGCGGTGTCCTTCGCCACGATCGCGGTGACAGGCCCGCCGTAATCGGCGCGCGCGAGCACGTCCGCCTCGCTGGCGGGGTTGAGGTGATAGGAGTGCACGAAATAAGCGTGCTGGCCCTTCGGGCCGAGCGGCAGCTTGTTCAGCACCGGATGCTCCCTGAGCACCTCGAGCGTATTCCAGCCCATGTGCGGGATCTTCAGGCTTTCATCGCGTGGCGAGATCTTCTCGACGTCACCGCCGATCCAGTTCAGGCCTTCGGTGATGACATGTTCCTTGCCGCGGCTCGCCATCAGCTGCATGCCGACGCAGATGCCGAAAAAGGGCCGCGCCTTGACCCGCACCGCCTCGGTGATCGCCTCGACCATGCCGTTGACGGCATCAAGGCCGCGCCGGCAATCGGCAAAGGCGCCGACGCCCGGCAGCACCAGGCGATCGGCGCTGTAAGCCTGGTCCGGATCGCTAGTGACGAAGACCTTTTGCGGGCTCTCCAAGCTGCGCGCGGCGCGCTCGAACGCCTTGGCGGCGGAATGCAGATTGCCGGAACCGTAATCGATGATGGCGACGCTCATCTTGACCCTCCCGGTTCTGGAAACAATCCAATGATGCCGCCGGCCGGAAGCGGCGGCGGGTTCGAAAACGACTGACCCTGCGTGTTGCGGGTCGGCGGCGGACCGCCGCGATCGATGGCCCATTGATCGTTGACGATGCCGTGCTGCTTCTGGCTCCAGCGGTCGAAGAAGCGGCGCTCGGCGGTGTCGCCGTTGTCGGCAACCACCACGTCGAGCTGCCGCCATTTGCCGCGCGACAAGGTCCAGCGGCGCAGGCTCGAGGCTTCGAACCCCATCAGCAGCGCGATGATGAGATTGGCAAAGACGACCGAGCTGCGGCCGACACCGAGGCTGGACAGCCCCGCGCTGAACGCGGCCGTGAAAAGCACCCAGCCGATCAGCGCCAGCCACAGCCGATTCCACAGCAGCCAGAACGGACCGAAGATCATCGCCCAGAAATGGAAGCCGTCGCGCACGAAAACGAACTTGTCGGTCGCGCGCAGATCGGCTCCGCCAGGGAAGGGAGCGTGGACTGTGTAGACAGGCATGGTGATGCCCCGTTCTCTGAATCAATGATACCGCAAGCAGCGCGCCTTGCCGCGGGACGGAATGTCAGCCGCCGAGCGAGCCCTTGGTGGACGGGATTTCGCCCGCCGCCTTCGGATCAATCGCAACGGCGGTGCGCAGCGCCCGCGCCAGGCCCTTGAAGCAGGACTCGGCGATATGGTGGCTGTTATCGCCATATAGTGTCTCGACGTGGAGAGTCACGCCGGCGTTGATGGCGAAGGCCTGGAACCACTCGCGCACCAGCTCGGTGTCGAACTCGCCGATCTTGTCGCGGGGGAAATCGACCTTGAACACCAGGAACGGGCGGCCCGAGATGTCGATCACCACGCGCGAGAGCGTCTCGTCCATGGGCATGTGCACGCCGGCATAGCGGGTGATGCCGGCCATGTTGCCGAGCGCCTGCCTGACCGCCTGGCCGAGCGCGATGCCGGTGTCTTCGGTGGTATGGTGATGGTCAATGTGCAGATCGCCCACCGCCTTGACCGTGAGGTCGATGCGGGAATGGCGGGCGAGGAGATCGAGCATATGGTCGAAAAAGCCGATGCCGGTCGCGACATTGGACACGCCTGATCCATCGAGGTTCACGGAGACCTCGATGTCGGTTTCCTTGGTCTTGCGCTTGATCGTCGCGGTGCGCATTGAGAGCTTTCGCTATGGTTTGCCCGAAAACGGCGGTCTTTTAACAGCCAAATGACGGCTTCGCTACTGCGGGAACGCTCCGGCAGGCCGGCTCTTCCGCCTATGGTGAGCGAAATCTAGGGCCGGAACGGCCCGTTGTGCCCAGGTTGTGCCCTTTGCCCCGACCGCCTAAATCAGGCCGGACAATGAGGATCATCCATGCAGGCTTCCCAAAACAGCTCGCCGGTCTGGCACGGCACCACGATCTTGACGGTCCGCAAGGGCGGCAAGGTGGTGGTCGGCGGTGACGGCCAGGTCTCGATCGGCCAGACCGTGATCAAGTCCAATGCCAGGAAGGTCCGCAAACTCGGCAAGGGCGACGTGATCGGGGGCTTTGCCGGCGCGACCGCCGACGCCTTCACGCTGTTCGAGCGGCTGGAAGCCAAACTCGAGCAATATCCGGGACAGCTGACCCGGGCCGCGGTCGAGCTCGCGAAGGACTGGCGCACCGACCGGTACTTGCGGCGGCTGGAGGCCATGATGATCGTCGCTGATAAGGACGTCTCCCTGGTGCTGACGGGCACCGGCGACGTGCTCGAGCCCGAGGCCGGCGTGATGGCGATCGGCTCCGGCGGCAACTATGCCCTTGCGGCGGCACGAGCCCTGCTCGACACCGACAAGGACGCCGAGACCATCGTCCGCCGCTCCCTCGACATCGCCGCCGACATCTGCGTCTACACCAACCGGAATGTGACGATCGAAAGCCTGGCGACGGGCTAGGCCATGGCGCATGCCTACACCTTCCGCCCGATGACCACGGCCGACATGCCGCTGATCCGGCGGTGGCTGGACGCACCGCATGTCGCCGAATGGTGGCATGATCCGGAGACGCTTGAATTCGTCGGCGGCGACCTCGATCATCCCGACCTCGCGCAGTTCATCGTCAGCAAGGACGGGCGGCCCTTGGCGTATCTGCAGTGCTACCAGCTCGGCGAATGGCACCTCGGCTTCGGTCCGCAGCCGACAGGCACACGCGGCCTCGATCAGTTCATCGGCGAGGCCGACATGCTCGGATGCGGCCACGGCTCCGGTTTCATCCGCACGTTCACCGACGAACTCTTCGCGCGCGGCGTGCCGCGCATCGTGATTGATCCGAGTCCCGCCAACACCCGTGCGATCCGTGCCTATGAAAAGGCCGGCTTCGTGCCGCAGCATGTCATCGTCACGCCCGATGGTCCGGCCCTCCTGATGATCCGCGACCCATGACGTTCGCCGTGACCCCCACCTCCAAGACTCTCACTGCCAAGACCGCATTTCCGCCGCTCGCCTGGGCCGGCATCGCGCTGCTGCTGCTGGCGCTGCAGGCCTCGATCCTGCTCGCGATGGGGCGCGTGCCGATCTGCACCTGCGGCACCATCAAGCTCTGGCACGGGGTGGTGAACAGCTCGGAGAATTCCCAGCAGATCGCCGACTGGTACAGCTTTTCGCACGTGCTGCACGGCTTCCTGTTCTACGGCCTGACCTGGCTGCTGTTCGCACGGCTGCCGTTCCTGCCCTTGTCTTTTCGAAGTTTGTCCTGGCCGGCCCGGCTGATCGTCGCCATGCTGATCGAGGGAGCCTGGGAGATCGTCGAGAACTCACCGTTCATCATCGAGCGCTACCGCGCCGGCACGATCTCGCTGGATTATTACGGCGACAGCATCGTCAATTCGATATCGGACAATCTGGCCATGATCCTGGGGTTCCTGGCCGCACGCGTGCTGCCGGTCACAGCGACCGTCCTGCTCGGCATCGCCTTCGAGATCATGCTGGCGCTTCACATTCGCGACAATCTGACGCTCAACATCCTGATGCTGATCCATCCGATCGAGGCGGTGAAACAATGGCAATCGGGGCCGCCGATCATCTGACCTGAAATGCGGCTTGTCCCGGCCCGCATCTGACCCTAGCTAAGCACACATGACAGACTTCTCTCCCCGCGAAATCGTTTCCGAACTCGACCGTTTCATCGTCGGCCAGGGCGACGCCAAGCGCGCCGTCTCGATCGCGCTGCGCAACCGCTGGCGGCGGCAGCAGCTGTCCGGCTCCTTGCGGGAGGAGGTTCTGCCGAAGAACATCCTGATGATCGGCCCCACCGGCGTCGGCAAGACGGAAATCGCGCGACGGCTCGCCAAGCTCGCGAACGCGCCGTTCCTGAAGGTGGAAGCGACGAAATTCACCGAGGTCGGCTATGTCGGCCGCGACGTCGAGCAGATCGTGCGCGACCTCGTCGAGGTCGCGATCGCCCAGGTGCGAGAGAGGAAGCGCAAGGACGTGCAGGCGCGTGCCCAGCTCGCCGCCGAGGAGCGCGTGCTCGATGCCTTGGTCGGCGCCAATGCGAGCTCGGCGACGCGCGAGTCCTTCCGCAAGAAGCTGCGTGCCGGCGAGCTCAACGACAAGGAGATCGAGATCGAGACGCAGTCGTCCGGCGGCGGCATGCCGATGTTCGAGATCCCGGGCATGCCGGGCGCGCAGATGGGCGCGATCTCGCTCGGCGACATTTTCGGCAAGTTGGGAGGCCGCAGTAAGACGCGGCGGCTCACGGTGGAGAGCTCGCACGAGATCCTCGTCAACGAGGAGTCCGACAAGCTGCTGGACACCGAGCAGCTGACGCTGGAGGCGATCAGCGCGGTCGAGAACAACGGCATCGTGTTCCTGGACGAGATCGACAAGATCTGCGCGCGCGACGGCCGCGTCGGCGGCGACGTCTCGCGCGAGGGCGTGCAGCGCGATCTGTTGCCGCTGATCGAAGGCACCACGGTCTCGACCAAGCACGGCGCGGTCAAGACCGACCACATCCTGTTCATCGCCTCGGGCGCGTTCCACGTCGCCAAGCCGTCCGACCTGCTGCCGGAATTGCAGGGCCGCCTGCCGATCCGCGTCGAGCTGCAGGCGCTGACCCGCGACGACATGCGGCGCATCCTGACCGAGCCCGAGGCCTCGCTGATCAAGCAATATGTCGCGCTGATGCAGACCGAGGGCGTGACGCTCGACATCACCGACGGCGCAATCGACGCGCTCGCCGACGTCGCGGTGGCCGTCAACTCCACGGTCGAGAACATCGGCGCACGCCGGCTCCAGACCGTAATGGAGCGGGTGCTGGACGAGATCTCCTTCACCGCCCCCGACCGCAGCGGCGAGACGATCAAGGTGGATGCGGATTTCGTGCAGAAGCACGTCGGAGACCTCGCCAAGAACGCGGATTTGAGCCGGTTTATTTTGTGATTGAAAAGCCCGACACTTCGGTCGGGCCTTTCTGCGCTACTGACAGATTGTTAGGGACACTCGGGTAAGTTCAAGAGATTGTTGTGAGTGTCGTCATCGCCTTCGGTACGCAAGTACTTGTTGCCGAAGCGGCTCGCACCGACTTCGACCCAAACGGCCTTGGCCGAACCGGGCAGCGAAACATAGAAATTCCACTCTCCGCGCTCGATCATAGCAATCGCCTGTTCTTGCGTGATCTTCCACTGGCTTGAGCCATAGCCACCAACGTGGGTGATCCGCTCGAACGGATTCGGACGATCGCGCTTGTTCACACAGCGAATCTGCGCCGTCTGGGGTCTTGTCTGCGGACTAGTCATTCTTCTCTCCTATGGAGAGCTGGGCTTGACCACCGACTCCACCCATGATTCCATGAGGCGCTTAGACAGCCTGTTCCGCGCCCAGCTCGGGATGCGGGTCAGAAGCTTTGAAGCCGTTGGGTCTAGCCACCCGACGGCTTCGCCGCTTCTGAGGTCGCGCGTATGGTATCGGCGAGGGACAAAGCGTCAATATATAGTGGTGAAAAGAATCCTGTGAACCACATATTGACTCAAAATCCAATCGGAGTCCGTTCGCGCCGATTCCTTTGGTGCGCCACTTGATCGATCTCCTCTTTGGTCTCCGCCAAAACCCCTGGCGGCTGCTGCTCGCGATCAACGCCGCCGTCCTCGTCGGCGTGTTCGTTCACAAGATCCAGCTGCCGCCTTACGTCCCCTATATTCACCTCCTGGTCGACTATCATTTCGGCTTCATCAAGCGCGCGCTGATCGGCGCGGTTGTCGCCCTCTTCACCGACAAGGTGCCGGTATGGCTGGTGTTCGCGCTCGGCGGGGCGACGTGGCTGGTGACATCGGCGCTTTATGCAAGGCTGTTTCAGAAGACCTTCGGCTTCACCGCGAGGACGCTGCCGCTGTTCGTCTTCACCGCGGGCTCGCCGTTCTTCCTGAAGAACTTCATGCACACGCTCGGCCATTTCGACATCTATGGCTGCGCGCTGGCGATCATCCTGCTGCTGATGCCCGCGGGCTCGCTGCTGTTCGTTGCCACGGCCGCGCTGTTCGCGATCGTCCTCGTGCTGATCCATCACATTCATCTCTTGATGTATGTGCCGACGATCATCACGATCGTCGCGATCAGGCACTACCTGACCCATGGCTGCAATCGCACCAACATTGCTTTCGGTAGCGTCGGCCTCGCCGTCGTCTCCGCGCTGTTCTTCGCGGCGCAGTTTTGGGGAACGATGCCGATCCTCAAAGCGGATTTCGTCACCTATCTGAAAGGCCGGATGGCCGATCCCGCGCGGACCGACCTGCTGCAATTTGCCTACATCTGGTACCAGCCGCTGGCGAAGGAGGTTGCCGACACCTGGGGCCGCCTGCCGCACAACATTCTCGGCGTGCCCGTGTTCGCACTGCTGATCTGGCTGCACACGCCGCTGTGGCGCTATCTTGCGCGCCTGATCGGCGCACTCGCCAGCGAAACGCACCGCCGCTTCGTCGTCGCGGCGCTGGTCGGCGTCACTCTCGCCTATGTCGTGATGTTCGCGATGGTGTTCGACTATTCGCGCTGGATCTCGAACTGGGCGGTCTGCATGTTCCTGATCCTGCATGCGGTGAAAATGCTGCCGGCCAAGCAGGAGGCCGCGCTGATCCCGGCGGAGGATCGGAAGACCAACATCTTCGGCTTGATACTCACGCTGATCCCACGCGTCGGAATTGTCCGGCCGTTTTAAAGCTCTGCTTGGCCCGCATCGAAGGTGCGCTCCCTCGGAGGGTTGGGGAGAGGGTGTTTCCGCAATGGGATTCCCCAAGAGGAGAGAACCCTCACCCGCGCCTTCGGCGCGACCTCTCCCGCAAGCGGGAGAAGTGTAGAACCGCTAACCTCTCGCCCGCCTGATCCGCACATACAGCGCGCCCTCGCCGCCGTGGCCGATATGCGCGGTCTCGAAGCCGACGACGAAGGCGCGGAATTCCGGCAGGCTGAGCCATTCCGGCACCTGACGGCGGAGCACGCCGCTTTCGCCGCCGCTGCGGCCCTTGCCGGTGATGACGAGCACGAAGGTCAGGCCATCCTGATGGGCGCGGTGCAGGAATCCGGTCAACGCGCGATGGGCGCGCGTCTGGGTCATGCCGTGCAGATCGAGCCGCGCCTCGATCTCGCTGCGGCCGCGCGAGAGTTTTGTCCGCTCGCGCTTGCCAAGCGGCGCCAGGGGCGGAATGGACGGCTTCGTCACGCGCGGCGCCGGCGCGGCGGCGATGGGCCGTGGCGATGACGCCGGTCGATTGGCCGGACCGGCGGGTGACGACTCCGGGTGTGGCGCGGCATGCACCTTCGGCACGCGGGGCTTCCTCAGCGGCTTGACCTGCCTCGAAACGAGGTCCCACAGCTCGCGCTCTTCATCGCTCAGCGCACGGCGGCGCGGCGAGGGGCGAGGCTCGAGCACGGGCGGACGAGACGATCGTTTCATTGCTGCCGATAAGGGCGATTCTTCACTGGCCGACGCGGCTCAGAAGCAGGGTCGATCGCGGGACGCGGCACCGGTAGCGGAACGGGACCGGCGATGGCAACCGTTTCGTTCTTGTCTTGCGGCGCGGCAGCAGCAGGCGTTGCCGTCTTGGCCGGGACGGTCTGCGGAAACAGCTTTGCGATCCTCTCCGAGGGCCTCGGATCCGGTATCGGCAATTTCGCGGCGCGCGGGCCGGGATCGAGGCTCTTCGGCACCAGCATCACGAAACGCATGGGATGGCGCAGCCGCCCGGAGACACGGCCGGCATCCGCGCCGGCGCCGAAAAACAGATCGGCGCGTGCGGGGCCGATGATGGCCGAACCGGTGTCCTGCGCGATCATCAACCGGTGAAACGGCGTCTTGGCGCGTTCGGACTCGATCGGCAGCTCGCCCTCGATGAAGAACGGCGTGCCGTAGACATGCAGCGATTTGTCGACCGCGATCGAGCGGCCGGCGGTCAGCGGAATGCCTTGCGCGCCCACCGCCTCGTCCTTGTCGGAGAGGTTGACCTCGCGGAAGAAGATGTAGGCACGGTTCGCGCGGCGCAGCTCCTTGGCGCCATCAGGGTTCTGCGCCATCCACTCCCTGATCTTCTGCATCGACATCTCCTCTTTCGGGATGATGCCACGCTCGATCAGGATGCGGCCGACGGCCGTGTAGGGATAGCCGTTATAGGCGTCGTAGTTGAGCCGAACCGAGCTGCCGTCCTCGAACTTGATCCGCGCCGAACCCTGGATCTGGGCGAACAGAAGATCGGTCGGATCCTTGAGCCAGGCGATCTCCAGCCCGCGGCCGGCGATCTTGCCGTCCTCGATCTCGCCACGGTCGTAATAGGGCACCAGCTTGCGGCGACCGATCTTGCGATAGACCGGGCCCTTGTTGGGCAGGCTGACCGAATCCTGCTTGTAGCCGCGCACGAACAGATTCGAGGGACGGCGATAGACCGGCACGTTGTAGACATCGGTTTGTGTGCGCGACCCCTCCAGCACCGGTTCGTAATAGCCGGTGACGAAACCGTCGGGCTCGCCGAGGCGCGAGATCCGCAGCGGCGTGAAGTTCTCCTCGAAGAAGGTCTTCGCCTTGGCGTCGTCGGCGAGATCGCGCGTCTTGGCAGCGCGGCAAGGCTCGCTCAGCGAGGCGCCCAAGGCCTTGGGTTCGAAGGCCTTGGGTTCGAAGGCCTTGGAGGCCTTGGGTTCGGCCGCGCCGTTCTGCGCATTGATCGGCCGGCAGCTGGCGCGGAACGTCTTGTAGGCGGCGAGATGGTCGTCGTCGTCCCAACCCTTCACGTCCGCCCAGGCCAGCGGCAGATATTGCGCGCCGGGAATTTCGAACGGCAGGGGAAGCTGCGGATAGGGCAAGGCCCGCGGCGGGGCGGCAGGCAATTGCCGGGCGTGATGATGATGGCTGCGATGGTGGCGCCGCGCCGCCTCGGCGCCGAGCGAAAACGACGAGAGCACGACGGCACATGCGCAAAGCGCCGTCGCGCTGTTCTTCAGAAAGACCTTAGTTCGCGCTTCCGGTGCCAACCAGCTTCCAGTTCGGATCGCGAGAGGAGGTGTCGCGGGCGAAAGTCCAGATGTCCGTGATGTCCGCGACCGTGTCGGCGCTGCCGTCGACGATGTTGCCGGCCTTGTCGCGGGTGGCCGAGATCATCTGCGAAACGAAGCGCACGGTGAGCTGGGCAGTGCGGTCGCGCATCTCGGCGCCGACGAGCTCGGCCTTGTCGATCGAGACGAAGCGCGTCTCGGTCTTCTGCTCGTTCTTCTCGCGTTCCTTGATCGCGGCATCGAAACTGTCATAGACGTCCGACGACAACAGGTCGCGCAGCGCGCGGCGGTCGCCATTGGCGAAGGCCAGCACGATCATCTCGTAGGCGCCGCGGGCGCCCGAGATGAAATGGCGCGGGTCGAACGTGGAATCCCTCTCGACGATGGCATCGAGGCCCTGCGCCAGCGCAGTGCCGGGCTCGGCCAGCCCCCTCCAGCGATCGGAGGGCGGGGTCGGCTCGGCCGTCGGCGCCAGCGGGGCCTGGTCGATCACCTTGCCCGGCACGGTCACGACGTTGTTGTCCTGGGCACCTCCCAGCGCATTGCGGGCGGCGGTGCGATCGAACGGCGGCCGCTCGTTGCCCGTGCGCTGCCCCAGCACGCTACGCAGTCTCAAAAAGATGAAGACTGCCAGCGCCAGGAATATGATGGTGTAGATGTCCACGTCGTATTCGCTTTCTGGTCTTTTCAGGGGTCGTTGCCGGGAAAATCAATCCGGCCAGTAGACCGTTCCCTACGGAAACGGCAAGTCCACATCACCATTTTGGGTCCGCGTCAGGTCCGTGGGATGTAGGCACGAAATCTTGCCGGGCCAATGGCGCCTTTTGGCACAGTACCAAGTGTAGCGCGTTTTAGGCCTAAGGGGAAACCCGATCCTGCCGGGAAATCGCGCAGCTTCAATCATTTAAGGCGCAATTTCGCGGAAAAGGCCGGACGAACGTCCAGGATACGGGGGCGTTCCGAATTCCCGATCCGGGACCGTTCGTCCTTGTGGAACGAGGCGGCCCTATGTTAGCCAACCGCCGCGAAATTCAGCCCCAATCGGGTAAGGAGAGACTTTCATGACCAACGGTAACGGCACCCCTCCCGAGGCGGCCCAGGCTCCCCAGCTCAACGTGCTGGCGCAATATACCAAGGACCTCTCGTTCGAAAATCCGAACGCACCGGGCTCGCTCCAGCAGCAGAGCCAGGCGCCGCAGATCAACATCCAGATCAACGTCAACGCCAACAATCTCAGCGAACAGGAGTTCGAGGTGACGTTGTCGGTCGAGGGCAAGGCCGAAACCGCAGGCAAGGTGATGTTCTCGTTCGAGCTCGCCTATGCCGGCGTGTTCCGGATCGTCAACGTGCCCAAGGAGAACCTGCATCCGCTGGTCATGATCGAGTGCCCGCGCCTGTTGTTCCCGTTTGCCCGCGAGATCATCGCGACCGCGGTGCGCGACGGCGGGTTCCCGCCCCTGATGCTGGATCCGGTCGACTTCGTCGGTCTCTATCGCCAGAACATGGAGCGGCAAATGGCCGCTCAAGGTCAAGCCGGTCAGGCCTGACCGACCGCCACGGCGGCTGGAGCGGGCAGGTACTCGTTCCAGATCGCCTTGTCGCCGAGTGTCGCGATGAAGGCCCGATGGGCCTCTCGCTCGGCCTCCGAAATCCGCGGCGCCAGCGGCACCGGGCGCTGCCGCCGCGGCGCATCGCCGCCCGCATTGACGCGGATCTCCTGGGTGTCCGAAGCCAGCAACAGCTGAGACTGTCGCGCCCCGACCAGATCGACATAGACTTCGGCCAGCAGCTCTGCGTCCAGCAATGCGCCGTGTTTGGTGCGGCGTGAATTGTCGATCGCATAGCGCGAGCAGAGATCGTCGAGCCGGTTGGACACGCCGGGATGCTTGCGGCGCGCCAGCAGCAGTGTGTCCACCAACCGCTCGCGCGGGATCGCGGCGCGCTTGATGCGGTCAAGCTCGGCATTGATGAAGCCGATGTCGAACGAGGCGTTGTGGATCACCAGCGGGGCGTCGCCGATGAACTCCAGAAACTCGTCGGCGACCTCTTGGAACAATGGTTTCGTCGCCAGGAATTCGGACGACAATCCGTGCACCGCGAACGCTTCCGCCGGCATGTCCCGTTCGGGGTTGATGTAGACGTGAAAGGTCTGTCCCGTCGGCATGCGGTTGAGGATCTCGACGCAACCGATTTCGACGAGTCGGTCGCCGCGGAGCGGATCGAGGCCGGTCGTTTCGGTGTCGAGGACGATTTCGCGCATGTCTTGGTCGCCGTGTGAGACGGCGAATCAGGCTCGCCGCTGCGGCATCTTAACGACCTCGGCCAGAATGTGCGCGATTTGCGCCCGCACCGGCTCAAGACCATGTGACGTATCCACCACGAAATCGGCACGCCGGCGCTTTTCGGCATCCGGCGTCTGCTTGGCGATGATGGCGTCGAGCTTGGCTTCGTCCATGGTGCCGCGCGCCAGCACCCGCTGGCGCTGGAGCTCCGGCGACGTCGAGACCACGACCACGGCGTCCACCCGCTTGTCGCCGCCGGTCTCGAACAGCAACGGGATGTCCAGCACCACGACCGGCGCCTTGGCGGCCTCGGCGTCGGCGAAGAATCTCTGCCGGGAGGCGCCCAGCATCGGATGAACGATCTGCTCGAGCTGCTTGATCGCGGCAGGATCGTGCACGACGCGCGCCGACAGTTTTGTGCGGTCGACCTTGCCGTTGACGGTAGTGCCGGGGAAGGCAGCCTCGATCGCGGGAGCCGCTTCGCCTTCATAGAGCTGATGCACGGCGGCATCCGCATCGTAGACGGGCACACCAGCCTCCGCGAATAGTTTCGCGGTGGTGGATTTGCCCATTCCGATCGAGCCGGTCAGTCCGAGGATCCGCATCAAGCCATAGCCATGTCTGTCAGTCACACTGCAACTAGCCGCTCGCGGCGCAGGAACGCAAGCAGCGGCAGCAGTGGCAGGCCGAGAATGGTGAAATGATCGCCCTCGATCCGCTCGAACAGATGGATGCCGAGGCCCTCGAGCTGATAGGCGCCGACGCTGGTCGTGACGGCATCGCCAGCGGCGGCGAGATAGGCCGAAAGCTCGGCCTCGGTCGTCTCTCGCATGGTCATGCGGGCGACCGACACGTCCTCGAAAACAATCTTGCCGTCACGCGCCACGGCCACGGCCGAATTCAGCTCGTGGCTCCTGCCGGCGAGATCGCGCAATTGCGCCAGCGCCTGGGCGCGGCCTGCGGGCTTGTTGAAGAGACGCATTCCAAGGGCCAGTGTCTGATCGGCACCGATCACGTATCTTCCTGGATGACCCGCCGAAACCGCCCTGGCCTTTTCTCGCGCCAACAACAGGGCGATCTCGCGCGGGTTCGAGAGTCTCGATGCGGCCTGAATGCCGCGCTCGTCGATATCAGCCGTCACGGCCTCGAATTCGAGCCCGGCATTGGCCAGCAGCATTTTGCGCGCGCTACTTTGTGAGGCCAGGATCAACGGAGATGTGCCGCGCCACAGAGCCATGGCGGAAGCTATTCCGAGGGCCGGTTGCGCTGGCGATCACTATAGAGCTTCATGATCGCCGCCGCGGTTTCCTCGATCGAGCGGCGCGTGACGTCGAGCAGCGGCCAGTCGTGCTTGGCGCTGAGCTTGCGAGCGAACGCGACTTCCTCGGTGACCGACTGCTTGTCGGTATAGGTGTCGCTGCCGCTGCCGGATTCAGCGCCCATGGAGAGCAGGCGATTCTGCCGGATCTGGATCAGGCGTTCCGGCGTCGCGTGCAGGCTGACGACCAGCGGCCGCGTCAGCGTCTCCAGTTGCGAGGGCACCGGAATGCCTGGAACCAGCGGCACGTTGGCGGTGCGGATGCCGCGATTGGCGAGATAGATCGAGGTCGGCGTCTTCGACGTCCGGGACACGCCGACCAGCACCACGTCGGCCTCGTCGAGACCTTCGACGTGCTGACCATCGTCATGAATCATCGTGTAGTTCAACGCGTCGATGCGCTTGAAATATTCCGCGTTGAGGACGTGCTGGGCGCCGACCCGTCCCGTGGTCGCAGCGCCGAGATAGGCTTCGAACAGCTGCATCACCGGGCCGATGATCGACAGGCTCGGAACGTTGATCTGCTTGCACTTGTCCTCGAGCCTGGCGACCAGATCCTTTTCGAGCAGCGTGAACAGCACGATTCCCGGTGCTTCCTCGATCTCATCGAGCACACGGTCGAGCTGCTTCTGGCTGCGCACCAGCGGATAGACGTGCTCGACGGGCGTCACGTTGGCGTATTGGGCCGCGACCGCGCGCGCCACGGTGATGAGCGTCTCACCCGTGGAGTCCGAGACCAGATGCAGATGGAAATAATTGTTCGAGGTCGGCACAGAAACTCTTTGTATGAGGGCGGGGTGGTTTGTGGATTTCTGTGGAGCTTAACCCCTTGGAAAGGGATGTGCGACACCAGGGGCGGGACAACGGCCAATTTTCTTCACACCAGTGCCCGTCAGGACAAGTCCGGCCCCCTCCGACGAGACGAGCGGGATTGCGCGGATAACCCTCTTGATAAGCTGCCGACGGGGAACCGCAAGCTCTTGAGTCCGGGCGGCTTATCCGAACGGCTCGAGGCCGCGCAGGATATGTTGATGGATGTGAACAAGCGCGTGCGAAGCGGCGGACGGAATTGTGTGAGTCCAATCCACGGTCACTAAGACTCAAACCTTAAGATTCTAAAATTTTTAGGTTTAGAAGAGCCGAGCACGCGGATATGTGTGTGCACCCAAATCTATGAATGAATTCTTACCGAGCTCGTTCCATCCACTGTCCGGTGAGACAGGGCGCGTTCGAACGACATGGATCCCTGTTCGCGTCCAGAAAACGCGCAAGGCAAGACACGGAAGGCTGCCGGAATGTACGAGTGGATCAAGGCGCTGCACGTGATCGCGGTCATCTCCTGGATGGCTGGCATGCTCTATCTGCCGCGGCTGTTCGTTTATCATTGCGAGGCTGAGATCGGCTCGAAGCAGTCGGAAACGTTCAAGGTCATGGAACGCCGGTTGCTCAAGGCGATCATCAACCCGGCGATGATCGTGACCTGGCTGGCCGGTCTCTATCTCGCGTGGTCCGGCCATTGGTTCGCATCGCCCTGGTTGCACGTAAAACTGGCATTGGTCCTGGCGATGTCCGCGGTCCACGGCTTTTTTTCCCGTTGGCTGAAGGATTTCGCCGCCGACCGGCGCCCGCGGAGCCAGAAATTCTATCGCATAATCAATGAGGTGCCGACCGTTCTGATGATCTTCATCGTCATCATGGTGATCGTGAAGCCGTTCTAGGCATCGCGCCGACGATTCGCTCAGCGCTTCGGCTTGCGGAGCAGGAAGCGATTTTCTATATTACCGACATCCCACCCAACGCAGGCGGATGTGGTTGTGTCCGGGCTTTCCAGAAGCCGGATACCGCATCAGGTTTGAAGCCTCCCGGCGCTCACCTTGCCAGTCCTGCGGACCTTACCTTCTCGCGTCCGCATTTCAGAGCCTCCTCGCATCCCCCTCTTCTAAGGCTACCCCACAGGACCACCCCAATGCGGGAAATCAAACTCCAGGACCTCAAGTCGAAAACCCCGGCTGAGCTCGTCTCCTTCGCTGAAGAGAACGGGGTCGAGAACGCCAGCACCATGCGCAAGCAGGAGCTGCTGTTCGCCATCCTCAAGCAGCTCTCGCTCGCCGAGACCGACATCGTCGGCGAAGGCGTCGTCGAGGTGCTCTCCGACGGCTTCGGCTTCCTCCGCTCGCCCGATGCGAATTATCTGCCGGGCCCCGACGACATCTACGTGTCGCCCTCGCAGATCCGCCGTTTTGGCCTGCGCACCGGCGACACCATCGAAGGCCATATCCGCAGCCCGAAAGAGGGCGAGCGCTATTTCGCGCTGCTGAAGGTCAACACGCTCAATTTCGAGGACCCGGAAAAGGCCAAGCACAAGGTCAATTTCGACAACCTCACGCCGCTGTTTCCTAATCAGCGCTTCCGCATGGAAATCGACGATCCCACGCGAAAAGACCTGTCTGCACGCGTGATCGACATCGTCGCGCCGATCGGCAAGGGCCAGCGCGCATTGATCGTGGCGCCGCCGCGTACCGGCAAGACCGTGCTGATGCAGAACATCGCGCATTCGATCACGCACAATCATCCCGAATGCTATCTGATCGTGCTTCTGATCGACGAGCGTCCGGAAGAAGTCACGGACATGCAGCGTTCGGTGAAGGGCGAGGTCGTGTCCTCCACCTTCGACGAGCCGGCGGTGCGCCACGTCCAGGTCGCGGAGATGGTGATCGAGAAGGCCAAGCGCCTGGTCGAGCACGGCCGCGACGTCGTGATCCTGCTCGATTCGATCACCCGCCTCGGCCGCGCCTACAACACCGTGGTGCCGTCATCCGGCAAGGTGCTGACCGGCGGTGTCGACGCCAACGCGCTCCAGCGCCCGAAGCGGTTCTTCGGCGCCGCCCGCAACATCGAGGAGGGCGGCTCGCTGACCATCATCGCGACTGCCCTGGTCGATACCGGCAGCCGCATGGACGAAGTCATCTTCGAAGAGTTCAAGGGCACCGGTAACTCGGAACTGATCCTGGACCGCAAGGTGTCGGACAAGCGCACCTTCCCGGCGATCGACATCTCGCGTTCCGGAACCCGCAAGGAGGAGCTCATCACCGATCCGCAGGTGCTCAAGAAGATGTACGTGCTCCGCCGCATCCTCAATCCGATGGGCACGATGGACGCGATCGACTTCCTGCTCGACAAGCTCCGCTCGACCAAGAGCAACTCGGAGTTCTTCGAGTCGATGAATACCTGAGTGCACTGCAGCAAGGGATTAGAGGGCGCCTTCGGGCGCCCTTTTGTTCTGCGGCTTTGCTGCAGCGAAGCTGCAGCATGATAGGGGTGGCTCGCCACCTCACCTCGCTTTCATCTACTCTATTGAGATTTCGAAATAATACTTGAATTTTGTTCGGCCTGGTCTCCGTGCGAGGAGACATTCTTGCAGCAAAAAATGCTGCAATTGTATTGCACTGCAATATGTTCATCGTTGCGAGATCTGGTGCAGTAAAGTTCTGCCTCGCGCCGGCTGAAACGGATGTTTGCGTTTTCAGTATGAGCCGGACAAATAGGCCATGCATCCGCAAGACCAGACCATTTTTGCGTTGTCATCCGGCCGGACACCGAGTGCGATCGCCGTGGTGCGCGTCTCTGGATCGCAAGCCGGACTGGTGCTGACAACGCTTGCGGGCCAGCTGCCGGCACCGAGGCAGGCAAGCCGCCGGCTGCTCCGGGACGGCGCGGGCCAGCCGATCGACGACGCGGTGGTGCTCTGGTTTCCAGGACCGGCCAGCGCGACCGGCGAGGACGTCGCCGAGTTTCACGTCCATGGCGGACGCGCGGTGCTTGCGGCGCTCCTCGCTGCAATTTCGAATATCCCGAATACCCGCGCCGCTGAGCCCGGAGAGTTCACACGGCGCGCGTTCGAGAACGGCAAGCTCGACCTCACCGAGGCCGAGGGTCTCGACGATCTCATCCACGCTGACACCGACCGGCAACGGCGCCAGGCGTTGCGCCAGTTGCAGGGTCTCCTCGGCGATCACGCGCGTGACTGGCGCGAACGCATCATCGAGGCGTCCGCGCTGATCGAGGCGGGCATCGATTTTTCCGACGAAGGCGACGTGCCGGCCGAATTGAAGGCGCCGGCAGTCAGGGCAATCCAGGCCCTGCATGACGAAATCTCGAAAGTCCTGGCGGCACAGGGACAAGCTGAACGTCTGCGTGACGGTCTGGTGGTCGCGATCGCGGGCGAGCCGAATGTCGGCAAGTCGACCTTGATCAACCAGCTCGCGCGGCGCGAGGTCGCGATCGTCTCGCCGCATGCCGGAACCACGCGCGACGTGATCGAGGTGCAGCTCGATCTCGACGGCTACCCCGTCACTGTCATCGACACCGCCGGTATTCGCGAGACCAATGATCCCGTGGAGCAGGAGGGCGTGCGTCGGGCGCGTGCGCGAGCCGGGGACGCCGACCTGGTGCTGTGGCTGGTGGAGAGCGGGCAAGCTGTCGACCCGGAATCCATGCGCTCGCTTCGGATATCCGGCGACGAAAATGTTTCGCCGGGCGGCTCGGTCTGGATCGTCCGCAACAAGATCGATCTCGGTGGGCGCGAGGGCCCCGTGCCGCCGGGCGAGTTCCCGATCTCCGCGAGCCGGGGCGACGGCATTCCGGAACTGGTCGAGGCCCTCGTAATGTTCGCCGCCAACTTCTTCGGGACGACGGAAGGCGCCTTGGTGACCCGGGCGCGGCAGCGCGATTTGCTGCGTCAGGCGTCGGACAGCTTGCGCCGGAGTCTGGAGCTTGTAGAAGAGGGCGAAGAGCTGGCGGCCGAAGAGCTGCGTGCTGCGGCCTATTCTCTAGGCCGGCTGCTGGGTCGGGTGGACGTTGAGGACGTCCTCGGGGCGATCTTCCAGAAGTTCTGCATCGGAAAGTAGGGCTAGTTCTTCATTGTAGAACTAGGATTTGTTCCATTCCTTGTGTTTCACGTGAAATAGGGATTCCCATCTGTTTCACGTGAAACACCGCAGGTCATTCGGCTCAGATTCGTTCGCTCATTACCCGATCGGCGCTTAGGAGGAGCCGTTGCTAGGGACGCTGGCCGCGATCTCGTTATTGCGAGGGGCCTTTGCGACGAAGTAATCCAACCGTCCCTATTCGGCATTCTCAAGATAGCTTCGCCGCTCACATGACCGGCGCGGTACTGATTTCCGTCTCGATAGATCGCCCACGATCGCATCCGCACAATCTACCAAGGCCCATCGCTCGTCTCGGCGTCGTGAAACGACAACACGTTCAACGCTCATTCTACTGTGCATGGGGTTGTTTCACGAAAAGCGCTATCGCCGGCCTCCTCTTGTTTCACGTGAAACACGGCCGGCCCTGAGTTTCCACTTCCGGCTTTTTCCGCTCTGGGATAGAAGTCCGACCATGCGAACAGAGCGAGCAAGCTTCGACGTCATCGTGATCGGCGGCGGCCATGCCGGCTGTGAGGCCGCGGCTGCTGCTGCGCGGATGGGTGCCGCGACCGCCCTGGTGACGCACCGTTTCGCGACTGTGGGCGCGATGTCCTGCAATCCGGCCATCGGTGGTCTCGGCAAGGGTCATCTCGTCCGCGAAGTTGATGCTCTCGATGGCCTGATGGGTCGCGTGGGCGACGCCGGCGGCATCCAGTTTCGTGTTCTCAATCGGCGGAAGGGGCCGGCCGTCCGTGGTCCGCGAGCCCAGGCGGACCGGAAGCTCTATGCGGCCGCTATGCAGGCCGCGATCCGGGAGACCGAGGGCCTTTCCGTCATTGAAGGCGAGGCCGACGAGCTGGTCATGACCGAAGGGCGGGTCACAGGTCTTCGCCTGGGTGATGGCCGGGAGCTGCGGGCAGGGGCGGTTGTGGTCACCACCGGCACATTCCTCCGCGGTCTGATCCATCTCGGTGAGAAGAGCTGGCCCGCCGGCCGGGTCGGCGAAGCTCCTGCGATGGGCCTTTCAAGCTCCTTCGAACGTGCCGGCTTCACGCTCGGACGCCTCAAGACCGGCACGCCGCCGCGTCTGGACGGCACCACGATCGACTGGTCTGCCGTCGAGATGCAGCCCGGGGACGAGCCGCCGGAGCCGTTCTCAGTCCTGACCGAGCGGATTACGACCCCGCAGATCCAGTGCGGGATCACCCGGACCACGGCCGCGACCCATAAGGTGATCCGGGCGAACGTCCATCGCTCTCCGATGTACTCCGGTCAGATCAAGAGCTCCGGCCCGCGCTATTGCCCCTCGATCGAGGACAAGATCGTCCGCTTCGGCGACCGCGACGGCCATCAGATCTTCCTGGAGCCTGAAGGGCTGGACGATACGACCGTCTATCCCAACGGCATCTCTACCTCGCTGCCGGAGGAGGTCCAGATTGCGATCCTCGCCAGCATTCCGGGCCTGGAGCGGGTGAAGATGGTGCGGCCGGGCTATGCCATCGAATACGACCACATCGATCCCCGCGAGCTCGATCCGACGCTGCAGACCAAGCGCCTGCGCGGGCTGTTCCTGGCCGGGCAGATCAACGGCACCACCGGATATGAAGAGGCCGCCGGGCAGGGTATCGTGGCTGGGCTGAATGCGGCATTGTCCGCCAGTGGGGCCGCGCTGACGGTGTTCGATCGGGCGGACGGCTATCTCGGCGTCATGATCGATGACCTCGTCACCCGCGGCATCAGCGAGCCCTATCGGATGTTCACCTCCAGGGCCGAATATCGTTTGACGCTGCGGGCTGACAACGCGGACCAGCGCCTGACCGAGAAGGGCATCGCCTTGGGATGTGTCGGCAGTGCCCGTATCAGGCATCACCGCACCAAGATGGATGCCCTGAACGCAGCCCGGGCGCTGTCGAAGTCCCTGACCATCACCCCGAACGAGGCGATCAAGCACGGCCTGTCCCTGAACCGGGATGGCCAGCGCCGGTCTGCCTTCGAGCTGATGGCGTATCCGGAGATCGGCTGGAGCCAGATCCGCGCGATCTGGCCGGAGCTGGCGGCGATCGATCCGGTCATCGCCACCCATCTCGAGATCGATGCGAAATACGATGTCTATCTGGAGCGCCAGAGCGCCGACGTCGAAGCGTTCAGGCGCGACGAGGGCATGGTGCTCTCGGACGTCGATTACCAGCAGGTCCCGGGTCTCTCCAACGAGGTTCGGGCAAAGCTGGAGAAAGCCCGCCCCTTCACCGTCGGCCAGGCTGGCCGGATCGATGGCATGACACCGGCCGCCCTCGGCATCCTCGCGGCTTATCTGCGCCGTGAAGCTCGGAAAACCTCCAAGGCCATTGCATAGGCGTTTCACGTGAAACAGCGCGGACCGGGCGGGGACAGGCCGCTATTGCGACGACCCGGAGCGGGCACCGCCGTGCGCCACTCCGACTCGACACCGGGTCGACCGAAGATCGACAAGGCCAGCGCCGCCGATCAGTCGCTGGACGCGATCATTGCAGCCGATAAGATCGCGGCGCTCAAGCTTGCTCCCGTTTCACGTGAAACCGAGGCCCGGCTCGATCGCTACATCGCCCTGCTGCGCGAGTGGCAGGCCAAGACCAATCTGGTCGCGCCTTCGACCTTGCCGCATCTCTGGACGCGGCACATCGCCGATTCGCTACAGCTGATCGATCTCGCGCCGACCGCAAGACGCTGGGCCGACCTCGGCAGCGGCGGCGGCTTTCCCGGCGTCGTCCTGGCCTGCGCCATGGCGGGGACGCCGGGCGCGAGCGTCCACCTCGTCGAGCGAATCGCCAAGAAGGCGGCTTTCCTGCGCGAAGCGATTCGCGTCACCACATCTCCGGGAGTCGTACATCTCGCTGAGATCGGGGATAATGTGGATAGAATCACCGGCCCCGTCGATTGCGTCACCGCGCGCGCACTGGCTCCGCTACATCAACTCATCGGCTTTGCGGAGCCGCTGATGCGCCAAGGCGCAAAGGCGTTGTTTCCGAAGGGGCAAGATGTAGAGGCTGAATTGACCGAAGCCGCTAAATATTGGAATATTCAACCTCAGCTCTATCGAAGCCGCACGGGTGACGGCTGGATCGTGGAGCTGACGTCCGTCGAACGACGCGGGTGAGGCGTTCAGGGGTGAGTGGGGAATTTCGATGAGCGTGATTGACGAACCGCAGCAAGAACAGCCGGCCCAAGAGACCAACGAGGTCCCGCATGGCCACCCGCGCATTCTGGCGCTGGCGAATCAGAAGGGCGGCGTTGGGAAGACAACCACAGCGATCAATCTCGGCACGGCGCTCGCTGCGATCGGCGAGCGTGTCCTGATCGTCGATCTCGATCCGCAGGGCAACGCCTCCACCGGCCTCGGCATCGATCGCCGCAACCGCTCCTGCTCGACCTACGACGTTCTGGTCGGCGAAGCCGCGTTGCGCGAGGCGGTGGTCTCGACCGCGGTGCCGCGGCTGCATATCGCGCCCTCGACCATGGATCTCTCCGGCCTCGAGCTCGAGCTCGGCACCACGCCCGGCCGCGCCTTCAAGCTGCGCGACGCCATCGGCGCACTCAACAACAACGTGTCGCCGGACGCCGACTACACCTATGTGCTGATCGACTGCCCGCCCTCGCTCAACCTGCTCACGGTGAACGCGATGGCGGCCTCCGACGCGATCCTGGTGCCGCTGCAATGCGAGTTCTTCGCGCTCGAGGGTCTGTCGCAATTGCTGCAGACGGTGGAGCAGGTGCGCTCGACGCTCAACCCGAACCTGTCGATCCACGGCATCGTGCTGACCATGTTCGACTCGCGCAACAACCTCTCGAACCAGGTCGTCGCCGACGTCCGCCAGTTCATGGGCGAGAAGGTCTACAAGACCATGATCCCGCGCAACGTGCGCATCTCCGAAGCGCCGTCCTACGGCAAGCCGGTGCTGGTCTACGATCTCAAATGCGTCGGCAGCGAAGCCTACCTACGGCTGGCCACCGAAGTGATCCAGCGCGAGCGCGAGCTGCGCACGACGCATTGACGTAGGGTGGGTTAGCCGAAGGCGTAACCCACCACTGTCTATCTCCGTGGAAACAGAGGAGGTGGGTTACGCTTCGCTAACCCACCCTACGATTCGAAATTCAGTTCTGGAGTGCTGCACCGTGAATCCAAGGGAGCTGACGATGGCCGACGAAGCGCGTTCGCGACTGGGCCGAGGTCTTGCGAGTCTGATCGGTGACGTCGGCGGCGAGGCTCAGCATGTCGATCGTCCGCGCGCGCAGCGCAAGGTGCCGATCGAATTCATCAAGCCCAACCCGCGCAACCCGCGCCGCACCTTTTCGGAGACCGAGCTCAAGGAGCTCTCCGACTCCATCAGGCAGCACGGCGTGATCCAGCCGATCGTGGTGCGTCCGGTGAAGGGCGCGCAGGATCGCTACGAGATCATCGCGGGCGAGCGGCGCTGGCGCGCCTCGCAGCTCGCCGGCCTGCATGACGTGCCGATCGTTCCGGTCGACATCAGCGACAGCGACGCGCTGGAGTTCGCGATCATCGAGAACGTGCAGCGTGAAGACCTCAACCCGATGGAAGAGGCGCAGGGCTATCACGCGCTCGCCAACGAGTTCAAACGCAGCCAGGACGACATCGCGAAGGTCGTCGGCAAGAGCCGTAGCCACGTCGCCAACATGATGCGGCTGACGAAGCTGCCGGCCGAGGTGCAGGCCTATATCGCGACCGGCGAATTGACGGCCGGCCACGCCCGCGCGCTGATCGGCGTGCCGGATCCGCTCGCCGCCGCCAAGCGCATCGTCGAGGAGGGGCTCAACGTGCGCCAGGCCGAGGCGCTGGCACATGAAGAGGGCGTGCCCGAGCGCAAGCCGCAGAAGGCGCGCGCCGGCGCGAAGGAAAAGGACCCCGATACGATCGACCTCGAAAAGCGCGTCAGCGACGCGCTGGGTCTCAAGGTCACCGTCAATCACCGTGATCCCGGCGGCTCCGTGCAGATCAACTACCGCAACCTCGATCAGCTCGACGAGGTGATGAAGCGGCTCGCCAAGGGCGCGCTGTAACTCCGCTGTCCCGTGCCGCGGGCACGGATCTCCACCCGTCATCCTGAAGTGGCCGCTTCTTCAGCGGCCCTCGAAGGGCGACGGCCCGGCTGTAGCAGCGCGGCCTTTCATCCTTCGAGGCTCCTGGCACGATGCGCAGCATCGTGCCACTCGCGCCTCAGGACGACGGATTTGGCCCCTTGCTTTGTTGCGTTCGCAGTGACGCGGAGAGAGCTCAGCCCCGCCGCTTCGCGTTCGCGGCGATTGACATCAGTGCGCGCTGGGCTATCGCCGCGGCGAGGGTGGACTGCTTGCGGGTGTCGAGCGCCGCGGTTGCGAGCTGCTCGATGATGGCCGCAAGCCGCGCCGGGCTGAAATTGCGCAGCGCGGTTTCGACTGTGGGCTTTCGCGAGAAATGCAGGCGTGGAAAGCCGCCGTCGAGCACGGCGGAGGCCGGCGTGCCGTCGGCGATCGCGAGCGCGGATTTGTGCAGCCACGCAGCCTGCCGCAGCGCGGCGGATATGATCACGCCGGGATAGGTGCCGGCGATCATGGCCTTGGCGAATTCGGTCTCGACGATGTCGGGTCGTCCGGCAAACGCGCCGTCGACGATCGGATCGAGCTTCAGCTCCGACGCATCGGCGACCACGGCCATCACGTCATCCAGCGTGACCTCGCCCTTGCCGTGGGCGTAGAGGGTCAGCTTGCGCAGTTCGTTGCGCGAGGCCTGGCGGTCACCGCCGAGAAATGACATCAGCGCCGCGCGGGCGTCCTGCGCGATGCGCAGATTCGCGATACGGAGCTCGTCCTCCATCAGCCTGGCCAGATCGCGCTCAGTGTCGGGGTAGCAGCCGATCGCCACGGCCGTCTTGGCGCGCTCGCAAGACTTGCGCAGTGGCGATTCCGGGCGAAGCTCGCCGGCCTCGATCACGATGCGGCAATCCTTCACGTTCATCTCGGCCAGCGTCTCGATGCCGCTGGCAAAGCTGCGCGAGCCGGCGCGAACGCGGATGGCGCGGCGGCCGCCGAACAGCGGCACCGTCATGGCTTCGTCGACGAGGCGCGAGGGCTCGGCGGAGAGCTCGTCGCCGTCGAGCTTGACCAGCGAGAACGGATCGTTGGGATCGTCGACGGCTGAAGCGATCAGCGCATCGGCGCGCTCGCGCACAAGGCCGGCATCGGGACCGAAGAGCAGGATGATCGGACGGCCCGCATCAGGGCGGGCGAGGAAAGCGTCGATCTCTTTTCCGCGCAGCGCGACCATCGGACCCGTTCCTGTCATTCCGGGGCTCGCAAAGCGAGAACCCGGAATCCAGAGATTGTTGATCGAGATTCTCGGGTGCGCACTTGCGCACCTTAGTTCGCCCTTTGGGCGCCCCGGAATGACGGGAGCGAATTACGTCCCCGCGGTGAAGAACGAGGCGAGCCGGGTGGAGATGTTCTCGGCGATCTCGTTGGCGGCGCGATCCTCGGCATCGCGCACGGCGCGGGTGCGCGAGAAGCGCTGGTAGGACCCCGGCATGTCATAGGACACGCGTGAGAACGTCGAGCCGGTCATGACAGACTTGCCGGTCGCGACGTCGATCAGATTGTACTGGGCGTCGATGCCGAGATTTTCGCTGGTCGGCAGGCCGGTCGTGGCGCTGACGATCAGCGAGGAGCGGCTGGTGGTGAAGCGGATATCCAGCCGGTGGGTCGGCGGCATGCCCGTCGCCGTGCCGTAAAGCTTGAAGGCCAGCGCGTTACGGATTTCGACGCCGACGCGGGCCTCGCGCGAAGCATTGGGCTTGTTGATCGGGGGCAGCTCGACGCCCATCAGCCTTTCGCGCAGACCGGGGGTGCCGTCAGTGCGCTCGGCATACATCGGCTGGAAGCAGCCTGCCGTCAGCGCCGCCAATGCAGCGACTGCCAGCAAGCGGGCTGCGATACGGATCCTAGCCGACAACATTCACGATCCTCTTGGGAACGATGATCACCTTGCGGACGGGCTTGCCGTCCAAGGCCAGCTTTACCGCATCGAGGGCCAAAACGGCAGCCTCGATTTCCGGATTCTGAGCCGCTGTTGCAACTGTGACCTCACCCCGCTTCTTGCCGTTGACCTGGACCACCAAGGTCACGCTGTCTTCGACCAGCAAATCGCGTTCGATTTGGGGCCAATCGGCTTCCGAAACCAGCCCCTTCTGGCCCAGAACCCGCCAGCACTCCTCGGCCAGATGCGGCATCATCGGAGAGAACAGCTGCACCAGGATCTGGCTGGCCTCCCGGATCGCCCAGGCCAGATCCGGCGCCAGGTCGGCTGCGGGCTGGCCCGGGCGCTGCAGCACCTCCGAGAACGTATTGGTGAATTCGCGGATATGGGCGAGGCAGACGTTGAAGTGCAGCCGCTCGATGCCGGTGGTGACCTTGTCCAGCGCGCCGTGGGCGGCCTTGCGCAAGGTGGTCGCGTCCGGGCCGAAGCTGGCCGGCCGGGCCGCCGGCGCGCCGTTGCCGAGCTCGACGGAATCGTTCACCAGCCGCCACAGCCGCTGCACGAAGCGCGAGGCGCCCTGGACGCGCTCGTCGCTCCAGATCACGTCGCGGTCGGGCGGGGAGTCCGAGAGCATGAACCAGCGGGCCACGTCGGCGCCGTAGGTCTCGATGATGTCGTCGGGGTCGACCGTGTTCTTCTTCGACTTCGACATCTTCTCGATCGGGCCGATCTGGATGTCCTCGCCTGTTGTCAGCAGCGTCGCGCGGCGCCCGTTGCCGCCGACCTCGATCTTCACCTCGGCCGGCTGCGCGTAGGTGCCGTCTGCCTTCTGGTAGGTCTCGTGCACCACCATGCCTTGCGTGAACATGCCGGCGAACGGCTCGTCCAGCGCAATGTGCCCGGTCGCCTTCATGGCGCGGGTGAAGAAGCGGCTGTAGAGCAGATGCAGGATCGCGTGCTCGACGCCGCCGATATACTGGTCGACCGGCAGCATCCGGTTGGCAACCGCAGGCGTCGTCGGCGCGTTCTCGTTCCAGGGATCGGTGAAGCGCGCAAAGTACCAGGACGAATCCACGAACGTGTCCATGGTGTCTGTTTCGCGCTGGGCCTTGCCGCCGCATTGCGGGCAGGTGACGTGCTTCCAGGTCGGATGATGATCCAGCGCGTTGCCCGGCTTGTCGAAGGTGGCGTCGTCCGGCAGTTTCACCGGCAGGTCCGCATCCGGCACCGGCACCACATCGCATTTCGGACAGTGAATGACGGGGATCGGGCAGCCCCAATAGCGCTGGCGCGAAATGCCCCAGTCGCGCAGGCGGAAATTCACCTGACGCTCGCCGATCGGCGCGTTGCCGCGCAGCTCGGTCTCGAGACGCTTCGCCACCTCTTCCTTGGCCTGCTCGATGGTCATGCCGTCGAGGAAGCGCGAATTGATCATGCGGCCGTCACCGTCATAGGCGGTGTCGGTGATCACGAAGGTCTTGGGATCCTGGCCTTCCGGGCACACGACGGGCGTGTTGCCGAGATTGTACTTGTTGACGAAGTCGAGATCGCGCTGGTCGTGCGCCGGGCAGCCGAAGATGGCGCCGGTGCCGTATTCCATCAGCACGAAGTTCGCGACATAGACCGGCAGCTTCCAGCTGGGGTCGAACGGGTGCACCGCGCGGATTCCGGTGTCGAAACCCTGCTTTTCAGCGGTGTCGATGATCTCCTGCGCGGTGCCGATCTTTTTGATTTCCGCGATGAACTCCGCAAGCCCAGGGTTCTTCGCAGCTGCCGCCTGCGCCAGCGGATGATCTGCCGAGATCGCCATGAATTTCGCGCCGAACAGCGTGTCGGGGCGCGTCGTGAAGATCTTCAGCTCGCTCTCGCCGGCCGGCGTCGTCGCCGGATCCAGCGCGAAGCGGACCAGCAGGCCCTCCGAGCGGCCGATCCAGTTGCGCTGCATCAGCCGCACCTTGTCGGGCCAGCGGTCCAGCCCGTCCAGCGCGCTCAAGAGCTCCTGCGAGTACTTCGTGATCTTGAAGACCCACTGATTCATCTCGCGCTGCTCGACGACCGCGCCCGAACGCCAGCCGCGGCCGTCGATGACCTGCTCGTTGGCGAGCACGGTCATGTCGACGGGGTCCCAGTTCACCTTGCGCTTCTCGCGCTCGGCAAGCCCTGCGCGCAGGAAGTCCAGAAACATCTTCTGCTGGTGCTTGTAATAGCTGGGATCGCAGGTTGCGATCTCGCGGCTCCAGTCCAGCGATAGCCCGATCGAGCGGAGCTGCTTCTTCATCGCGGCGATGTTGTCGTAGGTCCAGGCCTTCGGGGCGACCTTGCGCTCGATCGCGGCGTTCTCGGCCGGCAGGCCGAAGGCATCCCAGCCCATCGGATGCAGCACGTTGAAGCCCTTGGCGCGCATGAAGCGGGCCAGCACGTCACCCAGTGTGTAATTCCGGACATGGCCGATATGGATGCGCCCGGAAGGGTAGGGGAACATCTCGAGCACGTAATATTTCGGCCGCGGATCGTCGTTCCTGGAGACGAAGATCGCCTGCTCGTCCCAGAGGCGTTGCCAGCGCGGTTCGGCGTCGCGGGCGTTATAGCGTTCGGAGGTCATGGAATCGTTGGGTTTTCGTGGGTTCGGCCGTCTCAAGACGGCGGACTAGGCCATAGAAGACCTCAGGGGGTCAATGGGTTGCCGCGTTCTGGAACTTCGGCCGCGTCTCCGCATAACTACGAGGGCCCGCGTTGGGGTGTGATTAAGGGGTCGATGCCAATTTGCGGCCTGACAAGGCCGCATGACCGCGATGGATTCCAGCTTCGACGATCCCGATTACGACTATGCCGCGTCCATCGCCGGACGGGCGATGCGGAGCATGGCCGATCAGCGCATTGCGCCGACTCCGGCCAATTTCGCGGTCTGGTTCCAGTATTTCGCAGGCAGTCATGACGATCTGCGCAACGCGATCGATCTGCTGATCGACCACAATCGTCCCTTCGATGCGCGAACCAATCAGGACCTGTTCGAGACCTACGTCGCGCCCCAGGCGAGCGCCGTCGCGGTCGACACCTCCGAGCGGCTGCAGGCGCTCATGGGAGCCGCGAAGGAATTTCTGGCGACCGCAATCGCCGACAATCATTCGCAGATGCAGGTCATCAGCGAGGTGGCCGACCAAGGCAGGGCCGGCGTCGATCCAAAGCTGCTGGTGGCCCAGCTCATGAACGAGCTGGCGCGGGCCGCCACAAGGGCGACGCGGCTGGAGGCAGGCTTTGCGGAAAAGACCCGCGAGCTCGACGTGATCCGCGATTCGCTATCGCGGTCCGAGCAGCGCGCCCGGACCGACATGTTGACGGGGCTGGCGAACCGGCGGGCTCTCGACGAATTCCTGCGCAAGGCGCAGACGACCGCGGAATGGGGCGAGCCGCTCAGCGTGCTGATGCTCGATATCGACTACTTCAAGGCGTTCAACGACAATTTCGGCCATGGCGTCGGCGACCAGGTGCTGCGCCTGATGGCGAAGGTGCTGCGCGAAAAAGTTCGCGAGCAGGATCTGCCGGCCCGCTATGGCGGCGAGGAGCTGATGGCGGTGCTGCCGGATGCCGATCTGGCCGCTTGCGCCGAGATCGCCGAACGCATCAGGCGCGCGATCGCCGAAGCCACGATCACGCGCCGCTCGACCGGCGAGACCCTGCCCGGCATCAGCGTGTCGATCGGCGTGGCGCAGTACCGGACCGGCGAGGCGATCACCGATCTGATCGAGCGTTGCGACCGCGCGCTCTATCTCGCCAAGAGCGGGGGTCGTAATCGTGTGGTGACGGAGATCGATCTCGAGCGGGCCGGGGCCGCGGGCTAGGCGCTGGCCACCATCATCATGTCAGCCGCGCCGGTCTCGATCGCCTGCACGCCGTGCTCGACGACATTGTTGCGGCCGCGGTGCTTGGCGGCATAGAGCGCGGCGTCGGCGGCTTCGATCAGGTCGCCGGGACGCAAAGACTCGTTCGGCTTTGTCGCGGCAACCCCGATCGAGACCGTGACGATCATGTGGTTCGAGGTGATGTGCGGCAGGCAGAGTCTCAGCACGGCCGCCCGCACCTGTTCGCCGATTTCGGCGGCGCTCATCACGTCGGTATTCGGCAGCAAGAGGCAGAATTCCTCGCCGCCATAGCGGGCCGCAAAGCCCATCGTGTCGGCGGCGATGCCGGACAGCGATTCGCCGAGCCGAGTCAGGCAGGAATCGCCTTCGAGATGGCCGTAAGTGTCGTTGAACAGCTTGAAATGGTCGACGTCGATCATCAGGAGCGCCAGGTCGCTGCCATATTGCTGTGCGCGCATCCATTCGAAATCGAGCCGGCTCTGGAAACCGCGGCGGTTGGCGAGCCCCGACAGCATGTCGATCGAGGCCATCACCGTCAGCCGGTCGTTGCTCGCTACCAGCTCGCGCTCGCGCTGGCTCAGCTGCGCAGCCATCGCGTTGAAGGCGCGGGCCAGCGGAACGAACTCGGCCGGCAGCCGATTGCGTGCCGCGCGGGCCGACAGGTCGCCCTCACCGAGACGCTTGGCCATGTCGGCCAGCATCTCGATCGGCTTGATGACGAGTTTCTCGGCGGCAATCAGCGCGCCGAGCAGGACGAACACGACGACGAAAGCGAGCTGCAGATAGGCGGTGCGGATGTCGCGGTTGACCGCTGCTGACACCTTGTCTTCATCGATGCTGGCGATCAGGCGGGCATTGGTGCCGGCGATGCGGATATAGCTGACCGCGCGGCGGGAGCCGTCGGCTGCGAGGAACGACAGTGAACCCTCGTCCTGGTCGGACCGCAGTGCCTTGTCCGCGATCGCGGACATCAGCGGCATGTTGTCGAGGGGACGGCCGACCGTGCTGTGCTGATCGGCGGGCGCCGCCAGCACGGTGCCGGCGCTGTCGACCAGCACCGCGGTGATGCCGGCGCGGCCGCCCAGATTGCTCATGACCTTCGACATCCAGTCGAGATTGACGGTGGCGAGCACGACGGCATCGGGCACCCCGCTGAAGGCCGAGACCGGATAAACCGCCATCACGGTCGGCGAGAGCACCGGCCGCGACAGGATGAAGTCGCTGAGAACGAAGCGGCCGGTTTGCTGTGCCTGCTGGAAGTAGGGCCGGTCACTGAGATCGAGCCCGACATACATGTTGTTGGTGGCGCATTGGATGCGCCCGTCCTGGCCGGCGATCAAAAGCGTGCGGATCCAGGGAAGGCTCGACGGCAGGCTTGCGCGCAGCACGTCGCAGCTCTTGCTGATGCCGCCGACGGAGGCGCGGATGAAGGCTTCCGATTTCAGGATGGTCTCGACCGACGAGATCACCTCGCGCTGCGCATCGGCACTGTGCCTTGCCACCGTGGTGAACTCGGCCGCAGCCTGCGCGATCTGCCGCGCACGCGTGTCTTCGAGCGAGCGGATGCGCTCGAGCATTAACGGCGCCACGAGAATGACCGCAAGCAACGCAAGCCGCGCCCGGATTCCCAGAACCTGCTTGAGTTTCGCGCGTTTGCGGTTGAGACTGACGCTTGCCATCTTCGTTACCCACCCCATGGGCCAAGGTAAAGCGAAGGGTTCAAAAACTGTTTCTTGAACTCGGTAAAATTGGACTTAACTCGGGCTACGATCCCGGCCAAGAGACGTCATGACAGAAGCCATCGCCGCGCCGGTAACCGGCCATTCACCAAACGCGCTCGCCGCGGTCGAAGCCGAAATTGCCCGCGCCTGCAAGGACGCACGGCGCGACCGCGCCTCCGTGACGCTGATCGCGGTATCCAAGACTTTCGCCGCCGATGCAATTATCCCCGTCATCGCCGCCGGACAGCGGGTATTCGGCGAGAATCGGGTGCAGGAGGCCAAAAGCAAGTGGCCGGCCTTAACGTCTGTTTACCCCGATATCGCGCTGCACCTGATCGGGCCGCTGCAATCCAACAAGGCGAAAGAGGCGGTCGCGCTGTTCGACGCAATCCATTCGGTCGATCGCCCGAGCATTTGCCAGGCATTAGCCAAGGAAATCGAATCCCAGAACAAGCACCCGCAGCTCTTCGTCCAGATCAATACCGGCGAGGAACCGCAGAAGGCCGGCGTCGCGCCCGGCGAGGCCGATGCCTTCCTCGCGAGCTGCCGCGACACCTATGGGCTCACGATCTCCGGACTGATGTGCATCCCGCCGGTCGACGAACCGCCGGCGGCGCATTTTGCCCTCACCGCCAAGATCGCCGCGCGCAACGGATTGAAGAACCTATCGATGGGCATGAGCGCCGATTTCGCGACCGCGATCATGCTGGGCGCCACCCATGTGCGCGTGGGGTCTGCGATCTTCGGGCACCGGTAAGAGCCGTTAGCGGAGAGCGTGCCTGGCAACCGCTATTGACGGCGCAAGGCGCACGACCGACGCTTACGCTCGTGTCCCGGACAAGCTGCAACGCTTAAAGCGTTGCAGCGCAGAGCCGGGACCCAGGGCGACACGGCACAGTGCGGCGAGATGGGCCCCGGCTCCGCAGCGCACCGCTGAAGAAGCGCTGCGCTGCGTCCGGGGCACGAGCGCGAAACGTGGCGCTCGCAATGACGGCGGCGTTGGTGCCGTCGCGCCAGTGTTGAACCGGAAGCGCCGAAGCGGCGGCGATCTGATCCTTGTCGAGCATGCGCCCTCACCCGATGATGATTCGTGTTCGCGGGCCCAAGCGCCGCAGCAATTGCAGCATCGCAGACTTCGTCATGGAGACGCAGCCCGCAGTCGGGCCGAAATTGTCGCGGGCGAGGTGCAGGAACACCGCACTGCCGCGGCCGGCGATGCGCGGTCTGGTGTTGTGGTCGATCTCGATGATGAAGTCATAGAGGTGGTCGGCCCGCTTGAGCCGGTCACCGCCCTGCCCCTCGCCCAGCCGGATGCCCTGATTGTAATGGCGGTCCCGTGGATCCTCGCACCAGGCGTCTGCGCCGGTGATCATCCGGGCCGGCAAGAACGTCTGCGGGCGGCTGTGCCGGTCGCCCCGCCACCACAGCCGCCTGGGACGGAAGCTGCCCCTGGGGGTGCCGCCATCGCCCTCGCGCTTGTTGGCGAGAATGCCGCCCCGCCCCAGCGCAACCGGGATGGTCAGCGTTCCGGCCGACAGCCAGCCCCGGCGCGGATTTCCGGCCGCAGCCTTAACGCGGATCGCAGACAGCGGCCCGGCTCTTCGATTCCTGGCGTAACCAACTGAAGCTGCTGTATTTTTCATGTGAACGTGCAATGTCGAATTCATTACAGGACATTCATCAAATCGCCCTGCTATTCTGGGCTAGAGTGCTTGCGGCTTGTGAATCGGTAACAGCCCACTACTTCAACACGAACAACAATAAAACGGCGACCCTAAACTTCCCTCGCGGCTGGGTGCGGCATGGATGCGCGCCGAGCCGGACCCTAAAAGGATGACCTCCCATGCCCAATGCCCGCAAGATCCTGATCGTGGATGACGACACCGATCTGCGCGACACGTTGGTGGAGCAATTATCGCTACACGAAGAATTCGAAGCCTCCGCGGTCGACACCGGCGCCAAGGGCGCGAGCGCCGCCAAGGCCAACTCCCCCGATCTGGTCCTGATGGATGTCGGCCTGCCCGACACCGACGGCCGCGAGGTAGTCCGCTCCTTGCGCAAGGGCGGTTTCAAGGCCCCGATCATCATGCTGACCGGGCACGACACCGATTCCGACACGATCCTTGGGCTGGAATCCGGCGCCAACGACTATGTCGCAAAGCCCTTCCGCTTCGCCGTACTGCTGGCTCGCATCCGAGCCCAGCTCCGGCAGCACGAAGCCAGCGAGGACGCGGTGTTCTCGGTCGGCCCCTACTCCTTCCGTCCCGGCTCGAAGATGCTGACCGCGGCCAACGCCCGCAAGGTCCGCCTCACCGAGAAGGAAACCGCGATTCTGCGCTTCCTCTACCGGGCCGGCCAGATGCCGGTGTCGCGCGAGACCCTGCTCCAGGAGGTCTGGGGCTACAATTCCGGCGTCACCACCCACACGCTGGAAACCCACATCTATCGGCTTCGCCAGAAGATCGAGAAGGACGCCGCCAACCCCGAGATCCTGGTCACCGAAGCCGGTGGCTACAAGCTGGTGCCGTGATACGTTCCGGAAACGCGCGATTCGTCGTAAATTGGCGCGTTCCTCGAGCCACGGACCGGAATGTCAATCGACGACGACGTAGCGCTTCTCGAGCGTGTCCCGACACTGCGCCTGTTGGGAGACGCCTCGTTGCGCATGCTGGCGATCGGTTCCGAGCAACGTGACTTCGTCCGCGGTGACGTCCTGTTCGATCTCGGCGACGCCGCCGATGCCGGCTTCGTGGTCCAGCGCGGCGCCTTCAGGGTCGAAGACGGCGCCGGCGCCGAAATGATCGCCGGTCCGGGCGCGCTGATCGGCGAGCTCGCGCTGGTGGTGCCGATGAAGCGGCCATCGCGTGCGATCGCGCTGGAGCATTCCTCCGTCATCCGAGTCGCACGCAGCCTGTTCCAGCGCGTGCTGGAGAGCGACCCCGCCGCCGCCGTTCGCCTGCGCGACGAATTCGCGGTGCGCTCCAGCCAGATCGCCAGCGATATCCTGATGGCCGGCGCGAAGCTGACGTCTTAACCGCTCCGCGCGTCCCGGAGAACGGACGGGGGCTTTAGACCTCCAGCGTCACCGTGACGGGCACGTGGTCCGACGGCCGCTCCCAGCTCCGCGCATCGCGCAGGATCTTGAAATCGCTGACCGCGTCCTTCAGCGCACGCGAGACCCAGATGTGATCGAGCCGGCGGCCACGATCGCCGACGGTCCAGTCGGCGGAACGATAGCTCCACCACGTATAGACCTTCTCCGACATCGGGATGCGCTCGCGCGCGACGTCGATCCATTCGCCGGCGGCAATTGCCGCCTTCAGCTTCTCGGTTTCGACGGGTGTGTGCGAGACGACTTTCAGAAGCTGCCTGTGCGACCACACGTCGTTCTCGTGCGGGGCGACGTTGAGGTCGCCGACCAGGATGTGGCGGTCATCGCCGCGCGGATGCAGCGGCTCGCACGCCTTCATCTCGTCGAGGAAGCGAAGCTTGTGGTCGAACTTCTCGTTCAGCGCCGGATCGGGAATGTCGCCGCCGGCGGGCACGTAGAAATTATGCAGCACCAAAGGCTTTGCGATGCCCGCCTTCGCGCCGAACGACACCGAGATGTGGCGCGAATCCACCTTGTCGCAGAAGGTGCGGATGTCCTTGGACTCGAAGGGAATCTTCGAGACGATGGCGACGCCGTGATAGCCCTTCTGCCCGTTCAGCGCGACGTGCTCGTAGCCGAGCCGCTTGAAGCGCTTCAGCGGAAAGGCGTCGTCGATGCACTTGGTCTCCTGCAGGCACAGCACCTCCGGCCGCGCGCTCTTCAGGAATTTCGCGACCAGGTCGATGCGCAGCCGCACCGAATTGATGTTCCAGGTTGTCAGGGAAAGACGCATGGTGACGATCTAACAAACTCCATCCGTCATGGCCGGGCTTGTCCCGGCCATCCACGTCTTTTTGTCGGACCCAGAAACGCGGATGCCCGGGACGAGCCCGGGCATGAGGTGATTGGAGCGGCCATGCAATCTCAACCCGGTGACGGGCCGTAATTGGTGAAATCGATCTTGAACATGTTGGGGTCGAGCTTCTTGCTCGAATCCAGATTGTAGACCGCGATGGTGGTGTCGTAGCCCTGCGGGTCGGTGACGGTCCACTGCTTGAGCTGTCCGTCCTTGGCGCCGAACATCAGGAGCAGCCGGCTGGTGCCGACCAGCGCCTGCTTCTCCTCGATGGTGACGCTGACGAAGACGTCGTCGGCCGAGACGCCAATGACATTGGTGTCCTTCATCAGGTCGATGCGGTCGGACAGCAGGAAGCGCAGCGGCGTCTGCGACAGCGGATAGATGTCCTGGGTCGCGAGCTTGCGGTCGCGCACCACCAGCGAGGATCCGTCGGCGACGATGTCGATCGGGCTCGGCGCGTCATATTCGAAGCGCACCTTGCCGGGCTTCTGGATGTAGAAATCGCCCTGTGTCTTACTGCCGTCGGGGCCGACCTGGACGAAATTACCAACCAATGTCTGAAGCGACGACAGATAGGCGCTGACTTTGGCCGCCTGCGCTTTCTGGTTGGCATCGAAGGTCTGGAAGATGCTGGTCGGCACGTTGCGCCGCGGATCCGGGATGACCGGATTCGGTGGCGCCTGCGTCGCGCCGGTCACAGCGGGCCCACCGGCCTGCCCGCCGTCGCTGCGGCCCTTCGGTGCAGGCTTCGGCACGGGCACGGTCTCCGCGAACGACGTCGCAGTCACCATCGCGGCGGTGACGAGAAGCACGCCGGCCACGCGCGCACTTCGCGCGGCGATGGTGGCGGCGAATCGAATGTCCGGATGTCTGATCAATACGTCGTCCTGTATGGCTGGGCGCCCTTTTAGCGTGATTTCTGGCAAAAGCGGATATCGATTTTGCGTGAGATGATGTTCAGAGCCCTTCGCCTCACATATGGCTGTCTTCTTCCTCGACCAGGATCTCGCGCTTGCCGGCGTGGTTGGCGGGGCCGACGATGCCCTCCAGTTCCATGCGCTCCATCAGTGATGCGGCGCGATTATAGCCGATTTGCAGGCGGCGCTGGATATAGCTGGTCGAGGCCTTGCGATCGCGTTTGACGATGGCAACCGCCTGCTGGAATAGATCGCCGCCGCCATCCCCGCCCATGCCGGTCGCGTCGAACACGGCGCCGTCCTCGTCCTCGGCCGGCTCTTCGGCGGTAACGGCTTCGAGATATTCCGGCTGACCCTGCGTCTTGAGGTGACGCACCACCTTCTCGACTTCCTCGTCGGAAGCGAAAGGTCCGTGCACGCGGCTGATGCGGCCGCCGCCGGCCATGTAGAGCATGTCGCCCTGGCCGAGCAGCTGCTCGGCGCCCATCTCGCCGAGGATGGTGCGGCTGTCGATCTTGGAGGTGACCTGAAAGGCGATGCGGGTCGGAAAGTTCGCCTTGATGGTGCCGGTGATGACGTCGACCGACGGGCGCTGCGTGGCCAGGATCACGTGCAGGCCGGCGGCGCGCGCCATCTGCGCGAGACGCTGCACCGCGCCTTCGATGTCCTTGCCGGCGACCATCATCAGGTCGGCCATTTCGTCGACGATGATGACGATGTAGGGCAGCGGGTCGAGCGAGAGCTTCTCTTCCTCGTAGATCGCCTTTCCGGTTTCCTTGTCGAAGCCGGTATGCACCGTGCGCGTCGGCTCCTCGCCCTTGGCCTTCAATTCGAGCAGGCGCGTGTTGTAGCCGTCGATGTTGCGCACGCCGAGCTTGGCCATGTTCTTGTAGCGCTCTTCCATCTCGCGCACGGCCCATTTCAACGCGACCACCGCCTTCTTCGGATCGGTCACGACGGGCGTGAGCAGATGGGGAATGCCGTCATAGACGGAGAGCTCGAGCATCTTCGGGTCGACCATGATCAGCCGGCACTGGTCCGGGCGCAGCCGGTAGACCAGGCTGAGGATCATGGTGTTGATCGCGACCGATTTGCCCGAGCCGGTGGTACCGGCGATCAGCATGTGCGGCGTACGGGCGAGATCGATGATGACGGGGTCGCCGCCGATGGTCTTGCCGAGGCACAGCGGCAGCTTCGCCACCGTGTCGGTCGCCTCCTTCGCCACCAGCAATTCGCGCAAATAGACCTTCTCGCGATGCGCGTTCGGCAATTCGATGCCGATGGCGTTGCGGCCGGGCACGACCGCGACACGCGCGGACAGCGCGCTCATCGAGCGGGCGATGTCGTCGGCAAGCCCGATCACGCGCGAGGACTTGATGCCGGGTGCCGGCTCCAATTCGTAGAGCGTCACGACCGGACCCGGATTGGCCTTCACGATCTCGCCGCGCACGCCGAAATCCTGCAGCACGCCTTCGAGTGAACGGGAATTGGTCTCCAGCTCGGCCTTGCTGAGCGGCTGGCGGTCGCCGGCTTTCGGGGCGGCCAGCATCGAGACGGAGGGAAGGTCGAACTTGTCGGAGGACTTCCTGGCCGCGGCCTTCGGTGCAGCCTTCTTGCGCGGCGCGCGCGCGGCGGGCTGTTCCTCTTCCTCCTCCTCGTCTTCCTCTTCCTCGTGCTCGTCCTCGTAGTCCGCGTCTTCGGACTGCGGCGAGATCGGGGGCGCGGCGCGGCCGCCGCCCAGATTCGGCTCCTGGCGGCTGAATGCAGCGGCCTTGGTCTTCGGTCCGCTCGAGACCAGCGAGCGGTAGGCGGCGCCAAGCAGCCAGATCAGCCGCGCCTTGCTGCTCATCAGCGCGTGGAACAGCCAGCCCAGCGACACCGAGCCGCGATCGCTCTCCTCGTCTTCGTCGAGCGGCTTGTCGTCATCCTCGATTTCCGCAAGCTCGTCATCCTGCTCGCGGGCGCCAAGGCCGCAGGCGATCAGGAAGGTCACGGTCATCGCGGCGAACAGGATCGTGCCCAGCACGATGCGGTAGATCGTGCCGGCCGGTCCGAAGATCACCGCCGGCGCACGCACCAGCGCGTCGCCGACCACGCCGCCGAGGCCGGTCGGCAGCGGCCATGCGCCGCCATGCGGCCAGCAGCTGACGAAGCCCGCCGCGATCACCGTGCAGAGAATCCAGCAGCCGAGCCGCAATGTTTCGCGGTCGAACGGGCGATGGGTCATCATGCGCCAGCCCCAGACCGCAACCGTCAGGACCAGCATGATCGCGCCGAGCCCGAGGATCTGCATCGCGAGGTCCGCACCGATCGCGCCGGCATAGCCGAGAACGTTGCGGATCGGCCGCGAGGTGGCGTGGCTGAGGCTGGGATCCTGCACCGACCACGTCATCAGCGCGGCCGAGGCGACGCCCGCCAGCGCGATCAGGCCGAGGCCGGTGAGCTCGCGCATGCGCCGCGCCAGACCCTCGCGGATCGATGGCGGCAGATGGCCCACCAGCGGAATGACACGTTCGATTGCCGACATGCTCATGGGCCCCGCCTAACCCAGAGTCTCGACCAGGCGGTGCAGCGCCTGCGCCGTGGTCTCTCCATCCTGCACCAGTGCGAGGCGAATGTAGCCGGCACCGGGATTGAAGCCGTCGGGCTGGAGCCGGGCCAGATAACTGCCGGGCACCACGCGCACACCTGCTTCCTTGAAAAGTCTCAGCGTCACCGACACGTCGTCGCCGAGGGCGGACGTGTCGAGCCAGACGCAGAAGCCGGCATCGGGCCGGCGATAGCCGTAGCGATTGCCGATGATCTGGTCGGCGAGATCGAACTTGATGCGATAGAGCCTGCGGTTCTCCTCGACATGCGCTTCGTCGCCATAGGCGACGGTCGCGACGTGCTGGAGCGGCACCGGCACCTGGGGCGCGGCAACGTTGCGCAGCTCCAGGAACATGCCGATGAACCTCTTGTCGCCGGCGGCGAAGCCGACGCGCATGCCCGGCAGGTTGGATCGCTTCGACAGCGACTGGAACGCGACCACGCGGGTGAAGTCGGGGCCGGCGCATTCCAGGACGCTGCCAGGAGCCTGCCGGGTGTAGATCTCGGAATAGCACTCGTCGCTGAGGATCACGAAGCCGTAGCGGTCGGCGAGTTGCTTCAAGCGTTTGAAATAATCGGGCGAGGCGACCGAGCCTTGTGGATTGGCCGGCGAAGCCAGATAGAACGCCACCGTGCGCGCCAGTGTGGCCTCGTCGATGGCATCGAGATCGGGCAGGAAGCCGTTCTCGACCGTGGTCGGCAGGTAGACCGGCTCGCAGGCCGCGGCGCGGGTGCCGGCGCCATAAACCGGATAAAACGGGTTCGGCATCAGAATCACAGGCTTGCCGGGACGCGGCCCGACATAGCGCGCCGCGGTGATCGCCGCAAAGAACAGCCCTTCGCGGCTGCCATTGAGGACGAGAATCTCGCTCTCGGGATCAAGCGGCCGCGGCAGCTTGAACCGCGACGACAGCCAGGCGCCGGCGGCTTTGCGGAACGGCTCGATGCCCTTGCCGAGCGGGTAGCGGCCGAAATCGGCGATGTGCCTCGCCAGGACCGGGCCGACGAAGTCGGGTACGGGATGCTGGGGCTCGCCGACTGCAAGCGTGATCAAGGGCTTACCCGGCTGATGCGACGCCAGCAGTTCGTTCAGCCGGATGAAGGGCGAGCGGTCGCTGTCGGGGCTTCCACCGGACAGCGGCGCACGGGATGAAGCGGTCATAGCCATTCGGGGCGCCAGCACTCTTGGAACAGCCGGTCGCGCGAAGGCACCGGCGGGAAGCGGTTCAGTTCACCATAGATAGGGCGAGGTTAAGACGCGATTAACCATCGGCCGCCGCCTGCGTCCAGAGCGGGAATATCGAGGCCGGATCACAATGTATGTGGGGCGCTTCATGCCCTGACCTGCAAGCGGAACCGGCCAAAAAGAAAGGGGCTCCAGCTTGCGCTGGAGCCCCTCAACGGTCAGGGCATTGCCGGGTATGTGCCCGAACCGGAGTTGTGGACGGGGTCTCCGGGGAGATCCCGTCCGGGAGGAGACTTACATGTTGTAGGCGCGCTCGGTGTGCTCGGTGATGTCGAGGCCTTCACGCTCGCTCTCGACATTGGCGCGGAGGCCGACGATCACGTCGACGACCTTGTAGAGGATCGCCGAACCGACGCCCGACCACACCAGCGTGGTGCAGACGGCCTTGATCTGGGCGATCATCTGCGTGGCGAACTCGTAATCGGCGACCTTCGGCGGGATCGCCGTGTAGTCGACGATGCCGGCGCCGCCGAGCGCGGGGTTGACCAGGATGCCGGTGCCGATGGCGCCGACGATGCCGCCGATGCAGTGCACGCCGAACACGTCGAGGGAGTCATCGTAGCCGAGCGCGTTCTTCACCACGGTGCAGAAGAACAGGCAGACCACGCCGGCGATGAGGCCGAGGACGATCGCGCCCATGATGCCGGAGAAGCCGGCTGCAGGGGTGACGGCCACGAGGCCCGCGACAGCGCCCGAGATCACGCCGAGCACCGAGGGATGGCCCTTGATGATCCACTCCGCGAACATCCACGACAGCGCGGCGGCTGCGGTGGCGACGAAGGAGTTGGTCATGGCGAGCGCAGCGCCGCCGCTGGCTTCCAGGTTGGAGCCGGCGTTGAAGCCGAACCAGCCGACCCAGAGCAGCGAGGCGCCGATCATCGACATGGTCAGCGAGTGCGGAGCCATCAGCTCCTTGCCGTAGCCGACACGCTTGCCGATCAGGAGAGCGCCGACGAGACCTGCGATGCCGGCGTTGATGTGCACCACGGTGCCGCCCGCGAAGTCGATCGCGCCCATCTTGAAGATCCAGCCGGCGTCGGCATTGAGCTCGTCGAGCTTGGCCTGCGCCGCGGTCTTCGCCGCCGCGTCACCCGCCGCCGCGAGAGCCTTGGCCGCGTCCTGGATCAGGTCCGGACCCTGCCAGTACCAGACCATGTGCGCGATCGGGAAGTAGATCAGCGTCACCCAGAGCGGGACGAACAGCGCGATCGCCGCGAACTTCATGCGCTCGGCGAAGGCGCCGACGATGAGGGCGGGCGTGATCGCCGCGAAGGTCATCTGGAAGCAGACATAGATGAGCTCCGTGATGTTGGCGTCGACGGAGAAGGTCGCAGCCTGCGTCTCGGTGGTGACGCCCATCATGAAGGCCTTGGAGAAGCCGCCGATGAAGTCGGAGCCGCCGGTGAAGGAGAGGCTGTAGCCGTACACGGCGTAGATCACGACGACGACGCAGACGGTGTAGAACACCTGCATCAGGACGGAGAGCATGTTCTTGGAACGGACGAGACCGCCGTAGAACAGCGCGAGGCCGGGGATCGTCATCAACAGCACCAGCACTGTCGATGTCATCATCCAGGCGTTGTCTCCCTTGTTGACCGTTGGCTCGGCGTAGGCTGCGGTCGCAGCGAACAGGCCGACTGCGAGAGCCGCCAGTCCCGCGCCATAGGGACGCTTGAACGTCATATTATTTACTCCTGCTTGGATAAGGTTGAGCGCGAAATCAAAGGGCCGCGGCATCGGCCTCGCCGGTGCGGATGCGCACCGCATGGTCGAGGTTGATGACGAAGATCTTGCCGTCGCCGATCTGTCCGGTTTTCGCCGCGGACGTGATGGCGTCGATGGTCTTGTCGACCTGGTCGGAGGCGACAGCGACCTCGATCTTGATCTTGGGCAGGAAGCTCACGGCATATTCGGCGCCGCGATAGATTTCCGTATGACCCTTCTGGCGGCCATACCCCTTGACTTCCGTCACCGTGAGACCGTGAACGCCGATGGCGGTCAGGGCGTCACGGACTTCTTCCAGCTTGAATGGCTTAATAATCGCCATAACAATTTTCATGGGTCCTATCCCCGCTTGGGCCCGGTCCGGACGTGGCCGGGCGTTTCTCGACTGGTTCGCCACGAGGGAGAAAATTCACTACGCGGGCACAGCCGGACCCCTAGAATCAAATGCCGTGCCAGATCGGGCGTGTTGCCTAACGGATTATGAAAGCGGGTGTTTTCGCGTTCGACGGCTATTGTGCTGCAGTGCGCTATTACGTCGCGCTTAAAACGTGGTCATGCCTGCTCAAATCCAGGGCAGGACAGACTGCCGACACAATGTTGCTCACACGTCGGGCAGCAAGGAGGTAATTTCGTAGTGAAGTCCACCTATTGCAGGGCTTCACCGTGCTGCGAAATATCCAGCCCCTCAAGCTCCTGCTCACGGGATACGCGCAAGGGCACGAACAGGCCGACCAGCTTGAGCAGGATGAAGCTCACGCCCCCCGACCAGACGAAGGTGACGGCGACCCCGTAGAACTGAATCAGGATCTGCTGAGGATGGCCCTCCAGCAGGCCCGCGGTGCCGCCGATGGCGCTGGTCGCGAACACGCCGCCGAGCAAGGTGCCGGTCAGCCCGCCGACGCCATGGACGCCGAACACGTCGAGCGAATCGTCATAGTTGAAGCGGTGCTTCAGCCAGGTACAGGCCCAGTAGCAGACCACCCCGGCGGCGATACCGATGACGATGCCGTGCCAGGGCGCGACGAAGCCCGAGGCCGGCGTGATGGTGCCGAGGCCGGCCACCGCGCCGGAGATCATGCCGAGCACGGAGGGCTTGCGCCGTGTCGACCATTCGATCGCAGCCCATGTCAGCGCGCCGGCGCAGGCGGCAAGATGGGTTGCAATGATCGCCATCACCGCGCGTGAATTCGCCGAAAGCGCCGAGCCGCCATTGAAGCCGAACCAGCCGACCCACAGCAGGCCGGTGCCCATCACCGCGAGCGACAGATCGAACGGCGAGAGATTCTCGGTGCCGTAGCCGTGACGTCGCCCCATCACCTTGGCCGCAACGAGGCCCCCGGTGCCGGCCGACAGGTGCACCACGAGGCCGCCGGCGAAATCCAGCACGCCCATGCTGGCAAGGAAGCCGCCGCCCCACACCCAATGCGCCAGCGGGATGTAGACGAAGATGAACCAGGCGACGGAGAACAGCAGATAGGCGGAGAACCGCATGCGGTCGGCGACCGAGCCCGCGACCAGGGCGACCGTGATGATCGCAAACGTCATCTGATACAGCATGAACAGCGATTCCGGGATGGTCTTCGCCGCCGGGTTGACGCTGTCCATGGTCATGCCGGCGAGAAACCAGCGGTCGAGCGTGCCGATCCACGGCCCGTCGCCGACGAAGCAGAGCGAATAGCCGAACGCCACCCAGAGAATGGAGACCAGCGTCACCGCGGCCAGGCTCTGCGCCATGGTGGCGAGCACGTTCTTCTTGCGCACCATGCCGGAATAGAACAGCGCGAGCCCCGGGATCGTCATCATCAGCACCAGCGCGGTGGCGACGATCATCCAGGCCGTGTCGGCGCTGTTGATCCCGGAGGGCGCGGCGTGCGCCGGCACGGCCACCACGGACACGAGCCCGATCGGCGCAGCCATGTACGCTGCGCGGCGCAACAATCCCGCCATGTCGTTTCCCCCGGCATCAATTGGCGTCGCACGCTGTGGCGTCGTTGCCCGGTGCGATCGAAGATATATCAGAGCGTTTTCGAGCGAAGTGGATACCGGCTCGCGTCAAGAAAACGAGTCAAGCCGAAACCTAGAGCGCGTCGCTGTCGGTTTCGCCGGTGCGGATGCGCAGCGCATGGTCGATCGGCGTGACGAAGATCTTGCCGTCGCCGATCTGCCCGGTGCGCGCGGTCGCGGTGATCACGCTGACCGCCTTGTCGGCAACGTCGGAAGGGACCGCGATCTCGATGCGCAGCTTGGGCAGGAAGTTCACGACATATTCGGCGCCGCGATAGATCTCGGTGTGGCCCTTCTGCCGGCCGTAACCCTTGACCTCGGTGACGGTCATGCCGTGGACGCCGATCGCGGTCAGGGCCTGCCGGACCTCATCGAGCTTGAAGGGTTTGATGATCGCGACGACGAGTTTCATGGTCAGGCCTATTCCCCCGGGATGCGCTACGCCGTATGTCCTCGGCGCAGCGTCAATCTGGCATCTTTCCGGGCAAATGGCATAAAAAAGTTGCAGACTGAAGCGGAAAAACGTTTGGCCAAGGGCGGTCATGGGAGCGGCCGCCTCTGTACAGGGCAACTGTTCATCATTCACAATGCATTTTTGGCATGGATGCGGTGAACCCGCGGCGGTCGGGCGGTACAAAAGAGTTTTGGGGACGCTTCATGGCGAGTTGGTTCTACGCATCCGAAGGCAAGCAGCAGGGGCCTTTTCCGGAGGGCCAATTCCGCGATCTCATCGCCCAGGGCATCGTCCGCCCGGATACGCTGGTATGGACCGAGGGCATGGCGGGCTGGCAGAAGGCTGCCGAGGTCCCGGGCCTGATCGGCGGCGGCGCCCCGCCGATGATGCCGGCCGGCGGTCCGCCGATGATGGGTTCCGGCGGCTATGCCGGCACGGGCAGCAGTGGCTCTCTGGCGATCGATTTCGGCATCCTGGAATTCACCTGGCGCAGCATCGTCCTGCTGATCGGAATGATCTTCGTCATCCCCGCGCCGTGGGTGTTCGTCTGGTACACGAAATGGATCGTGTCCTGCGTGAAGGTCCCGGGCCGGCCCAATCTAAGCTTCATCGGCGACGCCATGACGCTGCTGCCCTGGTATTTCGGCTTCATCGTTCTGGCGATCGCCCTCGGCTTCATCGGCAGCGAGATCCTGAGCAACCTGCTGTTCGTCGCGCAGATCGTTCTCTACTGGCTCCTGATCAAATGGATGGTCGCGAACCTCGCCTCCAACGGGCAGCCGCTCGGCCTGAGCTTCAGCGGCACGATCTGGGCCTATATCGGCTGGAATCTGCTGTTTGCGATCTCCATCCTCACCATCATCGGCTGGGCCTGGGTCGCCGCGGCCCAGATGCGCTGGTTCTGCCGCAGCGTCGAGGGCACGCGGCGCGAGGTCGTGTTCAAGGGGAGTGGTCTCGACATCCTCTGGCGCGGCATCGTCGCTGCGATCCTGTGCAGCCTGATCATCCCGATTCCGTGGGTCTATCGCTGGATCATGAACTGGTTCGCGTCGCAGACCGAGCTCGTTCCGCGCGGCTCGTTCGGAGGATGACCCCGGACAGCCACCGGCGCGATCCATCGCGATCGTGGCGCTATGCCTTCCGCTCGCGCACGGAGCCTTCCTGCGCGACGGAGGCGACCAGCGTGCCGTCGGGCTTGAAGATCGAGCCGCGGGTCAGGCCGCGGCCGCCCTGTGCGCTCGGCGAATCCTGCGCGTAGAGCAGCCATTCATCGGCGCGGAAGGGGCGGTGAAACCACATCGCGTGGTCGAGGCTCGCCGGCATCATGCGCTTGTCGAACAGCGTGCGGCCGTAGCGCGCCATGATCGCATCGAGCAGCGAGAAATCCGAGGCGTAGGCGAGCGCGCACATATGCAGCGCCGGATCGTCGGCCAGCTTCGCCGCGGTCCTGATCCAGACGTGAATGCGGCCGTCGTCGATCTTCTGGCCGAAATAGCGGCCGAGCTCGACCGGGCGCAGCTCGATCGGCCGGTCGGATTCATAGTAGCGGCGGATGAACTCCGGCATCTCCTTGAACATCGGCTGCTTCGCGACCTCCTCCGCCGTGAGCTTCTCCGGTGGCGGCACGTCGGGCATCTTGTCCTGATGGTCGAACGCGCTCTCCTCCTCGGCGTGGAACGACACCATGATCGAGAAGATGGCGTTGCCGTGCTGGATCGCGGTGACGCGGCGGGTCGAATAGCTCTTTCCGTCGCGCAGGCGTTCGACCTGGTAGATGATCGGGATCTGCGGATCGCCCGGCAGGATGAAATAGCAATGCAGCGAATGCGGCAGCCGGCCCTCGACGGTGCGGCACGCGGCAACCATCGCCTGCCCGATCACCTGGCCGCCGAACACCCGCTGCCAGCTTGTCTTCGGGCTGTTGCCACGGAACAGGTTCACCTCGAGCTGCTCGAGGTCGAGGATCGCGATCAGATCGATCAGGCCTTTGGACATGAACACAACTCTCTGAAGTCGTCATTCCGGGATGCGCCGGAACGGCGCAGGCCCGGAATCCATAACCCCCGCTCGTGGTTATGGATTCCGGGCTCGCGACTTCGTCGCGCCCCGGAATGACACAATGGGGCTGGCCGCCCTCGTCTCACCGCACTGTTTCGCCCAGCTCAAGTCTGCTAGCAAGACCGGGAATTGACCGGGAAACTTGGTATGTCGGTACAGGGTAGCATTGTCATCGGTGGCGGCGCGTTTGCAGGGCTTGCGCTGGCCCTGGCGCTGCGCCAGGGGCTCGGGCCCGAGATCCCCGTCATCGTCGCCGATCCCGCGCTCGGGACGCGGCCGAGCCGCGACCCCCGCGCCACCGCGATCGTGGCCGCCTGCCGCCGCCTGTTCGAGACGATCGGCGCCTGGGACGCCGTCAGGAGCGAGGCGCAGCCCATCCTCGACATGGTCGTCACGGATTCGAAGCTGGAGGACGCCACCCGCCCGGTGTTCCTCAACTTCGCCGGCGACGTCGCGCCGGGTGAGCCCTTCGCGCACATGGTCGAGAACCGCGGCCTGATCGATGCGCTGGTGGTGCGTGCGGAGGCCGAGGGCATCGATCTGCGTGCGACCACCGTGGCGTCCTATGACGCGCGTTCCGACGGCATCGACGTGACGCTCGGCGATGGCAGCGTCATCGCGGCGAGCCTGCTGGTCGCCGCCGATGGCGCGAGGTCGAAGCTGCGCGAGCGCGCCGGCATCGCCACCCATGGCTGGGAGTACGACCAGTCCGGCATCGTCGTCACCGTCGGCCATGAGCGCGATCACGAGGGTCGCGCCGAAGAGCATTTCCTGCCCGCAGGACCCTTCGCGATCCTGCCGCTGTCGGGCAAGCGCTCGTCGCTGGTGTGGACCGAGCGCCGCGCTGAGGCCGCGCGCATCATCGCGCTCGGTGACGAGGAATTTCACAGCGAGCTCGAGCAGCGCTTCGGCCTGCATCTCGGCGAGGTGAAGGCACTCGACAAGCCGCGCGCGTTTCCGTTGTCTTATTTCGTTGCGCGGTCCTTCATCGCCGAGCGTCTCGCGCTGGTGGGCGATGCCGCCCACGTCATCCACCCGATCGCGGGCCAGGGTCTCAACATGGGCCTGAAGGATGTCGCCGCGCTGGCGGAAGTGGTCGTCGATGCCGCACGGCTCGGCATGGATATCGGCGGCGCCGACGTGCTCGAGCGCTATCAGCGCTGGCGCCGCTTCGACACCATGGCGATGGGAGTTGCCACCAACTCGCTGAACTTCCTGTTCTCCAACCAGTCGACGCTGCTGCGCACGGTGCGCGACATCGGCCTCGGCCTCGTCGACCGCGCCCCGCCGCTCAAGAACCTCTTCATCCGCCAGGCCGCGGGGCTTACCGGCGAAGTGCCGCGGCTGTTGAAGGGCGAGGCGTTGTAGAAGCGTGATCTTACCGCATACTCGGCTGTCGTCCCGGACAAGCGCGCCCTAAGCGCGCGCAGATCCGGGACCCATACGCCGCAGCAAGAATTTAGCGAAGATTCGGAGTTGCCACTTCGACCTACAACCACTTCCTGTGGTTATGGATCCCCGCGTTCGCGGGGATGACACCGGGAGTGTGGCGCGCTCACCGTTCCAAACGATGAAGAACCGCCCGGACTACAAGCTCAATCGATCTTGCGCGCCTCTTCCGGCAGCATGATCGGAATGCCGTCGCGAATGGGATAGGCGAGCTTGGCGCTGCGCGAGATCAGTTCCTGCTTTGCGGCATCGAACTCGAGGGGGCCCTTGGTCAGCGGGCAGACCAGAATCTCCAGCAATTTGGGATCGACGCTGGCTTCGGCACGTTCGGTGGGTGCGTTCATGGGATTCTCCGGCAGTCGGTAGACTTTAGCACAGAGATCCGCGCCCGCCCATCACGGGCCTAAGCCGAGACCATCGCCAGGAGCTCGTCGAGCAGGGCCTGAAGCCGCGCGGCCGGCACCGGCGGGCCTGACAGGGCGAAGCCGAGAAACGTCCAGTACAGGATCTGCGCGCGCGCCTCCGCCGTCGCCGGGGTGAGCCCACGCTTGCCCAGCAGCTCTTCGATGTAGTCGAGCCTGCGGCGGTCGATTGCGCGCACCGCCCCTTGCGCCGCCGCATCGAACGCCGCCCAGTTGCGCACCGCGCGCTCGAGGTCGAGCCGCGCGCCAAACGATCTCCGCAGCAGCATCTTGAGCGGTTCGTCGCTGGCGGCTTCGACGTCGGCGATGATCTGCTCGGCCGCGATCTCGCGCCAGCGCTTCAGCACGGCGGCGTGGAACGCGGCCAGGTCGGTGAAATGCCAATAGAAGCTGCCGCGCGAGACGCCCATGGCCTTGGCCAGCGGATCGGCTTTCAGCGCCGTGAAGCCGCTTTTGGCGAGCACCTTCAGGCCCTCTTTGATCCAGGCGTCGGCGGAAAGTTGTTCGGTCATGCCGGGCTCCAGATGGCGGCCATACACTAATGTATTGACAGCTTCCGGCAAGCAGGTGCATATATCCATACAGTACTGTACGGATGGAGCATGCCCCATGCGCGACCTCCTCCTGCAATGTTCCGGCCTCGCCGCGATCGTGCTGGCGCTCATCCACGGCGTGCTCGGCGAGACCAAGGTCTTCGCCCGCGCCAGCATCGAGCCGGCGCGCCTGCGCACGCTGATCCGACTGGTCTGGCAGGCCGGCACGGTGGCATGGGTCGGCGGCGGCGTGCTGCTGCTGGTTGCGCCCCGGCTGGAGTCGAGCCTCGCGCGGCACTGGATCGTCGCCACGCTCGCCATCGTGTTCGGCTTTGCGGCCCTCGCCAACGCCTTCGCGATGCGCGGCCGCCATTTCGGCTGGGTCGGCATGGGTGCAGTGGTCGCGCTCGCGGTCGCCGGCTACTAAAGCGCGATACGATGAGGATGAATCGTCATCGCGCTTCAGGTTGTTGTCCTAAGCATGATCTTTTCGGAAAACCGCTGCGCACTTTTCCGGATCATGCTTTTGCGCTGCGCATCCGGCCTGTTAGGCGTAAGGCCGCAGCGATGGGCCACGTTAGAACTTATCTAAAGCGAACCAGGCCCGTACCCGATTGACTTCATTGCCTCCTCTGCTTCCTTCGGTGCGCCCCGCGTCTCTGCGGTGCGCACACGAGAGGAGGAGACGTTCGTGAAGGTCATTCGTGTTGTAGCCATTGCACTGACGATCGGGATTGGCATGGGATCGGCGGCCATGGCCGACGGCTTCAAGGATTGCACCAAGCTCGCCAAGGCGTCGTGGAAGCCGGCCAGCGAAGCCGAAGCCAAGGCCAAGGCGGCGGGCTACGAGGTGCGCCGCTCCAAGGTCGAGGGCTCGTGCTACGAGGTCTACGGCGTCAAGGAAGGCAAGCTGTACGAGCTGTTCTACAGCCCCGAAGATCTCAGCCTGAAGCACACGATCGCCAAGTAGATTGCGCGTGAGCCCCGAAGCGAATTGGGCTTGATGAAACAAGTGCCGGAAGAGCGCGGGGTGTCCGACAGGACACCCGCGAATCGACCCGTCGCGCGGACGGTCGCGGTCTGGGACCTCCCGCTGCGCCTCTGGCACTGGGTTCTCGCGATCTCGGTTGTGATCGCGTGGTTCACGCCGACCGCGTATGACGGCGTTCACCGCATCGTCGGCTATGCCGTCATCGGCCTGCTCGCCTTCCGCCTGCTCTGGGGCTTCATGGGAAGCCGCTATTCGCGCTTCCGGATGCTCGGTGTCAGGCTGCGTGCCGCGCCGAACTATCTGTGGAATCTGCGGCGCGGCATGACCGGCCGCTATATCGGGCTCAATCCCGCCGGCAGCTTGATGCTGGTCGCGCTGCTGGCCTCGCTCGCCGTCTCGACGATCACCGGCGCGATGTCGGTCACCGTCACCTTCTTCGGCGTGTGGTGGGTCGAAGACACCCACCATTATTCATCGGACGCGGTCATCGTTCTGGTCGTGCTGCACGTAGTGGGCGTGCTGGCGATGGGGATTCTCCAGCGCGAGAACTTGGTCCGCGCGATGTTCACCGGGCGCAAGCGCATCCGGCATCATTCATAAGAATTTTGAAGGCCACATTCCCTCCTCGTCATGGCCGGGCTTGTCCCGGCCATCCACGTTCTTCTGTGTGGCAAAGACGTGGATGCCCGGGTCAAGCCCGGGCATGACGGAGCTTGTAGTGCCTACAGTCTCACTGCAGCGGCGGATCGCCGCTGGTGCGCTTCTTGGCGAGGTCCATCTCGGTGACGGCGATCAGGATCTCGGCGCGGGTCTTCAGGTCCGGCGCCTCCAGCATTGCCTGCTTCTCCGCCGGGCCGTAGGGCGACATCATCGCCAGCGCGTTGACGAGCGCCTCGTTGGGCGCGCTCTCGACGCCTTCCCAGTCGACCTTGAGATTGTTGGCCTTCAGGAAGTCGGCCAGCACGGCCAGCAGCGCCTCGCGATCGACCTCCTCCTCGCCCATGCGCGCGGTGAAGTCGTCGACGAAGGCGAAGAAGTCCACCTTGCACTGCCGGTAGGCGGTCAGCACTTCGAGCTCCTCGACAATCTTGAAGCGCGCCACGCCGGTGAGCTCGAGGATGTAGCGGCCGTCGCCGGATTCGGCGAGCTGGGTGATACGGCCGACGCAGCCGACGCGGAACAGCGCCGGCTTGTCGGAATTCTTCGGCGAATGCGCCACGTCGGGCTGGATCATGCCGATCAGGCGATGCCCGTCGCGGAAGGAATCGTCGACCATCGCGAGGTAGCGCGGCTCGAAGATGTTGAGCGGCATCTGGCCGCGGGGCAGCAGCAGCGCGCCCGGCAGCGGAAACACCGGAATGATCTCCGGGAGGTCGGCGGGCCCGCGATATTCGATGTTGATCGGCATCTGCCCGGTCTCCCTGGCGTCGCCAGCGCGCCCTTATGAAAACAGGATCGTCGACAAACGCTTGCGTCCCTCGACGGTTGCATCATCCGTGCCGCCCCAGGCCTCGAAGAACTGCACCAGCTGCTTGCGGGCGCCGTCGTCGTTCCACTTGCGGTCGCGCTTGATGATCTCGAGCAGCTGCTCGGTCGCCGCGGCGCGGTTGCCTTGCGCGTTGAGCGCGGTGGCGAGGTCGAATCGGGCCTGATGATCGAGCGGGTTTGCGGCGACCTTCTGTTCCAGCTCGGCAACCGGTCCAAGCGATTTCGCCTGCTCGGCGAGATCGATCGCGGTCTGCACGGCCTTCACGGCCGGGTCGTTGCGCTTGGATTCCGGCACCATGGCCAGCGTCTGCTTGGCCTGCTCCATCGCGCCGGAGACGGCGTAGCACTTCGCAAGGCCGGCTAGCGCCGCGATATTGGTCGAATCATGCTGGAGCGCCTCGGCATAGATCTGCGCCGCCGCCGCCGTGTCGCCCTCGGCGAGCACCGCGTCGGCTTCCTGCACGATCTCGGCGACGTTGACCTCGCCCGGCGCGGTGACGCCCTTCGTCAGCCGCTCGATGAAGGCATTGACCTGGCTCTCCGGTACCGCGCCCATGAAGCCGTCCGCCGGCTGGCCGTTGACGAAGGCGATCACGGCCGGGATCGACTGGATGCCCATCTGGCCCGGGATCGCCGGATGCTGGTCGATGTTCATCTTGACCAGCTTGACCTTGCCCTTGGCCGCCTTCACAGCCTTTTCCAGCACGGGGGTGAGCTGCTTGCAGGGGCCGCACCACTCCGCCCAGAAATCGATCAGCACCGGCTGGCGCTTCGATTCCTCGATCACGTCCTTCACGAAGGTCTGGGTGGTGGTGTCCTTGATCAGGTCGGCCGCAGCCGGGCCCGCCGCTCCATTACCCTGGTCGATGATCGTCACGGGATTCCCTCGTCATGTCTGGAATGACGGCTCTTTAGCACGCCGCCACATCATATGCTCGTTGTCGGCACCTAAATTGGGCCGAATGGGCCGAATTTCAATCCAGGCCCTGCGATTCGCCGGTTCCGGGGCCTTTCCGGTCGATTTGGCAGCTTCGGGCTCCATATGGGGCCCTCAATTGCGAATTGAGGCCGCCGGTAGCTGTTGCATTCCCCTCCCGCTTTTGGCATACGACACCCCGTTGCCGGCGCGTCACGCGACCGACACAGGATGCGGGTGTAGCTCAGTGGTAGAGCACGACCTTGCCAAGGTCGGGGTCGAGGGTTCGAGCCCCTTCGCCCGCTCCAATTTTTCCCAGAGCATCCAGCCGAACCGGGTCGGGCCGTGGTTTCCGCGCCGCTGACGGCTGTATTTTTGGGACTAACATGACAATTCTGATCACTGGCAGCGCGGGCCACCTGGGCGAGGCTATTCTTCGGACACTCCATGGGCGCGGGTCGCCCGTGCGCGGGCTCGATCTGAAGCCATCGCCCTTCACCGACGCCGTCGGCTCGATCGTCGATTCCGCGTTCGTGCGGCGCCAGATGGACGGCGTCACCGCCGTCATCCATACCGCGACGCTGCACAAGCCGCATGTGGCGACCCACTCCAAGCAGGATTTCGTCGACACCAACGTCACCGGCACGCTCAATCTGCTCGAGGCGGCCGCGGCGGGGGGCGTGAGGAGTTTCGTCTTCACCAGCACCACCAGCGCATTCGGCTCGCAGCTGCGCCCCGAGGCGGGGCGGGCCGCGGTGTGGGTCACCGAGGAGCTGCCGTCGGTGCCGAAGAACATCTACGGCACCACCAAGCGGATGGCCGAGAGCCTCTGCGAGCTGTTCTTTCGCGAGCGCGGTTTGCCCGTCGTGGTCTTGCGGACCTCGCGCTTCTTCCCCGAGGACGACGACGATCCCTCGGTGCGGTCGGCCTACGCGCTCGACAACGCGCAGGCCAACGAGTTGCTCTATCGCCGGTTGGATATCGCCGACGCCGTGAGCGCGCATCTGCTCGCCGTCGAACGCGCGGCCAGAATCGGCTTCGCCCGCTACATCGTCTCGGCCACCAGCCCGTTCGAGCAGCGTCATCTCGCCGCGCTCGCGTGCGATGCGGCCGGTGTCGTGCGCGAGCTCTATCCGGAATGCGCGCAGCTCTATGCGGCGCGCGGCTGGCGGCTCTTCCCCGCGATCGACCGCGTCTATGTCAACGACCGCGCGCGGCGCGAGCTGGGCTGGCGGCCCGAATTCGACTTCGCGCATGTGCTGCGCAGCCTGCAAGGCGACCGCGATTTTCGCAGCACGCTGGCACGCGAGATCGGGTCGAAGGGCTATCATGACACGGTGTTCGACGACGGCCCTTACCCCGTCGCCTCGTAAGCGCTATTTTGCTCGACGATTCAGATGTCTGGCCGGTGTTGCCGGGAGAGTGCCAGTCTGAGCCGTTCTACTGTGCATGGGGTTGTTTTCGCGATTTTGCACGAGCACCCCTCGTGCCGTCGGCAAAACGATCCGCGCGCCCCTACGATTCCGCGCTGCAGCGAGAGCGCCGTCGTGCAGCGTTCGCCGCTTCATTGACATTCCGTCTCAATTTTTTCGAAGCGCGAAGGCGGTGCAGGCGGCGCGCTTCTCACCGTTCGCAGATGTGCTAACCTTTTTGCGTCTGTCGTTCTGACGGACCCAAGACTTCGTCTCTCGACTGGCAAAACCAAAATAATGCGCAGCCCTGACGGCTGCCTTAGGGGAGTGACGCGATGAAATTCCATCGATCCGTCTTTCAGTCCGTTCTGGCGCTTGCAGCGGTTGCCCTTCTCGCGGGGACCGGCGCTGGCCATGCGCAACAGCAGGACAAGAGCAAGCCGCTGAAGAAATACGAATCCGGCACCAAGGAGTTCTGGACCCATCCGCCGGACGACTGGTTCCTCGGCGACGAGACCGAGGCGCAGAAGGGCCTCGCGCCGCCCTCGGGCCCGCCGACCGGCGCCTCCGATGCCGAGCTCGCCAACATCGTCAAGAAGATCAAGCTGCCGCAGGGCTTCAAGATCGAGGTCTACGCCTCGGGCGTGCTGGCGGCGCGGCAGATGGCCTGGGGTGACAAGGGCACGCTGTTCGTCGGCTCGTTCGGCCTCGGCAACGTCTACGCCATCAAGGACAACAACGGCAAGAAGGAGGTCAAGACCGTCCTCAAGGGCCTGAACATGCCCACCGGCCTCGCCTTCCGGGACGGCGCGCTCTACGTCATCGCCGTCGACAAGCTGATCCGCTACGACAACGCCGAAGCCAATCTCGACAATCTCGGCCAGGGCAAGGTCGTCTATGACGACATGCCGTCCTATGCCGCCCATGGCTGGAAGTACATCGCGGTCGACAAGGAAGGCTGGTTCTTCCTGCCGTTCGGACCGCCCTTCAACATCGGCATTCCGCCGACCAGCGTGTCGCAGATCCGGCGCGTCGATCCGAAGACCGGCAACGCGGAAATCTGGGCGCTCGGCGTTCGCAATTCGGTCGGCGGCGACGTCGACCCGCGCACCGGCAAGCTCTGGTTCACCGAGAACGCCCGCGATTGGATCAGCGACGATCTGCCCTCGGACAAGCTGAACATGATCAACCGGATCGGCGAGCATTTCGGCTATCCCTATTGCCACCAGGGCAATCTGCCCGACGACAAGTTCGCGATGGGCCACAAATGCTCGGAGTTCACGCCGCCCGTGCTGAATCTCGGCGCCCATGTCGCGCCGCTCGGCATGAAGTTCTATACCGGCGACCAGTTCCCCGCCGAGTACAAGAACAACATCCTGATCGCCGAGCACGGCTCCTGGAACAGGCACAAGTACCAGGGCGCACGCATCGTGCGCGTGATCGTCGGGCCCGACGGCAAGAACCCGAAGCGTGAGATCTTCGCCTCCGGCTGGCTTGAGGGCGATCAGGGCTATCTCGGCCGTCCCAACGACATCATCCTCGCCAAGGACGGGTCGATCCTCGTCGCCGACGATTGGGCCGGCGCGATCTACCGCATCAGCTACAGCAAGAAGTAGCGCGCGCACGACGCGAGGCTGCGGCGGCCGAAAGGCGCCGCAGCCTTTTGTTTGACACAGCAAGCACACAGCGGAACGCGTTCGTCATGCCGGACTTGATCCGGCCATCCATCAAGCGAGAAGCCTTTCAAGAATAGGATGGATTGTCGGGAAGGCCCGGCAATGACAGTCGGAGAAATCATCCATGCGAGCAGTTTGGTTTGGAGTTCTGGCAGCAACGCTTCTGGTTGCGCCGGCCACGCGTGCCGCCGACGTCGCCGCCGGCAAGGCCAAGGCGCAGGTCTGTGCCGGCTGTCACGGTGAGAACGGCATCTCGCAGACCGAGAACATCCCCTCGCTCGCCGGCCAACCCGATCAATTCCTGCAATGGCAGCTGGTGTTCTTCCGTGCCGGCTCGCGCAAGAACGAGCAGATGCAGCCGATCGTCGAGGAGATCACCAACGAGGACATCCGCAATCTCGGCGCCTATTTTTCACAGCTCGCGCCACCGAAGGGAGCCGAGGACGGAGATCCGGACCTGTCGAAGAAGGGCGCGCAGGTTGCCGCCGGCCGCCGCTGCGCTTCATGCCACACGGACAGCTATGCCGGCACCAAGGCGGTCGCGCGGCTCGCGGGGCAACGCGAGGAATATCTCGTCAAGGCGCTGCACGACTACAAGGCCGGCCAGCGCGTCGGCGGCGGCGTCGCCGCGATGGCGGACGTCGCCTATCACATGAGCGACGAGGAAATCACCGCCGTCTCGCATTATCTGGCGAATTTGAAATAGCGCGGAGCTGTTTCGGCTAACTCCACTGTCGTCCCGGACAAGCGAAGCGCAGATCAGGGACCCATACCCACAGGACGTTGTTTTGCGATGACTCGGAGTGGGAGCATCGCCTCGCACTGCCGCCTGTGGTTATGGATCCCGGGTTCGCGCTCCGCGCGCCCCGGGACGACAGCGGAATGTGTGGTTACGCCCTACCCCACCCGCTGCTTCTCATACGCCTTCAGATGCGTGTAAGCGATGCGCAGCTTCGGTACCGGCACCTTGCCGGCATCGGCGCGCGCGATGAGATCGCCGATCACGTGGTCGGCCTCGACCGGCAGGCCCGCCTTGATGTCGCGGAACATCGAGGCCGTCATCGGCGAGCCTTCGGCGGTGAGGTTGCCCTTCACCCGCTCGAAGAACGGTCCGCCCGGCGGATAGCCTGATGCGGCGGCGATCGCACTGGTCTCGTCCAGCATGCCGAGCAGGAAATCCCGGCCGCCCGGAGCCGCCAGGATGTCACCGACCGAGGCGCGCATCAGGCTGGTGGATGCCGCGAGCGAGGAGAGGAACACCCACTTCTCCCACATGTCCTGCATGATGTTCTGGCTGGCAGTGGCGCCAGTGATGCCGCTCTTGAAGGCTTCGTCGATCGCCTTCACCCGGTCCGACATCTTGCCGTCGCGCTCGCCGTAATTGATCGACTGCATCGGCTGGAGCTGCACCACCTCGCGCTTCTCGTTCAAGGTCGCGGCGATGGCGCAGAGGCCGCCGAGCACCCGCTCCTTGCCGAACCTGGCATCCAGCGTGTCGAGATGCTTCATGCCGTTGAGCATCGGAATGATCGCAGTGTTCGGTCCGACCGCCGCGGCAAACGACTTGATGGCGTCGTCGAGGTCGAACGCCTTGCAGCTCAGGAGCACGACGTCGAACTTGTCCTTGAGCGCGTCCGCCTGCACGGTCGGTGGATTTTTCAAGGTCACGTCGCCATTCGGGCTCTTGATGACGAGGCCGGCGCTTGCGAGCTCGCCGGCGCGTCGTGGCCGGACCAGGAAGGTGACGTCGCGGCCGGCCTGCAACAGCCTGCCACCGAAATAGCCGCCAATGGCGCCGGCGCCGACCACGAGGATACGCATAGAGATGCTCCGCTATTGTTGTTCTTAAGGAAAGGCGCGAGTGGCGAATAGGGAGTAGCGAATAGGATAGCAAGCGCTGGAATGCGAGTCACGTTTCCACTACTCACCATTCGCCATTCACTACTCGCCCTTCCCCAGCACCATCTCCTCGACTTCGCGCAGCTGTTCCTTGCCGAAGAACATCTCGTTGCCGACGAAGAAGGTCGGCGAACCGAAGGCGCCGCGGGCGACCGCCTCCTCGGTGTTCTTGATCAGCTTGCCCTTGACCTCGGGTTCCCCAGCGCGGGCGAACAGCCGTTGCGCATCGAGGCCGGAGGACGCCAGCGCCTTCGCCGCGATTTCAGGATCGTCCATCTTCTTCGGCTCGCGCCACATGTGGTGGAAGGCGGCCTCGACATATTTCTCGAACACGCCCTCGAGCTGCGCCGCGATTGCCGCGCGCATCAGGTTCAGCGTGTTGACGGGGAAATGCGGATTCCAGACATAGGGCTGGACATGGAAGCGCTTGATGAAGCGCTCGGTCTCGATCGCTTGGAATTCGCGCTTGTTCTTGATGCCGGCCAGGGTCTCCGCCGGCGACTTGTTGTTGGTCGACTTGAAGATGCCGCCGAGCAGGATCGGCACATATTCGAACTTGACGCCGATCCGCTGCTCGATCGCCGGAATCGCCAGATGGCTGAGATAGGCGTTGGGGCTGCCGAAGTCGAACAGGAATTGCGGGGCGGTGCGGGTCAAAATCATTCTCCCTGACGTCGCTTTTCGTCATTGTGGCGCAGGCCGCGCCACAGGTCCACCGTTTAATGACGGTCATAATACTTAAGGCCGTCAGATCAGCCGCTGGATCGCCTGCTTGCGCCACACCAGGAGGTAATAGCCCATCTGCAAAATGAACATGGCGCAGAACACGATCGGATAGACCGCCCAGACACCCGCAAGGCCGATCGCGCGGCTCAGGATCACCGCGGCCGGCAGCTCGATCGCGACAATCGCGAAGATCGACAGCAGCATCGGTGTGAACGCGACACCGGCCGCACGCATCGCGCCTGAAAACACCGTGGCGAGCCCGAACGGCACCGAGCTCCACAAGGCGATGTACAGCAGCCCTTTCGCCAGATCGAGCACGGCGCCATCGGTGATGAAGATGCCGAGCACCGCGCGCGGCGCGAGATAGATCAGCGCCACCAGCCCGCCGGTCAGGACGAGGTTGAACATGAGGCCGGTACGGACGATGCCGTCGAGCCGCGTCCTGTCGCCGCCGCCGACGGCCTGGGCGCCGAGGATCGAGACCGCGATCGAAATCGACATCGCCGTGAACTGCGTGTAGCCCATCACCTGGTTGACCGCGCCGTACGCGGCCGTGGCGTCGGACCCGTAGCCGTTGACGAGGCCGAGCAGCACCAGCTCGGCGATCGCCATCACCACCATGCCGATCGCGCTCGGCAGTCCGATGCCGAGCACCTTTCCGAGCACGGCGCCGTTCAGCCGCAGGTGACCCAGCAGCGCAGCGTCCGGCGCGAGGGCGTGCTTCTTCCGCAGCAGATAGGCCGCCAGCACGATCAGCGTCGTCGCATTGGCGATCGCAGATGCCCACGCCGGGCTGGTGATGCCCGCCGCCGGCAATCCGGGCGCGCCGCGGATCAGCAATGGTGTCAGGATCAGGCCGGTCGCAGTCGACAGCGCCAGCGCCAGCAGCGGCGTCAGCGCGTCGCCGACGCCGCGGATCATTGCGGTCATCAGCAGGAAGACGAAGCCGAGCGGCATCGTCAGCAGCATGATTCTCGCATAGGCGCTGGCCTCATCGAGAATGTCCGCGGGCGTGGCGAGCGCCATCATCAATTGACGGCTGAAGAGCCCGCCAACCAATGCAACCGAAATCGACAGCAGCAGGCCGACTGCGAGTGTCGTGCCCGCGATGATCTTGATCCGGCCGTGCTCGCCCGCGCCGAAGGCCTGGCCGATCAACACGGTGGCGCCGGTGCTCAGCCCCATGACGAAGGCGAACAGGAAGAACATCACCGGGAAGAACACCGAGACCGCGGCGAGCGCATCGACGCCGATCATCTGGCCGAGATAGACGTTGCTGACGGTGCCGAACAGCGATTGCAGCGCGTTGCTCAGCATCAAGGGTGCGAGGAAGCGGAGGAATGTGGTCCAGAGCGGTTTTGGATCGGACATGGATCGGCCTTTCATCAGGGCGTGCGAAGCCGTTGCCGCGCAATGCGCGGCCCGGCCGTCGATGGGGTTGTGAGAAGAGCGCCGCGCGGTTTAAGCGCGGTCGCTGTAGGCGAGCTTGACGATGTGGTCGCGGATATCAGTCGGCCAGTCGGCGATCAGTCCGGTGAAGCGCCGCCGGTCGTCCGCGAACAGCGCGCGCGAGGCCTCCTCGAACTGCGGCAGATCGCCGGCCATGGTCGACATGAAGTGGTAGGCCGCATCGCGCGCCTGGCGCTCGCGGTCCTTGGCGCCGCTGGCGCGCCTGGCGTCATCGACGAGCTTGCGCAGCGCGACCGAGGCGCCGCCCGGCTGCGCGCCGAGCCACTCCCAGTGCCGCGGCAGCAACGTCACTTCGCGCGCGACCACGCCGAGTTTCGGCCGGCCGCGGCCGCGCGGCTCTGCGGGTGTCTCGGCCGCCTCGGCCGGCGGCGGTGCCAGCTTGTCCAGCCGCGCCAGCACCTCGCGATCCTCGCCGCGCAGGTCGAAGTCGATCGACCGGCCCGTCCCGTCGTCGAAGATGATGATCGGCTGGTCCAGCGGCTGGGTGGCCCGCTTGACGGCGAGCGCGACCTCGCCGGCCGTGCCGGAGGCCAGCCGGCGCTGGCCGACGAACGCTGTGTAAGTCCCTTGCATTGGAATCATTGCCATATTGATCGTGTTGGCAGCTTAATACCCGGGTAAATTAATCGCGTCAATATACCCGGGTGAAAATATCCGCACCGGCGCCTCGACAACGTGTTCCCGGGCTGGCACGAACGCTCGGCCGACCGACCACGCCCAGCTCTGAGGACTCCGCGATGCTGACCGTTCACCACCTCAACAATTCCCGCTCGCAGCGCGTGCTGTGGCTGCTCGAGGAGTTGGGTGTTCCTTACGAGATCGTACGCTATCAGCGTCAGCCGGACATGCGCGCGCCAAAGGAGCTGCGCGCCATCCATCCCCTCGGCAAGTCGCCCGTGATCACCGACAACGGCAACACCATCGCCGAGTCGGGTGCCATCATCGAATACCTCATCGCGACCTATGGCGACGGCCGGCTGATCCCGCCGCCGAGCACGCCGGAGCGGCTGCGCTACACCTATTGGCTGCATTATGCGGAAGGCTCCGCAATGCAGCCGCTGCTGCTCAAGCTGCTGTTCACGCTGATGCCCAAGCGTGCGCCGGCACTGCTGCGCCCGCTGGTGCGCAAGGTCTGCAACCAGGCGCTGACCGCGCTGGTCAATCCGCAGCTCAAGCAGCACATGGACTATTGGGAAGGCGAGCTTGGCAAGAGCGAATGGTTCGCCGGCAGCGAGTTCACCGCGGCCGACATCCAGATGAGCTTTCCGCTGGAAGCGGCCCAGGCGCGCGGCGGGCTCGAGCAGGGCCATCCCAGGGCGATGGCGTTCCTGGAGCGCATCCACGCCCGGCCGGCCTATGCGCGCGCGCTGGAAAAGGGCGGGCCGTATCAGGTCGGGCGGTAGTTTCTTCACCGTCATTCCGGGGCGCCCGAAGGGCGAACGCGGAATCTCGAGATTGTGGCGCGAGATCCCGGGCTCGATGCTTGCGCATCGCCCCGGGATGACAGTGGCTACTAATCCGCGTACAGCACGCGCCCGCGTGTCTCCGGCAGCGCGAAGGCGGCGATGAAGAACACCGCGTAAGCCGCCACCGCGAAGATCGCGATCGCATTGCCGAGCGACGTCGTCGCCGACAGCGCGCCGACCAGGAATGGAAACAGTGCACCGATGCCGCGGCCGAAATTGTAGCAGAAGCCCTGGCCCGAGCCGCGCAGCCGCGTCGGATAGAGTTCGGTCAGGAACGCACCGATCCCGGAAAAATAGCCCGAGGCGAAGAAGCCGAGCGGGAAACCGAGTATCCAGAGGATCTCGTTGGTCAGCGGCAGCTGTGTGTAGAGAAGCACCACCGCCATGGCTCCGAGCGAGAAGATCAGGAACAGATTGCGCCGCCCGATCCGGTCGGCGAGCCACGCGCCCACGAGATAGCCGATGAAGGAGCCGATGATCAGCGTCGCGAGATAGCCGGTCGATCCGACGATCGACAGGTGCCGCTCCTTGGTCAGGAATTGCGGCACCCAGAAGGTGACGGCGTAGTAGCCGCCCTGGCAGCCCGTCGCCATCAGCGACGCAAGCACCGTGGTCTTCACGATCGGAAAGGTGAAGATCTCCCAGAGTTTCGGATGACTGCCCGTTTCCGCCCGCCTGGCGCGGGCCTCGGCTGCGATCTGCGGCTCGGTGACGGAGCGGCGGATGTAGAACACCAGAAGTGCCGGCAACGCACCGATCACGAACATCCAGCGCCAGGCCGTCTCCGGGGGCAGGGCCGAGAACAGGATCGCCTGCGACAGCACCGCGAGGCCCCAGCCGACCGCCCAGCCCGACTGGACCGAGCCCACCGCGCGCCCTCGATATTGAGGCCGGATCGCCTCGCCCATCAGCACGGCGCCCGCCGCCCATTCGCCGCCGAAGCCGAGACCGAGCACGGCACGTGCGATCAGGAGCTGATCGAAATTCTGCACGACGGCGCAGACCAGAGAGAAGAACGAGAACCAGATGATGGTGATCTGGAGCGTCCTGACACGCCCGATATGATCGGAGAGATAGCCGCCGAGCCAGCCGCCGATGGCGGAGGCGAGCAGCGTCACCGTGCCGGCAAGGCCGGCCGAGGCCGCATCGACCTTCCACAGGGTGATGATGGTGCCGATCACCAGCGGGTAGATCATGAAGTCCATGCCGTCGAGCGCCCAGCCCGCAGCGCAAGCCCAGAACGTCCGCCGCTCGGGCGTGTTCATGTCGCGATAGAAGGCGAGCAGGCTGGTGTCCTCGATCGCGGCGCGTTCGATGCGCTGGCTCGGATCGGCAGTGGTCATGTGCGTTTCCCTGGCAATTAGCTTTGGCCGGGCGGTGGTAACACGCACGCCGGCCTGCGCAAGCCGATGCGCGCTGCCGTGCCATGCAGAGAGCGGGCTACTGCCCCGCCGCTTCCGCACCGCGCGTTCGCAGATCGGCCGCGCCAAGCAATCCGTTCGGCGTCACGAGAATCGAATTTGCCGATGTCTGCCCCATCGGCTCGACGACGAGGTGGCCCTTGGCCTTCAGTGCGAGCAGCACGTCGTCGGGAAAGCCGCGCTCGACGCGCACCTCATCCGGTAGCCATTGGTGATGCAGCCGCGGCGTTGCGACCGCGGCCGCAACATCCATCTTGTAGTCGAGCACGTTCACGATCACCTGGAGCACGGTCGAGATGATGCGGCTGCCGCCGGGCGAGCCCGTCACCAGCACCGGCTTGCCGTCCTTCAGCACGATGGTCGGTGACATCGACGAGAGCGGCCGTTTGCCGGGGCCTGGCAGGTTTGCCTCGAAGCCGACGAGGCCATAGGCATTGGAAGCGCCGACCGCCGCGGTGAAATCGTCGAGCTCGTTGTTGAGCAGCACGCCGGTGCCGTCGGCGACGAGGCCGACGCCATAGCTGAAGTTCAGCGTATAAGTGTTGCTGACGGCGTTGCCGCGACTGTCGACGACGGAAAAATGCGTCGTATTGCTGCCCTCACGCGGTGCGGCAGAAGCGGACACGAGCTCCTTCGACGGCGTGGCGCGTTCGGCAGAAATGCCCGCGCGCAGCCTGGCGGCGTAGTCCTTCGCGATCAGCGTCTCGATCGGTGCGTTGACGAAGGCGGGATCGCCGAGATAGCGCGCGCGATCGGCATAGGCGCGCTTCATGGCCTCGATCAGCAGATGCAGCGATGCCGGTGATCCCTGCTTCAAATCGGCAAGCTGAAAGCCTTCGAGGATATTGAGCGTTTCCAGCAGTACCACCCCGCCGGACGAAGGCAGCGGCATCGACACGATGTCGTAGCCGCGATAGGTGCCGCGCACCGGCGCGCGGATGACCGGCTGATAGGCCTTGAGGTCGGCCGGCGTCATGATCCCGCCGGCATCGGTCACGGCCCTGGCGAGTTTCTCGGCGACCTCCCCCTCGTAGAAGCCGCGCGGCCCCCGTGCGGCGACGGCCGACAGCGTTTCGGCGAGATCGCCCTGCACCAGCCGGTCGCCTTCGCCAAGCGGCGTGCCGTCAAGCCGCGAGAAGATTCTGGCCGAGGAAGGCCAGCGTGCCAGCCGCGGGTGCCAGCTCGGCAGCGTATCGGCGATGTCGTCGCCGACGATGAAGCCATCGCGTGCGAGCGCGATGGCGGGCCCGAGCAGTTGCGCCAGCGTGAACCGGCCGGAGCCGTATTTGTCCAATGCCAGCGCGAGGCCCGCGACCGTGCCGGGAACGCCGACGCCGAGCGCGGAATCCCGTGACTTCGTCGTGTCGGGCTTGCCGTCAGCGCCGAGGAATATCTGTGGCGTCGTCGCAGCCGGCGCGGTCTCACGATAGTCGATCGTGATGTCTTCGTTGCGATCGGCGGAATGGATCGCCATGAAGCCGCCGCCGCCGACATTGCCGGCGCGTGGATAGGTGACGGCCATCGCAAAGCCGGTCGCGACCGCAGCGTCGACCGCATTGCCGCCGCGTCGCAGGATGTCGGCGCCGACCTGCGCAGACAACCTCTCCTGCGCCACCACCATGCCGTGCTCGGCGACGACGGCGCGCACCGTGTCGCGCGCGGGCGGCATATAGCCCCGCCGCGCATCCTGCGCGGTCGCAGGCGCGAGACTGAACGCCAGGGTGGCTACGAAGGCGAAGAATGCCCGCCGTGTCGAATATGATGACATCATCAAAACTTCCGCCGCGGCCTCGGGCCAGTTCACACACCTCGCCGCAATGCTATACGGTTTGCTCCAAGAGGGACAAAACTGTTCGTGATGAGGACCGCGGGATGACGACGATTGCCCCCGATGTGCGGATGGCCGCCGCGCAGCGGACCTATCCGCCGCGCGCCGCCGTCGTCGGCTGGATTTTCTTCGATTGGGCCGCGCAGCCTTATTTCACGCTGATCACGACCTTCGTGTTCGCCCCCTATTTCGCCACCAGCGTTGCGCCAAATCCTGCCACCGGCCAGTCGCTGTGGGGTTTTGCGATGGCCGCCGCGGGCCTTGCAATCGCGCTGCTGTCACCGGTGCTGGGGGCCATCGCCGACGCGGCTGGCCGCAGGAAACCATGGATTGCAGGATTCGGCGCGGTGCTGGTGGTGGCATCCTGCACGCTGTGGATCGGCAAGCCCGGCGATTATGCCATCATTCCGTTGCTGCTCACCGCGGTTGCGCTCGCCAGCGTCGGTGCGGAGTTCGCCACCCTGTTCAACAATGCGATGATGCCGACCCTGGTGCCGCCGGAGCGCATTGGCCGGCTCTCCGGCACCGGCTGGGCTACCGGCTACGTCGGCGGTATCGTCAGCCTGATCATCGTGCTCGGTTTCCTCGCCGCCAATCCCGAGACCGGTCGCACGTTACTCGGCTTCACGCCATTGTTCGGGCTCGATCCCGCGACCCATCAGGGCGACCGCGCTGCCGGGCCGTTGACCGGGCTATGGTTCATCATCTTCGTGATGCCGATGTTCCTGTTCACGCCGGATTATCCGGCGAAGCGCCCGTTGCGCGAGGCGCTGCGCGAAGGACTGTCCGAGCTGAAGCGATCGATCAACGGCCTGCCCAAACAGAAGTCGCTCGCGGCATTCCTGCTCGCCAACATGATCTACACCGATGGTCTGGTGTCGCTGTTCGCGTTTGGCGGCATCTATGCCGCCGGTACGTTCGGCTGGCACACGATTCAGATCGGCACCTTCGGCATCATGCTCGCGATCGCCGGCGCGTTCGGCGCATGGCTCGGCGGCAAGCTCGACGATCGTCTCGGGCCGAAGCGCGTCATCGCCGGCAGTCTGCTGGTCCTGCTGCTGTCGGTGGCCGCGATCCTTCTGGTCGACAAGGACAGTGTCCTGTTCGTCAAGGTCGCTCCGCCGCAAGCAGGCGCTCCCCTGTTCTGGAGCGCGGCGGAGCGCGCCTATCTCGTGCTGGGCTGCCTGATCGGTGCAGCCGGCGGCCCGCTCCAGGCCGCCTCCCGGACATTGCTGATCCGCCTCGCACCGAAGGATCGCATCGCGCAGTATTTCGGCCTGTTCGCATTGACCGGGAAGGTGACATCCTTCATCGGCCCGCTCTTGATCGGCATGATCACCGCGGTGACCGCAAGCCAGAAGGCCGGCATGGCCGTGCTGGTGGTGTTCTTCGTTGCGGGACTGGGGCTGTTGGTGCGGGTGCGGGAGAACTAGTTCAGCTGTCGTCCCTGCGAAAGCAGGGACCCATAACCCCAGGGAGGAGCCGCCGCGCGAGCCGGCAACTCCGAGTCTTCGCCAAATGACATCCTGTGGTTATGGATCCCGGATCCGCGCTCTGCTCTGGACAGCGCTACGCGCTGTTCAGAGCTACGCTTGTCCGGGATGACGTATGGATAGACTAGTGCCTGAAGTGCCGTGTTCCCGTGAACACCATGGCGATGCCGTGCTCGTCGGCGGCCTTGATCACCTCGTCGTCGCGCATCGAGCCGCCGGGCTGCACCACGGCGGTGGCGCCGGCCTCGATGCAGGCGAGCATGCCGTCGGCGAACGGGAAGAACGCATCCGATGCCACCACCGAGCCCTTGGTGAGCGGCTCGGCGAGCTTCAGCTCAGCTGCGGCATCCTGCGCCTTGCGCGCGGCAATGCGGGCTGAATCCACCCGGCTCATCTGGCCCGCGCCGATGCCGACGGTGGCGAGATCCCTGGCGTAGATGATGGTGTTGGACTTGACGTGCTTGGCCACGCGGAACGCGAACTTGAGATCGCGCATCTCGGCATCGGTTGGCGCCCTTCTGGTCACGACCTTGAAGGTCATGTCGTCGACCACGGCATTGTCGCGGCTCTGCACGAGGAGGCCGCCGGCCACCGTCTTGGCGGTCAGGCCCGGCGCGCGCGGATCGGGCAGGCTGCCGGCGAGCAACAGGCGGAGGTTCTTCTTGCCGCCGATGATGGCGATCGCCTCCTCGCTGGCGTCGGGCGCGATGATGACCTCGGTGAAGATCTTGGTGATCTCGCGGGCGGTGTCGGCATCGAGCGGACGGTTCATCGCAATGATGCCGCCGAACGCCGAGGTGGAATCGCAGGCCAGCGCCTTGCGATAAGCGTCGACGAGGCTGGAGCCTTCCGCGACGCCGCAGGGATTGGCGTGCTTGACGATAACGCAGGCCGCGGTGCGCCCGGCGTCGAACTCGCCGATGCATTCATAGGCCGCATCGGTGTCGTTGATGTTGTTGTAGGAGAGTTCCTTGCCCTGGAGCTGCCGTGCCGTGGAGACGCCCGGACGCTTGTCCGGCGTCGCGTAGAACGCCGCGGTCTGATGCGGGTTCTCGCCGTAGCGCAGCGACTGGATCAGCCGGCCGCCGAAAGCGCGGAAGTCGGGCGCGTCGATCTCGAGCTGACGGTTGAACCAGTTCGAGATCGCGGCATCATACGCCGCAGTGCGGGCATAGGCCTTCGCGGCAAGCCGCCGGCGCAGCTTCAGCGTGGTCGCGCCGTTGTTGGCGGCGAGCTCGTCGAGCACGGCCTGATAGTCCTGCGCCTCGACCACGACGGCGACGTCGTCATGGTTCTTGGCGGCGGCGCGGATCATCGCGGGGCCGCCGATGTCGATGTTCTCGATGCAGTCTTCGAAGCCCGCGCCTTTGTCGACGGTCGCTTCGAACGGATAGAGATTGACGACGAGAAGATCGATCGGCGCGATGCCATGCGCCTTCATCGCCTCCGCATGCTCTTTGTTGTCGCGGATCGCGAGCAGGCCGCCATGCACCTTCGGATGCAGCGTCTTGACGCGGCCGTCCATCATCTCGGGGAAGCCGGTCAGCTCGGAGACGTCCTTCACCTCGAGGCCGGCGGCGGCAATGGCCTTGGCGGTGCCGCCGGTCGAGACCAGCTCGACATCGTGCGCGGCAAGCGCCTTTGCGAATTCGATCAGGCCGGTCTTGTCGGAAACGGAAAGCAGAGCGCGGGTGACGCGGCGGGGATGGTCAGTCATGAGCAAGATCCTCTGTTCAGGGAGTGTCTATGCCCAGGCGCGCGGCGGATGTGTCCCGCGCTTCCCGATGGTGCTCCATCCAAGGTCGCCAGTCGCGCGAGCGCGTGTTCGTTAGCAGCTTTTGCCCGTTTTCACAACGACGAGATGCGTTGAATTCGCGCGACTACAGCGGAAGTTCCGGCTCGCGGCGAGCGTTGCGGCGGGCATTGGTGACGGCCGGCGAGGCGGTGGAGCGGACAAAGCTCCAGCGGATCGAGGGCGCCTGCCGCGCGTCCTGACGGATCACGATCTGCGCGGTGCGGCGCGGGCCGTCATTGCCGGCCAGGAACACGCTGTCCTCGAGGTCGACCTTGTCGTCGAGCGCCTCGAAGGTCCAGACGTCGCGGTTCGGCAGCACCAGCATCACGCCGCGGGCATCCGAGAGCCGGCTCGCCTTCACCGCCGGATGCAGATGGAAGCGCAGCGCGAAATCGGCGTCCGCGCCCTTGAAGCGTCGGCCCTGCGGCGGCGAGAGCGTGTCCTCGCCGTCGATGCGTGCGCCGTCATTGGCGATCATCAGCACGCGACGGTGGATTGCCCCGAACTTGGCGAGGTAGCCGTCATGCGATGTCGTGAGCAGCGTGCCGTTCTGCACGATCTCGCGATAGCTCTCGACCTCGACGGGACCGCTGGTGATGGGCGCGCCGTGCAGGAGCCGCTTCATCGCCGACATCTCGACGAACTGGCATGACGAGGTCTCGTGATAGGTCAGCGTCGAATGCGCGGCCGTGCTGCGTGCGAACGGCCGCCAATTGTCGCGGCCCGTGGTCGGCATGCCGCAATTGGTGACGATGCGGCTGATGCCGGACGACAGTTCGAACGACAGGCAGCCGGCATGGGCGTCGTGGCTGACGCCGGCCGGCGGCGGCGGGCCGGTGTCGATGATCACAGTGGTCTGGCCGGCATCGAGGCGCTGGTAGCCGGTATGCGGCATGTTCGCCATCGGCACGCCGTGGGTGTCGTCATAGGCGAGCAGCGTGGCGAGCAGGTCCGAAGAGGTCGCGCTCATGCCGTTGAACAGGGCGAAATTGCCGTCGCCGTGCCGGAAGAAGCGCAGCATCGGCATCATGCGATCGATCGCGTTGAGCAGCGCCGGCGGCGGCGCGATGTTGCGCGCCGCAAAGGTCTGCCGCAATGGCAGCAGATCGATCAGGAGTTCGATCAGCGCGCCCGGGTTGCGGGAGATGTGTCCACCGTCGGGCAGGATCTGCCGCTGCAGTTCGTCCGACAGTTTCTTCGAGGCGCTGCGGATGTGACGCGCCTGGTTGGCGAGACACAGGGCCGCGTAGCACAGCGCGATCAGCACCTGGAGCTTCGGCACCCCGTCCGGAATGTCGACCATGGCGTAGCGCAGGAAACGGATCTCGCGGGCCAGGGCGCGCAGATAACGGCGATAGAACTTGTTGTCCGTCTCGCCCAGCACCAGCGGCGCCTGCGACAGCAGCGAGATCACGCGCCGCGCCAGAACGTCGGCACGGCGGGCGACCGGGCGGCGCTTGTTGGCGGGGTTGGCGATCCAGTCCTCGATGAGCGCGCGCGCATTCGCCCGCGTCAGCGCGGTGTCGGCGGCACGCAAATGACGCAACCAGCCGAAGCCGAGCAGCGCAACTTCCCAATCCTCCGACGGCGGCTCGAGATCGAAGATCGAGCGGCCGTGGCAATTGACGATCTTGCCGGCGAAGACGAAGCGGCCGGCATAGATTTCCGCGGCGCGGGTCGCATCGGCGGTGCGCAGGTCGTGCGGTGCGATGATCAGCCGGTCGGTGCGGCCGGGCCAGACCCGCGACAGCGCAACGGAACCGCCGCTCGCGCGCGCGAGCATGTTCCGCGCGAAGCGGTTCATGACCAGCGTCGAGATATGTCTGCGTTGAGCGACCGACACGCCTTGCCTTGAAGGGGGAGAGGATTAACGACGAATCCTTATTAATCCCAAAATCAGACGGCTGACACCACCTTGAACGGCGCGAATCAGCGTCGTGATGGCAAAATCCAGTGCAAAATCAGGATTTAACGAGCCGGGCCGCGAAAAATCCGTCGAGGCCGCCGAGCTTGGGATCGGCGTTCGGCAGATGGCAGGGCAAGGTGCGAAGGTCGCCGTCCCGGCTGAGGATTTCGTCGAGGCCTGCGACCTCCGACGCGTCGATCGGAACACGGCGAAGGGCAGGCTCGGCGGCGAGCAGCGCCGCCACGGCCTGTTCGCCTTCCTCGGGTTCCAGCGAACAGGTGCAATAGACCAGCGTCCCGCCGGGCTTGAGCAGCGACACCGATTTTCGCAACAGCCGCTGCTGCAGCGCCGCCAGCGCGGCGATGTCGGATTCCTGCCGCAGCCATGCCACGTCGGGATGGCGGCGGATCGTGCCGGTCGAGGTACAGGGCGCGTCGATCAGAATACCGTCGAAGGCCTCGGCCGGGCCGGCCCATTCCACGGCGTCAGCAACGACAGTCTCCGCCTGGAGCGACAGTCGCGCCAGGTTTTCGCGCAACCGCGCCACTCGCGCGGGCGAGCGGTCGATGGCCGTGACACGCGCGCCTGATAGCGCCAGCTGCGCGGTCTTGCCACCGGGGGCGGCGCAGAGATCGGCAATGGACTTGCCCTTGACGTCGCCGAACAGCCGGGCGGGCAGCGCGGCAGCGGCGTCCTGCACCCACCATTGTCCTTCGGCGAAGCCGGGCAGCATGGTCACCGAACCGTGCAGCAGCATCCGCACCGTTCCCGTCGGTAGTGTCTCGCCATGCAGGCGGCTCGCCCATTGCGCGGGATCGGACTTCACCGTCAGATCGAGCGAGGGCTCGTGGCCGAGCGCCAGCGCCATGTCGCGTGCGGTCGCCTCGCCATAATGCGCGCTCCAGCGTGCAAACAGCCATGGCGGCAGATCCAGCGATTGTGTCGCGACCTCCTCGATCAGCCCCTTGCCCTCGCGCGCGCAGCGGCGCAGCACGGCATTGACGAGGCCAGCATAGCGCGCGGCGCGGCGGTCGGATTGCACGAGGCGAACGGAGAGATCGACCGCGGCGTGATCCGGCACGTCCATCCAGAGGATCTGCGCCGCGCCGATCAGGAGCGCGCTCTGCGCGCGGGGCGCGTCGGAGGGAATGCCCTTGTCGAGCAGGCGGGACAGTACATGGCCCAGCGTGCCGAGCCGGCGCAGCACCGTGGCGACGAGGCGGCGCATCAGCGCGCGGTCGCGGTCGGCCAGCGTCTTCAGTCCGGGATGGGCGCCGCTGCCGTCGAGCTGGTCGTCGAGCGTGCGGTGCTTGTGCAGCACGCCGTCGACGATGTCGGCGGCAATCCGCCGTGCCGCAAGACCGGGCACTTCGGATGGAGGGACGAAACGTTGAGATGGCATGCGGAAGCAAGGTTCTGAGCGAGCGGCAGTTCCGCCGCAATGGCGCATGCCTCGAGAGACGGGTCTCTGGCACGCGAATATGCCAAATGTAAGAATGGACCCTCGCGATTGCAGCCCGCAATGACCATTTCAGCAATGCGTTATTGGACCTCGCACTTCCCGTGATCCTGCGTTAGGAACCCGCCGAGATGAGTGACCAACCCTCCCTTCCCGATCGCAAGCCGCTGTCGCCGGCCGCCCAGCGGGCGTTGGCCGAAGCCGAGGCGCGCCGGCAGGCTGCGGCGGCCGCGCGTGATGAAGCTGCGCCGAAGGAGTTGCAGGGGCCAAAGGGGCCGGAGCCGACCCGCTACGGCGATTGGGAGCGCAACGGCATCGCCTCGGACTTTTGAGGCGCCGCTTTACGCGCGCTCCTTCTAAGCCACCTTGCCGGTTCAGCCGACTCAGCCCTAGCGTGCATGGATGTCGCGTTTCGATCCCAGCCGTCCATACCGGCCTTCATACAGCGGCTCGCCGTTCGGCCGTCGCTTCTCCGGACTGTTGCCGTGGATGTTCGTGGTCGGCGTTGTGACGGCCGTCGTGCTCGGCTTCCGCCAGGGAACGATCTGGCCCATCCCGCGTGTGGATGACGAACAATCGCGCGATGCCGAAATCATCCTGCAGCAGTCCGGCGCGGCGGGCGCTCGTCAACCGGTCGAGGTCATTCGCACCGTCGACGGCGACACGTTTCTGGCGCGCGTGCACCAGCACAACGGCGGCGATCTCGTCGCACGTGTCCGGCTGCGCGGCATCGATGCGCCCGAACTGAAGGCGTCCTGCCAGGAGGAGCTGAACAAGGCCGAAGCTGCTGCCCGCGCGTTGCGCGACCTGCTCGGTCAGGGGGGCGTGACGATCACCAATCTCGGCCCCGACAAATACGGCCGCGTTCTCGCCGACGTCGCCACCCGGAAGACTGCGAGCGTTGCGGCGGCAATGCTCGCCGGAGGCTTTGTGCGCAGCTACAATGGCGGCCATCGCGACGGCTGGTGCGCGCGGGGCTGGCGCTTGTGGTAACAAGAAAGCCGCGTCGCAACACGCAGCTTTGATCTCGATTGATTCAGGCGATCAGCGCGTCACCACCACCGTCGTGCCGACGGAGACGCGGCCGTAGAGATCGGTGATGTCGTCGTTGAGCATGCGGATGCAGCCATAGGAGACGAAGCCGCCGATCGAGCCCGGCACGTTGGTGCCGTGGATGGCGTATTCGCCGCCAGCCAGCGTCATCGCCGCGACGCCCATCGGGTTGCGTGGCGAGCCGCCGGGAATGACGTCGGGGATATTAGGCTTGTCGCGCTTCACCTCGGCGGGCGGCGCCCATGCCGGGTTGAGATACTTGCCCTCGATCTTCGTCGTGCCGGCCCATTGCTTGCCGGCCTTGCCGACGCCGACCGGATAGCGCACGGCGTGGCCGTTATCGAGGATGAGATAGAGCCGCCGCTCGCTGGTCCTGACCACGATGGTGCCCGGCGAATAGTCGGCGAGGTGCGTGCCGACCAGCTCCGGCCGCGCTTGTGCCGCGGTCGATATCAAGAGCCCAACCCCGATGGTGGCAGCCAGCGCCGCCGCAATCCTCATCGACATCGATGCTTCCCCTTGCCCCAAATGGATTGTCCAAAAATTACGCAGAACCCGGCAATCGTCGCCGCGCCAAGCCCTCGTTAGCGCTCATTCTTAACCGCGCCTGTTAACCGGATGGTTTCCGCGCGCGGCCGCCGAGGGCCTGCCGGCAGCGCGAACAAAGGAAATGTTCGAAACAAAGTAAATGATCTGAAAACAACACCTTCCGGGAAAGACGCTGGTCGTCCGGGTGCGCGCGCTGACAAGAGCGTGAGGATGTGAACGGCCATTGGTTGCAAGGAGCGCGACACGCGCACTCGTGTCCCGGACAAGGCGCGGCGCGTAGCGCCGCGACGCAGAGCCGGGACCCAGCTCTTTATTCGCGCGGAACGATGGGCCCCGGCTCTGCTGCACATCGCCGAAGAAGCGCTGCGCTGCGTCCGGGGCACGAGAGCGTCCTTACGCCGACTTCCGATTCTGCCGGTTCTTGACGAGGTCGTCGACGACAGCGGGATCGGCCAGGGTCGAGGTGTCGCCCAGGCTGCCGGGCTCGTCCTCGGCGATCTTGCGCAGGATGCGGCGCATGATCTTGCCGGAGCGGGTCTTGGGCAGGCCCGGCGCGAACTGGATCTGGTCGGGCGAAGCGATCGGGCCGATCTCCTTGCGCACCCAGGTGACGAGCTCCTTGCGCAGATCCTCGGTCGGCTGGACGCCGGCCATCAGGGTGACATAGGCGTAGATGCCCTGGCCCTTGATGTCGTGCGGGAAGCCGACCACCGCCGCCTCCGAAACCTTCTCGTGCGCGACCAGCGCGCTCTCGACCTCCGCGGTGCCCATGCGATGGCCGGAGACGTTGATGACGTCGTCGACGCGGCCGGTAATCCAGTAATAGCCGTCGGCGTCGCGGCGGCAGCCGTCGCCGGTGAAGTACTTGCCTTTGTAGGTCGAGAAATAGGTCTGCTCGAAGCGGGCGTGATCGCCGTAGACCGTGCGCATCTGGCCGGGCCAGGACCGCGTCAGGCAGAGATTGCCGGTGGTCTCGCCTTCCAGCACCTTACCATCGGCGTCGACGATCTCGGGCACCACGCCGAAGAACGGCTGCGTCGCCGAGCCCGGCTTGAGCTTGGTCGCGCCCGGCAGCGGCGTGATCAGGATGCCGCCGGTCTCGGTCTGCCACCAGGTGTCGACGATCGGACAGCGGTCGTCGCCGACGACGCGGTGATACCACTCCCACGCTTCCGGATTGATCGGCTCGCCGACCGAGCCGAGCAGGCGCAGGCTCGCGCGCGAGGTCTTCTTCACGGGCTCGTCGCCCGATTGCATAAGCGCGCGGATCGCGGTCGGCGCGGTGTAGAAGATGTTGACCTTGTGCTTGTCGATGACGTTCCAGAACCTGGAATTATCGGGGTAATTGGGCACACCTTCGAACATCAGCGTGGTCGCCCCGTTCGCCAGCGGCCCGTAGAGGATGTAGCTGTGGCCGGTAACCCAGCCGACGTCGGCGGTGCACCAGTAGATGTCGCCATCGTGATAGTCGAAGACGTATTGATGCGTCATCGCGGCGTACACGAGATAGCCGGCGGAGGTGTGCAGCACGCCCTTGGGCTGGCCGGTCGAACCTGAGGTGTAGAGGATGAACAGCGGATCCTCGGCATGCATGTGCTCGACCGGGCATTCCGTGGTCACCATCGCCGCCGCCTCGTGGTACCAGAGGTCTCGGGTCGGGTTCATGTCGACCTTGCCGCCGGTGCGCTTGACCACGACGACCCAGTCGACGCCGTCCGCTTTGGCGAGCGCCGCGTCGACATTGGCCTTCAGCGGCACCTTCTTGCCGCCGCGCAGGCCTTCGTCCGCGGTGATGATGACCTTGGACTGGCAATCGTTGATGCGCTGGGCGAGGCTGTCGGGCGAGAAGCCCGCGAACACGACCGAGTGGATCGCGCCGATGCGTGCGCAGGCGAGCATCGCATAGGCGGCTTCGGGAATCATCGGCAGGTAGATGGTGACGCGGTCGCCCTTCCCGACGTTGCGGGTGCGCAGGATGTTGGCCATCCGGCAGACCTCGTCGTGCAGCTCCTGATAGGTGATGTGCTTTGACTGCGAGGGATCGTCGCCTTCCCAGATGATCGCGGTCTGGCTGGCGCGCGTGTGAAGATGCCGGTCGATGCAATTGTGGGTGACGTTGAGGACGCCGTCCTCGAACCATTTGATCGAGATGTTGCCGGGCGCGAACGAGACGTTCTCGATTTTCGTCGGCGCCTTCATCCAGTCGATGCGCTTGGCCTGCTCTGCCCAGAAGCCGTTCGGGTCCGAGATCGAGCGGGCGTACATCTCCTTGTACTTGGCCTGGTCGACCCAGGCGCGCTTCGCCCACTCCGCGGGGACGTCGTAGATCTTCTCGGACATGCTTCCCTCCACATGCGGCAGGCCGAACGCCAGCGACGGCGAGCCGACTTGATCATTGACTGATTATGCGTCGGGCTAACCGGACCCGACAAGGAGCACAAGCTGGACCTTCGGCGGGCCACCGGCCATGCGAAGGATCAAGGCGACCCGCCGCGACTGTCGCAGATCTGAAACAGGCCCGGGGCGGCCTTCGGGCCTTTACCCAAATCCCCCCGGAACCGGCCCGCGCAGAGGCCCATGCACCCGGTAGAGGTATTTAAAGACCTTTCCTCACTGATTCGGGACTCGCAATACGGTTCGGAACACCCTAAATGGCCAACCCGGGTCCAAAGAGACCCCTCGGAACAAAAATCAGAACAGCGGCATTGACCGATAACAGGCAGGGCTAAGGCGTAACACTATGATGGATCAGCAGAATCCCGGGACGATGCGGCCCGCTTCAGCCGATCCTGCGGCCGTTGCCCTGGCCAAAGCCCTCGGACAATGGCCCAAACCGGCCACTTTCAGGCGCGCCAGCCCGAAAAAGACCTTCGATACTGTGCCGGCGACGGTCGAGGCGCTCGCCAGGGAGCACGGCTTGCGGCTCGGCGACCAGAACGAGCTGACCATCCGGCGCGTCAAGCGCGGCAAGAGCTACTCCTTCGTCCGTCCCAACGGTGCGCATATCCGCGACGCCCGCACCATCCGCCGGCTGCACGCCATGGCGGTGCCGCCGGCCTATCGCGAGGTGCGCTACTCCGCCGATCCCAACTCGCACCTCCAGGCCGTGGGCCGCGATGCCGCGGGCCGGCTGCAATATCGCTATCACGCCGATTGGGAGAAGGTCCGCGAGCACCGCAAGGCGCACCGCCTTGAGAAGCTCGTCGGCGCACTGCCAAAAATCCGGCGCAAGGTCTCGGCGTTCCTGTCGGGCGACGAGCCGACGCGCGAGTTCGCGCTCTCGGCCGTGATCGAGCTGATCGCGCGCACCGCGATCCGCCCCGGCAACGAGTCCTATGCCCGCCTCAACGGCACCCGCGGCGCCACCACGCTGCTGAAGTCCAACGTCATGCTCGAAGACGACTGCTTCGTGCTGACCTTCAAGGCGAAGGGCGGCAAGGCGGTGCGGAAGGAGTGCGACGCGGCCAAGCTGGTGCGCGCCATCGGCATCCTGCAGGGCGTCCCCGGCAAGCGCATGTTCCAGTATCGCGATGCCTACGGCATCGTGCGCGCGGTCAACACCACCCAGGTCAATGCGTTTCTGCGCGAGATCGCCGGAATCAAGATCTCGCTGAAGGATTTTCGCACGCTGATGGCGTCCGCCGTCGTCGTGGAATCGCTGTCGCGGATCACGCCGGCGACGAGCCAGCGCGGCCGCAAGAAGCAGGTGCTGGACGCAATCCGCGCCGCTGCGGACAAGCTCTCCAACACGCCGGCGATCTGCCGCAAGAGCTATGTCCACGATACCATCGTCACCGCGTTCGAGGAGGGCATCCTCGAGCGCTTCGCCGCGACCATGAAGGGCCAGCGTTCGCAGGCGAGGCGCGAGCAGCTGCTGGCGCAGGTGGTGGCGACCGTCGCGGTGTGAGGAACACCCAACCCTCGTAGCCCGCATGAGCGCAGCGACATGCGGGTCAAGTGATCCCGGATGTCGCTGCGCGCATCCGGACTACGGCACCAACTAAATCCCGCCCATCTTGCAGACGAGCTTCCACTCTTCCGCCGTCACCGGCTGCACCGACAGGCGCGAATACTTCACCAGCGCCATGCCTTCGAGCTTCTTCTCGGCCTTGACCGCGGCCATCGTCACCGGCGTCTTCAACGGCTTGTCGGCCTTGATGTCGACGCAGACGAACTTGCCGGTCTTGTCGGTCGGGTCGGGATAGGCTTCCTTGATGATCTCCGCGATCCCGACGATCTCCTTGCCCTCGTTGGAATGATAGAAGAACGCCTTGTCGCCCTTCTTCATGTTCACGAGGTTCTGGCGCGCGGTGAAATTGCGCACACCGGTCCAGGCCTCGCCCTTGGCGCCCTTCGCGACCTGCTGGTCCCAGGACCACACCGACGGTTCGGATTTCACGAGCCAGTAGTTCATGACAACGCGCCCTATCCATTCGTCATGGCCGGGCTTGTCCCGGCCATCCACGTCTTTGTCGCCAGTTCAATATCAAGACGTGGATGCCCGCGACAAGCGCGGGCATGACGAGAAGACGTCATTCCTCTGCCTTGAAGGGGCGCGTCATCAGCCCCGAGATCGCGGCATCGATCGTGCTTCGGCCGCTCAGGATCGCCGCGACCGCTTCCGATACCGGCAACTCGATGTTTTGCGAAGCTGCGAGTTCGATCAGCACAGGTGCCGTGAACTCGCCCTCGGCGAGCTTGCCGGCGGGAGGCTGCTCACCGCGCCCGAGCGCAAGTCCGTGCGCGAAGTTGCGCGATTGCGGGCTCGCGCAGGTCAGGATCAAGTCGCCGAGGCCGGACAGGCCGGTGAGCGTCTCGCTGCGCGCGCCGAGCGCGCGGCCAAGGCGCGTCAGCTCGGCAAAGCCGCGGGTCGTGAGTGCAGCCTGGGCCGAGGCGCCGAGCTTGCGCCCGACCGCAATGCCGACCGCAATCGCCAGCACGTTCTTGGCGGCGCCGCCGATCTCGACGCCGCGGATGTCGGTGGAGTGATAGGGCCTGAACGTCGGCGAGCCCAGCGCCTGCACGAGCGCGCGCGACAGCGCCTCATCGCTTGCCGCCAGGGTCACCGCCGTCGGCAGGCCGCGCGCGACGTCGTCGGCAAAGCTCGGGCCCGACAGGATCGCCGGCTGCGCGTGCGGCGCCGCCTCCGCGATCACGTCGGTCATGAACTTATGGGTGCCGTGCTCGATGCCCTTGGCGCAAGCGACGATCGGTACCGGCCTTGCCAGATGTGACGCCAGCATGTTGACGGCGCCACGCAGATGCTGCGCAGGCGTTGCTATCAGCAGCATGTCGGCGCGCGCGGCCAGCGCCAGCTCGCCCGTGACGACAATCTCCGGAGCAAGCTGCACGCCGGGCAGCCGCGGATTGTCGCGGCTCGACGCAATCCGCGCGGCATGCTCCGCATTGCGAGCCCAGAGCGTGACGCTCCGCCCGGCTCGCGCTGCCACCGTCGCCAGCGCCGTACCCCAGGCGCCCGCGCCGATCACCGCGACGGATTGCAGCGCGGTCATCGCTCGATCCCTCCACCCCCTCGCCCCGCTTGCGGGGAGAGGGTCGGGGTGAGGGGGAGCCCCAGCGGGGACGGTGACAGAGAGACTCGCGGAGAGTCCCCCTCACCCGAATTCGATCTGCGATCGAATTCGACCTCTCCCCGCAAGCGGGGCGAGGTGAAGGGGAGCGCGTGGCAACGTCTGCTCATTCAGTATCCCGCCCGCGTGTTGCCGTAGCCTGCGGGCGCCGTCGCGTTGGCGTCGAGCAGCCACCGTGCGCGCGGCTGCGCCTCCATCGTGTCGGTCAGGCCGAGCGCAAGGCGCTCGGCGCCGGCCCATGCGATCATCGCGCCGTTGTCGGTGCAGAGCGCAGGCGGCGGCATGATCAGTTGCGTCCCGGCCCGCCTTGCAACGTCATGCAGAGCGCCGCGGATCGCTTGATTGGCGGCGACACCGCCGGCGGCCACGAGCGCGCGCGGCGCGCCGAACTGCTCGCGGAAAAGTTTCAAGCCGACGCTCAGCCGGTCGGCGGTCGAGTCGAGCACGGCGGCCTGAAAGCTCGCGCAGAGATCGCTGACGTCCTGCGGCGTGAGCTCAGCCAGCCGGCTCGCTTCGGTGCGCACCGCCGTCTTCAATCCCGACAGCGAGAAATTGGCATCGGGGCGTCCCTGCATCGGCCGCGGAAACGCAAAGCGGGTGGCATCGCCGCCTGCCGCTGCGCGCTCGACCTGCGGTCCGCCCGGATAGGGCAGTCCCAGCATCTTCGCGACTTTGTCGAAGGCCTCGCCGATCGCGTCGTCGACCGTGGTGCCGAGCCGCACATATTGGCCGACGCCGGTGACCGCGACGATCTGGGTGTGGCCGCCGGAGGCGAGGAACAGGCAATAGGGAAATTCGATTCCGTCGGTGAGGCGCGGCGTCAGCGCATGCGCTTCGAGATGGTTCACCGCGACCAGCGGCGTGTCGTGCACCATCGCGATCGCCTTCGCGGTGGTCAGCCCGACGATGACGCCGCCGATCAGGCCCGGACCCGCGGCGGCTGCGACGCCGCTGAGCTGGGCAAAGCCGATGCCGGCCTCGCGCATGGCGCGGTCGATGATGCCGTCGAGCAGATCGACATGCGCGCGCGCGGCGATCTCCGGCACCACGCCGCCGAAGCGGGCATGTTCCTCGATCTGCGACCGCACGATGTTGGACAGGATCCTGCCGCTGCCGTCGGCCGCGCGCTCGATCACGGCCGCGGCGGTCTCGTCGCAGGTGGTTTCTATGCCCAGCACCAGCATTGGCGAATTGTTATCCAATTTGCGCCCTTGCGCTCATCCGCAAAGCAGCGTTCTGGTACGTCCGGTAGCATTCCAGGGTCGGCTTGCGCAATCGTCGCGCGCAACCGTCCTGGTCAATGCGCCACCGCCACGTGGTTCGGGAACGCCAGCGATGTCCATTCTTGTCACACGGCCGCATCCCGACAATGAGGCGACGGCGGCGGGCTTGCGCGCGCGCGGACATGCGGTGCTGCTCGCGCCGGTGCTCAAGTTCGAGCCGGTCGCCGTCCATGACGAGAGTGAAGGTCCCTATGGCGCCATTCTCGTCACGTCGGCCAACGCGATCCGCGCCGTCGCGCCGCAATTGCCGGAGCTCGGGCTCCTGAAGCTGCCTTTGTTCGCGGTCGGCGAGCATACGGCTGCTGCGGCGCGCGAGGCCGGTTTCGCCGAGGTGATCGTCGCCGGCGGCGACGCTGCTTCCTTGCGCGACAAGGTGATGCAAAGCGCGCGCGACAAGGTGCTGAAGAAGAAGAGCGTGCTGCTCTATCTCGCCGGCGCCGATCTGTCGCGCGACCTCGGCGGCGAACTCGGCGCGGAGGGCTTCCGCGTCGTCACGCGGGCCACGTATCGCATGGCGCCGGTCAAGCACCTGCCGCGCGGGGTTTGCGAGGGCTTTGCCGCGCACGGGGTCGAGGCGGTGCTGCACTACTCCCGGCGCAGCGCACGCGCGTTTCTGGATGCGGCGCGGGACGAAGGCGTCGAAATCTCGGCGCTGGCCATACCGCATTGCTGCCTGTCCGACACGGTTGCGAGCGTGCTGCGCGACGCCGGCGCGTCCCGGGTTCTGGTGGCCGCAACGCCGGACGAAAGTGCCCTGTTCGACACCTTGGAGCGTGCGTTGCGCACCCGTTTGGCGTAAGAGGTCAGGCCGAATCCGACGCAATCTAGTTCACCCGGGTATTGGAAGTGTGAGGAACCGTCACGATGGCCGACGACAAGCCTGAAGACGCTGGATTGGCGCCCGAGACGGGTCGTACCAAGCGCACCCCGCCCACCATCGATCTTGATGCGACGGAAGTCTCGACCCAGCCGCAGCAGGTCGCGGGCGAGCCCGAGGCGTCCGAGCATGTCGCGCAGGAGCAGGCCAGGTTCGAAGAGCCCGGATCCGAGGAGGTCAAGGCCGAGCCTCAGTCCGAGCCTGCAAAGGAGCAGGTTTCCGTCGCGGCCGCACCCGTGTCGGCGCCGATTTCCCCCTGGGTCATCGCACCGTTTTCCGGCGCTGTCGCGGCTGCGGTCGTGATCGCGGTCGGCTGGATGCTGGGCTGGCCCGCGGTGCAGGCGCCGCCTGCCGCGCCTGAGGTCACCCGTGCGACGATCGATGCGCTGAGCGCACGCGTTGCTGCGGTCGAAGCCAAGGCCGGCAAGCCCGCAGCCGATCCGGCAGCGGCGGCGCGGATCGACGCACTGGAGAAATCCGCGAGCAGCCTGCGCAGCGACATGGCCAATCTGCGTGCGCAGTCCGACAAGACTGCGAACGCGCTGAACGACGTGAAGGTTGCCTCCCCTTCTGCAGCGCCTGATCTTGCCGCCGTCATCGACCGCATCGCCCAGCTCGAGCGCGCCGGCAAGACGGAGCGCGCCGAACTCGCGCAGCAAAGCGAGAAGATCGCCGCCGCCATGACGTCGGACGACAAGCCGCTGCGCAACGTGGTGGCGGCGGCCCTGCTCGACGTCGCCGTTCGCCACGGCGATCCCTATCAATCGCAATTGGCCGCGGCCCGGTCGCTGGCCGCCAAGCCCGACATGCTGAAGCCGCTCGACGCGTTTGCCTCGTCCGGCATCCCGACGTCGGTCGCATTGAGCCGCGAGCTCCTCAACATCGTGCCGAAGCTGTCGCCGCCGGCGGAAGCTCCGGCGAGCGACGCCGGCATTATCGAGCGTCTCCAGGCCGGCGCGTCAAAACTCGTCCGCATCGAGCGTACCGACGGGGTCGGCAACGATCGTGGCGCCATCGTTGCGCGGATGACGTCGGCTGCGCTTCGCAACGATTTCGCGGAAGCGCGGCGCGAGCTCAAGGCTCTGCCTGAGGCCGATCGTGCTCCGGCGCAGGCCTGGCTCGACAAAGCCGATGCCCGCGACGCCGCGCTCGCCGCGTCCCGCAAATTCGCCGACGATGCCATGGCGGATCTCGCCAAATCGGATCCTGCCAAGTCTGGTCCTGACAAGCCTCTTCAGTAAAAGTTCGCGCAACAATCGGCGCGTATAGGGATCGCCATGCTTCGCATCGTCCTCTTTCTTGTCCTGATCGCACTGGCGGCGGCCGGCGCGGCCTGGGTTGCCGATCAGCCCGGCGATCTCGTGCTGACCGCGGCTGGTTTCCGCATCTCGACGACGCTTCCCAGGTTCGTTCTCTTGCTAGGCCTGTTTGCCGTGGCCGTCGTCCTGGTCTGGAGCATCCTGACCACGATCTGGCGCACACCGGGGCGTCTGCGCCGCCGTCGCCACGAAAAGCGCCAGGCCCGTGGCCGCCACGCCATCACCCACGGCCTGCTCGCGATCGGTCATGGCGATTCCGCGCTGGCCCGCCGTCACGCCGACGCGGCGCGGCGGCACGCGCCGAACGATCCGCTCGCGCTGCTGCTGCACGCGCAGTCGGCCCAGCTCGAAGGCAATCGCGACGAGGCGCAGCGCGTCTTCCGCGTCATGGCCGAGCGCGAGGACACGCGGCTGCTCGGCCTGCGCGGCCTGTTCATCGAGGCGCAGCGCGCCGACGATGCGGTCGGCGCGGTGATGATCGCGGAGGAAGCGATCAAACTGTCGCCGTCCTCGACCTGGGCTTCGCATGCGGTGCTCGGCTTCCGTTGCGCGCGCGGCGACTGGAGCGGCGCACTCGCGATCCTCGACTCGAATCTGCGCGCGGGGCAGATCGACAGGCAGACCTATCGCCGGCAGCGCGGCGTCCTGCTCACCGCGCGCGCACTGGAATTGCAAACGATGGACCGCGACGTCGCGCGCGAGAGCGCGATGGAGGCGGTCAAGCTCGCACCGACCCTGGTGCCGGCGGCGGTGCTCGCGGCAAAATTCGAGAGCGAGGCGCATCAGGTGCGCCGCGCCATGAAGCTGGTGGAGGCCGCCTGGCTCGCCAATCCGCATCCCGATCTCGCGGACGCCTATGCGCATGTGAAGCTCGGCGATACCGCATGGCACCGCTTGCAGCGGGTGGAGACTCTCGCCGCCAAGACGCCCGTCGACAGGACCGGTCATGTCGAAGGGCAGCTCGCGATCGCACGCGCTGCGATCGACGCCTCGGAATTTGCCCGCGCGCGCGAGGTGCTCGCGCCTTATCTCAAGGATCCGACCCAGCGCGTCGCGCTGCTGATGGCCGAGATCGAGCGCACCGAGCATGGCGACGGCGGCCGCGCCCGCGCCTGGACCCTGCGCGCGGTGCGCGCCCGCCTCGATCCCGCCTGGACCGCGGACGGCTATGTCAGCGACAGCTGGCGTCCGGTCTCCCCGGTCACCGGCCGCCTCGATGCGTTCCAGTGGCAGACACCGGTCGCGAGCCTGCCCTCGGACAGGGGCCCCACGCTCGAATCCTCGGCCTTCGAGGAGGCCATGCTGGCCGCTCCGCCGCCGAAGCGGGTGGCCGCCGCTCCCAGCGAGGCTCCGGTGGAACCGCCGGTAACGGCCCCGGTGTCAGCGCCGGCTGCCCAGGACAATCTACCCCCTCAGGCCAAGGACGCCGCGAAGGAAGCTGCCAAGGAAGTGGCCAAGGACACTGGGGAGCAACCTCCGAAGGCCGACGAGCCGGCCGTGACACCCGCCGAGCCGGCGAATCCGGCTCCGGCGCCCGCCGAATCATCGCCGCCGGCTGCAACGCCGGTGTTCCGGACCCGGGCCGATCTCGGCAAGCCGGCATCGGCGCCGGTCCAGGCCGTCATCCCGATCGTCCGTGCGCCGGATGATCCGGGAATCGATGACGACGGCCCAAGCGATGAATTTACGGAACAAATCGGCACGCCCAAGGCCCACGCAAAGGCCCAGGCCGGCGGCTGGCGCGGATTCTGGTCCCGCTGGGGCGCGTGAAGCGCATTTCAGACCCGGCTTGTCCTTGCCAATTCGGGCCATGCCCGATATCAGGAGCGCGCGTATCGGGGCCGGCATCGCCCAGGTCCCGGCAGGGTCGCCGCAATAGCTCAGTCGGTAGAGCACGTCATTCGTAATGACGGGGTCGGGGGTTCGAATCCCTCTTGCGGCACCACCACCTCGACTTTCCGAGACGGCATTCATCTGGTTCCTGAAGCGCGGCCCTTGGTCAGCGCATTAGCCTCGTTCGGCTGGGTGATCGCGATCACATAATCTCAGGCAAGACGCCCTTACATCCCCCGTCGCGAACACGGGGAGACTTCACATGCGCAAGATCATTCTGGTTGCCGCCATGCTCGCGGCTTCTGCCTCCGCCCAGGCAGGCGGCTCCCGCGGTCTGTCCTTGGCCTCTGCGGACGAACAGAGCTCCGCGCCGCGAACCACGACCTCGTCAACGACCAGCGTGACGACGCGGGTAAGCGAAGCCGCGCCGGCCACCGAGGCTCCGAAATATTCCGATCGTCCGCCGGCGGTGTCGCTCTCCGCGCCGCCCGCTAGGACCGCCCCGGCGGTGACTACACCCGCGACCTCTGCGCCGGTCACGACGACCAAGCCCGCCACCAAGAGCGCGGCAAGGGCAGACAAGCCGAAGAACCAGCGCAGCTGGACTGAGCGCCGCATCATCAGCGAACTGCATCGTCACGGCATCTATTGGTAGGTCGCAGACCTGTACCTCAATCTCGCCGTCATGCCCGGGCTTGACCCGGCCATCCACGTCTTCGCCGCTGATCCAAGAACGTGGATGGCCGGGCCTTCGCCGCGCCGAAGCGGCTTCGGCCGCGCGCGGCCATGACGCAAGAGTTTTGGATTGGACTGATCGCGCTTTACTGCGACACCGTCTGCACCACGCTCGAGATCGGGCGCGCATTCGTGCCGGCGGTCGGCACCTTCATGTCCTTCATCAGCGCCTCGTCATATTCCGGCAGCGTCTGGAGCGTCGCCTTGGCCTTCATCTGCACGACCTTGTAGCCGCCGGCCTTGAGCCGCGCGAGCAGCGCCGGCATGGCTTCGCCGGTGTGCTTCTGGAAATCGTGCATCAGGATGATGCCCTTGCCGAGCTTGTCGAGCCTCGTCATCACGGTCTCGACGATCTTCTCCGGCGTCGCACCCTTCCTGAAGTCGAAGGAGTCGATGTCGGTCGAGAACATCGCGACGTTGCGGGTGCCGAAATAGCTCACCATCGCCGGGTTGTGCTGGAGCTGCGGGAAGCGGAAGAACGGTGCCGGGTTGGTGCCGAGCGCGAACCGCACTGCGCTAAAACCCTTCTCGACCTCGTCCTTGACCTGTTGCTCCGTCATCTTCTTGCTGTTGAGGTTGACGTGCGACCAAGTGTGCGTGCCGACCGTGTGGCCCTGGGCCAACACCTGCTTCAGGATTTCCGGATGGTAGGTCGCGTGCTTGCCGACCGAGAAGAACAGGCCCTTGGTGCATTCGTCCGCAAGCGCCTTCAGCACCGCGGGCGTGTTGACCGGCCACGGTCCGTCGTCGAAGGTCAGCACGACCTCCTTGTCGGTCAGGAAGTCGAACTGCTTGAAGTGCTCGAAGCCGAAGCCGGGACCACCCGTGGTGTCGATCTCGACGACGCGGGACACGCCCAGCGCGTTCGGATTGGCGCAGGTCTGCTTCGGCTGCATCGGCACGGCCGGGGTGGGCGCGGCTGCCGTGGGCTTGGCCGCGATCGCCGCGGTGGTCTCGACGTCATCCTTGGCGGCGAGCTTCGCCTGTGCCGGCAGTTGATCGGCGGCACGAGCGGCAACTGTCTTAGGAGCGCCCTGGTCGGCGCGCGCGGAATAATAGAACCAACCGCCGGCGGCGATCACGACCGCCGCAACTACACTGGCCAGCATCAGGCCCAACGCATTACGCATCGCTGCTCTTTCCAATTACGCAACCAAACCAGCGGAATTTTCCGCGCGACCAGCCATTAATGCGAAGCAACAGTTAACGTGACACCAACACGACGGCGGCCGTGGAGGAATTTCAACGGGGTACGCCAAAGTGACCGGGATCACAGATATGGGTCTCCCGTGAGCGTCATCACAGTGGAAACGGTTTTGCCGGAGCATCGTGGATCCCATCAACAACCGGCCCGCTTAGCGCGGAGCCAATGGGAGCTTTGAATGACCAGGTCTCTGAACGCCAAGTCGTTTACCGGCAAGATCCGCGCCACCAGCCTGGCTCTGGGCCTTGCCGCCATCGTCTCGATCGCTTCGACGAGCGCGAGCTTCGCCTTCTCGGCCGAGGCGCAGCAGATGTGCACCGGCGATGCCTTCCGCCTCTGCTCGGCGGAGATCCCCAACATCCCGAAGATCACGGCGTGCATGATCAAGCATCGCTCGGATCTGAGCGCCGGCTGCCGCGCGGTGATGGACAAGAACCTCGCAAAGGGCGCCTCGCGCAAGGTCGCTGACGCCCAGGACAAGCAGTGAGCGCGACGCCGTCGATTGCGCCGGCAGCTCCCCTCGCCATGTCCCCCGGCCCCGGGCCAAGGCTACGCGGCGGCGCTGGTCGCCGGACAATAAACCCGTTGCGGCTTTGGGATCGCCGCACTAGCTTCGCCCGCATATTCTTCCGGGTAAGAGGCATTTCGCGATGGCCAGATTTCTTTTCATCATTCCTTTGCTCCTGTGCGCATCGAGCGCCTCCGCGCAACAGCAGCCCGGCCATGATGCCTGCGCGCGCGACGTCACGCGCTTCTGCCGCCCCGTGATGAACAATGGCGACGGCGCCGTGCTGGCCTGCCTGAAGCAGAACCGCACCAAGCTGAGCAAGGCTTGCGACAAGGTGCTGACCCAGCATGGGCAGTGACGTCATTCCGGGGCGCGCCGTCAGGCGCGAGCCCGGAATCCATCGGGCGGCCAACTCCTGAGAGAAATGGATTCCGGGCTCGCGCTTCGCGCGCCCCGGAATGACAACGTCATGTGCTGCTGCCCGCAGCGGTCGCAACCACCGGCAGCACCTCGCTGTTCGCGCGGTCCGGCGTGTCGTCCTTCCAGCGCACCGAACCGAACGGGCGCTCCAGCATGCGGCGGATCCGCACCGGATCGGGACCGATGTGGAAATCGATCGCCTGCTGGTGCAGCGCGCGCTCGGACTGGGTCGAGCGGTTGCGCTGACGCAAGTAGTCGAACCAGGTCGGGCAGTGATAGCGCTCGGTCCACAATTCAGGGTCTGCGATGTCGCGCGCGATCGACCAGCCATAGGCGCCGTTTCGCTGGCGCGAGAGCTGCACGTCCTGCATCACGTTGTGGAACGCGCGCGCGTTCTCCTGGGCGACGCGATATTCGATCTCGACCACGAGCGGCCCGCTGCGGCCCGTCAGCGACAGTTTCACCTCGGGATCGGCCAGCATGTCCGCATCCTCGTTGCGGGCGCCGACGCGCGGCATCGTGAGCCAGATGCCGAGCAGCGGCGAGATCAGCATCAGGCCGGCCGCCGTCAGCAGCGCCATCTCGACGCCGGCATAGTCGGTGAGATGGCCCCAGCCCCAGGCGCCGATCGCGATGCCGCCGGCGATCGCGGCCTGGAACGCCGCGAGCGAGCGGCCGGCGACCCAGCGCGGCGCCGAGAGCTGCACGCCGATGTTGAACAGCGCGATCGCCGCCATCCAGACCGCGCCGCCGAGCACCAGCGCGGCCGCCGTCAACACCGGCTCCGTGCTCAGTGCGAGGGCTGCCATGGCGAAGGCCATCGTGATGGTGCAGGCCCGGATCGCGGCCTCGCCGCTCATGCGCTTGCGCAATTCGTGGATGTTGAGCGCGCCGATCACCGCGCCCATGCCGAAGGCACCCAGCATGATGCCGTAGGTCTGCGCGCCACCATGCAGCAGGTCGCGCGCGACCAGCGGCATCAGCGCCATCACGGCGCCGCCGATCAGGCCCATCACCAGCGTGCGCAACAGCACGATCTTGATCGGCGGCGAATTGGTGATGTAGCGGAAGCCCGAGACCATGGCGCGGTTGAGCTTCTCGCGCGGCAGGCGCGAGGGTTCGGTGCTGCGGCGCCAGAGCAGCAGCACCACCAGCAGCGGTAGATAGAGGATGGCGTTGCAGGCGAACGCGGCCACCGCGCCGAGCGCAGCGACGATGACGCCGCCGACCGCGGGGCCGAAGCTGCGCGCGATGTTGTAGCTGATGCCGTTCAGCGCCACCGCGGACGCCAATGACTCGGGCGGCACCTGTTCGCTGACCGAGGACTGCCAGGCCGGGCCGAACAGCGCGTTGCCGCTGCCGACGATGAAGCAGAAGGCGAGCAGCAATTCGGGCGTGATCAGGTTAAGGCCAGCCAGCACGGTGAGCGTGCTCGCGCCGACCAGCGCGATCGACAGCGAAATTACGCTGACGATGCGGCGGTCATACATGTCGGCGATGGCGCCGGCGGGCATCGAGATCAACATGATCGGCAGCATCAGCGCGGTCTGCACCAGCGCCACCTTGTCGGCCGAGGCGGCCATCTGCGTCATCGCCCAGGCCGCGCCTACGCCCTGGATCAGGAGGCCGAGATTGGAGAGCAGGCTGGCGAGCCAGATGCGCCGGAACAATGTGTACCGCAGGGGAGCGGTGATGCCGTCGCCGGCAAATGTCCGGCGGTTCGTCTGCTCAGTCATATCCCCTTCCATATCGGGTGTCAGAATTAGCTTCAGCGATTCCGATCGGATCACTGATGCCTGCGAAAGTCCTTCGCTGTCCAGTGGTTGGGCAGGTATAAGCGGTGCAAAGGCATGGTTTTGCAGGAGGAACCGATGAGGCTGTCGCGACGGACGATCCTGCTGGGAGCCGGCAGCCTGCCCTTCGCGGTTGCGAGCATGCGGGCCGGCGCGATCGCCCAGACCGCACCTGGCGTGCCGCCGAGGACCGAGGTGCCGCCGATCCTGTTCGTTCACGGCAATGGCGATTACGACGCGCTCTGGATGACGACCTTGTGGCGGATGGAATCAAACGGCATCGCGCGCGAGCGCATGATGGCGATCAATTTCACCGACCCGCTCGCGCGCAGCGACGACAAGGTCGAGCAGGCGAACCGCTCCTCGACCGAGGACCAGCGCCGCGAGCTCGCCGCTGCCATCACTGAGCTGAAGCGCCGGACCGGTGCGGCGCGGGTGGCCCTGGTCGGCAGCTCGCGCGGGGGCTATGCGATCCGCAACGTCATCAGGAGCGGCGGTGCGGGCGATGTCAGTCACGCCGTGCTGTGCGGCACGCCCAATCACGGCGTGTTCGCGACCGACGACCAGCCCAACAACGAGTTCAACGGCCGCGGCGTCTTCCTGCGCGGCCTGAACGAGGGCGAGAGCGAGGTGACGCCGGGCGTCGCGTTCCTCACCCTGCGCAGCGACGGAATGGACAAATATGCGCAAGCCGATGGCCGCTTCATCGGCAAGCCTGGCACACCGACCGGCGTGACCGCCGAAGGGCCGGAGCTGAAGGGCGCCACCAACCTCGTGCTCGGCGCGCTCGACCATCGCGAGGTGGCGTTCCATCCGCGTGCGTTCCGCGAGATCTACAAGTTCATCGCCGGTCGTGAGCCCGGGCGCATCGCAATCGTGCCGGAAGCCAGCGTCAGCTTGAGCGGCCTCGTTTCTGGAACGCCAGGCGGCGTGCCGACCAACCGGCCGGTCGCGGGCGCAACTGTCGATATCTTCCGCGTCGATCCTGACACCGGTGAGCGCAAGGGTGGTGCGGTGCACAGCTCGAAGACCGGTGCCGACGGACGCTGGGGGCCGGCGCAGGTCGATCCCGCCTGGCCGCTCGAATTCGTCCTGACCTCGCCCGGTGCGCCCACGACGCACATCTACCGCTCGCCATTCCCACGCTCGTCCGACGTGGTCCATCTGCGGCCTGCGCGCTCGCTCGGGCCGGCGGACAAGGACGCCGGGGCGGTCGCGATCATGTCGCGGCCGCGCGGTTATTTCGGCCTGCCGCGGGACGTGGTGCTGTTCGACGGCAAGGAGCCGGCCGACGTCAAGCCGGGCGTGCCCACGGATGCGGCAGCAACCCTGCGGCTTCCGGCCAGCGATATCGGGCGTAACATCGTGGCCCAATTCGGCGAAGAACGGATCGTGGCGCGCGCCTGGCCTGCCGCCGAGAACAGGATTGCGATCGCCGAGCTGACTTATTAGCTGTTTGGCTGCGTCACATCTGCGGGAGAGAGCCATGAACTTCGCCAGCGTGCGTCGGCCCATCATCCCTCCGGCTCCTCCGCGTGCGCCCGACGACATGTCGTTCTTCGGCCGTCTCGCGGTGGTCCGGCAGAACATGATCGCGACCTGGGGGCAGCGCGCCTATGAGGAAGAGGTCATCCCGGGCCGCTTCTTCTTCCGCAACAGTTTCATCCTGAACCAGCCGGATGCGATCCGGCACGTTCTGCTCAGCAATTACGAGAACTACACGCGCACGCCGGCCGGCATCCGCATGCTGCGCCCCGTGCTCGGCGACGGCCTCCTGATCGCGGAAGGCCATTCCTGGACGTTTCAGCGCCGCACCCTCGCGCCGGCCTTCACGCCGCGCGCCACGGCGAATCTCGTTCCGCACATGACGGCGGTGCTCGACGAGACCATCGCGAAACTGGATGCCCGCATGGGCGAGGACATCGATTTGCGCGAGGTCATGCAGCGCATGACGCTCGAGATCGCCGGGAGCACCATGTTCTCGTTCGGCATGGACCGGCACGGCGCGACCCTGCGCAACTTCATCATGGAATATGCCGCGCGGCTGGGGCGTCCCTATTTCCTCGACATGGTGCTGCCGGTGTCCTGGCCCAGTCCAATGGATTTTGCCCGCGCCCGCTTCCGCAAGCGCTGGACCGAGTTCGTCGCCATGCTGATCGCCGAACGGCGCGCGATGGGCAAGAAGGACGGCGCGCCGCCGCGCGACCTGTTCGATCTCATGGACGAGGCGCGCGATCCCGAAACCGGCAAGGGCTTCTCGGACGAGCAGCTCGTGGACGAGGTCGCGACCATGATCCTCGCCGGTCACGAGACCACGGCGACGGCGCTGTTCTGGGCGCTCTATCTGCTCGCGCTCGATCCCGATACGCAGGAGGAGGTGGCGTCCGAGACCCGCGGCGAACATCCCGACAGCATGGCCGATATCGATCGCCAGAAATTCACCCGCGCCGTGATCGAGGAGACCATGCGGCTCTATCCGCCCGCCTTCCTGGTCGCGCGAGCCGCGCGCGAGAAGGACAATGCGGCGGGCGTCGAGATCGGCAAGGGCGACATCATCATGATTGCGCCCTGGCTGCTGCACCGGCACGAGAAGCTGTGGGACCAGCCGAACGCGTTCGTTCCAAAGCGCTTCATGTCGCAGGAGGCGCCGGACCGTTTTGCCTACCTGCCGTTCGGCGCAGGTCCGCGCGTCTGCATCGGCGCGCCGTTTGCCCAGGCCGAATCCGTGCTGGCCCTGGCCCGGCTGATCGGCGCATTCCGTGTCGAGCTCGCCGATACTGCGAATCCCGTGATCCCGCTCGGCGTCGTCACGACCCAGCCGGACCACTCACCCATGTTCCGCATCACGCGTCGGTGACAGGCGCTCGTCTGGCCGATGGCGTGATCCACCCTAGATAGAGTTCCGCCATGAGCGACATCCAGGCCCAGTTTTCTGTTCTGAAGCAGACCGCCGACCCCGTTGTCGTGGAGGCCATAGCGCAACTGATCGCCAACGGTCATGACCGCGACCTCAACCGGATCAATGCGCTGGATTTTGCCAATCGTACCGGGCTCGACCAGGAGAAGGTCATTTCCGGATTCCTGCACGCCTCGCGGCTTGGCCTGTTCGACATGAGCTGGAACGTGCTGTGTCCCGGTTGCGGCGGCGTGCTGGGCGCGCACGCCACGTTGAAGTCGCTGAAGCACGACGACTACAATTGCGCGCTCTGCGCCGCCGGATATGAGGCCTCCGTCGATGAGATGGTCGAGGTGGCCTTCACCGTCAGTCCGCGGGTCCGCCGCATCGGTGCTCATGATCCCGAGACGTTGCCGATCTGGGAGTATGTGCGGCAGATGTTCTGGAGCTCGGGCGTCGACATCAACGAGGAATCCTTTTCCCGCCTGATCAACGAAGTGACGCTCGAAGCACTCGAATTGCCCGCCGGCGAGAAGGCGATCCTGTCGCTAAACCTGCCCAGCCAGTTCATCATCGTGTTCGAGCCGGTCACCCATTCCGCCCATTTCCTCGACGTTCAGGGCGAGCCGACGAGCGAGCGTCAGCAGCTTTCGATCATGTTCAACAAGCTGGAGGCGCCGACGGGGACCACCGTGATGCGCCCCGGACCGTTGCGTCTCACGCTCGAGAACCAGTCGGACAATCGCGTGTTGCCTTCGGTCTGGATTGCCGCCGACGCGCTGCATGAGATGATCGGCAAGCGCAAGCCGATCCTGACCGCGAAGCGCATGCTGTCCAACCAGACGTTCCGCGACGTCTTCAAGGCCGACAATCTAAATGTCGACCAGCGACTGAAGATCACGTCCCTGACATTCCTGTTCACCGACCTGAAGGGCTCGACGGCGCTGTATGAGCGGGTCGGCGACCTCAATGCCTTCGATCTCGTGCGGGCGCACTTTCGCGCACTGCTGGAGATCATCGCCGCCGAGAAGGGGGCGGTCGTGAAGACGATCGGCGATGCCGTGATGGCGACCTTCGTCAGGCCCGAGCACGCCATCATCGCAGGACTGCACATGCGCGCGGCGATGGAGGAATTGAACAAGCAGCGCGGCGCCAACGACCTCATTCTCAAGATCGGTATCCACGAAGGCCCCTGCCTTGCGGTCATGCTCAACGAGCGGCAGGATTATTTCGGCCAGACCGTCAACATCGCGGCCCGCGTGCAGAGCCTGTCGACCGCGCAGGAGATTCACATCACCGGTCCGGTAGCGGATGCGCCGGCGGTGGCCGAACTCCTCCAGCGGCGCGAGATCAAGCCGATCCAGAAGCAGGCCGCGCTCCGTGGCATCGCCGACAAGATGGTGGTGTACGAGATCCCGTGAGGCATCATTCGTCATTCCGGGTTCGATGCTGGCGCATCGCCCCGGAATGACGGTGGACAGATTGCCGAAACGTAATGCAGCGTGCGGAACTGACGCCGTTGCGCAGGTTTAGATTCCCGCTCATATAATGCAGGTCACGGCCGCGCTCCTCGCGGCCGTCATTGATCTCGGTAGGACCTTATGCTCGACGGCTTACGTCAATTCATCGCCGATATTGTCGGTTCTGAAGCCTCGGACCGCGCATTCGGCGACAGCGATTATCGGCTGGCGGCCACTGCACTGCTGGTCCATGTGGTCTCGCTGGACGGCGAGCCGAGTGAGGCCGAGCAGCGTAAGCTGCACAGCCTGATAGAAAGCCATTTCGGGCTCGATCGCGGCACTGCGGATCGTCTGATCGCGGACGCCACCCAGGTCGAGGGCGACGCGGTGGACCTTTATCACTTCACCAGCGTCATCATGCGCTCACTCGACGAAGAGGGCCGCAAGCGCATCGTCCGGATGATGTGGGAGCTGGTCTATGCCGACGGCCAGGTCAGTGAGTTCGAAGACAATGTCGTCTGGCGAGCTTCCGACCTGCTCGGGATTTCCCAGCGCGACCGGATCGAGCTGAAGCACGCGGTCGCGGAGCGTGCCGGTGGTCAGCTCAAGGACAGCGCCGTCGGCTGACGGCACTGGACTTGGCGGATCGCGGCCCGCGGGGGCACATGACGAAAGTTTAATATGCTCGCCGCCTGGGCCGAATAGGCCTGCAAATCAACGGTTTCTCTGCATTGCCGGTCGTTCTGCTCAAGCGGCCATGCTGCCAGTGCCGCTTGCCTGTTGCGCACGGCCTATGCTCTCGTTCCGCCGTTGTGGGGCCAAAATAGTTGAATTCAAGAGACTTCGATCGTGGCTGAGCGGGTGACGTTGATTACTGGTGCTTCGGCGGGCATCGGGATGGAGCTGGCGCGTGTGTTTGCCGCCAATGGACATCGCCTCGCATTGACCGCGAGACGGGCGGATCGGCTCGAAGCGCTCGCGAGCGAACTCGCTGCCAAGGGCGGCAAGAAGCCGATCGTGATCGCCTGCGATCTCGAGAAAGCGGATGCCGGCGAGACGATCGCGGCAGCCCTTGCAGCCGAAGGCGTCGAGCTCGACCATCTCGTCAACAATGCCGGCTTCGGTGTGTTCGGCGATGCCATCGAGCGCGATCGCATCGAGCAGATCGGCATCGTCGATGTCAATGTCCGGGCCCTGACGGATCTGTCGCTGCGCTTTGCGGACCAGCTCATCAGGAACAAGGGCGGTCTTCTCAATGTCGGGTCGGTCGCCGGTTTCCTGCCAGGTCCCGGCATGGCCGTGTACTACGCGTCCAAGGCCTATGTGATTTCCTTGACGGAAGCATTGCGGGCGGAGCTGGCGCCGCGCGGCGTCCGCGTCACCGTGCTTTGTCCGGGTCCGGTGCCGACCGAATTCCAGGCGCGCGCCGGTGTTGGATCGCAACATGATACGGCTGTTCTGAACGTCTCTGCCGCCGAAGTTGCGCGGGAGGCGTATCGTGGCCTGATGGCTAACAAACGGGCAGTGCTGCCTGGTCTGGGTATCAAGTTCGTGCCGTTCGCGCTGCGTTTCTTCCCGCGCGGCTTCATCCTGGCGGCCACCAGCCGGTTCCAGAGGCAGAGGCACTAGAGAGATCCTGGAGTCCCCGTAGTGGCCCGGAGCTTGCTTCAGGATTGGGGCGTGTGTGCCCGAACTCACACGATGTTAACCATCGCTTAGCTATGCTGGCGGTCTGAACCGATAGCACTCGCAGAGGCCATGTCGTTCCGGACGGACAGGTTTGGTGGCGCAGAGGTGGTGCCCTTCCCGCGGAGGGCGCCGAGCGCCGCCGCCTCTGAAACCCGGCGGCCGGTTCTTATTGTCCTGCATCAGGAATGCTCGACACCGGGGCGCGTCGGCAATGCGCTGCGCGCGCTCGGCCATCGCCTCGATATTCGCCGTCCCCGCTTCGGCGATCCCCTGCCCGAGACGCTCGATCGGCATGCCGGTGCCGTGATCTTCGGCGGCCCGATGAGTGCCAACGATCCCGATGACTACATCCGCCGCGAGATCGACTGGATCGAAATTCCGCTCCGCGAGCAGCGGCCGTTCCTCGGCATCTGCTTGGGTGCGCAGATGCTGGCGATGCAACTCGGGGCGCGCGTCGCGCCGCATGCGCAGGCGCTGACGCAGATCGGGTATTACCCGATCAGGCCGACCGCCGCAGGCCATGCGCTCTGCCCGCACTGGCCGGCGCAGGTCTATCACTGGCATCGCGAGGGATTTGAGCTGCCTGTCGGCACCGAGCTGCTCGCCGAAGGCGACGATTTTCCGGTGCAGGCGTTCCGGGCCGGCAATGCATTCGGCGTGCAGTTTCACCCCGACGTGACCTACGCGATGATGCATCGCTGGACCACGCGCGGCTATGACGGCTTCAGCGCGCCCGGTGCGCGGCAACGGCATCATCATTTCGCGGATCGCGCCGTCTACGATGTCGCGGAGCGCGCCTGGCTCGATCACTTCATCAACGGCTGGCTCGAACGCCGGCCGATGCTGGCGCAAGCCGCCGAGTGATCGCGTCCTCGCGCAAGTCCTTGTCTCTCTCCTGGATATGCTAGGTTCGCTGCCAACGAGCGCGCGCGAAATTGCGCCGGCAAACAAGGGAGAGCGTCATGGCCTACGAGCACATTCTTTATGAAGTGAGCGACAAGATCGCGACCATCACGCTCAATCGTCCGGACCGCATGAATGCGTGGACGCCGATCATGGAGCGCGACGTGCGTCACGCGATGGAAGCGTCGAGCGGCGATGACGATGTTCGCGTCATTATCCTCACCGGCGCGGGCCGCGCCTTCTGCGCCGGCGCCGACATGGATGCGCTCAAGGGATTGGATCCCGACGACGTCAGACGCGCCACGAATCTGCCGCCGTTCGACATGAATCGCCGGCCGGATTGGCAGACGCGCTACGGCTATTACCCCTCGATCAAGAAGCCTGTGATCGCCATGCTCAATGGCGCCACGGCCGGTATCGGACTGGTGCACGCACTCTATTGCGATCTGCGCTTTGCTGCCGACAACACCGTGTTCACGACCGCCTTCGCGCGGCGTGGCCTGATCGCCGAGCACGGCATCAGCTGGATGCTGCCGCGGATCGTCGGCCACGCCAATGCGCTGGATCTGCTACTCTCGGCGCGGCGCGTGTCGAGCGAGGAAGCCTTGCGGATCGGGCTGGTCAACCGGCTCTGCTCGCCGGAGAAGCTGCGCGAGGAGACCTATGCCTATGCGCGCGATCTCGCCGAATTCGTCTCGCCGAGCGCGATGGCGGTGATCAAGCGGCAGCTCTACGAGGTGCCGTTCCAGACGCTTGCCGAGGCGACGATCGAGGCCAACCGGGAGATGATGGTGGCGCTGGCCGGGAGTGATTTCAGGGAAGGCGTGGCGAGCTTCATGGAGAAACGGCCGCCGAGGTTTACGGGGCGGTAGGGGATCTATCAGCTACGGCCCGTCTTCGCCCTTCAGGCTCCATCGTGGCTGCGCCACGCGTAGCCCGAGGTCTTGGCAATTTCCAAGGTTGAATTGGTTGAGACAGTCCGTCTTCGCCCTTCGGGCTTCGTGGTGGAGCCAGGCGGGATCGAACCGCCGACCTCGTCATTGCGAACGACGCGCTCTCCCAGCTGAGCTATGGCCCCTTTGCTGGCCGCTCTGGTGAATGCGGCCGACAACCGGGCGCCATTTAAGTCCCCGCCAAGGTCAAGTCAAGGACGGGCGTAACCCGGTTTTAGCCATTCCGGTGCCCGAACTTCCCTTGTTTGGGCCTGACGGAACCGATATCTAGCAAAAGGCGTCAATCCCGACCGAGCCAGAGTTTTCAAAAGCCAGAGGCCTCATAAGCCATGCGTGCCGTTCTCGACATCGTCATCATCGTGCTCGACCTCTACGTCTGGCTGCTGATCGCCTCCGCGATCCTGTCCTGGCTGATTGCCTTCAACGTGGTGAACACCCGCAACCAGTTCGTGTCGGCGGTGGCGGAGTTCCTGTACCGGATCACCGAGCCTCTGCTGGCGCCGATTCGCAATTTCCTGCCCAGCCTCGGCGGTCTCGACATCTCGCCGATCATCCTGATCCTGATCATCATGTTCGTCGAGCGGGTGATCCTGTACTACATCTACCCGAACGTGATTTGAGCAGGCTGGAGCGCCTTTGGTTGCCAAGGAAGCTCATAAAGAACCCTGGCGCTACTCGGCCACAGGAATCAACATCGCGCTGCGGGTGACGCCGCGCGGCGGCCGCGACGACATCGACGGGATCGAGCAACTCTCGGATGGGCGTACGGTGCTCAAGATGAGGGTGCGCGCCATTGCCGATGGCGGCGAGGCCAACAAGGCGGTTCTGGTGCTGCTGGCGAAATCGCTCGGCGTTCCCAAGGCCAGTGTAAAGCTGCTATCCGGAGCCACCTCGCGGCTGAAGCAGATCGCGATCGATGGCGATCCGGCACGGCTCGGAGAGGCCCTGCGCCAGCTTGTGTCGGCCAAATCGAACGACTGAGGGAACTGACATGACGGCCAAGATCATCGATGGAAAATTGATCGCCGCGGAGCTTCGGGCGCGCGTCGGCGACGAGGTTACCCGCGTCAAGCGCGAGCACAATCTGGTGCCGGGCCTGGCGGTGGTCCTGGTCGGCAACGACCCCGCCAGTGAGGTCTATGTACGCTCAAAACACACCCAGACCCAGGCCGCCGGCATGGCCTCGTTCGAGCACAAGCTGCCGGCCGACGTCTCGCAGGCAGATCTGCTGGCGCTGGTCGCAAAGCTCAACCGCGATCCGGCCGTGCACGGCATTCTCGTGCAATTGCCGCTGCCGAAGGGGCTGAACACCGAAGCCGTCATCAACGCCATCGACCCTGCCAAGGACGTCGATGGGCTGCATCCGAACAACGCCGGCCGGCTCGCCGGCGGTTTCGAGGCGCTGTCGCCCTGCACGCCGCTCGGCTGCATCATCCTGACGAAGAGCGTGCACGCCTCGCTCGAGGGCATGAACGCCATCGTCATCGGCCGCTCCAACCTGGTCGGCCGCCCGCTGGTGCAGCTGCTGTTGAATGAAAACGCCACGGTCACGATCGCGCATTCGCGTTCGCGCGATCTGCCGGGTCTCGTAAGGCGCGCCGACCTCGTCTATGCCGCCGTCGGCAAGCCGGAGATGGTGCGCGGCGACTGGCTGAAGCCGGGCGCGACCGTGATCGACGTCGGCATCAACCGCATCCCGAAAGATGACGGCAAGAACCGTCTCGTCGGCGACGTCGCCTATCAGGAGGCGCTTGGCGTTGCCGGCGCGATCACCCCGGTACCGGGCGGCGTCGGCCAGATGACGGTGGCGTGCCTGCTGGTGAACACGCTGCGGGCCGCTTGCGCGATCGCCGGACTGCCGAAACCGGCGGTGTAGGCTTTCTTCACCTCGCCCCGCTTGCGGGGAGAGGTCGGATTGCGAAGCAATCCGGGTGAGGGGACTCTCCACGAGTCCAACTGTCACCGTCTTTGCGGAAGCAGCCCCTCACCCCAACCCTCTCCCCGTAAGAACGGGGCGAGCGAGCACAACATCGCCTGGGAGCGAAAGCCTACGCCTTCTTTTTCTTCTCGCGCTCGATGCCTTCGAGGATCAGCTTGTGCGCTTCCTCTGCGTCGCCCCAGCGCAGGATCTTCACCCATTTGCCCTTCTCGAGATCCTTGTAGTGCTCGAAGAAGTGCTGGATCTGCTGCAGCGTGATGTCCGGCAAGTCGGAATAGCTCTTCACCTTGTCATAGCGCTGCGTGAGCTTGGACGACGGCACCGCCAGGATCTTCTCGTCGCCGCCGGCTTCGTCTTCCATGAACAGCACGCCGACCGGACGCACGCTCATGACGGCGCCGGGAATGATGGCGCGGGTGTTGATGATCAGGACGTCGCAGGGATCGCCGTCATCCGACAGCGTGTGCGGGATGAAGCCGTAGTTACCGGGGTAACGCATCGGCGTGTAGAGGAAGCGGTCGACCACCAGCGTGCCGGCCTCCTTGTCCATCTCGTACTTGATCGGTTCGCCGCCCACGGGGACCTCGATGATGACATTGACGTCGTGTGGTACGTTTTTCCCGATCGAGACCGCATCGATACGCATTCAAGGCTCCGTTGTTGCCGAGGTGAGATCGCGCCCGGCAGCGATTTTGGCGCTGTCATACGCGGGCTTGGCCCGCTGATCCATCGCGTTCTTGTGAAATAATGAATCCGGCGATCACCGGCGCGAGCGGGCTGCGGTATCGACGGATGGGAACGCTGCCCGGCTGGGGTTTCAGCAGCTCAATTGGTCCAAGCGAAGGCAACCTTGTCGAGCGCCTTCGGCCCGAACCGCTCCGACGAGCGCGCCACCATGCGGCCGCCCAGGGCGCGGTAGAACTCCGTCGCCGGATCGTTGTCCGAGAGGGCCCACACCACCATGCTCTTCAGCCCGCTCTGCATGAGGTCGCGGCGGGCGGCGGCAAACAGGCGGCGGCCGAAGCCGAGACCCTGGAATTCCGGTCGCAGGTAAAGCTCGTAGATCTCGCCGTCGAAATGCAGGCTGCGGGCGCGGTTGCGGCCGTAATTGGCATAGCCCGCGATCTTGTCACCGAACACGAGCACGCTGACGCGGCTGCCCTTGCGGATCGCACTGTCCCACCATTGCGGACCGCGGCGGTTGATCAGCTTTTCCAGCTCGGCGCCGGGAATGATGCCCTGATAGGCCGAGCGCCAAGCTTCGTCATGAGTGGACGCCACCGCAGTTGCATCTGCAGCTTTGGCCGGCCGGACCTCGATCAGGGTTGTGCTCATGGACACGATCAAACCAAGTCACCGCGCCGGCGGCAAGACCTATCGTTAATTATCGGTTAACCTGTGGACTTTCTGCATCAGTATTTCGACCATGTTGTACCGAAAGAGGACAAGCCGCTGCCTCGAACCGCAACCGCGTGCCGCGCGTCGGTGCAAAACCACGTCTCGGCGGCGAGGGGACGGCAATGGCACCGCAGAAAGTCGGCCGAAATTGATTCGTTCCTACTAATCTGGCCGTCGCTGTTCGTGTTCGAACTCGGCCAATTCATGCGGCTCCTCAACACCATCGCGCTCCTGCCTCTGCTGGCTTTGCTGACTGCGTCGCCTCTGTGCGCCGAGGTCACGTTTGGCTCCTCGGGAGGGGAGGGCGAACCGTTTCGCCGGCAAGCGTGGCGGGTGCCCGCGCCGGATACCGACCTTGCCGCGCATGCTCTCCTGTTTCGTCCCCCGGGCCCGGGTCCGTTCCGACTCGCGGTGATCGCGCACGCCTCGACGCAGAACGCGCTGCGTCGTGCGCAAATGCCGCAGCCGGAATACCGGCCGCTTGCCGCCTATCTCGTCGCGCGTGGTTTTGCCGTGCTGGTGCCGGAGCGGCCCGGCCATGGTGCGACGGGCGGCCGTTATGTCGAGGATCAGGGCGGATGTGACGAGGCCGACTATGTGCGCTCGGGCCGCGCAACGGCCGACGCGATTTCGCTCGCGCTGGGCTTCTTGCGAAAGCAGGATTTCATCCGCAAGGATGCCGCGATCGTGATCGGCCATTCCGCCGGCGGATGGGGTGCGCTGGCGCTCGCCAATGCCGATCCGAACGTGATCTCCGCGATCACGGTGTTTGCACCGGGACGCGGCGGCCATGCCAATGATGAGCCGAACCGAATCTGCGCGCCGCACGCGCTTCTCGCCGCCGCGGCGGAGTTCGGCAAGGCGGCGCGCATTCCCGTCACGTGGATCGTTGCCGCCAATGACAGCTATTTCGCGCCCGCATTTTCGCAGAAGCTCGCAGATGCATTTCGCGGAAGTGGCGGCAACGCCGACCTGCGCTTCCTGCCTGCCGTCGGCGGCGAGGGCCACTGGATGATCGAGACCGAAGCCGGCGTCAAAGCCGCAGGCAGTGCGCTCGAACGCACGCTGAACCCGCCCAAGCCTGTGGCGACCAAGAAGCCATGATGAGCAAGTGGCCCGACGATGACGTGATCCTGTTCGACGGCGTCTGCATCTTCTGTTCGCGCTGGGTCCGCTTCGTCGCCAGGCGCGATACGGGGAAACGATTCCGGTTCACGCCGATCCAGTCGGATTATGGGGCTCGGCTTGCGCGCACGTTCGGCATCGATCCGGATGATCCGGACACGAACGCGGTCGTCCATGGCGGCGAGGCGTTCATGAAGTCGGATGCGGCGCTGACCGTGCTGTCGCAGCTGCCTGGATGGAGCTGGGTGCGCGTATTGCTTGCCGTGCCAAAACCGCTGCGGGACCCGATCTACAGTCTCATCGCGCGCAATCGCTATCGCCTCTTCGGCAAGTACGATGCCTGCTTCGTGCCAGACGCTGATTTACGGGCGCGGGTAATCGAATAGCTCGCAATGACGGCGTGTGCGGTTACGGCCCGCCCAAAGCCGCCAGCACTTCCTTCGCCGCCTGCTCGCCGCTGTCCCGTGCGCCATGCGCCGTCGTGAAGAAAGTCGGCGATGTCGCCTCTCCCGCGAAGAACAGCCGGGCATCCACCGGTGCGGCCAGCACAGCGCGATCCCCCGCGTGACCCGGCAGCGCATGCGAATAGGAGCCTCTCGCGAACGGATCGCGCGCCCAGCGGGATTCGCAGAGCGGCTTCAGCTTGCGCCTAATCTCGTTGCCGAGGAAGCCGGCGATCTCGTCGATGCTCTGCGCGGCGATGGCGCCGTCGCCGGCCTCTTCCAGCTCGCGCGCAAAGCTGCCGCCGAAGAAGCCCTCGATGCAGGGCTGGCCGAACGGGCGGATGTGGTAGGTGCCCATGTCGGTCCGCATGGTGGCGCCACGCAGATTGGCCTCCTTCGGAAAGGCTTTGGCGTCGTCGAGCGCCAGCGTCACCTTGTCGTCGACGCCCAGCGGCAGGCCGGCTGCTGCGTTCACCTTTGCGGGGAGCGGCGGCGAGAAGCGGATCGCCTCCTCGGCGATCAGATTGGTCGGAACGGTGACGATCGCCTTGGCCGCGGTCAGCGTGCCCCGCGACGTCTCGATGCGGATGCGCTTGTCGGAATGGTCGATCAGCGTGACGTTGCAGTTCAGCGCCACCGGGCAGGGTGCCCCATACGCTGCAACCAGCGCGCCATAGCCGCGACGAACGCGCCAATTGGCGTCGGTGTCCTCATAGGCGTCCCAGTCCAGCGTGGACATGTCCTTGAGTTCGCAGCCGTTGATGTAGGTCGAGATCGCGTCGATCATGGGATTCCAGCGATTGCCCGGCTCCAGGCTCAGGCTCGCGGGTTCGTCCCTGCCCTTTTGCGCGGCTTCCCACAGGCGCTCGTAGAACGCGTCCATCGCGCGCATGAAGTCGTCGCGCTCGGCCTGCGGAAAGGCATTGCCGAAGGCGCGCTCGCGCCAGGGCGGCAGGTCCTTGTTGAGCTCGAAACCGAGCTGTCGCGCGATCGGAACGTAGGAATTCTTGTCCGCGGAGTGAAGCCAGCCGCAGCCGACGTCGAACGTCACCTCGGGCGAGGCCTGCACGGTCCAGGCCCGGCCGCCGAGCCGGTCACGGGCCTCCAGCACGATCACGGAGAGGCCGGAGCCCGCCAGCGCATGCGCCGCGCCAAGGCCGGCGGCGCCGGCACCGATGATCGCGACGTCGACGGAGGAGGGGAGGGACATGACATAGCGAATAGTGAGTGGCGAATGGCGAATAGAGTACCGGAACTACAGCCTGTAGCCAAACGGCCCTATTCGCTACTCCCCAATCCCCATTCGCCCGCTTACGCCACCGCTTCCTTGGCCTTTTCGGCGCGCTTGCGCTCGTTCGGGTCGAGGTGCTTCTTGCGCAGGCGGATCGACTTCGGGGTCACCTCGACCAGCTCATCGTCCTCGATATAGGCGAGCGCCTTCTCCAGCGTCATGCGGATCGGCGGCGTCAGGCGCACCGCTTCGTCCTTCGAGGTCGTGCGGATGTTGGTGAGCTGCTTGCCCTTCAGCACGTTGATCTCGAGATCGTTGTCGCGGGTGTGCTCGCCGACGATCATGCCCTTGTAGACCTTCCAGCCCGGCTCGATCATCATCGGGCCGCGGTCTTCCAGCTTGAACATGGCGTAAGCCACCGCCTCGCCTTGGTCGTTGGAGATCAGGACGCCGTTGCGGCGGCCCTGGATTTCGCCCTTGTAGGGGGCGTAACCGTGGAACAGGCGGTTCATGATCGCGGTGCCGCGGGTGTCGGTGAGCAGCTCGCCCTGGTAGCCGATCAGGCCGCGGGTCGGCGCGTAGAACACCAGGCGCTGACGATTGCCGCCCGAGGGCTTCATCTCGATCAGCTCGGATTTGCGCTCGCTCATCTTCTGCACGACGACGCCGGAATGCTCCTCGTCGACGTCGATCACGACCTCCTCGATCGGCTCCATGGTGGCGCCGGTCGCTTCGTCCTTCTGGTAGACGACGCGCGGACGCGACACCGAGAGCTCGAAGCCTTCGCGGCGCATGGTCTCGATCAGGATCGCGAGCTGCAATTCGCCGCGGCCCGAGACTTCCATCGCGTCCTTGTCGGCGGCTTCGACCACACGCAGCGCGACGTTGCCCTCGGCTTCGCGCAACAGACGGTCACGGATCATGCGGCTCGTCACCTTGTCGCCTTCGGTGCCGGCAAGCGGGGAGTTGTTGACGATGAACGACATCGACACGGTCGGCGGATCGATCGGCTGCGCCGGCAGCGGCACTTCGACGGTCGGATCGCAGAAGGTGTCGGCGACGGTGCCCTTGGTGAGGCCCGCGATGGCGACGATGTCGCCGGCTTCGGCTTCATCGAGCGGGGTGCGCTCGAGGCCGCGGAATGCCAGGATCTTGGTGATGCGCCCGGACTCGACCAGCTTGCCCTCGGCGTTCAGCACCTTGACCTGCTGGTTCGGCTTGAGCACGCCGGACGAGATGCGACCGGTGATGATGCGGCCGAGATAGGGATTGGCTTCGAGGATGGTGCCGATCATCCGGAAAGGACCTTCCTCGACCTTCGGCGGCGCGACGTGGCGCAGGATCAGGTCGAACAGCGGCTCCATGCCCTTGTCCTTCGGACCCTCCGGGCTATCGGCCATCCAGCCCTGCTTCGCCGATCCGTAGAGGATCGGGAAGTCGAGCTGCTCCTCGCTGGCATCGAGCGCCGCGAACAGGTCGAACACCTCGTTGATGACCTCGGTCGGCCGCGCATCGGGACGATCGACCTTGTTGATGACGACGATCGGCTTCAGGCCGACCTTGAGCGCCTTGGAGACCACGAACTTGGTCTGCGGCAGCGGGCCTTCGGCGGCGTCGACCAGCACCAGGGCGCCGTCCACCATGTTGAGGATGCGCTCGACCTCGCCGCCGAAATCGGCGTGGCCGGGGGTATCGACGATGTTGATGCGGGTGTCCTTCCACTGCACCGAAGCGGCCTTGGCCAGAATGGTGATGCCGCGCTCGCGCTCCAGGTCGTTGGAGTCCATGGCGCGATCCGTCACCTTCTGGTTTTCGCGGAACGTGCCGGATTGCTGGAGGAGCTTGTCGACCAGGGTCGTCTTGCCGTGGTCGACGTGGGCGATGATGGCGACGTTACGAAGGTTCATGAGTGAGCTTCTTTGCGGTCGAACAATGGGTTAAGCGCGATCTCGCCGGTCGGACCGGGACCTCTTCTCGAAACAACGCTGGAAGACTGGAAACGGGGCGCTTTCCGCCCAAAAAGGAAGCCCGGCCATATCAGACCGGGCGCCCTGCGCGTTGCGGCGCAATATATGCAAAAACGGCCAAAAAACAATGTGTTCTTTGGCCGTTGGTTGACTGAATTTTGTCCGGGAATCTCCGGGGCTTAGCGGAGGACGGGGGCTAACCGCGCCGTCCCTTGATGGCCGCCCAGATCAGGGCGACCCCGCCGATGCCCACGACCAGGCCCAGGAACACCAATGGCGCGATGTCGGAGGCGATCTTGCCATCCTCGAACATCGAGATCCCACCGAACAGCAGCGCACAGACACCCGGCAGCAGCAGGATGATCCCGAAGATCGCCATGAGCGCGGTCAGGCAGCCGCTGCGTTTTTGCGTCGGCGGCGGCGGAACGGGAGGCGCGGGCGGCGGTGTGTCGCTGCTCATGCCTGCAAGACTCCGTCGGCCGCCTGAGCGGCCAACCCGGCGCGGATGCCGTCGATCTGTCCGTTCCGATAGAACAAATTGTAGGTGTCGCACGGAATGATCGCGCCCTGCTCCGTCACGAAATGGATGCAGCTGCGCTTGACGTTGCCGACGCAGAAATTGAATCGGTCGAGGAATTGCACGATGGTGACGCGGAAAACATTCTCGTAAGTGAGGCCCTGCGGCACCTCGACGCTCGGCAGGCAGCACAAGAGTTCGCAGACGCGCTCGGAAGTGTTGAGCGGGCCCGACGACAGTGAGAACAGATCGACGAATTTCTCCCGCAGCATCGGGTACTTTTCCGGGCTGATGGTGTTGGGCATCACCGCCACCAGCTGCTCCTGCTGTAACAGCGAGGTCAGCGGCAGCACCTTCTCGCCGTTGCGCAGGCCGTAGCCGATCGAGATGCTCTCGGGGTTGCAGGGCAGCGGGATCATGTCCTTGTCGCCGAACACGCCGGTCTCGATCACGCGCTTGCGAAGACAATCGCGAATACGGCCATGGCTGCGCTCTCGTAGAGCTGGACCGGATGGCGAAGGACGCCGTCGCCGAAATCATGGCCGAAAGGCAGCGCCGTCGGCGTGCCGTAGGTGAAGTCGTCGAGGCCCGCGAAGTAGCATCCGAGGCGGCCGATCGCGATGCCGAGCGCCAGTGGCAGCGCAAACCGCGCTCCGGTTCGTGCCGCGATTCCTGCGGACCATTTGTACAGCTCGATCGCCACGATGCCGCCGGCCAGCGCGCCCTCGACCGAGCGCGCGATGCCGCTCTGACCCGACAGCCACAGATTGGCAGAGCCGAACAGATAGGCGCCAATTCCGGCGCCGAACACCAGCGCGGCGATATAGGGCAGCTCGAAGGACTGCGCCGGAAACTGCAGGCCCTGTCGCGCCAGCCAATAGACGGCGGCAGCCGCCGCCAGCCACGCCGCGATATCGAACAGAGTGTGAAGGAAAGCCCCGCGCATGCGGGGGATATTATAGCATGGCAGATGTTGAGAAGCGCGCGGCACATATTTGTGCCCTCTCCCCTTGTGGGAGAGGGCAGCTCCGCTATTTGCCACACGCTCATTTCGGTGAGGGGTGTCTCTCCGCGAACTCAACAACCGTGGGACTCGCGGAGAGAACCCCTCATCCGGCGCCATAGCCGAAGCTCCGCTTCGGCGTTCTGAAGAACGGCGGCCAAAGCCCGCCTATGTCCAGCGGATGGATGGGTAACAAACCAGACCGGATGGATAGGTAACAGTCGTTCATGGTTCGGTCCGCTGCGGCGCTGCGCTAGCGCAGCGCCGCAGCGTTGATGTTTTCTGGTCGATGATGCC